>Ga0134093_1000008_pt1 | contig 245098 bp, 218 predicted proteins | sample 4_1taG_FD_94452 | JGI IMG/M metagenome (GOLD analysis project Ga0134093, IMG submission 94452) | Switchgrass degrading microbial communities from high solid loading bioreactors in New Hampshire, USA - 4_13_20_68_A1 metaG | ecosystem: Engineered > Bioreactor > Semi-continuous > Anaerobic >...
GATGTTATACTGTTCATAGAAAATAGCTCCTTTTGACATATGTTTTTCTTGGTCGTTAAACATTATATCATATTGGAGTCTATTTTCTTTTTTTATTTGTCACCTATCAATTGTATAACAACACTTTACACTATTGCGGACTTTTTCATAGGATTGACAAAACGGTCTATGAATAGTAAACTTAAGTAAAAGAAGGTGAGGTATTGGCGATCAATAAATTTATGATGGCTGTGTTGAAAGCGCTATCCTATGCGGATGATAACATCAAGGAAAATTACAAGTTTCACCGAACATTCCATAATATTATCCACCCTCCGTTCAAAGGACCCTATCTTTTTTGGGAGCATAACATTGCGCGCATAGATTATGAATTGCCTGTTCGTACTTTTCCGCCTGCCGAAATGCGGTCCGAGGAAATCATATTGTTTTTTCATGGTGGTGGATGGGTTACGGGCAATACGGACAGTTATGCGAAAACTTGTGCTGATCTTGCAACGCAGACAGGACGGTATGTATATTCCCTGGAATACCGTCTGGCGCCGGAACACCGCTTTCCTTGTGCGTTGGAGGATTGCTACGCTGTTGCGAAAGAACTGCATCTAAGCCGTGAGCGCGTTGTGCTGATGGGTGACAGTGCCGGTGGAAACCTTGCGGCGGCGGTGAGCCTTTTGGCAGCAGAACGCGGAGAATTTCGTGTAAACAAACAAATCCTCTTATATCCGCTGACCTATCATGACCACACAAGCAATTCCCCGTTCCTGTCGGTGACAAAGTACGGAACAAATTATTTGCTGACTTCCAAGAAGATTTGTGACTACATGGATCTTTATGCGCCGGACGAAAAGGACCGCACAAGCCCGTATCTTGCGCCTCTGCTTTCGGAAAATTTATACGGACAGCCCGAAACTCTCATTGTTACTGCTGAATATGACCCGCTGCGCGACGAGGGGGAGGCTTACGGCGAAAAGCTCCGGCGCTTTGGAAATTCGGTGAGTATTGTGCGCATAAAGGACGCGCTGCACGGTTTTTTCTCCCTTCCCATAAGGTTTGCGCATGTCCGGCTTTGCTATGGCGTAATCAACGCCTTTTTAGACGGAGAAAACATAGGGGACAAAACGATATAAACCATAAGGTAAGGATGAAAGGTGATGGACGATGCGGACAAGACAATGGATCAGGCTTGACAACGCCGCTAAAATATTTCCTGCCGTCGCACGTGGTAGCGATACACAAGTGTTCCGGCTGAGCTGTGAGCTGACGGAACCTGTAGATGCGCGTATACTTCAGCAGGCGCTCAGCGAAATTGCTGTGATGTTTCCGGTATATCAATGTGTGCTGCGGAGGGGATTTTTCTGGTATTATCTCGACAGCACCGATATTCAGCCTGTGGTAAGAGAGGAATACAAACCACCGTGTTCAGCGATTTACTCCAAATCAAATAAGGGGCTTTTATATGAGGTTACCTATTTTAAAAACAGGGTGAACCTTGAGATGTTTCATGTGATTGCTGACGGCAAGGGTGCCGCTGTGTTTTTTACTGCATTGATTACAAAATACCTGACCCTTGCCCATGGGGTTTCTGCATCATCACCTTTCTTTAATGCATCGCACACACAAATGAGTAATGACAGCTTTGACACATATTATGATGATAAGAAACATTCTAAAGCAGTCACTCGGCGTAACAGCTATAAGATAAAGGGCGCAAAAGTTGCTGAAAATCGTTTGAAACTGATTACCGGCCATGTGCCTGTAGATCAACTGCTTCGCATTGCAAAAGGGTACGGTGCTACCATAACCGTTTTTCTATGTGCTTGCCTTATTAAGGCCATTGGTTCTAATATGTCTGTTCGTGCCAGAAGAAAGCCGGTTGTCATTGCCATTCCGGTGAACCTTCGCAGCTTTTTCCCTTCCCTGACTGCGCGAAACTTTTTCGGTTTGGTACATGTTGAATACGATTTTTCTGCTGCAAGTGGCACATTGGAGGACATCATACAAGAAGTCGGGAAACAACTAAAGGAAGGGTTGGAGCCGGAACGCTTATCTTCCGATTTGAACCGTTTTTCAGCATTGGAGCATAATGTTTTTGCCCGAATTGTTCCGTTGCCGGTCAAAAACATTGTTATGCGTACAGCGTATTTGCTGTCACGGCGCAAGGTTACGGCAGCCTTGTCTAACATCGGAATCATTGACGTCCCTTTTGAAACAGGCTACGTTCGTTCGTTTGATGTCTGTTCGGCTACCGATTCTATGCAGGTGTGCGTCTGCTCTTTTGAAAATTGTCTTAGTATCAGTTTTACATCTCGATTTATTAGTGCAGATATCCAACAGTTTTTTTTCCGTATGCTTGTCCAAATGGGCATTGCGGTAGAAATATCTGCTAATAACACGGAGACTGAATAAGAAAAAGACACTATGGTGGGAGGCTGTATTTTCGTATGAGTCAATGTAATCAATGCAATGTAACGGTTCGGGGTGATGATAAAGTATGCCCGTTGTGCCAAAATCAATTAACGGGAGCCGTTGGTGAAGCTCTTTATCCAGCAATTCCGACGGTCTATGGGCAATACCGGCTTATCTTTAAGATACTTACTACGCTTACTCTGTCCGGCGGAATTATTTGCGTGGGCATAAATCTTATGCTGCCCCAATCCGGATTCTGGTCAGTTTTTGTAGTGTTCGGCATTCTCTGTTTTTGGGTTAGCATCATTATTGTCATTAAACGGCGAGGGAACCTTTTAAAAAGCATTACTTTTCAGGTAGTAGCGTTTGCCTTGATGTTTGTTGCTCTGGATTTTTTGATCGGCTGGACAGGTTGGTCCTTGAACTTTTTTATTCCTATTTCCTGTACGGTGGCGATATTGTCTCTTGCCATAATTGTTAAAGTGAAAAAGCTTCCGGCGGAGGAATATGGCGTATATTTGATAGCAGATATACTGTTTTGCATAGTCCCCATCGTGTTTTATTTCACAGGACTGATATCAGTGGTTTTACCTTCACTGCTTTGTATGGCCGTCAGTGTAGTTACTTGTGTTTCGCAAATCGTATTTGAAGGGAAAAATCTTTGGATAGAGATTGTCAAACGGTTTCATGTGTGATTCACTATACCTTGAAATAGCAAGAGTGTTTTCTAAAATAGAAAACCTGGACTGCGTAGAAAAAAATCGGATTCATTAATACCTGATCCTAAGAAAAAAATATCCTTGACAGGGCAAGTTGGGATATGTTAAAATGTGTGACAAAGCGATGACGAAGAGAAGTAGCATGAATTATCGTTCACAGTGAGCGGGGAATAGTGAGAACCCTGTAAAGTGAATTCATGTGAATAACACTTCACCAGCTTCAATCTGAAAGTCATATTGCATATGACGAGTAGGTGCGACGTAAGCCGTACGTTACAATGGCAGACACTAAGGAGTGACTGTACAATGAAGTACAGTAATTCAGGTGGTACCGCGGACGATGATAGTGCTGTTCGCCCTGAAATTTTATTTCGGGCGAGCAGCTTTTTAATTTTCGTGGGTGCTCTCCCGACACAGTGAATTGAAAAAAGAGGGGAAGGGAGATTTTATGTCAGAGATTTATCGTACCAAGACAATGAATCAAATTACCGAAGAAGATATCGGCACCGTTCTTAAAATTGCCGGTTGGGTCGAAAACATCCGAGACCACGGAGGTGTATCATTTATCGACCTTAGGGACATGTACGGTGTCATGCAGGTGGTATTTAGAAACATTGAGCTTCCAAAAGGTATCAGAAAAGAAGAATGTTTATCCATTGAAGGTGTGGTGGAAAAACGGGATGAAGAAACCTACAATCCCAGAATTCCTACCGGTACTATTGAGCTTGCGGCACAAAAGGTCATAGTTTTAGGCCGGGTCTATAAGGATCTGCCGTTTGAAATCGCTACATCCAAGGAAATTCGTGAGGAAGTGCGCTTAAAGTACCGTTACCTTGACTTGAGAAACCGGAAGGTAAAGGACAATATTCTGTTTCGGTCCCAGCTCATCGGCTTTTTAAGGCAGAAGATGACCGAGATGGGTTTTGTGGAAATCCAAACACCGATTTTGTCGGCATCCTCTCCCGAAGGAGCAAGGGACTATATCGTTCCGTCCAGAAAGTATAAAGGGAAATTTTATGCACTGCCCCAGGCACCCCAGATATATAAGCAGTTGTTGATGGTGGCGGGCTTTGACAAATATTTTCAGATTGCCCCCTGTTTCCGTGACGAGGATGCGCGGGCCGATCGCTCACCGGGCGAGTTCTATCAGCTTGACTTTGAAATGAGCTTTGCCACCCAGGAAGACGTTTTCCGCGTGGGCGAGGAGGTGCTGACTGCAACCTTTAAAAAGTTCGCTCCCGAAGGGTATGAAATCACCGAGGCGCCGTTCCCTGTTTTCAGCTACAAGCAAGCCATGCTGGAGTTCGGTACCGACAAGCCGGACTTGCGCAACCCCCTGCGCATCATTGATGTGACCGATTTCTTCCAAAGGTGCGCCTTCAAGCCTTTCCATCATAAGACGGTCAGGGCCATCAAAGTTCATGCCGAAATGTCCAAGGGCTTCCATGAAAAACTGCTGGAATATGCACTGTCTATTGGCATGGGTGGGCTTGGCTACCTTGAGGTTCAGGAGGATATGACCTATAAAGGCCCCATTGACAAATACATTCCCGAAGAAATAAAAGGGGAGCTGGCCCAAATTGCCGGCCTTGTTCCCGGTGATGTCATATTCTTCATTGCAGACAAGGAAAAGCTTGCCTGCAAATACGCAGGGCTAATTCGCAATGAGCTGGGCAAGCGCCTTGATCTCTGTGAGAAGAAGGCTTACCGTTTCTGTTATGTCAATGATTTTCCGATGTATGAAATTGATGAGGCGACCGGAAAAGTACAATTTACCCATAACCCCTTCTCCATGCCGCAGGGTGGGCTGGAGGCGCTTAACACCAAGGAGCCTTTAGACATTCTGGCTTATCAGTATGATATCGTGTGCAACGGCGTTGAGCTTTCCTCGGGCGCGGTCCGGAACCACGACCTGGATATCATGGTCAAGGCCTTTGAGATTGCGGGTTACGATGAGGAGACATTGAAAAAGAAGTTCGGAGCGCTTTATCATGCATTCCAGTACGGAGCACCGCCCCACGCCGGCATGGCTCCTGGGATTGAGCGGATGATCATGCTTCTTAGGAATGAGGAAAACATCCGCGAGGTTGTGGCTTTTCCAATGAACAGCAACGCACAGGATCTGATGTGCGGCGCGCCCGGCGAAGTGACCGAACAGCAGTTGCGTGAGGTGCATATTAAAATCAGGAATTAAGCGTGTGTGAATTATCCGGATAGACTTGACAGCCGGCTGCTGTCAGAAATGGAGTGAGGATTATGACAATTTCAAAAACCGAGATAGAAAAGCTCGCAAAACTTGCAAAGCTGAGATTCTCGGATGAGGAACTTGAGCGATTTACGGCTGAATTTGATGAGATTATAGCATTTGCAGATACTATCAACCAATCCATCGAAGGCGGGACTGAACAGATAAGGAACGTGGGTGCCAGGATGGTCTCATTTGATGACCTGCGCCCTGATGAAGTGGTGCCGTCCCTGCCTAATGAAAAAATCCTTTCCAATGTAGAAGGGTATAACGGATTTTTCAGCGTGGAAAGGAGTAAAAAATGAGAGCGAGAATATCTGAATTGGCAAAAAGGCTTCGTAGCCGCGAAATTTCTGCGGTGGAGCTGACAAAAGCATATATCGATGCCATTGAAAAACTGAATCCAACCCTCAATGCCTATGTGCATTTGACCTTTGATACAGCCCTGAAGGCTGCGGAGCAGGCCGATCAAATGCTGAAAGAGGGCGATGCGCCGCTGCTCTGCGGTATTCCCATGGCCCTGAAGGACAATATTTGCACTGACGGGCTTGCCACTACATGCTGCTCCAAAATCCTGAAAGGCTTTAAGCCTTACTATGATGCTACCGTCTGGGAGAAGCTGAAAGCCCATGGTGCGGTGCTTCTGGGCAAGACCAATATGGATGAGTTTGCCATGGGAAGCACCTCAGAAACCAGTTGCTATGGGGCGCCGTTGAATCCCAGAAACACGAATTATGTTACCGGAGGTTCTTCGGGCGGTTCGGCTGCGGCCGTTTGCGCCAATCTTGCGGTATACAGCCTGGGCTCGGATACGGGCGGTTCCATCCGCCAGCCGGCATCCTTCTGCGGTGTGGTGGGACTTAAACCCACCTATGGTGCAGTATCCCGCTATGGGCTCATCGCTTACGGCAGTTCTTTGGACCAGATCGGCCCCCTGACAAATAGCGTGATGGACGCTGCCATTGTTTTCGATGCTATCAAAGGTGGCGACAAGCGTGATCAGACCAGTGTGGATTATGACTATGGTTCCTCTCTGGCTGAATGTCTGGGCCGGGATGTCAAGGGTATGCGCATTGGCGTTGCTGAAGAATTCTTTAGTGGAATCAATGCAGAGATCAAATCAAAGATTGAAGAGGCCATAAAGCTGTTTGAAAGAAACGGTGCTGTGATAGAAAACATCAGGCTTCCGGCTCTGAAGCTTGCGCTTCCGGTGTATTACATTATCGCCTGTGCCGAAGCATCCTCCAACCTTGGACGGTATGACGGCATCCGTTATGGCTATCGCATCTCCTCCTATACAAGCATTGAAGACATGATTGTCAAGACCAGGAGCGAAGGCTTCGGCGACGAAGTAAAACGCCGCATCATGCTGGGAACCTATGTACTGTCCAGCGGCTATTATGATGCTTACTACAAGAAAGCCTGCTTGATTCGGGAAGAGATCAATCGGGAATTTGATGCCGTCTTTGAAAAATGTGACGTGCTCGTTGCTCCTACGGCGCCTAATACTGCATTTCCACTGAATTATAAGGGCGCAAGCCCGGTTGAGATTTACTTGTCGGATATCTGCACCGTGCCCGTCAATATTGCAGGCGTTCCGGCCATCTCCGTTCCCTGTGGGGAGGACGCCAGAGGGCTTCCCATCGGCATGCAGATCATCGGCAAGAGGTTTGATGAGGCAACGGTTCTTCAAGTGGCTCATTTTTATGAACAAAGCGCCGGAAAAGTGATTGGCGATTATGAAGGAGGTGCCGGGATATGAATTATGAAATTGTCTGCGGCATTGAAACCCATATAGAGCTGGCAACAAAAACCAAGATTTTCTGTGGATGCACCACCGAATTCGGGGGAGAGCCCAACACCCATTGCTGCCCTGTTTGCACCGGTCAGCCGGGTTCCCTTCCCATTCTCAACCAAAAAGTGGTGGAGTATGCCATTAAAGCCGGTCTGGCGCTGAACTGCAAAATTAATACCAAATCCCATATGGACCGAAAAAATTATGTATATCCTGATTTGCCCAAAGCTTACCAGATCTCGCAATATGATGAGCCTCTCTGTGAAAAGGGCTATATCGAGTTGGACAGCGGCAAGCGTATCGGCATTACCCGCATTCATATCGAGGAAGATGCCGGAAAGCTCGTCCATGAGAACGGGTATACCTATATTGACTATAACCGTAGCGGTGTTCCGCTGATTGAGATTGTTTCCGAACCCGATATTTCTTCTGCCGAGGAGGCAAGAGAGTATGCCGAAAAGTTGCAGCTGATCATGCGCTATATCGGGATATCGGACTGCAAGATGCAGGAAGGCTCCATGCGCTGCGACGTCAATCTTTCGCTGCGAAAGCCCGGTGATCCCCATTTCGGAGTGCGAACCGAAATTAAGAATATCAATTCCCTGAGTTTCATTCAAAAGGCCGTTATGGCGGAGGCGGAAAGGCAGGCTGATATTCTGGATGCGGGAGGAACCATTGTTCAGCAGACCATGCGTTATGACGAGGGAACCAATAGCGTCACCCCTATGCGCGATAAGGAAAATTCCGATGATTACCGCTATTTCCCTGATCCCGATATTCTGAGATTCAGTATCGATGATGAAAAGGTGGAAGAAATTCGGGCATCCTTGCCCGAGCTTCCCTTTGATAAGCTCAAACGGTACGTGAATGTCCTAGGGCTTCCTGAAGCTACAGCAAAACAGATTTTCAGGTACAGAAAGGTAGCTGAATTTTTCGAAGGGGCGCTGGCTGAGGGCGCAAGCGTTAAAAATACGGCTAACCTGATTGTTGGCACCGTCTTTTCCAATATGGACACCGAGGAGGAAAAGGAATTATTCGCCATCAGGATTTCCGCTTCCCAGTTTGCCGCCCTTGTAAAGCTCGCTGATGAGAAAAAAATCAACATCGGAGTTGCCCAGAGCACTTTGCGGAAAATGCTGGAAAGCGGCAAATCGGTAGAGGAGTTTATTAAGCCGGAAGATCTTGTGGGTATCTCCGATGAGGAGCTTGAAAGCCTATGCAAGGAAGCCGTCGATGCCAATCCCAAGGCGGTAGCCGATGTCAGAAGCGGTAAAGACAAAGCCATTAACATGCTGTTCGGCTACATTATGAAGAAAACCGGCGGGAAGGCAGATATTCGCAAGGCTGAAGTCATATTGAGAAAATTGATTGGACAGTAAAAATGCAAGATATAGATGACATCACCGTCAAGGAAGGATAATGAGTGTGGTGAGGGTAAGAAGAGATATTTTTCGATCCAATAGCAGGAAACAATAGGATAATGGCGTAGAAAAGCGAGTTTCAGCTTATAGGAGAAAAAGAACAGAAGCCCGGAGTTAGGAAATATGAAACGGTGATGTTATGAATTCAGTTATAAAAATGAAATTTTTTAATTTTATATCTTGCAAAATGTTAAGAAATCTGTTAAAATAAATCTAAGTAAAAAGCTAATGTATTGCATATAGAATCCATAGAAGGATTCTGGGCCATCAAATCGGAAGAATTAAATAGCGTTTTAACAGAAACAATGGCGTTTCACCAAGAGAGTGGAACGCCTTTTTTGTTTATTTTCTATTGGGCTATAACCGGTGATGAACCGGTAATTATTAAAATTTTCAAGATAGATCAATCTTTTATAGTATTTTGAAAGGGGAGTTGATTATGGAAAAGTGTATTTATGAGGGTTCAAAATGTATTGATGAGATCTGTTCCGGTATGTTCGGTTCAGCCGTGTTTAGTGATACGGTAATGCAGGAGCGTCTTCCAAAACCTGTTTATAAGAAGTTAAAGAAAACAATTATGGAAGGCCTTCCACTTGATCCGGATGTAGCCGAGGTCGTAGCCTGTGTGATGAAGGATTGGGCGGTTGAAAAGGGCGCAACCCATTTTACCCACTGGTTCCAGCCATTGACCGGCATTACTGCCGAAAAGCATGACTCCTTCCTGACACCTAAAGGGGACGGCAAGGCCATTATGGAATTCTCAGGCAAGGAGCTTATCAAGGGTGAGCCCGATGCTTCATCCTTCCCTTCCGGAGGTCTTCGTGCAACTTTCGAGGCCAGAGGCTATACCGCATGGGATTGTACCTCGCCTGCATTTGTGAAAGATCGTACCTTGTATATCCCGACAGCCTTCTGCTCCTATACGGGCGAAGCCCTGGACCTGAAAACTCCGCTCTTGCGTTCAATGGAGGCACTTTCCAAACAAGCGCTTCGTATTCTGAGACTCTTTGGCGATACCACCACCAAGCGGGTTGTAACGACCTTAGGGCCTGAGCAGGAATACTTCCTTGTTGACAAGGAATACTTCATGAAGCGTAAGGATTTGCTCTACACCGGAAGAACTCTGTTTGGTGCCAAGCCGCCTAAAGGACAGGAGCTTGAGGATCATTATTTCGGAATTCTGAAAGAAAAGATATCCAATTTCATGCATGATCTGGATGCCGAGCTCTGGAAGCTTGGGGTTTCCGCTAAAACCAAGCATAATGAAGTTGCGCCCGCGCAGCATGAGCTGGCTCCGGTATTTGCCACCACTAATATAGCAACTGACCATAACCAGCTAACCATGGAAATCATGAAAAAAGTGGCCGACAGGCACGGACTTGCTTGTCTCTTGCATGAAAAGCCGTTTGCAGGTGTCAATGGTTCCGGTAAACACAATAACTGGTCCATTTCAACCAACGAGGGCAAGAACCTCCTTGATCCAGGCACCACACCATTGGACAATGCACAGTTCCTTATTTTCCTCGTTGCTGTCATCAAGGCTGTCGATGATTATGCGGATCTGTTGCGCTTCTCCGTTGCCACAGCCGGAAACGACCACAGGCTTGGAGCCAACGAGGCACCTCCGGCAATCATGTCCATATTCCTTGGCGATGAGCTGACCAGTGTTATCGAGCAGATAGAAACCGGCGTTGTCAAAAACAACGGAAACAGCAAAACCTTGGAAATCGGTGTTTCCACACTTCCGGTTCTTCCGAAGGATAACACCGACAGAAACAGAACCTCTCCATTTGCCTTTACAGGCAATAAGTTTGAGTTTAGGTCCGTGGGTTCCTCACAGTCCATCGCTACCCCGAACTTTATAATCAATACCATTGTGGCCGAAACCCTTAGCCAGATCGCTGATCGCCTTGAAAAGGCTGAGGACTTCAAGGCAGAAGTGAATGCCGTAGTGAAGGAGATCATCAAAAACCATAAGCGTATTATCTTCAATGGAAACAACTATTCCGAGGAATGGGTTGCTGAGGCCAAGAAGAGAGGTCTGCCTAATTTGAAGACCACTGTCGATGCCATTCCGGTGCTTATTGCTGAAAAGAACGTCAAGGTACTTGAAAAGCATGGCGTCTTGAACCGCGCAGAAATACATTCCCGTTATGAAATCTGCCTGGAGAATTATATCAAGACAATCCGCATAGAAGCACTGACCATGATTGAAATGGCAAGCAGGCAGATCCTTCCGGCATCGCTGGCCTATGTCAGAAAGGTTGCAGATACCGTCGCTTCCCTCAATGCGGCAGGTGCGGATTCCTCTTTCGTCAAGGCAGAACTGGATAAGCTTGTTACGTTGACATCTGACTTGAAGAAATCTATCGACATGTTAAGTGCGAAGATAGAAGAAGTTGATATGCATGAAAGGGATACGCTGGAACATGCCCGTGATTATAAGGATGTCATCATCCCGCTAATGAACGAATTGCGCGCCGTTGCCGACAAGCTTGAAACCATGGTGGATGCAAGCTTGTGGCCGATACCCACTTACGGCGATCTCCTGTTTGGTCTCGTCTGATGGAAACTTGTTTGATAAAATGTTGAACCGTCCATGAAAGCTCGGTTTTACGTCAAATATCAGGGATGAATTCATTAAAATGAAATAGTATATGTAAACTGGCAGATAATCGAACTTTGTTATCTGCCAGTTTTTTTGTATAGGTTTATGCCATTTTTTATAGAATCTTTTTATAAAAAACTGTTTGCTTATCAGCAATTGTAATTTGGAAAAAGTGCAATGCAAGATAAAATTGATTTACCTAATATGCTTCATTGTGCATTTCGTTTGCCGCTCAAATATCTGATGCAAAAGCATCTGTTATCGGCACAAGCGTATTTACCAACGACTAATTAAAAATTCTGACCTCATAGTTTTTTTCAGGAGCAACGAAAAAGGACAAATCCTCAAGTTCAATTTCGTTTGTTCCTTGACCAATTGGAACTGTAGCTTTTGATAAGGCTTCCAGTTTGTTTTTCCCTTTTTCATAGACTGCTATCATAATGTCACAGCTTTCCAGCCCTGTACCCTCATTCACAATTCGAAGCGTCAGGCCGCCGGTAATCAGGCTGCCGTTTTGCATGAGCCCGTTAAAAATCAGTCCGCTTTGCGGATTGGAATCCTCTATGGTAAGAATAACCTCGTCATAGGCCGTGCCGCCTGCCGATGTGGTGATGATATAGCTGCCAGGGAGCGTATTTCCACCGATTGTCACTGTTCCGTTTTCAACATTTATACCCTGCACCCAGGGTGTTATACTCCAAGTCACATTTTCGCCGGGCAGTAGGTTTCCAAGCGGGTCAAAGACCTCGGCGGTATATTGAAGTATTGAGGATGGCTCGACATAAATATTGGATGCATCCGTTCCGTCCTGTTTTATAATAAGGGATGCAGGTGTTGTGGATTCGGCATCCTCAACATAGGCAGTAACGGTGTAAACTGGCTTGTCAAACGCAAGGGTTATTTCCGTGGTTTGCATATTGTCCAAAGCAGCAAGGGGAGCGCCTGCTGTGGTAATCAGTTCACCGTCTTCGCCGTAACCATTCACATACACATATTTCTGTTAATCGTATTCCCTGTTAGATTGGTCACGGTAGCAATAGCCGTTGTGGAGCTGGCCTCCTGCAGAACTGTCTTTGCAACAATAGTCGGCTCGTAGGTTATGGTTTTTATCATATAAACTTATAATACTATAATAGTGCAAGTGTATCGAGAAAATCATCCTCCGAAAGGATGAAATTACAAAAAAATCCCCTCATACTAAAGTATGAAGGGTTGATTTTTCAATATCTGTGCTGATTTTCAGTTATGCGTCAAATTGGTTTTATAGAAGGAGACTAATAAGTTCTGCACGGCTTTGCACATCATATAAGGAAGAATTGTATGTCCCTAGCAAGAAGAATAAATGTGTCAAAAGAACCGTCCCTTTGACACACAGCAGAGAACCATATTGTATGTAATCGTATGTACGGTATGCAAAGCCGCAGCTGGTATAGTATGTTCTTCAATAATGAAATATCTTATAACCGGGATAACGGGATGATATTCACTCAAGATTCTGCAGGAAATCTTGTACTGGATAATAAATTGGTATGTAATATACCGAAGAATATCGATGACAGAGGAATGGACAATATTTTTATCAATAATATTGAAAGGTCATGTGAACCTTATGAATCACCGGATGATTTTTGTGATGATTGTCCGGGTGAAATGGATCATTGTCAGGAATTTGTTCTGGATATTTATAACGAGGCGTAAAGAATGTTCCCCACTTCTGTAAGTGGTACAGTAATTGCTCATGTTTGTCTAAATACTAATAAATCGTGCCCCTCATACTAAAGCGTGAGGGGTTTTTCTGTAAATTCATTCTTTAGAATGATTTGTGTCTGCCTGCTTTGTTTTATACTTTATACTATAAATACAAGTATTTTGAAATCAAATTTATAAAAGAAAAGAGTAAAAAAATGAAAAAATGGGTAAACAGATTTTTAATGCTTTGCATCACTTCCGTATTGATTGCGGGGACATTGGGTGCGGAATACGGAATTGCAAGCAGTGACTTTGGAGATTTGGGCAAATATACATGGGAAGGCCAGTGGGACAGCAATTGGGGGGATATGGTTCTCACACAAAGTGGAAATGTGGCTAGATAAAACCAACATTCAGGTAAATGGTCAAAATAAAACGATTGATGTCGCGCCTACTACAATCAATGGCCGTACCATGGTTTCCGTCCGTTTTGTTGCCGATAATATTCCAGGCTGCGGTATTTCATGGGACGGGGATACGAAAAGTGTTGTCATTACATATGAACCATAAATTGATTGGCATACCAAGTTTTTAGGATAACGTCAAAAACACCCTAAATTTGATATGATTCCTCTCAAATCAGAGAGTATATCAAATTTAGGGTGTTTTAGCTTCCATGATGCTTATAACACAAGGTACCTGTCCCTATGTGTTATGGGTATCTTATTATTTACTGCCGAGTTTTGTTTTTAGCATTTATAAAGCTTTTTATTGCATCAAACCGATTTTTGAATTCATGAACATATTTATCAATTCTTTCTTCTTTGGAGCCTTTTCTTAATTCCGAATATTTTTTGTGTCCACCAATCGTTGGATGCAGCATGGGTATTATTAGAATGTCATCTTTTTTGTAAAATTTTACATTATGGCAATATTGTGTACTAATATTTGTACTTACGTGTTCATCGAAGTTTAAAATGTAAATTATAAATAAAATTTAATTAAGGCTAATATTTGTACTTACGTGTTCATCGAAGCCCAATACATTTGCAATCATGTTATCAACCTTATTCCCGCAACAAACAATCACTTTAGGATTAATGATTTCAATTTGCCTTCTAATGAATTCGCTATAATCTTGCGCATATTGCTTTAGTTTAGACATATTACATTTGTTTTTGCCGCCTCGCTTGTTAATATTCATAAAGGCAATTTTACGAATTGCTTTTTTAACCGGAAGGTTTTGATTTGTAATAACATTATACATTTTTGCATATTTTGTTCTCATCTTCTTTGATTTCATCAAAATATATATTGGGAAAATTTGCTTTAAAATAAGCATACATATAAAATATGCGTGCAACTTCAAGTGTATGGGACTTATAGAAAGGATAAATTGGCTCGTTTAAGGATGTCAGTATCCATGCCAAGCTTTCCAAATCATGTGGATATGATTTTCTGAACATATAAACGGGATTGCCTTGATAAAATTCGGCAAAAGGTAAATCTTCAACATCACCGGTTCTTAGCATTGCATATGTCTTTTCATCATCGAAAGGTATTTTAGTTAAATTTGTATTAGTCCTTAATGCCATTTGGCTCAAAGAGTTTTTCGTTAACATCCAAAAGATTGTAAACACCTTATCTCCACTACTATTAAATGCTGATACCGGATGATAATTATCGCCGATATTTTTATCGCAATCATAAAATTTTTCAATATACTCTAATATTTTAGGAAATATATCTTTAAAAACTTCTACTTCAAATTTCCAGCTTACTTTTGACTCATTATTGCCCAAAAATACTTCAATAGGAATATTATATTTTATAGGGTCTACGGAAGATATGCCGGTCAAAAATGCTACAAGGGATGATGTTACAGAACCTCGGAAAAATACCGGATATCCATTTGAAAGTGATATTTGTGCAATATTCTTAGCATGGTTATAGTCTTCAATTTTATTGTGCCTTTTAATAGCATCCAGTTCCTGTTGAAGTCTTAATTTTGCCTGTTGGTTATTAGGATATAAATTATTCAACTGTTGAAAACAATATAATTCAAAGTTGTTGCCATTATTTAACATAAGCTTTCGCCTCTTTCGTTTCCATTCGTTTATTCAGTATTGATATATAACTTATATATGTAATTTTATTATTACATACGTTCAAACAATTTTCAATATCTTGGTATCTGGGTTATGTACCATAAATAGCCCATTCTTTTATTGACTTGGAAAATAATACGTATTATAATTAATACAACTTTTTCATTGGAGTGGGTGCTAAATGAGTACAGCTTCTTCTAAAAAGTCAGTAATCATCCACATGCTTGATATTTTAAAGCAGTATACGGACGAAAATCACCGTCTATCACAAAAGGATATTATGGAAATACTATTTATTTTAAATCCAATGTTCACCATATTCATAGTTTGTCTGGAACCATACAACCAAATCAGCAGCTTTTTTATAACGAATAGGAAAGTTCTATCTTTTGACTTTTTAATTTAAGAGAACTTTCCGTTAATGAGTTTCAAAAAGGCTTCATTTAATGCTTCGTTCAGAAGTCTTTTTTATAATATTGAAGTGTTGGATGAAGCAATCAACAAAGGCAGGCAGATTGCATTTACTTATAATGAATTTGGAACGGACAAAAAACTCCATCCACGGAAAAATGCCGAGGGCAAAGTCAGGGAATACATAGTCAATCCTTATCAATTGGTAGTTGCAAATGGACGCTATTATTTGATATGCAATTACGATAAATATGATAATGTATCAAATTATATTTATATGTTCTCCGGCAATAGTGTTAGAGTGAAGTTTCGTGCCGAAAGTAAGCTGGCAGGGGAAATTATTGATTGGTTTGGTCAGGATGAAACCTTTACAAATGATACAGGATTGAAGGTAGATGTGCATGTGAAGGTTAATGAGAAGGCTTTTGTTTTTTGGGCATTACAGTACGGAAAGTATATAGAAGTATTGGAGCCAAAAAGTATTAAGGAACAGGTAAAAAATGCAGATATTGAAATTTTGAAAAAATATGATGGGTGATGGTTATGGATTATGTAGATGAGATTACTGTAAGAAGGTTGTTGGACAGAACGGGTGGCATCATCGAAAAATATAAAGAGATTTCCAGAGAAACCGGTGATGATTTTAATATTTTTGAAATTGCGGACATCAGCAAAAAAGAGGTTGCAATCTGCCGTGTGTTATATGAAATTCTTTCCCCTGACGGGAGGCATGGTCAAAAAGGCATTTATCTTGAAATATTCTTGCACGATTGTTTAGGGATGAATTTTAGCAGAAGTGAAATTGACACTGCAAGAGTTTACCGTGAATACTTAATTGACGGAAGTAAGCGCATTGACTTAGCAATAGAGATAGGGAACAGGTTTATTCCATTTGAGGTTAAAATAGATGCCAAAGACCAAAAAAGCCAATGTTATGACTATTTAATGTTTGCCAAAACCAAAGATAAAACAGCAAAGATAGTGTATTTAACTTTAAATGGAGATGCACCTTCTAAAGAAATTGCATTATCTATTGATAAAAATGATATTATTATAATCTCATTTGCCAACCACATTTTATCTTGGATAGAAAAGTGTCTTACATTGCCGGACACCATCAAAAAAGCCCCTATTCGTGAAATTCTTATACAGTTTTCGTCAGCAATAAAAAAAATAACAAATCAATTGGAGGATAAACCAAAAATGGAAATAGTAAAACTATTATCGGAATCATCTCAAAACATGCGCAATGCAAGTATTATTGTAAATTCTTTTGAAGCATGCAGGACAAAAATTATAAAAGAACTTTTTGAAGCCATTGAAAAAGAGCTTGAAACGGAAAAGCGGTTAAAAAGGGCTTTCTACAGCGATAAATATATGTACTATGATTATAAAGCTGAGGGATGTGTTGAAAAATTTGAATGTCCGGGTATAAACTATATTATTGCTGATAAAACCATAGATAATTATAACATTACATTCAGGATTGAAATAGACAGGACCCTTTATTGCGGATTCGGTTTGGAAAAGAACGGTAAGCACATTGAAGATAGAAAGATACTGAGTGATGAGCGTGTTCTAAAGCTTTTCAGCGATAATATTAAAAATACTACAGACAATTGGTGGATATGTTGGGAATTCATTGATTATGAAGGCGACCATATCAACTTTAAAGAATATAATGAAAATTATTTTAAACTGTTTGATAAAGATAAGTTTGATGAGATTGTTAAAAGTGCCGTTCAGCAGATCAAATCGGTGTTTAATAAGCTAAAATAAAGGTTAAAGCTAAACAAGGGTAGGGCGATATATTCATTATTTATCAATATGTAATGAAGAGAAGTTAGAAGAACGACGTAAGGAAATGTAAATAATTAAGTGTATCTGATTTACTTTATTCCTTCTTGGGCAAGTAATTTAGACATATATCAAGTTTACAAAATATTGCAAGTTATCGTTGGATTATTGATTCTGCGTTGTACAATATCCTGTAAAGCGGTATTAATAAATTCTTGAAATTTGTATTGACATAGAATAATATTAGGTGTAATACCTATGCATTCCGGTTGCCGGATTATTGATCTTGGCTGCGGAACCGGACTGGAGTTAGATGAATACTTTCGCTTGAATCCCTCGGCAAAGGTTACCGGAATTGATTTGGCGCCCGGCATGCTTAACCGATTGCGGGAAAAGCATTCTGATAAGGATTTGACCCTAATTCTTGGCTCATTCTTTGATGTTCCATTTGGAATTGAGCAATTCGATGCGGCCGTATCGGTGGAAGCGCTACATCATTTCACAGCTGGAGAAAAAAGATCTCTCTACGAAAAACTACAGAAATCATTAAAGGCTGATGGGTACTTTATTCTTACGGATTATTTTTCTTTATCTGATAAAGAAGAAGTATTTCACAGGAAAGAATTGCTTCGCCTAAAAGCAGAACAAGGTATTGATGACAATGAGTTCTATCATTATGATATTCCGCTTACTGTTGGACATGAAGTGGAATGTCTTATGTCGGCGGGATTTTCTTTTGTGGAAGTATTGAAGCACTGGGGTGCTACTTACACAATTAAGGCTGTCAAATGAATTTCAGCAGACTTTACATTCTAATGATTTTATAACAAAAAAACAAGAAGTAAAAAATTACTTCTTGCACTTTCTTTTTAAATCGAGGGAATTACTGCTTGATTTATTTTTGAGGATTCAATGCAGGCTAAAGTTACTGACATTGTATATACAGCATCGTCTAGGCTTATACAAGGCTGACGGTTGTTAAGGATGCTGTCGATAAATTCGTCGATAACGCCCGACTTGATTTGTTCATCGTTTGTTGGTGCTTTTCCTAACAGCATATTGGTAACGGAATGGTCTTTTCCATTGATAATAAGATCATATTTGCTATCATCATAAATACGCATAACACCTTTTTCACAGTATAAAATTGTGCTGTTATCTTCTTTTCCATAGCACGTCCAAGAAGCTTCCATAGTGCCTGTTATAGTATCTGTTTCAAGAATGCAAAAGCTGTTATCATCAACACTTATTTTATTTCCGTTTCGGTCACGCTTATCAAGTGTTGAACATACGGCATGCACTTTTTTTATTTTTTCATTTGTTAACCACTGTATAAGGTCAAGTTTATGTATTCCTAGATCGCCCAGCGCACCGAAAAATGCTGAGTTTTTATTAAAAAACCAGGTGTTGTTTCCTTTCTCGATGCTCCAATTTTCAGGACCTCTGTGTTTGAAGCTGGTGCGAAAACTGATGATTCTGCCTAAAACACCGCTGTCTAGAATTTCTTTTGCCTTTTGATGAGCAGGAAAAAATCTCTGGTTAAAACCGATCATAAGTATTTTTTCTGAAATTTTTGCCTGTTTTTGCATATCTTTTGCCTCTGCCAAATGAATAGCCATAGGCTTTTCGCAAAGAACGTGTTTCCCATGATGCAGAGCTTCAATAGTAAACGGTGCATGGGTATGATTTGGTGTGCAAATGCTTACTGCATCTATTTGAGGATCTCTTAATATATCATGATAATCTTCTGTATAGTTGGCTCCGTAGATAACTGCCAACTCTTTAGCCCGCGACGGTATCGCATCATAAAAAATCGCCAATTCGCAATTAGGATTCTGATGATATTCAGGAGCATGCCTTAATCGAGTTATAGAGCCGCAGCCGATAATACCGACTTTTATCATAGTTACCTCCTCACTTCCTACTTTTAAAAGAATCAGTTTTTATGGAATTACTATGCCTTTTATGTAATCAGTAGGCTTGTTTTCCAATGTTTCGAATGCTGTTTGTATATCGTCTAATTTGAATACATGAGTGATAAAGTCTTCGGTTTTGAATACTCCTTTGTTGATTAAGTTGACAGCACGTCTCAAATCTTCAAATTCATCATAGCTGTAACAGGGATGAGGGAATATAATTTCAATCCCTTTTGCAACAGCCACCGAAAAATCCATTTTATCGATTGGGTTTTCATAACTGCTCATTGCAAGAAGGCGTCCCCTTCCATTGCCTTTCATATAGTTCATGGATTCAGCAAGAACTGCTGCATTACCTGTACCTTCAATCACAAAGTCAGCCATGTGACCTTCGGAAATTTTAGCAATTTCTTTTGAGACATCAATTTCTTTGGGGTTTAATGCATAGGAAGCTCCGTATTTTTTGGCTAATTCCAAACGCTGAGGATTGGTATCCACTGCTATCAGTTCGGATAACGGACAACCGCTGAGGGCTTGTATGCACCAAAGTCCCATAGGTCCGCAACCAACAACCACACCTATATCTCCTGCTTGAGGGGATGTAGCTCTTATTACCGTAACAACACATTTTACCGGTTCACTTATTGCATGTTTAGGGTTTATATGCTTTGCCACTTTTTGCAATTGAAAATGGGGGACAACAGCATAATCTGCAAATCCACCCGCCATACCTGTTACAATATCACCGATTTCAAAGCCTGTCACATTTTCACCGAGTGCGATGACTTCTCCAACGCCTTCGTGTCCAACTATTTGCGGGAAAGTCCCTATTTTACCTTTCCAATGATTCAGTTCCCAGTTACAAAGTCCGCAACAAAGGACCTTAATTAATACAAAATTTCTATCTAAGGTAAGATTAGTATTACGAATCTCAAATTTACCTGGTTCAACTAAATATGCTTGTCTTGTTTGGATTGTTTTCATTTTTGTCCATCCTTTCTTTCTTTCTTTTAAATTCATGATAATATATTTGTTTCATGTAAAGAATAAACAAAATAGACTATATGATGGACAAAAACGACATGGTGTGTTATGCTATACATATCCCTTATTGAGAAAATATAAACACAGTTTGGAGTGATTTCATGCATGTTAACTTTGTCGGAATGTCACCTCATCTATTAAAAGATTTTGCAGCTCATAAACATCTCGAATGGGAAATTGTATGTTATATTGCCGGAGAAGGAATTCTTACAATAAATGACACGCAGTACCCATTCTTGCCCGGTACTATTGTATGCCAGCCGCCAGGTATCATGCATTCGGAAAGTTCCAAGGAGGGATTTCAAAATTTTTTCATCAGGATAGGGGATTTTGTTCCGTTTAAGGGCAATGACGTAGTAGTCATAGAAGATGATAAACAACGAAGTTTTACAACGCTTATGAGCCTTGCTTTTCAGTTTTTTTACAGCAAGGAAAGAGGTTGGCAGGATATAGTCCATGCGCTTTGGAGAAGTATGTATGTATATCTGCAAAACCGCATTGATGCTCCGTGCTTTGATTATGAAATCGAAACATTTCGCAATTTATTGGTTAGAAACATAACAAACCCTAATTTTTCGATTGCATCCGCTATTGAAAAGATGGGATATTCCAAAGACTATTTTTGCCGAAAGTTTAAGAAAGTGATGAAAGTATCTCCTAAGGCATATCTGACACAGCTTAGAATCGAATACGCAAAAGAGCTTTTGGCAGAAAGAAATGTTACAGGACACACCGTAAAAATGATAGCCACTTTGTCGGGATTTAATGATCCATATTATTTTTCGCGATTATTTAAGAAAAAGACAGGTCAAGCACCCAATGCTATTTGTTAATTTTGCGAACCTTTTATTAATATAACGAGTTTATTTAGTGTATAACATGACTGTATAATATAAGCATGGAGGGGTGCTTATGCGTGCAAGTATTATAATCAATAGCGGTTTGAATCGCAGGTCATTGTTGCTAAAGAATAAAATTACTCCTTGGCTTTTTGTTTTACCGGGTATTTTAGGAACTGTATTTCTTAGGTATATACCTATTTTTCAGGCTATTTACTATTCTTTCTTCCAATATGATATTGTAAATCCACCGGGAAAATTTGTTGGGTTGGATAATTATTTCAGCATTATTACAAAGGACAGTTATTTTATACAATCATGGATAAATACGATAATCTTTCTTTTACTGTCTCTATTAATGACCTTTATGATACCTATTATCCAGGCAATTTTTTTAAACGAAGTTGTTCGCGGAAGAAGTATTTTTTCAGCAATATACATAATTCCGGCTGTAATACCCGGAACAGTTTATATTGTGCTATGGAAATGGATATGGAACCCGCAATATGGTCTTGCTAATTATTTGATTGGGCGTATGGGTATGCCGATGCAGTCCTGGCTAAGCGATCCATCATGGGTTAAATTTTGTATCGTATTTCCGGGAATTATAGGCGGAGGTTTCATGGTCTTGTATTATTTAGCTGCAATTATGTCTATACCGGGTGAAATTTATGAGGCGGGTCTTTTAGAAGGTTGTACCGGGATTAAAAAGGTTTGGTATATTATCCTTCCGAATATACGCTTTTTGATTTCAATTAATGTAATCCTTACGATTATCGGTGTAATGCAGGAGTTTGATAAACCATATCAATACACTCAAGGTGGGCCTGCAGCCGCTGCCTATACAGTCGGAATATATATATATGACCAGTATTTCAGCTATATGCAGATTGGAAAATCTGCCAGTGCTTCTGTGCTACTGTTTATTGTTGTACTTATTATGACGATTATTCAGCAACGGATGAATGCAAAAAAAGAAGAATAGGAGGCTGCGAATAAATGGGCAAAATATTTAACTTAAAAACTGTAGCATATATATTTAGTATTTTATTCTCATTTCTTATATTGTTTCCTTTAGCATACATGGCAAGCAGCGCTGTTAAGGACGACATCAGCGTATATGAAATGCCTCCGAAGATTATTCCTGAAAGTCCGAAAAGTATTTCATTTCTTGTTGACTATAGTGGTCAGGATTTAGTGGGCAGTCATCTTTTCGATCAATTAAAAGCTGATTGTGCTTTAATGATGTTTTCCACCGTTTACCAGTTTGACAAGGATTCGGTAGGTGAAATAAAATTTTATGGCATTAAGGACGGTAAACCTATATTCTACTCCAGAGCTCATAGAATGGAATTAAGGCTTGAACTGGATTATGGTATCTATAAGAGGATGAGCATTCAAAAAAGTACTATTATACTTAACGATAAGTATAAGACAGCTATTGAAAAAATAGGGTATCAGTTCGATGAGAACGGGTTAAACATATCGATTCCCAAGTTAAGCGAGGGAGCCTTGGAAGACAAGCTTATTTCACATTTTCATAATGAAAATTACCAAACAGAGGGCACTTATTTGGGAAGTTATATCACTTCAGATATAAAGCTTATGCTTGAAAACTTTAAGGCCTATGTCACCATGCCGTCATATGTCTATTCCGATTATCCCACAATTAACAAATATGGTTTTTTTGCGTTTTTCTTTAATACCCTTTTAGGTTTAGTCATTGCGCTTGCCACGCAAGTTGGGTTATGTGCACTTACAGCGTATGCTTTGTCGAAGCTTTTTTCACCTCGCATTTCGCAAGTTTTACTGTTATTTTTTATTGCAACATTGATGATACCGTTTATAAGCATATTTGTTCCGCTTCTAAAGATGTTTAACGGATTAAATATAAAAGAAGGATACTTAGCAATGTTCTTGGTACATTTGTATCCTGATGCATTTTTTATAACGATCTACAAGGGATTTTTTGATCAGCTTCCGCAAAGCTTATTTGATGCAGCCAAAATAGACGGTTCGCCTGAATGGTACACGTTTTCGCGTATCTGTATACCTCTTTCAACACCAATCATTTCTGTAGTTGCAATGAATACATTTGTAAAAGAATGGGGTAATTTTTTCTGGTATTTTGCGGTAGCAAACAATACTCCGAAATACTGGACAATTAATCTGGCTATTTACGAAATGTCGCTCAATCCTGTTATGAAAGATAATGCTACTATGGGAATAGCAGTTGTGATGACAATTCCGGTTATTCTGCTTGCTTTGATATTCTCTAATAAGATAAAAGAAAGCATTGCATTATCCGGCATAAAGGAATAGGGGGTATCCTGTTGAAAAGAATAGTTTTAATTCTGATTCTTTTTGTAATGCTTGCTCAAAATACACTAGCTGCTCCTATAATTTTTGAGGCGAAGAACGCAATGGGTTCCACCCAAGGAAACGGTCAGTGGTATTATATGGCGCGCAATGGAAACAACTATGAGCTGATGACGAAATTTAGTCAGAATGTTACACCTACGTGGCGTTTATGCAATGATTATCCTTATGTAGACAAATCATTCTTTTATCCTAATAATACATATGATGCAGTGAAAAAATGGGTAGCTCATCAGGAGGGAATGGTGACAATCACCGGCGATATATCTCCTGTTCCCGCTGGAAGCGATGGGGTTATTGCTACTGTGAAACTTAATAATACTGTACTATGGAGTTCTCTTGTTACGGATAAGCCGGTAACACCTGGTAATCTTTCGAATATTTATGTTACGGAAGGCGATGCAATTTACTTTGAAATCAATAAAAATGGAAATATGAAAAACGATAAAGTACGTTGGGAGCCTGTTATAACAATGGAAAAACCTGCTGAAAGCGTACTGCTGAAAGCACAAGATGCCATACAGCTAAAAGGTGTTTCGTACCAAAATGGTTCTATAACAGGCTTTGATCAAAACGATAGCTTTGTATTTAAAAATGTACTGCTTGGCGGATACAAAACAGTAAAAGCAACATTATCAAGCGAAGTAACGGGTGGAAGCTTTGAAATAAGATTGGACAGTATAAATGGCAGTGTGCTCAGTAAATTTGTTGTGTGCAACACGGACGGGATGAATGTTTTTGAGGAGCAATACAGTGAGGCGAACAGTGGGTTGAGCGGAGTGCATGATCTGTATGTAGTGGGTGTATCCGGACAAAATATAGCGAATATCAATACCATTGAATTGTTAAGAATACAGCCGCGAGGGGCAACAATGCCTTTTACAACAATAGAGGCTGAGAGCCAGGTTACAACCGGCAAGATTTATGATAAGTACACTCATCCGGCACCGTCTGCAGATAACAGTCAGCACAACTACACAATGATAGAAAAAGCTGTGCAGTCAGCCTCAGGTAAAAGTTATGTACAGCTTGATACGACAGGACAGTATATTGAATTTCGTGTTCCCAAAAAATCCAATAAACTTTTGATAAGGTACACTATCCCCAGGGGAGAAACAGGAACCATAGGTCTTTATAAAAATAACTTGTATTGTGCTGACATTGAGCTTACTTCATCGAATTGTTATGATACAGATGAATTCTATATGCGAAGCTTTGATGAAAAGACAGTGGATTTAGATATGAATTTGGGCGACAGGATTATGCTTAAGAAAGACTCCAAAAGCAGACTTGCATATTACGGAATAGACCTTGTGGAGTTTGAAATGGTGTCTCCGCCGGAGGAGATGCCCGATGGATACATATCCGTCGTTGATTTTGGTGCCAATCCCTTAGATAATGAGGATGATACGGCAGCAATTCAAAACTGTCTTAACTATGCAAAAACGGTCAATAAACATGTATGGTTTCCGCCGGGAAGATTGATACAGTACAGGAAGATTGAGATCCCTGAGGGAGTGAATGTGAGAGGTAGTGGCATTTGGCACACGCAGCTCTTTTGCCCGATAACAGGAGGAACATGGGGAGGCCCTGTAGGTTTTTATTTAAATAAAAATAGTGTCGTGGCAGACATGACCATCAGAGGGGCATCCAGGTCGAGAAATCAGCAGGGGATTGCAATAATGGGCAAAAATGAAAATTTAGGTATTAACTGCGTTATCGATAATGTATGGTTTCAAAATATGACCACTGCAATAGGTTGGACAGGCTTTTATAATTCCACCATAAAAAATTGCAGAATAAGGGGATTATATGCAGACGCTATACATTTTGGAGATTATCCGCAGCAAAACAATGTTGCATTTAACAATCACATACGAGGCTGTGGTGACGATGGTATAGCAGTAGTAATCAGGACGGATTTTTCCGAACAGTTAAATAGAACCGCAACAAACTTAGTCGCAAAGTTTAATACTATTTCGGCTACCTACTGGGGGAGAGGGATGTCCGTTGTTGGCGGAACGAATGTTATTTATACCGATAATATCATTGACAGTGTATACAATGCGGGGATGATTTTTACAACCGAGGAACTGTCACCGTCAATTTCCACACCTATTATAAATGTAAAATTTCAACGCAATACCATTAATAATGCATCCCATGATATGCATAATCATGCAGGAATACATTTTTGGCTTTGGACAAATTACGCAAAAGATATAAGAATTGAAGTGTGTGATATTTTGAACGGTTCGGCACGAGGTATACAAATTGATGGCGGAAGGTATGGTGACAGTAGCGGAAGAACACAAATTAATTATAATAACCTTTATAATAATAAATGGGGTTCGTATTACAACGGAGATCCAAGCAGAATGAGTCCCGTTTTAAATGGCAATAGAGGAATCTAATTTTATATAAATGTGGGATTAAACATTATTTTAGCATTTTGGAAAGCTAATTGAATGAGAATGAGCGAGATATCATTTCTAACAGTACCTAAAATTAGGAGGGAGAGGGAGACTATGAAAAGAATATTATCGCTATTACTTGCATCTTTATTGGTTTGCTCAAGTATTTGTGCCGAAGAAGCTGAAATTGTACAGAAATTTCTGAACAAGCCTTATCTTTCAACCTATGAGTTTGAAGAAAATCTGCCTGAAGGGATTATTAAAAAATTTGTAGCCAGTGATATGGGAACCGTTCATTTAAGTGGTGAGGTTTCTGTAACCGGAGGCACTGCAAAGGCAGAGGTTTTCCTTAACAATGTTGTTTTGTGGAGCAAGGATGTTTCTAATACACCTGTTCGGTGTGATGTTAAAGATATAAAGGTACAGCTCGGTGATTCCATTCTATTTAAATGTAGTCCTCAGGAAGGTGTGACAGTTCATTGGGATCCTAAGATTGATTTCGCAAAGAGTGGCATTGTGTTGAATATGAGTGAGGCTTCTGATTTAGTAAAAGTAAATATTGAAAAAACAGAGGATGGAAGTATAATAAAGGGATTTTCCCAAGGAAGCTCTTTCTCATTCAAAAATGTTCCCCTTACGGAAGATTATAAGACCATGGAATTTGTGGTCGGAGCGATAGAAACGGGCGGTCTAATACAGGTTCGAACACAAAGTGTGGACGGTCCTGTTATTGCAAGTATAACTCTTACAGACACGTCTTCTTATGATCAGTTTGAGGAACAGGTATGTGCAATAGAAGTGCCGCAAAAAGAGGCATGTGATATATATATTGTAGGCGTGAAAGGAAAAAACATGGCTTGCATAAAAAGGATTAACTTTCTTACCAAGGAACCCCGCGGAGCAACTGTTCCTTTTGTTACCTTAGAAGCAGAAGAAGCCAAGAGAAGTGTTACTGCAGAGATTTTAAACAGGTATAACACACCGACTACAGGGGATAACAATCGAAGGAACAATACTCCGGCTCAAAAAGCTGTTCAGTCTGCATCCCAAAAGTCATTGGTTTGGCTTGATGCTATGACTGAATACGTTGAATTTACATCGCCGATACAAGCAAATAGAATTTTGCTCAGATATACGATCCCTAGAGATTCCCAAGGTACTATTAGTATGTATATCAACGGCGTTCATGTCCAAGATGTTCAGCTTGATTCTACATACTGCTATGATAGAGATGAGTTTTACCAAAGAAGTTTTGACGAAGTAGGAATTATAGCAGATATTAAGGCTGGGGATAAAATTCGGTTTCAGCGTGACCCTTCCGATAAATGTAAGTATTATGGCATAGACTTAATCGATTTGGAGTATGTTGATGAGCCCTCCGAAATGCCTGATGGTTATATTTCTGTTACTGATTACGGAGCTGTTCCTGACGATGGCAAAGATGATACGCAGGCAATCCAGGCTTGTCTTGATGCAGCAGGCGCAATGGGCAAGCATGTCTGGTTACCCAAGGGCGTTTTTCAACAGGAACAAAGGCTTAATGTTCCTGCCGGCGTCAACGTGAAGGGTGCAGGCATGTGGCATACCGAATTACTCTGTACAAAAATGTGCCCCGATAAAAGGCCTTGGGGAGGATTTACGGGTTTCAGAGTTGATACAAACAGTATTATTTCTGATATAAAAATATCCGGTACGGCCAGGTTTAGAGATGATCAAGGTATTGCAATAATGGGTAAAGACGAATATTCAGGAACAAATTGCATACTTGATAACGTATGGTTTACAAACTTAACCACCGCAGTTGGCTGGTGTGGCTGGAGCAATTCCGTAATACGTAACTGCAGGATAAGAGGTTTATACGCTGATGCTATACACTTTGGTGATTACCCTTCGGTTAACTGCATTGCAGTCAACAATCATATCCGAGGTTGTGGTGATGACGGTATTGCTGTTGTCATACGGGAAGATTACAGTAAACAATTGAATAGAACAGCTACAGAGTTGATCGCACGTTTCAATACGATTTCTGCTGCTTATTGGGGCAGGGGAATGGCTGTTGTAGGAGGAACCAACGTAACTTATACAGATAATATTATTGATAGCATATATAATGCAGGGTTGATCATTACAACGGAACAACTTGGGGAGTCACCGTGTACCCCTATTGAAAATGTGAAATTTCAAAGGAATACCATCAATAATGCTTCCCATGATGGCCATAATCACGGAGGTATTCATTTTTGGCTTTCAACGCAACCGATGAAGAATGTAAGGATTGAGTGCAATGTTATATCAAACGGATCCATTGAAGGCATTAAAATTGATCCCGCTACCTATGGTGATGAGGCAGGAAGGACAATTATTGCCTACAACAAATTATTTGGCAATAAGTACAAGCCATATCATAATGGCGATGCTGCAAAGATTCAGCCTATTATTATTAGTAATGAGGGGCTATAGTGCATGAAAAGCAAAATTATTAAGTGGCTTGGCTCATTGTTACATTACTTGGTTAAAATCATTAGAAGCATAAGCCTTCGAAAAAGATTATTTATTTTATCAACGGTTTTAATTATTTTTCCAAATATCACCATAAGTCTTAATGCCTATAAGAAAGCGGTATCCATTATTAATAATGATATGCGTGAGCGTGCTTTTACCCATGTACGCGGAGTGAGTGGAATTATTAACGAAAGGCTTAGAGAGTATAGCGACTTATCCAATCAAATTGTATCGAATGAAACTCTGAGGGATTATTTGTTCCGTTTCAACAGCAGCAAATCAAGGGGGGATTATGAACAAGCGGAATACTATCAAAAATTAATTAATGATTATTTATATCATGTCGGGGAAGAAAAAGAGTATTTGTTAAACGTGCAGATTGTTACTGAGCATTATGAGTTCAATCAAACAAGCATTGACGGAAAGAATAAGGGGGCTAAAATATCGAATATTGACCAATTCAGAGCCAGCAAGGAATATATTGAAGCAACACAATCCGGAGGGCGATTAATATGGAGTGATTATAATATATCGCAGGATATGTTCATTAGCAGGCAGTTTCCCAATAAAGATATTTTCCTTGAGGATAATATTCTCCTGCTTCGCTCCATACCTTATTCTTGGGATAATAACTTGTTAGGTGTTATTGTAATGAATGTTTCGAGCAGGTTGTTTTTAGATCAAGTTATACCAACCGATATGAGCAATGAACGTCTTATTTTATGCAGCCCCGACAGGGTAATTTCGATATTGAATGAAAATGTTATAACACCATTTAAAGATAGGCATGTCATAAAGAAGATGATTAGCGAAGAAAAAAACAGCGCAGTTGAAAAAGTTGACTCAAAAGATTGCTTGATTAGTATGAAAAAATTAGATAATGCAGATTGGTACGTTGTAAGCATAATTCCTATTCATAGTTTAGTAAGCCCTATTTGGGACATGGGAAAGTTTATTCTTTTTGTTTCGGGTGTATGTATTATTATAACAATCATTGCCGCTTTGCTCGTCATGATGAGCGTATCTTTTCCGCTTAAGAACTTGCTGAAAACCATGGAACTTGTGGGAAATGATAATGAAATTATCGTTAGGTATCAGGATGATGCTTTGGATGAAATTGCTATGATCGGGAAGAGTTATAACAATATGGCTGACAGAATAGAACACTTAATCAAAACGGTTTATCAAGAAAGATTGGTTAAAAAGGATGCTGAGCTTCGACAAAAGGAAGCTCAGCTTAATGCGCTGCAAATGCAGATAAATCCACATTTCATATATAATATGCTTGATATAATCAGGTGGAAAGTATTGGAGTTGGAAAACGGAACCGGAAAAATAAGTGAAATGATTGAAAACTTTTCTGATTTGCTGAGAATCAGTACAAAAGGGGTGGACAAGCTTATTCCGATAGAAGAAGAAATGGAGTATATTCAGTCTTATATTTTGATCATTAAAACGCTTTTTGAACGTGAAATTGATTGTAAGATTAATATTGATAATGATTGCCTGAAATGCAGAATTTTAAGGCTTTTAATTCAGCCGTTGATAGAAAACGCTATTCTACATGGGTTTAGAGGTAAAATTCAAAATGCGTCTATAGAAATCATCTCTTATAAGCAGGAAGATAACATAATCATTAAGGTGAAGGACAACGGTAAGGGTATTGACAGTGAAACCCTTGCGATACTGAAACAATCTTTAAACGAAGGCACCAAGATAAATAACAAATATATAGGGCTTCATAATGTAAACGAACGTATAAAGCTCGCTTTTGGAGAAGATTACGGTATCGATATTAAAAGTGAGCTCGATCAATATACGATTGTTGAAATCTGCATACCTGTCATTAAGGATGATAGAGATATCAAGAGTAGGTGGAATGAAGATGTATACGATACTCATCGTGGATGATGAAAAGGTAATACGGGAAGGTCTTGTAAAGTTTGTAAATTGGGAGAAATTTGATTTTCAAGTTGGTGCAGTTGCTTCTTCAGCAGAGGAAGCAATTGAGTTAATTCGTAAAATACATATTGATGTTATACTAACTGATATTGTAATGGAAAAAATGAGTGGAATTGAACTTGTTGAGAAGATTTCCGAAATACAGCCGTCTATTAAGGTGATTGCCGTTAGTGGATATGATGAATTTGAATATGTAAGGCAAATGTTACGTTTTGGTGCTATTGATTACCTTACCAAACCGGTAAAACTGAAGGAACTTGAAAAGACTTTAATCAAGGTAAAGAATATTATTGATGAGGAAAGGCATAGTTTTCAGAATCTGGTTGAGCAATATCTAAATAATCTTATAAAGGGTTACTATCATAATGTTGGCGAGGTTTACACAGATTTTTTAAGAGTTGGTATTAAGTTTCATGGCAATCATTTTTTTGTGTGTAGAATATATGTAGAGTCAACCGAAGATAAAAAAGGATTAAAATATACTTTGAGTACCTCCCTGAAAGAATATTATGCTGTAAATGAGTTTTTTGTATTTGATAACGATTTGAATGAGCTTGCCGTTCTGTTTTGTACAGAGGATGTAAATGAAGCTGTCGAGCTTCTTTCAATTTTGTGTGGAGATAAAATGTATATTAGTGTAGGCAGTGTACAGCAAGATATTATGCAGATAAGTCAGTCATATTCTGAGGCCGGTTATGCTTTGGAATATCGAATGTTAAAAAAAGCCGGTACGATATTAAGGTATTCGGATCTTATCGGTCCTATAGAAGAACATGGACTTCTTGACAAAAATGATGAAAAAAGAATATTTAGTTATCTTGATTCTTGTGATTTTGATGCTCTTTCAAGTTGCATTTCAGATATCATAAATAGTTTGAAAAATAATAAAAACGGCTCAAAGTATGTTTACAGTGTTTGTATTGATATTATACTCAGGATAAACAAGTATATGAGTACCAATATCAGTAAAGATTTTCAAGACAAGAGCTTTGAGTATATTCGGAATATGCTTTACAAAAACAATGTTGATGAGATAAGACTTGTTTTGCAGGATTACTTAAACAAATGCCATTCCATAATAGAAGGTTCAAAGGATGTGAAAATCGGGCTTATTATTAATAACGCAAAGCAATATATCGATGAACATTATAATGAACGGATTACCTTGGGAACTCTAAGTGAGCAGGTTTATATACATCCTATTTATCTCTCAAAACTATTTAAAGAAAAAATCGGACAGAACTTTATTGATTATCTCACCAAGGTTAGAGTTGAACATGCAAAAGAAATGCTTAAAAACCCTTCACTTAAAATTTGCGATATTGCTTATATGGTTGGTTATGAAAGTCCGAAACATTTCAGTAAAATCTTTAAAGATGTTGTGGGAATTTCACCAAAAGACTACCGTAACAAAGCTTTGGGCTTAAAAGAATTAATGTTAAATTAAAAAGTTAATTTTGCGAACCTTTTATTAGTTTACGATGTTTATATGCGATATTACAACTTGTATAATTAAGATAAATCATAAAATTGGAGGTTGATGATATGTTAAAACGATTTGTCAGCGTCATGTTAGTTGGATGTATGGTTTTGTTGGCTATGGCTGGTTGTGCGAAAAAACCAGAGGAAACCAACGAAACGGCAAATGGGGGAAACGAAAGTGCTAACGGTGTTGAAATTGTAGTATGGACCGGTAGCGAGTATGCGAACGATGAATTTGGTAAAGAAAGCGAGGAAAGATTTAAGGCGAAGCACCCCGAGATTACTGTCAAAACAGTTGTGCATGATGGGGATAGAGTAGCTGATTTTATTACTGCATCTGCTGCAGGAAATGCACCGGATGAAGTTGCCATTTCATTTCCTATGCTTAGCAAACTGGTTTTTAATGGTCTTATTGCACCAATTGATGAATATTGGAACCAGTGGGAGGAATCTCAGTACTTTTTGCCGGAAGTGATAGAGAATTGTAAAATTAACGGCAAATTATACGGTATTCCGGGCGAGACGTATCTTATGGGAATTGTATATAATAAAAGACTATTTGAAGAAGCAGGTATCACAAAAGCGCCTGAGACATGGGACGAACTTATCACAGTAGCGAAAAAGTTAACCGATCCGGCAAAGCAACAGGTTGGGTTTGGACTTCTTACAGGACAATGGGTTGACTGGTGGTTCGAGTATTTTGTATGGCAGGCAGGTGGTGATCTGACAAAACAAAATGAAGACGGTACGGTAACTTGTACATTTACGGATCCGGCAGTTATACAAGCAGCCGAGTTTTACAGGAAACTAAAACAGGAGAAGGTAATTCAGCCTGATCTCACAATGGATGCCGCCACACTGAACAAGAACTTTGCAATGGGTAAAATAGCTATGACAATAGGCACAATTGGCGATACCTCTGCATATACAAAACTTGGAATGAAAAAGGAAGATATTGGTTATGCCCTATTCCCGAAAGGCCCCTCAGGTAATAACCCATCACAATTCGGCGGTAATTTATTCGGTATTAATGCAAGCAGTCCAAAAGAAGTTCAAAAAGCAGTATTTTTGCACACTGCTCATCAATACTGTAGGGAAGAAAAGATTGCACGTTGGAAGTATGATGAAGAAAGAGGCTTAGCAAGCCTAAAACCAAGCACAAGAAACGATATCAATCAGCTTGATTATCAACCGTCTCTTCTAGCTGAAAAAGATGCATGGAATGTTCTTAACAGTGCTCTTCATAATCTCAGACTGGAGTACTATGCTAAGGGAAGCGTAGGAAAATATATCGATACGGCGATACAGAAGATATTATCCGATGACTCTGTTGATATAAAGAAAGAGCTTGAAAATGCCCAGATAATTGCAGAGAAAGAGGGGGCTTCCGATTTTAACAAGGCGATTCTAGGCAAATAAACGCAGTTGAAATGAGGTGTACTTTTTGAAAGTAGTTTTCAAAATAGCATTTATTGCTCTTCTGGTATTAGCACCTTTTCATGTCCATGCCGATGACATGGATGGCCTTTCCTTATGGCTGAAAGCAGAGCAATGCATTACAGATATTGATTTAGACGGTTATTTTGAATGGCAGGATTTGTCGCCTTGTAAAAATCATCTTAAAGCACCGGACTTTTCGGCAGTACCTACTCATCTTGAATATGTTGCCAACGGATATGGTGCAATGTCTTTTGACGGTGAGAATGATTATGTTCAAACCAAGTTTTCTGAACCGTACGAAGGGGATACAACACTGTTTTTCGTATTAAAATTGCAAAACAACGGTGAAGGCCAAAAGATATTTTCTACTTCTGCCAACGGAAATGAAAGCGGTAGCATTACCATTTACAAAAATAAGGGAAGCAATGATCTTTTGTTGGGTTCGTATAAGTCGGACGGACTTATTGATAGTTTGGTGCTAAAATCAAACTATGATGCTGAAAAGTTTGCCATGATCACTGTGAGAGTTACAGTAGATGCCCAAAAAAGTCGTATAGAAACTTGGTTTAATAATAAAAAGACGCAAGACGTCATAAGGGATAGATTGTACGCTAATTGGAATTCGCATTACGGTTATAACGTTGGGGGTGTTGACTTAGGGGAAAACGCAGCATGTCAAATTGCGGAAGTCATGGTTTATCAGAATGCATTAAGCGATGCGAAGTTGCAGGAACTCCAACAATACCTTAACAACAAATATTTTACAAATGTTATCATTGAAAATATAACTTATAGTTATAAGGATGCTGACGGAAATCCTTCTGAAGTAATTGCAGAAGGAGGCACTATGGATCTGGATGTTAAATTTGTAAACACACTAGATGTAGATATTTCCGAGGTTAATTTCATATGCGCTTTTTATGACAGTGAAAACAGGCTTATAGACGTAAAGCTGTCAGAAGATGTTACCCTTTCGAGCCTCAACAGTTATACTTTTTGTATGAAGAATATGCTTCTTCCACAAAACTTAGATGACATGAGAATTTCCTTTTACTTATGGCAAATGCATAGTATTATTCCGGTAAGTCAAAAACATTCGCGTATACTCCGTTTATATCATTAATATGTGAAAGGGGTAAATAGTATGAAAAGATTAGTATCGTTATTTATTGCAGTAGCAATGTTATGTTCACTCATGCCAACGATGGCAGTGGCAGAAACAACTGTTCCGGAGATATTTTCTGATGATTCTTTAGTATTGTGGGTAAAAGGAAGCAAAGGATTGGAGGAAATCAATGGTCAAACTGTATGGAGAGATTATTCAGGTAAGAATAATCACATGGTTCCTATGTTCGGAACGCCTACATATAAGGAATCGGCAATAAACGGTAAAGGTGCCATGGTGATGGAGCAAGGTGTAGGTGGCGCTTTAGGAGTGGAATTCGCAGAGCCGTACATTGGTAGCAGTACTTTTTTCATCGTTGCAAAGGTTAATAAAGATGATGACAGTAATTGGAGAGGAATATTTTCAACAAACTCTCCAAATACTTCAAAGGTGCAACACACTTTTGAAGGATATATTTTAAACAATAACATTGAAGGGTCTTCATACAATGAAAATTCTGATGGAGGTAAAGACACTCTTTGGAGGACAGCGCCAAATGAATATCCTTGGGGGGAATACAAAACCCTTGTTTTTAGAGCGATCGAACAGAAAGTAGAAAATGTTTGGACAGCAACAACAGTGGATACATACTTAGGAAACAGCAGAGTTGCTCACTGGGATAGCAGAGGCGATGTAAACAATAGGTTTAATAAATATAATGGTTTTATTTTAGGAAACAGGGATAAAATCGAGCCTTGGGCAACGCCGTCTATGGAAGTTGCGGAAGCATTGGTATTCCATAAGGCACTTACGGATGAAGAGCTTGTCACGGTGAATAAATATTTGAATACAAAGTATTACGGCAGCGGAGAGGACCCATTTGAAGAAGAGGTTGCAGAGCCCGAACCCGAACCTGAGGAACCTAATCGCACCATATTCAATGATATGGATATTGTTCTATGGGTAAAGGGTAACAGCAACCTTGAAATGATTGACGGTGAGCTTAAATGGAGAGATTATTCGGGCAATGGTAATCACATGAAACCTATGTATGCAATACCAACCTATGAGAAAAATGCTATAAACGGAAAATCTGCTTTGCGCATCCATAAAGGTGTCGGTGATTCCTTGGGAGTTAAATTTGCAGAGCCTTTTACCGGCAGCGGTACATTTTTCATTGTGGCAAATATCCATCAACCTGCCGGAAATGATACGTATGATGCTGTTTTCTCCACGAATTCACCGGATATGCCAAAAAGACAACATACTTTTGAAGGGTATGCTTTGGGGGGCATCATACAAGGTGCGTCTTTTAGAGCCGATGGCGGCGATGATGGCAAGGAAGCCCTTTGGAGGAAGAGAAATGCTGAAGATACAGCATTCATATATCCATGGGATACATTCCAAATTCTTTCGTTCAGAGGAACAGAAATAACAGACAATGGGGCTTGGGCAGGTACAACCATTGAGACTTTCTTAGATACCAATAGAATTGCAATTTGGCAAGGTTCACCGACAGGCAGAGCGAGAGATGGATACAGATTTAACCAGTATAATGGTTTTACTATTGGAAACAGATGGTCAATGGACAGTAACGGAAGTTCAAATTTGGACGTGGCAGAGATCATGGTATTTAGAAAAGCCCTTACTGATGAAGAAATGGAGATCGTTAATAGATATTTACATGAGAAGTATTTTGGCAATGGCAGTGATCCCTTTGATAACACCAGTGATCCCGGTACAGAGATCAAAGAAATCCCTGACGGAGGAAGACTGGCACTATGGGTTGACGGAGCTTCAGCAGACATTTTATCGAAAAAATGGAATGATAAATCGCCCAAGAAGAATCATTTGGTTTTCTATGGAACACCAAGTATTAAAACAAATGCAATCAACGGGAAACCCGCAGTTATACTTGATGGGAATAAGACTTACGCAACCTGCAGTTTGCTTCAAAACTATGTTGGAAGTACAGAAATATTTATGGTGCTGAATATAAAACCTGAATCCAGTGAGGATAACGTATCCCATGCATATAAAGGCTTATTTTCAACAAGTCCCTTTATTAACGGCAATGATCAGGCAAACAGAAATAATGGAATTTTTGTTCAGTTTACAGGAGAACCTATAGGTTCACGAAAAGAATTACGGCTTCGGTCAAACAATGCATTTCAAACGATAGTATGGTGGAGCGACCACCCGCAGTTATCCGGGCAGTTCAATAAGCTTCAGCTTCAAATACAGGATAACAGCGGTTCAGGAACACCTTCAAAAATCAATTTTGACATTTCTGGTATGTTAGGTTTGATCGTCAATAATGCTGATTGGTCAAAGAACCAAGGTGAAAGCCTTAATACACATAGCGGGTACACCATTGGCGCTGCGTGGGATGAAGGCGCCGCAATTAATGCTGAGATAGCGGAGGTTATTATTTATCAAGGAGAATTGACAGAAGCTGAAAGAGCACAAGTAAATGAATATCTCAATAATAAATATTATACATTAAAAACCGGAGATGTTGTAAAAACGTTCCTAAACGCTGCAGGTGAAGTTGTAGACTCAGCGGTCGCAGGGGGAAAAATCAAACTAAATGGGAATATTGTTACGGATTCACCAACGAAAGAAACATTAAAGGACGGTCAGTTGATAGCAGCTATTTATGATAAAGACGGAGCATTAACAAGTGTAGATGTTGTAAATGTTCAATCCAGCGGTATAAAGAAAGGCAAAGGTTATGCGGGTACCAATGAAGTTGAGACTGTTTTACGAGAAAGATGTACTTTTGAAACAGACTATATGAATCTTCCTGATGACCTGTCCAATACGTCTATAAAATTATTCCTATGGGATAGTCTGGACGGATTGGTTCCTTTCGGTCAATATACCGGTGTACCGTTAAATTAAGTGAACGAAATGGGGTTTTACTATGAGAAAAAAGATAACTGCAATCATATTAGTGTTAGTCAGTCTGTTATGGAATGCTAATATGAGTTTCGCTGAGGTGCAGCCGCCCGAGCTTTTAACGGGCGGCGACTCTTCCTTGCAGCTTTGGGTTAAAGGGGATAAGGGCCTGGAGGATATTGACGGTGCCCTGAAATGGCGGGATTATTCAGGAAAGAATAATCATATGACTGCAAATAAAAATATTCCATTTAAGAAACGTGCAGTGAATCAGAGAGGTGCATTGGAATTTACAGAAAGCGGCGGGCAGTATCTTGAGGTAACCTATCCCACGCCCTATATAGGAGATGCAACCATTTTCCTTGTAGTTAATATTAAACATAACGGGTATTATAAAGCTATATTTTCCACATATTCTACAGAAACATTTAAAGCACAGAACACAATAGCTGCCCATACAATGGCGAGCCAGCACATTGAAGGTGGTTCATGGACAGGTCCGGGTGGTGATGCCGGTAAAGACGGATTCTGGTGGAATTATCCTTGGGGAAATTACAAAGTACTTACAATGCGTTTAACGGAGCAGTATGTAGAAAATGTATGGTCCGATACCAGGATTGAAACATTTTATGGAGGTACATCAAACAGAAGCGGTACTTGGAACGGCAGAGCGAAAACAAATTATCGTTTTAATACTCATACCGGTTTTATGATTGGGCATAGGGATGGCAATGGTGACACGCCGGACATGGAGGTAGCCGAAGCAATTGTATTTTTCAGAGCGCTTTCGGATGCGGAAATCGACCAAGTCAATGCATATTTATATGATAAATACTTTGTTTTGCGACCGCCGGAGGATGGCATTGAATTTCAATTAGTAGCTGACAGCGAGGTATTCGGCAACGAAACGGAGTTGTATATTACTTCCGTAAAAGTTCCCGGTTCCATTTATGATCAGCCGTATAAAATCGTAGTTCAAACTTATTTGGATAAAGAGCTTACTATTCCTGTCAGTACTCTAACTGCAGATGCTAATACGGTATTTCCCTTTATTTATAATAAGAATTATTATGCAAAGGTTATGGCGGTTAGTAAATATCCGAGCGAGCCTGATAATATAGGAAAAATTTTATCCCATCCAATTATTATACCACCGAAAGGAGAACAATAAATGAAAATAAAAATATTGCCGGTTCTTCTTTTATTCATCTTCCTATTGCAAAGCTTTAACCCGAGCTTTGCAAATAATGCAGTTTGCGTTTTAGATGAAATGACGGAAGTAGTACAAGGCACTTCCTTGACGATTTCGGGAAATATTCAAGGTGCCATATATTATGTTAATATCACAATAAAATCACCTACCAATGACGTAGTGTTTTACGATTGGACGGATGTCTCTGAACAGGGAGATTTTTCCCGTAGAGTTTTGATTCCCAAAACATGGCCTGTGGGTGAATATACCGTTATAGCCGGCGACGGGCAATGCACGGCAACACAAAAATTGGTGATTATTAAAAATCCTCTCGAAGAAATTATGGATAGTATAAACCAAATGACTTCGGTAGATGAATTGATACCTTTGCTTGAAGAAACTTCACCTAGCAGACGTGCTTTTGAAATAATTAACATAAATTTGGCGTATTATGACAATCTTTCTGAAGCTGCAAAATCCTATGTGAGAGATGCTATATTCAGCATTAAAGATCAATTAAACAGCGCTAAATTGGAGGAAAGCTGCGATATACTATATAGTAAATATAACGAAGTGATTCCGTATGCAGTGATAAACTATGCGGCAGATATATCTGAAATTCAATATGGGCTTGATGTTTTCGGTAAAGATTTTTTTGGTTTGGATTTTTCTGATGAAGAGAGAGAAAAATTCTTCTCACAATATTTATTTCATAATCTTACCGTTTCGTCAGTGGAGGACATGAAAGATAAGGCTCAAATGAGTAATATCTTTTATGATCTTAACCATGTTGACTTTGTGAATATGACGAAGTTATTTAAGACGAATTACAATAAAATCGGATTGAGCGACAATTCTTTTTATGAATTTTATAAGGGACTTAGTACCAAAAACTGTGAAGAAGTAAATAAATTAGTGGTATTGGCTTTATTCCAAAAACCGGTATATAAAACGGATGATTTCGTGAAAATTTTTGAAAATGCCGTAGATAATATTAAAGCAAAACTTAATAATGATAGTTCAAAAGGTGGAGCCTCAGGCGGAGGTGGACGAGGCAGTACTAAGACTGTAGTGAAAACAGATGAAGTCATTATCCCTACGCCTGTGATACCGGATCTTACCGACTTATTGCCAAAAGCACATCATTTTACGGATATTGATGAAACACCATGGGCGAAAGAAGCAATTAGTGCACTTGCTGAACAGAATATCATAAGTAAAGCAGAGAAATTCAGGCCTTCCGATTTTATTTTGCGTGAAGAATTTGTAAAAATCCTAATGGCGACTTTAAAGATTTCTCCTGATGAGACCCAATCAAGCTTTGAAGATGTAGGGCAAGGAGAATGGTATACCCCATACATTGCTACAGGGGAAAAGTTAGGTTTGATCAATGGTTTAGATGAAAGAACGTTTGGTGTAGGCAAGTATATTACAAGACAGGAAATGGCAGTATTAATATTTAGATGTATAAAGCACTTAGGTATTTCTCTTGATGGCGTTCATGAAGTGATTGAATTTGAAGATTCGGATTTGTTTGCGGACTATGCAGTAGAAGCAATTAAGGAAATGCAAAAATTCGGCATTATAACAGGTAAAGATAATTATCGATTTGACCCGTTAGGTAATTGCACAAGAGCAGAGACTGCAGTGGTAGCATATAGGTTGTTAAAAAATATGACGGAAATTGTCATTAAAAATTAGATGGAGGTTTACACATGAACAAGCGATCCATAAGTCTGATTGTATCTCTACTTATCCTAATATATACCTTTCAAATATCCGCAGCAGATATTCAGGAGATTCAAGATGCACCCATTATGTCTGCAGAACCTGTGGAATCTGTAACTGATATTATGGGAATACCTCAACAGGAACATTTTGAATTTCTGTCAGCTTTAGGTATTATAAAGGGGGATGCTGACGGTAATTTCTATCCGGATGCCTATATTACAAGAGCGGAACTCGCTACTGTTATGTGCCGTATAACAGGACAAGACGGTCTTAAGGCAGATGTGAATAATATGTTGTACAAGGATGTGCCTTCTGACTATTGGGCCTATAATGAGATAATGATTTTATCAAACCAAAAAATCTTAGGAGGAGATACTGACGGTTACTTTGTCCCTGAAGGACGAGTGCTTACCGAACATGCAGCTAAAGTTTTAGTGAATATTTTAGGCTATACTCTACAGGCAGAATCCTGGGGTTCATATCCGAACGGATATCTTGCAGTTGCTAAAAATCTTGGAATATTAAAAAATGTAAATGCAGAAATGGGCAAGCCTCTTAATCGGAGTCAAATTGCAGTTATGATTTGCAATGCACTGGATGTTGATATAGTCCAACAGACAGGCTATGGCAGCAATCCTACCTTTTCAAAAGAAGATGGTAAAACGCTTCTGACCGAAAGGATGAAGGTATATCATGATGAGGGTATTTTAGAGGCTACAAGCGTAACAACATTAACAGAGGAAAGTTCGTTACGCGACGGTGAAGTACAGATCAATGGAAAGATTTATCTAACAGGTAGCGTGAATGCTGATAAGTATTTGGGTTATTACATAAAGTATTATTATAAAGAACTAGATAAAGACTTGTTACAACTTGTTTATATTAAAATCGACCCTAAAAATAATAATACGCTGGAAATAGATTCAGAAAATATTGAGCGGGCAGATAGGACAAATATTTATTATTTCTTGGACAAGGACGGTAAGAATATAAAAAATGCCAAAATTTCACCGATTGCTTGTATGATATACAATGGCAAAGCCTTTCCTGACTTCACGATCAGGGAACTTATGCCTGAAATGGGGAAAGTAGTATTGATTGATCATGATGATGATGATGAATATGATATTGTTTTAGTTACAGAGTATAAAACAGTTGTTTTAAGAAGCATATTTAGTGACCAAAATGAGTTGGTTTTAATGGACAGATATGACAGTTCCCGTAATGTTACAATTGATACGAAAAATTCTGATATTGAGGTTTATAAGGACGGAGAGAAAATAAGCATTAACAATTTGGAAGAATGGGACGTGCTAAATATCATCACAAGTGATCACGGCTCCTTTAAAAAAAGTAAAGTTAAAATTATAATCAATTCCGTACCTGTAGGCGGTGAAATACAGGAAGAAAGTGATGAGCATGTGGTAATTAGTGGTTTTAGGTTTAAAATAGCAAAAAGCTATCAGAATTTGGTGAAAGCCAATAGGGCGCCCAAACTTACTGTTCAAAAAGCAGGAACATTTTATCTTAACCTGTATGGAGAAATTGCTGCCATGAAAGAAATTTCAATGTCCACATATGGTTATTTGACGAAAATTGCTATACCAAAAGGATTAGATAATAATCCATTAATAAAAGTGTATACCATAGACGGAGTATTTTCAGAATTTGTTTGTAGTGAAAAAATGGCAGTAAATGATTTGCCGCAATCGCTATCTTTGAAAAAGAAGCTTATAGAAGGAGGACTTTGCAAAGAGGTTGAGGAAGATGTTATTGTTACAGTTCCTCAGTTAATAAAATTTAAGCTTGACGAGGATTCAAAAGTGGTTCATCTATATACTGCAGCCGATTTGACTGCTAATGGTACAAGAGATACATCAGGCTTAACAGACGACGAGATTGAGGAAAATGCAAGAAATTCTTACTTTGCGAAGAGAGATGCAGAAAACAACGATATTTTTAGATTGTGTTACAAAGGAGAAGTAAACTATCGTGGTTCCGTTACTTTCTCAGGAAAAGTCTATCCTACCTCGGAAACAAAAATATTTGTTGTTCCTGAAGACAAAACGGAAGAGAAGTCATTTCAGATTCAGAGTATCAATGATTTGAGCTATGATGCGTCGTATAATATAGAGTCTTATGATGAATCTGTATTTAACGTTCCTAAGGTAATGGTCATAAATCTGGAGGGTGCCGGTAGTCAAGACGGAGACACCGACAAGCTTAAAAAGTCAAGTTTTGTTGTTGTTCAGGGTGTTGGAAAAGCTATTATTAATGATGAGGAATGCACGGTTATAAAAGGACTTCAGAACGGTAACACAGTTAAGCTTCCTTTTACTGCTGAAGTAGAATCGAAAAAAACAAGCGGTTGGGCAAATTGCTCATACAATAAATATAAACATCTTGATGACATGAAGCCGTCAGATACAATCAACTTTGGTGATATACTGCAGGTAACCCAGGACACATCCGGTAATGTTACATATATTACAGAATGGTATGATTTATCCCTTGGAATTTTTAAAAGCAAAAGCTCAGAGGAATACCGGCAAGACTGGCGAACAGTGATAGCAGGACAGGTTGAATATGTTGGGAACGGGGGTAACTATATTATTGTTAATGATCGATACTTTTATTCTTATGATCTAACGAGAAACCCTGTTATTACAGTGGTGGAGTTAGATAAAAAGATTGTTCGCCCAGGAGTCCGCTCTGAAATATTTCAAGATGATTATGTCGTAATGCGTATTAGAGAAACAGCGGTTCATGAAGTTGTTGTTTTTAAAGGGCTTTCATTTTGAGTATTTGCTGACTGAAATTTCAAAACACATGGACGATAATAGTTTAGAATTCTTAGATGCTCTACTTCCATGGTCAGATAAAAGATATAATTTAGTTATTTGCCGCCAATTATGGCGGCTTTTTGTTAGAATACACATAATTTGGCGTTTACGTCTTATTTTATATTTTACCTTGTTTTTCAATATGGAAGCAAGGGATATTACTGTTCCTAAATTTTTTTGGCGATACACCGGTTTCTTTTTTGAACACTCTGCTAAAATATAAATGATCTTCAAACCCAAGTGTTTCTGAAATTTCTGAGATATTAAGTTCCGTATTGCAAAGCAAATCCATTGCTTTTTCGATGATTAACCGGGTTTTGTATTTATGCGGTGTCATACCGGTATAAGACTTGAATTTTCTAATAAAATGGTACTCACTCATACCGCACATGTTGGCTAAATCGCGATTTGTAAGGGTGTTTTTGCTGTCATTTTGAATGGCTTCAAGAACAAGGCTCATGGAGGATGATTTCGTATGCAGACGTTTTGAAATTTCCGATAAAATCACAATAAGATTTCCGGCCAGCAGACTTTCTTTAGTGAATTCATCTATGATATAACTGTTTATTAAATTCTCTATAGTGTTTGTAATTTTTGGAAAATCTCCTATAAAATAAGGACCGTTCATGAGCTTAAGGCCTTTTAAGAGTTCTTGGCTTTCCGTTCCTGAAAAATGTATCCAGTAAAATGATGATTTATCAGCCGCATTAAACTCGTAAATTTGTTTTTCATGTGGTTTATAAATTACAATATTTCCACTTTGTAATTCTTGAAGTTGGTCGTTAATGAAGAATCGACCTTTACCTTCGGAAATGTATATTAGTTGATAATCACTTCTGCCTTGCATACGGTAGACTTTTAAATGAGTGTCAATATTTTTATAATAACCAAAGTTATTTACTTCAATGTATTTTGAGGAGATCTTATCTGTGGAATTTGTGCTTTTGCCAAAGTAATATTCCATTTCTATCACTTCCCATAGTAGTATAAAAATTATATAATTCCATCAAAAGTTTGTCAAGAAAAATCGCAATTTTGTCCATATAAAAGCAGTTTTATGCATTGATAATAGATTTGTAAAAGAGTACACTTTTATCAGAGCTTATATAAAGGGGTGTTGGTATGCGCGAGAAGATACTCTTTGATGATCATTGGATGTTTCATAAGGGTGACATAGAGGTTAAGAGACCTGCAGACAAAGGTCCCATTTATACAAGTGCAAAAACTGAAAGGAAATTATGGGGGCCGGCTTCAAGACATTATAATGGATGTCCGGATGATTATGGTTTGGACCATGAAATTTGCACGGATAAATGGGAATGGGTCGATCTTCCTCACGACTATGTAATATTGCAAGAACCGTCAGAAGAGGAAAACAATGCTCTTGGATATTTTAAGTATGAAAACGCTTGGTATCGAAAAAAGTTCACTCTTTCCGAAGAAGATAAAAACAAACGTCTTTTGCTTTTGTTTGACGGGGTTGCGACTCATGCTACGGTCTATCTTAACGGATGTTTGCTTAAGCGTAATTTTTGCGGCTATACCAGTTTTGAAGTAGACATAACCGATTACGTTAAATTTGATGAAGAAAATGTACTTGCAGTATATGTACAGACTGACGAACATGAAGGATGGTGGTATGAAGGGGGCGGTATTTACAGGCATGTCTGGCTTATTAAAACCGACACGGTTGCGGTTGATTTATGGGGTGTTTATGTGTATGCAAAAAACATACACGATAAAGTGTGGAAAATAAATTTTGAAACGACGGTAGTAAACGACAGATATCAAGACGTAAACGCTGAAATTATCAGTTATGTGCTTAATACCCAAGGGGAAGAAGTAGCAAAAGCCTCATCGGATATTTTTATTCCATACAGGGAAAAGGGCACGGCTTATTACTCCACGGAACTGATTAATCCGATACTTTGGGACATAGAAAACCCCTATCAATACACCGTAAAGACCGTAGTAAAGGTGAACGGCGAAACGGTTGACGAATATTTTGTGAAAACAGGTTTTCGCACATACAGATTGGATCCAAATAAAGGGATGTTTTTAAACGGCAGGCATGTGAAAATTAAAGGAGTTTGCGCCCATCAGGATTTTGGGCTTACCGGTAAAGCCGTTCCCGATAATGTGCATAGATACAAAATTGAACTGATCAAAGAAATGGGAGCCAATGGATACAGAACAAGCCACTACCCTCAGACAGAGGCAATTATGGATGCTCTTGACGACCTTGGATTTATCGTTATGGCGGAAACGCGTTGGTTTGACTCCACCGAAGAGGGAAAGAAACAACTTGAAATGCTGATAAAACGCGATCGGAACCGGCCAAGCATTTTCTTCTGGTCCATAGGAAATGAAGAACCGCATCATATTACCGAGGAAGGTAGGCGAATATGCAAAAATTTAAAAGCATTTATAGAAAAATTAGATAAAACAAGGTTTATTACGAGTGCTGTCTCCAACGATCCTGATATTGCAACGGTTTATGATGAACTGGATGTCATAGGGATTAATTATAACCTTGATAAGTATGATAAAATTCATGAAAAGTATCCTGATAAGCCCATTGTATCTTCTGAATGCTGCGCTACAGGAACCACAAGAGGATGGTATGAGGATGATTTTCCGCCAAAAGCATTTTTAAGCGCTTATGATAAAGATACCAACAGATGGTTTTTGGGTCGCGAAAAAACCTGGAAATTTATATGTGAAAGGGAATGGGTGCTTGGAGCCTATCAATGGATTGCCTTTGAACATCGCGGTGAAACGGTTTGGCCAAGACTTTGTTCTCAGTCCGGAGCAATTGATTTGTTTCTTCAGAAGAAGGATGCATTTTATCAAAATCAGACTCACTGGATAGAAGACAAGCCATTGGTTCATCTGATGCCGCATTGGAATTTTAGAGGCCGTGAGGGAGAAATCATTCGTGTAGTGGCGTATACCAACTGTGAGGAACTTGAACTTTTTGTAAACGGAAAAAGCATGGGAAAACAACAAATTGAAAGGTATGGCCATGGCGAGTGGTATGTGGAATATGCTCCCGGAGAAATTTATGTGGAGGCGAGAAACGGCGGCAAAGTTGTGTGCATGGATAAGCGGGAAACCACAGGGAAGCCGGTGGCACTAAAAATGGTTCTTGACAACAAAGTGTCCAAAGCGAACGGGAAGGACTTTGCCATTATCAGTTGTTTCTGTGTTGACGACAACGGACGTGAGGTACCGGATGCGGAATGTTATGTTCGCTTTCACTGTAACTCTTTGGGGGAAATTGTAGGCACAGGTTCGGATATCACTGACCATAATCCCGTATATTTACCCGAACGAAGAATGCGTGCAGGCAGGATTACCGTTGCAGTGAGGGTAGGCACAACACCCGGACAGCTTAAGGTTTATGCAGAATCTGAAAATTTGGAGGATGGAGTTTTAACCATTCCACTGGAATAAATTGTATTTAATTTTTGCTATTCTATTATTATTTCAGCTTTTAACGGTAAATTTGGATTGGAGCCTATAAAAATCTGTACTCTTCCCGGTTCTACTTCATATTTTTCCGCAGCGGAATACACTTTGAGCTCATCATACCCAAGTTTAAACGTAATTGTTTTTTTCTCATGGGCATGGAGGTAAATCTTTTGGAAACCTTTAAGCTCTTTGGCTCTTCTCCTTACCGTATTGCCAAAGCCGCGGATATACAGCTGTACAACTTCCTTGCCTGGTACGTCCGACATATTTTCCACCGTTGCGGAAACCTCGAACGTATTCATTCCTGTTTTCTTTACCTTAATGTCGTCATATTTAAATTCTGAATAGGATAATCCGTAACCAAACGGATATAATATTCGTCTTGGGTAATCCTTGTATGTATTCGTGCAGCATTCATCTGCCGGAGTATCACTCTCACTGCTCATTCTGTTATAATATGCGGGAAGGCAGGTAGAGGCATAAGGAATAGACAAGGAAAGCTTACCGGACGGATTTACTTTTCCGGTAAGTATATCAGCGATAGCATAGGCTCCTTGTTGTCCAGGATACCAGGCTGCAAGTATTCCGTCGGCAAGTTCATTCACTTTTGTTATTTCATACGGTCTTCCCTGAATGAGGATAACAATAATAGGCTTGCCGGTTTCCTTCAGTTTTTCAATAAATTCCGTTTGATTTCCGGGCAGCTTTATATCAGCAATATCAATACCTTCTCCACAATCAATAAATCCTTCGGAGGATATGGCCGCTCCGGTATTTTCATCATATTGGACTTCCATCAGCGCCCTTGCAGTGCTTCCGCCAAGAGTAACTACGACAATATCGCTTTCCTTGGCGAGCTTTAATGCATTTTCGAAATCGTCATAACTGCCTTTAAAGTCCCACCCTTTTGTATATGAAACGGATTTGAACGTATCTTCAAATACCTCTTTAATGGTTTTGCCTTCACCTTTTTTCCGCAATGATGTGTAATCACCTAACTGATAATAGATGTTATCCGCATGTACCCCAAATAAAGCAATTTTCTTGTCAGGTGAAATGGGTAATATTCCGTTGTTTTTTAACAAGACAATGGATTCGGCTGCCGCCTCATAGGATAGTTTTTTCTGTTCGCCGCTCATTAAATAAGCTTCTAGTGGCTTTTCTTCCACATAAGGATTATCGAATAAACCAAGTTGAAACTTTTTCTCTAAAATCCTCAATACAGCTTCATCGATTAGTTCTTCCTCAATAATATTTTTTTCGCATGCCTCAATAAGGTTTAAAAACGCTCCGTCATCAGCCAGGCTTAAATCAATGCCTGATTTAAGCGCCAATGCGCTTCCTGTAACCATGTCCAAGCCCATCTGATCAATCATTCGTTTGACTCCCCAACCGTCTGAAATAATTACTCCGTCAAAACCTAATTCTTCTCTTAATACGGTGCGTAAAAGATAACTGTTGGCATGGCATGGTATTCCGTCCACGGTGTTATATGCCGCCATAATGAAATCAGCACCGCTTTTTACGGCCTTTTCTACTGCCGGAAGATGTATTTCATGCAATTCACGTTTTCCTAGGCTGACTTCGGCTGTATTTATTCCTCCAAAGCAGTCCCCTGCTGCTATGTAATGCTTACAGCAAACAAGCGCTCCTTCACTTTTTATTCCTTCCACGCAACTTTTTGCATATTCCGAGGCAAGGTAGGGATCCTCGGAATATAATTCTTCGGTTCTTCCCCAGCGGGGATCTCTTGCCAAATCAAACATAGTAACAAATGCTACATGATTCCCTGACAATTTTATTTCCTTACCAATACTTTTATAAATTTTTTTATATAATTCGGGATTGAACATGCAGCCAAGTCCAATATTGGTAGGAAACATTTCACTGCCAAGCGCCTGCAAACCGTGATTAGCTTCTACTTCAATAAGCACGGGAATTTTAAGCCTTGAATTTTCAAGCACATAATTTTGAATCATATTTGCAACTTTTACACGGTGACGGGGTTCGATACCAATTCCCCAATCTTTTTTAGTCCAAGGACACGAACGCAAAATGTTGCTGATAGCACCCATTGCACCGTAATCAGAAACAAATTTCTTGAATTGATCGTTTAAAAAAAATTCATCATTATGCCGTTCATAACAGCGATACCCGGCAACAGTCTGGGAAAGCTGGGCAACTTTTTCCTTTAGCGTCATTTTTTTGAGAAGTTCTTTTGCAAATACCGAATATTTTCCCACAAGGTACCTCTCCTTTATCGGTATGATAACAAGCTTAAAAGCAATAAATAACATTGAAGTAAAATTTCACAGGTAGTTTATCATATTTGAAGTGAAATTTCAATATATAACATACAGACCAAAAACAAGATATAACGATAAAGGAAAATATATGAAACGGAGAAAAATTGTACAATTTTTTGGGAGGAATTCAAATATTATTGTCGAATAAATATATTATCAAATATCAAAAGGAAGTATACTAATTCAAAGAAATAAGTTGATTTTTTATTAATACCAAGTACAAAAATATGGTATTGCCTTCCGGTCAAGTAAATATTATGGGATTCAATTAATAGAATTAAAGCCTCCTAGCTTTCGGTAAATATAGATGTCCATTGATGAAAAAGCGGTGTGGTATCTCATATCTTGATGCTGATCAAATTTGCGTTTATTTTTCAGCCGCAAAATATAATAATACATTTAAATATAATTTAGGGGGAGGTAATAAGTTGATCAAATTAATAAACTGAAAGTTAATATAGAGGAAATTTCAAAAGTTATTTCCGATTTAGGGACCCACTCTAATCAAATAGGAGAAATTATTGAATTAATCAGCGGAATAGCCAAGCAGACCAACTTACTGGCCTTAAATGCAGCTATTGAGGCAGCAAGGGCCGGAGAAACAGGAAAAGGATTCAGTGTAGTTGCCGATCAAATTAGGAAATTAGCTGAAGAATCTGCAGAAGCCAGCAATAGGGTTGCCAGGTTGATTGTAGAAATAAGGAATGGTGTTGACACAGTTGTCGATAAGATGGACGGTAGTATCAAATCTGTAGATTCCAGCGTAAAGGCTATCGAAGAGAACGGTCATATTTTTTCTGAAATCAATAGACAAGCTGAACAATTTAAGGATATTGTAGCTGATGTTATGGAAAGTGTAAGAGTAATGCATGAAAGCAGTTGCAACTTTGAACATACTATGCAAGAGATAAATGATGTAAGTCAGGAATTTGCTTCTAATGCTCAGGATGTTTCGGCGTCGAGTGAAGAACAGATTGCTTTGACGGAAGAAATTGTTTCTTTCTCAAAGACAATGGCAAGTATGGCTGAAGAGCTGTCGAGTTTGATTAGTAATTTTAAAATGTAACATCTAAAAAAGCGGGGTAAACCTTGACGTGCTGTTTCAAAGTTTACTCCGCTGTTTTATGGTGAAATATAGCATACAAAAATATATACTATATTTATAGTTGTTCAATTCTAGCAACTTGTGTCATGGCTTTCTTTAATTTCTCCATAACATCTTTTGTAAATTTAGGTGTTCTGTCATAATAATACAATCCGTTCATTTCTTGCTCCACATCATACAGTTGCGTATAGCACAAACCGAAAATTCTTGGATTGGATAAAAGGGTGGTTGTAAGACTGCAATATCTTTCGACAAATTCTTCCATCGTTTTAGGTGCGTTACCATAGCCCCAGCCTTCGTCGGATCTTGGATTCCACTTAATCCCTCCGTATTCGCTAATAAAATATGGTTGCCCTTGATGTTGTTGTCTGTCAGGATAGGTTTCGTAGACTGCTCCGTCTTCTGCCATTGGGACGTAATGTTCTTTAAACAGTTCCGTATCCTGAGTGTAGTCATGGATATCGTAAATATCCGTCATTACATGGTAGTTTCCGCTTGTATCAATGACGGGTCTTGATTTATCCATGGCTTTTGTAAGAAGATAAATATTTTTAAGTACGTTATTATCCTGCCGGTGTCCGTTGATGTCCCATGTTTCATTGAAAGGACACCATCCAATAAGGGCCGGGCTGTTGTAGTCGCGTTCTACTGCTTCCATCCATTCAGGCATAAAAATACCCAATGCTTCTGCTTTTGAATGATTCAGTCCCCAGTTGCCGTACTCGCCCCACACCATATATCCCATTCTGTCGGCATGGTATAAAAATCTTCTTTCAAATACTTTTTGGTGTAGTCTTGCACCGTTGAATCCGAGCGCCATAGCTAATTCAATATCCTTTTTCAGTGCTTCATCATTTGGGGCGGTATATATTCCGTCAGGATAATAGCCTTGGTCTAACACCAGTCGTTGAAAAACCGGTTTATCGTTAATCAGCATAAGGTGATCCGTTAATGTTATTTTGCGCATTCCGAAATATGTATTAACTTTATCTTCACCAAATTCAAGTATTAAATCATATAATTTTGCATCTAACGGTTGCCATAAATGAAGTTCGCTTAAATCCATACTAAAACTTGTTTCATTTCCTGATACGACAGCAGAAGCTTTCCCAACTTCTTTTCCATGAAACATAGCGGTGGCTGTCAATGTACCGTTGCCAATGGCTTTTACGCTAATATGGATTCGTGAATTATCAACGTCGGGTGTTAATTTAAAGGATTGGATGTAGGAAGTTGGTACGTATTCCAGCCAAACGGTTTGCCAAATGCCGGTTACCCGTGTATAATCACAGCCGTGGGAAGGATATATTTTGCTTTGTTTTCCGCAAGGCTGCAAACCTGTGCGTGTATCATCTTCAACGTAAACCGTGACGGTGTTGTTTTCCTGCAAATAATCCGTTATATCGAAGGAAAAAGGGGTATATCCGCCTTGGTGCGATCCAATGAATGTTTTGTTCATATAAACTTCGCAGTAATAATCCACTGCTTCAAAATTTAAGAGTATTCTTCCGTTTTTCCAGTTTGACGGAATTGTAAAATCCCTTTTATACCAGGCAGCGTTAATAAAATCTTTATATTCTATGCCGGATAATTTACTTTCCGGGCAAAAGGGCACTAATATGGTTCTTTCCAACTTTGCCTTTTGTAAAACACCGCGCTCTTTTCCCGACTTGCCAAAATCAAATTCGAATTCCCACTCTCCGTTTAAGTTTAACCATTCCTTCCGGACCATTTGCGGTCTTGGATATTCGTTTCTTGGTATATTCATCATGAAAACCTCCTAAATAGATTATTTTTATAACTTAAAAATGCTGGAATGTTTTTCGAGATTGATTGAATGATTACATTGTATAATTACAGTACTGGAATGTAAATGATATTTTGAACTGTAAAGTTGACATTTTGTTTATAATACAATCTACCAAGAGGTGAGGACTTTGCAGATATCCTATAAAATAATTAGAATAGACTTTGAAAGAAAAGAGGAAAAGGGGTTTATCATTGATCGGCCCAACGGAACCAATGATTTTTTGTTTATACATTTTAAGTCGCCGGTTAACTTGTTACAAGGTGATTCTATTATTAAAGTGGAAAAAGGGGCTTGCTGGATTACCACACCCAATACCAGGCATTGGTTTGAAGCTGCGGAATGTGAGTTGGTCCATGACTGGTTTCATTTTTTGCCATATAATCCTCATGAATTTTTAAATCTCGGATTTGAAGTCAATAAAATTTTCTATCCGAATTGTACGGGCTTAATGACGCTGTTGGTTAAAGACTGTTATGAAGAGTTTGTGAATAAAGATGTTTATTGGCAGGAGAATATAACGGCTATTTTAAATAAGTTGTTTATTGCTTTGGCGCGTGAATGTAAAAGGGAAAACCAAAGGATATCAAGTGGTCAAATGTGTGAAACCTATGAGCAATTCAAAAAATTCCGAATTCATCTGTATCGAAATATATCGGAAAATTGGAGTGTTAGTGATATGGCTAAAAGTCTGTCTCTTAGTCGTTCAAGATTTACTATACTATATAACAGCTTTTTTGGTATTTCTCCCAAGGATGATTTAATCAATCAAAGAATCTTGTATGCAAAGCACCTTTTAAGCAGCAGCAATATGAACGTGGAAGAAATTGCAGTTCGTTGCGGTTATTCCAATGTTTATCATTTTATTCGTCAGTTCAAAGAACGTACGGGATTGTCCCCGGGTAAATATAGAAAATAATTGGTTGACGTTTATTTACTGAAATGTTAAACTGAGCATAATAGGAATCATATTACGTCAAGAAAAGTGAATGAGTATAAAATTTGGGAAAGGAGAAATTGGATAATTGTTATGGTTAGAATGGATCTGCATTTACATACCAACTTGTCTGCATGTGCAAATAAACAGGCAACCGTAGAAGGATATGTTGAAAAAGCAAAAGATTTAGGTATTGATGTTCTAGGCTTTTCAAACCATATGTGGGATGCAAGAGTGAAAGGTGCATCAGAATGGTATGCTCCGCAAACTTTTGAACATATAATGAAAATCAAGGAAGATTTTAAGTTGGTCGATACCTCTATAAAACTTTTATTGGGTTGTGAAACTGAGTGTGATAAGAACGGAGTTATCGGCATATCTGAAGAAGCAGCAAAACAACTTGATTTTATATTAGTTCCTAATTCACATACACATATGGATAATTTCACAATTCCCGTTGAGGAAAAAACAACGTTGGAAAGACATGCAAAATATTTGGTGAAGAAATTTATGGATATAGTCAATCACCCGTTGGCAAAGTATTTTACTGCCATAGCTCACCCTTTTCATGCGGTAGGTTGTAAAGAACATGAAGAAATTGTTTCCTATATATCGGATTATGAATTTGAACAGTGTTTTATGGCTGCCAGAAAATTAAATATAGCTTTGGAGATAAATACATCAGTCTTTTATAAATATGATATTCATCAACTTCAAAATACAAATTATATCAGAATGCTGCGAATAGCAAAAGAGATTGGATGTAAGTTTACTATTGGCTCCGATTCGCATAGTTTGGAAAAAATGGAGACGCTGAGTTGTGCTGACCATGTAATGAGATTTGCCGGTATTACTTCTGAGGATTTGCTGCTATTATAACGCAACAGAGTCCTACTGTTGCGTTATAATGATGGCATAAAAATTTTTTATTTTATCAATTTCAATTTTGCTATATCACCCATGTTCTTTGCTGACACAACTTCTACTAAAGCAAGATCAGAAGAGAGATTATCAATTTTTTCGTTGATTTTTTCAAGGGATTGTTTTGTTTCTGTCCTAAACTCTGTCAAATCAGCGGTTTGGTCGAATATCGCTTTGGTCATTTGTTTTAAATATTTAACATCGGCTTTTAATTCATTTTGACCGTCTTCTAATTTAGTCACCTTGTCATCTAATTTAGCTACTGTGTCATCTAATTTAGCCACCTTGTCATCTAATTTAGTTACCTTGTCATCTAATTTAGCCACTGTGTCATCTAATTTAGTTACCTTTTCTAATAATAATTCCAAGATTTTTTTTTCTGTCATTTTACTCACCTCTTTTGCTCTATTTTAAATTTTGCTCTGTTTTTCAATATTTAAACAGGAGCATTGGTTTTCATCTTTTAATCCAGTTCTTCCTTTATTTTCTTCTATTATAGCATTACCGGTACTAAAAGGCAATGATGTTATGTGGAAGGGTTTTATTAAATAATTCAAGTTACGATACAATACATTGTTTATAATCCTGGTGTTGTTTATTATTTTTCTTTGCTGCAGCCAACATCAGCTTTATGCGGTTCAGTTGATTTACCTTACTGGCTCCCGGGTCATAGTCTACTGCTATTATATTTGCCTGCGGGTATTGGTTACGAAGGACCTTTATAACACCTTTGCCTACTACATGGTTCGGCAAACAGGCGAACGGTTGAATACAAACAATATTGGTAACCCCCGAAACAATTAATTCTACCATTTCACCTGTTAAAAACCAACCTTCGCCATATTGGTTTCCAATGGACAGGAAAGGCTTTGCAAGGTTTGCAATTTCCCTGATAGACATTGGAGCTTCAAAACGTTTACTTTTCCGAAGCGCATCTAACGCCGGCTTTCGGATTGAATGAATGGCTTTTATGCTGATATCGGCAATAACGGAAGAAATCCATTTTGCTCCAAGAAATTTGTGTTTGTAATTAGTATTATAGATACAGTAATTGAAAAAATCCAATAAGTCCGGGACGACAACTTCTGCTCCTTCTGCTTCCAGCAATTCAACCAAATGATTATTGGCAAGCGGCATATATTTAACCAATATTTCCCCCACAATTCCAACCCGGGGCTTGCGAATATTTTCATGAATGGCAAGGGAATCAAAGGCCTCCACAATTTCATGGCAAACCGTTTTAAAGGTATATTTACTATGAGGATTCACAAGGGAGTCAATACAAATATCTTGCAATGTTTCATGCAGAGTATTTGCCGAGCCCGGTATTATTTCATAAGGGCGAACCCGATATAAACAGCGCATCAGAATATCGCCGTATATCAATCCTTTTAATCCGTCCAATAACAGCCCGGGTGAAATTTTGAATCCGGAGTTCTTTTCCATGCCGTTTAGGTTTAATGAAATTACAGGGATATGGGATAATCCTAACTTATCAAGGCCTTTGCGGATAAATCCGATATAGTTGCTGGCACGGCAGCAACCGCCGGTCTGTGTCATAATGATTGCAAGTTTATTAAGGTCATATTTACCGGACCTCACTGCACTGAGTATTTGTCCCACCGTTATAATGGATGGGAAACAAGCGTCATTGTTTACAAATTGCAAACCAGTATCGATGGCATTTTTGTCGTCATTATTTAGCACAACAAGATGATAACCGTGTTTGCGAAAGACCGATTCCAAAATATTAAAATGTATAGGGCTCATTTGAGGAGCAAGAATGGTATAGCCGTCCTGTCGCATTTTCTTTGTAAATTCAGCACGTTTATAGACAATAGGTTGCACTTTGGCTTTTTCACCTTTGGCATTGCGCATCTTCATGGCCGCTAACAGGCTGCGAATACGTATGCGGGCAGCACCAAGATTATTTACTTCGTCAATTTTTAAAACCGTATGTAATTTATTACAGTTTTCTAGAATTTCGCTGACTTGGTCAATGGTTACCGCATCCAGCCCGCATCCAAAAGAATTTAATTGTATAAGTTCCAAGTCATCTCGTTTACATACAAATTCTGCCGCCGTATACAGTCGGGAATGGTAAACCCACTGATCATTTGCACGGATTGGGCGTTGTGGCCGAAAGTCAATGGGCAGACTGTCTTCAGTTAATACAGCCAGGCCGAAAGATGTAATTAGTTCCGGTATCCCATGGTTGATTTCCGGGTCCATATGGTATGGGCGTCCGGCTAATACAATTCCGCACTTACCTTGTTCTTCCATCCATTGGAGAACTTTTTTGCCTTCATTTCTCACATCGTCTTTGGCCTTTAGTTGTTCACGCCATGCTTTGTCAACCGCAGAACGGACTTCTTTGGCGGGAATTCCCCATTCCTTGTCACACAGAAGGATTAAGCGGTCTGTTGCCGTCTTTTTGTTGGTAAAAGCAATAAACGGCCGAATGTATTTTACTTCGCCTTGTATAACCTCTTCAATATTATTCTTTAAATTTTCCGCATAAGATACCACCATTGGGCAGTTATAGTGGTTTTGTGCATCCGGTGTTTCTTGACGTTCATAAAACACGCAAGGGTGAAAAATGGTTTTGATGCCATGATTAATCAACCACTGTACGTGACCGTGTGCAAGCTTGGCCGGATAACATTCCGATTCGGAAGGAATGGAATCCATTCCTAACTCATATATTTTTCGGGTAGAGAAGGGCGAAAGAACTATACGAAAACCCAGTTCCTTAAAAAATGTCGCCCAAAACGGATAATTTTCATAGATGTTTAACACCCGGGGGATTCCGATTACCCCTCTTTTTGCCTTGGATTCTTCTAAAGGCTTATAATCAAACATCCTTTTCTGTTTATAGGCAACCAAATTGGGTGCACTTTCTTTTTTTGCATTTTCTCCCAATCCTTTTTCACAACGATTGCCTGTAATGTACCGTCTGTTTCCTGAGCAAGTAATAACGGTAAGCATGCAATTGTTAGAACATTTTCGGCAACGAGTGGTAGAAGTTTTATACGATAAATTAGCAATTTCTTCAAGTGACAGCATGGTCGTTTTTTGACCATGATAACGTTCTTTGGCAATTAAAGCGGCACCAAAAGCGCCCATTATACCGGCTATGTCCGGACATATTGCATTTACACCGGCAACTTTTTCGAAAGCACGCAACACGGCTTTATTATAAAAAGTACCGCCTTGTACCACCACATAATTTCCAAGCTCTTTAGGATGGCTCAGTTTAATTACCTTAAATAAAGCGTTTTTTACAACGGAATACGCTAAGCCGGAGGAAATATCTTCTATCGTTGCACCTTCTTTCTGAGCCTGTTTTACATTGGAGTTCATGAAAACCGTACATCGTGTTCCAAGGTCCACCGGATTTTTTGCAAACAAGGCTTGATTTGCAAATGCTTCTACACTATATCCTAAGGAATTAGCGAAATTTTCCATAAAAGAACCACAACCGGAGGAACATGCTTCATTTAAAAGAATGGTATGAACCGACCCGTTTTTTAGTTTAATATATTTCATATCCTGTCCGCCAATATCCAATACACAGTCCACTTTCGGTTCAAAGAATGATGCGGCGGTACAATGTGCAATGGTTTCTACTTCGCCTTCGTCCAGACAAAATACCGATTTCAAAAGATATTCGCCATATCCGGTAGCACAAGAGCGTGCAATTTTTGCGGTACTCGGTAGTTCTTTCATCAGCTGTTTCAATCCGTTCATTGCCGATTGAATGGGATTGCCTTGATTGTTTGTATAATAAGAGAAAAGCAGCTGGCCCTTTTCTCCGATTAACGCCATTTTGGTTGTGGTAGAACCTGCATCGATACCAAGAAAACAATTCCCTACATAAGATGCAAGGTTTTCTTTTTGTACGTTTGATTTCTTATGTCGTTTTATAAATTCATCATATTCTGCCTGGTTTTCAAACAAAGGTTCCAAACGTTTAACTTCAAAGTCCATCTTAATGCCGTTTTTCAATTTTTGAATAAGTTGACTAAGATATACCGCAGTTGTACTGTCTGCTTCCAAGGCTGCACCTAAAGCAGCAAACAAATGAGAGTTCTCAGGATCAACAATGTTTTCCGGAGTTAATTGCAACGTACGAATAAATGCTTTTTTTAATTCCGGCATGAAGTGAAGCGGTCCACCAAGAAAAGCAACGCATCCACGAATAGGTTTACCACACGCCAGTCCTGATATTGTTTGGTTTACCACAGCCTGGAAAATAGAAGCGGCTAGGTCTTCTTTTGAGACACCGTCATTAATCAGTGCCTGAATATCGGATTTAGCAAATACGCCGCATCGGGCCGCAATGGGGTAAATCTCTTTATAGTTTGCAGCTTTTTCATTAAGACCTTGCGCATCGGTTTGTAACAAAGCAGCCATCTGGTCAATAAAAGCACCCGTACCTCCTGCGCATACGCCGTTCATGCGTTCTTCTAAGCCGCCCTGAAAGTAAATGATTTTTGCATCTTCCCCACCAAGTTCAATTGCCACATCCGTTTGAGGTGCTGAAAATTGTAAAGCTGTTGCAACAGCTACCACCTCTTGTATGAATTCCACTTCCAATGCCTTGGAAAGGTTAATGGAACCGGATCCAGTGATTTTCACCATCAGTTTACAGTCACCAACAGCTTTTTTTGCCTTTTCTAGAAGCTGAGCTAATGTTTCTTGTATATTTGATAAATGACGGCGATATTCACTGAATACAATATTATTTTTTTCGTCGATGAGAACTAATTTAATTGTTGTGGAGCCAACGTCAATACCAGCACGATATGTTTTCATTTAATCTCCTCCGTGGGGTAAGTATATATGTTTATAAATTTTGAAAGCTTACTCTGTCAACAGAGTAAGCAATTTCTGCATAATACGGTTATTCTATGGAAATATAAAATCTTAAACGAACCAATTAGACTTTGCTGTTTAAAATGGAATCATGGATTATTTCTAATAGTCTTTTAAGTTCCTGCTTCTCCGACGGAGAAAGCATTTTTGTCAACCAATTTTCTAAATCCGTTAACTTTGTACAGGCTTTTTCAGCCAATTCTTTTCCAGCGGTAGTCAATTCAATGCTTTTAATACGCTTATCTCCCGGCAGAGAACATCTTTTGACCAATCCCTTGTTTTCCAGCCTTGCAACGGTACCGGCCATAGTTGCTTGGGAACAATGAAAAAGCTTTTCCAATTCTTTTAGAGAGTATGCTTGTTTTTCCGAATGATAGAGTGCCATGATAATTTTTATTTGAGAAAAGGTAATATTGTGTACCGAAAGTTCAGCATTACATTTTTTTTCAATGGCTTCGTTAATGGTTTTGATTAACCAAGCAAAGTGATCATTCATCTTATGAAATAAAGCCCCTTTCCACTTTATTGTCCTATTATACCATATCGACAGCATGCTTTCAATATTTATACATGGGAATTTTGTGATACCCGTATTTTATTTTTGGTAACCTTTTATTATTTGTAAACATAAGATATACAAATGAGATTTCTGACTTATCTTTGGAAAACTGCGAAAAACGAGATTTATGTAATAAGTGTGTGATATTTACGTGGATTAAAACGGTATAAAAACTATTTAAGGAGGCGAATCAAATTGTTGACAAGGGAAGAATATATCCGTTTATCCTTGGAGCTTAACCTTTTCTTTGCTCGGATAGCGAAAGAACATTCTATTTTTTTGAAAAGCAGTTTTACAGCAAAAGATGCACATTTGGCCCAACAGGCGGATGATTTTAAAATTCAATTTGAAATGCTGTTAGCAGAAGCCATTTCTCTTTCAAATGGTGTTATCAGTCCTGATGTGGTTGCCTCAGGGGAATTAGTTACACCATTTACTTTAAATGCCGAACGTGTTTCTCAATATTACACCGGAATACCAATCAACTTCAATTTAACACAGGCGGAACTTGGATTAACAGGCAGCCCGAATTTTATGCCCTATCCTATGTTGGAACAAAGGGTATATATGATGAATCAAAAAGCGATAGGATTGACTGCTGCACTTATACAGTTTAAATCAGTGATATTAAACAGTGTAGTTTCCTGCAGGTTATTTACAACGAATTATCCTCTTCTCATAGACCATATTTTAAGGGAAGCGAGATTGTATTTGAACATGCTTGAAAAGTTACAAAGGCGTGAAGAAATTCTAACCCAAAGGGATTTGGCAGAACAGGAGACTTTTTGGAATCGAATTATGGCAGAACATTCAAAATTTATTCGAGGACTTCTTGATCCTACAGAGGCAGAATTAATTAGTGCGGCAAACAATTTTGGCAAAGAGTTTGACGAATTGACCGTTAAAGCTATTGAAGCACATGAGCGAACAATGAATCTTGTTGAAGTCACACGTGAAAGTTTGAAAGCAACGGAGGAAATAAAAGATTTTAAAGCAGCAGGAATAAAAGAATTGATAGACTGTTCCATCAAGGCTATAGCATATCCGTTACTGGGAGACCACGTATTACGTGAAGCAAATCACTACATTAGAATACTGAAAACTTTTGGAAAAAGATTATCCGTTTAATGAAAAATTAAATGAAAACGGTAGCAACAAGGAAGTTGTTAAAAGGGGCTGTCGCACAAGACATAATATTTAGCTATCCTAAGGGCGATTCTTGAATCGCCCCTACACTAGATACGGATTCATATACGGATAAATCATTATTCTTGTAGGGGCGAACAGTGTTTGCCCGACAGAGTTACGGCGAAGTTAAATAGAAATTTGAATACAGATTTATAAATATATGAACCGTATCCATTATACAGCATATTAAGTTGATGACATTGGTTCTCATGCCCACTCGTTTGTGCGACAGCCCCTTTTTATATTATTTTATGCTTGACATATCCAGCAAATGGGTATAAAATAAAATTGTTAGCCAAGGTTAACAATTAGCGTTATTATTTGATAAAAAAGCGAAGTGATACAGTGAATAATAATGAATCCATGGAAATGTATTTGGAAACAGTATATATATTGGAAAACAGTCACGGTCATGCCCATGGGGTGGATATTGCAAAACGTTTAGGTGTGTCGAAGCCAAGTGTAACTAAGGCGGTAAAGTATCTTAAGTCTCAAGGGCTTGTGAATATGCAGAAGTATGGGACCATTACGTTAACCGAAAAAGGCCGAGAACTTTCTGAGGAAATATATTACAATCATCAACTGATAGCACGGTTTCTTGAGCATTCTCTGGAATTATCACCGGAAGAAGCCGGTGCAAATGCATGCAGAATGGAACATATATTGAGCAAAGAGATGTTAGAAGCGATTAAACGCTATATAAAAAAGAATAATATGAAACTAAAATAAAAATATATAAAATATAAATAGTTGAGGAGGTGTGGCGAGATGGAAAATGCCATGGTCGGTAAAATCATAATGAGAGCCGTTAAAAGTAAGAAAGGACATGTTCATAAAGCATCCAATTTATCCGAGGCACAGGTTAATAAAGAGTATGTTATTAAGGAAGTTAAAACCGATGATGAGGAACTGAAAAAGTTTCTGTTTACATTGGGATGCTATGAAGGAGAAACGGTAACCGTATTGTCTGTGTTAGGTGAAAATTATGTTATTTCCGTAAAGGATGCAAGATACAGTATTGATAAGAATTTGGCAGAAGCCATCATAATATGATTATTTATGGTCATCAAGTTAACTTGGGTTAACTTTTTTCATACTTAAAAAGTTAACCGTGGTTAACAAATATTATAGCATAATATGGAGGGGTCTTATGAAAGTAGCACTTGCGGGAAATCCCAATAGCGGGAAAACAACCCTGTTTAATGCAATTACCGGTAGAGTTGAAAAAGTGGGTAATTGGGCAGGTGTAACCATTGAAAAGAAGGAAGGGAAAGTCAAGAAAAGTTTAAACGGAGGAGATACTGAAATAATAGCAGTAGACCTTCCGGGGGCATATTCCATGTCACCTTTTACTTCCGAAGAAAGTATCACCAGGGATTTTGTCAAAAATGAAAATCCGGATGTCATTATTAATATTGTGGATGCAACAAACTTAAGTAGAAGTTTGTTTTTTACAACACAGCTTCTTGAACTTGGCATACCGGTTGTAGTGGCTCTTAACAAAAGTGATTTAATCAAGAAAAAAGGGACGGTTATTCATGTAGAAGCACTGTCCCAAAGGCTGGGCTGTCCTGTTGTTGAAACCGTGTCAACGGCCCGCAGCAATAATGGATTGAAAAAACTGATTTCCGTTGTAAAAGAAGTAAAGGGAAAAGAACAAAAGCCATGCTTTGACAGCTCGGCGGTGGATATGACGGATCCGAACGCCGTTGAGGCTTCTGATAGGAAGCGGTTTGAGTTTGTTAAAAGCATTGTTTCAGAAGTGGAACATAGGAAAGTAAGCAGCAATCGCCAAACCAGGCAAGATGCAATGGATAGAGTATTAGCGCATAAATGGCTTGGCATCCCGATTTTTGCGGTAGTAATGTGGGTGGTATTTTCCGTTTCGCAAACTTATGTAGGCCCGTTTTTGGCGGATATCTTTGTCGGCTGGATTGATGCGTTCCATGGTTGGGTGGAAGGATTGCTTGGAGAAGATGTATCGCCTGTGCTTAGTACTGTCCTTTTGGACGGTATTATAGGCGGTGTCGGTGCTGTTGTAGGATTTTTGCCGCTGATTATGGTACTGTTCTTCTTGCTGGCGCTGCTTGAAGACTGCGGGTATATGGCCCGTGTTGCCGTAATCATGGATAGGTTTTTCAAACGGGTCGGTTTATCCGGTCGGTCCATTATTCCTTTCATTGTCGGCACAGGTTGTGCCGTTCCGGGAATTATGGCAACCCGCACCATTAAAAATGAAAGGCAACGAAGGACTACTGCCATGTTAACGCCGTTTATGCCATGTGGAGCCAAACTACCTGTTATTGCTTTGTTTGCAGGTACGTTCTTCGGTGATGCGGCATGGGTAGGAACACTCATGTATTTTATAGGGATTGCCATCATTATTATAGGAGCTTTGGTTGTAGTCAGAATTACCGGTGAAAAAAATGCAAAGTCATTCTTTATTATGGAGTTGCCGGAGTATCGTTTTCCCAGTATAAAAAGAGCCGCTATTTCAATGCTTTCAAGAGCAAAAGCGTTTATTGTGAAAGCTGGTACCGTTATTCTTCTTTGTAATGCAACCGTACAGATTATGCAAACCTTTAATTGGCGATTCCAAGTCGTTGCGGAAGGTGCCGAAGATACCAGTATCCTGGCCGGTATAGCATCGCCTTTTGCCATTCTGTTAATACCTTTGGGTTTTGGTACTTGGCAATTGGCTGCATCTGCAATTACCGGTTTTATTGCGAAAGAGAACGTAGTCGGCACATTAGCTGTTGTATATTCTATTACCAATTTTATCGATACGGAAGAGTTTGCTTTAATCGGGAGAGCGTCAGACGTTGCCAATGTAATGGGATTAACTTCTGTAGCTGCATTGGCATATCTCATGTTTAACTTGTATACACCACCGTGCTTTGCGGCCCTCGGTGCTATGAATGCCGAAATGGAAAACAAAAAATGGTTTTGGGGTGGAGTTGCTTTCCAGTTAGGTATGGGTTATACCATTGCATTTATTACCTATCAATTAGGTACATTATTTACGACAGGACATTTGGGTACCGGTTTCTTACCCGGTTTAATTGCCGTAGCTGCCATAATTGGCTGTGTTGCATATCTCATAAGAAAAGGAAATCAAAAAGCAGCTGCAAAGCTGGCATTAAGTGTTTAGGGGAAGATGGATTATGGGTAATGTAATTGTATTGTTTATTATTCTGGCAATCGTATCCGCTGCCATTATTAAAATTGTCGTTGACAAGCGAAAAGGCGCTAAGTGCATAGGTTGCCCCTATAGCAAGGCAAGCAATGGTTGTCATTGTAAAAAGTAGTTAATGGTTATTGTTTATCCGTCAGCCTTAATGGATTGAATAGTCCGTTAAGGCTTTCTTTTTTGCTTTAAAACTTTTTAATATTTTTGTAAAAAAAGTATTGAAAGATTGTAGAAAATAGTATAAAATTTCATTAGTAGTGGTACAAAGTGGTGGAAAGTGGAGAGAGATTCCATTAATGAGGTGAATGTTTTGTTTATTGGTGAATACCAACACAATATTGATTCGAAAGGGCGAGTCATAATTCCATCAAGGTTTCGTGAAGATTTGGGGTATAAGTTTGTTATCACCAAAGGGCTTGATCATTGCCTTTTTGTATATTCACTTCAGGAATGGGAAAACCTAGAGGCAAAGCTTAAAACTCTTCCACTGACCAATAAAGATGCGAGAGCGTTTGTCAGGTTTTTCTTTTCAGGAGCTGCTGAATGTGAAGCGGACAAGCAGGGAAGAGTTCTTATTCCTGCTAATTTGAGAGAATATGCAAAGTTGGACAAGGATGTAGTAGTGATTGGTGTATCAACAAGAGTGGAAATTTGGGACAAGACTTTGTGGGATCAATATAACAGTGATGACAACATCAGTCCTGAAGCGATTGCGGAAAAAATGGAGTTTTTGGGTATATAATTTGGAAGGTGGCAAAATGGAATTTCACCATATATCGGTACTGCTTAACCAAAGTATAGAAGCTCTTAACATTAAACCGGACGGAATTTATGTGGATGCAACACTCGGTGGAGCAGGGCACTCTTTGGAAATATGTAGATTATTAAACCATGAGGGTAGGTTAATCGGAATCGATCAGGATAAAGATGCCATAGAAGCCGCTAAGGACAGGTTGAGGGATTATAAAGATAGAATCACATTGGTACATGATAATTTCAGCAATATCCGGAGCATATTAAGAGATTTGCGTATCGATAAAATTGACGGCGTAATAATGGACTTAGGAGTTTCTTCCCATCAGTTGGACGTTGGTGAACGAGGGTTTAGCTACCAACATGATGCGGTTTTGGATATGAGGATGAACCGGGAAGCTTCCTTAAGTGCCTACCAAGTAGTGAACGAATATAGCGAGCAGGAATTGGCTCGTGTTATACAAGACTATGGAGAAGAAAAGTGGGCTAAAAAGATTGCAAAATTTATTGTTCAGGAACGGCAGAAAAAAGCGATACGTACAACAGGTGAGTTGGTTGAGATTATTAAGAAAGCTATTCCTGCATCGGCAAGACGTGAAGGGTCACATCCTGCGAAAAGGACTTTTCAGGCCATACGAATAGAGGTAAACGGCGAATTGGCTGTTTTGGAACAGGCAGTTCGTAACTTTGTGGATTTATTAAATACAGGTGGAAGGATGGCGGTTATTACTTTTCATTCTTTGGAAGATCGAATTGTTAAGCAAACTTTTCAGGCATTGGCCGCTGGGTGCGAATGTCCGCCGTCATTTCCGGTGTGTATTTGCGGAAAGAAACCGGTTATTCAATTGGTTAACAGAAAGCCTATTTTACCAACGGAGGAGGAACTTCAGAGGAATCCGAGGTCGCGAAGTTCCAAGCTAAGAGTGGTTGAAAAATTATGAAGTGTTTATTGATATTTATAAATTATTAGAGGGGTGAGCTACATGCCGTTGGCATATGAAGGGAACAATGCGTATAAATTACAGGATGAGTTATATGATGTGTCTGATAAGGAGCAGTATAATGGTAGCCCTAAGTTAAAACCCAATCAAGAAGAAAAACAATGTGGAAAGTTGAAAACAATGTCGATGGTTTTGTTTTGTTTCGGAATAGCATTTTATGTGCTTTTAAGGTATGTAGCAATTAATGAAGCAAGCAGTAGGGTCAATGATTTAAAACAACAACTGGCAAGTTTGGAGAGTGCGAATCAGCAAGCTCAGATTAAATTAGAAAGTTCCATTAATTTAAAGAAAGTTGAAGAAATGGCCATCAATAAGTTAGGTATGTGCAAGCCGGACAAGTATCAAATTGTGTATATTAATGTTCAAAACAGGGATCATGCCGAAATAGTGGAGCATGAACAAAAAGAGAAAAAAAGTACAGGTGCTTTTGCAGTGATAATGAAAACAATTCACAATGTTTTGGAATATTTGCATTAAATCCATATTATATATTATATATGAAGAAGAGAGATGAGATTAAGATTAAGAACGGGAAACCGGTTCTTAATTTTAATCTCATGTTGTGTTTATATTGTATTATATTATGTTCGTAAAGGACGTGTAAGATTTTGGCTGCACCAAATCTAAAAATAAAAAGAAGAATTCTTATACTACTGGTTTTGTATACTTTGGCATCCATTGCTTTAACGGTTCGAATAGGCTGGTTGCAAATCCATGATGCCGAAAAACTCCAAAAAGAAGCCATTGAACAGCAAACGCGGGATAGGATCATTAATTCCAAGAGAGGGACAATATACGACCGTAATAAAAAACCCCTTGCTGTAAGTGCTTCTGTGGAAACGGTCAGCGTTACCCCAAATGAAATCAAAAAGGAAGGAAATGCAGAAGAAGTATCGGCTAAGTTAGCGGAAATTTTAGATTTGGATTATGAAGAGGTTTATAAAAAAGTAACCAAGGACAGCTATTATGAAATTATTAAGAGAAAAATAGAAAAAGAGCAAGCGGATGAAATTAGACAATGCAATTTTAAAGGAGTCAATCTGGACGAAGATACCAAGAGATACTATCCTTACGGTGATTTTGCATCCCATGTGATTGGCTTTACAGGGACGGATAATCAAGGTTTGAACGGTATTGAGATACTTTACGATAAATATTTAAAAGGCCTGCCAGGTCGGATTGTGTCGGTAAAAGACGCTATCGGAACGGATATGCCATATAAATATGAGCGGTATGAGAATCCTCAAGATGGTTTTGATTTGGTTTTGACCATTGACGAAACCATTCAGCATTTTGTGGAAAATCATCTGGAAACCGCCGTAATTGAAAATGTAATAGGAAACGGCGCTGCGGCCATTGTGATGGACCCTAAAACGGGGGAAATTCTTGCTATGGCGGTGGAACCTGACTATGATTTGAATAATCCGTTTGAAATCCAAGCTCCTGAGGTTCGGAAGGAACTTGAAGCATTAAACGGAGATGAGTTCAAAGAACGATATAATCTGGAATTGCAAAAAATGTGGAGAAATAAAGCGGTGGTTGATACATACGAGCCGGGTTCCACATTTAAAATTATTACTTCTGCCATTGCATTAGAGGAAAACGTAGTCCATTTAAATGATATGTTTACCTGCACGGGCTCCAAACAAGTAGGAGGTCATAATATAAGATGTTGGAAAGCAGGCGGTCATGGAACCCAGACTTTTGTGCAAGGTGTCCAAAATTCATGTAACCCCGTGTTTATGGAAGTAGGGGCCAGAATCGGTCCGGAGCTTTTTTTCCGCTATGTAAAAGCTTTTGGATTAAGGGATAAAACAGGTATTGATTTACCGGGTGAAGCATCCGGTGTGTTTCATGAATTACAGAACTTTAAAGAAGTAGAAATTGCCACAACTTCTTTTGGGCAGAGTTTTACGGTTACACCGTTACAAATGATTACCGCCGTATCTGCTGTTGCAAACGGCGGGAGACTTATGAAGCCAAGAATTGTAAAGCAAATGCTGGATAAAGAAGGGAATGTGATTAAGAATTTTGAACCCGAGGTGGTTCGGCAGGTTATTTCGAAGGAAACTTCCGATATCCTTAGGGGGGTACTTGAATCGGTTGTTTCTGAAGGTACAGGTAGCAATGCGTATATTAAGGGATTTCGAGTCGCCGGAAAAACGGGGACATCTGAAAAACTTCCCAGAGGTTCAGGAAAGACCATTGCATCGTTTGTAGGTTTTGCTCCTGCAGATGATCCACAGGTAGCATGTATTGTTATGTTGGATGAACCCAACGGAGGGCAGCATTTTGGCGGCGTGATTGCCGCACCGGTAGTAGGGAAAATACTGGACGATACATTAAGATATCTGGGGATAGAACCTGTATTTACCGACGAGGAATTATTAACAACGGATGTAACGGTTCCTGAAGTTCGGAATATGGACGTAAACGAAGCGAAAAAAACCTTAAGAGATATGAAGCTTAACTATAGGGTGGAAGGAACAGGAAGTACCGTTGCTGACCAAATACCAAAGCCGGGGGCAAAAATTACGGAACAGTCTACCGTTATATTATATACGGAAGGGGCATCTCCTACAAACAATGTTAGCGTACCCGATGTACTTCATAAATCCGTTGTGGAAGCAAATCAAATATTAACCAATGCAGGGCTAAATATGAAAATAGTAGGCGGTAGTACGGATACAACCAACGGAGCTACAACGGTGGTTAAGCAGGAACCGGCCGCAGGAACATCGGTGTTGCCCGGAACCATCGTTCAGGTGGAATTTAGGCGGTTGGATGTAGATTAAATAATAATTTGAAATATTGAGGTGCTTATTATGTTATTATCGGATTTGATTAAATCCTTAGAGAAAGAATATGTGATTGGAGACACAAATATTAATATTAATAAAATAGCCTATGATTCAAGAAAAGTGAGTGAAAATGATATTTTTGTATGTATCCGGGGATTCAAAACAGACGGACATAATTATATTCAACAGGCCATTGAACGTGGAGCGGTTGCGGTTGTTGTTGAAAAAGATGTAGAGAATTTGGGCGTTCCAGTGGTTAAAGTTGCCGATTCCAGAGAGGCTCTTGCGTTTATGGCAGCAAAATTTTTTGGTTATCCTTCCAATCAATTTAAATTAATCGGTGTAACAGGTACCAATGGAAAAACCACTACTACATATTTAATTAAGTCCGTTCTTGAACATAAAGGTTATAAAGTCGGGCTAATCGGTACCAATCAAAATATGATTGGCGATATGGTTATTCCCACCGAAAGAACTACTCCTGAATCATTGGAATTGCAGCAGCTTTTTTTTGATATGGCAAAGGAAAAGGTAGATTATGTTGTTATGGAGGTATCTTCGCATTCGTTGGAGTTGAACAGGGTTGCAGGATGTCATTATGAAGTCGGGATATTTACCAATATTACGCAAGATCATTTGGATTTTCATATTACCATGGAGAATTACTTGAAGGCAAAGGCAAAGTTATTTAATATGTGTAAAATCGGTGTGATTAATATTGATGATTTCAGGAGTCAGTACATATTGGACACATGTAGTTGCTCAACCCTATGTTACGGTATTGATAAAAAGAAGGATCTATATGCTGAAAATATTCAGCTTTCAGATAAAGGGGTAAGTTTTGAAGTTGTTGCAAATGATAAAAGAGAAATTATTGAGTTGGGAATTCCGGGGAAATTTTCTGTGTATAATGCATTGGCAAGTATTGGTGCCTGTTTGGCTCTTGGCATTGATTTAGAAGATATTAAAGCAGGATTAAAGAAGGAAAAAGGTGTGCCGGGTAGAGCGCAATTGGTACCTACAGGGCGTGATTTTTCGGTATTAATTGACTATGCGCATACTCCTGATGGTTTACAAAATATTTTAAGTACGGTAAGAGATTTTGCAAAAGGCAGAGTGGTTACCGTTTTTGGATGCGGTGGTGACCGAGATAGGACCAAACGTCCTATTATGGGAAGGATTGCCGGGCAGTTATCAGATTTTTGCGTGATCACCTCTGATAATCCCAGAACGGAAGATCCTATGAAAATTATCAGGGATATTGAGGAAGGCATAAAAGATACCGGGAGTTCGTATGTTGTTATCGAAAACAGATATCAGGCTATAAAATATGCTATTACCAACGCTGAAAAAGATGATATCATTGTTTTAGCAGGCAAGGGTCATGAGACTTATCAGGAAATTAACGGTGTAAGGTATCATTTTGACGAAAATGAAGTAGTTCGGGAGATTCTTTCAGAATCAATGCAAAATGAAGGATGCAGAATGGAGAATGCAGAATGAAGAATGCAGAATGAAGAATGCAGAATGCAAGATGCGTTGTTTTTTTGGAGGATATATTTATGGAGTATTTAAAGGTTAATGAAATATTAGAAGCAACAAATGGAGAGCTTATACAAGGAAATATTGATGCGGATATATGGGGTATTTCTACCGATAGTAGAACAATAGGTAAAAATATGCTTTTTGTACCGTTAATAGGGGAGAAATTTGACGGGCATGATTTTATTGACCGTGTTCTTCAGTCAGAAGCGGCAGGTTGCATAACGCAAAAAAATGTGAACTTAGAAGCAAACGGAAAATGTGTTATAAAGGTGGATAATACGCTGACGGCACTGCAAAAAACGGCGGCATATTATCGAAGCAAGTTTTCCGTTCCGTTTGTTGCCATTACCGGAAGTGTGGGGAAAACCTCAACCAAGGATATGATAGCGGCAGTACTGACACAAAAATACAATACTTTAAAAACAGAAGGGAATTATAATAATGAAATAGGAGTGCCGTTAACTGTATTTAGACTGAATAAAGCTCATGAAATGGCAGTTACGGAAATGGGCATGAGCGGTTTTGGAGAAATCCGGCGCCTTGTATCTATTGTCAAGCCGAGGACGGCAGTAATCACCAATATAGGTTTGGCACATATTGAAAAGCTTGGTTCACAGGAAAATATTTTAAAAGCTAAGTTGGAGATACTTGAAGGCTTAGAGTCCGAAGGAACCGTAATTTTAAATGGTGATGATAAGCTGCTTTTTAGCTTAAAAGGAAGGCTGCCTTTTAAGGTTGTTTATTTTAGCATTAAAAATAAAGAATGTGATTTAGTGGCCACTGATATAAAGCACGTTGATCAGAGTGGAAGCAGTTTTTGTGTGAATATTGGTCAAAACAATTATTCAATAAATGTTCCCATTATTGGAGAACATAATATTTATAACGCATTGGCTGCCATCGCGGTTGGGTTGGAGTATGATATGGACATGGAACAAATTGCAGCCGGAATTGCACAGTTCAAGCCAAGCAGCATGAGAATGGAAATTTTTAAAGCAGGAAGCATTACCGTTATTAATGACTGTTATAATGCAAGCCCTGCATCCATGGAAGCGGCACTAAAAGTATTAAAGCATTTGGAGCATAACGGCAGGAAAATTGCTGTTTTAGGAGATATGCTTGAGTTGGGGGAATGGGCGAAAGGAGCACATAAATTTGTCGGGAGCATAGCGGTGGAATGCGGTGTGCAATGTTTGATGGCTGTGGGTAAACATGCAAAATACATTGCAGAAGGTGCTTTAGAAAAAGGATTGAATAAAAAGGACATTTTTATTTTTGAAAACAATCGTCAAGTAATTCAGTGTATTGAAAATCACATTTTTCCGGAAGACGCTGTATTGGTGAAAGGTTCTCGAGGGATGAAGATGGAGGAAATATCAGAGTATTTGCGTGGGGTGAGAAAATGACGAATGTGGCAGCTTCTACGGCAATAGCATTTATTATTAGTGTGGCTATGGGACCTTTGTGGATACCTATCCTGAGAAAGTTAAAATTTGGTCAAAGTATTCTTGAAATAGGCCCTAAATGGCATTTGAAAAAATCCGGTACCCCTACCATGGGAGGAATTATTTTTATTATTGGTATTTTTATTGCTACTCTGATATTAACCAGAGACCTTAAAACCATTTTAATGGTTTTGTTTTCAACGGCTTTTGGAATAATCGGATGGATTGATGATTATATAAAGGTAGTACTAAAGAGAAATTTAGGTCTTACCGCCGGTCAGAAGTTTACGGCGCAGTTAATTGTTTCGGTTATATTCGTAGCGATTTTATATCAGATGGGGTTGGTGGATACCAAAGTATATCTGCCTTTTCTTCCTTTTGTTATGGACTTGAAATGGCTGTACATGTTTTTCACCGTATTTGTCATCTTAGGAACGGTTAATAGTGTCAATCTAACGGACGGGCTTGATGGTTTAGCAGCCGGCGTGACCGTTGTCGTTTCCATATTTTTTACTTTAGTTGCTTTAGCGTTAGGCGAAGGAAATACCGCTGTTTTTGCTGCAGCCGTTACCGGTGGTTGTTTTGGGTTTTTATTATTTAATAAATATCCTGCAAAAGTTTTCATGGGAGATACCGGCTCTTTGTTTTTAGGGGGAGCCGTATCAGGTTTGGCGGTGGCCTTAAAGTTACCTGTTATTTTAATCATTGTAGGCGGGGTATATGTGGCTGAAACGTTGTCGGTCATTTTGCAGGTTATATCCTTTAAGACAACCGGCAAGAGAATTTTTAAGATGAGCCCCCTCCACCATCATTTTGAAATGATTGGATGGAAAGAAACAAAAGTGGTAGCGGTATTTGTCGGTGTGACGATATTATTGAGTATAATTGGGTGGTTGAGTATACAGCATTTAGTGTAGGAGCGTTTTGTAGCCGTCGGTGGAGCTATGTATTTTATTCTGTAGGAAATGCATGCAATGCGTTTTCTACATTAGGTAGTTTCTATGGTAATATGTTTGGTGTTTTTGTAGGGACGCCATATATGGCGTTCGCATATGGGTGTCCTAAGTTCGGACACCATGTATGGTGTCCCTACTACATTGGATGCGGATAATAGTTGTATGAATTATCTACATAATGATTACTAAGGAGGTAAAACTGGTGAAAAAACGAGGACCTTTTGATTTTGGCTTTTTTCTGTTGGTAATGATTTTGCTTTCCTTTGGGTTGATTATGGTTTTCAGCGCCAGTTCAGCCTCAGCGTTTTACAGCAAAAATGACAGTTTCTTTTTTGTGAAACGACAGCTTATTTGGGCGGTATTAGGATTATTTGCCATGTTTTTTATGGCCAGTTATGACTATAGAAAGCTTGGAAAAATGTCTTTTCCGTTGTTGTTAATCAGCATTGTTCTGTTAATAGCCGTATGCATCGTAGGTACTGAAATCAACGGTGCAAGACGATGGTTGGGAATCGGAGGACTTTCTTTCCAACCTTCGGAAGTTGCAAAACTTGCTGTTATCATATTTTTTTCGTATAGCTTGTCAAAAAATAAAGATAAGGTGAAGTTTTTTGTTTCCGGTTTATTACCGTATTTATTGATCCTAGGCGTTATTGCAGGACTTTTAATGTTGGAGCCTCACTTAAGCGGTACAGGGGTTATTTTTTTAACCGGTATTATTATTTTGTTTATTGCCGGTGCAAGAATTTATCATTTTTTTCTGTTGTCGATTCCTGTTGTTGCCGGTCTAGTTATTGCAGTTACAACTTCGGAATATCGATGGAAACGGATAACGGCTTTTTTGAATCCTTTTGAAGATAAAATGGGTTCCGGGTGGCAGATTATTCAATCGTTGTATGCCATTGGTTCGGGAGGTTTGTTTGGTCTCGGACTGGGACGGAGCAGGCAAAAGTTCTTGTATATTCCTGAGCCTCACAGTGATTTTATTTTTTCCATTTTGTGCGAGGAGTTAGGGTTTGTAGGTGCGGTTACCGTAATTTTGCTATTTGTATTACTGATTTGGAGAGGAATCAAAATTGCTTTGAATGCTCCGGATACCTTTGGAAGCTTGCTTGCTACCGGTATCGTGTCTCTTATTGCCGTTCAAGTACTGATTAATATAGCGGTTGTTACGTCTTCCATGCCTGTTACGGGTATGCCGCTTCCGTTTTTTAGTGCGGGAGGTTCTTCTCTGGTATTTATTATGGCCAGCATGGGAATTGTGCTTAATATATCCAGATATTCAAAAAGTAATAGGGGTTGATGTATTTGAAAATCCTGTTTTCCGGTGGTGGAACGGCAGGGCATATTAACCCTGCTGTTGCAATAGCAAAATACATCAGGGAACAACATCCGGGTTGGGATATCCTTTTTGTGGGAACTCAAAGGGGATTGGAAAAAAATTTGGTACCCCAAGAGGGATTTGAGATTCGTTTTGTGGAAATAGAGGGATTAAAGCGAAAGCTGTCTTTGGATAATCTTAAAACAATAAAATATTTGATGAAAGGAATTTGCCAGTCACGTAAAATTTTAAAAGAGTATAAACCGGATATTGTTATAGGTACAGGAGGATATGTATGTGCGCCGGTTGTATTGAGTGCATCTTTTATGAAAATTCCTACACTGATTCATGAGCAAAACGTTTTTCCGGGAATCACCGTTAAATTGTTGAGTCGGTTTGTATCTTCCGTTGCTATAAGTTTCGAGGAAAGCAAAAAGTATCTAAAACCGAAGCATAAGTTAATTCTTACCGGAAATCCTATAAGACAGGAAATTCTGCATTCCGATTATGCGGAGTCAAGAAAAAAACTGAAACTGGATGACAGACCTTTTATATTAGCTTTTGGCGGTAGTTTGGGTGCGGAAAAGATCAATGAAACCATGTGCGAAGTGATTGGATATATCGCAAAAGAAAACAAGTATCAATTAACGCTCGGAACAGGCCAAAGGCAATATAATCACGTCATGGACGTGATAAAACAACAGGGCATTCATTTGGATGTTCATTCCAATATTCGAGTTGTACCTTATATTTATAATATGCATGATTTACTTTCAGCGGCAGATATTGTAATTAGCCGGGCAGGGGCCATTACGGTCAGTGAATTAACGGCGTTAGGAAAACCGGCAATATTGATTCCTTCACCAAACGTGACACATAATCATCAGGAGTATAATGCCAGAGCACTTGAAAAGCAAGGCGCGGCAGTAGTTTTGACCGAGGATAAACTAAGCGGAAAAGTTTTATATGAACAGATAAAGGCCCTGTTGGAAGATAAAGAGAAATTAAAAAACATGAGAAAAAATTCATTAAATATGGGAATTACAAATTCCACCGAAAAGATATATAATATTGTTATGGAATTAATAAAATAGTATACGTTTTAACACATGGTTTTCTTTTTTGTAGGGACGCCATACATGGCGTCCGCATATGAATGTATTAATTTCGGACACCATGTATGGTGTCCTGCAATGTAGCCGGTATATATTTGTTTGAAGCATGGTTTGTCCTACGTTGGGATACATGAACCGAATTTCAAGAATGTAACACCTATCCATAAGTTTGCATAGTATATATTGCAGCACATTAATCTGAGCCAGCAGACTTATGGAGGTGTAAATATGAGCAAGTTCGTCGTTGCTGGTGGAAATAAATTGGAAGGGAGCGTAGAAGTACACGGAGCAAAAAATGCAGTACTCCCAATATTGGCAGCAACGGTTTTAAACGGCGGAAAGAGTGTCATACATAATTGTCCCAACTTAAGAGATGTTACTGCCACAATCAATATTTTACGATTTTTAGGTTGTGAAGTGACAAGGAAGGACTCCAGCGTAATTGTGGACTCTTCTGCTATAAAAAACGATTACATTCCTGATCATTTAATGAGAGAAATGCGTTCTTCCATTATTTTTTTAGGGGCAATTGTTTCAAGAATGAAAAAGGCGGTGATTAGTTATCCTGGGGGATGCGAGATTGGTCCCAGACCTATTGATCTACATTTGAAAGCATTAAGACAGCTTGGAATTACCATTAAAGAATCCCACGGTTACATATATTGTAATACCGACAAGATTCTTGCAGGGGATATTCATCTGGATTTTCCAAGTGTGGGTGCGACGGAAAACATTATGTTGGCAGCGGTTATGGCGGAGGGAACAACCATTATCAGAAATGCTGCAAGAGAACCTGAAATTGTGGACTTGCAGGATTGTTTGAACAGTATGGGAGCCAATATTAAAGGTGCCGGAACAAGTGTCATTGTCATTCAAGGGGTATCCAAGTTGCATGACGTGGAACATACCGTCATTCCGGACAGAATTGTTGCGTGTACATATCTTGCTGCTGCCGCTATTACAGCCGGAACCGTAGAAGTCACCAATGTAGTGACAGAACATGTTCAGGCTGTATTATCAGCATTTAAGGAATGTGGGTGTAGTGTTTATACAGGTGACCATTCCATTATATTAAAAAGAAATAAGCCGTTACAGCCCATTGATATGATACGAACCTTGCCGTATCCGGGATTTCCTACTGATATGCAGGCACCTATGATGTCCGTGTTAACTCTTGCAAAAGGAACGAGTATTATTACCGAAACCATATTTGAAAATCGGTTTAAGCATGTGGAAGAACTTAGACGAATGGGTGCAGATATTAAGGTAGACGGCAGAGTTGCAGTAATAAAAGGGGTTGAAAAACTAATGGGTACATCCGTCAATGCAAGGGATCTTAGAGGCGGAGCAGCGCTGGTGTTGGCAGGTTTGGCAGCCGAACATATTACTGAAATACATGGTATTCATCATATGGATAGAGGTTATGAAAAATTTGAAGAAAAATTATCCGTTCTCGGAGCAGATATAAAAAGGGTGGATTAGGGAATGGTACGGATACAAGACAGTAGTGGTAATCTTGTTACCACTACTAATAGGAAAAGACGACGCAAGCAAAAAAGAAGGACAAGCCGTAAGGCGTTTGTATTATTCATGCTTACAGCAGTACTTATTTTGACTCTTATGATATCGCCTGTTTTTAATATTACTGTGATTACCGTAGAAGGGAACAGTAAAATTTCTTCCGAAGATATTATAGAAGCTTCCGGTCTAAAAGAAGGGGTGAATATATTTAAGGCGGATTTATCCAAAGCCAAAACTTATATCAGCATGATGCCTTACGTGGATTTTGTTACTGTGAAACGTGTGATGCCCGGAACAATTAAAATTTTGATTGAGGAAAGCAAACCGGTAGCCTATATACCGTTTATAGGTTCTTACATATGTATTGATTCAAAAGGAAAAATTGTTGAAGTGTTTTCCAAATTGGAAGAAATCAAGTTACCGGTAATTTTAGGGTTGAAATTTTCTGAATTTACTATTGGACAAGTAATACAAGCGGAAGACGATAAAAAAATGGAATTGGTAAAGGCAAGTTTAAAGGAAATTATTCATAACGATTTATTAAATCAAATTACGGAAATTGATGTCAATGATGTTTATAATATAAGATTAAAAGTTAGAGATAAGATTGACGTGAATCTGGGGGATGGAACACGGATCAGTTTTAGAATGAGCTTTTTAAGAGGAATCCTTGAACAATTGGAAGAAACGGATAAAGGATATATTGATTTAACCAATGAAGACAGGGTAATATTCCAAGCGAGATAGGAACGGAGAGGAGTATGTATCTTGAAGATAAAAAATGCACAGATTGCAATTTCATTAATTTGTGTAATATTAGGATTTATGCTTAGCATTCAGTTTAAAAGTGTTAGGAGAAATACGGCATTGTCCAATACTCAGTTAAAAAGAGCGGAGGAGTTACAAGCAGAATTGAATAAAGAAAGAGAAAAGAATGAAAATCTGTATAAGCAGCTTCTGCAATATGAAAAAGATCTTAATGCATATCAAAAAGCGGCTGCTGAAAGCAGTGATCAAGCACAGGGACTTTTAAAACAGTTGTATAATGCACAAACACTTGCCGGATTAAATGATGTGGAAGGTCCCGGGGTAATTGTCACATTGAATGACAGCAAGGTGGAAAATAAAGAAACATCTAAAATAGATGAAAATTATTTTATTATTCATGACGATGATATTTTAATGGTCATTAATGAATTATCGGATGCCGGGGCGGAAGCAATTTCTATTAACGATGAACGATTAATTGCTACTTCAGAGATTCGATGTGCCGGGAATACCATAAGCGTCAATAATAACAGATACGGTACTCCTTTTGTGATAAAGGCGATAGGGAATCCCGAAACCCTTGAATCCGGACTTAATATTCGTTCCGGTGTGGTGGATATATTGAGGCAATGGGGAATAGAAGTAACCGTGAAGAAAGTGGATAAATTACTTATAAAAAGATTTTCCGGAGGAATTAATTTTAAATATGCAACCCCTGTGGTAACGCAGCAGTAGGATTTTTTGTGATAAAGGAGGCGGAGCAGGTTGTTGATTCCTTTTATAGGATTATTAGTTGGGATAATTATCGGCATATTGACGCCGTTTCATGTACCTTCCCAATATTCATCTTATTTGGCCATCGCAATTCTTGCAGCATTGGATTCTGTTTTTGGGGGGATTAGTGCCAGTTGTCAAAAAACTTTTGATATGAAAGTATTTATCACAGGTTTTTTTGCCAATTCATTGCTGGCTGCCCTGCTTACTTATATAGGGAAAAAATTGGATGTCGATATTCATCTTGCTGCAATTATTGTGTTTGGAACAAGATTGTTCCAAAATTTTGCGATTATTAGAAGATTTCTATTGAATAAATTTTTAAAAAACGATAAGATATAAGAGAATATATCATTTAATATTTGTTATATTTTAATGAATGATTATTGTATAGTTTTTAAATTAATGATAAAATATAGAATATAATTAGGTGAATGCTAAAGTAAAGGGGGATACTGGCAGTGCTTGAGTTTGATACGGAGATGGAAAATTTTGCGCAGATAAAGGTTATTGGTGTTGGCGGTGGAGGTAATAATGCTGTCAATAGAATGATCGATGCAGGATTAAAAGGGGTTGAATTTATTGCCGTTAATACGGATAAGCAAGCGTTGCTTCTATCAAAAGCATCTCAGAAGATACAAATCGGGGACAAGCTTACCAAGGGGTTAGGTGCAGGTGCAAATCCTGAAATCGGTCATAAAGCGGCGGAAGAAAGTAGGGAAGAAATTTCACAAGCTATAAAAGGGGCGGACATGGTTTTTGTTACTGCAGGCATGGGTGGTGGAACAGGAACAGGTGCAGCTCCGATTGTAGCATCCATAGCAAAAGAAATGGGAATTCTTACCGTAGGCGTTGTTACAAAGCCGTTTGCTTTTGAAGGTAGAAAAAGAATGGTTCATGCGGAAGGCGGAATCAATGAGTTAAAAAATTGTGTTGATACATTGGTGATTATTCCAAATGACCGACTACTTCAAGTGGCTGAAAAAAAGACATCCATTATAGATGCTTTTAAGATTGCAGACGATGTTTTAAGACAAGGTGTCCAAGGTATATCTGATCTGATTGCAGTACCTGGTTTGGTTAATCTGGATTTTGCTGATGTTAAGACTATCATGAAGGATACCGGTTTTGCACATATGGGAATTGGAAGAGCCTCAGGAGAGAACAGGGCGGAAGAAGCAGCAAGAATGGCAATCCATAGTCCGTTACTGGAAACTTCCATTGAAGGGGCAAGAGGGGTATTGCTGAATATAACCGGTGGCAGTGATTTAGGTCTTTTTGAAGTGAATGCTGCTGCAGAATTGGTTCAAAAATCGGCGGATCCGGATGCCAATATTATTTTTGGAGCGGTTATTAACGAGAATTTAGAGGACGAAATATTGATTACGGTTATTGCAACCGGTTTTGATAAAGGGCCTCATATTAAGAAAACAACTACTCCCATTATAGGAAAGAAAATTCAAGATACCGCGTTCGCAAAAATGAATGAAAAAGAAGAAGAGGATGATGAATTAGATATACCTACTTTTTTAAGATATAATAGAACACGTTAATGATTTACTAATGAAAAACCAAGAGGGAATGTCCTTCTGGTTTTTTATTTTTTTTGGATTCAACATACAAAATATGACAAAATTTAAAGAATATATCATGTATAATAAATAATAGATATCTATTTATAAGCTGCATTCATATTTATATGTTTCTTCAATATGGGGGGCGTACGTTTGTGAAGCCGATTATTTATGTGGATGTATTATTTACAATCAATCTTCTGATTAATTATCTTTTGCTTTGGACTACAAGCAAAATAGGCAAAGTCCATACAAGTCCTTTAAGAATTTTTATGGGTGCTGCTTTGGGTGCAATATATGCGGTTATTATGTTTTTTCCGGCTTTTAAAATATATTATACGTTTATGGCCAAAGTAATATTTTCTATTGCATTAATTGCCGTAACATTTAATATTGCTAAAATGAAAACGTTTTTAAAAATATTGGGCCTGTTTTATCTGGTCTCTTTCACTTTTGGCGGTGCCGCATTGGGGTTATTTTACTTTACCAATGTAGGTGCCTTTGTAGGTGCCATATTAAGCAACGGCATTATTTATTTTAATCTTCCATGGAAGACTCTAATTGTTTCCAGTTGCATTGCCTATATGGTTATCCGATTGAGTCTACGGATCATTTATAAATTTAATAAGGAGAATATGTATATTTCCGTTATCATCGATTTTGATAAAAAAGATATTTGTGTAAATGCTTTAATTGATACCGGAAACTCATTGTATGATCCCATATCGGATTTTCCTGTTATTGTTGTTGAATTTAGAGCTGTTAAAAGTTTACTTCCTGAGGATATTCAAATCATATTCAATGAATCCAATGAAAATGATTTAGCTTTAATATCGAAAGTGGTATATAATTCCGTTTGGGCTTCACGATTCAGACTGATCCCTTTTTCGTCTTTAGGTAAAGAAAACGGTATGTTAATAGGGTTCAAGCCGGATAATGTTAAAATTATAGAAGAAAACGGCGGCAGGGATTTAAAGGATATTATTATAGCAATTTATAATAAACAGCTTTCAAAGGACAATAAATATAATGCTTTGTTACATCCGGAAATAATTGCACAATAAATAATAAAATTCATGGGAGAGGATCTATATGGAAATGCTGTCTAAAATTAAAATGTATTTACAATTGAAATACGTTAAATTTTTACTGAAATTAAATTTAGTCAGTGAAAAAGAAATTTACTACATAGGAGGGAGTGAAGCTCTGCCTCCGCCTTTGACAGTGGAAGAAGAGAACTACCTGATTTCGAAGTTGGAACAACAGGACGTTGCCGTGAAAAGTATTCTTATAGAGAGGAATTTAAGGCTGGTCGTCTATATTGCCAGAAAATTTGAAAATACAGGTGTGGGCGTGGAAGACCTTATTTCCATAGGAACAATAGGCCTTATTAAAGCTATTAATACATTTAATCCGGAAAAGAATATCAAGCTGGCTACCTATGCGTCCCGTTGCATAGAAAATGAAATTCTGATGTTTTTGAGGAAAAACAATACTTCAAAAACGGAAATTTCTATCGATGAGCCGTTAAATGTGGACTGGGACGGCAATGAGCTTTTACTTTCGGATATTCTAGGAACGGATAACGATATGATATATAGAAGCATTGAAGATGAGGTGGATAAGGAGTTGTTAAAAATGGCAATGAAAAAATTGTCTTCCAGAGAGAAAAAAATTATGGAACTTCGATTCGGATTAAACAGCGGGGTAGAGAAAACCCAAAAAGAAGTGGCAGACATGTTAGGAATATCACAGTCTTATATATCAAGATTGGAAAAAAGAATCATCAACCGTTTGAAAAAAGAAATCGGGAGGATGGTTTAAAAATTGTTATGTAAAATAATGTAACAAAGTGTAATTTTGAGATATTTAAAGAAATATAATTATATTTTAATTTTATTGTTATAAATGGCGGTTATGTGTGGAATTATGATTAAATACCGCCGTATAAAAAAAATCTCCATGGTAATAATGATATTATCATGAATAATTGCCTGGAGGTTTTTATATGGTTGTCAATAAAGTTGAGATATGCGGAGTGAATACATCAAAATTACCGGTTTTAACAAATGAACAAAAGAAAGAATTATTTGAACGAATACACAAGGGAGACATGACCGCCAGGGAAGAATTTATTAAAGGAAATCTTAGGCTGGTATTAAGTGTTATACAGAGGTTCAATAACAGGGGGGAATATGTAGATGATCTGTTTCAGGTGGGGTGTATAGGACTTATAAAAGCAATTGATAATTTTGACGTTTCACAAAATGTGAAGTTCTCTACTTATGCTGTACCTATGATTATAGGGGAAATAAGGAGGTATTTAAGAGACAATAATTCCATAAGAGTCAGCCGTTCGTTAAGAGATATTGCTTATAAAGCATTGCAGGTGAAAGAAAAGCTGACCAATCAAAATTCAAAGGAACCTACTATTACCGAAATAGCAAAAGAGCTAAATTTGCCTAAAGAAGAAGTGGTTTTTGCTTTGGACGCAATACAGGATCCCATCTCATTGTTTGAACCCATTTATCACGACAGTGGAGATGCCATTTATGTGATGGATCAGGTAAGTGACGATAAAAACCATGATGAAAGCTGGCTGGAAGAAATTGCTTTAAAAGAAGCAATGAGAAAACTCAATGAAAGAGAAAGGCATATATTAAACCTTCGATTTTATGAGGGAAGAACCCAGATGGAAGTGGCAGAGGAAATCGGAATTTCTCAAGCACAAGTATCACGATTGGAAAAAAGCGCCCTGGCACATATGAGGAAATATATTTGAGCTTTTGTTTTCCCTAGGGGCAGGTATGGAAACCTGTCCCTATATGTTTTCTACGTGCCATTTTGGACTAGTTTGGGATAAACTTACTGATGTCTCATTGAAGTGACACATAAAAACTGAAATGTATAGGGTTCTAAGGTGGTTAGATGGTATTTTATCTTCTCCCATACGAAAATAGTTTTTTTGAATTGAAAGACTACCATATCAATACGCTTTAGGATATTGCCTTACTCTTTGTTGAAAGTGTTACACTGTTATGACCGCTAAAGGTGTATTATTATTTTGACATACTGTTGACAAGATTATTTCAGTGTTGAAAATTGAATTAGTTTGCATTGGGAAATTTGGCACCGCTAATTTTATTTATATATAGCTAATATTACAATATTATTACTTTAGTATTAAGCTTAGCTTACAATGGTAGACAATGGTAATTTAAAGGTATAAAATAATTTATAGACTTAGAAATTTTTGGGGGTGCTGGAATGATTGCCAAAACAGGGACACGGTTTATTAGTTTTGCTCTTCTATTAATGTTATGTTTATCGAATATTGCTACATTAGCAAGTTCAGAGGGTGAAATTAAAGTAGAAGAGCAAGTTAGCTCCATTCAGCAAGAAGAACCGGATAAAATAAATATATTGGTAAACGGAAATAGAGTTCAATCTGATGTTTCACCCATCATAGTAAATGATATCACACTGGTTCCGGTGAGAGTTATATTGGAACAGTTGGGTATGCAGGTAATATGGGATGGTGGAACCAGTACTATAACATGTATAAAAGGAAACTTTGTTATTACACTAAAAATAGGTGATCATGTTGCAACTGTAAACGGTCAAATGATTCCATTAAGTGTCCCGCCTATTATTCAGGATGGCAGAACTTTTATCCCGATAAGATTTCTTACGGAAAACTTAGGAGGAATTGCTTCATGGGAAGAATCTTCAAAAACGGTACATTTATATATTAACATTCATCATGATGATTCAGATGTTTTGGAGAGTGTCAATATAATCGATGTTGAGAAAATTGGTACGCCGATAGATTATAATTTTACAGACATTCATAGTTTAAAAAGTAAAGTACAACTTCCACCTTTAAAATCGGATTTATCAAATATTGAAAATATGACCGAAGAAGATGATATAGATTTATTATCAAAATATAAATTCTATATAACCGAAAATAATCGTTACACAGATTTTATTGATTTATATGACAGTGTTCGCTTAGAACGACAGGGCGATAAACTGATTATGCGTCCTAAGTTTATCAGTTCGGATGTAATGGCGAATCTATATCATGCACTTTATGGTCATTATTTCATGTTGGTGGAGTATGAACGAGTCATACCACTACATAAAGTCATGGTTTCAAAGATGCTGGATTCTTGTATTGATATGTACAATAGTATTCAAGAACCTAAGGTGAAACAAGCGGCTTTAAAGAATGTTGCTTATTTTGGTGTTGCTAACGTTTTAGCCGGAAATAACATTCCGAAAACCATTCCTGATAAAGCAAAGATTATGATTGAGAAGGAACTGATTAAAATAGACAGTCAAGAAGGAAAAGAAGAATCCGCAATTTTTCCTTATCCGATAGATTATTCACAATTCAAGCCAAGAGGCCGTTATGCAGAAAGCGAAGAGTTTCAACAGTACTTTAAATCTATGATGTGGTTGAGCAGTGTTCCGTTCCCTTTTGAAATAAAAGATGAAAGAGCGGATGAACAGATATTGCAAGCCAGTCTGATCACCTATTCGTTATTTACAAGTGAAGCAATCGAGGAGTGGCAGAAAATATATAAAATTACATCATTCTTTGTCGGAGAAAGTGATGATTTAACACCTCTTGAGTATTTTGAACTCCTTAAAAAAGTATATGGAGATAAACCAAATTTATCAGAATTGGCAATAGAAGAGCGTCTTGAATCCATGTTGAAGAATTCTCAAGAAGTACGCCAACCTGCAATAAATGATACTCTTGAGGGAAACATAGGTAGCTTAAAACAGGTTGATAATAGGGCGATCTATACAGCACCGCAATTTCGTTTCATGGGTCAACGGTATATCTTGGATTCCGAAATATTTCACCAACTGACATATGTCGATTTCGATCCAGGAGACGATCGCCCTTTTCCAAAAGGATTGGATTTTCCGGCTGCATTGGGTAATGAAAAAGCTTTTGAAATACTTACAGAAGAGTATAAGGAACAGGACAAGTGGTCGGAATATATACCAAGCATGAAGAAAATGCAAGAGAAAGTAAAAGACATAGATGAAAATACATGGAAGGGAAAAAACTTGTACTTGGCATGGATATGGACCCTTAGCAGTCTGATTAATAATAGCAATGCATATTATCCAAATACATTGCAAGGGGAACACTGGCAGGCAAAAAGCCTGAATACATTTTTAGGCAGTTGGGCTGAATTAAGACATGATACGCTTTTATATTCTAAACCAAGTGGACCGCTTACAGGCAGTATGAAAATTGAAGAGCGTTTTTTAGCCTATGTGGAACCTTGTATATCTTTTTATGAAAGATTGGATTATTGCGCCAAGTGGATGGAGGAAAATTTAATAAGCTTAAATATTGATGAAAAGGAATTAAAGCCTTTACAATGCTTTAGAAGCGAAGTGCAATTCCTTAAGGATATTTCTTTAAGGCAAATAAACGGACAAAAAATAAAAACGGAAGAATATGAAAAGCTTATGTATTATGGGGATAGTTTACGCAAGATTATGGTTGAGATACAAATGCCTGCAATTATAAATGCCGTTGAGAAAGAAGAAAAAGGGTTGCCGTTAACAATGATGGAATGGCAGATTGTTAATTCTGATACTTTTGATGCCAAAGAAGTCGTGGAACTATATAAGGCTAATGAAATCGAAGAAGTTTACCGCATACTTTGCAATTCAGACGAGTATGGTAATATGGCTATCATAGCTGATGTTCATAGTTTTAAAGATCAATGTTTGGAAATTGGAGTTGGAATGCCACATGAAATTAATATCATTGTACCTATAGAAGGCAAATGGTATATTGCATGGGGCGGGATATATTCCTATTATGAGTTTTTGCAACCGATATCAAATAGACTGGATGATGGAGAGTGGAAACATATGGTTAGAATGGGCGAACAGCCTCAAGTAGAGCCCTGGTTGCAACAGTATTTTTCAGATTAAATTAAATAGGTGAGTTTTTCTTAAAGAGGATGCATTAGCGGATAATTTATTTTTGCTATGCATCTTATTTTATTGTAGAAAATCAAATTGGTTTAAAGGGGGGTAATAGGCCCCTTTACGGGTGAGCCAGTAAACAAAAACAATAAAAATTAACCCTTTGGAGGTAGTTTGTAAAATTTATGCGGTTGGCGGTTGATTCAACGAGCCTTTAGGTTCTGCCAGAAACATGTCCTTATAGGGCAAAATCAAACCACCCGTTTTACGGGTGGTTATGATTCTACGCGTGTCCGAATTTCTTGTTCCACCTCAGGAGGGGTAAGCCCTGTGGCGTCAATTACCACTGCTTTAGTAACCGTATCCTGCATTCCTGCAAAATTATCATTGATGCTTGTGACTACAAGGGCATCAAATTGCTGATATTTTGATATATCTCCCTTAATACCGTAGTTAATACTTTGAACATCATAGCCTTTTTGACTTAAGTAATCTCTTACAGGCGTGAGAGTCGGTTCAATTCCTACCTTTATTGCCATTGTTTACACCTCCAACGTATTATATTTACTATTATTATTGTAAAATGAAGATAATATATACATGAATAATTCGTATATTTATTTAATATAATGTAAAGAAAATTTATATACGGCAATACAAACCGGGGGTGAAAAGTGTGGAAGGTACATATAGAAGAAGGCATTATGCAAGGTATCATTCGTATAGCAGAAGTCGAAAATCGAAAAATAGAGATCAATTTTTACAAAATATAGGAAAACAAATTGTGATATGTACTATTGCTTTTTTAATCATACTTGGCATGAAAAATGCAAATACTCCCTTTACCAATTCGATGATAGAGAAAATTTCACAAATTCTTTCCTATAGTATCGATATGAATAATGCTTATAACAGCGTGGAAACTTTTGTAAGTAAGGCAGGTATTTTTAAACGGGAATCCCAAAATAAGGATAAAACAACAGAAGTTACACCTGAACCGACAGAAAGTAAGGATAGCAATCCGGCTCAAGAGCAACCGAATCATCCGGATGAAGAAAAACAAGTAGAGGGGATCACCAATTCTATCGACAATCCTGTTAGCAAAGAAGAATTTGTAGCACCGCTTCAAGGGATGGTTACATCAAAATTCGGATTAAGAATCCATCCCATTGAAAAAAAAAGCCGCTTTCACTATGGGATAGATATTTCAGGGGATAAAGGGGTTCCTTTTGTGGCTGCTTTGTCAGGACAAGTAGAAGAGGTAGGATATGACTCAACCAACGGTAATTATATACGCTTAAAACATACCGACAATGTTACAACCTTTTATGCTCATTGTAGTGAAATAATAGTGAAGAAAGGGGAACAAGTAAAAGCAAATCAGGTAATAGGAAAGGTGGGGGATACAGGTCTTACCGCAGGGGCACATTTGCATTTTGAAATATGGAAAGAAGGAATGGTACTGGATCCTTTAAAATATATTCAATTGCCACTGTCTCCGGAATTGGAGGAGAGCAATCCAGGGGGGGAATATTTATATTAATCGGTTAAAAGTCTTTATATTAGTTCATCCGGCAGTATTTATCATTCTAATGACAGCAATTTTTACAAAACAAATAAGGACGGTTTTATTTTTATATGCAATTGTTTTTGTACACGAATGTTTTCATCTTATGGCAACACAGATTTTAAAAGTTCCGATTAAAGGGATACGGATCATGCCGTATGGGATCACTTTAAAAATAAAGAGTCATTATATAAGCCAACCTGAACATGAGATTATCATTGCCACGGCAGGTCCTTTTGCCAATATACTGATGATTATTTTTGCATTGATATTGAAGTCATATTGTCCAGTGAAACCAGATGATATGATTTTTTTTGTATTTGCCAATACCGTCATTGCGGCGGTGAATCTGATTCCCGCTTTGCCGTTGGACGGCGGGAGGATTTTAAAAGCGGCGCTGACTTTAAAGTGGGGGTTTATAAAAGCTGCTAATTTTACATTGAAAATAACAGAGATATGCATTGTGATTCTTTTTATAGGCGGAATATGGCTGTTATACGTCACTCACTTTAACCTGTCCTTGTTTATCATTTCATTTTTTCTTACCTGGAATATGCTAGGTGAGCGAAGAAACATAAGAGTAATTGTTTCAAAAGATATCATCTATTGTAAAGAAAAACTTTTAAATAAAGGGATTGTTCATACAAAACACATAGCGGCTCTGTACGATATGCCTGCACGAAAACTTCTTCATCATTTTAGCTATAATTTTTTTTATTTAATCACTGTTATAGACCACAATATGAATGTCATAGGAACACTCACGGAAGTACAGATTATAGAGGGATTGGTGAGACTGGGTTCCCACGTAAGGGTGGGAGAAATAATGGAGAGTGTGTCAAAAGGGTCGGCTTTCTGACAACCTCCAAATCATCTATTGCTAAATTACAGTGTTTTGGGTATTATAATATATAAAACATGAATGGAAGAATGGAGCAATGAAAATGCCACAAAAGATTAGTGATAAAATATTAAGCAGGGTGCAAAAACCTACCCGATATATTGGAAATGAACTGAACAGTATTCATAAAGACCCGAAAACGGTAGATATACGTTTTGCCTTTTGTTTTCCTGATGTATATGAAGTGGGGATGTCTCATCTTGGCATGAAAATATTGTATCACATGTTAAATGACAGGGACGATGTGTTTTGTGAGAGGGTATTTGCCCCGTGGACGGATATGGAACAGCAGATGCGGGATAACCACATCCCTTTATTTGCATTAGAGAGCGGTGATCCCGTTTCTGAATTTGATTTGGTGGGATTTACGCTTCAATATGAAATGAGTTACAGTAACGTCATTAATATGTTGGATTTGGCCGGTATACCGATTCTGGCGTCGGAAAGAGGAGAAGGCCATCCTTTTGTTTGTGCAGGAGGGCCGTGTGCCTATAATCCTGAACCGTTGGCAGATATTATTGATTTCTTTGTGATGGGGGAAGGCGAAGAAGTTCTTTATGAAGTTCTGGATGTTTATTTGGAATGGAAAAAGGAAGGGAAACAAAGAATTGATTTTCTTGACAGGATAAGTCAGATAGAAGGGATATATGTACCCGGTTTTTACCACGTGGAATATAACGATGACGGAACTATTAAAACATTTAAGCCGATTCGTCAAAATGCACCTGTTAAAATTAAAAAACGAATTATCAAAGATTTGGACAAGTCCTATTTTCCTGATAAGATTATTGTTCCGTTTATGGAAATCGTCCATGACCGGATTATGCTGGAAGTTTTTCGAGGCTGTACAAGAGGCTGCCGTTTTTGTCAGGCAGGGATGATTTATCGCCCGGTTCGGGAAAGGTCGCCGGAAAAACTCTTGCAAATGGCAAAAGCATTGCAGGAAACCAGCGGATACGAGGAAATATCTCTTGCTTCACTAAGTACCAGCGACTATACGGAGCTTGAACGGCTTACCGAAGGACTTCTTAAAATAACGGAGGAGAACAAAACCAATTTGTCTCTCCCTTCCTTAAGAGTGGATTCCTTTTCTCTGGAACTTATGGAAAGGGTCCAACAGGTAAGAAAAAGCGGTTTGACCTTTGCACCGGAAGCCGGAACTCAAAGAATGAGGGATGTCATTAACAAAGGGGTTACCGAAGAAGATTTGATAAAATCGGTTACGCTTGCTTTTCAGGGCGGTTGGAACAACGTAAAATTGTATTTTATGATTGGACTTCCTACGGAAACCATGGAAGATGTAGAGGGAATTGCCGACCTTGCATATAAGGTGGTAGATGCCTATTTTTCCGTACCTAAGGAAAAGAGAAATAAGGGGTTGAATGTTACGGTCAGTACGTCATCCTTTGTCCCTAAGCCGTTTACCCCGTTTCAATGGCAGCCGCAGGATAGCATTGAACAGCTAAACGAAAAGCAACAACATTTAAAATCTAAGATTAAGAGCAAGCACATCATATACCATTGGCATGAATCGAAGCTAAGTTTTTTAGAAGGGGTATTTGCAAGAGGCGACCGCAAACTGTCCAAGGTGTTAATTGCTGCGCATAAAATGGGGTGTAAGTTTGACGGCTGGAGTGAACATTTCCGTTATGAGGTATGGCTTAAAGCTTTCGAAGAATGTGGCATTGACCCATATTTTTATACAGCAAGAAAACGCAGCTATGATGAGGTGCTTCCTTGGGACCATGTGGATGTTGGGGTAACCAAAAAATTTCTTATCAAAGAATCGGAAAAGGCCATGAGAGGCGAACGCACTCCCAATTGCAGGCAACAGTGCAGCGGATGTGGTGTAGCAGTCTTTGAAGGGGGGGTATGTATTGAATAAAGTGAGAATGCAGTTTATCAAGGGGGATAAAGTAAAATATATATCTCATTTGGACCTCATGAGAGCTTTTCATCGTGCATTTAGGAGAGCTCAATTGCCCATTTCGTATTCCCAGGGATTTAATCCTCATCCTCTTGTGTCATTTGCCTTGCCTCTTGCCGTGGGAGCAACAAGTGAGGCGGAATATATGGATGTTGAGCTGGACGAAAAGATCTCTGCCAGGGAGATAATGGACAGGCTAAATGCAGTATTGCCCGATGGAATAAAAATCGTTAAAGCGCGAGAACAATCGGAATATAAAAATACTTCTTTTAATGATATAGCCTTAGCAGAATATATCGTTAAAGCAGAGCCGAGGAGAATGCCTGATAATATTGCAAAATTTATAGAAGATGTTTTAAAACAAAGTGAGCTTATTGTTGAAAAGCAAGGGAAAAAGGGAATGAAGCAGGTTAATATAAGAGATGATATTCATGAGTTGTCGATAGAGAACATAACGGATAATAACATGGTTTTAAAAATGAAATTAAGTGCCGGAAATGTGTCCAATGTAAGGCCTGATTTGGTTTTAAGCGCACTTGAAAAGTATATTGACGGTTTTGAAGTAGAATTTGTGCAGGTGCATAGAACAGCTCAATATTTCAAGGATGGAAATAATGTAATGTAGCAGCGAATATTTATTGCATTTACAATTCACGTTAATATATGGAATTGTATTTTGTAGGGACGCCATACATGGCGTCCGCTTATGCACTTGCTGATTTCGGACACCATGTATGGTGTCCCTACGATTTGTGCATGTGAACATAGGATACGTGTTTATATAATGGATAAATTGTTATCATCGGTAGGGGCGACCTGTGGTCGCCCGCAGATGATGATTATTGGAATACGGTTTGTCTATATAGAGGGACAAATTTAAAAATGCATGTCCCGTATCCATAATTTTGTGTCTTGGTCTACTAAGGAGGTGTAATATTGTATTCCGAAATTATTGTAGATGTAAATGAATCGCAGACAAAAGTAGCACTGTTAGAAGATGGCGAATTAGTGGAAATGTACATGGAACATGCAGATCGTCAAAGCATGACAGGCAATATTTATCTTGGCAAAGTAGAAAAGGTTGTTTTGGGTTTACAAGCCGTTTTTATTGACATTGGTTATGAAAAAAGTGCCTATTTATATATGGATGATATTATAAATGAGCATCCATTATCATCTATTTATGATGTACTTACGGAAGGTCAGGATATTGTTGTTCAGGTGGTCAAAGAACCAATAGGGAATAAGGGGCCGAGGGTGACTACCAATATTACACTTCCGGGCAAATATTTTGTGTTGCTGCCTTATATGGATTATATAGGCGTATCCAAAAAGATAGAAAGCCAAGAAGAACAAGAGAGATTAAAGAAAATGGTCCAGGACATCAGACATAAGAATATGGGGCTGATTATTCGTACGGATGCCGAAGGAAAAGAAAAGTCGGAACTTATACGTGATTTTGAATTTTTGTTAAAACTTTGGGATAACATACAAAATAAAAGGAATATAAAAAGTCCTGACATTTTATATCAGGATTTGAATTTATTAAAGCGTTCTGTCAGAGATATTTTTACCGACAAAATCGATAAATTTGTTATTAATGACAAAAACGGTTATGAAGAAGTTAGGGAAATGGTTCAGGTGTTTTGTCCGTCATGGAAGGAGAAAGTAGAATTTTTTAATAAGGATTGCAATATATTTCAATATTATAATATTGAAGGAAAGCTTAATAAAGCATTAGGACGAAAAGTATGGCTGAAAAGCGGCGGTTACATTGTCATAGACCGACTGGAAGCGTTAACTGCCATTGATGTCAATACCGGGAAATGTGTCTATAAAGAAAATCTTGAAGAAACCGTTCGTCTGGTGAATAGGGAAGCGGCAAGAGAAATTGCCAGGCAGATTCGATTAAGAAATATCGGCGGCATCATTATTATAGATTTTATTGATATTATGAATTATGATCAGCAGGAAGCCGTATTAAACGAACTAATGCATTATCTTAAACGGGACAGAACGAAAACAACGGTGATGGGAATAACCCGTTTGGGTTTGGTTGAAATGACAAGAAAAAGAAGATAATCATTCAAAAATGAATTGACAATCCCATTGCCATATGCTAAAATGTAGCATAGCCGCATGAATCAGGTTTTAAATCGAGTTTTCGTACCTGAATTTAGCGAGACTGGTTAGGTAGGGAGGTGCACATATGTACGCAATTATTGAAACAGGTGGCAAACAATACAAAGTTCAAGAAGGAGACATTGTTTTCATTGAAAAGCTTGCAGCAGAAGAAGGCAGCACGGTAACGTTTGATAAGGTTCTTGCAGTTTCAAAAGAAGATGGAGTTCAATTTGGTTCTCCTTTGTTGGATAATGTAAGTGTTGATGCTAAGGTTTTGTCACATGGCAAAGATAAAAAAATCATTGTTTTTAAGTATAAGCCCAAGAAGGGTTATAGAAAAAAGCAAGGCCATAGACAGCCGTATACAAAAGTTCAAATTGAAAAAATTAATGCTTAATGAATGATTATGATTAAAGTGCAAATTTACAGAGATAGAAATAACAATATTATAAGGTACAGCATCAATGGACATTCCGGATATGACCGTATAGGGAAGGATATCGTGTGTTCTGCGGTTTCCAGCGTCACTCAGGCTGCAGCACTTGGTATCCTGCAGGTATTGAACATTGATGCAAAGGTAGAAATGAAAGAAGCATATTTGGATTGCAGATTACCTGATAATTTAAGTCAAACATCTCGGGAAAAGGCGAATGCAATATTGGAGACCATGGTGTTATTTCTGAATGAATTGCAAAAACAATATAGGGAGTATGTTCAGATTATTGAACAGGAGGTGTAGATCATGTTTCAAATTAACATACAGTTGTTTGCTCATAAAAAAGGTGTTGGTAGTACAAGGAACGGCCGTGACAGTGAATCAAAAAGACTTGGTGTAAAAAGAGGGGACGGCCAGTTTGTTCTTGCAGGCAATATTTTGGTAAGACAAAGAGGAACCAAAATTCATCCCGGTCATAATGTAGGCAAAGGCAGCGATGATACGTTGTTTGCCAAAATAGACGGCATTGTTAAATTTGAAAGAAAAGGGAAAGATAAAAAACAGGTTAGCGTATATCCTGTTGAAAAAGCAATTGCTCAATAATAGGAATAGGATAAATCATAATAATAATCTCAGAGTATTCTGAGATTATTTTGTTTTATATGTGTTATAATAGATATAGCAAATTGAGTTGAGGTGACAGTATGTTTGTAGATACCGCAAAGATATACATAAAAGCGGGCAACGGCGGAAACGGCTTGGTTTCTTTTCGCAGAGAAAAATATGTGCCTGCAGGGGGACCTGACGGTGGTGACGGCGGCAGAGGCGGGAATATTATTTTTGAAGTGGACAGCGGCATGAGTACGTTAATGGACTTTCGGTATAAGAAAAAGTACCAGGCTCAAAACGGAGAAAACGGTAAGCCCGCCAAGGCACATGGAAAAGACGGAGAAGATTTAATCATTAAAGTACCGCCGGGCTCTGTTATAAAAGATGCTGCGACGGAGAGAGTCCTTGCAGACATGGTAAGGCCTGGGCAACGGTTTATTGCAGCTCGTGGCGGAAAAGGCGGTTGGGGAAACGTTCATTTTGCAACGCCTACCAGGCAGGCACCCAAGTTTGCCAAAAGCGGTGAGCCGGGTGAAGAGCGTGAGATTATTATTGAATTAAAGCTTTTGGCTGACGTAGGACTGATTGGTTTTCCCAATGTAGGGAAATCCACGTTGCTTTCGGTCGTATCCGATGCTCGGCCTAAGATTGCCAATTATCATTTTACCACGTTAGAGCCTAATCTTGGTGTTGTAGACCTTGGGGAAGGAAATAGTTTTGTTCTTGCAGACATACCGGGAATTATTGAAGGAGCACACCAGGGAATAGGTTTGGGGCATGAATTTTTGCGACATGTTGAAAGGACAAGAATTCTCATACATGTAGTGGATGTATCGGGTATAGAAGGTCGAGACCCCATAGCTGATTTTGATATTATTAATGAAGAGCTTAGAAAATTTAACGTACAGTTATCTGAAAAATTTCAAATTGTAGCCGCTAATAAAATGGATTTGCCCGGAGCCCATGAGCTTTTTGTGAAATTCAAGGAAACAATCGAAAAGCGTGGTTATAAGGTGTTTGGGATTTCTGCCGCAACCAATAAGGGTGTTCGGGAACTGATGTTATATGTATCCGGTAAATTGAGAGAATTGCCTCCTCCGGTCATTTTTGAAGAGTCGGAAGAAGAAATATCGGTTTATACCGCGGAAGAGGAAGAACCGTTTGTGATTACCGTTGATAACGGCGTATATCATATTGAAGGAAAATGGATTGAAAAAATTTTGCGATCTACTAATTTTGAAGACAGCGATTCTTTGCAGTACTTCCAACGGGCACTTAAAAGAAAAGGTGTCATAGCGGAATTGGAAAGAATGGGGATTCAAGAAGGCGATACCGTAAAAATTTATGATTTTGAATTTGATTATGTACCATAAAAGTAAAAATAGCTATAGACAAAAGCCTATTTTTTGTAGTAGAATATCCTTAAATAATTAATATAACTGGAGGGGCAGACTTTTATTTATGGTTTGTTATAATTGTGGAAACTGCAAGACAGGAGATTCTCCTTATTTCTGTTTGATGAAAAACGACTTTGTGGTGAAAGACAGCGGAGTGACAATTGTAGAGAAGAATAGGAGTGGTTGGAAAAAGGGAGATCCGAACTATGAGTCCCATAGAAGGAAGTCCCGAAAAGAAGTGGAAGTATAGTTTAAATAGATAAAACAGATAATATGAGATAGGCGGTTGTCTATCTCTTTTTAGATAGTAAAGATAAAGAAGGGATGCTAATCATGTTGACGAGTAAGCAAAGAGCCTATTTAAGAGGAATTGCCAGCACCGTTCCTGCTCTTTTCCAGATAGGAAAGAATGGGATTAACGATCCTTTTATACAGCAAATCAAAGATGCATTAGAGGCCAGGGAAATTATAAAAGTTCATGTATTGGAAAATGCAACGATAGATGTACGTGAAGCCTGTCACGAAGTAGCGGCGCTTACCGATTCCGAACCGGTACAGGTGATAGGACGTAAGTTTGTACTATATAAAGAATCAAAGAATAATAAACGTATTGAATTGCCGTAAAAAAGATGTAAAATTTATAATGTAAAAGGAATACTATGTAATGTAATATCGTATAAATAAACTAAACCTGAAATTTATGAGAAAATAGTAAAAATAGTGGAGGCATACCATGGTAAGGCGAGCGAAGATATGGTTTATATTTTTTGCCATAACATTTTTTTTAGGAAGTTTGGTTATGGCAAATTCCATTGAAAAAAGACCGGAAGAAAAAGTTCCTATTCTTGTTTATCATAATATTATGGACCATTATGATCCGCAGTCAAGTTTGGTTCATATCAGTCCCGTTGAATTTGAAAATCATATGATATCCATACGTGATGCCGGATTCAATACCATTACGTTTACCGATTATTATAATTATGTAGTTCACGGTAAGCCTTTGCCGGAGAAGCCTATTATCATAACGTTTGACGATGGATATTACAGCAATTACGAGTATGCCTATCCTATTTTGAAACGCTTAAACATGAAAGCAACGATTTTTGTGATAACCGGCCGTATGGGGGATAAAGAAGTGACTTTTCCTCATTTTGGATGGGAAGAAGCAAGGGAGATGCAGAGCAGCGGAGTGATTGATATTCAGAGTCATTCTAATCTGCATCCGGTCATGACGAACTTAGAGGAAGGAAGACTTCAACTGGAATTAAGGCGTTCAAAGTATTTGATTGAAAAAGAACTTGGAAAACCGTGTGAGGTTTTTGCTTATCCTTACGGTATGTTGAATGCTTATACGCAAACTGCTGCACAAAAAGCAGGATATAAAATTCAAGTTAAGGTAGGAGATAAAGGAGTTAATACGGCAAATGACGGATTAATGCAGTTAAAACGTCTTACGGCACGAGGCGGAACAAGTGGCCAGGAATTGTTGGATATGATATATCAGAATCTTAATGAGGACGTTGAATAACGTCCTCAATTTTTTGAATGACAGTAAGAATTGATTATTGTAAGTTTGGATATAATGTTGTAAAATACTCATGAACTATTAAATTTATATGATGTGAGGTTGAGACGATGGAATTACGGAGAAGCTTAAAAGTACTGGCAATTGGAAATAGTTTTAGTGTTGACAGTATGCAATGGATATATCCGATTGCAAAGGATTGTGGTGTAGAAGAAATTGTTTTGGGAAATCTTTATATAGGCGGATGCAGTTTATCCATGCATTGGGACAATGCGGTTCATGATTGTGCTGCATATATATACTATAAAAATACGGATGGTTCCTGGACGGAAGAAAGCGATAGAACCATACAGTACGGAATAAAAGACGAAAAATGGGATATTATTACCTTGCAGCAGGTGAGTGGGTTAAGCGGCATAGAATCTACCTATAATTCCGATTTGGATCATCTTATTGAATATGTTCATGCCAATAAAACAAATGCCGAAGTTAAGCTTGCATGGCATATGACATGGGCATATCAATCGGATAGTGACCATCCGAATTTTTCTAATTATAATAATAATCAAAGTATTATGTATCATTCCATTTGCAGGGCGGTTCAGAATAAGATTGTACCTAATAATGAATTTTTTATGGTTATTCCTGTCGGTACAGCCATTCAAAATGTACGTACCAGCATTATAGGTGATACGTTGACTCGTGATGGATTTCATTTAAGTGTAAATCTTGGGCGATATATTGCGGGAATGACATGGGTTTGTTCCCTGACGGGATTATCCATCGATAATGTAACTTATGTTCCAAGTACGGAAGATATTCCGGAAGAGTATTTGCCGATTATTAAGAATGCCGTAAAGGCAGCTGTAAAAAAGCCGTTTGAAGTTACGGTCATTGGATAAACACAGAAGGAAAGTTGGTAGAATAAATGAAAGCAGTACAAAAGACAGCAAGAACCGTTTTTATGGTGTTAATTATCAATGTTCTTTCAAGGGGATTGGCATTGGTAGCTAATTCCATGATAACAGCATATTATGGTGCTACGGGGGAAACCAGTGCATATGCTTTTGCCCTCAAAGTCACGGAAATTGTTACTACCATTATCGGAACGGCACTGACGACGGCCGTGATTCCTATTTTTATTGAATTATTGGAGAATGAAGGCAGAAACAGGGCAAACAATTTTATTAACAATATTATTTCGTTAACGGTTGTAATCGGACTGATTTTGGTTCTTGCAGGAGTGGCGGTTTCACCATTGCTTGCCATGTTTGCCGAGGCAGAAAACCGTGATTTTACCGTTTATTCCATAAGGGTAATGCTGCCGGCCATTATTTTTACAAGTTTATTTTTTATTTTCAGTGGCGTGCTGCAAGCAAACGGCAATTTTTTTATGCCTGCAATGGTCAGCCTTCCCAGTAGTTTGATTAATATTACTTATCTGATTCTGTTTTCCGGTTTATTCGGAACCAGAGGCTTGGTGGCTGCAACTCTTTTAGGTTTTGCCATGCAGGCTTTGTTTTTGGTTTTGCCAATGAGGAAGACAGGTTTTCATTTTGGGTGGTCGTTTCATGTAAAAGATCCTGACATCATGCGGATTTTTAAGTTGATTGGTCCGGTTTTTATCGGGGTTTTTGCTCATCAGATTAACGTGCTTGTTAATGTAATGATTGCCATGTCCAGTAACAGTGAAAAATATGTCGTATTGAGTAATATGCAAAACCTGGGGATTCAGGTGGTCTTTACCCTTACATTTGCCGTTACTTCCGTAATGTACCCGAAATTGTCCGCTTATGCGGCAAATCATAATATAGCTGAGTTTAAGAGAAGTTTGTCGACCGTTTTAAAATCAGGAATCTTATTGTTTTTGCCCATTACAGTAGGGTATATTTTATTAAGTTTTTCCATTGTGGATATTATTTATGGTTATGGTGAATTTACGGCTCAGGATGTTTTGCTGGGTTCGGATATTTTTTCGTTATATGCTGTCGGAGTCCTTGGGGTAAGTTTTAAAGAAATTATAGACAGGGCGTTTTATGCCCTGAAGAATACAAAAATTCCGGCCTATAACGGTTTGTTCATCATGTTTATTAATATCACTTTGAGTTTTATTTTTGCAAAATACTGGGGCCTAAGAGGTGTTGCACTGGCGTACTCCGTTGCAATGCTTACGGGTGGAGGTGTATTGATGTATTTCATTCGAAAAGAAGTGGGGCAGTTTAGGCTTTCAGATATTTTGGCAGTTGCCTTGAAATCTATGATTGCATGTGTTGTAATGGGAATTGTTGTTGTGGGAACCGGTAGATTCATTCAGGGGTATGGTTTTATTTCCGGAAAGACAGGCAGATTGGCAGGGATGATGGTACAGGTACTTATGGGGGTTTTGTCCTATGGATTTTGCCTTTTCCTGTTGAGGGTTCAGGAATTTAGGGAGATATTAAAAAGCTTTATTGCACCTTTGTTTAGAAAAAGCATATGATTTATTCTTTGGATTTGGGTATTACTTGCAATGGAAACATGTAAATGATATAATACATGAGGCAATAGTATTTTAAGGATACGAAAGTGATATACGAACCATATACGTTGAAGGGTGAGGATAACCAATGCTTAAAGTTCTGTATTTGCTGAACTATGCAGGCAAGGCAGGTACTGAAAAGTATGTACGGAATTTGGTACAGGCATTTCATAACAAGAAAGCCGAATGCTATTTTGCATACAACCAAGGCGGCTTACTGGTGGACCAGTTGAAAGAGATTGGCATAGAGATTTATCAAATTGTGATGAAGCATCCGTTTGATATCGGTGCTGCAATAAAGCTTGCAAGATTATGTAAAAGGTTAGGGATTGACATTATACATACCCAATACCCCAGAGAAAATTATATTGCCATTTTATCAAAGTTATTTAACCCGAAGGTTCAGGTCATTTATACCAATCATCTTACATTAACCAATAATTTGGTTTGGAAGATGGCCAACCGGATGATGACGCCGTTTAATAAAGCTATCATTGCAGTATGTAATAAAGGGAAAGAGCTGATGATTCAGAATGGAATTCCGGGTCGTAAAATTCAGGTCATTTTTAATGGGGTAAAACCGTCAAAAAACATACAAAATTTTGATAAAAAGAGTAAAAGAGAAGAATTCGGAATATCGGAGAATGATTTTGTTATTATTACGCTCGCAAGGTTTGCACCGGAAAAGGGACTGGCTTTTTTAGTGAAGTCCATAGCCAAGTTAAGGGAAATGGCAAACCGGGATTTTAAGTGTTTAATTGTAGGGGACGGGCCTTTATTCGATGAAATTAAGAATTTGGTAAAAGAGCTTGAACTGGAGAACCATGTCATTTTGCCGGGTTTTCGAACGGATGCGGAAGAGATTGTAAGTGTCAGTGATTTGTATGTGAATTCTGCTTCCGGCAATGAAGCGTTGAGTTTTGCCATATTGGAAGCAATGGACAAGGGATTGCCCATTATTGCCACGGATGTGGGAGGCAACGGGGATATTGTCAATCCGAAGAACGATTGCGGTATTCTGGTCAAGTATGGGGACGAGCAGGGAATGGCCAACGCCATCAATACCATGATGAGCAATCAGGAATTGTATAATAAGTATCAAAGAAATTCCTTGAAGGCGATTCAGGAAGTATTTCATTTGGATAAGATATTGGAGGATACGTATAAAGTTTATTTATAAAAATATAAAAAATAAAAGGAAAGGTGCGTAGATTATGTTATTAGATAATAAAGGAAGATTATTTGGTAAGATTAATATTATTGACTTATTGATATTGCTGATTATCATAGGTGCTGTGGTGGGGGCTGCGTATAAATTCCGTACGGCAAGCGTAGGTCAGGCGGAAACCATCGTTCTTAAATTCTATGCGGAAGAAGTTTCTGAGTTTGTAACAGATGCCGTTCACGTGGGTGATGATGTGGTGGATGATACAAAAAGTACATATTTAGGTAAAATTGTTGATTGTAAAGTGGATGATTCCGTAGTTTGGGGGATGAATGATAAAGGAGAATATGTAAAGACTACCAAACCAGGCGTAAATTCAATTCTCATTACTACGGAAGTAACCGGTACTATCGGAAATAACGGTGCCATTATAAACTCTATTAATTACGGCATCGGACATTCGCTTGCTATTCGGGCAGGCAAAGGGAAGATTTGGGCCCGTGTGTACGATATTCAAAAGAAATAAAGGAGTGGCTTTTGATGTGGGATAGTTTTATCATACAAAAAGCATCTTCCTTTATGAGAGGAGTAGGCCGGGTTTACAAGTACAGTTATACCGAGCTCTTGTTAAACGGATTAGTAAATTATACAAAACGTGTGAAAGAAAGCAGTTTGTTATACCGTTATTTCATGAAGCAGGAAAAGATAACCGAGTGGTGGCAGAATAGCTTTACCTACAAGGTTATACAAAAGTTAACGGACTGTCTGGTGAATTCAGTTGGACAAGCCTTACGAAAAATAGCTGAATTTAATAGGGGAAGCTTGAACCATACAGTATTTGTTTCCTGTATCATACCGTTAAAATACGCAGGCAGCCTGATATCTGCCATATTTTCCGTATTATTGGGCTTTTTGATGATGAATACGATTTCTATTTGTTATGCCCGTACTTTTACCCTGTATTCAATTTGCATACGATTGTTTTTGATTGCTATATGCTTGGTATTGTCCTGTACAAATCATGAAAAGTTGTTCCATGCCGTAAAGGAAAGCAGGTTTGTGAAAATCATCCGTTGGTGCATTAGTGATTAGGTGTTTATCATTTTCAATTTATGAAAAGGAGTAAGCGGAATGGCTTCTGTTATGAAACGAAAATTATTTGTGATATTTTACATATTAGTCGGAATGTTGGTAGGAGCGTTATGCTTTTTTGTTTCGCCGCTTAAGGCATTAGCAATTCTGATACTTATGGGCGTTGTGGTATTGACTTTTTTTCACTTTGAAGCGGGGTTATGCCTGTTTTTATTGGGTATGTCCATTATATCTCATGAATATTGGAATAATTTGTACACTGTACTGGCAGCTATTTTCTATTTAGCGATGTATTTTATAAAAAGCGGGCTAAAGAAACAGAGTATTTCCATAAAAAGTGTAGACTTCTTTTTTATGTTGTTTTTTCTTACCGTTACTTTAGCGGCGCTTACTTCCATCGCACCTGCAGACAGTTTCAGAATCTTTTTGTTTTTTATGTCTTCCCTTTTATTTGCTTTTATTTTGGCAAGTTCAATTAATTCCAGAAAAAGTTTGAATCTTGTATTGCTTACTTTATATTTGGCTGTTATGGTTACGTCATTTTATGCTGTTTACCAAAAAAGGATAGGCGTTGCCGTTGATCCGTCATTGACAGATGTTGAGTTAAATAAGGGAATGCCGGGTAGGGTGTATTCCACCATGGGGAATCCCAATAACTACGCAGAGTACCTAGTTCTGTTTTTGCCTTTATGTGCTGCTTATGTGATGAATATGAAGCATAAGGGAAAAAAATTTCTGTTTTCCATTGGCTTAATGCTTCCGGTCGTAGCTCTTGCATTGACCTATTCCCGTTCCGGTTGGGTGGGATTGGCACTTGCGGTGTTTGTTGCGTTGTTCTTTATTGACTGGAAACTAATTCCTCTTGCCTTTGTTATCGGTTTAATGGCGGTTCCGTTTTTACCTCAAACCATTATTAACCGAGCCATGACTATCGGGAATCTTCAGGATTCTTCGAATGCCTACCGGATTTATATCTGGGAAGGTGTATTGAACATGCTCAAAGATTATTGGGCAACAGGCGTCGGACTGGGACCGGAGCCTTTTTCCAGAATATATGCCAACTATGCCAGACCGGAGGCGGTGATTGCTCCTCACTCCCATATGCTTTATTTGGAAATTTGGATAGAGATGGGCGTTGCTGCCATTATAAGTTTTCTGTGGTATTTGATTCGAGTGGCCAAGAAAAGTATTTTGCATATAAAATTATCCGAAGACGGTTATTTTAGAAATATTCTTATTGCTTCCATCGCTGCAATTGCGGGTATTAGTTTTATTTGTGTTGCAGAGTATGTGTGGTTTTATCCAAGAACCATGCTGACTTTCTGGATAACGCTAGGAATTGCTATGGCGACCGTAAAGCTTGCTTCAAAAGGAGAAAGTGTATGAAAATAAAGAAATTGATATGCATTATGTTATATTATTTTTTTGCAAGACATTTACCTTGTTCGGATGCGCCGTATGCATTTGGCGCAAAAAAAATACGAAGAGCATTGTGTAAAAATATTTTTGATGAATGTTCCGATGATTTTAATGTAGAACATGGTGCTTTTTTCGGTTCGGGAAAAGGGATTCGCATAGGGTCCCGATCCGGCTTGGGGATTCATTGCAGGGTACAGGGACCGTTAATTATAGGTAATAACGTCATGATGGGACCTGATGTCATGATTTACACAAGTAATCATCGTTTTGACCGAACCGATATTCCCATGATTGACCAGGGAAATACCGAACCGAAGGCTGTAGTGATTGAAGATGATGTTTGGATTGCTGCAAGAGCCATTATTTTACCTGGTGTCAGAATTGGAAAAGGCGCTGTAATAGCAGCGGGAGCGGTGGTTACCAAAGATGTGCCGCCTTATACGGTGGTAGGCGGTATTCCTGCACGAAAGATTAAATCAAGGGTAGAAGAGGATTCACTATGAAAGTATTGCATCTTATTAGCGGCGGAGACAGCGGAGGGGCAAAAACCCATGTTTTTTCGCTGTTGGGAGAATTGAAAAACCAAATTGATGTGAAAATTGTTTGTTTGACGGCCGGTGTTTTTTATCAGGAAATTTTAGATAAGGATATACCGGTTGAGCTGTTTCTTCAAAAACACAGGTATGATTTAAGAGTCATTAAAAAGTTAATGGCTTTAATTAAAAATGAAGGGTACGAGATTCTTCATGCACATGGTGCACGGGCTAATTTTGTTGCTTCCATCCTGAAAAGGTTTGTTAAAATTCCGGTTGTTACTACGGTGCATAGTGATTATCTGCTGGATTTTGAGGGAAACATATATCGCAAAGTGGTGTATACAGGATTAAATGTAGTGGCATTGAAATCTCTTGATTACTACATCGGCGTATCCAACAGCTTTAGAGACATGTTGGTATCAAGAGGTTTTCCGAAGGATAAAGTATTTACGGTTTATAATGGGATTGATTTTGACGAACAGATTACTTACGGTACCCGTGAACAATTTTTAAGTTCTATGAATTTAAAAGTGAATCCGGATGAATTGTTAGTGGGTATTATTGGCCGCTTTGATAAGGTGAAGGGGCATGAAATATTTATTAAGGCTGCCGCGGAAGTGGTAAAACATGTATCCAATGTAAAGTTTATACTGGCAGGCGACGGTCCTGAAAAGGAGCATTTAAAGCAGCTTGCTACGCAGTTAGGGATTCATGACAAAGTGATTTTTGCAGGCTTTGTGGATAAAATATATGATTTTATTGAGGCTATTGATATCAATACCCTTACCTCTTATAGTGAGAGTTTCCCCTATGTATTATTGGAAGGAGCACGGCTTAAAAAACCTACGGTAAGTTCAGCAGTGGGAGGAATTCCTGACCTGATTACCGACGGAGAAAACGGATTTCTTTTTGAACCAGGAAATTATCACGAGTTGGCGGAAAAGTTAATTCAATTGATTCATCATAAGGAATTGAGAAATCGCTTTGGAGAAAAGTTATATGAACGGGCCAGCAGCAATTTTTCCAATAAAAACCTTGCCCGGAGCCATGTAAATATTTATCAACAAATATTACAAAGACAAAAGGAACAAAATATAGAAAATGATGTGGTTATTTCAGGATATTATGGTTTTAAAAACAGTGGTGACGATGCCATTTTAATGGCAATCGTGAATAATTTAAGAACATTGAAACCGGATATTCGAATTAGTGTATTGTCCATGAATCCGAAAGAGACTCGGAGGATATACGGGGTTGATTCCATCAACCGTTTTAATTTTTTTGCAATATACAAGTTGCTTAAAAATTCAAAACTTTTTATTAACGGCGGAGGCAGTTTATTGCAGGATATTACCAGTACGCGGTCGCTCATGTATTATCTGGGAACCATACGGTTGGCTTTGAAATTGAATAAAAAAGTCATGATATATGCCAACGGCATAGGGCCCATTCATAAGAAGAAGAATGAAAAAGCGGTCAGGGATGTTGTAAACCAGGTGGATTTAATTACTCTTAGGGAAGAGGCTTCTTTCCATGAAATAAAGCGGTTAAAAATTGACAAGCCGCCCGTTTTGGTTACGGCTGACCCGGCTCTTACATTGCAACCGGTAGATGAGATTAGAATACAAGAAATTTTCCGACAGGAAGGAATTCCTACCGGTAAACCAATTGTATGCGTATCCATACGAAGTTGGAAGAAGAAATCGCAGTATTCCGAAGTGATTGCTAAAATGTGTGATTATATTATCGAAAAATACGGTGCGGATATTCTTTTTATCCCTATGCATTTTCCTCGGGATATATGGATGATTCATTCCATTGTTTCGAAAATGAAAGAGAAACCTTATGTTTTAAAAGGAAAGTATTCGGTGGATGAATTATTGGGCGTGATTAAAAAGTGTGATTTGATGATCGGCATGCGGTTACATGCATTAATCTATGCAGCAACATTAGGGGTTCCTATGATCGGGCTTGCATATGAAGCGAAGGTGCAGGCATTTTTGAATTATATCGGACAAATTACGGCAGGAGACATTACCAATATTAAATTTGAACATTTATGCCGTGTAATCGACGATGTATGGCCAAGAAGACAGGAAATTGCTTTACAGCTTCAAGAAATCATCCATGAGTTAAAAGAAAAGGCAATGGAAAATGCACGATTGGCTGTGAAACTTTTAGAAGATTCCATAAATTGATAAGGGAGTGCAGAGTATGGGAACCCTGAGCTTTATCCATTGTAGTGACCTTCATCTGGGGTGTCAGCAGTATAATGAATTACAGCGTTGGTTGGATTTCGGTAGAGCCTTTGGTGAAATTGTTTCCTATGCGATTCAACATAAGGTGAATTATTTTTTCATCGGCGGGGATTTGTTCCATCATAGGAGCATTAACGCACAAACACTGGAACAGGCCATTGTGGAATTGAAAAGGTTAAAGGATGCGGGAATTAAGGTCATAGCCATTGAAGGGAACCATGATAAAGCATTTTATTTGGAAGGCCAGTCTTGGATGAATTTTTTGAATTCTCAAGGTTATCTGCATTTATTAAAACCGGAATTTATTGAGGGAAAATTGATATTAAATCCTTATGACGGCGTGAAAGGTTGTGTCTATCAGGCCGACGGCATTAAGATATACGGTCTCGGTTATCTGGGCGCTACCACAAAACAACGGTTGGAAGAAATAGCCGAATGGCTGGAACCTTCCGAGGATTTTACGGTAGTACTCCTTCATGCGGCGGTGGACAAACTGATGGGACAGGATATGGCAGGGGTAAACAGCAAGGTTTTTGAAAAATTTAACGGCGTTGTGGATTATTTTGCCCTTGGTCATATACACAGCCGGCAGGAGTCGGATCCTTGTATATTTAATCCGGGTGCACCGGAATCAGTACATATTGATGAGGCTAAAAATGATAGACAAAAAGGTTTTTACCATGTGATTGTTCATGGAAAGGAGAAAACCGTTAACTTTGTTGAAAGCAAGCGAAGGGATATTTATTATGTTTCCATTGATTTGACCGGTATAAACAATCCGGAGGATGCCGCCGATAAAATTATTCAGGAAATGGATACCTTAGAACTTCCTGTGCGGGAAGAAAAACCCATGGTTCAAATTATTTTATACGGGGAAGTGGATTTTCATTCCTATGCAATTGATGTTCAGGGAATATCGGAAGTTATAAAATTAAAGTATCATTGTTTAATTGTGGATATTGTAAACAACGTCAACTTGCATGAAGCCGTCGAACAAAACAGTTATAGCGGGTTCGACAGGGTAAGTATAGAACGCAACGTCATTAGGAAAATGATTTGTCAAGAGAGACCGGAATTTAAGAATATGGAAGACAAGATTGTGGATTTGATTCTTAAAATTAAGAATCAAGCCATGGATAATGTGGGGCCGGAAGAAATTGTTTCAACCATAGAGGAAGATATGGGGAGTATGCTTCTTTCTTTAACTGAGGCGGCTGTTACAGAAGAAAAAGTATAAATGTTGTTTATCTTCTTGTAGGAAATCCATTATATGCGTCCTGATATATTATTCATGTTTTTTGGAATATGTTGATAATGTAGGGACGCCATACATGGCGTCCGTATATGGGAATATTGATTTCGGACACCATATATGGTGTCTCTACATTGGATACTGCTCATTATGGATAAATCGTTATTGTTGCAGGGGCGACCTGTGGTCGCCCGCAGAGTCACGGCGAAGTCAAATAGAAATTATGGGATATGGATATATGTAGATTAATCTATATTGTTCCGCGGGAAAGGAGGTGTCTTCTTTGAAGATTACCAAACTCCAGTTGGAAAATGTAAAAAGCTATGTTAATGAAACCATTACCTTTCACGATGGTATTAATTTTATTTGCGGAATTAACGGAGCAGGGAAAACCACCCTTATTGAGAGCATAGGATATGCCTTGTTTGATGCACAACCGGGAAAGCTTGTGGATTTTGTCCGTTATGGAGCAAAAAGGGGAATGATTACAGTTGAGTTTGAAGGAAATGACCAACGGCTTTACAGAGTTGTTCGAAAATTTGGAAATGTCAATTCATGGCTGGTATTTGACGTGGAATCGGGATGCGAAATTGATTTGCACGGTGAACAAGATGTAAAGTCATGGCTTAAAGACTGCATGGGTATTCCTCAGGATGAAAATTTATCCGGATTGTTTAATGATGTTATCGGAGTCAGCCAGGGAACTTTTACAGCCCCTTTCCTTACCACGCCTGCCGGACGACGGCAAATATTCAATAAATTGCTTAAGGTGGAAAGTTACAGACAGGCATGGGAAAATACAAGGGGCGTTGTGAGTTATATTAATGAAATCATTGCACAAGAAGAAAAACAGCAGGCTGTTTTACAAGAGCGGATTAGAGAATATGATACGGTAAAAGAGCAAGTTGAAAATCTTGTCCGTGTTATAGAAGAATTACAAAATGAAATCCAATCCAAAAGAGAAATTTTTCATCAGAATATGAAACAGAGGGACTATTTAAGAGATATCAAAGCAAAGCTTGAGGCTACTCTTAAACAAGTAGAAATTACACAGTTAAGTATACAAAATATTCATGAAATTATTGAAAAACTGGAGCAACAATTGGCATCCGCTTTAAAGGCAGTGGAAAAGGTGAATCAATCCAGGGAAGGTTACCGTTTGTTTATTGCTTCATCAAAAATATTGGAAGAATTGGAAGAAAGGCGAAAAATACGGGATCGGCTTAATAAGACTTTGACTGAGAAAGAAAATGATTTAACGGCTTTAATTACGCAAATAAACGCAGAAAAGGAATCCATCTTACAACAAAAGCAAGAAAATGAAGATGCTTTGACTCAGAAGAGAAAACTTATGGAAGAAAATATAGATGAAATTGAAAAGGCAAGGGATAAGTTAAATCAAGTGAATCATATTCAACAAAAAGTAAAAACAGTAGGTGTGCTGTTGGAAAAGTACAATGACGCTGTTCGTCAGATAAACGGTTTAAAGGACAGAATTTCAGATGGTTATCAGAAATGGACGGTGCAGGTTGAAGCACTGCAACAGTTAGAAGAACGGTTGAAAAGGGAGCCTGAGATAAGAAAGGAATTAGAAGAAGCACTACGGTTTGCCAATGAGTTGGAAAAATATAAGACTGAACAGGCGGTTTTACAGCAAAAGATTCAAATGTTAACGGAAAATGTTGAAAAGACCAAAGACGGTTTGTGTCCTTTTTTGGGGATGGAATGCAAAAATATTGACGGTGATTTGACTGCTTATTTTCATGCTCAAATCGATGAAATTCATTTAAAAATAAGAGAAAACACTGCAAACATTCTGCGATTGGAACAGGTTGTGCAGAAGTGTGATACGCTTAGAAAGAAACTGTCCGAAATAGATGCAGACAAAAAGATAGCAGAAGAGAAGAATAAGGAAAAATTGCAGTATATCAAGGCGTTTAAGCATTATTTTACGCAAATATTAAACATAAACCCTTGTAAAACAGCGGAAGAATTCAAGAATGAGTATGCGTTGTTAACGGAGAGTCTCGACTGTTTCCAAGGTGTGGTTCAGCATGCCGATTTTTTCAAAGAATTTCAAGAAAGTATGGAGGAAATACTTTTAACATGGCAAAATTATGATGCCTGCGTTGCCGTATTTTCGGAACAATCCTATTCTCAGTTGGAAGAATTGGTATCTTGGGTAACCGTTTTATGTGAAAAATTTGGCGAGAATATTCAGTTTGTAAAAGAACTTTATGAAAAAACTTGTAATATTCTCAGAAACGAAGAACAAAAATGCTCTACTCTTTTTGCTCAGCTTACAAAAAGGCAGGAACTTATAGAAGAAGAACAAAAGCTTTTACGGGAAAAGATAAAAATGCTGGATGAAAGAAGCAGGAAATTATTAAGTAAAGAGAAACAGGTTCAAGTCCTTGAGAATGAAAAGAGCAGCATTGCCCAACAATTAAGACAATATGAAAATATCGATATGCTTATTCATGAACAGAAATCGCTGCAAAAACTCAATCAGGAAACATACAATGAATTTATAAAATATCAGGAAGAAGCCGGCAAAGTGGAACACCTTCAAAAGGATTTGGAACTGAGGAAATCGGAAATTCGTACAAAACAAGTACAGTTGACAAACTTAACCGAAGAAGTAGAGACGCTTCAACATCAATTCCATTCAGAAGAACTGGAAAGCTATGAGCAAAAAGTGGTGGAGTTACAAAAAGAAATTGCAGTGATGGAAAAGGATATGGAAGAGAGACAGAGGAACTTACAGGAATACAATGAAAGATTAGCTGAAATGGAGGCGGCTAAAAAGGAAATAGAGAATATTCAAACAAAAATTGAAAAATATATAGGTATTCGCTCCATGATGGAATATATAAGAAGTGTATTTAATCGGGCCGGTGAAAAAGTAGGCGCAGTATATCGTGAATATCTGGCCAAGGAAGCCGATAATCTTTATCGGGAAGTTTCAAAGGAAAACGTATGTCTGGAATGGCAGGATGATTATGAGATTGTTTTGCTGGATCAGATAAATAATAAAAACAGGCGAAGAGTATTTCGGCAATTGTCGGGAGGAGAACAAATGACAGCTGCACTTGCAGTTCGGTTAAGTCTTTTGAAACAGTTGTCCAATACGAAACTGGGATTTTTTGATGAGCCGACCGGGAACTTAAACAGTGAAAGAAGAAATAATCTTGCAAGAATTATTCCCGAAATTACCGGTGGTTTTGATCAATTATTTATCATCAGTCACGATGATTCATTTGACTCCATTACGGAAAATGTTATACAATTAAAAAAGGACCAGGGCGATGGGACTAAAATAGTTTGAGTGATGTTAGGAGGAGTTGTTTTTTGGATAGACACCCGTTTTTCGTTGAATTGGGTAGTATTATAAAAGAATTTCATCTTGAAACCGTGTTTCCGGTGAAAGAAATGGAGCGTATTAAGATTACGGCTTCGGATGTCAATCGACCGGGGCTGCAATTGGTGGGTTTTTTTGATTATTTTGATCACGAACGATTACAGGTCATTGGTAAGGTTGAAACCACATATTTAAGCAATATGACTTCAGAGGAACGTTTAAGAGCTTTTGAAAACCTGTTTTCCAAAAAGATTCCCGCCGTCATTATAACAAGGAATTTGGAGCCTTTTAGGGAAATGCTTTTCATGGCGGAAAAATATAATATTCCGGTTTTAAGAACCGAAGAAACTACTTCTGCGTTTTTAGGAGCTCTTATTGCATACCTTAATTTAGGGCTTGCACCGAGAATAACAAGGCATGGTGTATTGGTAGAGGTTTATGGGGAAGGAATCTTAATTCTTGGTGAAAGCGGTGTGGGTAAAAGCGAAACGGCCATTGAGTTGGTCAAAAGAGGTCACCGTTTGGTTGCAGATGATGCCGTGGAAATTAAAAGAGTTTCTCAGAGGACACTGGTAGGCAGTGCTCCTGAAATTATCAGGCATTTTATAGAAATCAGAGGAATCGGTATCATCGATGTAAAAAAAATATTTGGTATGGGTGCGGTAAAAGATACTGAGAGAATTGATCTTGTGATTAATTTGGAAGTATGGAAAGAGAATACTGTATATGACAGATTGGGATTGGAAGAAGAATATACCAATATATTGGGGCTGGATATTCCTTCGTTGACCATTCCCGTAAAACCGGGAAGAAACCTTGCCATTATCGTCGAAGTAGCGGCTATGAATCACAGACAAAAGAAAATGGGATACAACGCGGCAGAAGAGCTAAATAAAAGGTTAATGGATGAAATTGAAAAAAATGCGATTTAGGATACATGTTCATATATTCCTAAATTGGTATTCCTCGTGTACAGATTTCTAGTTGATGAATATTATTCCAAACGATGTTTTTTTATAGTATTCATCAACTACATTAAATACACTTTTTAGGCCGCATCAACACAACGTTTTATAACACTTTATCCATATATGAACATGCATCCATCCTACTGTAAGGACATATATCCATCCTACTGTAAGGACATATATCCATCCTACTGTAGGGACATATATCTATCCTACTGTAGGGACATATATCTATCCTACTGTAGGGGCGACCTGTGGTCGCCCGTATAAAGATTGCTGATATTAATTTGTGAGGAATGGATATAGAGCGTTCGCATGATAATATATATGTTGCAGTTGTAGGGACGCCATACATGGCGTCCGCCTATGAATGTACTGATTTCGGACACCATGTATTGTGTCCCTACATTGAGTACAATACATTCTCTACAAGGGACAACCAAAGTTATTAAATTAACATAAATTAGTATATTGTATATGTTTTATCTATAAATATATAAAAGGGGGAATTCTATATGTACATAGGAATTGATTTAGGGGGAACCAACATTGCCGTAGGTTTGGTGGATGAAAAAGGGAATATTATTCACAAGGATAGTGTTCCTACCAATGCGTCTAGGCATTATACTGAAATTATTAAAGATATGGCCATGCTCTCTTTGAAAGTTATTCAGGATTCGGGATATACCATGAAGGATGTAAAATCCGTTGGAATAGGAAGCCCCGGTACTCCGGATAACGAAAGAGGGGTTCTTGTTTATGCAAATAATTTGAATTTCAGAAATGTGCCTATGCGTGCAGAAATGCAAAAATATATTGATTTACCGATACATATAGAAAATGATGCAAATTGTGCCGCCTTGGCTGAAGCGGTGGCGGGAGCGGCCAAAGATGCTGAGCATTCTGTTGCCATTACTTTGGGTACAGGTGTTGGCGGAGGTATTATCATTCATAAAAAAATATATAGTGGTTTCAATTATGCCGGAGGCGAGCTGGGTCATGTTGTGATTCACATGAACGGTGAACCTTGTACTTGCGGAAGAAAAGGATGTTGGGAAGCATATGCTTCAGCTACGGCACTTATTAGACAAACCCGTGAAGCGATGAAAAAGAATCCGGATTCTCTGATGAACAAAATGGTGGAAGGAGATTTGGACAAGGTTAGCGGCAAAACTGCTTTTGATGCTGCAAAACAAGGGGATCAAACGGCTCAAGCGGTAGTTGACACTTACATAAAATATATTGCCGTAGGTTTGGCAAATGTGATAAACATTTTTCAACCTGAAATTGTAGTCATTGGCGGTGGCATATGCAAAGAGGGAGAATACCTTTTGAAACCCCTTAGACAGATGGTTTATGAAGAAACTTATAGTAAAGATATCCGACAACCTGAAATAAGAACCGCTCTCTTGGGGAATGATGCAGGAATTATCGGAGCAGCGATGTTAGGAAGATAAAATTATACCTAACATAGACATAAATAGATTCTATTTATGTCTTTTTTTTGATATAATGACAATATAGTGAATCATTTTTCGGGAGAGTGGTAAAGTGAATGCCCATTATGACTATAAGGGGTTTCTTCATGATTTGCAGAAGATAGACAGCAATATCAAGTTTTTATTAAATGAACCGATGAAAAATCATACCTCGTTTAAGATTGGCGGAGCAGCGGATATCCTGCTTTTACCCCGTGACGGCATGCAATTGGCACAAATTATTCAGTTAAGCAAATATTATAATATACCGTATTTTGTCATGGGCAACGGAACAAATTTATTGGTATCCGATAAAGGAATACGAGGTTTGACGATAAAGACACATAATGCCATTACTCATATTCGTGTGGAGGAAACTTATATTAAAGCAGGTTGTGGAGTATTATTGTCCAAGTTGGCGAATATTGCATTGAAACATAGCCTTTCAGGGATGGAGTTTGCTTCAGGTATACCGGGTACCTTAGGTGGAGCCATTGTCATGAATGCCGGTGCTTATGGAGGTGAAATGAAAGATATTGTTGCGGAAACACAGTATATTGATGAGGATGGGAGTATTAAGTCCGTTAAGAATGAACAGCATGAGTTTGACTATAGAACGAGTATGTTTCAAGGCACAAAAAAAATCATCATTGAATCAACCCTGAAGTTACAGCATGGAGATGCACACAAAATTAAACAATTCATGGATGATTTAAATAATCGCAGAAAAGAAAAACAACCGTTAGATATGCCAAGTGCCGGAAGTGCATTTCGCAGGCCGAATGGTTACTATGCCGGCAAGTTAATTCAAGACAGCGGATTACGGGGATATACCATTGGCGGTGCCCAAGTATCCGAAAAACATTGCGGATTTATTGTTAATAAAGGGAATGCAACGGCCAAAGATGTATTAGAGTTAATTCATTATATTCAGGATACCGTAAAAAAGAATTTTAATGTAGAATTAAATCCGGAAATAAAATTTGTGGGTGAAATGTAGATTTATGCATACAGAAGAGAGGGTAATTAACATGAGATTTGTTATTATTACGGGATTATCAGGTGCAGGTAAAAGCCAAGCCGTTCACTGCATGGAGGATTTAGGGTTTTTCTGTATCGATAACATGCCTCCTGCATTAATTCCTAAGTTTGCAGAGATTTGTTTCCAATCTCAAGGAAAGATTGAAAAAGTGGCTCTTGTGATTGATATAAGAGGCGGCGATTTATTTCATGAATTATTTAAGGAATTGGACGCACTGAAACAAGCAGGTTATACTTATGAAATTCTTTTTTTGGAAGCCAGTGATGAAGTTTTGATCAAAAGGTATAAAGAAAGCAGAAGAAAGCATCCGTTGTCCCAAGGCAGAAGAATCGGTGAAGCTGTGAAAGCCGAGCGTGAAATGCTTCAAAAAGTAAGGGATATTGCGGATCATGTTATTGATACGTCCAATCTTTTACCGAGACAGTTAAAAGAGCAAATTATAAATATTTATGTAGAAGGTAAAAAATATGAAGGAATGGTAATTAATATTATTTCTTTTGGTTTTAAATATGGAATACCGTTGGACTCTGACTTGGTTCTTGATGTTCGGTTTCTTCCTAATCCGTATTATATCAGTTCATTAAGGGAACATACCGGCAAGGAAGAAGAAGTCAGGGATTATGTATTAAAATGGCCTCAGACAAGGGAATTCCTCCAAAGATTTCATGATATGATTGAATTTTTAATACCGCATTACATTAAAGAAGGAAAATCACAGTTGGTAATATCCATCGGTTGTACAGGCGGTAAACATCGTTCTGTCACCATTGCAGAGACATTATATAATATGCTGAAAGATACCCACCACCTGGTACTGATTGATCATAGGGATATTGATAAAGACAGGCGGCTTAATAATTAATATGGGCCTGTTTGCTAGAGGGAGGGGATTAACATTTATACCAAATTCATGTATTGGTTCGAGGAAATAAAGAACCATATTAAGAATATTGACATCCGGGTTACTTTTAACCAAGACAGAGTCGAAAATCTGATTGTGGAAAAGAAAGTAATCACCAGAGGACCTAAAATCGTTGCCATAGGCGGAGGAACCGGATTATCCACTATGCTCAGAGGGTTAAAACAGTATACCGAAAATATCACGGCAGTGGTTACCGTAGCGGATGACGGCGGTAGTTCGGGAATGCTTCGCCAGGATTTAGGGATGCTTCCGCCGGGCGATATTCGGAATTGCATTTTGGCTTTAGCGGATATGGAGCCTGCCATGGAACAGCTTTTGCAGTATCGTTTTACCGAAGGCAGCTTAAAGGGGCAAAACTTCGGGAATCTTTTTATAGCGGCCATGAACGGAATTTCAGGTAATTTTGTAGAAGCCGTTAAAAGGTTCAGTGATGTTTTAGCGGTAACGGGACGAGTACTTCCGGTTACAGCGGAAAATATTAATTTATGTGCGGTTTTTGATAATGGAACTGAAGTGTGTGGGGAATCCAAGATAGCCCAAAGGAAAATCGAGCAAAATTGTAGGATAAAAAATGTATTTCTTAGTCCTAAAAAAGTTAATCCTCTTCCTGAAGTGATTGAGGCAATTGGGGATGCGGATATGATTATTCTTGGGCCCGGCAGTTTATATACCAGCATTATCCCTAATTTGTTGGTTGACGGTGTATCGGAAGCCATCCAGAACAGTTCGGCAATCAAGATCTATGTATGCAATATCATGACCCAGCCGGGGGAGACCGAAAAATATACGGCTTATGATCATTTAAAGGCCATACAGGAACATGCAGGAGGACAATTTTTTATAGACTATTGTATTGTCAATACCCGGGTTATATCAGGAGGGTTATTGGAAAAGTATTTTAAAGACGGTGCAGAGCCGGTAAGAATAGATCGAGCAAAGTTTAGGGAACGTAATATTAAATTAATCGAAGAAGATGTGTTAAAAATATATCATGATTATATAAGGCATGATACTGAAAAACTTGCAAAAATTTTGGCTAAACTGTCTTTAAATATACCAAAGTTAAAAGACAGGAAAAGAATTATTGATTATTACTATGTGAAGAGCCGGTTAAAATAAGGATTTGCAGAGGCGCCGTTCATGGGGCATGAGGAGGTTGTGGAGGTGTCTTTTTCTTCAAAGACGAAAAATGAATTAAGTACTCTTCCAATTGAAAAGCAGTGTGATTGTATTGCAGAGCTTGCCGGGATTATATGTTTTGCAGGCGTCATAGGCCATGACAAAGAAGGTTGTTATTTAAAAATTAATACCGAAAATGCTTCGGTGGCAAGAAGAATATTTAATTTGGTAAAAACAGCATTTCATGTTCACATGGAAGTGAAAATCAAGAGACATAAAATGTCTAAATATACAAACAGTTATTCTTTATATGTAAGGGACGAAGAGAGTTTAAATTTAATTCTGTGTGAAGTAGGATTAATTAGCGGCAATATGAATTACAGGGATTTGGTTTCCTATCGAATTAACAGCGGAATCATCCATTCTGAGTGTTGCCGAAAGGCTTTTATAAGAGGGGCTTTTTTAGGAAGCGGTTCCATTACCGATCCGGAAAAAACGTATCATCTTGAAATTGTTACCCATTACTACCGGCTTAGCAAAGATTTGTGCGCTTTGTTTGAACATTTTAATTTACGTGCCAAATCCGTAATCAGGAAATCGAACTATGTTGTTTATTTTAAAGGAAGTGAAAATATTGTTGATATATTGAACATTATGGGCGCTCATAAATCACTGTTGGAACTGGAAAATATTCGTATTATGAAAGAAATGCGAAATAACGTGAATCGCGTAGTGAATTGTGAGACCGCCAATCTTGAAAAAACCGTCGATGCTGCAATGAAGCAAATTTCAAGTATTCAGCTTATTGAACAACATATGGGATTGAACAAGCTACCGAAAAACTTGCGCGAGATAGCCGAGCTAAGAATGCAATATAAGGAGGCAAGTTTAAAGGAGCTTGGTGAAAGATTAAATCCCCCCATAGGAAAGTCCGGTGTTAATCATAGATTAAGAAAGATTATCCAAATTGCAGATAATATTCAGCAGGGTAAAAACGACCTATCCGAAAAATAATTCCATTAGACCATGGAATTATTTTTTTATTTATGTCATCTTTGCAGGAATTTTATTGATTGATATCGAATTATACAATGCGTCATTTATTTAGTAACGGATTATTTCAACATATTTAGTATATTTATGGGGGAACAATGAGAAAAATATCGTTAAAAAATGTAAAAAGCGGAATGGTATTAGCAAAAACTGTTTATACGGATGATGGAAGAGTTTTGCTGAATGAGGGTGTTCTGTTAAGAGAACCGTTTATTTCCCGTTTGCATTCTTGTAAAATTAAGGAAATTTATGTTGAAGATGAAATTTCAAAAGGAATTGTAGTAGATGATGTTATCAATAATCAAACACGTATGGAAGCCAAAATTCTGGTAAAGAATGTAATGAATGAGTCTAAAATTAATAACCGGTTTAATTTTGAACAAGTAAAGGAAACCGTTGACAAAATTATTGATGAATTGATGGAAAATCCGCATATTATTTATAATTTGACAGACATTAAAACTGTCGATAATTATACCTTTTCTCATTCGGTAAATGTATGTGTTCTATCATTAATAACAGCCATAAAACTTGGGTTGACGCAACCTGAATTAAAATGTATCGGCGTAGGTTCGTTATTACATGATGTGGGCAAGATTGTTATTGATGAGGCAATTCTTAAAAAACCAAGCGAGTTAAATGATGAGGAGTTTAATGAAATGAAAAAGCATACCTTATTTGGGTATGAGATATTGAATAAGACGGGAGAATTTGAACCGGATTCGGAAAAAATTGTGCTGGAGCATCATGAGCGTCTTGACGGAAGCGGATATCCTTTTGGAATAAAAGGGGAGGAGATACATCCCTTTTCAAAAATTGTAGCCATAGCGGACGTTTATGATGCACTTACTTCCGATAGAATATACCGTAAAAGGATAGGTTCACATAAAGTGATAGAATACTTGACGAATCCATGTTTAAACCATTTTGATCAAGCCGTCGTAAAAAGTTTTATCAAGTCGGTTGCAATCTATCCGGTAGGAACCGGTGTCCTGCTTAATACGGGGGAAAAAGGAATTGTGGTTAGGATAAGCGAAGCATCTCCCGCAAGGCCGTTAGTAAGAATTGTATACAATTCCGACGGTTCCGTTAAAGATAATTATGTGGAAGTGGATTTGAATAAGGTTTCTACATATACCATATTGGATACTTATGAGTTGTAAACAGTATCTTATGTATGGGCGATCAGCGGTCGCCCATATCAAATTTTCATCCTTTCTCTTTTTCCGAAAATACGTTATAATATTTATATATTATTTTTATATACATGGTGAAGGAAAGAGGAAAAACGATGTCATATTTCGTGCATTTGCATGTTCATACACAATACAGTTTGCTGGACGGGGCATGTAGAATCGGCGATTTAATCAAAAAGGCCAAGGAACTGGGAATGGATAGTTTGGCCATTACCGATCATGGCGTAATGTACGGTGTGATTGATTTTTATAAAGAAGCGGTCAAGCAGGGTGTCAAGCCTATTATCGGCTGCGAAGTCTATACCGCTGCACGCACAAGACATGATAAGGTGAATGAATTGGACGGTTCACAAGGTCATCTTGTTTTGCTTGCAAAAAACATGACAGGATATAAAAACCTTATGCAATTGGTATCAATTGGTTTTATAGAAGGATTTTATTATAAGCCAAGAGTGGATTTTGAAGTGTTGGAAAGATATCACGAAGGAATTGTTGCGCTTAGTGCTTGTTTGGCAGGAGATATTCCCAGAGCCTTAATAGCCGGAGATTATGAGAAAGCAAAACAGTTGGCTTATAAATATAACAGTATATTTGGCAGTGGGAATTTTTATCTCGAATTACAGGACCATGGATTACAAGAGCAGAAAGCCGTTAATACGCTTTTAATAAAGCTGTCGGAAGAGACAGGGATTCCTGTTGTAGCCACTAATGACATACACTATGTGAATAAGGAAGATGCCGAATATCAGGATGTATTATTGTGCATTCAAACCGGAACGACGGTAGACGATACTGACCGCATGAGTTTTGAAGGTTCTGAATTTTATCTTAAATCCTCTGAGGAAATGGAGGCACTGTTCTCCTATATTCCTGAGGCCATTAGTAATTCTGTTAAAATTGCCGAGCAGTGCAATGTGGAATTTGAATTTGGCAAGTTACATTTGCCTTCTTACGATGTACCGGAAGAGTATAAGCCTTTTGAGTATCTTCAGTGGTTATGTTATGAGGGTTTGCGGAAAAGATACGGCTCTGAATGTTCCGAGGAGATAAAAAATAAGCTGGACTATGAGCTTCAAGTAATAAAAGATATGGGATATGTGGATTATTTCTTAATCGTATGGGACTTTATAAAATTTGCCCGTGACCATAATATTATGGTGGGGCCGGGAAGAGGTTCTGCCGCAGGAAGTCTTGTTGCATATTGTTTAGGAATTACCAATATAGACCCTATAAAATATAATTTATTGTTTGAACGATTTCTTAATCCTGAACGGATTAGCATGCCTGATATTGATATTGACTTTTGCTATGAGCGCAGACAGGAAGTGATTGATTATGTCGTTGAAAAGTATGGGAAAGACAGGGTGGCACAAATCATCACTTTTGGTACCATGGCAGCTAGAGCGGCCATTAGAGATGTAGGCAGAGCCTTGAATATTCCGTATGCTGAAGTGGATATGGTTGCCAAGCATGTACCTTTGGAACTGGGCATTACCATTGAGCGTGCTTTAGAAGTCAATTCGGAATTACGGGATTTATATGATAATAATTTGCAGGTAAAAAGACTCATTGATATTGCAAAAGCTGTTGAAGGACTGCCGCGTCATGCATCAACACATGCTGCAGGTGTGGTTATTTCCAAGGAGCCCATTAGTAATTACGTACCGCTTCAGAAAAATGAGGACAATATTACTACTCAGTTTCCAATGGGTACTTTGGAAGAATTGGGCTTGTTAAAAATGGACTTTTTAGGGCTTAGAACATTAACGGTGATTCGAGACGCGGTAGAAATGATTAAGATATCGAAAGGTATTGATATCGATATCAATAACATTGATTTTAATGCGGAGCCGGTCTACGATTTGTTGTGCCGTGGTGAAACGGAAGGGGTATTTCAATTAGAAAGTGCAGGCATGAAGCAATTTATGAAAGAGCTTCAACCACGTTCGCTGGAAGACATTATTGCAGGGATCTCTTTGTATCGGCCGGGCCCCATGGATCAAATACCGAGGTATATTAGGAATAAAAATCATCCTGAAGACATTCAATATAAACATCCGTTACTGAAGGACATCCTTCAAATGACTTATGGATGCATTGTTTATCAGGAGCAAGTCATGCAGATTGTACGTGAATTGGCCGGTTATTCGCTGGGAAGAGCGGATTTGGTCAGAAGGGCTATGGCTAAGAAAAAAGCGGATGTTATGGAACAGGAAAAGATGAATTTTATTTATGGCATTACTGATGATAACGGTAACATTCTTGTGCCTGGGGCTGTTCGAAACGGTATTCCGGAAACTGTTGCAAAAGAAATCTTTGATGAAATGATGGATTTTGCAAAGTACGCATTTAATAAGTCTCATGCGGCGGCTTATGCAGTGGTAGCATATCAAACGGCGTGGCTCAAGTGCTACTATCCGACGGAATTTATGGCGGCGTTGTTAACCAGTGTTTTGGACAATAGTTCCAAAGTTTCGGAATACATTGGGGAATGTAAAAGACTGGGTATCGCCCTTCTTCCTCCTGACATTAATGCCAGCTTTGACGGCTTTACCGTTTATAATAACAGTATAAGGTTTGGTCTGGTGGCCGTGAAAAATGTGGGAAGAAATGCTATAAAGGATGTGATTGAGGAGAGGGAGAAGAACGGTCCTTTTAAAGATTTTAGGGATTTTTGCGAGAGAATGAGTACTAAAGATTTAAATAAACGGCTTGTAGAAAGCCTTATAAAATGTGGTGCGTTTGATTGTTTTGGGGTTTATCGTTCACAGCTTATGGCTGCTTATGAAAACATCATTGATGATGTTGCGCAGAAGAGGAAACAGAATGTAGAAGGGCAAATGTCCCTGTTTTTGGATTCAATGGCACCGTCGAATTATAATCGGTTGACTGACAGCTATCCGAAAATGAATGAATTTGAAAAAAAAGTGATTCTTTCTATGGAAAAAGAAGTTACGGGACTGTATTTATCAGGGCATCCGTTGGATGAGTACCGAAATCAGTTGGAAGCGTTGGTTACTGCAACTACATCCGATATCATATCTTTAGAAGATATGATGCAGAGTAATATTCATTCAGGGATTAGAACATTGACTGACGGAGATATTGTAACCATTGGCGGAATTATTATTCATAAAAAAACGAAAACAACGAAAAATAACAGTATGATGGCGTTTGTAACTTTGGAAGATTTGTATGGTACTATTGAAGTGATTATCTTCCCGCAAGTGTTAAAGAATTATTCTCCTTATATTGTGGAGGATAATATTGTTATCGTAAAAGGAAGAATCAGTATAAAAGAAGAAGAACAACCTAAAATTCTATGTCAGGAAATTACGCCGATAGATCAGGTAAGTAAGAATATAAAGCTATATATTAAAATCAAAAAAGACCGGACTCACGTTTTAGAAAAAATTGTACCTATATTAAAACATTCAAGGGGTGATGTACCGGTATATGTTTATTTTGAAGAGAATAATAAGTTGACCATTGCTTCAAGAGATAAATGGATTCAGCCCAATGATTTATTATTGTCTGAATTAAAAAAAGTAGTGGGAGATGATTGCGTTAAAATGATTTAATTTGTTATATATAGAATATTTTTCAATATTTTATTGGATTTTTGATAAGAATCTCAATAAAATGTATTGATTTTTTGCCTAAAATAATATAATATTAGTGCGAGGAGTTTTTATTGCATAGGGAAAGTTTGCTGATATGCGAACGTTACAATTCAAAGAAAATATGTTGATAGAAATGGTGTTCCATAGATTTATTTATAAGATATATTATCAAAGAGGGGCGTGTTTATATGTGGACTGTAGTATATATGGCCCAAAGCAAAGAGATTGTGGAGAAGTTACAGGCAATTCTTGAAAAAGAGGGACTTTTGGTTAAGATACGACCCATAAGTAAAAATTCAGATAATAATGATAATTATTATGAGGTACTTGTACCTGAATCGGAAGTTGAAGAGGCGCATAGCATCATTATTGATACAGGGTTTTAAGGGATTATTCCCTTTTTTTTTGCAAAGTTTGTTAATTCAATGAATTAACAATATATCCTTAAGATAGACATATGGTGTGTTTTTTACAAAGTACATTGAAATATTTTTTATTTTAGTAGTTATTTGTTGGGGGGAAGCTTAATGAGTGAGATTAAAACAATAGGTGTATTAACAAGCGGCGGTGACGCACCGGGGATGAATGCTGCCATACGTGCCGTAACACGTACAGCCATTCATGAAGGTTTAAGAGTAATGGGCATAAGAAAAGGGTATAATGGCTTGATCAATGGCGATATTTTTGAACTACACGCAAGATCCGTATCCGACATTTTATATAAAGGAGGGACAATCCTCCAGACAGCGAGAAGCCGTGAATTTAAAACGGAAGAAGGAGTAAAAAAGGCAGTTACCATATGTAAGGTATTTGGGATTGACGGAATTGTTGTTATCGGTGGTGACGGTTCTTTTAGGGGAGCCAGGGATTTAAGTTTGCAAGGTATTCCTACGGTTGCCATTCCGGGAACCATTGATAATGATATCGCTTGTAGTGACTATACCATAGGGTTTGATACGGCGTTAAACACGGTTAAGGATGCTATTGATAAAATCCGAGATACGGCAACGTCCCATGAAAGATGTAGTGTGATTGAGGTGATGGGAAGGGAAGCCGGATATATTGCATTAAGTGTGGGAATTGCTACCGGTGCCGAAGTGATTCTTATTCCTGAAAAAAATTTTGATTTTAATAATGATGTTATAAAACCGATTTTGGAAGGAAAGAACAAAGGCAGGAAACATAATATTATAATTGTTGCTGAAGGTATCGGTGGAACCATGGAAATGGCAAAACAAATTGAAGAAGTTACAGGAATTGAAACCAGAGCAACTATATTAGGTCATATCCAAAGAGGCGGAAGTCCGACGGTTATGGACAGGGTTATTGCAAGCCAGATGGGTGCCAAGGCGGTCATGTTGTTAAAGCAAGGGATTGGGAACAGAGTGATTGCAATGAAGAATAATAAAATTGTGGATTATGATATTGTTGAGGCATTAAATATGACTAAAGAGATTGATGAGGATATGGTTCATCTTGCAAAAATTCTTTCTGTGTAATACAATTAATTAGAGTGAAGGGGTACAACTTTTCACTCTTAATTTTTGAAGAGGGAGACGATCTATGAGAAGAACAAAAATTGTGTGTACTTTAGGTCCGGCAACCGATAATCCGGAAGTACTAAGAAAAATGATGGAGAACGGCATGAATGTTGCCCGCTTAAATTTTTCTCATGGGACCCATGAAGAACAACAGAAACGTGTTGACATCTTTAAAAAAATCAGAGACGAATTAAATTTGCCTGTTGCTTTGTTACTAGACACAAAAGGGCCGGAAATAAGAATAGGGAATTTTATTGATCATGAAGTGGAATTGAAAGAAGGCCAGACCTTTGTACTGACTACCAGAGAAGTGGAAGGGACCAATGAAATTGTATCGGTTACTTATTCAGAATTACATAATGACGTGAGCAGAGGAAACAAGATTTTGATTGATGACGGGCTTATAGAGCTTGTAGTTCAAGACATTCAAGACAGAGATATGATTTGTACGGTGAAAAACGGTGGGAAAATCAGTAATCATAAAGGTATTAATGTTCCGGGTGCAGCCATAAAAATACCTTATCTTAGTGAAAAGGATAAAGAGGACATTCTTTTCGGAATAAAGAATGACGTGGATTTTATTGCGGCTTCTTTTGTCAGGACAGCATATGATGTATTGGAAATCAGAAAAGTCCTGGAAAAAAACGGCGGAAGCGATATACAGATTATAGCCAAAATTGAGAATCGTGAAGGGGTTAACAATATTGATGAAATTATAAAAGTCAGTGACGGGATTATGGTTGCAAGAGGGGATATGGGGGTTGAAATACCCCTTGAGGAGTTGCCCATCATACAGAAGCTTTTAATCGAAAAATGTTATAAGGCAGGGAAAAAGGTTATTACCGCTACACAGATGTTGGATTCCATGATTCGGAACCCAAGGCCTACCAGAGCCGAAACAACCGATGTTGCCAATGCTATTTATGACGGTACAAGTGCTATCATGCTTTCAGGGGAAACGGCCGTAGGCAAATACCCGGTGGAAAGTCTGATTACCATGTCAAGGATTGCTGAAAGAACCGAAAGTTCCATTGATTATAAAAAGCGTTTTTCAATGGAGCAATTTAATGTTGTACCAAATGTGACTAATGCCATTAGTCATGCCACATGTACTACGGCTCATGATTTAGGAGCGGCGGCCATTATATCGGTAACCAAAACGGGACATACTGCACGTATGGTTTCAAAATTCAGGCCTTCTTGCCCGATTATTGCAACAACGGTTTCTAAAAAGGTATACCGGCAGTTGGCTTTATCCTGGGGTGTGTATCCCATGTTATCGGACTTAAAGGAAACGACGGACGAGCTATTTGAGGAAGCAGTAGACAGAGCCTTGGAATCAGGTATTGTGAAAAACGGTGATTTGGTGGTCATTACTGCAGGAGTTCCGGTAGGTGTCAGTGGAACCACTAATATTTTAAAGGTTCATCTTGTCGGGCATGTGCTTGTGGAGGGAATAGGAGTCAATAATTTGACCGTAAGCGGAAATCTTTGTGTCGCAAAAAGTGAAGAACAAGCGTTTAGAGAATTTAATGAAGGGGATATATTGGTCATTCATTCTACCACAAATGCGTTGCTTCCGCTTTTAAAGAAGGCTAGTGGTATTATTACCGAAGAAGGTGGTGTTACATCTCACGCTGCGATTGTAGGGTTGACATTGGAGATTCCTGTCATTACCGGTGCAAGGGAAGCAACATCCATTTTGAAAAGCGGTACTACCGTAACTATTGACAGCGCGAGAGGATTAATTTACAGTGGTGTAACCAAGGTATTGTAAGCCTTAAGAACGGAGAATTTTAATTTACTGAATTAATAAACAGAGGCGATTCATATGTACATTCATGAAACAAAAATCAAAGTGCGCTATGCGGAAACGGATCAAATGGGTATTGTGCACCATTCAAGATATTATCCGTGGTTTGAAGAGGGGCGAACGGAATTTATTTTACAAACCGGTATAACGTATGGTGAATTGGAAAGACAAGGTATTCTCTTACCTGTGATAGAAACCGGATGTATATATAAGGCAGGAGCAAAGTATGAAGATAATTTGACGGTACGTACATGGATACAGGAATTAAAAGGGGCCAGGATAACCTTTTTTTATGAAGTAATAAGAGATGCGGACCATAAACTTCTTGCACAAGGTAAGACGGTGCATGCTTTCGTAAATAAAAATTTTAAGCCGATTAATGTGAAAAAGGTAAATGGTGAGCTTTGGGACAAATTATTGGCTTTATGTGGTGGATAAATAGTCTTTTACACAGTAGACATTTTTCGAACAATAGTGTATAATCTCTTAAAAACATACATAAACTATGTAAATATTATTGCTTTTGGGGTGGTCAATTGAATATTCCGAATATCATTACAATTTTTAGATTTTTTTTAGTTCCTCTTTTTGTTTATGTTTTTTTTTCAGGGTATGATAAAAATTATATGGTATCCGCGGGGATTTTTTTACTTGCGGGTTTTACCGATGTGTTAGACGGGTATATTGCCAGAAAATATAATATGGTTACCAAATGGGGAAAACTGATGGATCCTTTGGCAGATAAGTTGATGCAGCTTGCGGTTATTATTTCGCTATGGTTTAAAGGACTTGTACCTTTGTGGGCCATTTTAGTTATCTTTACCAAGGAAGTTTTAATGATTATAGGAGGAATTGTACTTTATAAGGATAAGATTGTTGTCAGTGCTTCGTGGTACGGAAAAGCTGCTACATGTTTATTTTATTTATCCATATTATTGATTATTGTGAATAAGAACATGACCGATTTTCAAAGGGCGTTGTTGTCCGGAATTGCCGTAGGCAGTGCATTGTTTGCTTTTATACGATATAGTTTAAATTTTAAGCATATAAAATACCCTAAGAAATAAATTAACATCATTACACCTTCATGCATAAATTATACGATGAAAATCATTATTATAAGAAGGTGTAATAAAGTGATGATGTGTCCCTTTTTTAGTTATTTAAGATATTCACCTCCGCCAACAGGGATTGTGGAAGCCGTTGCGCATATAAGGGGAGGCCCTTTGGCTCCTCAAATTACAGGCACGGTTCTATTTGAAAATGTACCAGGAGGTACTAGGGTAAGAGCCGTTATTTATGGACTACCTGCCTATGAACCTTCCCGTGGAAATAACAGCCCCATAGGTCCGCATGGTTTCCACATTCATCAATACGGAAATTGTGAAATAGGAGATCCCAATGACCCTTTTAAAGCTGCCGGGGAGCATTGGAATCCGGATAATCAGCCGCATGGTAACCATGCAGGGGATTTTCCGGTACTGTTTTCCAATAACGGAAGAGCCGAGATGTGTTTTTTTACCAACAGGTTTAAGCCTGTTGATGTCATAGGAAAGGCGGTTATTATTCATCAAAACCCCGACGACTATCGCACACAGCCTTCAGGAAATGCCGGCAAACGGCTTGCCTGCGGGGTAATAGTCAGAGCGTGAACGAGGCTTCACGCTTTTAATGTTTTGTGAAATGTTAATGTTCGCACATATACATTAGCCATATTGTAGGGGGCTGTCGCACAAGACATAATATTTACCTGTCCTATGGGCGATTCTTGAATCGCCCCTACACTAGATACGGATTCATATACAGATTTAGGAATATATGAACCGTATCCATTATACCGTATATTGAGTTAATGACATTGTTTTCCATACTCGCCCGTTTGTGCGACAGCCCCATATATAAAGGTACTGATTTTGTACACCATATATGGGTATAATTAAAATAAAACATTAAAAAAGGATAGGATAAAATATATGTTTGATAGTTTTATAAACCACCAAATAAACAATTTAAAAAACAGCCATATCAATCCTTCCGAATATTCACCGCTTGTGCTTGCATATATCGGTGATGCGGTTTATGAACTTTACATACGGTCTTTTTTAATCAAAAAAGGAAACATGCCTGTCCATAAGCTTCATCAACAGGCTACCATGTATGTAAAGGCAAAAGCGCAAAATGATATTATTCACCGGATTGAACAAATGCTTACGGAAGAAGAGAGTGCTGTTTATAAAAGGGGACGGAATGCAAAATCAGGGACTGTACCTAAAAATGCGGATATGAATGAATATAGGCATGCCACGGGATTTGAAGCGCTGATAGGATACCTTTACCTAAGCGGTAATATGGAACGATTAGAGACGCTTTTAAATTTGGCAGTAGAAAAAGAAGGTTAAAATGTATTCGGTAAAATGGGGCATAATAAATTTACAACAATGTTTTTTGATTGGGGAAGTTATTATGTCCGCAGTAAAACGAAAAAAGTGGTTTGACGATTGGAGAAGTTATGTTATAATAGTTATCGGTTCAATTATTACAGCAATGTCGATTAATATGTTTTTAGTGCCCAATAGGATAGCCGCAGGAGGCGTCAGCGGCATAGCAACGGTTCTGTTTTATCAATTTGGCTTTCCCGTGGGCGTAACAATGCTGCTTATTAATATTCCTTTGTTCATAGGGGGAATAAAGTATTTAGGAGGAAATTTCGGCGTAAAGACGCTGTTTAGCTCCATCATATTATCGGTGTTTACCGATTTGGGGACTTTTTTACCTACACTTACCAATGATCCGATGCTTGCATCATTATACGGAGGCATGGTCATGGGGGTAGGTTTGGGGATCGTATTTCGTGCAGGTGCTACTACAGGTGGAACCGATCTTGCAGCAAAAATAATACATAATTTTTTCCCGGTATTTACCTTAGGACAAATACTATGGGCCATAGATTTTTTTATCATTGCATACGCAGGTATTGTATTTCAGAATTTTGAAATGTCATTATTTGCGATTGTTACAATTTATGTCAGTTCGAAAATTATTGACGGTATACTGGAAGGTGTTAATTTTGCAAAATCGGTATTGATTATATCGAATAAATCCGACCGGATTGCTGACAAAATCATGAACGTATTGGACCGTGGCGTGACAGGATTAAAAGGAAAAGGGATGTATACCGGCCAAGATCGGGAAGTCTTAATGTGTGTACTGAAACGAAGTGAAATTCAGACCTTAAAATCCATCGTTAAGGAAATTGATGAAAATGCATTTATTATCCTAACCGATGCACGAGAGGTATTGGGTGAGGGTTTTAAAACATATGATTAAGGTTATTGTTGGAGAGGAGTTGAGTTTGTGGATAATAAAAAGATCGCAAAATTATCCATGATTGCTACGAAAATCAGAAAACATGCCATTGAAGCGGTATATCATGCAGCTTCAGGTCATCCCGGCGGTTCCCTTTCCATTGCAGATGTCCTGGCGGTGTTATATTTTGACGTCATGAACATTGATGTACAGAATCCAAACTGGGAAGACAGAGACCGGTTTGTATTATCAAAAGGACATTGTTCTCCGGCATTATATGGTGCCTTGGCGGAAAGAGGCTTTTTCCCGGTAGAAGAAATTAAAAAGTTTCGTCAAATCGACAGTTTTCTGCAAGGGCATCCGGATATGAAAGGCGTACCGGGTGTTGATATGTCAACCGGCTCATTAGGGCAAGGCATATGTGCTGCCAACGGTATGGCATTAGCAGCAAAGTTGGACAAAAAGGATTACAGGGTTTATGCCATTTTAGGCGACGGCGAGTTGGAAGAAGGACAAGTTTGGGAAGCTGCTATGTTTGCTGCACACTATAAGCTGGATAACCTTACTGCCTTTGTTGATTTTAACGGGTTGCAGATTGACGGAAACATTGCTGAAGTAATGTCTCCGCTACCTATTGATGAAAAGTTTCAAGCGTTTGGTTGGAATGTACTTACGATTGATGCACATGATTTTAATCAAATTGAAGAAGCAATTCATCAAGCAAAAAATACAAAAGGAAAGCCAACGGTTATTATATTAAAGAGTATCAAAGGCAAAGGGGTATCCTTTATGGAAAATCAGGCAGAATGGCACGGAAGTGCGCCCAATAAAGAGCAATACGAGCAGGCAATGAAAGAGTTGAATGAACAACTTGCTCAATGGGAGGTGGAATACAATGGCAGATAAAGTAGCTACCAGAGAAGCATATGGAAAAGCGTTGGCGGAATTTGGAGAAAAGTATGATATTGTAGTGCTGGATGCAGACCTTTCAAAATCCACCAAAACAGAGACTTTTAAGAAAAAGTTTCCGGATCGGTTTATTAATGTGGGAATTGCTGAGGCTAACATGATGTCTATGGCTGCAGGACTTGCAGCGTGCGGAAAAACTGTTTTTGCAAGCTCATTTGCAATGTTTGCGGCAGGACGAGCCTTTGAACAGGTGAGAAATTCCATTGGCTATCCTAATTTGAATGTAAAAATCGGGGCGACTCATGCGGGAATCTCCGTAGGAGAGGACGGAGCCTCCCATCAATGTCTTGAAGATATAGGAATTATGAGGACCATTCCTAATATGACTATTATCAATCCTGCCGATGCCATAGAGGCACGAGCTGCCGTAGAAGCTGCCATTCTCCATCAAGGGCCTGTATATTTAAGGTTTGGAAGATTGGCTGTTCCGGTTGTATTTGATCCATCTACCTATAAATTTGAACTGGGAAAAGGCATCACTTTGGCAGACGGTAACGATGTTACGATTATTGCAACGGGATTAATGGTTCCTGAGGCCCTGGAAGCTAAAAAGATTCTTGGGGAAGAAAGCATTCATGCAAGAGTCATTAATATTCATACCATTAAACCCATTGATGCGGATATTATTATAAAAGCCGCAAAAGAAACAGGGGCAATTGTTACCGCTGAAGAGCACAATATTATTGGCGGCCTTGGAAGTGCTGTGGCGGAAGTACTTGTTGAGAATGTACCCGTGCCTATGAAAAGGGTAGGAGTAGAAGATAAGTTCGGTAAATCAGGTAAACCACAGCAATTACTGGAGGAATATGGGCTAACGGCCAAACATATTGCTGCCAAAGCTAGAGAAGTAATCAGGATGAAATAAATGATTTTATTATATGAGGAGTTGTTGTTGCAATGAAAAAGGTAAAGGCAGTACTTATCGGTGCAGGTGGCAGAGGACAGTATTCCTATGCACCTTATGCATTGCAAAACCCGACGGAGTTGGAATTTGTAGCAGTGGCAGAACCACGTGAATTTTTGAGAAATCAGTTTGTAAAAACATATCATATAAAGCCTGAGTTTGCTTTTCAGTCATGGGAGGATGCTTTGGCAGCAGGTGCTATTGCAGATTGTGTTCTTATTTGTACACAGGATACCATGCATGTGGAACCGGCCATTGCAGCCATAAAGGCAGGCTATAAGCATATTTTATTGGAGAAACCTATTGATCCGAATATAGAGAATAGCAAAAGGTTAGCTAAATTTGCCAAGGAGAACAATGTAAACGTACAAATATGCCATAGTCTGAGATACACGCCGTATTTCAGAAAGTTGAAAGAAATATTGGACAGCAAAAAAATTGGGGATATCGTAAATATTATACATACGGAAGGCGTCGGATTTTATCATCATGCTCATAGCTATGTCAGAGGCGATTGGGCGAATACCGAAATGTCAAGTCCCATGATTTTGGCAAAGTGCTGCCATGATATGGACCTGATTATTTATTTAACAGGCAAGAATTGTGTTAGTTTATCTTCGTATGGTGAGCTTACGCACTTTACATTTGAGAATGCTCCGGAAGGCAGTACGGAAAGATGTATTGACGGATGTAAGGTTCGGGAGTCATGCCCATACAATGCGGTTAAAATATATAATGAACATAAGGATTTTAGAAGATTAGCCTGTGACAAAGAAGGATTTTCGGATTTAAGTGAGGCACTGAAAGAAGGAAGATATGGAAGGTGTGTTTATCGTTGTGACAATGACGTAGTGGATCATCAAACGGTGAATATTTTACTGGAAGACGGTATTACGGTAGTTCTTACCATGTCTGCTTTTTCCCGTAGAATTGGAAGAGATATCCGCATCATGGGAACAAAAGGTGAGATTGTGGGCAGTATGGAAGACAGTATTATTGAAATATATGATTTTGCTACCGGTAATTATGAAGTCATTAAAGTGCATCATTCAGATGCCGGACATAGTGGGGCGGATGAGATTTTAATGAGAGACTTTGTGAGGATGGTGGCTTCCGGCGAAAAAGGAGTCAGCGACATTGAATTATCATTACAAAGTCATGCTATGTGTCATGCAGCGGAAATTTCAAGAAAAGAAAACAGAGTTGTCTATCTGTCGGAAATATTGAAAGATTAAATATTGCTTTTACGCACAGGAAAAGGGCTTCTGCTTTTGGGCAGAGCCCTGTTTTCAATTCTTTATCTTGCCGAGCGCTTCCTTTAATAGATAACTTTTTTGTACGTTTTTTTGCGTTTGATATTCTTTTTTTGCCACTTCTACTGCGGCAAGAGAAAGATTATTCTCCTTTAATTCCTTTTCCATATTAGATAGAATGGCTTCAAATTTTTTATCACATTCTTCTTCCAGAGCTTTTCCCTTATTTAAGTAACTATAGGCCAGTGAAAGGACTGCTGAAGATTTTTTTGATGAAAGATTTTTATATTCTCCGGCTGCTTCAAGAGCCAAAGATTTTAATCGGCTCATGCTTTCATTTTTTAAAGCGTTAAATTGTGCCGTATATTTGTTGACAATTTCCTGTTCTAGGGACGTTTCCGGTTTATATGATTTCATATTGACCGTATTGCTACTGTTTTTTTCATTTACCTGCTGTTGATTGCTTGGCTTTTCTATCTGTTGTTTTTGTTCCGGATTCAATTCGAGGTTTTGTGGTTCATTCACTACTTCATTTTCATTGGCCGCGATGTTGCTGTCCAATCCAATATCGAGAGGATTGTCATTCAATTCTTCCATTAGCAATTGTTCAATATCGTTTTTGTCGGACATCACCAATTTTCCTATTTTAAACAAAGTGACTAAATCGTTCCAAATGTAGCATGTAACAATTATTAAAATTGCAGCCAGTGATAATAAAACAATATGTTTCTTTTTCATAAAGGCCTCCTATATGGTCCTGCGTTTTGTAATAATATTATATCATACTCATCCATAATATATATATTAAATTTTGTTTAAATTATTTGCTCATTTATTTTATAGGAAATTACAAAAATAAGTTCAAACCTATTCTGAATTTTCAAAGTCTTTATAGGAAATAGTCGGATCAAATGCAGACTCTGAAGGTTTCTTATGTTGAAATTTTGGAGAGAATTGATAATCCGGTCCGATACGGGTAGGGGTGGTTCCTGTAATTTTTTTAAAAACTCTATTAAAACTTCTGATGTTGTTAAACCCGCACATTTCTGCAGTAACTGTTACCGATAAGTTTTGTTTTTGTAAAAGTGTTATAGCTTTTTCAACTTTTACGGAATTAAGATAATCTGTAAATGTCATTCCAGAAATTTCTTTAAAAATTTTTGAGAAATGCGGAGGAGTAAAATTCATTATTTTTGCTGCTTGTTGAAAAGTAATATATGCGTAATTTTTGTCTATATATTCTAAGAGATCTTGATAGGATTCGATCAAGTTTTTTTTGTGTACCAGTTGGGCAGGCCTATCCTTATTATGATCCAACTTTCGTAGGCATGTAATAAAAAAGGACATTAGATGAGTTTGAATCATTTCATTTACAAATAAATTTTTTTCCTGCAGTTCTTTTGATATGGAAGCAAAAAGATGTGGCATATCCAAGTCTTTTTCTATAAGTTTTTCGTTTTTTACATAAGCAGGAAGTAAATGGAGATTGGGTAACAGGGGACGTAAATAATCGCTGCTAAATATCAATATTTCACAAATTGTACCTTGTTTAATCGAATTAATATAATGCATATCGCCGCTATTGCATATTAATAAATCACCTGTTGTAGCAGTATAAGTTTCTTTGTTAATACCGATTTTAGCAGTACCTTTTTTTATATAAATCAATTCGCACTCGTTGTGCCAATGTACAACGTTTTGTAAGTCACAATACTTTTTATACCAAACCATGATTTCATTTTCATACTGCCTTCTTTCAAAATTGGCCAGCATTATTGTCACCTCAATTATATCTGTGCATAAATATTAATAAATGTCCATATAAACATATTATCATGTATATAAAATTTTATCAAATCATTTTAAAATGAAACTAAAAAGTGTAAAGGAGATGGAAAAAAATGAGTAAAATATTTTTGGTGACCGGAAGTCAACATTTATATGGAACGGACATATTTGAAACAATCAATTCTCATTCAAATGAAGTAGCAGCCTATTTGTCAAAAAAGTTGCCGGTTCGTATTGTTGCTTTACCTGTTGTAACAACAAAGAAAGAGATTAAAGATGCTTTGAAGACGGCAAACGATGATGAAGAATGTATTGGAGTGATTACATGGATGCATACATTTTCACCGTCGAAAATGTGGATTGAAGGTTTAAAAATATTACAAAAACCGCTGTTGCAGTTAAATACTCAATACAATCGAGATATCCCCTGGTCAACCATTGACATGGATTTTATGAATCTTAATCAATCTGCTCACGGGGATCGGGAACATGGTTTTATCACATCACGAATGAATATAAAACGTAAAGTAGTTGCAGGCTATTGGAAGGATCAACGTACCATTGGCAAAATAGATTGCTGGATTAGGGCTGCAATAGGTAAGGCAGAGTGCGACAATTTAAAAGTGGTTCGGTTTGGTGATAACATGAGGGATGTTGCGGTTACTGAAGGAGATAAGGTATCGGCGGAAATTGACCTTGGTTGGAATGTAAGCGGATACGGGATTGGAGATTTGGTGGGATATATCAATGACGTTCAGAAAAATCAAATTGATGAGTTACTAGAGGAATACAAACAGAAATATATTATGAATACAGATGATATTGCTTCTGTCAGAGAGCAGGCCAGATATGAAATTGCTATAGAAAAGTTTCTGGAAACTCATGGGGCAAAAGCTTTTACAACTACCTTTGAAGATTTGCATGGCCTGAAGCAACTTCCGGGTTTGGCAGTCCAGCGCTTGATGGAAAAAGGCTATGGCTTCGGTGCAGAAGGGGATTGGAAGACGTCGGCACTTACAAGAGTTATGAAAAAAATGGCTGAAGGTTTGCCCGGAGGAACAAGTTTCATGGAAGACTATACCTATCATTTTGAACTTGGAAATGAGGCAATCCTTGGTGCGCATATGCTGGAAGTATGCCCTACGGTTGCTGCGGAGAAACCAAGAATTGAAGTGCATCCATTGGGAATTGGCGGTAAAAATCCTCCTGCGCGACTTGTTTTTGACGGAATTACAGGCGATGCTGTCTGTGCTACAATGGTTGATATGGGAAATCGTTTCAGAATGATCATTCAAGAGGTAGAACTTCTTCCAATAGAAAACAGGATGCCGGCACTTCCGGTTGCAAGGTTGCTTTGGAGACCTATGCCCAACTTGAATGAAGGCGCGGAAGCTTGGATCATGGCAGGAGGTGCACATCATACTTGCCTTTCCAGTTCTCTTAAGAAGGAACATCTGATCGATCTTGCTAATATGCTTGGTATTGAAACCATTGTAATTGATAAAAATACAAATATCTATATGTTTGAAAAAGAGCTACAAATGAATGAAGTTATCTGGAGGCAAAAATAGTTCAAAAGGATTGAAAGGAAATGGTGGGAGGATTATCATGCTATATGAATTAAAACAAGCAGTTTTGGAAGCGAATCTGGAATTACCTAAAAAAGGGCTTGTAACGTATACTTGGGGAAATGTAAGCGGAATTGATCGGGAAAACAACTTGATTGTTATTAAGCCTAGCGGTGTTCCTTATGAAGAATTACGATTGGAACATTTGGTGGTATTGGATTTGGATGGGAAGCAGATAGAAGGAAAATTAAAGCCGTCTTCCGATACACCGACCCATCTTGTAATTTACAAAAACTTTAAAGACGTAGGTGGAATTGTTCATACGCATTCCAGATGGGCTACCACTTGGGCTCAGGCAGGAAAAGCTATTCCTGCATTAGGGACCACTCATGCTGATTATTTTTATGGCGAGGTGCCGTGTACACGTAGAATGACGGCTGAGGAAATTCAAGGAGAATATGAAAAGGAAACAGGTAATGTTATCGTTGAGACATTTAGGGGGCTCAATCCTGTTTCTATGCCGGGAGTATTGGTAAACAGCCATGGTCCTTTTGCATGGGGGAAAGACGCATTTGATGCAGTGCATAATGCGGTGGTGCTGGAAGAAGTAGCAATGATGGCGTATCATACTTGTTTATTAACGCCGGACATTGAAGAAATTGCACAAGTACTTCTTGATAAGCACTTTTTAAGAAAACATGGGGCAGATGCATATTACGGGCAAAAGTAATAATATTTAACGCAATCTTTCATTAATTTGCCAAAATTATATAACAAGGAAAAGTATGAACACCTGAAATATTTAGAGGAGGGGAAACGATGGATATTACGGCAGCTAATTTAAAGAAAGCCATTGTCAATGGTGATACGGTAATAGGGATTGAACTGGGCTCAACAAGAATTAAGACGGTACTTATCGGAAATGATAATATACCGATTGCTTCAGGCAGCCATGAATGGGAAAACAGTTATATTGACAATGTTTGGACCTATAATTTGGAGGATATCTGGAAAGGTATTCAAGCGAGTTATCAAGACATGGCAAAGGATGTAAAAGAGAGATTCGGAGTGGCTGTTAAAACGGCAAAAGCTATTGGTTTTAGCGGGATGATGCATGGTTATATGGTTTTTGACAAGAACGGGGAGCTTCTGACACCATTTCGCACTTGGCGCAACAATATAACCGGACAAGCTTCTAAGGAGTTGTCGGAACGGTTTAACTATCCCATACCACAGAGATGGAGTATTGCCCATCTTTACCAAGCGATTCTCAATCAAGAGGAGCATATAGATCGTATAGACTATCTTACAACCTTGGCGGGATATGTACATTGGAAATTAACCGGGCGGAAAGTGTTAGGAATAGGAGAGGCATCAGGCGTTTTTCCAATTGATTTGAAAACGAAGACGTTTAATGAATATATGATTAGACAATTTAATGAATTAATAGCTGATCGGAATCTTCCCTGGAAGTTGGGAAGTATCCTACCAACCGTTCTTGTGGCCGGAACAAAAGCCGGCGAGCTTACGGAAGAAGGAGCAAAACTTTTGGATGTTAGTGGTGAACTTCAGCCGGGGATTCCTCTATGCCCGCCGGAAGGAGATGCAGGAACCGGCATGGTAGCTACTAACAGTGTTGCACCGCGTACAGGCAATGTATCTGCAGGAACATCTGTATTTGCAATGGTGGTACTGGAGAAAGAACTGTCCAAGGTGTATCCTGAAATTGACTTGGTGACAACACCTGATGGTAAGTTGGTAGCCATGGTACACTCAAACAATTGTACGTCAGACTATGATGCATGGATTAGTTTGTTTGGCGAAATTGTTAAAGCATTAGGTATAGAAGTAGAAAAATCAAAGCTTTATGAGACTTTACTTGGCAAAGCACTTCAAGGTGAGCCGGACTGTGGTGGTTTGCTGGCTTACGGCTATATTTCAGGTGAACATATTACACATTTTGAGGAAGGGCGTCCCTTATTTGTACGTTTACCGAACAGTAATTTTTCTCTTGCTAATTTTATGAGAGTACATTTATTTACAGCATTAGGAGCCCTTAAAACAGGGTTGGATATTCTTTTAGAAAAAGAGTCCATCAAAGTAGATAAAATTATGGGACATGGTGGATTTTTTAAGACCAAGGAAGTGGGGCTTAGAATGATGGCTGCTGCATTTAATACTCCGGTAGCAGTTATGGAGACTGCAGGAGAAGGTGGAGCATGGGGTATTGCGTTACTTGCCTCTTATATGGTGAATCGAGCGGAGAATGAGACTTTGGAAGAATTTCTTAACAGTAAAGTGTTCATGTATGCAAAGGAAGAGTCTATGGTACCTGATATGTCCGATGTCATTGGTTTTAACAAATTCATGAAACGTTATCATGAAGGTCTGAAAATTGAAAGAGCTGCAGTTGATTATTTAAAATAGAAAAATAAATAATTGTTTAATAAAATTATATTGCACTTGTGAATAAATCTTCTTTCCGGCTTAATTGATATAACAGGTTTATTTCACAAGTGCATTTTTATGTATCATACGTGAGTGCATGAATTTTATATGTTTACGATATGAAAAGTTACGAAGTATTTTACTTTATTCCCACTTTTTATCATTATATTTTTTATTGAATTTATAGTATTTTGCTGCTAAAATAAAAGTAATATAAATTCTGGAGGGAGAAATGATAAACGGATTAGTTCATGTTTATACCGGTGACGGAAAGGGAAAAACTACGGCGGCTATAGGGCAGGGAATGAGAAGTGCAGGCAGAGGACTTAAAGTATATATGGTTCAATTTTTGAAATCCGCTGATACAGGAGAATTACATGCTTGTCAACAATTAGGCGAGTCCTTCAAAATTTTTCGGTTTGAGAAACAACGGGGTTTTTTTTGGACTCTTAATGAAGAACAAAAGAACGAATTAAAAAGTGAAATTCGTCAGGCATTACAGTTTGTGAGAAAAGTATTTGATAAAAAAGAGTGTGATGTTTTAATTCTTGACGAGATTATGGGCGTTATTACCAACCAATTGGTTTCGGAGGAAGAGATATGTGACTTTATCAGGAAAAAGCCTCAATCTATGGAATTGATTTTAACAGGAAGAGATGCACCGAAATCTATTATTGAGTTGGCTGATTATGTTTCAGAAATTCATGCTGTCAAGCACCCGATGGACAAAGGAATTGTTGCAAGGTATGGAATTGAATATTAGGAGGTAATAGTATGGCAGGTTTTTTTGGTTTCTTTGATTATACAAAACCCGGTCCGGGTGTCCCCAAGGACGCTCCGCCCAAACGCAGGATTATTGTATTTTTTGAAGTTTTTTCACGGAAGTTTTGGAGATTAATCCGATTAAACATGATTTATGCAATATCTTGTCTTCCCTTATTAGCCGCTTGGGTAATAGGATTATTGGCATTTGCGGATGGAAAAACATCCTTAGGAGAGTTTGCTTTTTTATTAATGATAGGATATGCTATTAATATATTCACCATAGGGCCGGCGACGGCCGGATTTACCTATGTTTTAAGGAATTTTTCCCGGGAAGAGCATGCATGGGTGTGGAGTGACTTTAAGGAACATGCTTTAAAAAATTATAAACAGGCTTTTATCGTTAGCCTTATTGATTTGGTTGTTGCCGTCGTAATGTATGTAAATTTGCAGTTTTACACTCAATTAGCTGCACAAAATTTCTATTACGGCATTTTAAAATATATCGTTTTAGGAATGTTGATACTTTATATTATCATGCATTTTTATATTTATCAGTTAATGGTGACATTTCAATTAACCATAAAACAAATTTTTAAAAATGCTTTTATATTTACCATGTTAAAATTGCCTAGGAATTTTGGCATGTTGGTATTGTGTATTATCGTATTGTGTGCATTTTACTATTATTATATTGTCGGGATTTTGCTGACGCCTTTTCTTGTATTGAGTACCATTGGATTCATGATTAATTTTTATGTTTATCCTACTTTGAAGAAATATATGATTGATAAAGTAGAGGAAATGGAAAACAAAACAGAAGAAACGGAAAATCATGATTTGGAACAGGGTAGTGATGACGTAACGGCATAGAATTGCGGCAGGCGACTTGTGAGGCAGTGTCGCCAACTTAACAAATCTTGTGTTGGATACATGTTCATATATGGATAAATTCTTTTATTCTGAGTGCTACAGAGTCACGGCGAAGGCAAATAGACATTTAGGCAAAAATACCACGGACGGTATTTTTAGCATCACCCGCAACACGGACGTTGCGTTGATGCGGCCTAAATGGATATTTGACGAGCCGATGAGTCTGTACACGAGGAATACCAATTTGGGAATATATGAACATGTATCCATTGTATCTTAAGTTGACGACATTGACACTGTTCACTCCTGCATAGGATGCGGATTCATATATCAAGACAGAATATTTTGTAGTTAAATATTAAATGCCTTCCTAATTGCGGCTTCTGCCGTTTCCGCGTCTTTTTCGTCAATCAGGCATGAAATTTCCACTTCTGACGTAGTAACCAATTTTATTTCAATATTATTTTCTGATAACAGTGTAAATATTTTAGCGGCAACGCCGGGAATATGTTTCATTGCTTCACCGTAAACGGACAGTTTACAATTATTTGAATTTACTTCCGTTCTTAATTCAGGTATGGTTGTTCTGAATTTACCAAGTATATGGATGGCTTTTGACAAGTCGTGATCGGATATGGTGAAAGAAACTTTTAAGTGTCCCTTATAAGGAGAAGTCTGACTAATCATGTCAATATTGATATTTTCATTGGCTAATGCAGTGAAAATTTCAGCAAAAATTTTCGTATTATTAGGCACCTTATCCAGTGATACAAGGGTTATTTCGTCAATGACGGATACATTGGTGACAGGATTTACATTCATAGAAACACCCTTTCATTTTAAAAAATTTTCATAAACTGCTTACCAAATCTTTCATGTTATACATTCCTGGCTTTTGATGAATCAAAAATTCAGCGGCTTTTAGTGCGCCAACCGCAAATATTTCTTTCGACATAGCAGTATGCTTAAATTCAATAATTTCATCGTTGCCGGCAAAAATAACGGTGTGTTCACCTACGATAGTACCGCCTCTTACCGCATGGATACCGATTTCATTTTTGCCGCGTTTTTTACGCACGGAATGCCTGTCATAAACATATTCTTTGGTGTTGCTTAGACTGGAAGATATAGCATCGGCAATGGCAAGAGCGGTACCGCTTGGAGCATCAATTTTTTGATTATGGTGTTTTTCAATGATTTCAATGTCAAATGAATCTTCCAGAACTTTTGCCGCTTTACTGACAATATCAATTAATAGATTGACGCCTAAGGACATATTGGCAGAGAAAAATATCGGTATTTTTTTTGCAGCCTCTTTTAAGTATGATATTTGTGTACGGGATAATCCGGTGGTTGCAATAACAGCCGGAATATTGTTTGCTGTGGCAAACGGAATCAGTTTTTCAAGAGAGTCCGGATATGAAAAATCAATAATTACATCGGCTTCTCCTTTAAAGTCATTTGGGTTATTGTATACGGGATAATCGTTGTTCATGGTATTTGCAATGTCAAAACCACAGACAATTTTATAGTTTTCTCTTTCTTTCACGAGACGGGTAATGACTTGCCCCATTTTTCCGTTACAGCCGCTCATTATTATTTTTATCATTTGTGTGCACGTCCTTTTCCATAGTTTTTTAATAAACAGGTTGATGAAAAAAGGGGGCAGGCGTGAAAACCTGCTCCTGATTAAGCACTAATCAACCAGCTTAAATCCGTATTGAATAAGCTCTTGTTTTAAAATATTGAGATTTTTTTCTTCCATATCGGTAAGAGGCATTCTTACTTTGCCTACGTTATAGCCAAGAAGGTTCATTGTTGTTTTAATGGGGATGGGATTTACCTCTATAAAAAGGGCATTAATAAGATTCAGCATCTTTAGTTGCAATTTTCTACTGCCTTCTACGTCCCCGTTCAAATATTTTTCAACGATATCATGGGTATCTCTGGGTACAATATTTGCAACAACGGATATGACACCTTTTCCGCCTAGTGACAAGATAGGTACAATCATATCATCATTACCTGAATAAATATCTAAATCATCCCCACAAAGTGCGGCTATCTTGGCAACTTGGGCAATGTCTCCGCTGGCTTCTTTAACGCCCACAATGTTTTCAACCTCGGAAAGCACTTTTAAGGTTTCCGGTTTAATGTTTACACCGGTTCTCCCGGGGACATTATAGAGAATGATGGGAATATTTACTTCTTTTGCTACGGCTTTAAAATGCTCAATAAGACCTTTTTGGGTGGTTTTATTATAATATGGTGTAACCAGCAAAAGGCCGTCTGCTCCGACTTCTTCGGCATATTTACTCAGTTCGATACAATGTTTGGTATCATTGGAACCTGTACCGGCAATGACGGGGATCCTACCGTTTACTTTGTCCACCGTATATTTTATGGCTGCCTTATGTTCCTCATCAGGCATGGTGGATGCTTCACCGGTAGTTCCGCAAATAATAATTGCATCGGTTTTTTCGGAAATTTGATATTCAATTAACTCTCCAAGTTTTTCAAAATTCACGCCGTCTTCGGTAAAAGGTGTTACAATAGCAACACCTGAACCTGTAAAAAGTGTTTTACGCATGTATGCCGCCACCTTTCTTACTTTTCTTCCCACATTTTGATTAGTTCCTGGGCAATTTGAACAGCATTGGTTGCTGCACCTTTTCGGATATTATCAGCAACCACCCAGAGATTTACGCCGCTTTCCACACTTTCGTCCCGTCTGATTCTGCCCACAAAAGTCTCATTTTTTCCTTCCGCATAAATAGGCATCGGATAAATGTTGTTTTCAACGTCGTCCTGTACAACCACGCCGGGTGCATTTGCCAAAACGTTTTTTAATTCGTCCAGGTCAAATGGTTTTTCAAATTCCACATTAATGGATTCGCTGTGTCCGTGAAATACGGGAACTCTTACGGTGGTAGCAGTAATTCTTAAACTTTGATCGCCGAGAATTTTTCTGGTTTCATTGACCATTTTCATTTCTTCTTTTGTATATCCGTTGGGCAGAAATACATCAATATGCGGAATACAGTTTCCTGCAATCGGATAAGGGAATTTTTTAGGTGCCTCCCCTTTTAAACCGTTTTCAAGGTCCATGTATCCGCCCATGCCGGCTCCTGAAACAGCCTGATAAGTGGAATAAACTATTCTTTTAATGTTATATTTTTTATGAAGGGGATTTAGAACTACAACCGCTTGAATTGTAGAACAATTGGGATTTGCTATAATTCCTTTATTCCATTTAATATCCTGTGGGTTTACTTCCGGTACTACCAGAGGAACGTTGGGATCCATTCTCCATGCGCTGCTGTTGTCAATTACTACACACCCTTTTGATGCAGCGATGGGTGCATATTTAAGACTTGTACTTGCCCCTGCGGAAAACAATGCAATATCAATACCTCTATCAAAAGAAGTTTCAGTAAGTTCTTCGACCGTATATTCTTCTCCGAAAAATTCCAACTTGGTTCCTGCAGACCTGCTTGAAGCAAACAAATAGTAGTTTTCCACCGGAAGATTAAATTCTTCCAATACCTTTAAGAATGTTCTTCCTACCATGCCGGTAGCGCCTACAACGGCCAAATTATACTTTTTCATTAATATTTATACCTCCTAAAAAATTGTTCTTTGACGAAAATTCTTATATATATATAAAAATAACTGGTTGAGTTAACCAGCTGCTTTTGTAAATAATACATATTGCATCACTTTGCCGTAGTCACACAGTGATGCCTATGCAACAATTACAGATAGCGCTCCATCAACCTAAACATTGATGACAGTTAGACAGTTATTCACTGAATAACCAGAACTCAATCCACCGGAGATTTTCATTCTTCGGCATTTTTTCCTTTCTGCATAACTCATCGAAATCCGGGTTCCTCATTATGCATACTGATAAAAAATGCACCTCTATCTTGTTTTATTTAATTTTTCCTATCCTATCATATCATGTATTATCTGCCATGTCAATTGATTTTATAAATATATGTTATTTACTGTCTTCATTCATATAAGCTATTACTTTTTCTACGTAATTTTGAGTTTCCTTGTACGGGGGGATGCCACCGTACCGGATTACGGCATTAGGCCCTGCGTTATAAGCTGCAAGTGCCAGTCGAAGGTTACCGTTAAACTGATCCAGTTTTTCCCTTAGATATTTTGAACCACCGTCTATATTTTGATAAATATCCATGGTGTCGGTTACACCCAGTGCTTTTGCAGTACTTGGCATTAATTGCATTAAACCTTCTGCACCGGCACGGGAACGGGCATAAGGATTGAATCCGGATTCCGCTTTGATAACGGCGCTGATTAATTTAGGATTTAAATTATATTTTTCACTTGCCGCTGCAATGGCATTTTGTATATCCTGCATTGTAGAAGACGGTGGATAGTATTTCGATGAAGATTTATATGTATTTTCTGCTATGGAAGCAATTTGGTTTTGTAACATTGTTTCAAAGGAATCCGTTTCTTGGTTGCCGGAAATTTTAACAGGAAGCCGGCTTTGGATAGAAGCAAGCTTTTCCCTGAAAATATCGCTTACTTTCATATTCATGGCGCACCTCGATGAAAATTTATTATATTCATATTATACATGGTATTGTGCATATATGCAACTGTTTTAAGGTTCGATTGAAAAATCTTCAGCGGAAAATTGACTAAAATCCAAATTTCTTTTTCGTTTTGATTTGATCAAAAAAAGATTATAGCTGTACTTTTTACAGCAGTAATTAGAGGAGACTACCCCATGTATGTCACAAAGCATATCGTCTGTTAAAGGTATTCTTTTCGCATGTTTACAACTACAGCACATAGGTATTTTGTCTTCCGAATACATAAGCACCCTCTTTTCTGTAATAGGATATGTTTATTATATCATGAAATAGAAAAAAATGGAAGAATGCAAATATTTAAATTGGGGGACAAATTTATTTTTCTGAAATATTTGAAAACTTGCGGTTTAATTGATATAATCAAGTGGTAGAATAGATACAAAGGACAAGATAAAAAAACAGTAGGAGTTGTATTATATGCTGCAGTTAAAGGATATTACGTTAAATGAAAAGAAGTTATTTGATGATTATTTTCAATTAAAACAATATGAAATTTCCGATATGACCTTCACTAATTTGTATATGTGGAGAAAAAGCTATCAGATAAAGTATGCAATTATCGACGATTTTCTTTGTATTTTTGCCCGACAGAAAGATAACAAGCCTTTTACTCTGATGCCGGTGGGAAACGGCAATGTAGCGCAGGTTCTTGAAAAGCTTATGGATTATTTTCGGCAAAACAATCATCCGTTCATGATGAAATCCATTACCCATAGGATGATTGAGGAAATTGAAAACGCGTTTCCGGGAAAATTTAAGTATATTCCCAGTAGGGATACATATGATTATGTATATAACAGTAGTGATTTAATCAATTTAGAAGGAAGGAAATATCATGCCAAAAGAAATCATATTAATAAATTCCTGGCATTAAACAGTTATGTATACGAGCCGTTGACCGTGGATTCGGTGGAAGAATGTAAAAAGGCTGCAGAAGAGTGGTGTCGGAAACGTGATTGCAATCAAAACATGGGACTTCTTGAAGAGAAGGAAGCTATTTTTGATGTGTTAAATCATTTTGAAGAGTTAAAGGTGAAAGGTGGAGTTATTCGGGTTGACGGAAAAGTTGTATGCTTTACCTTCGGTGAACAGTTTACCAAGGATATGGTGGTTATTCACGTGGAAAAGGCCGATCCGGATATTCAAGGTTCTTATGCAATAATTAATCAGCAGTTTTGTGCCCATGAGTGGGCGAATGTTAAGTATATTAATCGTGAAGAGGATTTAGGGTTGCCGGGGTTGAGGCAGGCGAAGCAATCTTATCATCCTGTCAGGCTGATCGAAAAGCATATAGCAATTCTCAATGAACAGGTGGGATAACGTGACCGTTCGGTTTGCTCATATTCATGAAAAACAGCGGATTAAAGATATATGGAATTATTGTTTTGAAGATAAAGAGCCTTTTCTTTCATGGTACTTTGAAGAAAAATATCGGGCGGAAAATACCCTTGTGTTTGATTTGGGAGAAGCAGGGGTGGTTTCCAATCTCCAAATGCTTCCGTATACGTTAAATTTTCACGGCAGGGCCGTTGATGTATCTTATATTGTAGGCGCTGCTACACTTCCTGAAGCACGTGGCATGGGATTAATGAAACAGTTGTTACGAGAAGCATTGGCGGTAATGAAAGAACGGGGATGTCCTATTAGCATTTTATTGCCTTTTAAGTATGAGTTTTATAAAAAATACGGTTGGGAAACATGCTATTGTCATAAACAGTATAAAATAAAAATAGATAGTTTAAAACCCATCATGAAGAAGTATGGCGTTTTTCGGCCTGTAAAAGAAGAAGATATCGGAGAGTTAGATAGAATTTACAAGCGATATATAGCGGATAAAAACGGTTCCATTATCAGAAGCAATAAAGATTGGAAATGCATTTTGCAAGATCATGGTTTTGAAGGCGGGATGGCGTATTTATTAAAGGGACATGACGGAAATGAAGGATATATTTTGTATTCCATTGGGGATAAAACGTTTAAAATTCATGAACTGGCTTATATGAATCATGATGCCTACAGGGGACTGTGGGGATTTGTTTATGCCCATTCTGCGCAAGCTCAAGAAGTACTTTGGAATGCTCCTGTGGATGATTTCACGCAATTGTTGCTTTCCAATCCCCAACAGGATGTGATGATTCGGCCTTTTGTTATGGCGCGAGCAGTAGATGTGGAGAAGTTATTGCAATGGTACGGAGAAATGAATTCCGAAACAGAGAGTTTATCCATTGAAATTCATGATAGCATGGCACCATGGAACAATGGAATGTTTCAATACAAAGAGCATTCCGTTGAAAGGTATGAAGGGACAGTGGCTGATGTAAGGTGTTCCGTCAATGTTTTTACGCAGCTTATTATGGGATTTCTATCCCTTCGGCAAGCGCATGCGTTAGACCTGCTTTTCATAAAAGATTTTCATGCATTGGAAAAAGCGGAAAAGTTTTTTAAGCAAAAAATTACTTATATTAACGATTATTACTAAAAATAGTAGAAATAACAATTCATATTATTTATAAAGGAGTGATAAATTTGGTATATGTATTATTAGCTCAAGGATTTGAGGAGATTGAAGCTTTAACTGTTGTGGATGTCTTAAGACGTGCCGGTATTGACGTTCAGATTGTGGGGGTGGATGCTGATATGATTACCGGAAGTCATGGAATAACGGTTAAAGCGGATTGTACCATTGAGCAAGTGAATTCGGAAGAAGTAGAGATGATTGTTCTACCGGGAGGCATGCCGGGAACCAAGAACCTTGAAAACAGTGATAAGGTGCAAGAGCTTTTAAAAAATGCCGTTGTTCAGAAGAAATGGGTTGCGGCTATTTGTGCGGCACCGATGATTCTCGGCAATAAGGGGTACTTAAAAGATGTGGAAGCCATTTGTTACCCCGGCTTTGAAAAATATCTTGCAGGTGCTGTGATAAAAGATGCTCCTGTCAATGTTTCAAAAAGATTTATCACTTCCAAAGGCCCCGGAACCGCTATGAAGTTTGCATTGAAAATTGTTTCCGTACTGAAAGATGACGATACGGCACACCAGTTAAAAGTAGGTATGCAGGTGCAGTAGTTTGAAATAGTATTTTCACTTGACTGTATTAGTATTTTGTAATACAATATGTATTACAAAATACTAATACAAGGAATGATGCATATGTTGACTGTTCGTCTTTCTGAAGAAATGGAAAAGAAGATTAGTAATTTGATGAAGGAAAAAAATATGTCAAAATCTGAGATTGTTAAAGAAGCTTTGGCTTTGTACATTGCAAATATTGAAAATCAAAAGAATTCTTACGAGACAGGCAAGGATTTTTTTGGGAAATATGGAAGCGGCAGCAGTGACAATTCTGTAACATATAAAATAAGAGTGAAGGAGAAAATCCGTGAAAAGAACTCTCATTGATGCAGGACCGCTTATTGCCTTATTTGATAAGGATGATCATTATTATTTTAAAGCACTTAATTTTATAAAAAATTATGATGGGTTATTAGTCACTACTTGGCCTGTTGTCACAGAAGTACTTTATATGCTGGATTTTAATATAAATGTGCAGATAGATTTTCTTAGATGGATTGAGAAGGGTGGATTGGAAATATATACGTTATTAGCGGAAGATATGTCTCGTATTATTGATTTAACGCAAAAATATTCTAATGTACCCATGGATTTTGCGGATGCAACATTAATAGTGGCATCTGAGAAGTTGGACATTGACAAAATTGTTACAGTAGATTCTGATTTTTATGTGTATAGAAATATACGAAATAAATATTTGACCAATATTTTTATTGAATAGAAAACAATGAGGACGACCGTAGGCCGTCCTCATTGTTTAACATTTCATGTTATTCTTTAATAAAAGGTTTTACTTCTCTTAAAAATTCCTCACAGTTGTCGTTATGTACTTCAACTTTAATTGGTTTGCTTAAATCGAGACTGAAGATTCCCATGATGGATTTTGCGTCAACTACATATCTTCCTGATGTCAAATCAATATCAAAGTCGTACTTGTTCACCAAATTTACAAAGTTTTTCACATCACTGATTGAATTAAGCATAATGTTAAATGTTTTCATGTCTCATCCTCCTAATTTATTTATTATTTTTAATTTATATGCTTTTCTTAATGTTATCATACCTTTTTTTCAAGCAATCGTCAATCCATATTGCTAATATCGTATATTTTTAATATAATGATATATATTATTATTACCCTGGTTGGAAATAAACTAACAAAAATTATATTAGATGAATAAAAATCAAAAAATAAAGTTTTTGCCGGCCTATTAAAAGGGGAAGCATATAAAGAATAGATGGAGAATGCGCAATGAAAAAAGTTGCTTTTTATACATTAGGTTGCAAAGTCAATCAATATGAAACAGAAGCCATGGCTGAGTTATTTGAAAAAGAAGGCTATCAGGTGGTGGATTTTGACGAGTATGCAGATGTATACGTTATCAATACTTGTACGGTAACCAATTTGGGAGACAGGAAGTCAAGGCAAATGATTCGAAGAGCAAAACGCCTAAATGAGCATTCCATTGTGGCTGTGGTGGGATGTTATGCTCAAACGGCTTCCGAAGAAGTAAGTAAGATAGAAGGTGTCAATCTTATTATCGGAACAAAAGACAGAAGCCGTATTATTGAGCTGATTAATCAATTGAATGAGCAGCGGAGACAGATTAATGCCGTTGATAATATCATGAGGACACGTGAATTTGAAGATATGAAGGTTACTTCTTACAAAGGGAAAACCAGAGCGTTTCTCAAAATACAAGAGGGATGCAATCAGTTCTGTTCCTATTGCATTATTCCTTATGCACGTGGCCCTGTTCGGTCAAGGAGACCGGAAGATATTCTTGAAGAAGTGAAACGATTGGCGCAGAACGGTTTTAAAGAGATTGTATTTGCGGGAATACATGTTGCCTCTTACGGAAAGGATTTAAAGAATACCAGTTTGCTGAAAATTATCAGCCAAGTTCACGAAATTGAGGGAATTGAAAGGTTACGATTGAGTTCTGTAGAGCCTATGACCATTAATGAAGAATTTGTCCAATTAGCAAAGCAGCTTCCAAAGCTTTGTCCGCATTATCATGTATCCCTGCAAAGCGGATGCGACGAAACTCTTAAAAGAATGAACAGAAAATACAGCACTTCGGATTATAGACAGGTGGTTGAAAGGCTGCGGAGAAATTTTCCTGATGTAGCCATTACAACCGATATTATGGTAGGGTTTCCGGGAGAAACCCAAGAGGAATTTGAAAAGTCTTTACGATTTGTAAAGGAGATGGAGTTTAGTCAGGCTCATGTATTTAAATATTCGAAAAGAAAAGGGACGCCTGCCGCTTCCATGCCTGATCAGGTGCCGCCGGCGGAGAAGGAAAGAAGAAGCAAGCAGATGCTTGAACTTGTTCATGGAAGTCAGCGGTTGTTTTTTGAAAAAAATATCGGGAAAGAAATGGAGGTTTTGTTTGAACAGCCGGTAAAAGAAAAAGAAGGATTTTATGAAGGCTTGACTCCAAATTATATTCCGGTTATCGTTCAATCCAAAGACAATATTGAAGGAAAGATATTTAAGGTCAGGTTGGAGAGCATTGAAAATAATCATGTATTAGGAACATTGATAGGAGGACAATATTCATGAAAGCAGTAATTTTTGATATGGACGGAGTTATTGTGGATAATAGTAAATGGCATAAAAAAGCATGGGAAATATATCTTGCAAATAAAGGTCTTAAGGTAGAAAAAGAGAAGATTGACAAAATGTATGGTATGAGAAGTGACGAGATCATTCGAATGTTTTTTGGTGATCGTTTTACTGATGAGCAAGTAAAAATGATGGATGAAGAAAAAGAAGCATTATATAGGCAGATTTTTTCAGAGGCAATCAAACCAACAGAAGGATTAATAGAGTATTTGAAATATTTAAAAGAGAAACAGGTACGCACGGCAATTGCCACATCGGCTTGTATTGAAAATGTAGATTTTACGTTGGACAGTCTGCATATACGGGATTATTTTGATTTGATTGTCACGGGTAAGGATGTAAAAAGAGGCAAGCCGGCTCCGGATATCTATTTAAAAGCGGCTGAAAAGCTCGGTTTGCTGCCTGAAGAATGTATGGTTGTGGAAGATGCAGTAGCAGGTGTGGAAGCAGGAAAACGTGCAGGCTGTTATGTTGTTGCTATTACAACAACATATTCGAGAGATGAACTTTATCGCGCAGACTGTATTATCGATGATTTCCATTCACCATGTATTAGAAAAGTATTGTAATATGTAGAATTATGTGGTAATATTATTTACTGCTGAATTCCATAAAAAAATAACCCCAAAATTTTTTACGCTTGACATGAATACTTGTTTTATAGTAATCTTTTTGTAAATACTAAATGATGATAATAAAAGCATGCGAAAATGCGATGAAAGAGAGGAGTAAACATCGTACACCTGTTAGAGAGGAAAATCCACAGGCTGAAAGGTTTTCCCAGGTGAACATGTTGAAGGTAGCTCCGGAGCAGTATAACTGAAACAACAGTAAGTTATAACGGTGGTTCCGTTAATGCCGCAAAGTGTTCACGGTATATATAATACAGTGGATATATACTGTGAGAAATAAGGTGGTACCGCGGGGAGGCCCCTCGTCCTTTTTTGTATTGTTAAAGGATGAGGGGTTTTATATTTTATAATAATAGCATGCTCGAAAGGGCGATTCTTGAATCGCCCCTACAAATTGGGTAATTAAACAGTTACAAGTAACATATTTCTCATAGGAGGTATACAAAGTGGAAGAAAGGAAAAACATTGCTAAAACATATGATCCCAAACAAGTTGAAGACAGGATATATAATGAATGGATGGAAAAAGGATATTTCAGGGCAGAGGTTGAGCCTGAAAAAGAGCCTTTTACAATCGTAATACCGCCTCCAAACGTAACGGGACAACTTCATATGGGACATGCACTGGATGAAACATTACAGGATATCCTCATTCGGTGGAAAAGGATGCAGGGATACAGTACATTATGGCTGCCAGGTACCGACCATGCAGGAATTGCAACACAGATAAAGGTGGAAGAAGTGCTTCGTACCGAAGAAGGATTGACCCGTTATGATTTGGGTAGAGAAAAGTTTCTTGAAAGAGTTTGGGAATGGAAACATACCTATGGAAACCGTATCATCAATCAGTTGAAAAAATTAGGCAGTTCTTGTGATTGGTCCAGGGAAAGATTTACCATGGATGAAGGCTGTTCCAAGGCAGTAAGGGAAGTATTTGTCAATTTATATAACAAAGGGCTGATATACCAAGGCAATCGAATTATCAATTGGTGTCCAAGTTGTATTACGGCTCTTTCGGATGCAGAAGTTGAGTATGAAGAAAAGGCAGGACATTTTTGGTATATTAAGTATTATGTAAAAGGCAGTGAAGAATTTATTACCATTGCTACAACCAGACCGGAGACCATGCTGGGCGATACGGCTGTTGCGGTACATCCTGAAGACGAAAGATATAAACATTTGATTGGCAAGACATTAATTTTACCTCTGGTGAATCGGGAAATTCCCGTAATTGCGGATGAATATGTAGACAAAGAATTTGGAACCGGCGCCGTTAAAATTACTCCTGCTCATGATCCGAATGATTTTGAAGTAGGATTAAGGCATAATCTTGAGCAGATTAAAGTAATGAACGACGATGGTACCATTAATCACTTTGGTGGAAAATATGAAGGGCTGGACAGATATGAGGCCAGAAAAGCCATTGTAGAAGATTTAAAAAGTGCAGGCTTCTTGTTGAAGATAGAGGATCATGTCCATAATGTAGGCCAGTGTTACAGATGCGGTACAACCGTTGAACCCATTATTTCTAAACAATGGTTTGTAAAAATGAAGCCTCTTGCAGAGGCTGCCATTGAGGTGGTGAAAAACGGGACCATTAAATTTGTTCCGGAGCGTTTCAGCAAGATATATTTGAATTGGATGGAAAATGTACATGACTGGTGTATTTCCAGACAGCTTTGGTGGGGACACAGGATTCCTGCTTACTATTGTCAGGATTGTGGCGAAACCATTGTTTCAAAAGAGGATATTACTGAGTGCACAAAATGCGGCGGCAAAGTCATTCAGGATGAAGATGTGTTGGATACATGGTTCAGTTCTGCCTTATGGCCCTTTTCTACGTTGGGATGGCCCGAGAAGACGGAAGATTTGGAATATTTCTATCCTACAAGTGTGCTGGTAACCGGTTATGACATTATTTTCTTCTGGGTGGCAAGAATGATTTTCTCCGGCATGGAGCATATGAAAAAGGAACCGTTCAAATATGTATTCATTCACGGTATTGTTCGTGACGCTCAGGGAAGAAAAATGAGCAAGTCTCTTGGCAACGGTATAGACCCACTTGAGGTTATTGATAAGTACGGTGCGGATGCGTTAAGATTTACACTGGCAACCGGTAACTCTCCCGGAAATGATATGCGATTCTATTGGGAAAGAGTAGAGGCAAGCAGGAACTTCGCCAATAAGATTTGGAATGCTTCCCGTTTTGTTTTGATGAATTTGGATATCAGTGAAAACAAACTGCCTGAAAAAGAACGTTTGCAGTTGGAGGACAAGTGGATTGTAAGCAGATATAATAAGCTTGTAAAAGAAGTGACCGAGAATCTTGAAAAATTTGAACTTGGCATAGCTGTGCAGAAACTATATGATTTTATTTGGGACGAATTTTGCGACTGGTATATTGAATTGGTAAAACCAAGGCTATATGATAAAGAATCAGACAGCCGATTGGAAGCACAATATGTATTGACTTATGTGCTGTCTAATACTTTAAAACTGTTGCATCCGTTTATGCCTTTTATTACGGAAGAAATATGGCAACACTTACCTCATGAAGGACAAAGTATTATGATTTCCAAGTGGCCTGAATATGATGAAAATTATCGGTTTGATGAAGAAGAAAAGCAAATGCTGATGATTATGGATGCCATTAAAAATATTAGAAACATTAGGGCGGAAATGAATGTGGCACCGTCGAAAAAAGCCAAACTGTACATTGTAACCTCTTATCACAACATTTTTGAACAAGGAAAAACGTTCTTTGAAAAACTGGCCGGCGCCTCGGAGGTTGTGGTTATGGATCAAGAAGAAGGCATTCCGGAAAATGCCGTATCGGTTGTCACGGAAGGTGCCAAGATGTTTATGCCTTTGGATGATTTGGTAGACAGACAAAAAGAAATCGAGAGATTGGAAAAGGAAAGGCAGAATCTTGAAAAAGAACTGGAAAGAGTAAATAGTAAATTGAATAACGAAGGATTTATTTCCAAGGCTCCGGCGCATGTTGTTGAGGCAGAAAAAGAGAAGCGTGAGAAATATTCAGCAATGCTTGAAAAAGTGTTGGAAAGCCTTAATGCATTAAGATGAGGAGAATCAACATGAATTATGATGAGGCCTTAGAGTATATTCACGGGACACACAAGCTGGGTTCCAAGTTAGGGTTGCAAAATATTTCAGCTTTACTTAATATAATGGGAAGTCCTCAAAAGCATTTAAAATTTATCCATGTTGCTGGAACCAACGGGAAAGGCTCCACGACGGCAATGATTGCAAGTATTTTGCAGGAACAGGGGTATAAGGTGGGAATGTATACTTCACCTTATATTGAAGATTTTAGAGAACGTATTCAAATCAATGGTCAATATATTGAAAAGGAGAAATTAGCGGAAATAGTAAGCCGGATTAAAATTATGATACAGCAGATGGTTGAACAAGGTTTCAATCATCCTACGGAATTTGAAATTATTACTGCGCTTGCGTTTCAATACTATTATGAACAAAAATGCGATTATGTAGTGCTTGAAGTCGGTTTAGGCGGAAGGCTTGATGCTACCAATGTCATTGAAACACCTTTGGTTTCCGTAATTACGTCAATCAGTATGGATCATATGGAGTACCTTGGAAATACCATTCAAGAAATTGCTTATGAAAAATGCGGGATTATCAAAAAAAATGGGACTGTAGTGGTATATCCTAAGCAAGATCATGAAGCCTTAGAAGTGATTAAGCAGGTTTCAAAAGAAAAAAATGCAAAAGTGTTGATTGCCGATTCTTCAAGGGTATCCGTTTTATCTGATACCCTTGAAGGGTTGGTATTTGATTACAAGCCATATGGGAATTTGGAATTACCTTTAATCGGAGAACATCAGGTGTTCAATGCGGTTACGGCAGTTACTGTCGTAGAGGTTTTGAAGCAATATTGCGGCATAAGTATTACTCAGGACAGCATTAAAAAAGGATTAAAAAAAGTGTGTTGGCCTGGGCGGATGGAAGTCTTATCAACCAATCCTACATTTATCATTGACGGTGCTCATAATATTGCAGGTATTCGGGCGTTAAAGAAATCCATTTTAAAGTATTTACAAGGGATGAGAATAATTCTAATTATGGGGATGCTTCAGGATAAGGAATACCGGAAATGTATCGCTGAAATAGCCCCCATTGCCGATTTGATGATTGCAACCATGCCTGTCAGCAATAGGGCACTTTCGGGTGAGAGGTTAGGAGAGCTGGCAAGTAGATATTGCCATAATGTGAAAGTTGAAAATGATTATCGAACAGCTATTGATACGGCGCTAAAGAGAGTTGAAAAAGATAAAGCGATTCTTTGTTGTGGTTCTCTTTATTTAGTTGGAAGTGTCAGACAATATTTTCGTTCAATTTATAGCAAATAAGAGAGGAATATTTTATTTTTTGTTGAATATATGAAGTGAAAGAGTTGGAAGAGTTGGAAAGGTTGGAAGAGTTGGAAGAGTTGGAAAGGTTGGAAAAGTTGGAAGAGTTGGAAAGTGGAAAAGTAGAAAGTGGAAGGTAGAAAGCAGAAAGGTAGAAAGTATAAATAATAGTATTAAAATATAAAATTATGGATAAGGGGGAAAAGGTGATGCTTGATATTTCAAGAGAAATCTATCGGTATAAGCATATTAATTTGGAAGATGTTATTCCGGTAGGAAATGAATTCAAGTCTAAAAATAAAAATATAGAAAAGGCGGTTACGTTGTATAATCAGGCAATTATGAGCCTGGAATCAAAAAGTGAGGATATTGCCGTTATAGAATTAAAGAAGGCTCTTTCCCTTTATCCGGATTTTACAGAAGCGAAAATGCTATTAAGTTTGGCTTATATGATCAATCATAAATATAATGAAGCGGAGCAGTTATTGAACAGTGTGGTAGAAGGTGACAATGTCATAGCCAGAGCTTCTTTGTATTTACAGTATATCCAGATGAAATCTCCGTCATCTCATAATCGTTCCCCGAAAAAAGTCGTCCGTATCCGGCTGCCAAAAATTCAATTTGTAGGAGTCCGGGGGATTTTGAAGTTGCTCATTGTTTTCAGTATAGGAGTAATGGTTGCATCTTTTATGTTTAAAAGTAATTCAAGCAATCAGTCAATGAACGACAATGCTTTAAATAATCATGTGAGTACATTGGAAGAAAATGTGAAACAGTTGGAACAACAGCTTAACGAGGTTACGAATGAAAATACCTATTTGAAAAAAGTGCAGGAATTATTAATGATAGAAAATAATATTGAAAGCGGAAATATCGACGAGGCAAAAAATAAGATAGAGCAACTGAAAGATTTTACCTTCCATGAACCTGAGCGGCAAAAGTATGATGCTTTATTGGAGAAAATAAATCAAATGAGTACTGCTCAATCGGATGCCGCGGTAAATACGGTAAGCGGTATGGAAGCATATAACAAAGGATATACAGCTTACAAGGAGGGCAAATATTCGGAAGCCATAAGTTATTTGAATGAATATCTTAAATCAGCTCCCAATAATACTACTGCTCAATCTGCTTGGTATGTGCTTGGAAAAAGTTATCAAGCAGTGGGAGACAAGGAAAATGCAGCATCATGTTATAATAAAGTCATTCAAGATTTTGCCGGTAGTGAATATGCAAATTATGCGAGAAGTCGATTAAAGGAATTAAATAGATAAACAGAATAAGGGGCTTGTACAACAGCCCCTTTTGTCATCGCCAAAGTTCTACAAAAAAAAATGTTTTTCGTGGAAGGATATTCCATTTTTATATAGAATATATAATAGGTATGCACAAAAGAAAACAGGGAGGGATATATTTGCAGATAAGTTTTAAAAAAGCTAATCGAACGTTGGTAGTAAGCATTGAGGGTGAATTGGATCATCATACTGCAACTGAAATAAGAGAGCAAATTGATAGAGAAATTCATAAAAATAATATAAATAAGCTTATTTTTGATTTCGAAAAATTAAGATTTATGGATAGTTCAGGAATAGGTGTGATCATAGGCCGGTATAAACATATACAGGGGTTGGGAGGTAAAGTAGCAGTAGCAAATCTGACACCCCAGGTAGAAAGAATTATAAAAATATCAGGATTACATAAGATTATTCCGGTTTTTGACAATGTACAACAAGCCAAGGATAAAATGTGAGGGGGTTGGATAATGGCGGTTAACAATGAAATGAAAGTGGAGTTTATCAGTAAGTCAAGTAATGAAGGGTTTGCCAGGGTGGTTGTTGCGGCATTTGTGTCACAGTTGGATCCGACCGTTGAGGAATTGGCGGACATCAAGACAGCAGTTTCTGAGGCAGTAACCAATGCGATTATACATGGGTATGAGAATACTACAGGATACGTCAAGATTCATTGTAAGCTTATTGATAATGTAGTAGAGATTGTTATTGAAGATAACGGAAAGGGTATTGAGGATGTGGAATTGGCCAGACAGCCTTTATATACATCTCATCCTGAATTGGAACGTTCGGGAATGGGATTTACGGTGATGGAGACTTTTATGGATGAGGTCCATGTTGAATCAGTTCCCGGGCAAGGGACGAAAGTGACTATGATCAAAAAGATAAACAGTTCCAGAGAGTCGTAACTTCCATAAGTCATGGCGAGATTGAGGTGATGGGAGTGAATCAGGGTGCCGACAAGGAAGTTATGGAGCTTATTAAAGAAGCCAAACAAGGTGACAAAAACGCTCAGGAAAAATTAATTGAAAAGAATATAGGACTGGTGTGGAGTATTGTAAAAAAGTTTCAAAATAGGGGTTATGAGTTAGAGGATTTGTTTCAAATTGGATGTATTGGATTAATTAAGGCCATAAAAAAATTCGATATGAACTATTCAGTAAAATTTTCTACTTATGCCGTACCTATGATTATGGGGGAAATCAAGCGATTTATACGAGATGACGGTATTATTAAAGTAAGTAGATCCTTAAAAGAGACGGCAAATAAAGCAAAAGTAGTGAAGGAAATGTTAATGAAACAGTTAGGACGGGAACCGACAGTGAATGAAATTGCGGAAAAGCTGGGTATAGCAGTGGAAGATTTAGTGTTGGCAATGGATGCCGGATGTACCCCTGAGTCTTTATACAATACTTTGCATGAGGGTGACAGCTCTCCGATTTTGTTGATTGACAGAATTGATGAAGGTAGTGACAGTGAAAGCAACATTATCAACAAAATTGCTTTAAGGCAAGTGATTGATACATTGAAACCGAGAGAAAGACAAATTATTATATTAAGATATTTTAAGGAGAAAACGCAGACGCAGATAGCTCAGTTACTGGGAATTTCTCAGGTCCAGGTTTCAAGAATTGAAAAAAAGATACTGGGAGAAATGAAAAAGAAAATAGGAACGGGGTAATGATACAGAGTGACATAAGGGGACGGTTTTTCTGTGCTGTTTGATAAACAGCGCAGAAAAACCGTCCCCCATTCTTTTTATGCTTTTTCCTTATGTTTACAGGATAAAAAATATATTGCAACAAATAATAAAGTATATTAATGATGTAACATCATAAGGAGGAATTGACGTTGTTTAACAGTGTAATTTTATTAATACAATTTTTCTTTTCCGTGGTCATAGGTATTTATTTTTTAAATCTTTTGAAATCTCAACAAGGAAATAAAAGTGCCATTGAAAAAGAATCTAAAAAAGAACTGGAAAAGTTAAGAAGATTAAGGGAAATTAAACTGTCCGAACCTTTATCGGAAAAAACAAGACCGTCTTCCTTTGAAGAAATTATAGGGCAGGAACAGGGACTTAAAGCGTTAAAGGCGGCATTATGCGGTCCCAATCCTCAGCACGTAATTATTTACGGTCCTCCGGGCGTGGGCAAGACAGCGGCGGCCAGAGTTGTTCTTGAAGAGGCAAAAAAGATGGATATTTCCCCATTTACCAGACAGTCAAAATTTGTTGAAGTAGATGCCACTACACTTCGGTTTGATGAGCGTGGAATAGCGGATCCACTTATCGGTTCGGTGCATGATCCTATTTATCAAGGGGCCGGAGCGTATGGACAGGCAGGTATTCCTCAGCCCAAGCCGGGGGCGGTTACGAAAGCACATGGAGGAATCTTATTTATAGATGAAATCGGGGAACTTCACCCTATACAAATTAATAAACTGTTAAAAGTACTTGAAGATCGAAAAGTTTTTTTGGAAAGTGCTTATTACAGTTCAGAAGACCATAATATTCCGTTACATATTCATGATATTTTCCAAAACGGTTTGCCGGCGGATTTCAGGTTAGTTGGGGCAACCACTCGTTCTCCAGAAGATATACCTCCTGCCATAAGGTCGCGATGTGTTGAAATATTTTTCAGACCACTTACCACGGAAGAAATAGCAACTATTGCAAAAAACGCTGCCCAAAAAGGAGGATTTAAGCTTGAAGAAGGATGCGAATATATCGTTGCAAAATATGCGGAAAACGGACGTGACGCAGTGAACATTATACAAATTGCAGGCGGTGTGGCTTTAGTGGAAGGCCATTTTCAAATTACCAGAAAAGATATTGAGTGGGTTATAGAATTTGGGCAGTATAGTCCCAGAATCGAGAAAAAAGTGATTCCCGGCAAACAAGTGGGATGTATTAACGGACTGGCGGTATTCGGAAGAAGCCAGGGGATGGTGGTGGATATTGAGGTGTCTGCTGCTCCTTGTGAGCGGGGAAAAGGCACTTTAACGGTTACAGGAATTATTGAAGAAGAAGAAATGGACGGCAGAGGACAAAAATTAAGAAGAAGCAGTACTGCACGTGCCTCGGTGGAAAATGTGCTAACGGTCATAAAAAAATTCCTTGGGGAAGATCCGTTGAATTATAATATACATTTGAATTTTCCCGGCGGCATACCCATTGACGGGCCGTCCGCCGGTACGGCCATTATGACTGCAGTATATTCGGCGATGAAAAATATTCCGGTGGACAGTACTTTGGCAATGACCGGTGAAGTATCGATTAGGGGCAAGGTAAAGCCGGTTGGGGGCGTAGTAGCGAAAGTGGAAGCAGCAAGAATGGCAGGCATAACAAAAGTATTGGTTCCTAAAGAGAATTGGCAGGAGATTTTTGAAACGATGGATATTGAAGTAATACCTGTAGAGGATATTCATGAGATTATGGATATTGTATTTGCGCTGAAAGATGATAAAGCGATTGGTTCAATTATGGGACAACAGGGTAAACCTACGGTGCTTACGGCCACGGCATTACAGTAACCGTATTGAATAATTTAAATCTTCATGTTGAAAAAAAGAATGTGTAAAGTTATAATAGTGAAAAGTGGAAAGTAGAAGGCGGAAAGTAGAAAAGTTGAAAGTGAAAAATAGAAAGTTGGTTAGATTTTGATAAATATATTGGCTACAAGGAGTTGATAGAATGGCAGACAGCAAAAAGGTAGTTAAAAAACAAGTGTTACCCCTGCTTCCGTTAAGAGGTATTACTGTTTTTCCATATATGATACTGCATTTTGACGTGGGAAGGCCAAAATCGATTAAGGCTTTAGAAGATGCCATGGTCAATAATCAGTTAATATTTTTGGTGACACAAAAAGATGTAAAAACAGATGACCCGCAGGAAAATGATATTTATCGGGTTGGTACCGTTTCAAGAGTGAAACAATTATTAAAGCTTCCCGGAAATACCATAAGAGTGCTGGTGGAAGGTATCAGCAGAGCGGAAATTACCAAGATTGTTCAAGTAGAACCGTTTATTATGAGTGAAGTAATGGAGAAAGTGGTACTTGAACCGGAGTATGATAAAATAGAGATGGAAGCTTTAATCCGAAAAGTTCATTCTGAGTTTGAAGAGTATTTTCAACTTAGCAACAAAATTTCTCCGGAAACTCTTGTTAATGTAATGTCCATAGAGGATCCGGCACAATTGGCAGATATTATTGCGGCTAATATTGTACTAAAACAGGAAGACAGGCAGGAAATATTAAATCAATTCGATATTAAAGCGCGCCTTGAAAAGTTAATCATTATTTTAGCCAAAGAAAAAGAAATATTAAAAGTTGAGCAGAGCATTAATACAAGAGTGAAAAAACAAATTGATAAAAATCAAAAGGAGTATTATTTAAGAGAACAGTTAAAAGCCATTCAAACGGAATTAGGGGATAAAGACGGCATTGTTGCCGAGGTGGAAGAATATAAACGAAGAATAGCCGAAGAACATTTACCGGAAGAAGTAGAAGAAAAGGCTTTAAAAGAGGTGGACAGGCTTCTGAAGATGCCTCCGGGTTCTGCAGAAGGAGGGGTTATCCGTACCTATTTAGACTGGATATTAGCTCTTCCATGGAATAAAACTACAGAAGAAAGATTGGATCTTAGCGTAGCAAAGGAAATTCTCGAAGCCGAGCATTATGGTTTGGAAAAAGTGAAAGATAGAGTAATAGAATATCTTGCCATCAGGCAACTGGCAAAAGACATTAAGGGCCCTATTTTATGTTTGGTTGGTCCGCCGGGGGTAGGGAAAACATCTATTGCCAAATCCATTGCAAAGGCATTAAATAGAAAATATGTACGTATGTCTCTTGGAGGCGTGAGGGACGAAGCTGAGATTCGAGGACATCGAAGAACTTATGTTGGATCAATGCCCGGAAGAATTATTAATGCATTAAAAAGTGCCGGTTCAAAAAATGCAATGATTCTTTTGGATGAAATTGACAAGATGAGTAGTGATTTCAGAGGGGATCCCGCATCGGCTATGTTGGAAGTGTTGGATGCCGAGCAAAATCATTCTTTTAGGGATCACTATCTTGAGTTGCCTTTTGATTTGTCTGAAATAATGTTTCTTACTACCGCAAATACTTTGGATACCATTCCGAGACCGTTGTTGGACAGAATGGAAGTTATCAGCATACCGGGATATACCGAGGAAGAAAAATTAAATATTGCCATGAGGCATTTGCTTCCGAAACAATTAAAAAAACACGGATTAAAAAAATCAAATCTGAAAATTGATGAAAAAACAGTGAAAGATATTATTAATTATTACACCAGAGAAGCCGGAGTAAGAAATCTTGAAAGACAAATTGCTACCATATGCAGAAAGGCAGCACGGATTATTATTGAGAATAATCAGAAATCTGTAACCGTTAATTCAAGAAATTTGGAAAAGTTTTTAGGCGTAAAAAGATATCGGTATGAAACCGTCAAAGAAAAAGATGAAGTAGGGGTAGCTACCGGATTAGCTTGGACACCTGTTGGCGGAGATACTCTTTCCATAGAAGTGAATGTGATGGAAGGCAGCGGCAAAATTGAATTAACAGGTTCCTTAGGGGATGTTATGAAAGAGTCGGCAAGAGCTGCGATTAGTTTCATTCGATCAAAATCAGATGAACTTGGAATAGACCGTGATTTTTATAAGAAACTTGATATTCATATTCATATTCCGGAAGGAGCCACTCCCAAAGACGGGCCGTCGGCAGGTATTACTATGGCTACCGCCTTGGTATCCGCTTTGACAGGGAATCCGGTAAGAAAAGATATTGCCATGACCGGAGAAATTACTCTGAGAGGAAGAATTTTACCCATTGGAGGGTTAAAAGAAAAATCTCTTGCTGCATATAGGGCAGGTATATTTAAGGTCATTATTCCTAAAGAAAATAAGGTTGACCTTGAAGAGATACCGGAAAATATCAAGAAAAAAATGAAATTTATTTTGGCAGATTCCATGGATGTGGTTTTAAAAAATGCATTAAGTAATAAACACGTGAAAAAGCCGGTTTTTGACGTAACAAAAGAGGAAGAGGAGGAACAACCTGTGCAGCCCATATCAACGGAAGATATTGATCAAGAGATGCCGGTGATAAAACAGTAGAGGCAGGGGGAGAAAATGATTGTTAATAATGTGAGTCTTACAATTTCTGCAGTTTCGCCTGCTCAGTATCCAAAAGAAAATTTGCCGGAAATTGCTTTCGTAGGAAGGTCCAATGTGGGAAAGTCTTCTTTAATTAATAAAATGGTGAATCGCAAAAATCTGGCAAGAATCAGTTCAAAGCCAGGCAAAACTGCAACCATTAATTTTTATAATGTGGAAAATAAGCTTTATTTTGTGGATTTACCGGGGTACGGTTATGCAAAAGTTTCAAAAACGGAAAAACAAAAATGGGGGCAAATGATTGAAAAGTATTTGAGCAATCGAGAGCAGCTGGTGCAGGTGATATTATTGGTGGACAGCCGGCATAAACCGACTGAAGATGATGTCATCATGATGAATTGGATTCGTCAGTTTGATTTTCGTGCAATTGTTGTAGCCACCAAAATAGACAAGCTTCCGAAATCACAAAGGGAGGAAAAAATGGAGCTCATTAAAGATACTTTACAGATAACCGAAGAAGATATCATTGTAACGTTTTCCGCCGAAACCGGAGAAGGCAAGGAAGAACTGTGGGATATCATTGAATTTGCCAGTGGTATTTTTGCCTGAATGTCTATTTGCCTTCGCCGTGACTCTGTAGCTCTCATAATAATGATTTATACATATGTGATTAAGTATCCTAATTTAGTATTCAATGTAAGGGTAGGTTTTCATACCTGCCCTTTAATGTAGGGCGAACAGTGTTCGCCCGTAAAATAAAAAGGGGGAAATATATGCGATATATCAGATTCAAAAAAGACAATCATATCTTTTATGGACTGCTGAAAGATAACACCGTTACAAAATTGGAAGGGGATTTATTTGGCGAGTATACCGTTGCAAACGAAGTATATGATTTTCATGAAGTAGAATTACTGGCTCCCTGTACACCTTCTAAAATTGTTGCGGTTGGCCTTAATTATCGTGACCATGCCCAAGAAATGAAGGAAGATATTCCTTCCACGCCGAAAGTATTTATAAAACCGTCAACAGCAGTCATCGGTCCCGGTGAAAAAATCATAAAACCTGCCATGTCAAACAGGGTGGATTATGAAGCGGAATTAGCCGTCGTTATAAAAAAGAAAGCAAAAGATGTTACGGTTGAGAAGGCCAAAGATTATATTTTAGGTTATACCTGTTTAAATGATGTAACGGCTAGGGATTTACAATTCGCTGACGGACAGTGGACTCGTGCCAAAGGTTTTGATACGTTTGCCCCAATTGGTCCCGTTATCACCGATGAAATTGATGCGAATCATGTAGATATTAAATTGTTGCTTAATGGTGAACAAAAACAACATTCCAATACATCCAATTTTATATGGAAGGTTGAGGAATTGGTCAGTTTTATTTCACAAATTATGACGCTATTGCCGGGAGATATTATCACAACCGGTACTCCTTCCGGCATAGGTCCGATGCAGTCGGGCGATAAGGTGGAGGTTGTGATTGAAGGAATTGGAACATTGGTAAATACGGTGGCATAAAATAATAGGTGCATTCAGCACCTATTATTTTATGCGTTCTATATGTAACAGGTATCAATATTTGTGTTTATTTCCCATTTTGCTAAAAAGAAGACGTAAAACATAGAAAATGCTCAAAATAAGGTTCTAATATGAAGTAATTAACTTTTTTGACCAAACAAATATTTTATCAAACCAAATTTGACTTTGACTATCTTTGACCTTCGTTTTATAATTAAGGTACAAAATAATTCAAATCATATTTTATAAGGAGGTTTGAATATGTTTGATTTGGTTCCGTTCAGAAGAAGACGTGGAGATCTTGTAAACAGCTTTTTTGGTGGTGATTTTATTGACAACTTTTTTAACAACGATTTCTTCCCATTTTCATTTTTAAATTCCGGTATTAAAGCAGATATCAAAGAAAATGATTCAGAATATATTGTAGAAGCAGAATTGCCAGGGGTTAATAAAGATGCCATTGAAGTTGAATTAAGAGACAATTATCTAACTATTTCAGCAAATCATAATGAAGAATTGAATGAAGAAAGAGAAAACTATATCAGAAAGGAAAGAAGGACCGGTAGAATCAGCAGAAGTTTTTACGTTGAAGGAGTCAAAAATGAAGATGTGAAGGCGTCCTATAACAATGGAATTCTTAGAGTCGTACTTCCAAAGACCGAAAAAGGAAGAAGTAGAGGATACCGAATAAACATTGATTAAATCTAAGAAATATTAAACAATGTGTATAGGGGCTGTCGCACAAGCGGGCAGGCATGGAAACCTGCCCCGACATATTGCGTTTATACCATTTTGATTAGCAATATATTGTAGGGGTCGGTCTCCGCGCCGACCCGATTTTATCTTGTGCGACAGCCCCTTTCTGTTCAATCCTTCAAATTTGTGCTGACAAAGTTTATTACGGTATGTTATAATATTTCATTGAAAATAATAGAAAGAAAATACTGTCTTAAAAATGAAAAATAGAAATTTTTTAATTTGTCATAGAACAAGCTGGACTTTGAAGCACTTATTTGAAGGAGGAAATCATTGGATGTCTAAAAAGAAACAGAACAATATAAGAAATTTTTCAATTATTGCTCATATAGATCATGGTAAGTCCACGTTGGCAGACAGATTACTTGAAAAAACAGGCACATTGACACAAAGAGAAATGGCAGAGCAGATTCTTGATAATATGGATTTGGAAAGAGAAAGAGGAATTACCATTAAAGCAAGAGCGGTTAAGCTTGTATATACTGCCAAGGACGGAGAAGAGTATATTTTGAATCTTATCGATACTCCCGGGCATGTGGACTTTAATTATGAGGTTTCCAGAAGTCTTGCAGCTTGTGAAGGAGCTCTCCTTGTGGTGGATGCCGCTCAGGGAATCGAGGCTCAAACCTTGGCCAATACTTATCTTGCATTAGAACATGATCTTGAAATTATACCGGTTATTAATAAAATTGATTTACCCAGTGCTCAACCTGAGCATGTAAAAAAAGAAATAGAAGAGGTCATTGGAATTGATGCGGAAGATGCTCCGTTAATTTCTGCCAAGCAGGGAATTGGCATTGAAGAAGTTTTAGAGCAGATTGTTCAAAAAATCCCTGCTCCTGAAGGGGATGAAAGTGCTCCTTTAAGGGCGTTAATTTTTGATTCGTATTATGACAGTTATAAGGGTGTCATTGTATATGTGAGAATTAAAGAAGGCAGGATTGCTCCGGGAATGCGAATCAAAATGATGTCCACCAATAAAGAATTTGAGGTTGTTGAAGTAGGATATTTAAGCCCTAATGGTTTGATGAACTCCAATGAATTGACGGCCGGCGAAGTCGGTTTTATTGCTGCAAGTATAAAAAATGTGAGGGATACCCGAGTGGGTGATACCATTACTACGGCAGATAATCCTGCAAAAGAACCGCTTCCGGGTTACAGGAAAGTGAATTCCATGGTATTTTGCGGAATATATCCTGCAGACGGGTCCAAATATGATGATTTGAGGGAAGCTTTAGAAAAGCTTCAATTAAATGATGCGTCGCTTACTTTTGAACCTGAAACATCCACAGCCCTTGGATTCGGTTTCAGGTGTGGTTTTCTTGGGCTGCTTCATATGGAAATTATCCAGGAACGATTGGAGAGGGAATATAATCTTGATTTAGTAACGACTGCTCCCAGTGTTATTTACAAAGTAGTAAAAAGAAATGGTGAAGTTTTGGAAATTGACAATCCGACCAATCTTCCGCCTGCAGCTTCCATAGATTATATGGAGGAGCCCATTGTCAAGGCTTCCATTATGGTGCCTACCGAATATGTAGGAAATATTATGGAGTTGTGCCAGGAGCGAAGAGGAACCTATAAAGACATGACGTATATTGATGAGAGCAGGGTTGTGTTAACGTATGAGTTGCCTCTTAATGAAATTATCTATGACTTTTTTGATGCGTTAAAATCACGCACCAAGGGATATGCTTCTTTTGATTATGAAATGTTGGGATATCAAAAATCGAATTTGGTTAAATTGGATATTCTGTTAAATGGTGAAGTGGTAGATGCCTTGTCTTTTATTGTTCATGCGGACAAAGCATATACAAGAGGCAGAAGAATTGCCGAAAAGCTGAAAGAATCCATCCCCCGCCAGTTGTTTGAAATACCTATACAGGCAGCCATTGGTAATAAAATTATTGCAAGGGAAACGGTAAAAGCCTTGCGTAAAGATGTATTGGCCAAGTGTTATGGCGGTGATATTACCAGAAAGAAAAAATTATTGGAGAAACAAAAGGAAGGTAAAAAACGGATGCGTCAGGTAGGTTCGGTGGAAGTGCCACAAGAGGCATTTATGTCCGTATTAAAGTTGGATTAGATAGGAGCTACCTGTCGTTCAATGTTGTCAACTTAAGTTGTTATATAGTGGATACATGTTCATATATTCCTAAATTGGTATTCCTTGTGCACAGACTTTTAGTTGATGAATATTATTCCAAAAACTGAAGCTACAAGGCTAAGAGCCTGTAAACTTGTTTCGGGCCACATCAAACTCGCTACTGCTCAAACAGGTGATGTGGCTGTTCCTCCACTACGTTAACAGGCTCTAAGCCTTTTCGCAATGTTTTTTCCATAATATTCATCAACTACATTGATTGCATCCGTCTGTGGTATTTTTGCCTAAATGTTTATTTGACTTCGCCGTGACTCTGTAGCACTCAGAATAAAAGAATTTATCCATATATGAACATTATCCATAATATGGTTTGTTAACTTGACGGCATTGCCTGTGGTTTGCCCATAAGGTAGAATTGATAAAAAATAATAGGAGTTATATATGGAAAAGCTGGGTTTATATATCCACATACCTTTTTGCGTAAAAAAGTGCTACTATTGTGACTTTAATTCATATGCTAATATGGATGATTTGAAAGAGCAGTATGTGGAAGCAATTATTAAAGAAATGGGATTTTACAAAGAATCGGTTGATGCGGTTATTGATACCATATTTATGGGAGGAGGAACTCCTACTTGCCTTTTGCCGGAATATATAGACAAAATATTAAAAGCATGCCATCATTATTTTAAGGTTTCCGGTGACTGCGAAATTACCATGGAATCCAATCCGGGGACTTTGACTTTGTCCATGTTACGTTCTATCAAGGCGGCAGGCATCAACCGATTGAGTATTGGTCTGCAGTCCTGGCATGATGATGAATTGAAGCGGTTAGGAAGAATTCATACAAGGGCACAGTTTTTGGATAATTATAATAATGCAAGAAAAGTGGGTTTCCATAATATTAATGTAGATTTAATGTTTTCCGTTCCTGAACAAACGATTTACAGTTGGAAGGATACATTAGATGAAGTGATTCAGTTGGCTCCTGAACATATATCGGTTTATAGCCTCATTCTTGAAGAACACACAAAGTTGCAAGAGGATTATTATGCCGGACGTTTAAAGTTACCGGATGAAGATATCGATCGGCAGATGTATCATATGGCTACGTGTAAATTATCGGAAAATGGATATAATCAATATGAAATATCCAATTTTTCAAAAAAGGGCTATGAATGCAGGCATAATTTGAAATATTGGAGGTGCGAGCAATATATTGGCATCGGTGCCGGCGCTCATTCTTTTTATCATAACGAGAGATTTTCAAACATATTTTTACCTGAGGATTATATAAAACAAGTAAACTTGGGAATCATTCCTATTGCAGAAAAAACATTATTAACGGAAAAAGAGAGAATGTCAGAATATATGTTTCTTGGTTTGAGGCTTACGGAGGGAATTAATACAAAAAAATTTTATGATATATTTCAATGCGATGTTTTTTCCGTATATGGGAAACAAATCAATAAGTTCCTTCAATTAGGGCTAATGAAGGAAGAAAATAACTATCTTCGGCTTACGCCCAAAGGAATGGATGTTTCCAATCAGGTTTTTATGGAGTTTATTTAAAAAAATTATGATAAATACTTGACAACAAAATATACAAGTGATATTTTTAAGATAGGTTTTAGCACTCGCTCTGGAAGAGTGCTAACAAAGTGAGGTGATCATTATGGAATTGGGTGAAAGAAAAAAGAGAATTCTGCAGGCAATTGTGGATGATTATATAGGAACTGCCGAACCGGTTGGTTCTCGTACAATTGCCAAGAAGCATGAGCTCGGTCTCAGTTCTGCTACCATTCGAAATGAAATGGCGGACCTTGAAGAGATGGGTTTTTTACAGCAGCCTCATGCTTCATCAGGAAGGATTCCTTCGGATTTGGGATATCGATTCTATGTTGATCAACTTATGAGAAGATATGAATTTAGTGTAGAAGAGATGAGTAGAATGAGGCAAATTATGGAGCTTCAAATACAGGAACTGGATCGCCTTATTTTACAAGCATCGGAATTTATATCAAAAGTTACACAATATACCACGGTGGCAGTTACGCCCAAAATCAGCAAAAGTGCAATAAAGCATTTGCAGCTCATTCCGGTGGATTTGTATAATATCCTGTTGATTTTTATAACCCATGCCGGGATCGTAAGAAATAAGTCAATACGATTAAAGCAGCCTGTCAGTGCTGAATTTATACAAAAACTTTCAGCAGTATTGGATGATAAACTGGGGGGGCTTACAATTGAAGAAATCAATCTTCCCAAGATTCAGGAAATTCAAAGGGAAATGAAGTACAATGAAGAATTACTGATTTCTATTTTAAACATCATTGCAGACAGTATTTCAGACATTGACAAGGCGGAAGTTTACCTGGGAGGAGCTACCAATATTTTTAATTTTCCTGAATACAATCAGATTGATAAGGCAAAAGAATTATTAGGATTTTTAGAAGAAAGAAGAAAGTTATATGAATTGTTTTCTTCCCATAATAAAGATAATAAGATTACCATTATGATTGGACGTGAAAACCAGTTTGAAGAAATAAAAAATTGTAGTGTGGTAATGACGAATTATTATTTGGGAGATGAGGTGGTCGGAACAATAGGGATTATCGGCCCGACGCGGATGGATTATGCAAAAATCGTATCTTCCTTAGAGTTTTTATCGAAAAATTTAAGCAGAATAATACTGAAAACTTTAAGAGGTACGGATGATTCATAATAAGAAAAACATTAAAAAAGCAAAGGATGTGATTCTAATGGGTAATAAGGAAGAGAATAAGAACAAGGAAGAAAGGCAAGATGTAATCCATGAAGCAGTAAATGAAGAACAAAAAATAAGCCCGGATCCGACTGAAACGGAAGAAACAAATTCAGCAGAAGAAATGAATTCATCGCAAGAAACAGATTCAACGGAAGATACAAGTTCAACGATAAATGAAGAAATTAATAAGATAAAAGCAGAACTTGAGGAAAAAAATAAAAAATGCCAAGAATATTTTAAAGCGCTTCAGCGCTCGGTGGCTGAATTTGATAATTACAGAAAAAGGGTACTGAGAGAACGAGAAGCATTACGTGATGACATAATAGGGGATACGGTGGCGGAATTTCTTCCTGTTTTAGACAACCTTGAAAGAGCTATCAATTCGTGCGATAATAATACGGATGTAAATAGCCTTTTAGAAGGCGTGAAAATGGTTTTTAAACAGTTTAAGGACATTTTGACCAAATTGGGAGTAGAGGAAATCCAAGCGGTTGGTGAAACTTTTAATCCGGAGTTACATAATGCGGTTATGCATGTTGAGGATGAAGAGGCCGGAGAAAATGTGATTATTGAAGAGTTTCAAAAAGGGTATAAATTAAAAGAAAAAGTGATTAGACACAGTATGGTAAAAGTTGCTAACTGATTAGTTCGCCATTTCTTTGAATATCTATTTAAAAATAGAATATATACTTTAGGAGGGTAATATTAATATGGGAAAAATCATTGGAATTGACTTAGGAACAACCAATTCATGTGTTGCCGTAATGGAAGGTGGAGAGCCTGTTGTTATTGCAAATGCGGAGGGTGCGAGAACCACTCCTTCTGTTGTTGCGTTTACCAAAGCAGGGGAAAGATTAGTAGGTCAAGTTGCAAAAAGACAAGCAATCACCAATCCTGACAGAACAATCATTTCTATAAAAAGAGATATGGGTACTGACAGAAGAGTTGAAATTGATGGTAAAAAGTATACTCCACAGGAAATTTCGGCTATGATTCTCCAAAAATTGAAAGCTGATGCAGAGAGTTATTTAGGGGAGCCGGTAACACAAGCCGTTATTACCGTGCCTGCATATTTTAGCGATTCTCAAAGACAGGCTACCAAGGATGCAGGTCGAATTGCAGGGCTGGAGGTTTTAAGAATTATTAACGAACCTACTGCGGCGGCTCTTGCGTATGGCTTGGATAAGGACCATGACCAGAAGATTATGGTTTATGACCTGGGTGGAGGTACTTTTGATGTATCTATATTGGAAATTGGTGACGGCGTTTTTGAGGTTCTTGCTACAAGTGGTAATAACCGTCTTGGCGGAGATGATTTTGATGAAAGAATTATCAATTACCTTGCCGAAGAGTTTAAGAAAGAACACGGTATTGATTTAAGAACCGATAGAATGGCGCTTCAACGTTTGAAGGAAGCGGCAGAGAAAGCCAAAATTGAGCTTTCCAGCGTTACTACAACCAATATTAATCTTCCGTTTATTACGGCAGATGCCAGCGGTCCTAAGCATCTGGATATGACCTTAACCAGAGCGAAATTTGAGGAACTTACTGCCGATTTGGTTGAAAAGACCATGGAACCTACCAGAAGGGCTCTCAGTGATGCTGGTTTGACACCGAATCAGATTGATAAAGTACTGCTGGTAGGTGGTTCTACAAGAATTCCTGCAGTACAGGAAGCCGTGAGAAGATTAATTGGTAAGGAACCGCATAAAGGGATTAACCCTGATGAGTGTGTTGCTATCGGTGCGGCTATTCAGGCCGGTGTCCTTGGCGGAGAAGTCAAAGACCTTCTTCTTTTGGATGTTACGCCGCTTTCATTGGGTATTGAGACATTAGGCGGTGTATTTACAAAGCTTATTGAAAGAAATACAACCATTCCGACCAAAAAGAGTCAAATCTTTTCCACTGCGGCAGACGGACAAACAAGTGTTGAAATCCATGTATTGCAGGGCGAAAGAGAAATGGCTGCAGACAATAAGACGCTGGGCAGATTTCAACTTACCGGTATTCCGCCGGCTCCAAGAGGTGTACCTCAGATAGAAGTAACCTTTGACATTGATGCAAACGGTATTGTTCATGTATCCGCAAAGGATTTGGGTACCGGAAATGAACAGAACATTACCATTACGGCAAGTACCAATTTGAGTGAAGAGGAAATAGAGAGAGCCGTTAAAGAAGCAGAAAAATATGCTGCTGAAGATAAAAAGAAAAGAGAAGCAATTGATGTCAGAAATAACGCTGATTCCATGGTTTATCAAACGGAAAAAACCCTTAAAGATTTAGGGGATAAAATCAGTGCCGATGAAAAGAGTCAAATACAAGCGGAAATCGATAAGGTGAAAGAAGCATTAAAAGGAACAGACACAGAAGCCATAAAGAAAGCAACGGAAGCGTTAACTCAAAAATTCTACGAAATTTCGCAGAAATTATATCAACAACAAGGCGGAGCTCAACCGGGAGCAGGATTTGATCCTAATGCACAAGGTCAGACACAACAAGGTACCGGTGGAGAAAATGTTTATGATGCCGATTATAAAGTTGTTGACGAAGACGACAATAATAAATAGAAAGATATAAAAAGATTAACTTTGATGATAAAATTAGGGCTGAAGCTTATAATGCTTTAGTCCTTTTTAAAATTACTCTATTTTAAAAATTTTTCTATGTATTTTTCATAAGTTGTGCTATAATATATTGGAGTGCCTACAAGAAGTACGACGAAATAAGGCGGTAACAGGCGTTATGGAGGATGCTTTAAGTGAAAGGTGGTAGACATGGCTGAAAAAAGAGACTATTATGAGGTTCTCGGTGTTAGTAGAGATGCATCAGATGAAGAGATAAAAAAAGCATATAGAAAATTGGCAAAAAAGTATCATCCTGATATAAACCCTGGAGATAAAGAAGCAGAAGCAAAGTTTAAAGAAGTCAATGAAGCCTATGAAGTCCTAAGTGATCCTCAGAAAAGAGCCCGATATGACCAATTCGGTCATGCAGGAACCGATCCTAATGGGTTTGGTGCCGGCGGTTTTGGCGGCTTTGGGGATTTTGACATGGGCGGATTCAGCGATATATTTGAAACCTTTTTTGGTGGTTTCGGTGGTTCGACCAGAAGAAACGGGCCTCAAAAAGGCAGAGATATAAGACACAGTATATCGATTGCATTTGAGGAGGCTGCTTTTGGCGTTGAAAAAGAAATTAACGTTATGAAAATGGAAAACTGTACTCATTGTGGAGGTTCCGGGGCAAAACCCGGTACAAGTCCGGTGATGTGTTCAAAATGTAAAGGAACCGGTCAGGTTCAATACACACAGCGAACGGCTTTCGGCCAATTTGTTAATGTTAGGACCTGTGATGCTTGTAACGGAGAAGGGAAAGTAATCACCAATCCGTGCAATGTGTGTCATGGTAGAGGTACTGTCAGAAAATCCAAAAAATTAAAAGTTAAAATTCCGGCCGGTATTGATGACGGTCAGACCATTTCTTTAAGAGGAGAAGGTGAACCCGGTAAAAGAGGAGGACCGCCGGGAGATTTGTTCATTACGGTGAACGTAAGACCGCATCCGTTGTTCCAGCGTCAAGGCATGGATATAATATGTGAGGTTCCTATCACTTTTGCACAGGCTGCATTAGGAGCTGAACTGGAAGTGCCTACATTGGACGGAAAGGTTAAATATACCATCCCTGAGGGGACACAATCAGCAACGGTATTCCGTTTAAAAGGAAAAGGGATTCCCAATATTAGGGGTTACGGTCGTGGTGACCAGTATGTGAAAGTCATTGTAGAAGTGCCGAAAAATCTTAATGAGCGTCAAAAAGAGCTTTTGAGGCAATTTGCGGAATTAGACAATGGAGCTACGTATGAACAAAGAAAAGGATTTTTTGAGAAAATGAAAAGTGCATTAGGTCTTTAGTATGATGTTACGGAGGTAAAACCATTGAAATGGATTGAAGTAAAAATTACCACCACGCCGGAAGCAAGTGAAGCAGTGTCCGGTATTCTGTATGATATGGGAATTGGCGGATTGTATATTGAAGATCCGAGAGATATTATAAATAACAGCAAGCAGCCCGGAGATTGGGATTATTTAGAGGAAGAATTAACAAAGGTTGATCCTGACAAAGTGGTTATTCGAGCCTATTTTCCCGAAGAAGTAAATTATGCGGAAAAGATATCATTCCTTGAAGAGAAGATGAAGACCGTATCACAATATTTTGATATAGGTAGCGGGAAAATTGAAATTGCAGAGGTTTTTGAAAAAGATTGGGCGAATAATTGGAAAAAATACTATAAACCTATAAAAATAGGTGCCAGGATTGTTGTTAAGCCCACCTGGGAAGAATATCATAGTGAAAATCCTGATGAAATTATTGTAGAAATGGATCCGGGAATGGCATTTGGTACCGGGACTCATGAAACAACCAGAATGTGTATAGAACTTATTGAAAAGTACGTTGAGTCCGGTGATAGCGTGTTGGATGTTGGATGTGGAAGCGGCATTCTTGGAATTACTGCTTTAAAGCTTGGAGCAGGCAAATGTATTGGCGTGGATATTGATGAAAATGCCGTTCATGTTGCCAAGGAAAATACCGTCATTAACGGTGTTGAGCATAAGATAGAAATACGACATGGTAATCTTCTGAACGTGGTGGATGGACAATTTGATGTTATCGTAGCCAATATCATTGCAGATGTGATCATAGAACTGTCTGCAATGATAAAACCTTATCTAAAAATAGAGGGTGTTTTTATTGCATCCGGTATTATTCATGAACGGTATGATGAAGTAAAAGCAAAGTTGCAATCTCAGGGATTTGTTTTAAAAGATGAATTGTTCTTGGGTGAATGGGTGGCAGTAGCCGTATCAGTTCATTGAAAGTGGTGAATATATGCCGAAATTTTTTGTCGAGCCTTCCGGTATAAAAGGCGACAATATTTTTATAACCGGTGAAGATGTAAATCATATAACAAAAGTATTGAGATTGTCCCGAAATGATATTATAATAATTAGTGACGGGCAAGGGAATGATTATAAAGTGGTTTTAGAGGAAATTGACCGAGAAGAAATAAAAACCAGAATTATAGAGCATACGGTATCGGAAAGTGAGCCGCCTGTAGAAGTAATACTGTTTCAAGGAATACCAAAATCCGACAAGATGGAATTTATTATTCAGAAAACGACAGAATTAGGCATTAGTAAGATAGTTCCTGTTATTACGAAACGTACCATTGTGAAGTTCAATGATGCAAAGTCTGAAAAGAACAAATTGGAACGATGGCAGAAAATTGCACTGGAAGCTGCAAAGCAATGTAATCGGGGAAGAGTACCTGTTATTTCTAAACCGTTGCTTTTTGATGAAGCAATAGAGCGAATGAAAGAAACGGAATTGCGGATTATGCCTTATGAAAAAGAAGAATCAAACCGTTTGAGAGATATATTAAAATATAGGACAGAAGTAAAAAAGATTGGAATCTTCATTGGGCCTGAAGGAGGATTTGATGAGGAGGAAGTATATAAGGCGCGTTGTGCAGGTGTAGTTACCAGTACTCTTGGTTCAAGAATATTACGTACAGAAACAGCCGGAGTTGTAGTATTATCAATTCTTATGTATGAGTATAACGGTATATAAAGTTTAATACGATGGTTGTTTATTTGAGAATGGAAGAGGGTAAAGGAGAGGTTCAGATGAAGAAACGCGAAAAAGAAGCAATCATTAATAAGTTGCTTTTAGTAACAGCTTTGACAATTGTAGCATCCATTATACTTTCATTAATTTATGGTGGATATATACGTACCAAATATATTTTGGCTATGCCTAAGATTATGATTGCTCTGAGCATTGTAGGAATCATTGGGACAATTTATTTTGGATTCAAGGTATATAAGACGAAAGCCTTCAAAAACCATCAGTTTGTATTGTTAATACTTTCCGTTATTTTATCAATCAGCAGCGTTGCTATATATTATTATAATATTTATGCTATTTATGTATTATATATTCTAATAGGACTTTACTTAGTGGTTACTTTCGCATATAATATATATAGAATAAGAACAAAATAGGCCCGAACGTTCGGGCGATATGGGGATGTAGCGCAGTGGGAGCGCACAACACTGGCAGTGTTGGGGTCGAGGGTTCGAATCCCTTCATCTCCACCATCCAATAATGCTGGTATTCATACAATGAAAAGCCCTTGAAGAAAGGGCTTTTTGGTGTTTATAGGAAAATTTGGGTAAATTATTTTGCTGTTTTTAGTATGATATTTGTAACTGTAAGGAATCGTACACCCGGGGTGTGCAAAGTTTATAAGGCATTTCAAAAAACAAGGAGGACTTTACATGAAAACTATTCTATTCCAAGGAGATTCCATAACCGATGCGGGTCGCAGCAGAGAAAGCGATATGAACAAAGGCATTGGTTATGCTACCATGGTATCGGGGAAGCTTGGCCTTAAATATCCGGGCCAATATTCTTTTCTTAACAGGGGCATAAGCGGCAACAGAATTGTTGATGTTTATGCAAGAATAAGAGCGGATATTATTAATTTAAATCCTGATTATATGAGTCTTTTAATAGGTGTTAACGACGTTTGGCATGAGTTGACAGTACAAAACGGTGTTGCTGCTGATAAATATGAAAAAATATATTGTCTTCTTATGGAAGAAGTTTTAGAAAACCTGCCGGACATTAAAATAATGCTTTTAGAACCTTTTGTACTTCCAGGTACTGCAACAGAGGAAAAGTGGGATATTTTTGACAGGGAAGTTCGAATAAGGGCCGAAAAGGTAAAGCAAGTGGCTGAAAAGTTTAATCTTACCTTCGTTTCGTTGCAGGACAAGTTTGATGAAGCAGTAAAACTTGCGCCTCCGTCTTACTGGCTTTATGACGGAGTTCATCCTACATCTGCGGGGCACGCTTTAATTGCAAAAGAATGGATTTTGGCTTTTGAATCAATAAAATAAATTGAATAGCCATTGGCCAAAAGTATAAAACACGATACAATTATAGGAGGTACGATTGTGATAAGAGTAACGGTTTGGAACGAATTTCAACATGAAAAAAGTGATATGGTTGTACAAAAGCATTATCCAAAGGGTATACATAATGCTATAGCTGATTTTCTTAAAACAAATGAAGATATAGTGGTTACAACTGCACATCTTGATATGCCGGAGCATGGACTGCCCGATGAGGTTTTAGATAACACCGATGTGCTCATTTGGTGGGGACACATAGCGCATCATAAAGTTTCAGATGAAGTGGTACAAAAAGTATGCGATAGGATTTTAATGGGTATGGGAGCAATTTTCTTACATTCAGCACATCATAGTAAGCCATTTAAAAAGATATTGGGAACCAGTGGAAATTTGACGTGGCGTGAATCTGGAGAGAGTCTTCGCCTTTGGTGTGTTGACCCAACCCATCCAATCAATGAAGGGTTATCAATGCATTTAGATATTGATGAAGAAGAAACATATGGAGAATATTTTGACATTCCTACCCCGGATGAGTTAGTATACATAAGTTGGTATAGTGGAGGGGATGTTTTTAGAAGTGGTTGTACCTGGAAACGTGGCTGCGGTAAAATTTTCTACTTTCAACCTGGCCATGAAACATACCCCATTTATCATAATGAACAGGTTCAGAAAATCATTACAAATGCTGTACGCTGGGCAAAACCGATTAGACGGATGGATAAACTAGAATGTATACATGCACCTGTTTCACTTGAAGATCAAAAGAAGGTTAAGTAAACAACAAATATAAAAATACTTCCAAGTAGACAGTCTAATTTTTCATTCATCAGACTGTCTACTTTGGAAGTATTTCAATATATTAAAAATTATTCTTCAACGAAAACCCAAGTTCTGGTTTGAAAGTCACCAGGAAGTGGTTCAATGAGAATTCCGGAATACATTAGCTCATCGCCGCTGTATATTTTATCCGTACCTAAAAGCTTATAAGTCGAAGTTTCCTTCAAGCCTTTCAGTTTCAGTTTTACAAATGTATCGCATGGTTTTGCCAAAACTCTGCAATAAACAACATAGCATTTTGATTGATTTTCCGCAACGTGCATCCAAGCTGTTTCATTGCCCTCAAACGGAGATTTCAGTCTGTAAAAATCACCAAATTGAACAAGGGTTCTAATCTCTTTATAGAATTGAATTTGTTCTCTGACTTCTTCCTGTTCATCCTCTGTCATACTGTTAAGGTCGAGTTCATAACCAAACATTCCTGACATGGCAACATCTCCTCTTGTTTTCAAAGGAGTGATTCTGTGAATTTGGTGGTTTGGCACGGCGGAAACATGAGCACCCATTGTGCTGGGAGGATAAACGATACTTGTCCCGTATTGAATTTTTAGTCTTTCGATTGCATCTGTATCATCACTGGTCCATGTTTGGGGCATATAATACAGCATACCCGGATCATATCGGCCACCGCCGCCTGAACAACTTTCAAAAAGAACATCCGGAAATTCGCTTGTAAGCTTTTCAAGCATGCTATAAAGTCCAAGCATATATCTGTGGGCGGTTTCTCTTTGACGGTTGGCCGGAAGAGCTGCAGAACCAACCTCTGTCATATGGCGGTTCATATCCCACTTAACATAAGCTATCGGAGCGGATTTCAGAATATCTGAAATCATTGTGTAAACAGCATCGCGGACATCTTGTCTGGAGAAATCCAGAACCAGTTGATTTCTTCCCTCTGATCTTGTCCGGTCAGGAACGTGCAAACACCAGTCCGGATGAGCACGATACAGCTCGCTGTCCGGTGAAATCATTTCCGGTTCGAACCACAGCCCAAACTTCATGCCCAGTTCGTTAACTTTCTTCACAAGAGCAGGAAGACCGTTCGGAAGTTTTTCTTTGTTCACAAACCAGTCACCAAGAGAAGAGGAGTCATCATTTCTTTTGCCAAACCAGCCATCGTCTAAAACAAAAAGTTCAATTCCCAACTCTTTGGCGGTTTTTGCAAGTTTCATTATTTTTTCTTCGTTAAAATTAAAATATGTAGCTTCCCAATTGTTTATCAGGATTGGGCGAACGCTGTCACGATATTTTCCACGGCAAAGCCTTGTCCTGTAAAGTTTGTGGTATGTTCTTGACATATCTCCGATGCCGTTGTTTGAATAAACCATAACAACTTCCGGAGTTTGAAAAATCTCGCCGGGTTCCAATCTCCATTCAAAGTTAAACGGATTGATTCCCATGGTAACTCTTGTTTTTTTGAGTTGGTCAACTTCGACATTTGCCAAAAAGTTACCGCTATATACTAAGCTAAATCCATATATATCACCGTGGTCTTCATCGGTATTTTTATCTAAAAGGGCAATAAAAGGGTTATGTTGATGTGAGCTTGCACCACGCCTGCTTTCAATAGATTGAATACCGCTACGAAGCGGACTTCTCTCAATATGCCTCTCTCTTGCCCAGGCGCCGGAAAGATGCAAAAAATCAAAGTCTGCCCTATCAAAATCAACGGATACACTTGAAGCTTGCAATAATGTTAACGCCTTATTTCCGGTGTTTTCAAATCGAACGGATCTTGTTATTGCATTCATGTTTTCAAACGCCGTATATAGCAAATATGCTTTTAGTCCTGTTAGTTCGTCTACAAGGCATATTTCCAGTGTTTGTGCTTCATTTTCATGTTCCACATAGGTTGCCGGCAGACCTTCTAATTTTGGTTTACCGTTAAAAATTTTGTGAGAATCATATTTGAACTCAGAGATAGTAGAGCCGTTTTCCAGTTTAACATGAACGGCAGGAGCTCTCATATCAGAACTTCCGTAAGTAGGGTATTCAAGTTTGATGGTGTCGAGTGAAATTCCAAAAGTTTTGTTAATCGGTGAAAAAGCCGCATCTTTATATGCCATGAGGTTTTCCGGAGAAAATTTAGAAAGTTTTTTTCCAAAATATAAATGATGTAAAAGCCCTCCTTCTAAAATATTGAATATGTAGCTTGTTTTATTGGTATAAATATGAAACGTTTTGTCTTTATCGCAATAGGTAATTGCCATATATTTACCTCCTGTATATAAAAATTTATATATATTATATTATTTTTGACTTCCAAACTCAATATTTGAAAATTTTTTATAACGAATAGGAAAGTTCTATCTTTTGATTTTTGAGTTTAAGAGAACTTTCCGTCAATGCGTTTCAAAAAAGCTTCCTTAAACGCTTGGTTCAGAAGCTTTTTTTATAATCAGAAGGCGATTTTCCTGTTATTCTTTTAAAAAATGTACTAAAATAGTTTTGATTTTCAAAGCCTAATGCATATGAAACTTCTTTGACATTAAAATCATTTTGAAGCATATGGATGGCCTTTTTCACTTTTAGCTGGTTAAAGTATGAAACCACACCTATTCCTGTAAATTTATAGAACGTTTTTCGTAAATTATGAGGGCTCATGTGACATAATTGGGCAATCTCATTAATGGTAAGATTTTTGTCAATATTTTTTTCCAACACTTTAACGATGTTGTAATAATTTTTGGCACTTGTGGAGGTGTATTTGATGTTGGATGCAATATCGTTTTTCAAAATGGACAAGATAAGGTTTTCCAGTCTGTTGACAATCATATTTGCTTCTATTTCTTTGTTTTCCTTTAGGGATATTACTTTGTAATCATCTATTTCAAAATTTTCCTGAATTAATTTCAATATCTCTTCAGCTTCGTCAATATTTTCCTGAATTAAATGAAACACTTGAGAGGCCATATCTGGCATTGTTTCCGTACCAAAACTGATAATTAACACGGTAGGTTTTGTTCCTTTTTCAGCCCAAATTTTGTGAAATTCCATAGGACTGTGAAAAATCACTTGCCCTTTGTTTAGAAGATAAACCTTTTCGTTTGCCGTGGCACCCACATTTCCGTCTAAAATAAATATCATTTCCCAAAAATCATGGGCTTCACCGTCAAAGTAGTAGTCTTTGGCAAATTGAGCTTTAAATGCGGTATATAAATTTTTAATATGAATAGGCCTTGGTATGTTTACGGATAAATACACATTATCACTTCCATAAGTATCATAATTTAAAGATTTATTATCATAAAAAATATATATATTTCATTTTTAATACCTTATAATGATATCAAAATAATTTTTATAAATCAAGGGAGGAATTCGTTTGAAAACATACAAATTGGCTGTCATTGGTGCCGGCGCTCGAGGAATGACCTATGCTGATTATAGCATTGACCATCCGGAAAAATTCGAAATTGTAGCAGTTGCAGAGCCTCATGATATAAGGCGTAATGATGCAAAAGTTAAATATCATATTCCGGATGAAATGTGTTTTAAAGATTATAAGGATTTTTTCAAGCTGCCTAAATGTGCCGATGTTGTTATGATTTGCACTTTGGATGACCTTCATTTTGACCCTGCCATGAAAGCAATTGAAAAGGGCTATGATATCTTATTGGAAAAACCCATTGCACCAACTCCTGAAGAATGTATTGCCATAACAAAAGCTGCCAATGAAAAAGGCGTAAATATCATCGTCTGCCATGTACTTCGGTATACTCCTTTTTTCCGAAAGCTGAAAGATATTCTTGATGACGGTACCATTGGAGAAGTAATGAACGTTATTCATTGCGAAGGAGTAGGGAACCTGCATCAAAGCCATAGCTTTGTCAGGGGAAACTGGAGAAATACAACGGTGGGGGCTCCAATGCTTTTGGCAAAGTCATGCCATGATATTGATCTTTTGCAATGGCTGCTAGGCAAAAAATGCGAAAAAGTTCAGTCATTTGGTGCACTTACCCATTTTACACCGGAAAATCAGCCGGAAGGTGCGCCGGATCGATGTACAGACGGTTGTAAATATAGTGATTCTTGTTTTTATTATGCGCCAAGGCTTTATATTGAAAAGAAAAACGGTTGGTTTGAATGTGCGGCTACAAAGCTTCAAAATCCAACTGACGAGCAAATTTTGGAAGCCCTTAAAACAACCAATTATGGAAAATGTGTATATAAATGTGATAATAATGTGGTGGACCATCAAGTTGTCAATATGCTGTTTGAAGGCAACTGTACGGTATCTTTTACCATGTCTGCTTTTAACAAAGGCGGAAGGCATATGCGGATTATGGGAACCAAAGGCGAAATTTGGGCCGACTTGGAGGAAGATATTATTAAAATTTATGATTTTAAAACACAGGCCTTTAGTACCGTTCATGCTTATGAAAGAAATGTCGACGGTACCATCGTAGGCGGTCACGGCGGTGGTGATACGGGAATTATGGATGATTTATATGAATTTTTGAACGGTACATACAAAGGCAAATCCATTGCCGGAATTAATGTGTCAAACGATAATCACCTTATCGTTTTTGCGGCTGAAAAATCACGGCATGAAAATATTGTGGTTGATATGGGAGAATATAAAAAATCGTTAGAAAAAACTCCTTGACATTAGGCTCAAGGAGTTTTTTATGTAGGGAATATTTAGAAAGCCTTAAATTTTTCTTTTTTGACGCCGCATACAGGACACTTATCAGGAACAGGTCCGGCTTCTGTATAACCGCATACTGGGCAAATATATACTTCACCAAGTTCCATATCCTTGCCTTGCATTGCGGCTGCCCTTGCTTGTTCAAACAATTTAACGTGAATTTTTTCAGCTTCTAAAGCAAAGCGGAATGCACGGGCAGCACCTTCTTCTTTTTGGAACTGGGCAGCATTTAAATATACGGGATACATTTGTTCCACTTCGTGTTTTTCACCGTTGATTGCTCCCTGAAGATTATCCACGGTTTTGCCTGCGCCGAATTCTGCACCTGCTGTAACGGTTGCAGGCCCTACCTGTTCACCAAGCTCACGAAAATGATTGTCTGCATGTGCCCATTCTGCGTAAGCAATTGCTTCAAACAGCCTTTTTATGTTTGGAAACCCTTCTTTACCTGCCATGTCTCCCCAAATAAGATAGCGCATGTGCGCTGCGCTTTCTCCGCCATAAGCAGAACGTAAAAAATCCGCTGTCATTGCGTTTTTTACTGCCATTGCTTATCCCTCCTAAAATAATTTTTTAGTATCTTAATAGAGTATTACCTAATTTTATAAATTTTATAATGAAAGAATTTTTTCTCTCACCGAAAAAATTCTACTGTTACCGTTATAACAATATATGTATAAAGTGTTTAATTAAGGTTTTACAACATAATATATTATAGAATGTATATTATAGGATATCAAATATTTTGCACTTTTGATAATGGGAGGAATAGGTATGCTGAGAGCATCGGATTTTAGGCAGAAAGAAGTCATTAACATTGTGGACGGATGTAGATTGGGATATGTTTATGACGTGGAGATTAATATGGAAAAGGGCGTTATAGAAGCCATTATCGTACCGGGGCCGGGCAGGTTTTTAGGGATATTCGGACGGGATAATGATTATGTAATACCTTGGGAAAAAATTAAGAAGGTTGGGGATGATATCATTTTAGTGGAATTAAGGTGAAGTATAAACAGAAGATAATTTATTTGAAAACAAGGGTGCATTTAATTTAGTTAAGAAGCTTAGAGCCTGTTAACGCAGTGGAGGAATAGCCACATCACCTGCTTGAGCGACAGCGAGTTTGATGTGGCCCGACACAAGTTTACAGGCTCTTTGTTTTGTAGCGTAGATATATACACTCTTGGAAGCAATTTTTTTGGTTGACCGTCTATAAAAGTTTTTTGTATAATAAAAAAGTTACTTTTGTATGAGTTCTATTTATAAATATATAAATAAATACAAAAAATTAGAAAGGGATCGGAACATGAAATTGGTACTCAATCAGGACATTGTTTCCTATAATGGTTCCAATCGTCTTAAAAAGTTTTTGAATGCCGGAATGGTCATGATATGGCCTGCACTGATTGTTTTTGTCATTGAGTGGATGCAGCGGAATAATTACAAAAGTACTGTCGATTGGATGATGCAAAATGGCAGTGAAGCGTTTTTCAATTATCTATTGTCCTTTTTATTAAACCTTCTTATGATTGCAGTAACAGGGTATATTCATATAGGAAGTTTTATTTATTCGGTTCTTGCATTATTATTTAGCATTATTAATGTCAATAAAATGAAATTTTTGGGAGAACCTTTTTATCCTTGGGATTTTTTGATGGCCAGAAATATTTTGAATTTATTAAGATATCTGTATGAATATATGGACTTGATGAAGAGTGTATTGCTTGTATTCTTGTTTGTGTTATTCTATTTCATTGTTAGGAACAGAAAATTTTCAATCCACATACGATGGGTTTACAGAGTTATTGTAGGGATAATATCCGCCAGTGCAATATTTTCCATAGCATTTTATGAGTATACTCCCGTAAAAAGCGTAATTGACGCTTTTAATATAGAAAGAATCATGTGGGAGCAAAAAAGTAATTATGAGAAAAACGGTATGCTATTGTCGTTTATATTGAATACCGAATTTGCCTTTGTAAAAGCTCCTGAAGGATATGGGGAAGCATTGGTTGCCGAAACGGTAAATGAAATCATTCAATATATTGGAAACGACCAAAAGGTTACTCAGTCGATGGAGAAACCTGATATTATTCTTATCATGGATGAAGCCTTTTGGGATCCCACCAGTTTTAATACAATATTATTTGAAAATGATCCAATACCAACCATTAGACAATATCAATCAGGCAGTATGTTATCGCCTACATTTGGTGGCTCAACGGCAAATGTAGAATTTGAGGTGCTTACAGGTTTTAATAATGCATTTTTCAATAGAGGCTCCATTCCTTATCAGCAGTATATTCATAAACCGATACCGTCGCTTGTAAGTATATTAAAGGATTACGGATATATGACTACAGCCATTCATCCGTATTATAACTGGTATTATCGTCGTGAAAAAGTTTATATCTATTTAGGGTTTCATCAGTTTATTCATCTTGAGAATTTTGACAAGTCTAACGTGAAAGGGCATTTTATCTCGGATGAGCAAGTTTTTCAAAAAATTATCGAACATCTTCAAACAAACAGCGACCCAAGTTTTATTTTTGCCATTACGATGCAAAATCATGGGCCTTATGAAAAAAATCGATATGAGGACGAAATGGCTAACAGCATTCAAGTATTAGATGGTAATATTCCAGATGATTCTTTGGATATGTTGAATACTTACACTCAGGGAGTTATGGATGCGGACCGGAGTTTTAGAATTCTTGAGGATTACGTTAGTAATAGGCCTAAACCGACAATTATAGTATTTTTCGGTGATCACTTACCATATTTGGGTGAAAACTATGCACTATACAGCCAGGCCGGTTTTATAGACCCTGAAAACTGGACATTGGAAGATATAAAAAAGATAAGAAGTGTTCCACTTGTCATCTATTCAAATTATATGGATATGAAGGATACGGTTACAGAAGTCAGTCCGTCGTTCTTATTTTCTAAAATATTGAAAATGGCAGACATAAAAGTTCCTGTATACTATCAATTTTTGGAGCAATTAAGTAATGAGTTGCCTGTTTTCCTAAAAGATTTGGTAATGGATGTTCAAGGCAGTTTATATGAGCAGGTTCCTGAGGAGTTTAGCAATTTAATTGATGCTTACAGGGTTATTCAATATGATATTTTGTTTGGCCGACAGTACAGTAAAAATATTTTGTTTGATCTTTTTTCTGCTTTCGAAACTGAGTGAAAAATGAAGAATGGTTAAGATAGGAGTATATAAATAAGAAAATAATTCCTAGATCATCATAGACCAACTATATTTTGTATATTATAATTAAATATGTTCAATATATTGTGAAAACAAGGGGGGAAATAAATGAAGTGTCCTTTTTGTAGTTTTGAAGAAAGTAAGGTGATTGATTCAAGACCAACTGACGAAGGTGTTGCCATTCGCCGAAGAAGAGAGTGTTTAAAATGCGGAAAGCGTTTTACCACTTATGAAAAAATTGAAAATGTTCCTATTATTGTTATTAAAAAGGACAAGACCCGACAGCCTTTTGATAGAGAAAAGCTGTTAAATGGTTTATTGCGGGCTTGTGAAAAGAGACCCGTATCCCTTCAAACATTGGAAGGTATTGTAAACGACATAGAGAGTGTGATTTATAACTCCCTTGAAAGAGAGGTAACTTCCAAGCAAATTGGGGAGATGGTGATGGAAAAGCTAAAAGACGTTGATGAAGTTTCTTATGTGCGATTTGCTTCGGTATATAGGCAATTTAAAGATATTAATACGTTTCTCGATGAATTAAACAAACTGTTGAGGGATAAAGAATTTAGCGACAAATAATATATTAATTTAGGTGAAGAAGGGGTATTTTTCATGATTGAAAAAATTAAAAAACGTGACGGTTTAATCGTAGATTTTGATCCTGAGAAGATAACAAATGCCATTTTTAAAGCCGCCAAAGTAGTAGGAGGCCATGATTACGAGTTGGCAAAGCAGTTGACGGATAAAGTCATTGACTACCTGGAAAACGTACAGAAGCTTGACATACCTGAAGTAGAACAAGTTCAGGATGCAGTGGAAAAGATTTTAATTGAAAACGGACACGCTGCCACGGCTAAAAAATATATTTTATATCGTGCAGAAAGAAATCGGATACGCGAAAAGAATACTCGTCTGATGAATATATATAAAGATATTACATTTCAGGAATCAAAGTATAATGATATTAAACGGGAAAATGCCAATGTGGACGGAGATACCGCAATGGGCACTATGTTGAAATACGGTTCCGAAGGTGCCAAAGTATTTAATGAGATGTTTGTACTGAAGCCGGAACATGCACGTGCCCACAGGGAAGGGGATATCCATATTCATGATATGGATTTTTTAACTCTTACCATGACCTGCTGCCAAATTGACATTTTAAAATTATTCAAAGGTGGATTCAGTACGGGACACGGACATTTAAGGGAGCCCAATAGTGTGGCAAGTTATGCTGCATTGGCCGCCATTGCCATTCAGGCCAATCAAAATGACATGCATGGAGGGCAAAGCATTCCGAATTTTGATTATGGCATTGCCCCTGGTGTAGCGAAAACTTATGTAAAATTATATAAATCCAACCTGGCAAAGTTTTTGTTTATGCGTTTTCCAAATCAAGAGGAAGATTATACAAAATTAATTGATGAAGTAGTGAATCAAACCATTGAAGAAACGAGCCTGAAGCCTGCAATGAAGACAGAACCTAAATATTATAAGCAGGAATTAAAAAATCTATTAAAGTATTTTGAGGATGAAGAAGCCATTCAGTTGGCCCAAAAATATGCCGAACAATTTTCCTTAAAAGAAGTGGAAAGAGAAACTTTCCAGGCAATGGAAGCTTTTGTACATAACCTCAACAGTATGCATTCCAGAGCCGGTTCACAGACGCCGTTTTCTTCCATAAACTTTGGTACCGATATCTCTCCTGAGGGAAGATTGGTCAGCAAGTGTTTATTGGAGGCTACCTATAAAGGTCTTGGAAACGGTGAAACTCCTATCTTTCCTATTTTGATTTTTAAAGTAAAAGCAGGAGTATCCTATAATCCCGGAGATCCTAATTACGATTTGTTTAAACTTGCTTGTAAGGTTAGTGCAAAAAGGCTTTTTCCGAACTTTAGCTTTTTGGATGCTCCGTTTAATAAGGTATACAGCGATAGGGGGCCGGATTCGGAAGTGGCTTATATGGGTTGTAGAACAAGAGTAATTGCCAATGTATACGACCCGGATAAGGAGGTTACCAGCGGAAGGGGAAATTTAAGTTTTACTTCCATTAATCTTCCTGCCATTGCAATTGTCAGTCAAGGCAATATTGATAATTTCTTTATTGAACTGGATAAAAAGATTGATATCATCATTGACCAATTGTTAGAACGATTAGAGATACAGTCCAGGAAAAAAGTAAAAAACTTTCCGTTTTTAATGGGACAAGGAATATGGATTGATTCCGACAAGCTGGGCTGGGAAGATGAAGTGCGTGAAGTGATAAAGCATGGAACGCTTACCATGGGATTTATCGGCCTGGCTGAAACACTGGTAGCGTTAATCGGAAAACATCATGGAGAATCGGATGCGGCACAAGCACTTGGATTAAAAATTGTAAAGCATATGAGAAACAGAATGGATCAGGCAAGCCAAAAATATAAACTGAATTTTTCGTTAATTGCCACGCCGGCAGAAGGATTGGCAGGAAGGTTTGTAAGTATTGATAAAAAACGGTTTGGGATTATTCCGGGTGTAACCGATAAGGAATATTATACCAATTCCTTTCATATTCCTGTTTATTACCCGATATCCGTATTTGAAAAGATACAAAAAGAAGCGCCTTACCATGAGTTGACCAACGGAGGCCATATTACCTATGTGGAATTGGACGGAGATCCTTCAGAAAATTTGGAGGCTTTTGAGACGGTTGTACGTGCCATGTATGAAGCAGGAATCGGATACGGTTCCATCAATCATCCTGTAGACAGGGACCCTGTTTGCGGTTATACCGGCGTGATAGGAAATATTTGTCCGAAATGTGGCAGGGCGGACGGAGATAACGGTGTAAAATTTGAGCGCATAAGAAGGATTACCGGTTATTTGGTAGGCGATTTGTCGCGTTGGAATGATGCCAAAAAGGCCGAAGAAAGAGACCGAGTAAAACATTTTATGTAGGGGAATATTAATGGATATGGAACGCTATATCGATTTGCATACTCATTCAACAGCATCGGACGGAACCATGACTCCGTCCGAATTAATTGAATATGCCATGGAGAAAAACCTTGCTGCAATTGCCATTACCGACCATGACACCGTAGAGGGTGTTCAACAAGTCATAAGGAACCATGCAGTGAATCCCTATATTGAAGTGATACCGGGGATTGAAATCAGTGTTGAGTATGAAGGTGAAATGCACATATTAGGGTATTATATTGATGTGGAACATCCGTTGCTGAATCAGACGTTAGAACGTCTAAGAGAATTTCGGAACCGCAGAAATCCCAAAATTCTTGAGAAACTCAACCAAATGGGTTTTTCCATTACACTGGATGAAGTGGCGGCCAAGGCGAACGGAGAAATTATAGGCCGTCCTCATATTGCTGCGGTTATGCAAGAAAAAGGATTTGTCTCCAGTATTAATGAAGCATTTGAAAAATATCTTGACGTAGGGAAACCGGCTTATGTAAGTAGACAAAGGCTTACTCCCAGGGAAGGAATTAAGCTGATAAAAGATGCAGGTGGCATTGCAGTATTGGCACATCCCGTTTACTTGGAAAAAAAAGGGGTGGAGTTTGAAGAACTGTTGAAACGTTTAATTGACGATGGATTGGACGGTATGGAATGCTACTATGCCACCTATTCCAAGATGGAACAAGACCAATATTTAGCACTGGCGGCAAAATATAATTTGTTGGTGACAGGAGGTAGTGATTTTCACGGGAGGAATAAGCCTGACATTGATTTGGGCACAGGTTATGGCGATTTGAAAATACCTTATTATTTATTGGAAAAAATAAAAAAAGGTTTAGGGCGAGATTAAAAAAAGCTCCTTATCATGGATAATAATAAGGAGGCTTTGTATGAAAAAAGTATTAAAAGTAGTTTCAAATTATATTATAGCAAGTGACAAACAACTTTATCAATTTTAAAATTGAACAAATAATTAAAAATTCATAGTAATAATTTGTTTATTTGTACCCAAAAATACATAATAAGAGGGATTCTTTAGCATGCATGTGAATATTAATATTCCAAAACCGGTGAATGATATATTGAATCGGTTAAACAATAACGGGCATGAAGCGTTTGTGGTAGGAGGTTGTGTAAGGGATTCCTTTTTGGGGAGAATCCCGGAGGATTGGGATATTACAACCTCTGCTTTTCCTGAACAAGTGAAGAAAATATTTGACAAAACGTATGATACGGGTATTAAACACGGTACTGTTACCGTGTTGATTGACCATCTACCGTATGAAGTTACTACCTATCGTATTGACGGTGGATATGAAGATTGTAGGCATCCAACCGAGGTTTTATTTACAAGTAACATTGTAGAGGATTTAAAACGGCGCGATTTTACCATGAATGCCATTGCTTATCATCCGGATAAAGGTTTTATTGATCCTTATCACGGGATAGAGGATATAAAGCATAAGATCATTCGGTGTGTAGGGAAACCAGAAGAAAGATTTCAGGAAGACGCCTTAAGGATGCTTCGTGCCGTCCGGTTTGCAGCCCAGTTGGATTTTATTATTGAGAAAAGTACTTTTGAAGCCATCAAAACAAATGGCCGACTTATATCCAAAGTCAGTTCCGAGAGAATACGCGAGGAGTTAAATAAGCTTTTGTTGTCCAATCATCCGGAAAAGTTGTTGTTGCTAACCGAAACCGGAATAATGGATATGATTCTTCCGGAATTTCAACAATGCATGCTTACGGAACAACATCATCCTTATCATATCTATAATGTAGGGGAGCATATTATAGAAACCGTTAAAAATATTGAACCGGATTTCATTTTACGCTGGACCATGCTGTTGCATGATATGGGGAAGGCATTGACCCGAACAACAGATGAAAAAGGAATGGATCATTTTTATGACCATACGGTAAAGAGTGAAGAAATTGCATATAACATTTTAAGGAGATTAAAATTTGATAATAGGTCCATGAACAAAATCATTCGATTGATCAAATGGCATGACCACCCTATAGAGCCTACGAAAAAAGCGGTGAAAAGAGCCGTAAGGGTAATCGGCGAGGATATTATTGAGGATTTGTTTAAAGTAAAAGAAGCTGATATGAGAGCACAAAATCCTGAGTTTTTGCAGGAACGACTGATTCAGCTTGAACATGTTAAGGAAATTTATGAACATATAAAACATTCGCAAGAGTGTTTTTCCATGAAGGATTTGGCCGTGAACGGCTCGGATTTGATTGACATTGGTTTTAAGGAAGGGAAACAAATCGGGCGGGTATTGGAAAAGTTATTGGATTACGTAATAGACCGGCCCGAAGCAAATCAAAAAGAGCATTTATTGGAATATGCCAAGAGATATTTGGATTAATTCACAAATATCTAAAATCTAAATGCTACTTTCAGGCTATGGCTATTTTTCTTATCCAATGCCGTCTTAATGGCTTTTCGATAATCTTTCAATTCAAAGGTATGGGTCAACATATTTCTCACTTTTAATTTTTTGCTGCTCAGTAAATCCAAAGCAATTTTATAAGCCGGTTCCTTTGTTCCGTCTTTTTTTATTTCGGTATTATAATACATGGAACCGGTTAGTTTTAGCTCCTTAAACCATATCGGCGTCCAGTCTACTTTTTTAGGGTAGCTTGCCAATCCTACCAGAATCATTGTACCTTTTGCACGGGTAAATCTTAGAGACTCATCAATGGAGGAAGATGAACCAACGCAGTCAAATACTTTATCAAACCCGCCCAGCATAAAGCGCTTTCCAAGAATAGGCTGATATAATTTACCGTGGGTAATGGTTTTTAATTCATCATAATAGTCGGTATTTCTCGTATATATAATTTTGTCTGCGCCGAATTCTTTTGCCATGTCAGCTTGAAAATCGTATTTGGCCATAACCGTGATATGACAATTGCTACCTAAAGCACGAATGCATGCGACAACAAGAAGTCCTATCACGCCGCTGCCTACCACCAAAACTTTTTCATTATTATCAGGAAAATTATTCATTACGGGGTGCAATGCGGAGCAAATAGGGTCTATCATAACGGCTTCTTCATTGGTTATACTGTCATTCACCTTATATAAATGGGATTTATGGGCCAGATAATATTCTCCCCAGCTGCCACTTGTATCTCTGCAAAAGCCAATGCTTATGCCCGGTGCAATAGGTGGTTTGGTGATGTTTTCGCAAAGGGAGTAGTTGCCTGCAATGCAGTTGGGACATGGTGGGTCTATTTCCCTTACGTCACAGGAAAGCAGAGGATCCGCTACTACTCTGTCACCGACACAAAATTCTTTCACATTATTTCCCTTTTGCGCGACGATACCTACGTTTTCGTGACCGATGACAAAGGGAAAAGAAACAAAGGGGGAGGTGGAGGGGCTGTCATGCAGAAGAATCATATTCAAGTCACTTCCGCAAATACCGCCGTAAATGGTTTTAATCAATACCCAGTTTTCATTGGGAAGAGTAGGGATGTCAATATCTTTTAAGGATACACAGGATAACGGACCGTAATATAAGTCCTTATGTATTGCTCCCAATGCCATTGTTGTTAAGTATCTGGGAACCGAGGCATGAAATACTACTGCTTTCAACTTATGTCATCTCCTATGTTGAACGTTTTATCTATATTGTTGACAGGGAAACAGGAAATTAGACATGGAAGTGGGAAATTACAGAATACAGATTTAGGAATATATGAATCCGCATTCATGATGTGGCATATTAAATTGGAGGCATTGTGCAAAAGTTTTTTTTTACATTATTATATGGCAATACAGCGGGCAACCACAGACAAAGCCGTCAACTTAATAATCCATATTATGGATACATGTTCATATATGGATAAATTTTTTTATTCCGAATGCTACAGAGTCACGGTGCAGGCAAATAGACATTTAGGCAAAAATACCGCGGACGGTATTTTTAGCATCACCCGCAACACGGACGTTGCGTTGATGCGGCCTAAATGAGTATTTGACAAGCCGGTGAGTCTGTGCATGAGGAATACGATTTAGGAATATATGAACATGTATCCATTATATTACACCTTAGGTTGACGGTATTGGCCCGGTGTTCGCTTCTACATTGCATATTAATTCACATATGGATAAATCGTAAAAACTTTTATTTCATACATTCCGGTTTCTTTATGGGGAATACTTTTTTACTGTCCAAATAATCCTGCACAATCCTCAATGCTTCGCCGAATCTCTGGAAATGTACTACTTCTCTTTCTCTGAGGAATCTTAACGGTTGTATAACATCAGGGTCATCGGCAAGGCTGATTAGGTATTCATACGTTGATCTGGCTTTTTGTTCGGCTGCCATATCTTCCTGAAGGTCGGTAATAGGGTCCCCTTTTGATTGGATATATGCCGCCGTAAACGGTACACCACTTGCATTTACCGGATAAACGGCTCTGTCGTGATCGGCGTAATATGCATCCAATCCTGCAGCTTTGATTTCCTCAATACTTGCGCCTTTCACCAGTTGATGTACCATGCTTCCGATCATTTCCAGATGGGCCAGTTCTTCGGTTCCTATATCGTTTAAAATACCTTTTGCTTCAGGAGTTATCATGGAAAATCTTTGGCTTAAATATCGAAGGGATGCGGCTAGTTCTCCGTCCGGTCCACCGTATTGTGTGATGATGACTTTGGCCATTCTGGGGTTCGGATTTTTAATTTTCACCGGAAATTCTAATTTTTTTTCATATACCCACATACATTAACACTCCTCTCCTGCAAGTTCAAAGTTGAATTCATAGTTCCACGGCCACGGGTTATTAATCCATTGCCAGGGATAGCAGCTTGGAGAACGAAAAGAAGTCAGCGGCCCGTAAAGTCTTTCATACTGTTCTTTTAACATTTTGGATTGCATTGCTGCTGCGTTGTATCTCATTAGTGCATCTTGGTCGCATGGATGTGTATCCAGATAAAGCTGAAGGTCCACAAGCATGAAATCTATAGCAGTAAGATGTTTTAAAAGTTCATCTCTGCTCATATTCATAATCCATTGCCTCCTTATTCATCATATTCCGCCGGTCTACATTTTTTGTTTTCGCCTACATAAGGGCTGACAAGTTCCGGAAAGATTGTACCTTTTATCAAGCCCTCAACAGGGGAAAGGGTACTGCATAACTTTTGAAAAGGAACATAAGCTGTAGCTAGTTTTACATTGGTTAGAACGGTTTCCTGTGGGATACAATTCGGTAAACATCCTTGTCGCCATGGCATAGGCTGCATTTCCGGCATATATGGCATATATTCTTTTTCAGGAAGTTGTTTTTCAGAACCTCTTCTAGATATCATAGCGGTAAACCTCCTTATTAATGATGTTCTCTATACATAATATTCTGTAAACGGAAAAGTGTGATAAATTCTGTCATAAAATAGTATTGGGACAGCGGTTCCCGCTGTCCCGGTTGAATTTGGTTATTCACTGACAACGTCTGTTTCTGCGGTTGAGGTTATACCATAACCGCCACAATTACAATAGAATATTAACAGGAATAAAATAATAAACCATAAAATAGTATCTCTGTCATTGAATAATCCACCGAAGAAACTCATATATGTTCACTTCTTTCCCCTTTATAATATGTTTTAATAATATGTGACATTTATAAAAAGATTTATAAAAAGATATATTTTTTATTTTTATCTGTTGCAGCCGTAGCCGTAACCGCCAAAGCCGCCGCAGAAGCAGAGAATAAGGAGAATAATAATAATCCATATCCAGATTTCATTGGCACCGAAACCAAAGAATCCGCTTGTATTTGTATCAGCCATTTTCTGAACCTCCTTTTAAAATATGTTTTTTATTTCATTATTTTTTGTAACCATACCCGCAATTTCCGCAGTAGAATAACCATAAGAAAACAAGGATGAAGAAAAGGATTTCTGAATTATCAAAAATACCGTATCCTTTTGCCATAAAAAAACCTCCTTAGATTATTTCTTTTCTGAGGAATAGCCATATACGCCGCAATTGCAATAGAATAACAGCAAGAATAGAATGATGAACCAAAGAATGGTATCTCTGTCTAAAATGTTGCTGAAGAATGACATGCTTTTTCACTCCTTATCATAATAAATTTAACTCTTCATTGCTTTTCAATAAGTTGCTACTTTCCATATCTTCCATATCCATACCCACAGCTGCCACAATAGAACAACCATAAGAAGACAAGGATAAAGAAGAGGATTTCAGCGTTATCAAATATTCCGTATTTATCCGACATCATCTCACCTCCTCCCGGAACAGTTTAGGGGTTAAGCATGTTGTGTGTTTCAGTAGTTCAGTAGTATATTATGATATCTCTTGGAAAAAGGTTACAGTTAGAAAAGTGTTTTTTTGTTTATTGCTTGGAACATAGGGTATTATAAATTAATAAAGGAATAAGGCATTTGAAAGGAAGAGGAACCATGAATAAAGCGGATATCGGTTTAATAGGAATTGGAGTGATGGGTGAAAATCTCGCTATGAATATGGAAAGGAATGGATTTACCGTAGCCGTTTATAATCGTACGACGGAAAAAGTAGCCCGTTTTGTGGAAGAGCGCGGAAAAGGCAAGAATATTGTAGGTGCTTATTCCATCCGTGAGCTTGTTGATGTTTTAAAAAAGCCACGTAAAGTAATGTTAATGGTGAAGGCGGGAGAAGCGGTAGATCATCTCATTCATCAATTAGTTCCGTATTTGGAAAAAGGAGATATTGTTATAGACGGAGGGAATTCTTATTTTAAAGATACCAATAGACGCACACAAAGCCTGGAAGAAAAGGGGATATTGTATATAGGAGCAGGGATCTCAGGCGGTGAAGAAGGAGCATTAAAAGGCCCCAGTATTATGCCGGGGGGTTCAAAAGAAGCATGGCAGTATGTAGCCCCCATCTTTCAAAAAATTGCCGCAAGGGTGGAAGACGGTTCCCCATGCTGCGAGTGGGTTGGGCCAAACGGAGCAGGGCATTTTGTAAAAATGGTTCATAACGGCATTGAATATGGAGATATGCAGTTAATCAGCGAAGCGTATTTTATTTTGAAAAACATTTTAAAACTAAACCATCTTGAAATGCAGAAAATATTTATAGAATGGAATCAGGGGGAACTAAGCAGTTATTTAATAGAAATTACGGCCAATATATTAGGCCACCTGGATGAAAATACGGGCAAGCCTTTAGTGGAATATATCCTGGATACGGCACATCAAAAAGGAACAGGGCAATGGTCCAGCCAGACGGCTTTAGAACTTGGCGTGGCTGTTCCTACCATTACGGAAGCGGTCTTTGCACGTTCCCTTTCCATGATAAAGGAGGAGAGAAAAAAAGCTTCGGAAATGTTCACGACACCGGATTATTCGTATCAAGGGGATAAAGAGGAGTTTATAGAAGCGGTAAGACAAGCTCTTTATGCCTCAAAGATTTGTTCTTACGCCCAAGGGTTTGCATTGTTAAAAGAAGCGTCAAAACAATATCAGTGGGAATTGGATTTAGGTAGCATTGCTTTGATGTGGCGGGAAGGATGTATCATTCGTGCGCGTTTTTTAGAGCGCATAAAGGAAGCATTTGACCAAAATCCGTTGTTATCCAACTTGCTGGTAGCTCCCTTTTTTAAAGAAGCATTGGAAAAAGCGCAATCCGGTTGGCGCAAAGTTGTTGCCACTGCTGTGCAAATGGGTTTACCGGTTCCCGGTTTTACCTCTGCATTATCCTATTTTGACAGCTATCGTTTGGAGAGACTTCCGGCCAATATGATACAGGCCCAGAGAGACTACTTTGGCGCACATACCTACCAACGGATTGATAAGCCGGGAACTTATCATACGGACTGGGTTGGCTCAGGACAAGAGACAGAGATTTAAATTGTAGAATAAAGCATTGATAAAATCGGATAAAAGAGATACAATATTATACGGCAGTAAAAACAGGGAGTGGTATAAACATGAAAGTGTTAATCTTGTCGGTGACGGCAGGGCAAGGCCATCATCAAAGCGCGAAAGCCGTAATGGAGTACCTGGTTGCAAACAATGTGGAATGCGTTATGCTGGATACGTTTGAATATATTAATCCCATTTTAAGCGAATCCATTGCCAGGGGGTACCTTATTTCAACCAAATTTACTCCTGCAGTTTACGGTAAATTATACCGTTTGGCTGAAAAGAAAGAAAAAAATGATTCGACATTTTCTATGAGTGCCCTGATAAGCTCGATTCTTTCCAGAAAGCTGATAACGTACATACAGGATTATAATCCGAATGTGATTGTATGTACTCATATTTTTGCAGCACAGATTGTCAGCCATTTGCAACGGAAAAATATGTTAAACGCAAAGACCATAGGCATCATTACCGATTTTACCATACACCCTTTTTGGGAAGATACCGATTTGGATTATTATATTACGGCAAATGAATTGCTAAACTATCAGGCACAGAAAAAAGGCATCCCGGAAAAAAAGATTAAGGCTCTGGGAATACCTATTCATAGCAAATTTGCCGTAAAGATGAATCAATCGGAGGCAAGGGCATTATTAGGTATTGAAGATAAGCTTACCGTGCTTGTTATGAGCGGAAGCATGGGTTATGGCAATGTAGGAAAAATCGTCAGAAAAATGGATAAGCTGGTGGACATGGATTTTCAAATTATGTCGGTTTGTGGGAACAACAAGCGCCTTAAAAAACATATTGATTTATTAAGTTCCAGAAAAAAAATATATAATTACGGGTTTGTGGACAATGTGGACGTTATGATGGATGCTGCCGATTGTATTGTTACCAAGCCAGGCGGTTTAACGGTATCGGAAAGTTTGGCAAAAGGACTGCCGATGATCTTAATGAATCCAATACCCGGACAGGAAGACAGAAATGTTGATTTTCTTTTAAATAACGGATTAGCCGTCAAAATAAGCAGTACGTTTCCTATTGATGAAGCATTGTATCAAATTCTTTCCTGTGAATGGAGACGGCAGCAATTTAAACAATGCATAGAGCGTTTTGGAAAGCCTTATGCAACAAGAGATCTATGTAATTTTATAAGGAGTATTGCTGAAGCAAACAAATAGAATTTATAAAACGGGAGACTTTTGTATGGAGAAGATAGATTGGCAAGAAAAAATTAATTTAACGATGTTGACTGATTTTTATGAAATTACCATGGCGAATGGATATTTGCAAAACGGTTTGGCCGACAAAATCGCATATTTTGATATGTTTTTCCGTAAAGTTCCGGATAACGGCGGCTACGCCATAATGGCCGGTGTGGAACAAATGATTCAATATCTTAAAAATCTTAAGTTCGATGATGAAGATATCGAATACTTAAGAAGTAAAAAAATATTTGATGAGCAATTTTTGCAATATCTAAAAGATTTTAAATTTTGCTGTGATGTTTGGGCCATCCCTGAGGGAACACCTATTTTTCCGAATGAGCCGATTGTTATTGTAAGAGGTCCCGTTATTCAGGCACAGTTTGTGGAAACTATGATATTACTTACCATTAATCATCAAAGCTTAATTGCTACAAAGTCCAGCCGTATTGTACGAGCTGCCCAAGGAAGACCGGTCATGGAGTTTGGTTCGCGAAGGGCCCAGGGATATCATGGTGCAATTCTCGGTGCCAGAGCAGCATATATTGGTGGATGTGTGGGAACCGCTTGTACGATTGCAGACAGGGAATATGGCATACCGGCTTTAGGAACCATGGCTCATAGCTGGGTTCAATTGTTTCCAAGCGAGTTGGAGGCATTTAGAGCCTATGCAAGGGTATATCCTGATAACTGTGTTTTATTGGTGGATACATACAATGTGCTCAAGTCGGGAATTCCAAATGCAATTCGGGTATTTAATGAAGAGGTCGTACCAAGAGGATATCGGCCTGCAGGGATACGAATTGACAGTGGGGATATCACGTATTTGTCTAAAGTTGCAAGGAAAATGCTGGATGAGGCGGGATTCCCTGATTGTAAGATTATTGCGTCCAATGCCTTGGATGAGTATATTATACGAGATATACTTTCGCAAGGCGCAAAAGTGGACTCTTTCGGTGTAGGGGAACGCTTAATTACTTCCAAGTCGGAACCGGTATTTGGCGGTGTTTATAAATTAGTTGCGGTAGAAGAGAACGGAAAAATCATTCCTAAAATCAAATTAAGTGAGAATGTGGAGAAAATCACTAATCCATGTTTTAAACAAGTATACCGGTTGTTCAGCAGGGACACCGACAAGGCGATTGCAGATGTGATTACTTTGGCGGATGAAGTCATTGATGACACTCAAAGTTATGAAATCTTTGACCCTGAGCATACTTGGAAACGAAAGACCGTAACGGATTTTTATGCCAAGAAGCTGTTGGTTCAAATTTTTGACAACGGACAGTGTGTCTATGAAAGTCCTAAATTATCGGATATTCAAAAATATTGTAAAGCGCAAATAGATACCTTATGGGATGAAGTCTTGAGGTTTGAGAATCCTCATAAGTATTATGTGGATTTGTCAAAACCGTTGTGGGATATCAAGCATAGATTGTTGCAAGATTATTCCATGAAATAATGGAACAATAACGCATAGAATTTTTTACACAGTAAAGGGGGAATGACTTGTGAAAAAATTTACTACTAAAATGCTGGTGGAAGCGGGAATCATGATTGCATTGGCGCAAATATTAAGTTATATAAAAGTTTATGAAGCACCGTATGGAGGTTCCGTTACGGCAGGCAGTATGATACCGATTATGTTGTACGCCTTGCATTGGGGTGTAGGGCCCGGATTGCTGGCAGGAACGGTTTATGGGCTTCTTCAGTTTATTTTGGGACCTAAATATTCATTTCACATATTGTGCATTTTACTTGATTATTTGGTTGCTTTTGGCGTATTGGGCTTAGCAGGATTATCAAGAAAAACGTTTACCGGCTCCATGGTAGGCGTATTCATAGCCGTATTTGGACGTTTTATCTCCCACGTACTTTCAGGCGTCACCATTTGGGCATCCTATGCACCCGAAGGCACCAATCCGTGGGTATATTCCATCTTATACAATGGTTCTTATTTATTGCCGGAGTTGATTATTTCGTTGGTACTCATTATGATATTGTACAAACCGTTGAAGAAGATTATGTAGTTATCAATATTTGCACATTTTACGGGCGAACACTGTTCGCTCTTACCTTAAGATACTAACGTAAGGACATCATACATGGTGTCCCAAATCGGTATATTCTTATACGGACGCCATGTATGGCGTCCCTACAAATACCGTACATACGTTAGTTTTTACGGTATGGAAAGAATAAAAAAGATAATCGTTATCCATATATGGGTTAATATAGATTTATCCATAGGTGTATTCATAGCTTATATAACACCTTAAATTGGCGACATTGCCAGTCGTCGCCCGCCAATTAAAAATGCTACCACCTTGTACGGTTCTGTACTTCCACTATTTCAATATCATGCCCTTCTTGATTTAACATATCCGCAACCTGTTTTGCTTTTTCATAATTTTCAAAAATGGTTGCATTGATCAGTTGAGAAGGAACATATTTTCCGTCTGACGTTTTTTCAATATATTTTTCCAGTTCTTTTTGCACTTTTAAAATATATGATTTGTCAATATTTGCTTGTCGTGGATTGATAAAATTCTTCTGCATTTTTACTTCCTCCAAGGTTATATTTATATATATTTTATGTTAATTATATGGTTTATATAAATTAGTATGAAGTAAAAAATATTTGGCATTTTTTTCTACAGGAGATTTTTTAGTGGTATTTTCTTTATAAAGCGTTCATTTTAGTTGTGTTTCTATTAAAAGTATTGTAAAATGTTACATAAATGCATAAAATTTTATTAAGGCTTGTAAAATGAATACAGGCCAAAAATAGGAAGGGCGGGTTGTTTATGAATAAGGCAGCGGCGGTTGTATCCAATTTTATAGGAATATTGGTCAACGGTATCAAAAGGTTTTATACCAATACGTTTTTTACGTTGATTATTTTTGGAATCAGTTGTGTTTTGATTCATTGGGAAGGAATAATCAATGATGTTGAAAAAATTCTTTTGCGGATGATGATGGTTTCTCTATTGGGATTACTGATATCAACTCTTTTTACATTGATTACGGAAAAGTTAGATGTTCCTGTCAAACAGTTTAAGATTATTAATCCCGTTATCAGTTTTATTGTTCCTGCTTTATATTTCTTCTTCTTTCTAACGGATATTAGTAACCGATATCAGGTGACCGCATTAATGGGTATCTACGTCGCATTTCTGTTGGTTGCGGTTTATTATTCCAATAAGACAAGTAATGAAGCATTTACCGTGCATTTCTCATATCTGGTCAAAAATATGTTTACTTCGGCTGTTGTTTCTCTTCTTATTGTCATGTTGGGATTGTTCCTATGTATGACAGCCGTTTATTTTTTAATTTATAAATTCAGCGATTTGGACAAAATATTATTCACCATTTTTTCGTTTAGTTGGATTGTATTATTTGTAAATTTATTTTTTGCAATGTTACCTGAAAAGCCGGAAGATTATCAAATCCCTAAGTTCTTTAAGGTCGTTACATTGTACACCGCACTACCCATCTATTTGGGACTGCTCCTCATATTATATGTATACTTGGGCAAGATTGCAGTTACACGGAAATTCCCGTCCGGACAGCTTAATTGGTTTGCTTCGTTTGCATCGCTTATCGGGATCTTTTTGTTTGTGACCTTAAAACAGTATTCGGATAAAAATACGTTTGTAAAATGGTATATCAAGTATTTTGGATATGTGCTTTTGCCGATTATTGCAATGCAGTGTATTGCGGTTCATATTCGCTTTCAAAATTATGGGCTTACATCCCCAAGATATGTTTCCATGGTTTTAATCGGCCTGTCCATTGTAACGGCCGTCGTTTCTTTAATTCAATATGGAAAACATGTACCGTATGTTTTATTTTTGGGGGGGTTATGTTCACTAATGCTTACTATAGGGCCTCTCAATCTTTATAATGTGCCGTTAAATGAGCAAGAATCCAGGTTGATTCGAGTGTTGAAGAATAATTCTATGTTAAAGGATAATAATGAAATCATAGCAAAAGCCGATATAGACAAGGAAGAAAAAATAAAGATTACCAGTGCCTACAATTACATTGTTGGTGATGATGTTGGAAAATCCAAGTTGTTAAACGCCTATAACGGGAAACCCTTTAAACAGGTTTTCGGCTTTGAACAGGAATTTGAAGAAAATGATCATAGATATAATAACAATTATACTTATGTGAATTATTATTCCAAAACACAGGATGTAGATCTAAGCGGTTACAGCAAAATGCTAAATATTATCCCTTATTATAGACCACAGTCTATCATCAAGATTGATAATAATATATTAACCATCAATTATAATGAAACAGAATATTCTATTGATTTAAACAGCTTTATAAAGGGTGTATATGATGAATACGGTACAACGGATATGATGCCGCAAGACAGCCTGATGGTAGAACAAAATGGTATAAAACTAATAATAACCGATATAAGTTTTAAGGTCAATAGAAGCAATGGGGATATTGAAATTAATGATGTGATGGGGTATGTATTGTTTCGATAAGTGGTAAAAAAATAGTAAAAAAAAATATAAAAAGTAGTTGCACAACTCATATACTTTGTGGTAAACTACTATAGAAAATACACACATCTTATGATTTTCGAAGGGTTCCTGAGGTAATCAGGCTTTTGAAAAAAGGATTAAGATGGAGGTACAAAAACAGGAGGTTGATTTATGTCAGTTATTTCAATGAAACAATTGTTAGAAGCAGGTGTGCATTTCGGGCACCAAACCAGAAGATGGAATCCCAAAATGGCAGAGTACATCTTTACTGAGAGGAACGGTATTTATATTATCGATCTTCAGAAAACAGTAAAGAAGATTGAAGAGGCTTATTACTTCGTTCGTGAAGTAGCGATGAACGGGGATTCTGTTCTTTTTGTAGGTACTAAAAAACAAGCCCAGGATTCTATCAAAGAAGAGGCAGAAAGATGTAATATGTATTATGTCAATGCCAGATGGCTGGGCGGAATGCTTACAAACTTCAAAACCATTCGTAAGCGTATTGACAGATTAGCTCAATTAAAGCAAATGGAAGAAGACGGTACCTTTGACTTGTTACCTAAAAAAGAAGTTATTAAATTAAGAAGTGAAAGGGAGAAACTTGAAAAATTCCTTGGCGGTATCAAGGATATGAAAGAACTCCCGGGTGCACTTTTTGTGGTTGATCCCAGAAAAGAAAAGATTGCCGTTTCAGAAGCAAGGAAATTAGGCATTCCTGTTGTAGCAATCGTGGATACGAATTGTGATCCTGACGAAGTAGATTATGTAATACCCGGTAATGACGATGCAATTAGAGCTGTAAAATTAATTACGTCTAAAATTGCAGATGCTGTTCTTGAAGGAAGACAGGGAGAACAAATCGTAGCCGAAAGTTCATCGGAAAAAGTGGCTGAAGAAGTAGTTGAAGAAATAGTTGAAGAAGTTACTGAGGAAGAAGTTTCTGCTGAAGCGGAATAATATCAATACCCAGTCATACCTTAGACTGGGTATTGCTTTGAAATTTATTTTAACATGTTATATTGCATAAAAAATGCATATTGATAAAAAATAGTATGAGAGACGTTAATAGGAGGTATGATGAATGTTTACTGCTGCAGATGTTAAGGAGTTACGTGAAAGAACCGGTTGTGGAATGATGGATTGTAAAAAAGCGCTTACCGACGCTAACGGTGATATGGAAAAAGCAATAGAACTATTGAGAGAAAGAGGTCTGGCTGCTGCTGCAAAGAAAGCAGGAAGAATTGCGGCTGAAGGATTGGTGGAAGCATACATACATGGTAATGGTCGAATCGGTGTATTGGTGGAAGTTAATTCCGAAACGGATTTTGTCGCTAAAAATGCGGAGTTTAAAGAATTTGTAAAAGATATAGCAATGCAAATCGCTGCTGCTAATCCCCGTTATGTAAAGAGGGAAGACGTGCCTGAAGAAGTTATAGAAAAGGAAAAAGAAATTCTTAAGACTCAGGCTTTAAATGAAGGCAAGCCGGAAAAAGTTGTCGAAAAAATAGTAGAAGGAAGACTGGAAAAATTCTATCAAGAAGTTTGTTTGCTTGATCAACCTTTTATTAAAGATCCCGATCGCACGGTTCGTGATTTATTAAATGAAAAAATTGCTACCATTGGAGAAAATATTGTTATACGTAGATTCGTACGTTTTGAAAGAGGAGAAGGCCTTGAAAAACGTTCTGACAACTTTGCCGAAGAAGTTGCAAAGATGGTAAAGTAGTCAGAAGTCATATTTTTATAAAATGATAATATGGAACACAAATTGATGTGTTCCTTTTTTAAAGAAATTTATAAATTTTAGAAGGAATTTATATGAAAGTGTAGAACATATAATTAGATGGAGGAAATTTTAATGGTTCCAAAGTATAAAAGAGTAATTTTAAAAATCAGTGGAGAAGCATTAGCCGGCAAAGGAAAGTTTGGACTTGACGCTGATACTGTGAGTGCCATTTCCGATCAGATTAAAAAAGCGGTTGAATTAGGTGTACAAGTTGCGATTGTAGTAGGCGGAGGTAATTTTTGGCGTGGCAGAAGCGGTAAAAATATGGACAGAACCAGAGCGGATCACATGGGAATGCTGGCTACGGTCATTAATGCATTGGCATTGCAGGATGCCTTGGAAGCAAGAAATATTCCTACCAGAGTTCAAACTGCCATTGAGATGCGCCAAATTGCAGAGCCGTATATTCGTGGCAAAGCGGTAAGGCATTTGGAAAAAGGCAGAGTTGTCATCTTTGCTTGTGGAACAGGGAATCCTTTCTTTTCCACGGATACCACGGCAGCATTAAGAGCTGCGGAAATTGATGCCGACATTATTTTGTTGGCTAAAAAAGTTGACGGTGTTTATGATTCAGATCCTGAACTTAATCCTAATGCCGTTAAATATAATCAATTAACTTACATAGATATTTTAAACAAGGGATTAGGGGTTATGGATTCAACGGCCACATCTCTTTGTATGGATAATAACATACCACTTATTGTATTTGGATTGGATTGTCCTGACAACATTATTAAAGTTCTTATGGGAGAACATATTGGCACAATAGTAAAGGAGGGAAAATGAATTATGGCAGATAATTATAAGGAAATTGAAGGTAAAATGAAAAAAACCATCAGTATCTTAGAGGAAGAACTTGTAGGCATTCGGGCAGGCAGAGCTAATCCGGCTATTTTGGAAAAAGTGACGGTAGATTATTATGGTGTACCTACACCCATTACTCAGATTGGCAATGTATCTGTTCCGGAAGCAAGGATGTTGGTTATTCAACCTTGGGACACAAGTATTGTAAAAGAGGTAGAGAAGGCACTGTTAAAATCCGATATTGGCATTACTCCTACCAGTGACGGAAAGGTGATACGTTTGATTTTTCCTCCGTTAACGGAAGAAAGAAGAAAGGAATTAGTAAAAACCGTTCATAAAAAAGGGGAAGAGGCAAAAGTAGCCATACGGGCGGTAAGAAGAGATGCTTTGGATCATTACAAGATGCAGAAAAAGAATTCGGAAATTACCGAAGATGACTTAAAGGATATTGAAAAAGATATACAAAATCTCACGGACAAATATATTAAAGAAATAGACTCCATTATCGACAAGAAGGAAAAAGAGATATTGGAGGTATAATCTTGGGAGGTATAATATGCTTCCTGATGTATTGGGTTACGAGTGTGAACAGGGAAAGCAGAAATTATTGGAGAGAGGGTTTACTAATATTTTCATAGTACATACCAAATCACCATTTAAACATGAGGATACCAATGATTGTTCTGAAAGAATCATACGGACGAGATACATAAATTCGTCATCAGTGGAATTATTAGTGTGCCGTGTATCGACGTAATAACTTAACCCCTCAGCAAGAGAGGGGGTTTCTTTTTATTTTTTATTCATGTCTAACCTTGGGGGGCTAATGGTTTTGAAAATTGGTGTAAAAGGTTTTTTTGACAAATTTACGGGGCATAAGGAAAGTATAAACGTTGACTATACAAAATTACCTGAGCATATTGCAATTATTATGGACGGAAACGGCAGATGGGCCAGAAAACGAGCCATGCCTCGAAATTCAGGGCATAGGGCAGGAGCTCAAACGTTGAAAAAAATTGCCGAATTTTGTAATGATATTGGTATAAAAATATTAACAGTGTATGCGTTTTCCACTGAAAACTGGAAAAGGCCCAAACAGGAAGTAGATTCATTGATGAATTTACTTTTGGAGTATTTAAAAGATTCCGAAAGACAGCTAGCGGGAAAAAATATCGTTATAAAGGTAATAGGCAATACATCGCAGCTTTCTGAAGAAATTCAGGAACAGATTATAAAGACGGAAAAACTTACCGAGAAAAACGACGGATTGTTGCTGAATATTGCCATTAATTACGGTGGCAGAGATGAGTTGGTGTATGCCGTTAAAAATATTGTTCAGGAATTTCAAGAGGGGAAAATAGATATTAATGACATTAATGAGCAACTTATTTCCGAACGATTGTATACAGGAGGATTAAAAGATCCTGATTTAATCATTCGTCCCAGTGGTGAGCTTCGGCTTAGTAACTTTTTATTATGGCAGGCTGCATATTCGGAGTTTTGGTTTTCCAATATATATTGGCCTGATTTTACGCCGGATGATCTTTTAAGGGCAGTAAGCGACTATCAGCAAAGGCACAGAAGATTTGGAGGTATATAGGTGATTAGTACAAGAATTATCAGTGCTATAATCGGATTGCTTTTATTGTTTGTCATCTTTTTGTCTGATATAATATTTATTAACATAGGTGTTGCAATCGTATCCATTATTGCTTTGTTTGAATTATTGAATACACTTCATTACAAAAAGAATATACCTTTGGTGGCGGCAGCTTTGGCGGGAGGTATTATTTTTATAATATTCCCGTTTGTTTCGAGCAAGTTTGCGTTACCTATATTATATGTTTATATCATCGTGCTGTTTGTGATGCTTTTAAAATATCATCATGCCATATCGTTAAATGATATTACGATTATTTTTTTTATGATTATCTATACCTGCTTCTTTCTTTCGCATATTACTTTTACGCGTATGATGGAAAACGGTAAAATATTGGTATGGCTCATTTTTATTGGTGCTTGGGTCACGGATACATGTGCATTTTTTGTGGGGATATCAATAGGCAGGCATAAGCTGGTTCCTCAAATTAGTCCTAAAAAGACGATAGAAGGATCCATTGGCGGAATCATAGGTTGTGTATTGGCCTTTATCCTGTTTGGAATGGGCGTTAATCATTTCGGTACATATCATGTGAACTATGTCAATTTAGTGATTTTGGGCTTATTGTGTTCGGTGTTCGGACAGATAGGAGACTTATTTGCCTCTGTTATTAAGAGACAGTATGGAGTGAAAGATTTCGGAAGCATTATGCCGGGACATGGCGGCATATTAGATAGATTTGACAGTGTTATTTTAGTGGCACCGCTGGTATATTATTATTTGATGCTGTTTGATGTAATTATATAGGAGCGGCTTGATGATATTATTACAGTCATTTCATAGGGAGTAGTCACATATGTTTAAAAATATATCAATATTGGGGGCTACCGGTTCCATTGGAACTCAGGCGTTGGAAGTGGTAGACCACTTGCAGGATATAAAGGTATGGGGATTGTCAGCAAATACGGATATCGATTTGTTGGAGAAACAAATTCGAAAATATCAACCTAAAATTGCAGCCGTAATGAGTGAAAGGCACGCCGAAGAATTAAAGATTCGAATAAGAGATACCAATACCAAAGTGGTACATGGCATGGACGGACTTATAGAAGTGGCAACCGTACCTGAAGTTGAGATGGTGCTAACATCCGTTGTCGGTATAGTAGGGCTTGTTCCCACCATTCAGGCCATAAGAAGCGGAAAACACATTGCTCTTGCCAATAAGGAAACTCTTGTAACGGCAGGACAAATTGTTATGCAAGAAGCAAAGGCAAGGGATGTTAAGATTATTCCGGTCGACAGTGAACATTCGGCTATTTTTCAGTGTTTGGAAGGCAACGGACAACATTCGGCTGTCAAAAGGCTGATATTAACGGCTTCCGGAGGACCGTTTTTGGGAAGAACAAAAAAAGAACTTCAATCCGTTACACCGGCAGAAGCGTTAAAGCATCCAAATTGGAATATGGGAAATAAAATCACCATTGATTCTGCCACTTTAATGAATAAAGGTTTAGAAGTTATTGAAGCAAAATGGCTTTTTGATATGCCGCCGGAATGTATACAAGTTTTGATTCATCCTCAAAGCATTATCCATTCCATGGTGGAATTTATTGATCATGCCGTTATTGCACAACTGGGCGTACCGGATATGAAGCTTCCTATTCAATATGCTTTTACTTATCCCAAGCGAGTGGAATCTACCTGTGCCGCATTGGATTTTGTACGGAATCATACATTGACATTTGATGAACCGGATATGAAAACTTTTCGCTGCTTGAAACTTGCATACAATGCTGTTTTTGAAGGCGGGACAATGCCTGTGGTATTAAATGCTGCCAATGAAATTGCGGTACAGTTGTTTTTAGACAATAAAATCAGTTTTACGGAAATTCCCGACATTATCGAAAATACAATGAAAAAGCATAACAATATTATATCTCCTGCTTTAGAGGATATAATAAAAGTTGATAGCTGGTCGCGGGAAACGGTGAAAGCGCTAATTTAGTTGGAAAAGTTGGAAGAGTTGGAAAAGTTGGAAGAGTTGGAAAAGTTGGAAAAGTTGGAAAGTTGGAAGAGTTGGAAAAGTTGGAAGAGTTGGAAATTGGAAGATAGAAAGCGGAACAGTGGATACGGATTGTAGGGAACGCATGGTATGCGTTCCGTAATATGGAATATTCAGTTGATGACGCGAATAAACAAATTATTATAAGGACGGTGGTTATGTTGGTAACTGCAATATCGGCAATTATTGTTTTTGCCTTATTAATTTTTATCCACGAACTAGGGCATTTTAGCGTGGCAAAGATGGTAGATATCAAAGTGCATGAATTTGCAATTGGCATGGGGCCTTTGTTGGCAAAATTCAAAAAAGGGGAGACCATGTATTCCATTCGAGCGTTACCCATTGGCGGATATGTGAAGATGGAAGGAGAAGAAGAGGCTTCCACCGATGAAAGAGCGTTTAGGAATCGGCCGTTGTGGGCAAGGATTGCCGTAATAGTTGCAGGTGCTTTTATGAATCTTGTTTTAGGCTTTGTTATCTTTATCATCCTTACTTATATGTCAGGTGGGATTGTTGAACCCGTCATTGGTGAGTTAATGGACAACATGCCTGCACAGAAAGCAGGGCTTATGCCCGGGGACCGAATTGTCAAGATCGATAATACAAAAATAAATATCCAAGATGATATACGATTCTACTTAATGTATTCAAAAGACAAACCTATAAAAATTACGGTGAAACGAAACGGGAAAATTTTAGCGCCCTTTGAAGTTACACCGGAATACAGTGAGGAAAGTCAGGCTTATATGTTAGGGTATAAAGCGCAAGTGGTAGAACCCACATTGATGAATACGCTTAGTAATTCCTTTTATGAAACCATTTTTTATAGCAAGATAGTACTTTTTTCTCTAGGGGAATTAATTACGGGTAGAGTTGGTTTTAATCAGATGTCAGGTCCGGTAGGAATTGTCAAGGAAATCGGAACTGCGGCAAGTTTAGGAATTGCGCCGTTATTGATGCTTGCAGCATTGATTAGTATCAATTTGGGGGTATTTAATCTTTTGCCCATCCCTGCGTTGGACGGAAGTAAAATTTTCTTCTTGTTGGTGGAAGGGATAAGGAGAAAACCCATCGATCCGGAAAAAGAAGGGTTAGTTCATATGATTGGTTTTGCAATGCTTATTTTGTTGATGATTCTTGTCACATTTAGTGATATTACCAAGCTAATAGGAAGTTAATAGGAGTTTACTGATATGAATCAACAATGGATCAAGCGTAAATATACAAAAGCCGTAAAAGTGGGCAATATACAAATAGGAGGAAACGCTCCCGTTTCAATCCAATCCATGACAAATACGGATACCAGAAACATTGAAGCTACGGTTGCTCAAATCATGCAATTGGAGCAGGCAGGTTGCGATATTGTTCGTATGGCAATACCGGATATGGAAGCAGCCTATGCTGTCAGTGAAATAAAGAAAAGAACTCACATTCCACTGGTAGCGGATATTCATTTTGATTATAGGCTGGCTGTTGAATGTATAAAAAGGGGGATTGATAAAGTAAGAATCAACCCCGGCAATATCGGAAGCAGTGAACGGGTCAGGGACGTTGTAAAGGCGGCCAAGGAAAGAGGCATACCTATCAGAATAGGAGTTAATTCCGGTTCCGTAGAGAAGGAACTGTTGGAGAAGTACGGCGGGCCGACCCCGGAAGCAATGGTGGAAAGTGCTCTCAAGCATGTCCGGATATTGGAGGAAAATAGTTTTGACGACATTGTTATATCGTTAAAAGCTTCTAATGTACCAATGACCATAGCCGCCTATCGTATCATGTCGCAAACAGTTGGTTATCCGTTGCATTTAGGAGTAACCGAAGCAGGAACCATTTGGTCAGGAACCATAAAGTCAGCGGTCGGGATAGGTTCTTTACTAGCCGACGGGATAGGGGATACTATCCGAGTGTCCCTTACCGGTGACCCGGTAGAAGAAGTGAAAGTGGCAATGCAAATACTGAAGTCGTTGGATTTAAGGAAAGGCGGTCTTGAACTCATTTCATGCCCTACCTGCGGACGTACTCAGATTGATTTAATTCGTATTGCTAATGAAGTGGAAAAGAGACTTCAAAATGTAGAAAAAAATATTAAAGTAGCAGTTATGGGGTGCGCTGTTAACGGACCCGGGGAAGCAAGGGAAGCGGATATCGGTATTGCCGGTGGTAACGGATTTGGATTAATATTCAAAAAAGGGGAGATAATAAAAAAAGTACCGGAAGACAAATTGGTTGAGGAATTGCTCAAAGAGATAGAACAAATGTAGGGATGAGCAGTGTTCGCCCGGATTTGAAGGTTTAATGGTGTTTTGTGAGGATTATCAACTTGAGAGGGAGATATCATGCGTGTTAGCGCAATCATACCTGCGTATAATGAAGAGCGTACCATAAAAGGAGTGCTCGACGTTCTTCTTGGAATGGATGAAATTCATGAAGTTATTGTTGTCAGTGACGGGTCAACGGATAATACAGCGGGTATAGCACGAGCAGTAGGTGCAACAGTGGTTGAACTGGCTACCAATTGCGGCAAAGGTGGTGCAATGAAAGCAGGTTTGGCTCAATGTGATGCAGATATTATATTATTTTTAGATGCTGACTTAATCGGACTGACTGAAAACCATGTAAAAAAATTATTGCAACCGGTCATAAATAATCAATATCAGATGTCCGTGGGTATTTTTGAAGGCGGCCGTTTGGCAACGGATTTGGCTCAAAAAATTTCACCGTTTTTATCAGGACAAAGAGCGGTGAGAAGAGACGTTATTGATAAGATAACCAATATGGAATTAACCAAATTTGGTATAGAAACGGCACTTACAAGATATGTGCGGCAACACAACATTCGATATACAAAAGTAGTTCTTGAGAATATGTCGCATATGATGAAAGAAGAGAAGCTTGGTTGGAAAAAAGGCATTATCGCTCGATTCAAAATGTATGCCGACATTCTTAAAGGTCTTAAACCTGCAAGATAAGTAAATGTTTTTCCTTCAAATTTTGTACTTGACATTATTATAAAACATGATATAATAGAATTCCAGCATGATATAAATAAAATATGTACCCTATTTGTGGATGCAAATAGGGTGATTTTATCTCTTTTTAGGCAGGTGCAGTAAATGAGCAGGGATGCGATAAAAGTCTTGGCGCAAAATAAAAAAGCAAGGCATGATTATTTTATTGAAGAGACGTATGAAGCAGGTATTGAGCTTACGGGTACCGAAGTGAAATCGGTCCGCCTGGGCAAGGTGAACTTAAAGGACAGTTATGCTTCGGTGGATAACGGTGAAGTTATCATAAAAGGGATGCATATAAGCCCCTATGAAAAAGGAAATATTTTTAATAAAGACCCGATAAGACATAGGAGACTTTTATTGCACCGCCATGAAATCAATAAACTTGTCGGAGCATTACAACAGAAAGGATATTCGCTTATTCCACTGCAGGTATATCTGAAAGGTTCATTGGTGAAAGTACAGCTTGCACTTGCCAAAGGGAAAAAGAAATACGACCGCAGAGCCGATATAGCAGAAAGAGATGCCAAACGTGAGATGGCCCGAGTAATTAAAGAGAAAAACCAATATTGATATTGATTTGCATAATGTGAGATGTGTTTCATTCTTCATTCTGCATTCTCAATTCTCAATTTATATACATGGGGGCGTACTGGTTTCGACGGGGATGTTGAAGCGCAAGCAGCGAGTAGTGGCCCAGGACCACTTTAAAAACTTGGAATTTAAAAATAAACGCAAACGATAATTTAGCTTACGCTGCCTAATTAGAGGCAGCCGTTCAACCTCGGAATACCGCGGCCGGGGATTGGGCGTCGACCAGCGGTGAACGTGACATAGCTAAGCTTTGCGCTATGCATGACAAATGAAGCTACTGAATCCTGAAGCCTGTTAGTGGGCGTCAGGAGGAGGGAATGTGAAAACACTAACTGCACTCGGAGAAGCTTGTGTGGATGCATTTTCGGACAGGGGTTCGACTCCCCTCGCCTCCACCAGCAAAAGTCACAATCGTTTCTATATCGATTGTGTTTTCATAGATGGTTACTTTTTTAATATAAGTCCGGATGATACGCTTTTGTGTTTATAAGTAGCAAATAAAAGGTATGAATTTGGTAAAAAATTAATGATTGAATATAAAAAGATAGTGGTATAAGTATAATATATTGAAGTTAAGAATTATTATTAACAATATTTAGCACATGACATATTATTAACAATACTAAGTACTTGACATACTATGTTAAAATATACTTATAAGAGATAATTATTGACTGTTTTTAAGGAGGGGGATAACATGATTGAATCCTCAGCACTTTTTTCTACACCTTCTTTTTTAAGAGGAATAGCAAACATATTTGATTTTGGTTCTAATTTATCAAGATATAACTATTTTGATACGCCAGAAGAAGCAGACTATAAAGCCTTGCTTAGAGATTTTGCATTAGTTGCTTATGACATCAGATGTGCTGTAGAAGAATGGGAGAAAGAGAATAATGTCAAATAAAAGAAATAAGCGTGAGAAAATGAATGGGCTTATTGAAAGTAAAGAAACTAAAGCACAACTAGCTGTTACAAGACAGGAAATGTTTTCAGGGCCTATGCCGCATCCGGATATATTAGCGAGATATGATGAAATAGTACCAGGTGCAGCTGAAAGAATACTTGTAATGGCAGAAAATCAAGCAAAGCATAGACAAGAAATAGAAAAATTAGTTGTTCAATCAAAAGTAAATGATAGTAAACGTGGGCTTAACTATGGGTTTATTATTAGTTTGGCATTTCTGTTTGTGGCAGCATTTTTAGGATATATGGGGCGTGAAATAGTTGCTTCAGTTTTAGGCGCTATTGACATTGTTGCTTTAGCTAGTACATTTATATATGGAAATGTATCAAGTAAGAGAGAACTTAAAAATAAAAGAGAAAGTTCGCTAAATGATTATAATTAAAGTGCATAAAAATTAAATCATACAAAAACCACCCGGATTGCTCCGGGTTTATTTTTTACAAAAAATCAAAAAAAATTAAAAACAATAGGTAAAAAGAATGGTTGAATTTTATAAATGATGATGAATACTATGGAGCAGGTGACAATCTTGAGTTTATAATTAGAAGAGGATGGATGCATTCTTTTCCATTATTCTGAAAATAATAGGGATAAAAAAATACAGGTCATACGACCTGAAAAATGTAAAACTTAAGATAGTCCGTTTCCGGAACGTCCCACAGAATGGGATGGTCCGGAGCCTGCTGACGAGCTTCAATTTGTTTGAGGGATACGGAGGCATCCTTTGCAGCACTTGCCAATATTTTGCGGAATAGGTCTTCCGTCATAAAGTGACTGCAGCTGCAAGTGGCCAAATATCCGCCTCGAGGCAGTATTTTCATGGCTTTCAGATTAATCTCCTTATATCCGCGGGCAGCGGACTGTACCGTCTTGCGGGATTTTGTAAAAGCCGGTGGATCGAGGATGATAAAATCATAGTCTCGGCATTTCCGGTCTGCCAGATTTGTCAACAGGTCAAATACATCCTCGCATAAAAAATCCATCTTTTCTTCCAGGCCGTTGCGGACGGCATTTTCTTTTGCCATGTCAATGGCTGATTGGGAAACATCTACGCAAGTCACATGCTCTGCCCCGCCCAATGCTGCATTAAGGCCAAAGGAACCTGTATGGGTAAAGCAGTCCAGTACTTTCTTCCCTTTAGCAATTCGGGCTACAGCAGCACGGTTATATTTTTGATCAAGGAAAAAGCCGGTTTTCTGCCCATTTTCCACGTCTACCAGATATCTTACGCTGTTTTCGCATATTTCCGTTACGGCGGATTCCGGTACAGGTATGCCGTCGGATTGGTACCATCCTTTGTATTCCGGCAGCAGTTCCCGTGTACGCAGGGCAATATCATTGCGTTCATAAATACCGGTGATGGTCTCGCCCATTTCGGTAAGTACATCCCAAAGAGCCTGGTAAACCGTATCCTTGACAAGCTCCATGCCGAGGCAGGTAATCTGTACGGAAAGAATGCCACCATAGCGGTCCACTGTCAAGCCCGGCATTTGATCAGCTTCGCCATGAATCAGGCGGCAACAGGTAAAATCTGCACCGGGCATGACGGTTTTCCGATAACCAATAGCATATTCCACACGGCGGCGCCAAAAACGAGCGTCAAATACGTCGTTGGCGTTGCGTGAAATCAGTCGAACGGTAATCTTGCTGGCACTGTTGTAAAAGCCCGTACCCATAAAGGCGTTTTTGGCATACACGTCCACCAGTCCGCCGTTTTGGGGTACGCCTTCTATTTGGAGAATTTCTTCCCCGTATATCCATGGATGTCCATTCTGGACACTGCGCTTTGCCTTGGGAGATATCATAACTTTGGGATATTGACGCTCTTGTTTCATTGGGGTCTCCTTTCGAAATAGATTGTTATATGCGTTGATTGTAGCACATTTCTATTCCGCTTTCAACAATACTTTTCCCGTAAACTACAAATCACATGTATTGATTCACAAGTTAGTTTTTGGAGATAATTACCATGGACTTTAAAAAGCTGCAAATTTATCCACCTATTTTAAATATCAGCAAGGGATTAGGACTTTAATTTATATTAACTATCAGATAAATTTAATATTGGTGTTAAATACTTTTTTGAATGATATAGACTCATTGACTTATGATGGTAACGCTAAATTTCGGATGAGATTGTAATGTATATTACATTTATACCAAAGAGGTGGCCGGCTATGGCTTAAAGCTCTCTCTATGACGGCCTTAAGAGTGTGACGTGTATCTTTAGGATTTTTAGCGCAATAGATTGCTTCTAAATACCTGTAAAAAGGCATTCTGCGACCTTCATACTTTGGCATAGGATAGTTAATATCTTCTTGCAAAACTATCCACATAATTACATGAGCTAACTCTATCATGGAATAATTCCAGTCTTTATTTCCTTCACGCTGAAACTTTTTATTTTGGTTTTGGTGTACTTCGTCTACAAAATTAATTAAACTTTCATCAGGTGGTGAAAATTTATGATTTAGAAGCTCTTGATGGTTAAAAAGCGTATACTCATCGCCATTTATGGCTAAGTCCAATAAAAAATTCTCTAATAAGCAAGTTTTCTTAGGTATTTGGGATGCCTTATTATAAAGGTCTAAAATAATGTTTGCATGAGAAATTGCTATGCTGTTCAAATCCACACGATAATCATAAACTAAGCCATGGTTTTTACGTTTTGTTTTCATTCCAGGATAACGAATGACCAAATCAAGGTTGTAATGATTTGGGACTTTATACTGAAGTATATTGATATTAGGATTTTGACCATTATTTATTTTCTTTTGTTTCTCGCCATCTTGCCAGATGGCTTCAAAATTATTGTTACGAAAAACTTTCAGTAATTTGTCTTCCATCGTTCGATAAGACATTATTATCCTCCTAATTAACGGTTTGGTATGAAAGTTATGTTTATAAGTTCATTATATCACAAGTTTTATTAAAAGGTATAAAATTCATTGCTGTATAAAAAATGGTAGAAACTCATCTTGCGAGCTTTTCCCATTTTATAGTATAATCATATAACAAGTACTAAAAATTAAAGTTTGTTTAATATTTTTAAGTAGAAACGGGGTGTGCTATGAATTTATATAACAAAGTCAGTACGGGGATAAAAGGGTTTGATCAGGTCATTGATCATTTACGATTTGGGGATAACGTAGTGTGGCAAGTGGATTCCGTTTCAGATTATAAGAAAATGGTTCATTATTTTGCAGAGAGTGCAAAAGCGGAAAACATCCGTTTGATTTATATCCGTTTTGCCCATCATGAGCCTATACTGGATGCCGACCAGGGGATTACAACTTATCATTTTGATGCAAAAAAGGGTTTTGAAAGCTTTGCCATGGAAATACACAATCTTATTAAAAAAGAGGGAAAAAGGGTTTTCTATGTTTTCGATTGCCTTACCGATTTATTAAAATACTGGCATTCGGATTTGATGATCGGTAATTTTTTTAAGGCTACTTGCCCATACTTATATGAGTTGGACACGGTTGCATATTTTGCCATTCGGCGAAACTCTCATACCTATAGCACTATTGCCGGTATTCGTGAAACCACTCAGCTTCTCCTGGATTTATATCAAATCAATGATAAAACCTATATCCATCCTCTTAAGGTATGGCAACGCTATTCACCGACTATGTTTTTTCCACATCTTATTCAGGATCAAGAGGCTGTCTGCATTACATCCAGTTCGGATGCTTCTGAACTTTTTCATAGCCTTCATCGAGGGGAAATAAGGCTGGACCATTGGAATACTATTTTTAAAGAAGCAAAAAAAATGTTGAGCTGTTCCCATGAGCAGCAGGAAGCTGTAAAGAGGCGTCTCATGCATATGCTTATTGGCAGTGATTCTCGAATGTTTCAGTTATGTGACCGATATTTTACCCTAAAAGATATTCTCGACATTGCATCCAGAGAAATCGGTACAGGTTTTATCGGCGGCAAGAGCGTTGGTATGCTTTTAGCAAGAAAAATATTGGAGCTTGAAGGCGGCGAGCGTTTTACATCTTGTTTAGAGCCACACGATTCTTTTTTTATCGGCTCCGATGTTTTTTACACCTATATTGTCCAAAATGGCTGGTGGAGACTTCGTACCAAGCAAAAAACGCCTGAGGGTTATTATAAATATGCGGCAGAGCTTAAGGAAAAGCTTTTGCATGGAACCTTTCCCAAGGATATTCAGGAACAATTCATTCAAATGCTGGAGTACTTCGGTCAGTCTCCTATTATTGTACGTTCCAGTTCCTTGTTGGAAGATAACTTTGGAAATGCATTTGCCGGTAAATATGAGAGCGTTTTTTGTGTGAATCAGGGGACGCCTCAAGAACGTTATGAAGCCTTTGAACAGGCTGTACGCACTGTTTATGCAAGTACAATGGATGAAGATGCCCTAAATTATCGAATGAATCGGGGGCTGGCGCAGCAGGATGAGCAAATGGCCATATTGGTACAACGTGTATCGGGAGATCGGTATGGAGATTATTTTTTCCCTCATATTGCGGGTGTAGGATATTCTTCTAATCTTTACGTTTGGGATAAAAGTATTGATATGAATGCAGGAATGCTCCGTCTTGTATTTGGGCTGGGCACCAGAGCGGTGGATCGGACCGATGGAGATTATGTGAAGGTGGTATGCTTGGACGATCCATTTCGAATTCCTCCAATGAATTATGAAGATCAGAAAAAGTTTTCTCAACATCGGTTGGATCTTCTTTCATTTACGGAAAATGCTTTAGAAAGCAAGGATTTGAATGAGGTTTTATCCTTGCCTTTAAAAGCAGACAAGGAATTGTTTCTAAGTCCTGATTATGCTGCCGTAGCTCGTATGCATGAATTGGGATATACAGACTGGAAAACACCTTATTTATTAGATTTTAAAAAACTTTTTACAGATACAAAATTTACTGCCATCATGAAAGAAATGTTAGCTTTATTGTTAAAAGCATACGATTATCCGGTTGATATTGAATTCACAGCCAACTTTAATAAGGATAACGGTTTTAAAATAAATCTCTTACAATGTCGTCCATTGCAAACCAAAGGTTTGGGTAAGACGGTAAAGATACCGGAATTAAAGGATGTGAAGGATTGTTTCTTCTCAAGTAAAGGCGGCTTCATGGGCGGAAGTGTACGCTTGCCTATTGATTATGTTATATTTATTAGTGCCAATGCTTACTTAAAACTAAGTGAACAGGGGAAATATGAGGTAGCCAGACAAATAGGTTTAATCAATAGAGAAATGAAAGGGAAAAATGCCATGCTGGTAGGCCCTGGCAGATGGGGGAGTACGACACCGTCCCTTGGGGTTCCGGTGCACTTTGCGGAATTATGTAATATGAAGGTTCTTTGTGAATATTCTTCAAAAAAAGAGGGTTTTATGCCGGAACTGTCCTATGGCAGCCACTTTTTTCAGGATATTGTGGAATCGGAAATTTTCTATGTGGCTATTTTTGACGGATACCAGGATGTAGTTTTTAACCCTGACCGTATTTTACGGGAAGAAAATTTGCTTACTGCTTTTTTGTCCGAGAGCGGACAATTTAGAGACGTAATTCATATTGCAGATACCAAAGGTATGGAGATATATTCCGATATTGTCACCCAAAGACTGTTGTGTCGATGAAACTTTAACATAAATATGTAATTTTTCATGTTATGTGTTGAAATTGTTTTAACCAATAAAGCTTGCTAAAATATGGAGTGTAGTTGAAATATTTAAATAACAAAGGAGTGAGGGATAAAAGATTCTTTTAACTTTTAATGAAATCCCTCACAAAGCCAATATGATGGAATAGCCATTTTTATTTTTGTTGTACCGCAAGCACAACTGCGCCCTTTGGCGGGATTTGTATATGCCCCTTTTGCAGGTCATTGTTTATTACATCGACGATATGCATATTGGATTGAACACTCACTGTCTGCTTTTTGGAAGACGGATTACTTATTACAATATAATCTTTTCCGTCATTTCCGCGCGCAATAACGCTTCTGGTCATTTCTGTGTTTATAATTTGAATGCCGTCATGTTTAATCTGCGATTTTGCCTGCGTATCTTCCTTGGAGCTTTTCGCCATAACAATCGCCGCTGTGTCCAGAATGACTACATTTTCATCTACCCAATGGGGGAAAAGCTCCGCTTTTGTACATATGACATCACAGCTTAGGTGCTCAGAAAAACGAATTAGCATATTATCTGCCTTTTGCCTGGGTACAAAGGTAATTTGTCTTTTTCCGGGCCGGTACAGGTTAAGCTTTTCATCGGGATATCCGGCAATAATGCCTAATTGATCATCAACATTTATCCATCGGCTGTTTAAATTTAACAACTTTTCTTCACCTTCAAATTTTTCAGCCTTAAGATTGCCATTGTTGTAATAATAAGTCCTTGAAAAATCATTATATACATCGTTGGGTATATTTAAGTTAATCCCTTTTAGTGAACGGACATATATTCTCTTAGGTGAAACGGCATACTGCATGACTACAACCGTCATATCGTCCGGCAGTACTGCGAACACTATGTGTTGCTTTGCGGTAATTTCAAGACGTTGTCCTTCTGCTAAAAATCCATCGGATATCCGGTTTACTTCACCTGTTACAAGAAATCCACCGTCGAATACGGTTTCATTATGGGATAATACTTCAATTTTGTTTAAACATCCACTTCCCATTATATCGGCTGCAAGGTTGTTATACCATTCCGCATATTCCCCTGTACTTTTTGGGATGCACAACCCTATCATGCCGCTGGCGCCATGAAAAGCCCATGATGCAAAGCGATTGCTGCCACTTAATGCGGCGGCACCGTGGGAGGGGGCATTCCATGAACTTATTGTCGATATTTCTTTTTCTCCTTTGCCTGCAATACGGCTCCAATTTATCAGCATAGACAAAACTGCTGCTTTATCCGATTCCAAACGTGTGTAATAAAGCGGAGAAATTTCCCTAAGCTTTTTGCATCTGTCGGATAAAAAGCTGCCGTCACCATTTGAGGAAAACTCTTTATAAAACAAATCCACAAGTCTGTCTTCAAGTTGTTCCGAATCCTTATCGCCTAAGACGTCCCGTGCAAACATTAAAGACGGAAGAAGATAATCCTGACAGTAGCAATACCTAATTCTTGTATCTCCGCCTATTCTTATCAATCGGCCGTCGTCTGCGACAAAGGCTTTTATAAGCTGCCAAAGCTTATCGGCTCGGTGGTATAAAGCCTTAGGCGGATTATATCCCATTTTTTTGCATGAAAAATGGTACATGGCAATATTTGAAATGCAAATTACCATATAACCTATGTTTAGATATCCGTGATGGTCAAGGGCGTACGTATCATAGAAGTTATTTCCTACATACCATGCGGAAGCGGGTTTGCCGTCATAAATTATATCAGAATATTCGTCCTCAGGGTGGGAAATGCCATTTACCAAAAATGCCGTGCCTTTGCATTTGTATTCCTCTGCTCTTTCGCTTTGAGGATACATTGCCGCCACACGATGCAAAAATGCTCCGTTCCAAATATTGCTCTCAGGTCTATTGTTTCCGTCGTCTACCGGGCCTGCACATATTTTATAATGGTCCAAAAGCCAGTTTGCTTCAGATATCATGACCTTTTGAAAAAGCGCTTTGTCTGCTTCATTAGCATAAGGCAAGAGTTCTTCAATGGCGTGCATGGCGCGTTCGGTTCCCAAAACACTTATCCATGTGTGTCCCCATTTAACCCCGTTGGTACACTGATAACTGCCTTCAAGATGGCTTTCAAGCATAAAACGAAACATTTTGAGGCTGTATTCCAGAAGTTGCTCCCTGCTGGTTTTCATGTCAGAAGTATCGATTTCTTTATTTGTTGCAATGATGGCAAATGCGGCCAGCGCCTTTTGATGTGTCTGTATTCCCCAGCCGTCGTATCCTGAACCGTAGCAGATCAGGTCAGGCCTGTTTGGGCAAATGTAAAGGTGTTTAATAGAGTAATCAATCCATTTTTTTAACATGATTACAGCTTTATTATTCATATGTACACACTCCTTTAGGCATCATTTTAACATAGAAACGCTCACAGAAAAACATACAAAACACCGTTAAAAGTTTAAAAAACGCAACTTGACTGCAGCGAAGGCAAATGATATGATTTTCATGGTGATCATTATGCTGTATGATATGGCTGTTAAAATAACGGGAGTGTATAAGGCAAAGCGCTTACCCTATGCGGGAGAAAGCAGGAACAGAAGATTCCATGCACTTTCCATAAGACTTCGATGTGGTGAAACAAAGTTATCATATCGCAACAAAGTTTGCAAATTAAAGTCGGGGGATATTGCATATTTTCCTGCCGGCGTGGATTACAGCATTGCTTCTCACGATTGTGAGGAATTGATTGTAGTTCACTTTAGCGGATATGGAGGAGAAGCTCTTGGAGAAATCGAGATATTTACACCCCAAAACCTTTCAGTTTTTTTACCTCTTTTTGAAGATATATACATGGCATGGAGCAAACGTGAATTTGGATATAAGGCAAAATGTACTTCGGTTTTTTATCAAATATTATATCACATGGAACGCCAATTATCTGAAAAACATTCTTCTTTCTCAGCCGCCGCTTCGATTAGAAATGTTATCGAGTACATACATGAAAACTTTCAAAATCCCGACATTAATGTTCGGGCGTTGGCGGCGCGAGCAGGAGTATCAGAAACTTATTTCAGGGAGCGTTTTATGGAATATTGCGGATGTACTCCTCTTGATTATATACGGAACCTGCGTATTGAATATGCGGCTAACCTGCTACAGTCGCAACAATACACAATTAATCAGGTAGCGGAAAATGCAGGATTTAACAGCCCCAAATATTTTAGCACGGTTTTTAAAAAAGTAAAGGGCATATCGCCGCTAAAGTTTAGCAGGCTTTAAAGGAAGGTTTTTTAATCATTATTATAAATTATGTAATGGATATTAAATAATGGTAGAGCAAAAGAAAAATCAAATGTCAAGTCAATTTTAAAATTATCATTAAGCAGAAATAGGGTGTGACATAAATTTATACAACAAAATTAGTACGGGGGACAAAGGTTTTGAAAGTGTTGCCATGGAAATACACAATTATTGTATGTTCAAGTTCTTTGTTGGAAGATAGTTTTGGAAATGCATTTGTCGGGGATATAGGATTAACTGAATTTATTTATAAATTGGAGGAATTATGGTAGAAGTTTGTTTGCTGGGGAGTGGAGGTATGATGCCGCTACCCAATAGATGGTTAACTGCATTGCTTTATCGATACAACGGGAAAATGGTTCTTGTAGATTGCGGAGAAGGAACGCAAATTCCCGTCAAACTTGCAGGATGGGGATTCAAGAATATTGAAGTCATATGCATTACCCATTATCATGCGGATCACATCGCAGGTTTGCCGGGGATGCTACTTGCGATAGGCAACAGCGGGAGAAGGGAGCCGCTGACCATATTGGGACCGCCAATGTTAAATGATGTAGTACAAGGTTTAACAATCATTGCGCGGGAACTACCTTTTGAAATGAAATTAATTGAGCTTTCCGGTGAAATACCTACAACAAATTCCGTGGGAGAAATTTTGATTCATAGTATACCGGTTGAACATACCATGCCTTGCTTGTCCTATAGTATTGAGATCAAGAGAGCAGGAAAGTTTCATGTTGAAATGGCCAAAAAGTATAATATTCCAATACAATTCTGGAGCCGTTTGCAAAAAGGTGAAATAATACAACATAAGAATCAAACATATTTCCCGGCGATGGTTTTGGGAGAACCACGGAAGGGAATAAAAGTAAGTTACTGTACGGATACAAGACCTATAGAGGCTTTGGTTGATTTTGTAAGAGAATCGGATTTGCTGATTTGTGAGGGCATGTATGGAGAAGAAGAAAAATTGGAAAAGGCAATCGAAAAGAAACATATGATTTTCTCTGAAGCGGCAACCATAGCGCAGAAAGGTTGCGTGAAAGAATTGTGGCTTACCCATTACAGTCCGGCTTTGGAAAATCCGGAGAAATTTTATGATAATGCAAAAAGTATTTTCGCAAATACCGTTTTAGGTGAGGATTTATTACGAAAAACAATATATTTTGAATGACATCAAAATAATTTCATAATGAGGTTGACAGAAGGATTATCATATTGTAAACTGTATAGTACGAAAACTAAATAGGACCTCACGCTGATAGGTGAGGTAGAGGCGCGGTATTTAACAGTCCTTAGTGGAGCGTGAGAAGCAATGAGGCTAGGGAGAAGGAAATATCGCCGAAGCATATAATATTTCTCAGTATTATATGCTGGGGCTGCAGTTAAGAGCTGCAGAACTGTCTCAATAAATGCCCGGTTTATTGAGTTGCGCTATCTCATTTTGGGAAGGTAGAGGTTTTAAGTGTTTTTGAAATAAAAAATACTTGAAGACAAGCCACCCAGATGAAGAGGTGGTTTTTTTAAAATAAATTTAAACCAAAGGAAAGAGAGAGGTATTAACAATGAAGAAAAAACTATCAATGTTCATTGCAGTATCATTATCAGTAGTTCTTCTGTTATCAGGTTGTGCAAGAACTTCAGATGAGGCCATTCCTGTATCAGGAGGGGGAGATAATACTTTTAAGGTAGGACTTGAAGCAGGTTATCCACCTTTCAACTGGACTCAAATGGACGACTCCAATGGTGCGGTTAAAATTCAGAATGCGGCGGAATATGCCGGTGGGTATGATGTTGAAATTGCCAAGTTAATTGCAGAGAGCTTGGGCAAAGAATTGGTGATTGTAAAAACTGAGTGGGATGGATTGATACCGGCCTTGACTTCCGGAAAAATTGATGCAATTATAGCCGGTATGTCACCAACTGCAGAGCGTAAGGAGACCATCGACTTTTCAGACAACTACTATACCTCAGACTTGGTAATGGTGGTTAAAAAGGGTGGAAAGTATGATGGAGCCACTTCCATACAGGATTTTAAAGGAGCAAAGATAACAGCTCAATTAAATACTTTCCATTACACTGTTATTGATCAGATAGAAGGTGTTCAAAAGCAAACAGCAATGGATAATTTCCCGGCCATGAGAGTTGCTCTTGAATCCGGTATCATAGACGGATATGTTTCTGAGCGTCCCGAGGGCATCAGTGCAGAAGCTGCTAATAGCAATTTCAAAATGATAGAATTTACAGACGGCTTCAAGACATCACCCGAAGATACGGCAATCGCTGTAGGTGTCAGGAAAGGAAGCGAGTTGAGAGAGCAGATCAATGAAGCATTGGCAAAGATTTCAGAAGAGCAGCGCAAGGAAATTATGGATAATGCCATAAAGAATCAACCGGCATCTGAATAATTTATTTTTAGAAACCGGGTGCAATTTATCGTGCTCGGTTTTGTAGTTCAAGGGGGAAGTAAAAAGGTGGAATTTGATGTTATCATAAAGACCGTTTTAAAATATTGGCCTATGTTCTTGCGAGGAGCCGGTACCACACTGTTCATCTCCATGATTGGCACAATTATAGGTTCCGTCATTGGTTTATTGATAGGGGTCATCCGTACTGTTCCAATGCCGGAAAGAGGGGTAAAAAAATCCATACTGAAGATTATTCATGCAATTCTTTCCGTATATGTCGAAGTATTCCGTGGTACTCCTATGATTGTACAGGCTATGGTCATTTACTATGGTTCCAAACAAGCTCTTGACATAGACATGACTCCTTTATTTGCCGGGATATTTATTGTTTCCATAAATACCGGCGCTTATATGGCGGAAATTGTTCGCGGAGGTATTATATCCATTGATAAAGGACAGTTTGAAGCGGCTTATGCCATTGGAATGAGTCATATTCAAACCATGTTAAATGTAGTATTGCCACAGGTTATTCGAAATATATTGCCTGCAACCGGTAATGAATTCGTCATTAATATTAAGGACACCTCGGTATTGAATGTAATTGCCGTAACCGAGTTGTTTTTCCAAACAAAATCCATTGCAGGTATTAACTTTAAATACTTCGAAACCTTTTTCGTAGCTTGTGTCATCTACTTTGTAATGACCTTTACGGTAACAAGAATATTACGTTATATAGAAAGAAAAATCGACGGCCCGGAAAATTATATTATGTACGCCAATCAAATGCAGGTAGAGACACCGGAAGATGCTCTTCGCAGAGAGCAGAGCAGAAACGTCAATTATTAAAAGAAGGAGGGAAAGCATGGAAAAAGTTATTGATATACAACATTTAAGCAAAACTTTTGGTACTCACGAAGTATTAAAAGATATTAATTTTTCCGTCAATAAAGGAGAGGTAGTGTGTATTATCGGCTCCTCCGGCTCCGGTAAATCAACCCTTCTTCGATGCATTAACCTATTGGAAAAGCCCAGCGGCGGCAAGATTATTTATAAAGGGGAAAATATATTGGACGACATGCACGATGTACGAGCATATCGAACAAAGCTCGGCATGGTGTTCCAACATTTTAACCTGTTCAATAACCATGATGTATTAGGCAACTGTATGGTCGGACAGATAAAGGTTTTAAAGCGCTCCAAGGAAGAGGCGAAAGAAGTTGCCATGAAATATTTAAAAGTTGTTGGAATGGAGCGGTTTATCCATGCTAAACCAAAGCAGCTTTCCGGAGGGCAAAAGCAGCGTGTGGCCATTGCAAGAGCTCTTTCCATGGAACCGGAAGTCATGCTTTTTGACGAACCTACTTCTGCGCTGGACCCTGAAATGGTAGGAGAGGTTCTGAAGGTTATGAAGGAACTGGCCGAATCCGGACTTACTATGTTAATCGTAACCCATGAGATGGGATTTGCCAAGGAAGTGTCTGATCGGGTTGTGTTTATGGATAATGGAATTATTGAAGAGGAAGGCAGCCCGGAACAAATCTTTAATAATCCCATAAAGGAACGGACAAGGGAATTTTTGAAAAGGACACTGGAACAGAATTAATCACGGTATATAAAAACCTCAACTTTGATATGGTGGTATTAAGGTTGAGGTTTTTAATTCAACAAACGCGAGCTAGAGAATTTGAAAACTATGATGATATGATTTTCTAACTTTAAATTTTAAGGCTGATGATTTATGAAAAAAACTAAATTTTTTTTATTTATACTTGCATTAATGGTTGGATATATATTCGTTAATGTTATAAGTATTTGTCAATACAGCAGAAAAGATGAAACCTGCCAAGCCGACGTGGCAATCGTACTTGGCGCATCAACCTATAACGGACAGGTGTCTCCTGTATATCGAGAAAGAATTCATCATGCGCTTCATTTATATAATAATGGCTATGTAAAGAAATTAATCATGACAGGTGGATTGGGAAAAGGAAATGATATATCAGATGCACATGCTGCGAAGCAATATGCCTTATCAAAAAATATGCCTGCAGAGGACATATTGACAGAGGATACCTCAGCCATTACCCAAGAAAACTTAGAAAATGCAAAGAAGATAATGGATGAAAACGGATATGGAACAGCCCTCATTGTAAGTGATCCGTTACATATGAAACGAGCAATGTTGCTGGCAAAGGATATAGGAATTACGGCATATAGTTCGCCTACCTCAACTACCAGATATGTAAGTTTGAGAACAAAGATTCCGTTTGTCATGAGAGAAATGTTCTTTTATGTGGGATATAAGTGGTATAGGATTTTGAATTACCTTTTTTCTAATGTGTAATACGCTAAATTTTTTTAAAAATGGTGTTTATTTTTTGCGAAAAAGTTGTATAATATAAACAGGGGGATGAACAGAATGTTTAGTAAAAATTTAAAATATTATCGTTTAAAAAAAGGAATGACTAAAAAAGAATTAGCGGCTCTAATTAATGTTTCGCCGATGGCTATATCAAATTATGAAAATGGAAAACGGAAACCCGACATGGAATTGATAAAAAAAATGGCAAGAGTACTTGGGGTACGTGTATCTGACTTCTTGGTGGTTCGAAATGAAAAACTGGTATTTTGTCATGGAGAGTTTAGGAAAAATTCTTCGCTTTCTGTTGCTCAGCAGGAATATGTGAAAGAATCCGTTGAAGAATATTTTAGCCGATTTATGACTATCGTTGAAATACTTGGGGGAGATGTTTTGCCGGATGCTCCGCTTACCAACGTATTGCAACTTACCGGAGATATTGAACAAGATGGAAGAGCTTTAAGAGAACATCTGAATTTGGCAATAGACGGACCAATAAGCAATTTGATTGAGATTTTGGAAAACAAGGGTATATTGATTTATGTATGTGAGATAGACAATGATAAATTTTCAGGCATAAACGGTTTTATCAATGGCCGACCCTATATTGTAATTAATAAAAATATGAGTCCTGAAAGGAATCGTTCAACTATTGTTCATGAACTAGCACATTTAATGTTTAAATGGCCGGATGATATGGATGAAAATGAAATTGAGGAACTTGCAACTGCAATCAGTGGTGCTTTTTTGTTTCCGAAAACGGATGCTTTGAGAGAACTTGGCATTCGAAGAAGTGTCATTTCAAAAGATATGCTTTTAGTAGCAAAGGAATATGGTATTTCTATGTATTTGCTTGTTAAGCGAGCCCAATTATCCGGTATTATAACTGCCAGCTTAGCAAAAGAATTTTATATTTCCGCAGCTAAGGCCGGCTGGAGAAAGAATGAACCATCTCGGATTAAAGAAGAAGTTCCCACTTTATTTGAACAGTTAGTCTATCGTGCAATCAATGAAAACGATATTAGCATACAAAGAGGGGCGGAATTGCTCAAAATACCATATGACGAGGTTGTCTCTCGTTGTTGTTTTAGTGAGGTATAATGATGGAGTATATAAATAAGCAGTGATACAAATGTGTGGATTACCTTTGCAATTGCGTTAGCAATTGCAAAGGTAAGAGGGATTTATTTGTTGACAGGTGATGGTAATTTAAGAAAAGCGGCAATGTATGAACAGATCAAAATAATGGGGACAATAGGCATTCTTGACCGGCTAATGGATGGTGGCTATATCACTAAACATGAATACAAATTTTGTTTACAACAATTATTAAAACATAACGGTAAAGAAGTTAGATTGCCGGAAAATGAAATTAATTTGAGGTTACAGAAGCTGAAATAGTGTATTGTGTGGTTCAAATTAATTTACCGGATGGGTACAGAAAAGCGTCTCTGTCATTCCTCTTGAATTTAGAACTTTTCTATGGGATTTTTTATTTATATAGTAACAGAAAAGGTGGCGAAATGCATATTATAAGAGCAGATACATTCATGGGAATGTGTTTTTACTTTGTGAAAGGTTTGACTTAACTTCTTCATGGTACCCTGAAGAAGTTAAAACAAACCTGATAATACAAATTGATAAGCCTAAAAATAAGTCGTATTCTTATGTTTTTGAAGCATCCATCAGTGGTTTTATACTCAGTAATAACGACACAGGGGCATTTCTGTTGGCATCTAACAGTAGGTAAATCAGGGGGAGATGACAAACAAAACGTCCCTGTGTCACTCCAAAGTTCTCCAAAATAAAGGAGAACTTTTTATTTTTTCAAAACATGGTACAAAAGAGTGAATTAAAAGATCTTAAAGAGGCTCTTGAAATAATCTTTTGTTAAAAGTTTGAAGGTTTTTTAGAGGTTGTGTAGAATATTTCAAATTAAAAGAAAATAATGTGAAGGGAAATGAGAATTATGTCGAGATTAAAAAGAGAAAAAATAACATGTCCTGTGTGCAGTAATGAGAAAGAAATTGCGATTTGGGCAAGTGTCAATGTTGACATTAATCCTGAAACCAAGGAACAAATCTTGAATCGTGAATTTTTTAATTGGCGTTGCGATAATTGCGGACAAAAATTTCACTTAGTTTATTCATGCTTATATCATGATATGAGTAATAAGCTGATGATCTATTTAATTGCCAACAATCCTAAAAATTCCAAGGCTGAATTAGCAAACCTTCAACAATTATCCGATCAAATGAGAATGTTTTTTGGTTCAGAATATAGATTAACAGCGGTATTTTCAGAAAATGAACTAATTGAAAAAATAAAAATAGTGGATTGTGGGAAAGACTATAGGATTATTGAATTATATAAAGTAATTTTACGAAATGAACTATTCAAAACCAGGCCGAACTATAAGGTGGAACATATCTATTTCGATTCAAGTGACGATAAAGAGTTTTTTGTATTTTTAGATAATGAAGGGAAGTGTTTAGCAACGGAATTTCGACAAGAGTTATATCACGGACTAGAAGAGGATTTTATGGATAAAGTAGGAAAGTATACTGCAAATAGATTTGATGTTATAGATTTGGATTGGGCTGTTAATGTTTTAAATGATGTTTGGAGTGATGACGACTTTATTTAATGTCACTTTAAATGGGTATTACACCGCGAGTTTGATGTAATGAAGAGTTTTCATATACATAACAGAAAGTTTTAACAGAATTAATATGGAGGTGAGAAGAGTGGGATTTTATTTTCGAAAGTCGATAAACTTTGGTGGAGTGCGTTTTAATCTTTCAAAGTCCGGTATAGGAATGTCTGTAGGTGTAAAAGGATTTAGAGTCGGAACAGGACCGAGAGGCAATTATATTCATATGGGGCGAAACGGGTTGTACTATCGTGTAGCACTTGGTGGCAATCGTAGAAAAGTAAACAATACAGGACTTCAACCTGAACCATTGAAAGAGCAACAACAAAGCAATTTGGAGTTTAAAGAAATTGATAGTGCAGATGTTTCACAAATTATTGATGCTACATCTGAAGATTTATTAAATGAAATAGCAGAAAAAAATCGAAAAATATCGTTTTGGCCTTTTTGTTTGCTGTTATCAGTTATTCATCCAATACTTGCAATTATTGTATCCATTTTAGTATTTAACCTGATTGACAAAATAAGGAAAACTGTTCTGTTAATGTATGATATTGATGAATATACCGAAGGGAAATTACAGGAATTTTATGATGCATTTGATGAGTTGAAAAATTCAAGAGCAAAATGGCATATTAGTTCTGAAGCAAAAACAAATGATTATAAATATAGTGCCGGAGCAAACTATATTGTTAAGAGAAATCCTATAGAAATTAGATATTCATGTCCTAAGTATATGAAGACAAATGTAAAAATTCCATGCATTCCGGTGGGAAAACAAATTTTATACTTTTTCCCGGATAGGGTATTAATATATGAAGGAAGGCGAGTTGGAGCGGTTAGCTATGATAATCTTCAAATATATCAAAGGGATCAACGTTTCATAGAAAGTGGCACTGTTCCGGCAGATGCAACAATTGTTGATTATACATGGCAATATGTGAATAAAAATGGAGAGCCTGATAAACGGTTTTCAAACAATCGTAAATTACCCATAACTTTATATTCGGAAATTGATTTTACCAGCAAAACAGGCTTAAATGAAAGAATTCAGTTTTCAAAATCCGGTGTTGGTAAAAATCTTGTCCTGCGATTATCTCAATTGAGTAAGAATATTAATTATGAAGTTAAGGGTAGATAAATTAGGATGTTTTTAATTTTCCTCCCAACAAACAAGTTTGGGAGGAAAATATATATATGATGAGAAATGAATATTTACACAGGATGATGTTAAATATGCCGGATGACGTACTGGAAAGGCTGAAGGATATTGCCATTGAGTGTATTAAATTAGGGGCGGAAATACGTCATCCGGACATCTCTACTTGTCAAAGAAGATGTATTCAAGAGAGAATGCAAGAGTTAATTTGCGAGCGGGATAAGATTATCCAGATGACACGGGGGCATTTCTGTTGGCATCTGACAGTAGATAAATCAGGGGGAGATGACAAACAAAACGTTTCTGTGTCACCCCAAAGTTCTCCAAAATAAAGGAGAGCTTTTTATTTTTGCAAAAAATTTGTACGAATAACGTTGCTGTTTTTGTAAAAATTTTGAAGGCTTTTTGAGAATTGTGTAGAATATTTTAAATAAGGCAGGTGAAGCATTTGAATAATAACATAGCTAATTCATCAAACATTATTCTTTATCCTGATTTTGAAAAATTGAAGGCGGAAGTCGAAAAACTTCGTACGGAATTCTCCATGCTTGTTCTTGAACGGGATGAGCTCTTGTACCATGAATGCAAAAATATTGAAATGGCGTATCTGTTGTCTATTGGCAAGCTTGAGTATAAGGCTTATAAGATTGAATGCGCAATTCTTCGTCTTAAACGGAAAGCAGAATTAATTCAGGCAAGGAAAAACAGGCAGGAAAAAATTATTTTATCTGAAATTGAGGCAAGATTGGATTTGGAATTTGCTGAATATCAGGCAAAGTTAAATGAACATTTGGAAAAGATGAACGCTGCAATTGAGCGCAGTCACGGGAGAGTGCTGACCGATGAGGAAAGCCGTGAATTAAAAAAATTGTACCGATTTATTGTAAAATTGCTGCATCCCGATTTACATCCTGATTTAAGTGATGAAAAAGTCCGATTGTTCAATAATGCAGTAGAGGCCTATGAACGCGGCGATTTAGACGGGCTGCGCATTATTGCTGAAATAGTTGCAGAGCCGGAGATTCCCGATGCAAAATCGGATGCCATGACGGCATTGATGAAAGAAAAAGAGCGGCTTATCAAGTTGATTCAAAGGGTAAGAGACGATATAAATGAAATAAAATCGAAATATCCTTATACAATGAAATCCCTTGTTCAAAGTCATGAAAAAACAGCCGCTCGAAAAAAGGAGCTTGAGGAGTATATAAAATATCTGAATGAGGTACTTGCTGTTTACACAGAAAAAATTGCGGAAATGTTGAGGTGAAAAAAATGAGTGACCTGATAAAAAGTGAAAGCAGCGGTATTATCGGGTTGATCCATGGAAAAGGCGGAAATCTTTCCATTCCTAAGCCTTATGAACGTGATATTTTTCTTTTTGATACGCATGTTGCTGGTACAAGCCATGTGGAAGGTATTGAAGAATTGGAACCTTACCTGCAGATTGGCGATAAACTTGACTTTTTTCGTGAACCGGACAACCCTTATGATGATATGGCTATTGCTATAAAGACAGCTAACGGTGTGAAAATAGGCTATGTGCCGAAAGCAGATAACGTGATATTCGCTCGGCTTATGGATGCAGGAAAGCTGCTTTTTGGGAAAATCACATCCAAAGAGATGGTAGGTAGTTGGTTGAAAATCGGGATTAAAGTATACTTGCATGAGTAAACCGTTATTTCGATAATTTTTCTGTTTTTGTCGGTTATTGAAGACGGTACGAGAACATTTCTGTTGATATCTAAAAGTAGATAAATCAGTTGAAATAATTAAGATGATAGAATTAGCTGACAAACAAAACGTCCCCATGTCATCTCCAAGACTCTAAAAATGATGCAAAAATATTTGCTGCACAGACGGGTTTGAAAATGAAAAAGATATCACCTGAAGTTAAATGATTTTAGTATTTTGAATTATGTTGAAGTTGTTTGTTTTTTCGCATATAATAAAAATTGATATTTTATAATCCTACCGGTATTTACAATAGATTATACTTAGCAATCTCCTATTTTATGGACTTGAAGTAAATTAATTTAAATTTTAAACGGCATTTGTGATAATATAACATAAGATTCTAAATATGGTATATGAGAGGCTAAGTTTGAAATTATTAATTATAAAATAATAAAAAACATATATTTGTATAAAAATTTAAGAACAATTCAATATAGGAGGGTCACCAACAATGGCGTTAAAAAAGAGTGATTTATATAGCAAACTATGGAAAAGTTGTGATGAATTAAGAGGTGGTATGGATGCCTCTCAATATAAGGATTACATATTAGTTTTGCTTTTTATGAGGTATGTAACTGATAAATATTACGGGAAAAAAGATGCCCTTATTGAAGTACCTGAAGGCGGAAGTTTTCATGATCTGTCAAAACTTAAAGGAGATAAAGAGATAGGAGATAAAATGAACAAGGTCATAAGAAAAATGGCCGATGCCAATGATTTGGTTGGCGTTATAACTGTTGCTGATTTTAATGATTCCGATAAATTGGGCAAAGGTAAGGAAATGGTAGACCGCTTGACCAATTTGATTGCTATTTTTGAAGACGAAGAATTGAATTTTGTGGGTAACGGGGCCGAAGGAGATGATCTTCTTGGCGATGCCTATGAATACTTGATGCGCAATTTCGCAACGGAATCAGGAAAAAGTAAGGGTCAATTTTATACACCTGCAGAGGTTTCAAGAGTTATGGCAAAAGTAATTGGAATTAATCAAGCAAAAAGCACAGAGGAGACGATCTATGACCCGACTTGCGGCAGTGGTTCATTACTTTTGAAGGCGGCAGATGAAGCTCCTGTTAAAGTTACAATTTATGGACAGGAAAAGGATGTGGCAACGGTTGCACTTGCTAAAATGAATATGATTTTGCACGGAAACGAGATTGCAGATATAAGGCAGGGAGATACTATAACTTCTCCGGAATTTAAAGATGATAATGGGAAACTTAAAACTTTTGATTTTGCTGTAGCAAATCCTCCTTTTTCAACAAAATCATGGAGCAACGGTCTTGATGTGAATAATGATCCATATGAAAGATTCACCGGTTTTGGCATTCCTCCGGCCAAAAACGGTGATTATGCTTTTTTGTTGCATTTTATTAAATCATTAAAAAGTGGGAAAGGAAAAGGAGCTATTATCCTTCCTCATGGGGTCTTATTTAGAGGGAATGCGGAAGCGGAAATTCGAAAAAAGATTATAAAAAGAGGTTATATTAAAGGTATAGTCGGGCTCCCAGCTAATCTTTTTTATGGCACAAGTATTCCTGCATGTATCATTGTAATTGACAAGGAAAATGCGGAAACACGCAAAGGTATTTTTATGATTGACGCCTGCAAAGGCTATATTAAAGATGGAAACAAAAACCGTTTAAGGGAACAGGATATCCGCAAAATTGTAGATGTTTTCAACAATCAACTTGAAATTCCTAAGTATTCAAGAATGGTACCCATCAGTGAGATAGAAAAGAATGAATATAACCTGAATATTCCGAGATATATTGATACTCAGGAAGAGGAAGATATCCAGGATATTAATGCTCATTTAAAAGGAGGCATTCCAAGCAGTGATATTAATAAATTACAAAAATATTGGGAGGCATATCCTTCATTAAGAAAAGAATTGTTTAAAGACAACGGTAATGAGGGCTATAGTGAGTTGGCAGTAAATATTGATGATATAAAAAAGACCATATTTGAGAATGCCGATTTTAAAGCATATACCACAGAAGTAGAAAAAATATTGGATGAGTGGAAAAACAAGTTTACTCCTTTGTTGAAAAATATAAACAGGAACACAAAACCTAAAGCATTAATTAATGAAATTTCGGATGACTTGTTGATGTTTTTTGAAAGGAATATTTTGATAGACAAATATGATGTTTACCAATGTTTAATGACTTATTGGTTTGAAACAATGAAAGACGATGTATACATGATTGTGGAAAGCGGTTGGAAAGCCAACAGCGAGTTAGTACCTGCGGAACTTGTGATAACCAGATACTTTAAATCGGATAAAGAAGCAATAGGACAGTTGGAGGCTGAAAGGGATGAAATAACCAGACAAAAAGAAGAATTTGAGGAAGAACACAGCGGTGATGAAGGGATTCTTGAGGAATTGAAGAACGACAAGGGAAAAATTAGCAAGGGTGATGTTCAAAAAAGAATTAAAGAGATTAAGAACAATAAGGAATCAGAAGAGGAATTAAGAATTCTAGAAAAATATCTTGCCATCATTGATAAAGAGTCAGTGTTCAACAAAAAGGTAAGAGAGGCTCAAAAAATATTGAATGAAAAAGTAGAAAAGAAGTACAAAGAACTGACAGTGGATGAGGTAAAATCTCTTGTAGTAGATGATAAATGGATGATCTCCATTATTTCTAAAATAAATGGAGAAGTGGAAAGAATTTCGCACAGATTAACTTCAAGAATAAAAGAATTGGCGGAACGGTATGCGGAGCCGTTGCCGCAAATAGAAAAAGAGATTGAAAAGTACGAAGCAAAGGTGAAGGCTCATCTGGAAAGGATGGGATTTGCATGGTAGAAGAGAGAAACGTGCCAAAAGGATATAAGATGACAGAGGTGGGGGTAATACCGGAGAATTGGCGAGTGGTTACTTTTGGTGAAGCTTTTGATTTTTTGCCTACAGGCAATAATTCAAGAGAAGAGATGAAGACTCAAGGAATAGTTCAATATATCCATTATGGGGATATTCACACTAAGTGGAGTTATATTTTAGATTGTGACAAGAATTATATTCCGTTTATTGATGAAATTTTAGTAAGAAACCTTCCAATCATTGAAGAAGGAGATTTGATAATTGCTGATGCTTCAGAAGATTATGCAGGTATCGGTATAAGTATAGAGGTAAAAAATGTAAGAGAACGAAAAATAGTATCAGGACTTCATACTTTATTGTTAAGAGGCGACAAAAGAATTTTTTGTGACGGTTTTAAAGGATACATACAGGCAATGAAACCAGTAAAAAATCAGTTGATAAAAATTGCTACGGGTATTTCAGTCTATGGAATATCAAAAAATAGTTTAAAAAAAGTATTTATTCCAGTTCCAACATTGTTAGAGCAACAAGCCATAGCTGAAGTTTTAAGTGATGTTGACAACCTTATAGTATCCCTTAAAAAGCTGATTGATAAAAAGAAAAAAATTAAACAAGGTGCTATGCAGGAACTGCTTAGTGGAAGAAAAAGGTTACCTGGGTTCACTGGGAAGTGGGTGGTTAAAAAATTAGGAGAAATTGGCGAAATAGCAGGTGCTGGAGTTGATAAAAAAATTAAACCTAATGAGCCAAAAGTACGGTTGGTTAACTATTTAGATGTTTATCATAAAGACTTTATTTATTCTAATCAATTAACTCATGTTGTAAGTGCACCACAATCAAAGGTTTTGAAATGTGGAGTAAAAAAAGGAGACATTTATTTTACACCATCATCTGAAACAAGAAATGATATTGGTTTATCAGCTGTTGCTATGGAGGACATTCCTGATGCTGTATATAGTTATCATGTTGTAAGGTTGAGGCTTTTTGATAATTGGGATGTAAAATTTAGGACTTATATTTTCAAAACAAAATTTTTCTTGGAGCAAGCTGAAACAGTTTGTGAAGGAAGTGGAAAAAGATACGTTATTTCTTTGAAAAAATTTAGAGATTTAGAAATAATGTATCCTGCTGACTATAATGAACAACAAGCCATTGCTCAAATTTTATTTAATATGGATTCTGAAATTGAAGCTTTAGAGCAAAAATTAGAAAAATATAAAGCCATCAAACAAGGTATGATGCAGGAACTCTTAACAGGGAGGATTCGATTAATATGAGTGGAGTTGGTGAAAGAGAAAGAATAACACAGGATAGGGTAATAGATCTTTTCGTAAATAAACTGGGCTACATATACCTTGGCAACTGGAAAGAGCGGGAGAACAACAGCAATATTGAAGAGGATTTGTTAAGAGCATATCTGAGAAGAAAATACTATCGGAAAGATTTAATTAACAGAGCTGTTGAAACATTGATAAAAACTGCCGGCAACCAGGTGGACAAACTTTATTATGTTAATAAAAATGTGTATACATTATTGAGATATGGTGTGCAGGTCAATGAGCATATAGGTGAAAATAAAGTAACTATCATGTTCATTGATTGGGACAAGCCTTACGACAATGATTTTTATATTGCCGAAGAGGTTACTATAAAAGGCGAGCATACAAAGCGGCCGGATATAGTGCTTTATGTAAATGGAATTGCGTTAGGGGTATTGGAATTAAAAAGGAGCACTGTATCTCTATTAGAAGGAATCAGGCAAAATTTGGATAACCAGACCTCGACTTTTATAAAACCTTTTTTTCACACTATGCAGCTTGTCATGGCCGGCAACGATACAGAAGGGCTTCGCTATGGCACAATTGAGACCAAAGAAAAGTATTATTTGACATGGAAAGAAGACAATAAGACAACGGATGCATTATCAGAAGAAGTTCAGAAACTTTGCAGTGAGGTTGAGTACATCATTGATAAACATCTTGTCGGTATTTGCCATAAGGAACGTTTTTTGGAAATTATCCATGATTTTGTTGTGTTTGACAGAGGAATCAAAAAACTTTGCCGTCCTAACCAGTATTTTGGTGTCAAGGCTGCTCAGAAAAGAGTCAAGGCCAGGGAAGGTGGTATCATCTGGCATACCCAAGGCAGTGGTAAAAGCCTTACAATGGTATGGCTTACCAAGTGGATTAGAGAGAATATTCCCAACTCCCGTGTGCTTATAGTAACAGACAGAGATGAATTGGACAAGCAGATTGAGAAGGTATATAAAGGTGTGGACGAGGATATTTACCGTACAAGAAGTGGAAGGGATCTGATTGAAAAATTAAATAGTACGACGCCGCTTCTTTTGTGTTCCCTTATCCATAAATTTGGCGGCAAGGATGAAGATGAAAGTTATGATGATTATATCAAGGAAATCACTCAGGATTTGCCTATAGATTTTAAGCCAAAAGGCGATATTTATGTTTTTGTTGACGAGTGTCATAGAACACAGTCAGGGAAGCTTCACGAAGCAATGAAAACTATTTTGCCTCATGCCTTGTTTATAGGTTTTACTGGTACTCCTCTTCTGAAAAAAGATAAAAAGAGAAGCGTTGAGGTATTTGGCACCTATATTCATACATACAAATTCGATGAGGCTGTAAAAGATGGAGTTGTTTTAGATCTGGTATATGAAGCCAGGGATGTGGAACAAAACATCACATCACAGGAGAAAATAGATGCCTGGTTCGAAGCGAAAACCAAAGGTTTAACAGAATATGCCAAGACCAGACTAAAGCAGCGGTGGGGAACGATTCAAAGAGTTCTTAGTTCCAAGTCAAGGCTTGAGAAAATTGTTAAAGATATTATATTTGATATGGAGACAAAAGACAGGCTTCAGAATGGCCGTGGAAATGCCATGCTGGTAGCCGGAAGTATTTATGAAGCATGCAAATATTATGAATTGTTTCAGGCAAGCGGTTTTACAAAGTGTGCCATTGTATCTTCTTATAGACCAAATATTAACAATATTAAGGGGGAAAGTACAGGAGAAGACAAGGCTACCGAAGAAAAATACAAATATGATATTTATACCAAGATGCTGAATGGTAAAGATCCCGATCAGTTTGAAGAAGAGGTCAAAAAGCAATTTATTAATGACCCGGCTCAAATGAAGCTGCTGATTGTAGTGGATAAACTTCTCACTGGTTTTGACGCACCTCCTGCCACTTATTTGTACATTGATAAAAGTATGCAGGATCACGGGCTGTTCCAGGCCATCTGCCGTGTTAACCGTTTGCATGGGGAAGACAAACAGTTTGGGTTTATCATTGATTACAAGGATTTGTTTAAAAGTTTGGAGAAATCCATCAAAGATTACACTTCAGAGGCTTTTGAGGCATATGACAAGGAAGATGTGGAAGGGTTGTTGAAGGATAGACTGGAAATTGCAAAAGAAAGGCTGAATAATGCCTTGGAAAGCATTCGGGCATTGTGTGAACCGGTAGAGCCTCCTAAAGATACATTGGCATATATTCGCTATTTTTGTGCACATGGCACCAGCGATAAAGAAGCTTTAAAACAAAATGAGGAAAAAAGGCTGGCTTTATATAAGCTTACCACCGCATTAATAAGGGCATATGCCGGTATTGCCAATGAAATGATTGAAGCTGGTTATACTTCCGAAGAAAAAGAAGCAATTCATAAAGAAGTCAATTATTATGATTCGGTTCGTGCCGAAGTAATGCTTGCTGCCGGTGATTACATTGATTTAAAATCCTATGAGCCGGCTATGAGACATTTAATTGATAACTATATCAGTGCGGAAGACAGTAAGAAATTGTCTACATTTGATGACATGACCTTATTAGATTTAATTGTAGAAAAAGGTGTTTCTGAAGCAATTAACGATTTGCCGGAAGGAATTAAAAAGAACAAGGAAACTGCGGCTGAAACAATTGAGAACAATGTACGTAGATTAATTATTGAGGAAATGGAGACTAATCCTAAATATTATAAAAACATGTCCATTCTTTTAGATGAATTGATAAAACAAAGGAAAAGGCAGGTTCTTAGCTATGAAGAGTATCTGAGAAAAATTGGAGAGTTGATAAAACAAGTTAAAAATCCTGCTACTTCTTCCAGGTATCCAGCATCAATTAATACTCCGGCCAGACGTGCCTTGTATGATAATTTGGATGGGGATGAAGAACTGGCGGTTAAAATAGATACGGAGATTAAAACTACAAAACCGGATAACTGGAGGGGAACAAAGATAAAAAAAAGGGTGGTAGAGAATGCTATTAAAAAATATGTTCATAATGATGAATTAGCTCAAGAAATATTAAAAATAGCGGAAAGTCAGGCGGAATATTAAATGATAAGTGAAATAGTAATTGGTGGCATTTCAATTGAAGTTATAAAAAAGAATATAAAAAATATCCATCTATCTGTCCATCCCCCAAACGGCAGAGTGAGAATTGCTGCACCTATAACGATGAATAATGAAGCTATTCGTATTTTTGCCATTTCAAAATTATCCTGGATTAAAAAGCAGCAAGCTAAGTTTCAGGAGCAAGAGAGGCAGTCCAAAAGAGAATATGTTTCAGGCGAAAGTCATTACTACCAAGGAAGGCGTTATTTGTTGAATGTTGTCTATACAAATAAAAGGCAAAGAGTGGAAATAAGAAAAAACAATCAGATTGATTTGTATGTTCGTGAAGGCAGTACAGTAGAGCAACGGGAAAAAGTAATGATGGAGTGGTACCGAAGTGAGCTTAAAAAGCAAATTCCCGACTTGATTGCAAAATGGGAAGAAAAGATTGGTGTTAAAGTGGACTTCTGGGGCGTTAAACTGATGAAAACAAAATGGGGTACTTGCAACCCTAAAGCCAAGCGTATATGGGTTAATTTGGAACTAGCAAAGAAGAATCCAAGGTGTTTAGAGTATATAGTGGTTCATGAGATGATACATTTGCGTGAAGGATATCATAATGAAAGATTTTATGTGTATATGGAGCAATTCATGCCAAACTGGAAGGAAATTAAAAGCGAACTTAACGATTTAATATTTGAAAGCAGTAAATGGAGTTATTAAACTGTATAAAAGACTACACGGAGATTAAAAATGCTGACAGGCGTGGTGAGGAACTTGGCCTGTCAGAAGATGAGCTTGCCTTTTATGATGCGCTTGAAACTAACGACAGTGCAGTTAAAGTTCTGGGCGATGAAGCATTAAGGACTATTGCCCGGGAACTTGCGGATAAAGTGCGCAGAAATGCAACCATTGACTGGACGTTGAAGGAAAGTGTCCGGGCAAAACTTATGGTGTTGGTTCGCAGGACATTGAACAAATACGGTTATCCGCCGGATAAGCAACAGCGTGCAGTGGAAACGGTTATGAAACAGGCTGAAAATTTAGCCGATGTTTGGGCGTCGCAAAGTGTGACGTATAAGGCAAATCCTTTATTCGGCCTTTCTGAAGTAGTCGAAGAAATGCATAAATAATCTTTGAGGGGTGACATGGGGACGTTTTGTTTATCATCCCCGTGTCATCCTTTTTTCTCCTCCTTCCTCCCTAGATATTCCGGAAAATAGATAATATCCGCAGTAAAATAGCCCATCAATTCTGAAACTTGTTTCGGATGTTTATTTCTAATTCTGCGAATACACAAAATTTTTTCTTCTTCACTGAACCTTTCGAAATCTTCTAAAAATAAGCCAAATCTGTATGCATTTAAATATACATGCCCATGTCGATGCATTATTTTCCTCCTCTAAAATTAATATCCTTATTTTGTAACTATAAGTATATTTTACACTTATATTTTAAAACAATTTTATTAATATTTCAAGTGTAATGTTTACTAATAAATTAACAAATTATTAAACTGTTAGTGTATATTTTACTTTTGGTTTATTATATACTAATTAAAATCATGTTACAATTTCACTAGGTGATATAATATGGAAATTAATTATAAAAAACTTGGAGAGAGAATACGTAAAATAAGAGAACAAAAGAAAATAACTCAGGAAATGTTGGCTGAGACAATCGGATTATCCAATAATTACATAAGTAATATTGAGCGAAGTCGTTCCATTCCGAGTTTGGAAACGCTTATAAAGATTTGTAATGTTCTTGAGGTAACACCTGATTATGTTTTATTGGATTCCATTTATACTTCAAGAGAATATATTCGGGATGACATTGCAAATAAGCTTAAAAAATGTTCAGAAAAGGATATTCGTTTAATATCCCGGTTTATTGATTTGCTATTGGAAGAGAATTATTAGAATTTTTCTTTAAATTCTTTAGAAGATTAAAAGGTGTTTTTAAAATTTTCACGGATAAGTTTGATTTATTTTTTTACTATATGTGATAATTGATATCTTATTTTTTTATTGCCATTCTTGGCTTAATAGTCGTTTATTAATTAGTAATATCGTTCTGAAGCAAAGTCCTTCTTACATTTTCATTTTAGTTCGTATATTTTCAGCACATCTTGCTTACCCATGATATATGTTAATTAAATTAGGAAAGAGGTTTGCAGGTTACTGCAAAAATAATCATAATCTATAGAGGAGTAAAAGCCATGCATCAAAGACCGATTGATATAGTTTATAATATCCTAAAGTGGATTTCCATTATTGGATCAGTTTTCATTATGATTCTCGTTCTGACAATTATATATATTTACTTTTCTCTATTTAAGGATCAAAAACCACCGGTGATACAGACAGGTGAATTTCCTTTTAAAGTTACATATGAAATAAACGGAGAAACAGTTACTATTGAAGATACTGTGATATGTAAATACTATGGATTTGACCATTCTGCCTGGTTTAGGAAGTCAAGGGCTTGGAGGGAATATCTTAAAAGTGGCGATGAGGCAAAAACAGTTCTTTTGAAACAGGAAAATGTGCCTTCGGTTTTAGAACCTTCCCGCATTAATGATGAAATAAGAGTGGTCATTGATTATGGCATGGGTGTCTATTATATGGGAGACCCTAATGCAAGGTCATTGATTCACGGAAGGCCACATATTTGTTATAGTGAAAAATATACGGATCCGTCCGGAACTATATACCATGAAGGTACAAAATTAAGTAAAAAAGAACTTGAAGAATATTTTGGAATTAAAATTATAGAATTTCAGTTCAGTAAGCCGATTAAGAATAAGTTTAAATGAGCTTTTAAGGGGGAATGTTACATGTTCGTTAAAAATATCCTGAAAATCTTGGTAAATTATATTCCCATGATTCTATGGTGTGTCTTTTATTCCCAAGGAGCAAATGTAGCGCTTGGTATGGTTCCATTATTGTTAGTTATAGTAGTGATGAACTATATTTTTTCTAAACATATATATGATCTTTTGTTTTATAATGGAAACTTGTTAATTTCTACAGTTTTAGGGATTTATATAAATTCCGAATTGTATTTTAAATTTATTTATTATGATTCGGAAGGCGCATTGGTGCGTAATGTTGAAATTATGATAGGATTTATATATATTGCCTTATTAACGGCAATTGCTTTGTTATTTCGTATTTATAAACTTCGCAAAAATAACAAATAAAACTTTTGTTATTGGCGTTTAATGATACGACTGGATGTTTTTGTTGACATCTAAAAGTAGGTAAATCAGGGAAGATTATAAACAAAACATCTCCGTATCATTTCATTTTATTGTGTTGGAATGTTGACAGCATTTTTTAACTATTTAGATACAGAGCAAGAATTCCGAAAATGTAAAATATACTTGACAACAGATGTAAAGTTTGCTATACTTAAATTGTAAAGCGTGCTTTACATATGATATATATGAGGTGAGTGAATGAAAAATCGTATTGCAGAACTTCGAAAACAGCATAAGGTAACGCAGGAGGAACTTGCCAAGGCTGTGGGTGTAACTCGGCAGACTATTATTTCATTGGAAAATGGAAGGTATAACGCTTCTTTGCTGTTGGCTTATAAAATAGCCCGGTTTTTTAAGTTATCCATTGAAAATGTGTTTATTTTTGAGGAGGAAATAGAGCATGAATGATATAATAAAATTTAAAAAGAAATTATATTTACGCATAGGTATCAGTGCCTTTCTGCTTTTGACCGGCATTGCTATAAGCGTTTTAGTGCAGTGTATAGAAAATGGAACCGTTCAAATTTCTGAATCGGAATTTATCCAAATGCTATCCACTTTTTCAGGTGTTGCCTTTGGACTGATTGTCATTTCTTTAGCAAAAATTGTGCAATATATTTATTTTTTGAGAAATAAAGAGGCGCTTGAAAAGCGCATGCTGATGGAAACGGATGAACGAAATCGGTATATTGGGTTGAAGGCATGGGCAATAACAGGATATATTATGCTTTATGTAATTTTCATTTCTTCTTTTATTGCAGGATTTTACAGCATAGTGGCGGTTCAGATGATGTTTTACATTTTGTCACTTTTTGCTTTGATATATGCCGTAACATATTGCATTCTAAGAAGAATGAACTAAAAGATGTTATTTTTATTCTGCTTTTTTCAAAATTAATGAATCAGGATAAGGCACAAGAAGGTTCTTCAGTTGCGAAATGTCATTTATGCTATAGTTCAGCCATTGGTTTGCCTTATCTTTATGAAATATAACCGGCATGCGGGAATGGATGGTTGACATCTTCGCATTTGCGCTGGTTGTAATAATAACAAAAGCAGCATAAGGAATATTTTGCTTATCGGTAAAGGTATTATAAAGCCCAGCCATATAAAATGCGGACTGTTTTGTACGAATCAGGTATTTATCCTTTTTGTGATTATCGATTGCTTTCCACTCATAAAATCCGGATGCAGGGATCAGGCAACGTTTATGGAACAGGAGGTTTCTGAACATAGGTTTTTCATGCAGGGTCTCCTGACGGGCATTTATAATAACGCTTTTGCCTTTGGGGTTTGGAAATCCCCATTTTAACAAAGCAAGTACTTTTTTGTCAGCAGGGTTGTTTAGAATAACAGGCGCATAGTCTGAAGGAAAGATATCACCTGTTTTTAGTTTAGGAGTCTCTTCATGGTTATATCTTTCATTAATCATATCAATAATTTTTCGGATTTCCTGGTTTTCGGGTTCATCAAGCAGCATAAATCTTCCGCACATGTTTGTTCCTCCAAAAGAATTGTTGTTTGGTACAAATCTTTATTAGTCTATATTTTACCATATCATATTTTTCAATATACTTCAATTATAGTTTAATGAAGAAAAATTTTTCGGTATAATGTAATTTAATATCGGCAGAAAAATAATTTTTTCTGAAAAAATACGTAAATACGCTAAATATTACTGAAATTCTTTCAAAATATTTACTTTTTAGTTTATGGGTAATATAATAAAGTAAAAAATAAGGAATGATGCAGATGGATTCTATTGATTATCAAATCCTCAAATGCCTTAAGGAGAATTCAAGGGAAAATGCCACTGCAATCGGGGCCAAAATAAAGTTGTCAACATCTGCGGTAATTGAACGCATCAGGAAATTGGAGGCTGCTAAAATAATTAAGCAGTACACTACGGTAATTGACCATGAAAAGATAGGAAAAGATATTACTGCATTCATTTCTGTAAGGCTCGAACATCCGAAATACAATGATGGTTTTAATCAAATGATAATGAATAATGACAATATTATAGAATGTCATTATATTGCCGGCGATTTCGATTTCCTACTCAAAGTCATGGCTGACTCAGGGTCAGGTCTTGAAAAAATTTTAAATTTCATTAAAAGTATTGATGGCGTATCCTTGACCCGGGCGTTAGTTGTTCTGTCTACAATTAAAAATGAAATTTCCCCACTTCCGGACATTAAATAAATAAGTCATTTGCCTAAATAAGGGTGTTTAGAAGGACCCCTTTAATTTCTTATACCCAAATTTGGTATAATATGGAAGAGGTTTGAAAATGATTATTGGTATTCCAAAAGAAATTATGCATGGAGAAGGACGTGTTTCCGCCATTCCGGAAACAGTGGCAAAGTTTAAGGCCGATGGTTTTAGGGTTCTTGTTGAAAAGGGTGCCGGACTTTTATCTTTTCATAAGGATGAAGACTATGTCAAAGCCGGCGCTGAGATTGCAGAGGACGCAGCAATACTTTATGAACGGGCGGATATCATTTTAAAGGTAAAAGAGCCTCAATTTAATACGGATAAGAATTTGCATGAAATTGATATGATGCACAGGGGGCAATATCTGATTACTTTTATCCATCCTGCCTCACCGGCAAACCATGAAATGGTTAAGAAAATGGCGGAGAAAGGAATTATAGGATTGACCCTGGACGGCATACCACGCATTTCAAGGGCTCAGAATATGGATGCCTTAACATCTATGAGTACTTGTGCAGGTTATAAAGGAATGCTTATTGCAGCCAATGATTTAGCCATATTCATGCCGTCATTGTTTTGTGCAGTTGGCATGATAAAACCATGTAGTGTGTTGGTTTTAGGTGCAGGCGTAGCAGGATTGCAGGCAATTGCAACAGCAAAAAGACTTGGCGCCGTTGTTTATGCTGCCGATATTCGACCTGATGCAGTGGAGCAAGCCAAAAGTTTGGGGGCAAAAATTGTGGAGACAGGTGTGCCTGCTGATATTGCAGTAGGCGAGGGTGGATATGCAAATGCGCTCCCTGAAGAGTGGCTTGTAAAAGAACGTGAAAATATGTCAGGTATGAACGCTCTTTCCGGAATTACACTTTTAGGGGCATTATCCGTAACCGGAACGGCGATTTTAACATCTAGTAAAGTTCTCGGTTACATTGCTATTGTATTAGCAATGGTAAATGTTGCAGGCGGTTTCAGCGTAACGGCAAGGATGCTTAAAATGTTTAAAGGAGAGGAAAAATAATGCTTTATTATATCTCAAGCGGTATTTTGGTCTTTGGTATACTGTATGGGATTCATTTAATGAGCAAGGTGAAAACGGCAAGATTGGGCAATAATTTAAGTGCCATGTGTACAGCCTTGGCCGTTATTTTAACGCTCTACAAATATCAGCTTATAAACAAGATGGAACTTTATGTTTTTATGGCAGTAGGTTTTGTTTTGGGAATGATATTGGCCAAAGTGGTTAAAATGATTGAAATGCCGCAAACAGTTGCCCTTTTAAATGGTTTTGGCGGACTGGCAAGTGCCCTTGTTTCAATTATAACCGTCAGCGAAGGAAATGGGATGAATGCTTTTGCCACCTATACAGCCGCATTGGCACTTGTTATAGGTCTTATAACCTTTAGCGGAAGTATAGTGGCTGCCGGGAAATTACATAAAATCCTCTCTCAAAAACCTACGGTTTTAAAAGCTCATAATGTAATTACAAATCTGCTGATAATCCTGTCGGTTTTCTCGGTGTGTTTTGTCCAAGAATCCGTTTGGGGAGCGGTTATATTCAGTACATTGTTTGGAATAGTTTTCGCCGTTAGAGTAGGTGGCGCCGATATGCCCATAACCATTTCGCTTTTGAACTCGTTAAGTGGTGTGGCCGGTGGCGTTGCGGGGATTGCCATTTATGATCCTTTGCTTACTGCGGTAGGAGGAATCGTAGGTGCGTCCGGGCTTATTCTGACGCAAATAATGTGTAAATCCATGAACAGGAAGTTGTCTGATATTTTGCTGGGAAAAACCTCAGTACGCAGCAGTGAAACTGCCGTAGAAGAGACAAAGACGGAAGAGAAAAAAGAAGAAGTATCCGTATCTGAGATATTACGAAATGCCAAGAAAGTTATCATTGTACCGGGCTATGGCATGGCTCTTTCTCAGGCGCAAACTCATGTTAAAATGTTGAATGATGCGCTTGAGAAATCAGGTGCGCAGGTTAAATTTGCCATACATCCCGTTGCAGGCAGAATGCCGGGACACATGAATGTGCTTCTTTGTGAGGTTGATGTGCCGTATGACAAGCTGTATGAAATGGACGATATAAACGATGAATTTAAGGATACCGATTTAGCTATTGTAATAGGTGCTAATGATGTGGTAAACCCTGCTGCCAATACGGCGGAAGGAACGCCCATTTATGGGATGCCCATATTAAAGGTAGACGAGGCAAAACATATTATTGTTTGCAATTATGACACAGGGCCGGGGTATGCAGGCGTTAAAAACCCGTTGTACTCCAACCCTAAAACCATATTGATGACAGGAGGTGCCAAGGATTCCATACAGAAACTGATTAACATGCTGAGTTTGGAGCCTGCCGTTCATTAGTCGTAATGAGCCGGTTGTGAAACTTTAGGTATAAAATAGTACATGAAAGATAAATATTGTATATTGAAAATCGTTAAATTGGGGCATTATAATTGCACTGAAAACGGAAGCCGGTTTTAAAGTAAAAGGTAGTGTTAAATAACTTATGAAAAAAAGAAATATGGGAATAGTTGGATTTATTGAACTTTGAAAAGTGAAGAATATACCACAGTTTCGCATTTATTCCACGATCCTCTTGACAATGAGC
>Ga0134093_1000020_pt1 | contig 192915 bp, 177 predicted proteins | sample 4_1taG_FD_94452 | JGI IMG/M metagenome (GOLD analysis project Ga0134093, IMG submission 94452) | Switchgrass degrading microbial communities from high solid loading bioreactors in New Hampshire, USA - 4_13_20_68_A1 metaG | ecosystem: Engineered > Bioreactor > Semi-continuous > Anaerobic >...
AAGCACTTTATTTTCATTTTTTGCCCTAAAAATTGAGGAATGAAAGGACTTTAGGAAGTAAGGAATAAGGAAAAAGGAATTAAATGGGAAATTGGAAGAGAATAACAAGCCAGTGTTTTCAAGGGTTTGAGGGCTGTCTATAAAAGGACTTTATTTGAAAAGGGAAAGAAGTTTGTTTGAGGTGCATATCTAATAAAGGGGACTGGAAAAAATGCCTGAACAGAACCATAGTGAAGAGGCAAAAAATGCCTGGGAACTATGGTTTTTTTATTATACTTGAATGAAAAACAGGAAAAAGAGGCAAAAGCTTTTGGGTTCTGATTGACATAGCTTTTGGAGAGGTGAAAAAATGGAGAAGTTTTTCAAATAAAGATATTGACTGTCACCTTGGGGATTAGCCTATGATGGTTATGGGGTGATGAAAATGCTGATTAAAGATGTTTGCAGGGAATGCAAACTGACAAAGAAAGCAGTTGAATATTATGAACAGCAGGGGTTGATTTCACCGAAAATTGATGATAACGGTTATCGGAATTACAGTGCCGAAGATATTTTTGTTCTGAAAGAAATAGGTGCTTTAAGGAAATTAGGCCTAAGTATTGCCGAAATTAAAGGTATTCTTTCAAGCAACGACAAATCAGCGGCCCTGGCAAAATGCAAACACAGGATTGACCTGGAAATTGAAAAGGCGATGGCCAGGAAAAAGTGTCTTGAATGGCTGACAAAAGAATATGATATTGATAAGGCCGTCATGTATATCGAAGAAGAAATTGAAAGGCATTTTACGATTAAGGAGAAACTGCTGCAGGCGTTTCCGGGAGCATATGGTATGTTCCTGTGTATTCATTTCGGCCCGTTTCTTTATGCGAAAATAGATTCAGAGGAAAAGGAACGGGCTTATAATGAAATAGTCGCTTTTCTGGATAAAGTCCAGGAAACAGAATTTCCCAAGGAACTGGAAGAATATTTTGAACAGAGCATTGGGCAGATGGATGAATTAAATATTGAGAAAATTAATACATCCTTAGCAGATGCAATAAGCAATGTACATGCGTACATGGAAGAAAATAAAGAATTCATTGAAAAGTATATGGAATATATAAATTCGGATGAATACAAAAATTCCCCGGCATATAGAATTAAGCAGTTGTTGCTGAAGTTTCAGCAGGAAAGCGGTTATTACGATGTATTTATAGAGAATTTAAAAATACTGAGTGAATCTTACCGCGAATATTATGAAAAACTCCAGGCTGCAAACAGGGCATTCTTGGAAAAATACCCTGGTGCCGACGGCATATATAGGATATAATTATATATCCATGCAATGCTTTGGAAGTAAACATTCGCGGATTTGTGCAGATTTTTAGGAAATGAGTAAAAACGTACGTGATTGATAAGCGTATAGGATATTTCAGGTGAGGCAATATGGCAAAGCACGAATTTGGCATTATAGATAATTTTGAAGAAGGAAAATGGTACAGCGAGTATGAGCCTGAAAAGTATAATTGCATATTTGTAAATGACGATTTAATTGGAAATATCCTTATGGAGTTTAAAGATGAATTATATGCAATAAAAACATACTTTGTAATTTCAACCCAGGTAGGAAAAGGGCTGGATGAATCCGGGGTAACGATTTTTCCCCCGGAATCCCTGCCCCGGTTCAGGGATGTTATTGTAAAAGCAAATAGTCAATATCAGTCGCGGGAATTGAAGGCGTTAATCGGAAAAATAACAGAAGCCATGGAAAAATCAAGGCATATGATTCATTTTGGTATATAATAATCGCGTCAGCAAAATCAGCGGTAAATAATTGATTGAAAAAACAGTTCAATAACAGGAATAATTGTTGTAAAATAAACACTAAATATGGAGCAGAACTTCAACGGCGTTTCTGCAAAGGCAAATACAGATGAGGAGCTGATTTTGTGCCAAAAAGAATAAGGGTTAAACCAAGTAAGCCTGTTTCGTTATTCGGCATGATAGCAGGTGCTATTTTCGTCTTTATCGGACTGTTTGTGGTTATTCCCGGTTTTGGAGCTTTCGGCGTATTCTGGACACTGATTGCGGTTTGCATTACAGCATACCAGGCCTATAATTTTTTCGGAGAAAAAGGGGTTTCATCATGGGAAATTGACATAGACAACGGTCTGAATGATGAATTTAGTATCCATCGAACATCTGCAAAGGATGATTTTGAAACAAGGCTCAGAAAACTGAACAGGCTCAGGGAAGACGGCCTGATCACCGAAGAAGAATTTCAAAGAAAGCGAGATGAAATTTTACGGGAAAAATGGTAAATAAGAGATGGGGGTATAAACAGTGGCTTATGCTGTTGAAATGTATTTTGATACGGAAAGTGACAGACAGATACGCCATTTATGGAAGGAACTGCATGATAAAAACGTATCTTCTTACATGTTTACTTCCGGAAGCAGGCCGCATATTTCGCTGTCGGTGCTGAATTCCCTGGACATACCTGATTTTGCCCGGAAACTTAAAGAATTTGCGGAAAAACTAAAACCTTTTGAGATAAGGTTCGGCAGTATTGGTGTATTTCCGGAACCTGCAGGTGTATTGTACCTGGCGCCGATAGTTACGGAAGAGCTGTTAAAGGTACATAATGATTTTAACTGTGTTTTTGCTGATTACAAAAATGAAATGTGGTACCATTATCTGCCAGGCATTTGGATGCCGCATTGTACCCTTGCTACAGACATACATAAAAAAGATTTGCCTTTGGCACTGAAATATCTGCTTGATTCCAGCCTGCCGGCAAAGGCACGGGTTGAAGAAATAGGAATAGTAGAGTTCAACCCTATAAAGCATCATGAAAGTTTCAGGCTGCAGGATTGTGGAGGATAAGCAGTGTTCAGACTGGAAAAACCGTCATTGGAGCTGGAAAATACCTATATTGACTACATAACGGAATGGGAAGAATCAGGAGAGGAAATTGTCCCGTTTGTGTCAAGAAGAAACGGTCTTGATTACAAAGAGCTGTTTTACAGATGGGAAGTTCTGAGTACGGATCGGGCGTATGACCATGGGTTCGTACCTTCATCACTGTATTTCCTTGTTGATGAAAATAACAGGATTTATGGAGCAATCCATATAAGGCATGTGCTGAACGAAAGCTTGTTAAAAAACGGCGGGCATATCGGGTACGGTATAAGACCGTCCGAACGAAAAAAGGTTATGCAACCCTCATGCTGTCATTGGCGTTACCAATTGTGAAATCGCTGGGTATACACAGGGTACTGGTTACCTGTGACAAGAACAATCATGCTTCAGCAAGGATAATTATTAAAAATGGCGGGGTTCTTGAAAATGAAGTCCGGGACGGCGATGAAGCCATACAAAGGTATTGGATAAACCTGTAGTATTTATGCATGCAGTGAAATAATTAATTGATTCTTTTGCTCGTTTATAATTCATATAAAGAGGTGCAAGAATGGATTATAACAGGCTTATTACCGGAATAAAGAGGTTTGGTTCCACTGAAAGGGACATATGCATTAAAGGTATAGGTGTGCCCCCTGAAAAAGTGAATGAAAATGTAATAATTGCTCCGTGGTGGGAACCGGTTGATTTGCCCGATTTGGGCGAAGCTGAGTATTTAACCGATACGCACAATCCGTCGACAAAGGTATGGAATATTACAACGAGGGAAAAAATAAAAATTACATATATAAAAACGGGAATAGGAGCTCCTGTTTTAATGGATTCTTTGTTGTCTCTGGGTGTAACGAAGTGCAGAAAAATAATATTTATTGGCTCAGTCGGAGCCCTCGATGGAGAAATAGGAATCGGGGATATTGTTATACCTGAGTACAGCATATGCGGGGACGGGGCGAGCAGATACATAGCTTCTGAAAACCCGGCGGACAATGACTGCTGGGGAGAGAAAACGTACCCGGATCCAGGCCTGTTTGAACGGGTAGTGGAAATAACGAAGAACATCTGCGAGAAAAATAATGTAAAATGGCATATCGGAAGGAATTTCAGCATTGATACAGTTATTGCCCAGTTTATACATCTTGATAAAATAATAAGCATGGGCTGCAATGTTATCGAAATGGAAACGGCTGTTGCATTTAGGGCAGCAAAAATTGCAAACATACCCATAGCGGCAGTTTTCAGCGTATCGGACAATACAGTAAAAAACAAGTCTTTGATAAGCGGCAGAACTGAAGAAGAAATAAATTACCGGAGATTTGTAAGGAAAACCCTGTTTCCTGAAATAATACAGGAATTTTTCAGGTAAGTTATACAGACTGGTTTATATTTTCCGGATTGTTATAAATATATCCTTAACCACTGAAAAAGGTATAATACAAATGTTGATGCTTTTTATGAAAGTTTTGCTTAACAACGTGTAATGCTGTAATCCCAAACTGAAGTTATGACAGATTTCCCTGAAGTTTATTAACTCCTTTGTTAAAGAGGAATCCAGCGGTAACAGATAAGAAGATTAGCCAAAAAATACTTAGAACCAATGACAAGACACTATCTACCTGTGTTTTATTGCTGTACGTTTTTGATAAATTATTGATGGATATCATAATTATTCACCTTTAGTTTATTCTTGAGACTCAAAGAACTATATCTATTGAATTTAAAACTACATCTGTTTTTCTTTTAAACGGTGCATTGTCACAAATATATGATATAACAAAAAACTTATTTTTTACAAGATATGTCAAAATTTATTGAACAGTAACTTTTGCACAGCTTATAAAAGCCATTTCCTGAAAAGTTCATTAAACGTGGCATTAATTTTTTGCAGTCTTTTCGGGGTTTTTCAGTACTGTAAAATTTATCAGCTATTATCGGTCCACATAATTGATGTATATAATTGTGAAGGAATTAACCGTTCTGGGTTGATTGGCAAATAGAGCATGGTTAAATTCTGTAGAAGTCTGTAATGATAGTATGTTAAAATAGAAACTATGAGTCTGCACGATTATAGCATAAATGTTACTGCATATTTGAAACGGGTGGTATTATGCAGGCGTATTTATTTGTTCATTTTCGAGAAAAAACAACCCCGGACGGTGAACAGGTGCATTTTGCCATAAGCAGGGACGGATTTCACTGGGAAGAAGTGAATGGAGGGCGTCCTGTTCTTTGGGCATATTACGGTGACAAAGGTGCAAGGGATTTTACGATTGTCAGGTGCCGGTTTAACAACAAGTTTTACATTTTTGGAACGGATTTAAGCCTTTCATACGGAATGCGGAACCAGTACAAAAGCTCATGGGAAATGATTTCGAAGCATGGAAGCAAATGTTTCTCTGTCTGGGAATCGGACAACCTGGTTGACTGGACCGAACAAAAGCTGATTAAGATAGGCACCGATGATTTCGGATGCATGTGGGCACCTGATATTATTTACGACAAAGATAACCATGATTATGTTATACACTGGTCTTCATCTCACAAAAGCGACAATTATTCACGAAAAAGGATTTATTTCAGCCGTACAAGGGATTTTGAACATTTTTCGGAACCCGGGCTTCTTTATCAGAAAGAAGACAGCGGAGTTATTGATTCAGCCATATATGAGGAAGACGGGATGTATTATATGTTTGTAAAAAGCGAAAAAAACCCGGCAACGGTGATATTGCTGAAATCAGGGGATATTCTCGGACCCTATACAGAGGTAAAAGAGTTTTATGAAAACATAAAGGATTTGGATGGAAGATTTTATGAAGCGCCTACCGCAGTGAGGCTGGAAAACGGGAAATGGTGTCTTTTCCTTGATTATTTCGGAGTACCGGGAGCAGGACAGGGTTATGTTCCGTTTATCGGAAACAGCCTGAAGGAGGGGAGATTTGTCCGTTCGGACAAGGATTTTTATTTTCCCTATCGTTTTAAGCATGGAACAATTCTTGCCATCACACCGGACGAGTACGAAAGAATAAAGAACCATGACTGGTCGGACAAGGGGTGGATTTAGGAATGCCGATTCCTGGTGTTGAACAGCCGGAATTCATTATTGTCAGTGATGACATTCGCCTGCGCAAATTCGATAACAAGTACGATTTTGCCCTTGAATGGTACCAGGATCCGGAAACCTTGATGCTGGTTGACGGCGTTACAAAGCCATATGATACCGATATGCTGCAAAGCATGTATACCTGTCTGGAAAAAAGCGGTGAACTTTATTTTATCGAGATATTTGACGGTGAAAAATATATTCCAATCGGTGATGTTACATTTTCCAGTGAGGACATGCCAATTGTCATAGGGGTTAAATCCTACTGGGGAAAAGGAATCGGGAAAAAGGTTGTCAAGGCTCTTGTAGAGCGCGGAAAACAACTGGGATATACTGCTTTGAAAGTAAGGGAAGTATACAAATACAATATTGCTTCCCAGAAGATGTTCGAGAGTGTGGGTTTCAGTAAATACGAGGAAACGGAAAATGGTTACAGGTATATTCTGGAGCTTTAATGACGGCCTGTTGTGAATTTTTACAGGACGACATAGTATGTGGAAGAGTTAAATGATAGATTTACGTTCAACATAAAAACAAAAGAGATAATTTGTTGTGATTGGCTGTAATATGCATTTGTGTTAGTGAAACGGATGCCGAATGAAGGGAGAGGGGTATAATGACGGGCGTGGAAATTGACATGGTTGTGCCGGATTGCTTGAAAGCACTGGAGCTATACAGGAAAATTTTTGACATTGAGCATGTTGAAGCTGCGGATTTCCCAAAAGGAGAAAATGAAGTTATTTTTACCCTGTACGGAGTGCGTTTTCATATGCTTGATGAAAACCTGGATTTTGGCCTTAAAGCACCCGAGTTCAATAAACCTAATACGGTCTGGTTCAATATAACGGTTCCGGATATAAATGAAACATTTTCAAGGGCGATAAGTGCAGGCTGCAGTGAAATTCAGCCTGTAACCGAAATACCCGATTTCGGACTGTCAAATGCTATATTTGCCGACCCTTTCGGTTATATATGGATGCTGCATCAAATCCACAGGGATGTGAGCTTTGAAGAACGTATAAGAATCTGGAAAGAAAAAATGAAAAAATAAATTATTTTTTCAAAATACATGGCAGCTTACGGAGGTAATAAAAATGCAAAGAGACATCAAGAAACTGATTTCGCAGATGACACTGGAGGAAAAGGCAAGCCTGTGTTCGGGTTTGGATGCATGGCGGCTGAAGAGTGTGGAGCGGCTGGGTATTCCGACCATTATGATGACTGACGGCCCGCATGGTCTAAGAAAGGAGCAGGAGTCAGATCTGCCCGGTATGAAACCCAGTGTCCCGGCTACCTGTTTTCCGACTGCGGCAGGATTGGCCAGCTCATGGAACCGGGAACTTGTGGAAAGAATAGGCGCTGCACTTGGTGAAGAATGCCAGGCCGAGGGGGTATCCGTTCTCCTTGGTCCAGGAGCCAATATCAAGCGTTCTCCGTTGTGCGGAAGAAACTTTGAATATTTTTCGGAGGATCCGTATCTTTCTTCCGAAATGGCCACAAGCCATATTATAGGGGTACAGAGCCAGGGAGTCGGAACATCTCTTAAGCACTTTGCCGCGAATAACCAGGAACACCGCAGGATGAGCGTGGATGCAATTATAGATGAACGGACCTTGCGGGAAATTTACCTGGCCAGTTTTGAGGGAGCCGTGAAAAAGGGCAGGCCCTGGACGGTCATGTGTTCCTATAACAAGGTAAACGGTGAATATGCCTCGGAGAATAAGTTCTTATTGACAGATATCCTTAGGAATGAATGGGGTTTTGAAGGTTTCGTGGTATCTGACTGGGGAGCCGTGAATGAGCGGGTCAAGGGACTGGAAGCCGGGCTTGATCTTGAAATGCCTTCCAGTTCAGGTGTAGGTGACAGAAAAATAATTGAAGCGGTCAGAAACGGATTGCTTCCTGAGGAAGTTCTGGACAAGGCTGTTGAAAGAATATTAAATATAATTTTCAGAGCAGCGGACAACAAAAAGGAAAATGCGACGTATGACAAGGAAGCACATCACAGGCTGGCAAGAGAAGCGGCAAGAGAGTGTATGGTGCTGCTGAAGAATGAAGACAATATACTTCCGCTAAAAAGGCAGGGAACAATCGCAGTAATTGGCGAGTTTGTCAAAAAGCCGAGATACCAGGGCAGCGGAAGTTCCCGTGTAAATCCTTCAAAACTGGATGATATCCTTGAGGAAATCAATAAATCGGCAGGAAATAATGTTAATGTAGTATATGCCCAGGGCTACAGCCTTGAAAAGGATGAAACCGATGAAATTCTTCTTACCGAAGCAATAAGGGCGGCAGAACAGGCAGACGTGGCCGTGATATTTGCAGGACTGCCCGATCATTTTGAATCCGAGGGCTACGATCGTCAGCACATGGAAATGCCTGAAAGTCACTGTACACTTATCGAAGAAGTTGCAAAGGTACAGCCCAATGTGGTGGTTGTATTAAGCAACGGCTCACCTGTGGAAATGCCGTGGATTGATAAAGTGAAAGGTGTACTTGAGGCTTATCTTGGCGGTCAGGCAATGGGAGGAGCAATTGCAGACCTGTTGTTCGGGGATGCCAACCCAAGCGGTAAACTGGCCGAGACATTTCCGAAAAAATTAAGCCATAACCCGTCTTACCTTAATTTCCCCGGGGAAGGTGACAGGGTGGAATACAGGGAAGGTCTTTTTGTAGGTTACAGGTATTATGACACGAAAAATATCGAACCGCTGTTTCCGTTCGGACATGGACTGAGTTATACCACGTTTGAATACAGTGAGCTTAAAATAGACAAGAAAGAAATATTGGATACTGAAACAGTGTCAGTAAGCGTAAAGGTAAAAAATACCGGAAGCATGGCGGGCAAAGAGATTGTCCAGCTTTATGTAAGGGATATTGAAAGCTCTGTCATAAGACCGGATAAAGAACTGAAAGGATTTGAAAAGATAGAACTTAAGCCCGGAGAAGAAAAAACTGTTGTGTTTGAGCTGGATAAAAGGGCATTTGCTTACTACAATCCTGATATAAAGGACTGGCATGTTGAAACAGGTGAATTTGAGATCCTTATAGGCAAGTCATCCAGGGATATAGTTCTCAGGGACAAAATCCTGGTCAGGTCAACCGTATCAGTAAGAAAACCAGTACACAGGAACACACTGGTCGGGGATTTGGTTAATGATCCCGTTCTCAGGTCTGTGTTTAAGGAATTCCTGGATCGTGAAGATCGAAACGGTTCATTGTCGTACATTTTTGAAATCCTGGACAAATCAGGCGATAAGACGCTGGCTGCGTATACGTTTTATAAGCCTTTACGTGCGCTGGTATGGGAGTCGCACGGGGAATTCTCCGATGAAAAACTGGAAAGGTTAATCGAAACATTGAATGAAAAGCTATATAAATAAATGAAATTCCAGGTATATAATCCCCACCTTAGGTGGGGATTTTCAATATAAGTAAAATATGTTATCGTGTATGATAAATGAATTTGTGGTTTATATGCATAATTTGATTTTCCGGGGTAAACGGAAAGGATGTTGAATGTGGACAGATGCGTACTGAAAAAACCCGATTAAAGGTACTGGATACATCTTTAAACGTAGAATAAAGGTTTTTGCGGAAAGGAAGTGTAAAATTGAAGGACAAAAAGCCAGTAATAAATACGATTGTTGCAGTGCTTACGGTATTATGCGGTTTAGTTGCGATAATCAGCATACTTGTACGTTTAGTGTTACCTTTATACATACTAAGAAAATCCAGCATAAACATAAAAGACGCAGGTTCCATTGGAATCATAGGCGGAGCGGACGGTCCCACTGTGATTTTCCTTGCCGGCGGTGCTTTCTGGTCATTTGTTTCCATTATTTTTGCACTGGCCGCACTGGCAGGGATTATATGGCTGATTGCGGCTAAACGCAGAAAAACCAATGAGTAAATTAATTCTCATATTGTGATGTGAACCGAGAACAGATATAATATTTCCTATATAACCCGTACAGCAATTTGACTTATGGTCGTTTTCTTCAGTAGGACGGTTGATACGGGATTTATGTTTCAGTACATGGCTTCCTGGGATAAGCCATGTAATTAAATTATTGTGAGGGGATTGGCAGTATGGAAAAAAGGGAGTCATTTGCGTCACGTCTGGGTTTTATTCTGATTTCCGCCGGATGTGCAATCGGACTTGGTGATGTATGGCGTTTTCCGTTCATTACCGGTAAGTACGGCGGAGGATTATTTGTCCTGGTTTACCTGGTATTTATAATTATTCTCGGTTTGCCCATCATGTCAATGGAACTTGCGGTAGGACGCGCAAGCAGACAGAGTATTGCGACATCATTCACCGTTCTTGAGAAAAAAGGCCAGAAATGGCACTGGATGGGCTATGCAGGCATGGCAGGGAATTATATACTCATGATGTTCTACACAACCGTTGCCAGCTGGATGCTTGCATATTTCTTCAAAATGCTGACAGGCCGTTTTGTAGGGCTTGACACCCAGCAGGTCGGCGAGGTATTCGGGGAACTGCTGGCAAGTCCCGGAGAAATGACTATATGGATGATTATAACCACCGTGTTTTGTTTCGCGGTTTGTTCATTCGGGCTTCAGGAAGGTGTCGAGAAAGTTACCAAGATTTTTATGGTTCTTCTGCTGGCAATTATAATAGTGCTGGCGGTCAGATCAGTTACACTGCCGAATGCTGCTGAAGGACTGAAATTTTATCTGCTTCCCGACTTTGGACGCGTAAAGGAAGCCGGTATCTGGGAAGTAATATATGCGGCGATGAGCCAGGCATTTTTCACGCTCAGTATTGGTATAGGTTCCATGGCTATATTCGGAAGTTACATAGGAAGAGAGCGGGCCCTCCTGGGCGAGTCCATAAATATTGCTGCACTGGATACAGCCATTTCGATTATTGCCGGCCTTATAATTTTCCCGGCATGCTTTTCTTTCGGTGTTGATCCCGGCAGCGGACCCAGCCTTGTATTCGTTACCCTGCCCAATATTTTTAATTCCATGGCCGGAGGCAGGATCTGGGGTTCACTTTTCTTTATCTTTATGACATTTGCTGCGTATTCCACGGTTATAGCCGTTTTTGAGAATATTATCTCCTTTGCTATGGATTTATGGGGATGGAGCCGCAAAAAGGCAGCATTTGTCAATACTATTCTGCTTATTGTGCTTTCAATGCCGTGTATTCTTGGTTTCAATGTATGGAAAGGATTTCAGCCTTTTGGACCGGGAAGCGGAGTTCTTGATCTCGAAGACTTTATTATAAGCAACAATCTCCTGCCTTTAGGTTCGCTGATTTATGTATTGTTCTGTGTCAGCCGCTACGGTTGGGGGTTTGACAATTACATGGAAGAAGTAAATGCCGGAGAAGGCGCAAAAATGCCGCGTTCTCTTAAATGGTATCTAACATGGGTACTGCCTGCAATTATTATAATAGTGCTGATACAGGGATATGTTGATATGTTCCTGAAAAAATAATGCATATGTTTTCAATTGCTTTTCAGGGAATAAGACAAAATAAAGGAGCTGTACCTGAAGTTATTCATATTTTTGGGCAGCTCCTTTTTTAACCTCCATGTTATACCATTTTTATCTGATAACAGTTATAATGTTTATACCTGATTAAATATAAAAATAATCGAAAAATGAGAAAACCGGCGTGAAGAATACGTATAAGAAAATATGAATATAACTGCAGAGGAAGGGTTGCGCGTTTATGACTCTCAGGGAAAAAATTGCCTTTTGTGAAGGAAAGAACTTCTGGGAGACCAGGGAGTTTCCGCAATATGAGATACCTTCAGTGTTTATGTGCGACGGGCCACACGGACTGCGTAAACAGGAAGGTATTGAAAAGGATTATTTGGGGGTAAATGAGTCCAGACCGGCCACATGCTTTCCCGCCGCGGTGTTGACAGCCTGCAGCTGGAATGAGGAACTGATCGGAAAAATAGGTGCTGCCATTGCTGAAGAAGCCATGGACCAGGGTGTTGGGCTGTTTCTCGGGCCGGGAGTGAATATTAAGCGTAATCCGCTTTGCGGAAGAAATTTTGAGTACTTTTCCGAGGATCCGTATCTTGCCGGGAAGCTTGCGGCAAGTTACATCAAAAATGCTCAAAAAAGCGGCATAGGCACATGCCTTAAGCATTTTGCATGCAATAACCAGGAATATAAAAGGTTTTTGTCTGATTCGGTTATCGATGAACGCACGTTAAGGGAGATTTACCTTACACCTTTTGAAATTGCGGTGCGCGAAGGAAAGCCAAAAGCCGTAATGTGTGCTTATAACAAAATAAACGGTGTTTACTGCAGTGACAACAGGGAGCTTCTTACCGGTATTCTGAGAAACGAATGGGGTTTTGACGGCGTTGTCATAACCGACTGGGGGGCGATGAATGACCGGATTGCGGCATTTAAGGCCGGGTGTGACCTGAACATGCCCGGGGGAAGCAGTTACATGGAACGGGAAGTTATTGACGCCGTAACAAAAGGTGAACTGGCTGAAGCTGAAATAGACAGGAGCGTTCAGCGTATCAGGAAACTGGTTCTGGAAGCCCGAAAAGTATTGGAAAACAGAACTAACTGTGATTATGATGCCCATCATGAGCTTGCCCGGATTGCTGCCGAACAGAGTGCAGTGCTCCTGAAGAACGAGGATAATATTCTGCCTTTGAAAGAACGGCAGAAGATCGCTATCGTGGGTGATATGGCGAAAAACATGCGTTACCAGGGAGCCGGTTCAAGCCATATTAATCCGACGAGGCTTGTTCAGCCTGCAGATGTCATTGCAGGCAGTGCAAGCGTGGAAGAAGCCGATGTGGCAATAGTGTTTGCCGGGCTCCCGCCGGAATATGAAAGTGAGGGCTTTGACCGGGAACATATGAAAATGCCTGCTGAACAGGTAAGGCTTATAGAAGAGACAGCTGCAAAAAATCCCAATACTGTTGTTGTGCTGTTCTGCGGAGCACCCGTGGAAATGCCGTGGGCCGATAAAGTCAAGGGGATTCTGTACATGGGCCTGCCGGGCCAGGCAGGAGGAGAAGCAGTCAGAAACCTTCTGTATGGTGTAGTTAATCCCTCCGGCAAACTTGCCGAAACCTGGCCGATGCAATACAGAGACTGTCCTTCATCGTCCTACTATCCGCAGCGTGACGGGCAGTACCGCGAAGGTATTTATGTCGGATACCGTTACTACGACAAGGCAAATGTCCCGGTACGGTGGAAATTCGGATTCGGACTCAGTTATACAGAGTTTTCATATTCCGATCCTGGAATTGAAGGTGAAACGGTAAAAGTTACCGTAACAAATACGGGGAGCCGTGCAGGCGCGGAAGTTGTGCAGCTTTATATTTCCCCTCCTCAGGATGGGATATACCGCCCGGTTAAGGAACTGAAACGCTTTGCAAAGGTATTTCTGAATCCGGGTGAAAGCAGGGAAATAAGCTTTGAGCTGGATGACCGCTGTTTTGCGGTATGGAACGACGGATGGAGGATTCCGGACGGAAAATATACCGTACTTATCGGGGGCAATCCTGATAAACTTACAGTGGCAGGGACAATCGAAAAAGCCGGTGAAATGGTTAAAATCCCCGACTGGCAGCCAGGTTCATGGTATGAAAAACCTTCCGGTTCCCCTTCTCTTGAACAATGGGAAAAGATGCTCGGAAGAAAATATATGCCATATACGCTGAAAAAAGGCAGGTTTACAATGAATGATACCGTTGAGGAAATGAAGGAATATTCGCTGGTTATGCGGGTTCTTTACCTGTACGTGAAAAAAGCGGTTACAAAAGGTGTGAAACCCGGCACTCCTGAGTACCGGATGCTTGTTGAGTCAAGCATAGGAAGTCCGCTCCGTAACCTCCAGATTTCAGGCGGTATAAAGGGTAATATTTTTAAGGTACTTTTGGCTTTGGCAAATGGTAAATATATTGAAGTATTGAAAATTCTGCTGAAAAAAGGATGACATGTATGGCTCAGGGGATTTCGCTGACTGTCAGGCTGCTTAAAGGGAAATACGGTATCTGCAGGCTTGACTGTAATGCCCTAATACCCGAATGGATTAACAGGGGCGAGTTTTTGTCCATTACGAGAACTTCGGATGAATTATCGGTGGTTTGCCCGGAAGAATGCATTCCCGATAACATAAAAAGTGAAAAAGACTGGCGGATTTTAAAAATTGAAGGACCGCTGGACTTTTCACTTACAGGGATACTTGCCGGAATAAGTACAATACTGTCCGGGAGAAAAATAAGCATCTTTGCTGTTTCTACGTTTGATACCGATTATATTCTTGTAAAAGACAGCTATATTGATTGTGCAATTGAGGCTTTGGAAAGCAAAGGATACAGAATAATTAAAGGAAGGTAAACTGATATGCAGCTTTTAAGGATTTTTACCAGTGCATTCCTGATTGGTTTTTCAGGGGCTATGATGCCCGGGCCGATGCTGGGGGTCACAATTGAAGGAAGCCTGAAAAGGAAGAAATGGACTGCAGGTCCTCTGACAGTACTGGGGCACGGGATCCTGGAACTTGTACTGGTTATCGTTATGACCTTTGGACTGAGGGACTTTTTTTCAAAACCGACGGTTGCAGGGCTTATAGGCTTATTTGGCGGCGGTTTTCTTGCATGGATGGGCTATGGAATGATAAAATCGGGGTTAGAAAAAACAGTTTCACTGGAAAACCAAAAATCACGGAAAAGGCCGGGAATGGAAAACCTTGTTCTTGCAGGGATTATTGTGAGCGCCACTAACCCGTATTTTATTATGTGGTGGGCGTCAACCGGAATGGAATCGGTGCGTCAGGCTTATGCTTTCGGCCTTGCAGGTGTTTTGCTCTTTTACCTGGGGCATATCATGTCTGACTTTGCTTGGTATACAACGGTTTCCATAGCATTTGCCGGAGGAAGGAAACTGATAAGCGACACCGTCTACTGCCGCATTATCCTGGTACTGGGCATGTTTATTGCAGGTTTTTCGGTTTATTTCATCATAAGCGGTATAAAAATGCTCATGGGACTTTAAAATATTATCGTTGTACTTATACGGATCAGGGAAGAAGGGCTTGTATGTTGTCAGGAGGAAAACACACAAGAAAAGTAATCTATATTGCCGAAGCAGCCGTGGTATGCTTAATCAGTATTTTGCTCCTGCTTAATATTTTTTCTGCATTTTCCGGGTCTTTTTCCCTGGTATTCTTATATTCACTTTACTGTATTTTCAGCCTTATTTTGCTTTATGCCTTGAAAGATCGCATTTGCAGGGGATCGGTCCTTAAACGCATGATTTTTGTGATGGCGGTTGCATTTGCCATAAGATTTCCTGCCGTATATTTTCTGAATCTTACTTCTAAGGGAGATTATGCCATTTACCTTTCAACTGCCCGAAAAATTGCAGGAGGTACACTGAGCGACAGCAATAAACTATATTACGGGATTTTTCCCCATGCACTGAACTATCCTGTTTTTATTTCCTTTTTTTATAAATTGCTTGGAGAAAAAACCTGGCTCCCGAGAATAATAAATTTATTTTTTGGTGTAGCCGAAGCAGGAGCCGGGGAATATATTCTTGAAAAATTTACCGGGCCGCGAACCGGAGTGCTGGGGGGACTGGCTGTTGCTTTGAATCCGTCCATAATAATATTCACTTTGCTTTCGGGCGGTGAACCGGTATACTCGTCAATCATTCTATGTGCTGTTTTAATTTTTGCTGCAGGAATAGATAATGAAAAACCATATCCGTTCATGGCCGTGTTTGGGATTACAAGTGCGCTGGGTAATTTCTTCAGACCCACAGCCCTTATACTTATTATTTCTTCCGTTCTGGTAATTTTTTTATGCTGTGATTTCAAGGCAGTCAGAAAAATGCTGCTAATCGCTGTAATAGTTTTTTCATACGCGGTAACTGCGTCGGTTTTAGGCGCCGTTACCTCTTCAGTCAGCGGCTTCAGAAACCCGGCATACGGTTTCGGATGGAACCTGTATATTGGTGCAAATGAAGAGTCGCAGGGAAAATGGAATGAAAAGGATGCAGAACTTTTCGACAAAATAAAGAATGAGTATCAGGATCCGTCAAAAGTCCAGGAGTATTTTTTTAAACAGGGAATTGAGCGGTACAAGAAGATGGGTTTGAGAGTAATACCTCATTTTAAGAGAAAATTAAGCATATGGTTTGATGAAACCTATACTGCAGCCGTTGTCACCGAATGGCAGACTGAGTATACCAGGTTCAAATCCGCCGGACTTAAGCAGACCTTTCACATAATCGTTAATTCATACAACCTCTTTGTTGTTCTCGGCGCTGCTGCAGCTATGCTGATGCTTTCCCTAGACAGAAAGAATTACGGTGCGGTGAAAATTCTTTCATATTACATGGCCGGTATAATAATGCTCTACATGATACTTGAAACGGCAACACGATATAAGGGTGCATATTACAGCGTTCTGACGCTGCTTTCGGTGTACGGCTTCAGGCGGATTTACCATTTTGCAAGAACAGGGACAGGCATGTTCTATAAGGCCCGTAACCTTTTTTCGCGTCCTGGAAATGAAAAACCGTAATAATTTGGCTGTATTTATAATTATGAAGTATAATATTCTTATATCAGTAATGATAACTGGAGGTCAAGGTTTATGAAAGTACATAAAGCAATAATTCCTGCTGCAGGACTGGGAACACGGTTTTTGCCCGCAACCAAGGCACAGCCGAAGGAAATGCTGCCTATTGTGGATAAGCCGACAATACAGTTCATAGTCGAGGAAGCAGTTGCTTCAGGCATAGAAGACATCATTATTGTTACCGGCAGGGGGAAAAGGGCAATAGAAGACCATTTTGACAAATCCTACGAACTGGAAGAAGAACTGAAAAAGAAAAAACAGGAGGATCTGCTGGCCCTGGTGAGGGACATTTCGAACATGGTGAATATCCACTACATCAGGCAGAAAGAACCAAGAGGCCTTGGCCATGCAATATACTGTGCCAAGTCGTTTATCGGGAATGAACCTTTTGCGGTCCTGCTGGGGGATGATATTGTCAAATCAGAAGTGCCGTGCCTCAAACAGCTCATTGACGTGTTCAGCGAGTATCATACCACCGTGCTCGGCGTACAGAGAGTGCCCGAAAGCGATGTATCAAAATATGGAATAGTTGCAGGAAAACAGGTGGACGACAGGGTATACAAAGTCACCGAAATGATCGAAAAGCCTGAACCTGATGAAGCCCCGTCAAATATAGCCATACTGGGCAGATATATCCTTTCTCCGTCCGTATTCAGTTACCTTGAAAAAATCCCGCCCGGAAAAGGCGGAGAGATCCAGTTGACAGATGCAATACGGGAAATGATGCGTCATGAAGCGATATATGCCTATGACTTCATAGGAAAAAGATATGATGTGGGAAATAAAATGGGATTTTTGCAGGCAACGGTGGAGTTTGCCCTGGAACGGGATGACCTGAAGGATGAATTCAGGGCATGGCTGGAAGATTTACTTAAGCATAAATAAAAACACAGTCAGGCAGGGTTTTACTCCGCCTGACTGTTACAACGGAATTATATTCCTTTTAATACTCTATTTCTTTATGCCAGGTCTCCCAGATAACCTACCGCATCATTTTCCACCATAAGAGTACCGTATTCGTTCAGATAGCCTTCGAAAAACATTACGTTAAGAACCCTGTCTCCGTACTCAGCCAAAATATTCTCAAGCTTGTATTCTGTATCATCCATCTTTCTGAGCACAAGATAATAGGAGCCCTCACACTGGTATACCGAACTTTCTCCTGAATAATAAGGCTTCAGTCTTGCGCACAGGTTACATAAATCATCAAAAGTTTCCACGTTATAAATAACTATCATCGAACCGGCAGTTCCGGTTTTCTTCTTGAATTTCAGATCATTCCTCCTGTACCGGTTCTTTATGAATTTCTGGATGGATTCAAAATCGCTGTCGTCATCAATTTTTGTTATTGTGATGATAAAGCCCTGTTCCACGTCAGTAACTGCTTCAATGCACAACTGGGATTCATGGGTTTCAAAACCAAATTCCAGTTCGGCCTGCTCCATCAAGTCCCAGAACAGTTCCTGCGTTTCAGGAGAATTATAATTAAAGGAAGACAGGTCGATATCCCGTTCTTCAAGGTCATCAAAGGAGACGAAGATGCGTATTTTGTTTTCACTTATTTTTTCAATTCTCATATCATGTATCCTCTGCGAATTTTAATGGTATAACAATATACGTCATCCTTAATATAATTATACTTTGTAAAAGATGTATTGAGAAGTACCAAATTATGAACAATTTTTTAAGCATTTTTATTAAGGATTTCGTATATTTAATATATATCATATTTCCCCGTAAAACGAATGGTTAATCAGGTAATTACAAACAATAATCATATAAAGAATTTATTGCCCGGTCAAGTATAAAAAAATATTCCCATATATCGCCGCACTGGTGTATAATGTTGTAGAATAATTAACACTATAACACAATAGAGAAGGTAATTATGAAGAAACTGATTTTGGCTTCACAGTCGCCGAGAAGGGAAATGTTGCTTAAACAGGCAGGCATAAGCTTTGAAACACATCCTTCAAATATTGACGAGAAGACGGAGGAAAATGTCGGGCCTGAAGATTACGTCCGGCATATAGCCGAAAAAAAGGCATTAAGTGTCAAGGAATACCTGCATTCAGCCGGGTATAATTTTTTTGTTGTCCTGGCTGCTGATACAATTGTGGTTCTTGAGGGAGAAATTCTCGGAAAACCGGAAGATGAACGCCATGCCTTTGAGATGCTTTCAAAACTTTCGGGCAAATGGCATGAAGTGATGACCGGTGTTTCGGTGGCAGACGGAGATGAGGATAAAAAGCTTGTATGTGTTGAGACAACCAGGGTTAAAGTCAGGAACCTGTCACCGGATGAAATATGGAAGTATATTAAAACAGGGGAACCGCTGGACAAGGCAGGTGCATACGGCATACAGGGTATTGGAGCGCTGCTTGTTGAGAAAATAGAGGGTTGTTACTATAATGTCGTAGGCCTTCCGCTGTACAGGGTTTCAGTTATGCTTTCCCGGTTTGGCATTAAAACCGTACTGGGTGAATAATCGGTTTAACTTACAAATGAGCAGAAGGAGAGAGAATATGTTTACGAAGGATATAGGAATAGATTTGGGAACCGCGAATACTCTGGTACATGTGAAATCCAAAGGAATTGTCATAAGGGAACCGTCAGTGGTTGCAATAAACAATCACACCGGTGAGGTTTTGGCTGTGGGACTCGAGGCCAAAAGCATGATAGGACGCACTCCGGGAAATATAACTGCAATACGCCCGATGAAGGACGGTGTGATTGCGGACTTTCATATAACCCAGGGCATGCTCAGGTATTTTATCCGTAAAGCCATAGGAAAGAGCATGTTTGCGAGGCCGAGAGTGGTTGTATGCGTCCCGTCCGGGGTAACAGAAGTAGAAAAGCGTGCTGTTGTTGATGCTACACTCCATGCCGGGGCAAAGGAGGCTTACCTTATAGAAGAGCCGATGGCTGCAGCAATTGGAGCAGGTCTCCCCGTGGATGAACCTACAGGAAGCATGGTTGTTGACATAGGAGGAGGAACCAGTGAAGTTGCGGTTATTTCTCTGGGCGGAATCGTGGTAAGCAGATCACTCAGAATCGGCGGAGATGAGCTGGATGATGCTATTGTTCTTTATGTCAAAAAGGAATATAATTTAATGATAGGGGAACGCACCGCCGAGGACATAAAAATCAAAGCCGGATCTGCATATCCGCTGGAAGAAGAGGTCAGGTACAGGATTTCGGGAAGGGATCTGGTAACCGGGCTTCCAAGGGAAATTGAGATTAAGTCCGAAGAAATCAGGGAAGCTCTTGCAGAACCTGTGAATTCCATTGTTGACGCAATAAAGTATACACTGGAGAAGACACCTCCGGAACTGGCCGCAGATGTTATGGAACAGGGAATAATGCTTACGGGCGGTGGAGCATTGTTAAGAGGCCTCGATCAGCTCATCCATAAAGAAACAGGCATACCCGTGAAAACAGCAGAATATCCCCTTGACTGTGTAGCCCTTGGAACGGGCAGAGTCCTGGAAGAGATAGAAACTCTGAGAAACGTATTGGTTTCCTCAAACAAGGTCAGATAAAGAATACAGAAGCAGTGTGAGTTTCATAATTTGGGAAGGGGTCTGCCGTTGAGGAGAGTCTTCAGAAATAAGATTTTTATCATATCGGTGGTTATAATTCTTATATTTGTTCTCGCAGCGCTTACCGCGGGGGAAAACAGCAGGATGAATGTCGTAAGGAACGTTCTTACGGTCCCGCTGAATCCGCTGCAGAAAGGAGTTCTGGCCGTTTCAAACTGGATTAAGGACTCAGTAAACTTTTTTCGCGAAGCCCGTACAGCAAGGGAAGAAAATAAGGAACTGAAAAAAAGGATTCAGCAGATGGAACAGGAACTGGAAAAAGTGTACAGGCTTCAGAAGGAGAATGAAAATTTAAGAAAGCTTTTGTCATTTAAAGAAAAGTTTACGCAGGAGGTTGTAGGCTGTAACATAATTGCAAAGGATTCGGGGAACCTTTTTGAGACTTTTACAATAGATAGGGGCAGTAAGGACGGGATCAGCGTCAACGATCCGGTAATAGACGCCAATGGGCTTGTTGGCCGCGTCGCAAAGGTGGACTTGCTGTCCTCTAAAGTGGTATCGATTATTGATACGGAAAGTTCCGTTTCAGCAAGGCTTTCCAAGTCACGGGATCTTGTAATACTGAGGGGAGATTCACAACTGAGAACCGAAGGTCTGTGCCGTCTGGATTATATACCTCCCGATGTGGAAGTAGCTGTTGGTGACAAGGTGGAAACATCGGGAATGAGCAGTATCTATCCGAAAGGAATTATAATCGGGGAAATTGTTCAGATTGTTAAAAATGAAGGGCAATTTGACTATTATGCAATTGTAAAGCCTGCCGTTGATTTCAGAAGGCTTGAAGAAGTTGTCGTTATAAAGGTCGGCGCAGAACAGGGGAAAGGAAATGAGTAAAAAGATTCTTATTGTAACGTCCTTAATTTATGCCGCATGTCTGTTGCAAAGCACAGTTCTGGAATACATTGAGATATATGGCGTTAGACCGAATCTGATGTTAATCGTTGCGGTTTCGGCTGCCCTTATGAGAAAGGATTTGGAGGCTGCATTTACCGGTCTGGCCTGTGGCATCGGAATGGATATACTTGTCGGAAGGGCATTGGGATGGTATGGATTAAGTTTTTTCCTGGCAAATTTCCTTATAGCTCAGCTTAACCCGAAACTTTACAAGGATAATCCGCTTATTCCCGTTTTTTTCGTATTTACGTCGACCCTTGCGGTGGAAACCCTGTACTATCTGATTACTTTCTTCATAAAGGGATATGAAAGCTTTGTATTTGTTTTTACGAAGATCATTCTTCCGGAAAGCTTATATAACGTGGTGCTTGCTTACCCGGTCTTCAGGATTGTTTCATCTGTATACAAAAAGGCCGACAAGTATACATATACTCATACCAGGCTGTAGGAGGTGATGACGTGGTTGACGAGTACAAGATAAACGAAGAGGAAGAAGAGAAAAGGAAGCAGAGGGATATAAAAAGAAGGTATATAATATATCTTATAATCATTATAGTCTGCTGTGCTGTTTTTCTGCGCCATCTTGTAAACCTTCAGATTGTTAACGGCCAGGAATACCTTGACAGTTCAATAAAGAGAATTATTACAAAAGGTGTGGTTTACGCAAACCGCGGCAATATATATGACCGGAACGGGATTCCTATTGCCGGTAACAGAATGGGATACTGCATAGAATATGTGGATACCGGGTTGCCGAACAAGGAAAAGAATGAAATGCTCCTTAAATTTATAAATCTTCTTGAACAGAACGGTGATACTTACAAATCCACCTTACGAACGATTTTTAACATAAAGGACTTTACATTCAGGGTTAACAAGGAAGGACTTATTAAACAGATTGCGATGAACGATGAGGACAGGAACTACCTGATGGAGGCTGATCCGAAGGAAGTTTTCCGGTATATGCGGGAGAAAACCTTCGGTATTGACAGGAAATATACCGACGAGGAAGCATTTCGCATTATGGAACTTAGATACGAAATGCTTATAAAGCCTGCAAAGCTGGAAAACCCCCTGTTAATAGCGGAAGACGTGTCGATAGAAACCATTACCGTGCTGGAAGAAAGAAACGCTGAATTTCCCGGGTTCAGTACGTTTACGAAACCTTTCAGGGTATATTATGATGCCGAAGTTATAGCTCATGTCCTGGGATACATGGGCAATATTGGAAACTACTATGAGGAATGGTCTCAGAAATATCCCGAACTTGGCTATACACCGAACGATCTGGTTGGGGTATCTGGTATTGAGCTTGCTCTTGAACATGACCTGAGGGGCATAAACGGAATTATAAGGAAAGAAGTGGATGCCGAAGGAAGGCTTGCATCATACGAGGTGGAAGTTGCGCCAAAACCCGGCAAGGATGTTTACCTGACTATAGATTTGAATCTCCAGAAAGCGGCTCTGGAATCCCTTGAGAGAAATATTGAAATCATCAGGAACAAAAACCATAAAGATAATTTCCATGATGCAAATGCGGGCGCCGTAGTTGCGATGGATGTGAAAACCGGTGAAATACTGGCCATGGTCAGTTATCCCACATTCGATCCTGCAGTTTTCCTTGAAAGGGATTATGAACAGATAAGTTACCTTTTGAACCATCCTGACAAAATTACGCTTAACAGGGCATGCAACGGCGTTTATGCTCCGGGCTCAACTTATAAACCTCTGGTTGCCATAGCTGCACTGGAAAGCGGTGTTATTACACCGAATCAAAAAGTCAACTGCCCATATAAAAAGATAATTGGAGGATTGGTCTGGACAAACCCCGAGGGAAATCAGGGTTATATAAACCTTGAGAGAGCCCTTGCTACGTCCAGTAACATGTTTTTCTTCCAGATTGGGTTTGAAACCGGTATAGACAACATAGTGAAGTGGGCGAAGAACTTTGGCTTCGGAAGCAAGACAGGCATTGAAATTGCCGAAGATATTGGTTCCCTCGCCTCAAGGGAATACAAACTGAAGTACCTGAACGAAGGATGGGTACCTGCTGATACCTGCAATGCTTCCATAGGTCAGCTTTACAATGCCTTTACTCCCATTCAGCTTGTAAACTACGTTGCAAGTATTGGCAACGGAGGGAAGCTGTATACGCCGCACCTGGTAAGAAAAAAAGTTGATGTCAACGGAATTGTGACCGAAACCGAAATAAAATACAGGGATACTACCGCCAAACTTTCAACAATAAAAGCGGTTCAGAAAGGTATGGTGGCCGTTGCAAATTCTCAGGACGGAACCGCGGTTGAAATATTCAGGGATTTTCCGTTTGATGTGGCAGGGAAAACCGGTACTGCGGAAACGGCGCAGAAAGGTAAGCAGTCTTCCAATGCATTGTTTGTATGTTATGCGCCGGCTGATGATCCTGAGATAGCAGTAGCCGTTGTTGTTGAAAGAGGTGTCAGGGGTGCGTTTACTGCACCTATTGCCAAGGATGTGCTGACTGCTTATTTTAACCTGAAGGGTCAGGCAAACTGAGGCAGCGGTTAATAACAAAAACCTTGGAGTTTCAATATGAGGGGAAAAAGAGGGTACGTCATGGAGAACGGAGTTAAGGGAATTTCTTTCAAAGGTACTGCCGAGGGTCTGGTTGTTACGATTCCGGGAGATATGGAAACAGACCTGGTGATGGACCAGATAGCAAGAAAAGTCAAGGCGGCAGAAAAGTTTTTCCGCGGCGCGAAACTGAAGGTAATATACAGGGGTAAAAGACTTACCGAGGATGAAGAAAAAAAACTGGTCAGTATTATGGTGGAGAACAGCGGAGTCACGATAGAAGGGATACGGTATGAAGAGGCGCTGCAACCCGCCGAGACGGAAAAACCCGCAGGAATATCCGGAATACCTATCCGCAGAATAATGTATTTCAAGGATTTGGAAGAAGGTCCGTGCAAATTTGTCCGCGGAACGATACGAAGCGGAACGCGTATTCTGTATGAAGGCAACGTGGTGATAATAGGAGACGCAAATCCGGGAAGTGAAATTGTTGCTTCGGGCAATGTAGTGGTTTTCGGGGCGCTGAGAGGAATGGTCCATGCAGGAGCTGACGGAAACAAAAATGCATTTGTTGCAGCCCTGAAACTTGCTCCTACCCAGCTTCGTATCGGCGATATTATAACAAGGTGCCCGGATGCATCAGAGGAATCCGAAATACAGCCCGAAATTGCATCGGTAAAAGACGGGATAATATATGTTGAACCGCTTTGAATTTTTTGGTTTCCACCCGGTCGTCTTTTGTTGACAAGCGGCCCAAAAACCGATATAGTTACAATTAGACAATAGTGTTAATAAGTTGAAAGCGCAGAACTGACATTACGTACCAAGTGAACAGTAGTTCTGGACGGGGGAATATATATGGGCGAAGTTATTGTCATTACTTCAGGCAAGGGCGGCGTGGGCAAGACTACGACCACTGCCAATCTCGGTACCGGACTTGCCCTGCAGGGGAAGAAAGTAGTACTGGTAGATGCGGATATAGGTCTCAGGAATCTCGACCTTGTGATGGGGCTGGAAAACAGGATAGTATATGATCTAGTCAATGTAGTTGAAGGTGTCTGCCGCATTAAGCAGGCTTTAATAAAGGATAAAAGATATGAAGGATTATATCTTCTCCCCGCCGCACAGACAAGGGATAAAAATGCCGTAACTCCTGAACAAATGATTAAACTGTGTGATGAACTGAGAGAGGAATACGATTACATACTTATCGACTGTCCTGCAGGAATAGAGCAGGGATTTAAAAATGCCATTGCCGGTGCGGACAGGGCAATAGTTGTTACAACGCCGGAAGTTTCAGCAGTAAGGGATGCTGACAGGGTTATAGGTATCCTCGAAGCAAACGAAATAAGGAAACCCATGCTGCTTATTAACAGGGTACGGCCTGATATGGTCAAAAAAGGGGATATGATGTCTATAGATGATATCATAGACATTCTTGCCATAGACCTTATTGGTGTAGTTCCGGATGATGAAAACATTATTATCTCTACGAACCGCGGTGAACCTGCCGTTGCCGAAGGCAAATCACTGGCCGGGCAGGCATACAGGAATATTACCAGAAGGCTTATGGGAGAAGAAGTACCCCTTCTGAATCTTGCCGGGCACGACGGATTTTTGTCCAAGATGAAAAAATTGTTGGGATTTAAGCCGGCCTAGGGGGTGCTGTTATGCTTGAACTTTTCAGTAGGTTGAGCCGGAAACGTACATCGAAGGATGTGGCAAAAGAAAGGCTGAAATTGGTTCTGATTCATGACCGGGCCAATGTATCGCCCCAGTTCCTGGAAATGGTGAAGGGTGAAATAATTAAAGTCATCCAGAATTACATGGAAATCGACGAGGAAGCCCTGGACATACAGCTGACAAAAACGCAAAGCGAAGAAGGCGATGGTGTGGTACCGGCATTAATCGCCAATATACCTATAAAAAACGTAAAGAATATCGGACGATAACAGTAGTAATCTTAACTGCCTGGAGGCAATGAATGAACATCGCATTGATTGCACACGATAATAAAAAGGAATTAATGGAGACTTTCTGTATAGCCTATAAGTTTATATTAAAGGATCACAACTTATACGCAACGGCCGGAACAGGAGCCATGATTGCCGAAGCTACCGGGCTGGAAGTTAATTGCCTGGAGTACGGGCATCTTGGAGAAGAGCAGATTGCAGCAAGGGTTGCGTATAATGAAATGGATCTTGTGATTTTTTTCATGGACCCGAACAGAAGCGAAGAGGACTTAGTAGGCTTCAATACAATTCGTGCCTATTGCGATACAAACAATATTCCTTTTGCTACAAATCTTGCCACTGCAGAAATTCTAATCAACGGTTTATACCGCGGCGATTTTGCCTGGCGTGAACTGGTTCATTCACTGGACAGTTAGGATTTCATTCCTCTTCATGGTTAATTTCCCCCGTTTGAGCAGTTTCCTGAATGTTGCCGGGAAACTCGGGCGGGGTATTTTTATTGCTTTCGGCAGCCGGCGGGTACTGGAACATGTTATGGATTTCCTCATATAAACGGTTCAGGTATTCCAGCCTTCGCTCAAAATTTTTCTGGGTAAGCCACAGCTTGGTAAACTCTTTCTGTATGTTGTCTGTCTGGTTCTGAAGCTGCTTAATTTTTCTTTCAAGCTCGGACAGTAAGTCGTTTTCGGTGCTTGACGGCGTTTTTCTTTCATATACCGATTTTATTTTTTCTTCACTGAAAAAAGCAAGCTGATAGCCTCGTGTGAAATTGCCGGGTATTTCGCCTGGAAAAACGTTTTCATCCCTGGAATTCGACATGTAAAAAAAACAAACAATATTACCGCCGAGCGGATACTGGGCTTCATCAGACCAGGACAGGCCATTGTTTTCAGAACATCTGAAGAATATATCCTCATTCAGCGTGCGGAAAAAGTAAAGCATACCGCCGTTGCTGACCAGTCCAGGACAACCCGGAACTTCGCGGCTTTTGTACAAAGTTTCGGTTTTTTCAGGATTAGACAGGTTCAGATATAGTATTTCAAACAGTTCATTTCCATGGGTCTCAAAAACAACATGAATTTTACCCGCTTCGGTACATACCGCTGAAACCCGGTTTATTTTTCGTTCCGTGGAAAATATTCTTTCTGATATGCTGAAAGCCGAAAAATCGTCGTTTAATACTTTGTGGACCAGGTGGTTTTTGGAATTGTCGGAGGTTATATAAATAAGATGGCATTTTCCGTTCCCGTCGCAAAAAGAACAATAACACGTATTGTCGGTGTAGTCAATTGCAATAGGTCTCGAAAGTTTTCCTTCAATAACTGACTGCATGGATATAATATGCCTGTTCTGGTGTCTCAGAACATAAAAAAATACCGACGCATTATCAAGAACCAGCAGTGATATATGCTTTGGCCACGGTACAGGTTCCCTGCTGTTTAACACCGGCCTGGTTTCTATCTGTCCATGCATACCGTGCCCGTACATCAGGTTTCCGTCACGGGTCTGATAGAAAAAATGGAAAATGTCGTTTTTGTCCAGGATGACTGAGAAATCGTTTATCGCAGATTTGTCAAGCACATATCCCCTGGACCATATCCTGCTGTCGCTGAGCATTCTTATGCATAAACCGCGTCCTTCCTCAAAGTAAACGTGGTATGATATGCCCAGACTGTTTTTAAGAATGTACTGCCTGTATTCCGGGTTATACATTTTTTTCCTCCGCATGGGCTATTCCGCTATTTGCATTTATATTCACCCGAAAAATGAATTATTCTTGATTTGCTTTTTAATCACCAAAAAATACTTGGTTCATATTATGTAATTGAGATACTTTCGACAATGGGGGAATGTAATTTTATGAGAAAGGAGCAGGTTGTTGCCGGCCTGATAGACGGCGAGGATATCTGCAAGCTTCGGGAAGCTGTCTGCGTACAGGTTGAAAAAGTATACGATCATTGCAGGGAAAAAGACTGTATAGAAGATGCAGTGGTGGATTTTGTCGAAGATGTACAGCACTTGATTGACAGAGCTGTCAAGGTACGTGTAAGAGAAGCGGAAGTGGTAAAAGTATTTACCGATCTGGAGGATGTACCGTTCAAAAGAGGATTCTTCACCGTTAATGTACGCTACAAGATAAAAGTACGCGTGGAATTCACCCATCGTGACCAGTTTGGCAACATGTGCGTATCCGATACCAAGACCGGATTCGTATGGTTCAGCAAGACTGTAATACTCTTCGGTTCCGAGGGTCAGGTAAAAATATTCAGCTCAGTAGATCCGACAAATTACCACGGCAGTGATGAGGACGGATGCAACTCCACCATCCAGCAGGATAACCTGCCGAATGTCAAGGTTGAAGTTGCCGAGCCGCTGGTACTGAATGCCCAGATAAAACGCGTACGTTGCAACCCGGTAAGACCGTTTGGTGATTTGGATGATGAAGAGGAAGACAACGACAGAGAAAATATTTCTGCAGGGAGAAGGTTCCTGCCTCCTAAACGGGTAGTGGTTACCCTGGGATTGTTCTCGATAATTAAACTGACCAGGTTGGTACAACTGTTGATTCCCGCTTTCGATTTCTGCATCCCGACCCGTGAATGTGTTGCAGGAACAGACGAAAATCCGTGCGAACTGTTTGAAACCATCGAATTCCCGTTTGACCAGTTCTTCCCGCCGCAGATTTTTGATTTCCCTGTTGAAGAAGCAGAAGAGGATAAAGACAAAAAGAAGAAGGAAAGATGTGAAGGCCAGGAAAGGGAAGAGGAAGACAGACGCCGCAGAAGGTAAAATTAAGAAGTCCGGGGAGGAATGTATCCTCCCTTTTATTCTTTATTGGTAATTACAGGTTGTTTTAAATGTAATTGTATTATATAATTTAAGAAAACGGGTGCTGTGCATACGGCAGGAATCGGACTTTTTTTGCTTCATTGTTGTTTGATGTGAGGTTATATGTTTAAGCTGAACAGCAAGAAAGTGATAAATGCAGTAGTGCCTTTCATTATTCTGCTAATAGCCTGGATATTAGCGATGGGTGCATATGTGTCCGACAGCGAATTAGATGTTATTTTTATAACAATTTCTTATATATTTGCATTCTTCGCCATGGTTCTAAGCGTATGGTTCCAGCACAGCAGGGTGTTTTACGCGGTATGCGTTCTTCTTTTCTCCATTGCGGTTTTGTCTTCTCCCGGAAAACTGAATTCTGTTGCCTTCAGAAACGGTATTTCGTTTTTTATTCCCATTATTTTTATAATACTGGCTACCGTTGAAGAAAGGGGAATTACAAGCAGGCATGGTTTAATCAAAGGGCTTGTATTCATTGTAATGATAGTTTTTATTGTAATAGATGCAGGAAACATCAACCCATTGTTTGCAAGGCTGAAACCCGTTGAGTTTACATATATGAACGCTGAAAAAGTGCAGGGGATACCGGTAATAAGCGTTTTCCTGTTTTTAATATGCCTTTGTGTGCTGCTCACAAGATATCTTATCCTGTCTTCAAATATGGATATTGCTTTTACCGGAGCCGCGCTTGGGTGTTTTATAATACTGCATTTTGTTCACTTTCCCGGTATTTTGTCGCTATTTTCTTCCGCTGTATTTCTGATTTTTATTATTGCACTGTTTGAAGCATCATATTCCCTTGCCTATCACGACGCACTGACCGGCCTTTTGTCAAGACGGGCCATGGAACAGGAATTCCTTCGGATCGGACACAGGTATACCCTGGCCATTGTTGACGTGGATCATTTTAAAAAGGTAAACGACAGGTTCGGCCACCAGGTCGGGGACGAAGTGCTGAGAATGGTTGCGTCGTGCCTTCAGAAATATGCAAGGGGAGGAAAGGTATTCCGATATGGCGGAGAAGAGTTTGTAATAATATTCCCGAGGAAGAGTATTGCGGAAACGCTGCCTGTCCTGGAACGTATAAGAAATGCGGTACAGAAGCGCCCTTTTGTTATTAGAAGTCCGGACAGGCCCAAAAAGAAACCGAAGGGGAAGCTGCCGCCGGGGAGTTCTGAGAAGATTAGAATAACCGTAAGCATCGGCGTTGCCGAAAAAACCGACAAAATGCGCAACCGCACAGACACTGAAATAATTCAAATGGCGGATAAGGCGGTTTACCAGGCAAAAGCCAATGGCAGAAACTGTATTGTTTATTAGTAACTTTGTTAATAAACTAACAAGGAAAAGCGGCTGAAAGCCGCTTTTTTTGCCTTGTTAAACGCAAAAAAAGCTGATATAATATAACGTGGTTTACAGTTTCGCTTGAACACTTATTGCTTTTCTTCCCTATTTAACTGCGGTCAACAGTTTTTTACTGAGGTGATTATATGGCTTTTTCGTTGTTGAACGATATTATCTCAGCAGAACAGGCAGCCGAGCAGAAAGAACAGGAGGCGCAGAAAAAGGCGAGGGATATAGTTGCTTCGGCCAAAAAGGAAGCCTCAGCTCTGTTGGATCTGAAGGAAAAGGAAGCTGAACAGGAAGCGGCAGAAATTATAAAATCCTATGAGAAGAAGGCTGTCGAAGATATAGAGAATTTCCGATTAAAAATACAGGAGGAATGCCGGAATATACGTAAAAATGCAGCTACCAGAACAGAAGAAGCGGCAAATTTCATAGTCGGAAGGATTGTGACCCGCAGTGATAGTTAAAATGAACAAAATAACCCTGATGGGTATGGAGTACCAGCGTGATGAGCTGACAAAAACCCTGATGGAACTTGGAATTGTAGAAGTAAGTACCGTTGATATAGAAGATTACAGTGAAATACTCGGGAACCCTGATGTAAATGATGAATTGCAGCGAATTGAAACAGAACTGTCTGATGTTGAATCTTCGCTTAACTGCCTTGGCAGATATTCGCCTGCAAAAAAGTCATTGCTGAATCTGTTCAGCGGACGCAGGGAAGTTACACTGTCGGAATTCAACAGTATTATTGGCAACAAAGAATCAGTATGGAATTCAGTAAATGAAATACTGAAAAAGGAAGAATATCTCGTAAGTCTCAAATCAGAAGAAAACAGGCTGAATAATCTGTATATGTCACTTCTTCCGTGGAAGCAGCTGGATACTCCGTTGGATTACACAGGAACTCAGAAGACGGTTTTCCAGTATGGAACGATACCTTCGGTTGTTGACTGGAACTCCGTTCAGTCAGAACTGTGTGAAAGAGTTCCTGAAGCGTATATTGAAAGAATTAACAGCGACAAGGATCAACATTACCTGTTTTTGATCGTCCATAAGGGCAAAGAACAGGAATGCCTGCAGTATTTGCAGTCCAGGGGATATAACAGGGTTACATTTTCCGGGCTCACCGGAACGGTAGCCGAAAATATTGCGAGAATAAACAGGCGTTTGGAAGAAATATCAGCAGAACGGGAGAAGACCGTTGAGCAGATTAAAGACCTGGGCAGAAGCAGAAATGAAATAGAAGTTCTTTACGATTGGCTCATGATGGAAAAAGGCCGACTTGAAGCCACGGGAAAATTCATAAAAAGCAAGAAGGTCTTCTTGATCAGGGGATGGGTTCCTGAGAGGAACGCTCTTGAAATTAAAAAATACCTTGAATCAAAGTTTGTTGTTTACGTTGAAATTGAAGAACCGGGTGAAGATGAAGAATTCCCTGTATTGCTTGAAAACAAGGGAATTGCAGAAGCCGGCGAGCCTGTTTTAAAAATGTACAGTCTTCCCAGCAGCAAGGAAATTGATCCCAATACAGTCATGGCTCCGTTTTTTATAATATTTTTTGGTTTGATGTTTTCGGACGGCGGTTATGGGCTTATTCTGTCCCTGTTGTCCGGAATTGTTTTATGGCGTTTTAAACTGGAAGAAAACATGAGAAAATTCATGAAACTGATGTTTTTCTGCGGCCTTTCCACAATGTTCTGGGGCCTGATGTTCGGCGGATGGTTTGGAATCAGCGCACTTGCCAAATATGCTGTATGGTTTGACATGATCGGTGAACCGGAAAGAATGTTAAGCTGGTCTTTACTGTTCGGAGTAATTCACATTTATGCCGGTTTTCTGCTGAAAGCGGCGAACCTGATACGGGATAAGAAATACCTGGATGCATTGTTTGATGTAGGTTTTGTACTTGTTTTTTATACAGGGGCGGTGCTGTTCCTTCTGCCGTATGCACCGGCGGTAAATCCCGAAAAAGCAGCGCCGTTTGTTAATGCAGGCAAGTATCTGCTTATTGGCGGGGGAGTTTTATTGCTCCTTACACAGGGACGGACAAGCAAAAACATTTTCGGTAAACTGGCCGGCGGGCTGTCCAGTTTATACAATGTCGTCAGTTTTCTGAGCGATGTGCTGTCATATTCGCGTTTGCTGGCACTTGGTCTTGCAACGGGAATCATTGCTTCGATAGTAAATGAGCTAAGCGTAATGTTTGATATGCCGATTGTGCTTAAAGCGATTGTTGCAGTATTAATTCTGGTTGTTGGGCATGCGGTAAACTTCGGCATAAATGTTCTTGGTGCATATGTTCATTCGTGCAGACTTCAGTATCTTGAATTTTTCGGCAAGTTTTATACGGGCGGAGGCTCAGCCTTCAGTCCTTTAAAAATAAATACAAAATATACAAAGCTTAAGATGAATGCGGAGCATGAAATACAGCCAATGCATACCGCATAAAGAGAAACAGGAAGTGGAGGTTATTGACGATGCTGGAAAACATTTTTACCGGACAATTTTTCGCTTATCTTGGTGCTGCCGTTGCTTTTCTGGTGGCAGGACTGGGTTCATCTAAAGGAGTTGGTACAGCCGGACAGACAGGAGCGGGTGTCTTGTCGGAAGATCCGTCCAAGTTCGGTTCGGTAATGGTTCTGGAAGCACTCGCCAGTACACAGGCAATTTACGGGTTTGTTATTGCGTTCCTGATTGTAAGAAATATTAATGACGCAATGACCCTCCAGGAAGGAATTAAGCTGTTTATAGCCGGTCTTCCCGTAGGTTTCGTAGGTTTGGTCTCTGCAATATTCCAGGGCAAGGTTGCAGCAGCAGGCATCCAGATGATTTCAAAGCGGCCTGAAGGTTTCGGAAGTGCCGTAACTCTTGCGCTAATGGTTGAGCTGTTTGCTATTTTGTCTCTGATTGTATCCATTCTGATGTTAAGATAATTGCTCAGAGTTATAAACTTTGCGGGTAGAATAAAGGGGCTTTCCAAATGACGGGAACGGAGAGAATAAAAGCGAAAATTATTGAAGATGCTGAGGCAAGGGCTTCCCAGATTATCGGGCAGGCCGAGGCCGAAGCGCGGGAAATAATGCAGAATGCTCTGAAGGAAGCAGAGAGGAAAAAGGCTGAAATACTAAAAAAAGGTGAAGCCGACGGTAAGGAAGTTTATCGGAGAATGCTGTCCGAAGCTAACCTTGATGGCCGGAAGGAAATACTGAAAGCCAAGCAGGAACTGATAGAATCTGCTTTTGCCCTTGCGCTGGACAAATTATGCGGGCTTCCGGACAGGGAATACCAGGAACTGCTTGAAGATTTGGCCGCAGAGTCCGCAAGGGATGAAGACGGTGAGATTGTTCTTTCCGAGCGTGATAAAGAAAGAATCAGCAGGGATTTTACAAGGAACATCAACAAAAAGATCAGGGACAGCGGAAAAAAAGGCAAGCTGGAACTGTCGAAGGACAGCATCAGGACCGTCGGAGGTTTTGTCCTCAGGTATAAGGACATGGAAGTAAACAACACTTTTGAAGTAATGTTTGAAATGATAAGACCGAAACTTGAGAATGATGTGGTAAAAATCCTTTTTTCTGATAAATAAAAGAGGGATAAAATGATTAAAGTCAACCAGGACGATTATGCATATGCCGCAGGGCGAATACGTGCAAGAGAAATAAAACTCCTGGACAGAAACAGGCTTGACAGGATGCTCGAGGCGCCGGATGCAGAAGAGGCATATAAGGTGCTGGCAGAAGCTGAATACGGCATGGGTACTGATAGCACAAGGAGTGTACTTGACTTCGATACCCTTCTTGCAGATGAGATGAGGAAAACATATGCCCTTTTGTCTGAAATTGCACCTGACATTGAAGTGGTAAAGGCTTTCAAAAGGAGATATGATTTCTTCAATGCGAAGGTTCTGATAAAAGCCGAACTGTCATACCAGGAAGTACCTCCTATTCTTGTTGATACAGGAACGTATCCTGTTCCCGAACTGGTGAGGATCATACGGGAACGGGACTATAATTCCCTTTTTCCTGTAATGAACGAAGCGATAACCGAAGTATATGACGTGTTTTCAAGAACCCGTGATCCGCAGGCTATAGATTTGATACTTGACAGGGCGTCATACCGCCAGTTTTATGATGACCTGAAAAGCATTGAAAATGAATTTGTAAGAGAACTGGCTGACATAATAGCCGATACCGTGAATGTAAAGATGTTTGTCCGGGCCCGTGCGCTTGACAGGCCACTGAACTTTATAAAAAGCATACTCGTGGACGGGGGAAAAATAGATAAATCTTTATACTATGCCTGCAGCGATAAAACCGTCAATGAGTTTATTAACGAAATCATCAGGAACGAAACCGGTGCAGAAATGCTGAAAAGCCTGAAAGGCAAGGAAGTACGGAATATCCAGGTACTGGAGAAAGCTCTCGATGACTATATTATGAAATACATACAGAGAGCGAAACTGGTTACCATTGGGATTGAACCGCTGGTTGCATTCCTGTTTGCCAAGGAAACTGAAATAAAAAATGTTCGGATGATACTGACCGGTAAGGTTAATCATTTGCCAAATGATATAATCCGTGAAAGGTTGCGTTTGATTTATGTATAGAATCGGCGTTATAGGAGAAAAAGATGCGGTACTGGGTTTTAAGTCTCTCGGATTTTCGGTTTTTCCTGTTGAAAGCAAGGAACAGGCCGAAAAAACTCTTGCAGAGCTGGCAGAGAATAATTACGCCGTAATCTATATAACCGAACAGACAGCTGCAAAAATTGCAGACAAAATAAATCAGTACAGGGAACGTCGCTTCCCGGCAGTTGTTCCGATTCCCGGTATCCAGGGCAGCCTGGGTATTGGAATGCAGGGTGTGAAAAAATGCGTTGAAAAGGCTGTCGGGGCTGACATCCTTTTTAACGAATAACGCCTTATTCGGCGCTGAAAGAGAGGGATATGGATTGAGCCAGGGAAGAATAGTCAAGGTATCAGGGCCGCTGGTAATAGCTGAAGGCATGAAAGATGCCAATATGTTTGACGTTGTACGTGTCGGCGATTATGAGCTTATTGGCGAAATTCTTGAAATACATGGCGACAGGGCTTCAATACAGGTTTACGAGGAAACTTCGGGTCTCGGACCGGGCAGCAAGGTTGTATCCACCGGTGAGCCGTTAAGCGTTGAGCTTGGTCCGGGTCTTCTGGAAAATATATACGACGGAATTCAGCGTCCTCTTGAAACCATGCGCAGGCAGGTTGGATCCAATATAACCAGGGGTATTAATATCAAAGCACTGGACCGCAATAAGAAATGGTGCTTTAAGCCTGTAGTATCCAAAGGCGATGAAGTTACTGCCGGCGATATCATAGGAACCGTACAGGAAAATGAAGTATTTGAGCATCGCATAATGGTGCCTTTCGGGACAGAGGGCGTAGTTGAGGATATCAAAGAGGGCGAGTTTACGGTTGAAGAGACGGTTGCATATGTACGGACAAAGGACGGGGAAATAAGGCATATAACAATGATGCAGAAATGGCCGGTGCGTAAGGAAAGACCGTATCGGGAAAAGCTGGCGCCCGATGAGCCCATGGTAACAGGGCAGCGAATAATAGATACGCTGTTTCCCATTGCAAAAGGAGGCGTGGCTGCAATTCCCGGCCCGTTCGGGAGCGGTAAGACCGTTGTGCAGCACCAGCTTGCAAAATGGGCCGATGCAGACCTGGTTGTGTATATCGGATGCGGCGAACGCGGGAACGAGATGACCGATGTTCTGATTGAATTCCCCGAGCTTAAGGATCCAAGAACCGGTCATTCGCTGATGAAGAGAACGGTTTTGATTGCCAATACGTCAGATATGCCTGTTGCCGCCCGTGAAGCCTCTATATATACCGGAATAACCATTGCCGAATACTTCAGGGATATGGGATATTCGGTTGCATTGATGGCAGATTCAACGTCAAGATGGGCAGAGGCATTAAGAGAAATGTCGGGCCGACTGGAAGAGATGCCGGGTGAAGAAGGCTATCCCGCGTACCTGTCTTCAAGGCTTGCGCAGTTTTATGAACGGGCCGGCAAGATTGTAACACTGGGAAGCGACAGGCGTACAGGTTCGGTTTCGGTTATCGGTGCCGTTTCACCGCCGGGCGGTGACTTGTCCGAACCCGTAACCCAGGCAACCCTTCGTATCGTAAAAGTATTCTGGGGACTTGACTCAAATCTGGCATACAGGCGTCATTTCCCGGCGATTAACTGGCTTATCAGCTATTCGCTTTATACCGACAGAATGGAAAACTGGTATGAAAAGAATATTTCAAAGGATTTCAACAAATACCGTGCCGAAGTTATGAAAATCCTTCAGGAAGAGGCTGAATTGGAAGAAATCGTACGTCTTGTCGGTATAGATGCCCTTTCGCCAAAGGACAGGGTGACGCTTGAAGCCGCACGATCTATACGTGAGGATTACCTGCACCAGGACGCATTCCACGAAGTGGATACCTATGCCACATTGCATAAACAGTTCAGGATGCTGAAAATTATTCTCACATATTATCATATGGCAATGGACGCGGTCAGCAGGGGAGTTGAACTGAAAAAACTTTTCAGCCTTCCTGTTATTGAGAGGATAGGCCGCGCAAAGTATATCAGTGAAGACAGGGTGGACGAAGAGTTTGCGAGAATAGAGAACGAACTGGCTGAACAGATGTCTGCACTGACGGCAAAGGAAGGTGAACAGTAATGCTGAAGGAATACCGTTCCATTTACGAAGTGGCAGGCCCCCTGATGCTTGTACAGGATGTAGAAGGAGTTACCTATAACGAACTGGGGGAAATAGAACTGGCAAACGGTGAAATACGGCGCTGCAAGGTGCTTGAGGTTGACGGCACAAATGCGCTGGTACAGCTGTTTGAAAGCGCTGTTGGTATAAACCTGTCGAACAGTAAGGTACGTTTTCTTGGCCGCGGTCTTGAGCTTCCGGTTTCAATGGATATGCTCGGACGCGTTTTTGACGGTCTTGGAAAACCGATAGACGGAGGTCCTGAAATAATTCCCGAGAAAAGGCTGGATATCAACGGTACACCGATAAATCCCGCCGCGCGGAATTATCCGTCGGAATTTATTCAGACCGGTATTTCAGCAATAGACGGTCTTAACACCCTTGTAAGGGGGCAGAAACTGCCGATATTTTCAGGTTCGGGACTTCCGCATGCCCAGCTGGCAGCACAGATAGCACGGCAGGCAAAGGTGCTGGGAACCGACAGCAAGTTTGCCGTTGTATTCTGCGCCGTTGGTATTACGTTTGAAGAAGCCGATTTCTTTATATCCGATTTCAAGAAAACCGGTGCGATAGAGAGAGCCGTGCTCTTTATAAACCTGGCCAATGACCCGGCCATAGAGCGTATAGCAACGCCCAGAATGGCGCTGACCGCGGCAGAATACCTGGCTTTTGAAAAAGACATGCATGTGCTTGTAATAATTACCGATATAACGAACTATGCCGACGCCCTTCGCGAGGTTTCGGCCGCGCGCAAGGAAGTGCCCGGACGCCGTGGTTACCCGGGATACCTGTATACCGACCTGGCAACATTGTATGAGCGTGCCGGAAGAAAGAAGGATCATGCCGGAAGCATTACGCTTATACCCATTCTTACAATGCCCGAGGACGACAAAACCCATCCGATACCCGACCTGACCGGGTATATTACCGAGGGACAGATTATACTCAGCCGCGAGCTGTATAAAAAAGGCATTAATCCGCCGATTGACGTGCTTCCGTCGCTGTCACGCCTGAAGGACAAGGGTATAGGAAGAGGAAAAACCCGTGAAGATCACGCGAATACGATGAACCAGCTTTTCGCGGCATATGCCAGAGGTAAAGAGGCGAAAGAACTGGCAGTCATTCTCGGCGAAGCGGCACTTACGGATATAGACAAGCTTTATGCCAAGTTTGCTGATGAATTTGAGGCAAGATATGTATCTCAGGGCTTTGATACCGACAGGGACATAGAGACAACGCTTAACCTGGGCTGGGAGCTGTTGTCTATACTGCCTGTAAGCGAGCTTAAGCGTATTGACCAGAAGTATATCGACAAGTATCTGCCCCGTAAATGAAAAACGGATTTAAAACATCGGACGGCAAGGAGACTGTTCCATGGCAAGATTGAATGTGAATCCCACAAGAATGGTTCTCACCGGACTAAAGAAAAGGCTAATTACGGCAAGACGGGGACATAAGCTGCTGAAAGACAAGCGGGATGAACTTATGAAAAAGTTCCTTGAAATAGTCCGCGAAAACAAGGCTCTTCGCGAAGAAGTGGAAGAAAAACTTAAACTGGTTCATTCCCGGTTTGTCATGGCGAGAGCTGTAATGAGTTCTGAAATCGTTGAAGAAGCCCTTATGTTCCCGAAAATCGAAGTTAACCTTAAGGCTTCCACCCGGAACATAATGAGTGTTGATGTTCCGGTACTTGAATTCACAACCGATATAGGCACCGAAGGAGACATATACCCTTATGGTTTTGCCAATACGACGGCTGAACTTGATGAAGCGATTTCAGCATTATCGGAACTGGCTCCGAAGCTGCTGAAGCTTGCTGAAATTGAAAAGGCTGCCCAGCTTCTTGCCGATGAAATAGAAAAAACGCGAAGGCGTGTAAATGCACTGGAGTATGTGCTGATACCAAACCTCGAGGAAACGATAAAATATATCGTTATGAAGCTGGATGAAAATGAACGTTCCAATCTTGCACGGCTTATGAAAGTCAAGGACATGATGCTGGAACAGGCGCACGGTTACAGCAGTAAGATGAAAGAAAGTAATGGCAGTTAGTTATTGGATGAAACAGGATAGTTACAGCCAAAGCGGTATTAAGCATGAATACCGCTTTTTTATGTGTTTTTTGCCTGTCTGGGCAACCTTTTTCGTCCGGTTTTTAATACATAAAAATATCATATCCGCTTTTCCGGGACCGTTGAAAATACCGTTGAGTTGAACTGTCGGAGGAAGTTTGATAATATCGTAATTAAAGGATTAATAAAGACCCGAAGTGATGGAACTGTACAGGAGGTAAAGCCATGGATGTTCTGGTTGAAAGGTTTCTGAAATATGTTTCTTTCGATACCCAGTCCGACGAAAATTCCGACACATTTCCAAGTACCGGGAAACAGTATGAATTCGGTAAATACCTGGTGGAAGAGCTTCGTGAAATAGGCCTTAAGGATGCTGAAATTGATGAAAACGGGTATGTTTATGCGACCCTCGAAGGAAATACGGACAAAAAAGTGCCTGTAATAGGCTTTATTGCCCATATGGATACAAGCCCTGACATGACCGGGGAAAATGTCAGGCCGCGCATAATCGAAAACTATGACGGCGGCGATATAGTGCTGAACGGTGAAAAGAATATTGTCATGACGGTGGAAACGTTTCCGAACCTGCTTACCGTAAAAGGGCATGACATTATCGTTACCGACGGTACCACACTGCTCGGCGCCGACAACAAGGCCGGGATAGCCGAAATAATAACCGCAGCGGAATACCTGGTAAATCATCCCGAAATAAAGCATGGCACGATAAAAATCGCGTTTACCCCGGATGAGGAGATCGGAAGGGGTGTGGACCGTTTTGACGTCAAAAAATTCGGAGCGGATTTTGCATATACCGTCGACGGCGGATTTGAAGGACAGCTTGAATATGAAAATTTCAATGCCGCTTACGCGAAAATCACGGTGAACGGGGCCAATGTGCATCCCGGAAGCGCAAAAAACAAAATGAAGAATTCCATACTGATCGCAATGGAGCTTAACTCGATGCTTCCGCCGGCCGAGGTGCCGTCACACACTGAAGGCTATGAAGGCTTTTTCCATCTGAACAATATCGAAGGCAATGTTGAAAGAACCACGCTGTACTACATTATTCGCGATCACGACAGGAAAAGGTTCAGCGAAAGGAAGGAACTGATCGGGAAAATTGTGGACTTTCTTAATTACAAATACGGTGAAGGTACGGTTGTTCTTGAAATGAAGGATCAGTATTACAACATGAAGGAAAAGATAGAACCCGTTATGCATGTTGTGGATTTGGCCAAAAAGGCAATGGAGCAGTCCGGGGTTAAGCCGGTTGTAACTCCAATCAGGGGCGGTACAGACGGAGCAAGGCTTTCATATATGGGCATTCCCACACCGAATATTTTTACAGGTGGACAGAATTATCACGGCAAGTTCGAATTTGTATCGGTTAACTCGATGAAGAAGGCCGTTGAAGTGATTATCAGGATAGCGGAACTTGCGGCAGAATGAATGCTTACAATCTTCAGAAAGGTTTTTATGGTATCCTGGAAGGGTTGGGACGTTTCAGATGCTGAAAGCGGTTATTTTTGACATGGACGGTGTCTTGATCGACAGCGAGCCGATACATTTCAGTATTGACAAAAAGCTGCTGAGCAGTCTTGGTCTGGATGTTGATGAAAGATTTCTCAGCCGGTATGTGGGAGTGTCAAATCCCGAGATGCTTGCCGATGTAAAGAAAAGATTTAACCTGGATTACAGCATATTGGAACTGTTGAATAAAAAAAGCAAATTACTGCTTGAGTCGCTGGATGAAGCACCGCTTCAGCCGATTGACGGCGTAAAAGAACTGGTTTGTGACCTGGTTTCGCATGGTGTACTATTGGCAGTTGCCTCTTCTTCGCCGAGGGCATATATAGAGGCAGTCATAAAGAAGCTGGATATGCAGAAATATTTCCAGGTTGTCGTCAGCGGCGAGGAACTGGAAAAAAGCAAGCCTGAACCCGATATTTTTTTGAGAGCCGCGGATTTACTGGGAGTGGAACCCGGAGAATGTGTCGTTATAGAGGATTCATCACCGGGAGTTGAGGCGGCATACAGGGCGGGCATCAGGTGTATCGGATTTGTCAATCCGAATTCGGGCAGCCAGGACCTGTCGAAAGCCTCGGTTACAGTGGACGATATGCGAAAGCTGAATTACGAATATATATGCAGTATCTGTGCATGACTTTTAAACACTGCCGGCATACTGCAGAATAACGGTTCCGGGAGAGGATTGGTTTGAAAACAGTCAGGTATTTTTTTATTTTTTGTGCCGTTTTAATGTCATGTTTTTTCCTTGCGTCGTGTTTTTCCGATGAGCCGGCAGGAAAAGAAGTGAGTATTGACGGTAATGAAATAACTGAACAGGAACAGGATGCCGTGCCTTCGGAAAACGGCTGTTATGACCGGGAAAAAATCGTTGTTGCCGGACATGCCGATCTTACCAATGACGGAATAAACGAGAAAATTGTCGTGGATTTGTCGGCGGCCGGAGAAACACAGGAGATTATTCTCAAAATCATGAACGCAGACGGTAAAACCATCTGGAAGGAATCGGCGGGCATACCCCATGCCGGATGGAATTCGGTTTACCTGTGTACCGTTGACGGCAGAAATTTTCTGTTAAGGTATAATCCATATATGAACCAGGGATGGGGAAGCTATTCATATGAGCTGTTTTCAATTGACGACGAAGGTACGGAAAATACAGTTGACGAGGGTGAGGTATCTTTCGATATAACAGGCCGGACGGGCGAATTTGACATAGAGAAAATGGTGTCCTTCTATAATAAAATCAATGAGTACCTGGACAAAAGTATATTATTGCTAAGCACGGAACAGGGAGAACCGGAGTTCAGCACCGAAAGCCGGATAGTAACCAGGAGGGAAGAATATTCCTGGCTATACGGCGCAGGTATAGAATTTGACGAAAATGATTCAATTAAAGACAAGCTGCTGAAGTATAGAGAAAACATGAAATAATCTGCATTTGCTGAGACTGATTCACTTTGATTTAAAACTGCAATGTCAGAAGAGGGTATCAGCACTGTCCAGTCAAACCTTGACAAAAGAAGGATAGCTGCGGCGATAATCAATACGTGACACCACCGGGCGGAAAGTGACGGTTTGTGCAAGCCTGCGTATCTGAAAAATGAAACTTTTATGCGGCTGCTTATAAACCACCATGTTATTGGAATAACTGAAAACAGGATCAGGCTGCCTGCAGATTTCAAAGCAGAAGTCAAAATCAAATCCATTTGCTTATGCCTCTCCAGCAACTTGCCGGTTTTATGGCTGAGCTGCCGGGGATTTTCCGGTGAGGTGATTTCCGGCAGCTTAGCGGTAATTTAAGCAAGTTCTCAAAAAGCTATTCAAGGTTAAGTTTCCTGTTAACTAAATAACTTGTCAGTACAAAATAGCCTGCTGATAACAGTACGGTCAGAACCGACAGGATTCCGAACAGAGTGCCGAATCTGCCGGCATAGTTAAAAGAAATATCGTTCAACGACCCGAAAGCAATTTTTGTTGTAATTAACATTACGAACAGAATGATAAATTGATTAACCGCCTCAATACCAAGGTACATGCCGAATGAAATCAGCAGCTTGTGTTTGTTGAACAGATGCCCGAGAGAAATGGCGGAGTATATCATTAATATATTCAGTACCAGGTTAAGAATTACCAGCAAAATCAGCATAATAATACCGGAGGTACCATATATCATTTTTAACTGTCTGAAAACATAGGAAAGCTGGGACCAGTCTTTGTTTGGAATAAGGATAAGTATTGAGCATATTGCCGTCACCGAGCTTAATAAGTACCAAAGCAGAGAAACCAGCAGTTTGTTCAGTATGTGCTGCCATGACTTTACAGGCAGGGTGAACATAAGGTATCCTTCATCACCGAGAAGATTCTTGTAATACCTTTGTATGGTTATAATTAATGTGGCAACAAAAACACCGACGAACAACAGTACGTATATAAGCATGAACAACGCGGATGCGATTCCTTTAACAATGGAAAAAACGGGCTGGTTTGGTATTGAGTACTCCGTATAAGTGGAGTTGAATACCATAACAGGACTGAACAGTGTAAACCTGTTTATCAGTGCAAATATCAGTATCGTTCCATACAGCGGCAAAAGCCAGCGTGCAGTGGCCTTTATTTCATACTTCATCAGTCTTGCTAACATCTGAATACCTCCCTGAAAAGCGCATCTATTGATTTTCCGTATTCGTCCCTGACTTCATCCACCGTTTTGGTGAGAATAACCTGCCCATCCTTCAGAAAAACAATATCGTCAAGTATTTTTTCGATATCTGAAATCAGGTGGGTGGATATAATAATGGTGGCATTTTCGCTGTAGTTTTTTATAATGGTTTCAAGGATGTAATCCCGGGCTGCGGGATCAACACCGCCTATGGGTTCATCAAGAAGATAAAGCTGTGCTTCCCTGCTCATTACAAGAATCAGCTGAACTTTTTCCTTGGTTCCTTTTGACAGGGTTTTCAGCCTGGTGTTTGCATCGATTTTTAACTTGCCCAGCATGTCATAAGCTTTGTCCATATTGAAATCATCATAGAAATCCCTGAAAAAGTTAAGGATTTCTGAAACTTTCATCCAGTTGTTCAGATAGTTCTTTTCGGGCAGATAAGAAACTATTTTCTTGGTCTCGATACCTGGTTCAAAACCCCCGATACGTATTTTGCCCGAGGTTGGGGTAAGAAGATTGTTGCATATCTTTATAAGTGTCGTCTTACCGCTCCCGTTTGGTCCCAGAAGGCCTACAATTCTGCCTTTTGGGATACTCAGCGTCACTGAATCAAGTGCTTTGACCGGGCCAAAATATTTAGACAGATTTTCGCATTCGAGGATGTTATGCATTATCAGCACCTCCCGCCATTTTTGTTATTATCAGCGCAATTTCCTTTTCATCAAATCCCAGGCGTTTCATGTTTTGAAGGAATTCCTGGATAAGCTCATAAGCCAGTTTTTCTTTAACTTTCTGAACCATTTTTACATCCTCCGTTACAAACCTGCCGCTTGTGCGGTGCGTATAAATCAGGCCGGTTTCTTCAAGTTTTGCCAGGGCTCTTTGCATCGTGTTGGGATTGACTGAGGCTTCCTGTGCAAGATCGCGGACAGAAGGAAGCTTTGAGCCTAATGGATAGACACCTGAACAAATCTTGAGTTCAAGCTGTTCAATTAGCTGTGTATAAATGGGTCTGTCAGGCTTCAGATCCCATGGCATCATACCACATCCTTGCTAAATTGTATTACTGTATTATTGTATTAAGTGCTTAATACAATAATACAGCGTATTTTTTTTCATGTCAACCATTTTTTTCATCAATTTTCTTTTCAATGTTTAAACATCCTGCATTACCATTTTGACACCTTGTACATATGATGAAGTAAAGAATTATGTTAAGGTGGGATTACATGATTTTAATAGGAAGAAACATTGTCACTGAAGACAGGCTGACGGCTATGTTCGGGCAGGATGAGACAAAATATCAGATAGCGGACATGATGCTTAAGGCGGGTACCGTTTTTTCATACAGGAATGAGCAGCTTTTTGACTTTGAGGTTAAAGCCAGGAAGGAGATAGTAAGGGCTTCTGAACGCCTTAACAACAGCTTCTTTTCCTTCAGGCTTTTCAAGGATTCGGTATGCAACAAACGATACTGGGACAGGACGGAGGAAGGCGGATTCCGCCTGAAAAAAAACGTCAGCGCATATGACGCCGTAAGAGACATTCTCAGGAACAGCAGATTGTATGGGACGGAATGCGCAACTGCGATCGTAATAGTGTTTTATCTTGCGCTGACTGAAGTTTTACCGAGGGAGTTATTCGACAGGCTGTTCCCGGACATATATCTTATGGACTGGAAATACCTGGACAAGGATTTGGGAGTACGCAACTACCGCGGGGTAAAAGATGCCATACCGGGAGATTGCCTGTATTTTAATAATCCTGATGTTAATCCTGATACGCCTGAATGGCAGGGAGAAAACGTTATCAAGCTGCTGAACGGCTACTATTACGGCCACGGAATTGGCATAAGGACGGCTGATGCAATTATACGCGAGCTGAACAGGAACAGGAGACCAGGCTCTGAACGTTCGGCATACCTGATGGACCTGATAGTGAAGCCAGATTTCAAATATCTCGGAGAGCAGTTGTTGTTCTAGCACCTGAGGATTAACGGATGAATAGTATATATAAGCTGGCTTTGTTAAGCCTGCCAGAAAAGTTATTTGACGGGTGGCGGTATAAAGGCTGAAAAAATGAATGGGCATGATATGGCATTTATTACATATTTGCTGACAGTATACGCACTTTCAGACCTTCATATACTACACCTGAGAAAGGAAGTGTGAATTATGCAGCCTGTCCGGATTACGGCGGGAGACGGAGCCGGTGAGCTTTTTGATTTTTTACGGAAAGAGCTTGTGGAATCCTGTACCGACCGGGATTTGTTCATAATAAACCGTGAGGAAGAAAACGGACTGATAGCTGTAGAATATACCGAAAAAGGCAAACATACAGGGAATAAAACTTTTATTGAGCACCTGGCGCAGGTCCTTGCGGATTATTTGATATCGGCTTATGACGGCATGCTGCTTAACCGCATAGCCAAAAAAAATTACGGATACCTGAAGCCGGATGAACGCAGGGAGATTATTCATATAGCCCAGAAAAAAATCAGGGACAACAGTCAGAATCTGATAGATACTGTTTTAAGGATTCGGAGAAAAAACCTGGTTACAAGAAAGCTTGCCGATTTTCTGAACCAGAGCAATCATATAATACTTGAAGGTTTCGTGATGTTCCGGATGCAGGAATACGTTAAAGAGCTTGAAGAGATAATGGACTGGGCAGTCAGGCAATACCTGATCGAAAAGGAATACCAGGAATTCATAAAACTTCTTACCTGTTTTGTACAGATGCAGAAGCCGAAGTTCAGGTGTGTTCATATAATAGCCGAAAAAGATTCAGGTTTTTCAGTATACGATGAAAACATGGAAAGAATACCCGATCAATGCCTGAATGAGCTGGCGGGAGGAAATACCGACGGTACTCTGAAAGAGGAGGATCTTCTTATTAGTTTCCTGATATCGGCAGCACCAAGGCAGATTATTATGCACAATGTATCCGACATAAAAAACAAGGAGCTTGTAGATACAATAATGCAGGTTTTTTCAGGCAGAGTGACTGCTTTTAATGACTGATGTCACCCGCGTATTGATGCATTTTTTTTATTACCCCCAAAACCTTGTATTTCAAAAAAAATTTGTTGTATAATGTATAGGTGAAAATGCACAAAATTGTCTCATTCCCTTGGAAGTTTTGAAAAGGAAGAAACGGGGGTATTTTTTTGTCGGCCAAAGTTTTTCAGAATCTTGTTTATCGCGTAAAGGACATACTTGGATGCGATGTGGATATTACCGATTCGGGCGGAATAGTTTTTGCCAGTACCCGTCGAAATGCAGTGGGAGAATACAACGAAGCTGCGGCTGATTTTATAGACTCCGGCGAGGAATATGCCGAAACTGAAAATGCCGCTTTTATGAAAGTGGGAAACAGAGGTAACCTGGATTTTGTTGCGGTGATATACGGCAGTATCGAGGACCGCAAAAAGGCAATGGAACTGGTCAGTCTTGCGGTTGAAAATGCAAGGCTGTATTATGAAGAGAAGTTTGACAAAAATAATTTCATAAAAAACGTGGTACTGGGCAATATACTGCCAGGGGACATTTCCCTCAGGGCAAAAGAGCTCAGGGTAAAGGACGATGTACGCAGGATCATATATTCAATTCATACCGAGGAATCTAAGGATATTCATGCATATAACATAATCCAGAGTCTTTTCCCGAATGATTCGAAAGATTTTGTAGTCTTGCTGGATGATCAGAATACAGTGCTGGTCAAGGAGCTTAAGGAAAGGGAAACAAGAGACGATATTTACCGTAAGGCAAGGATAATCATTGATACCCTGAATACCGAGCTGATGGTGAAAGCATCGGTAGGTATCGGCAGCGAGGTAACCAGGCTGCGTGACATTTCCCGTTCATATAAGGATGCACAGACTGCCCTGGCGATAGGCAAGATTTTTGAAACCGACAAGGATATAATAGACTACAATCATTTGGGTATCGGCCGACTAATATACCAGCTCCCCACAACCCTGTGCAAGCTCTTCCTTAACGAAGTTTTCAAGGATAATGTTTATGAACAGATAGATCAGGAAACAATGATTACAATCAAGAAGTTTTTTGAAAACAGCCTGAATGTAAGCGAAACTTCCAGACAGCTTTTTGTACACAGAAATACTCTTGTTTACAGGCTGGACAAGATACAGAAGCTCACAGGAATGGATCTTCGCAAGTTTGAGGATGCAATGCTTTTCAAGGTTGCAATGATGGTAAAGAGATATCTCGATGAGACAGGCAAGTAAACCAAAAAATAAACAACAAGGGATGAACGGAATTGATTGAATTCAGGAACGTTACAAAGCTGTATCCGAACGGCTGTGTTGGTTTGCAGAATGCTACGCTGAAGATAGAAAAAGGTGAATTTGTTTTTGTAGTGGGGCCGAGCGGATCAGGAAAATCAACACTTCTGAAACTGATGCTGCGCGAGGAAATACCCACAGAAGGCGAAGTCTATGTAAATGAATTCAGTATACATGATATGCCAAGAAGGGAAGTACCTTACCTAAGGAGAGGGTTGGGCGTGGTATTCCAGGATTTCAGGCTGCTGCCCAATAAAACGGTATATGAAAATGTGGCATTTGCCATGCAGGTGGTGGAAGCTTCGCCAAAGGAAATACGAAGACAGGTGCCCGTTGCTCTTGCCCTGGTTGGGCTGAGCAAGAAAGCCAAGGTCTATCCGGATCAGCTTTCGGGAGGAGAACAGCAGAGAGTGGCACTGGCAAGAGCCATTGTTAACAATCCTTCGGTACTTATTGCCGATGAGCCTACGGGAAACCTGGATCCGGAAACCAGCTGGGAAATCATGAACCTGCTGGACGAGATTAACCAGCGCGGGACAACGGTAATTGTGGCAACCCATGAAAAAAACATTGTGGACCAGATGAAAAAAAGGGTTATCAACCTGGAACGCGGAAGAATTATTCGGGACGTACGGGAAGGGAATTATACAAATGAAGATTAGAACGATGAAATACATGGTCAAGGAAGGTTTTGTAAATACATACAGAAACCTGCTGATGTCGCTTGCGTCAGTGTCTATGGTCGTTGCATCACTGTTGATATTCGGAATATTCCTTATGCTTATTATTAACTTTTCCTATAATCTTAACAGGCTGAAGGCACAGGTGGAGATAGCTGTCTTCCTCAAAAATAATGCTACCAGTCTGGAATCTGCAGACGTGGAACTTAAAATAAAAAATGACGAAAGAGTCCTGACATACAGAAAGGTAACAAAGGAGGAAGCGTTTGCCGAACTGGCAACAGTGTATCTTGAAGATTCGGAACTTATAGAAGGCCTTACACCCGATTTCCTCAGCGAATCTTTCAGGGTGCATCTGAAAAATGTTGAGGACAGTGCGGCGTTTGCCGATGAAATAAGTAGGATGGAAGGCGTTGAGGATGTGACTTATCCATATGATTCCCTTAAGAAGCTGGGAACTGTGCTGAACTGGATAAATGTGGGAAGCATGGCTGTACTTGCGCTGCTCCTGATTATTTCGGTATCCATAATTGCAAATACAATAAAGCTTACCGTGTATGCAAGGCGCAAGGAGATTGAAATTATGAAATATATAGGGGCAAGCGACTGGTTCATACGCTGGCCGTTTATTATAGAAGGCGTTATTATCGGCTTTGCCGGTGCGCTTATTGCGTTTATCCTGACCAGCTATCTTTACAATTCGGTGGAATCCTTTGTGAATGCCCATACACTGGATTACGGCCTTAGTGATCTTATAAAAATGGTTTCAATTGGAAACGTTGCGGGACAGATTTTCGTAATTTACGCGATTATAGGTATGGTCATGGGCGGCACAGGAAGTATAATTTCTGTCAGAAAACACTTGAATGTATAAGGCCTGATTATGTATAATTTAACTGAACACGGTTTTTTTCCTGCAACAGGAAGAATCAAACAGGATAAACGTCAGATAAAGTAACATGTGCAGGAGGACAAGATGATGCTGAACAGGCAGAGGAAAATCTCAAGGGGGATAAAATACACCTGCTGGATTTTTGTTGTGATATTATTGACAATCACAATGGCATTCAGTGCCTTTGCCGATAACATTACCAAGTATCAGCAGCAGCTGAACGAGAAGAAAAACCAGATAACCAGTTACGACAAAAAAATCAAGCAGCTGGATAAAGATATAAACTGGAACAAGCAGAAACGTGACCAGGTTATAAAGGAACTTGAACAACTGGGGCTTAAGCAGGAAGAAATAGAACAGCAGATTCAGCTTCTCGAGTCCGCACTGCAGACCCTTAACGATGCGATTGCAATAACCGAAGAAGAACTGGCGAAGCAGGAAGCCCTGTTACAGGAACGCCTGAGGGTCATGTACAAATATTCAAGTACCGTATGGAGAATAGACCAGATCTTTAAAAGTAAAGACTGGAATGAGTTTTTCCAGCGCGTCAGGCTGATGAATGATATCACCAGGTATGACAGGATGCTGGAGAACAGCATTAAGGAAAAAAGGCAGGAGCTTGAAGAGTTAAAGGCTCAAAGAGAGTATGAGATAGAAAACTGCGTGGAAATTGCAAAACGTTATGCTCAGCAGAGACAGGAACTGGAGATATCCAGGTCGTCATTGGAAGCGGCAATTCAAAGGGATATCCAGGCCAAGGAAAAATATGAAAAGGAACAGGATTTGATTATAGAGGAATCCAAGAAACTGGAAAAGCTGCTCAAGGAAGAACAAAGCAAAAGCAACCGTAATCTTAAATTCGGCGGAAAAATGGTCTGGCCGATGCCGACGAACAAGCAAATTGCTTCCACATTCGGCAACAGGCTTCATCCTATATACAAGGTATGGAAAATGCATACCGGAATAGACATTGGTTCAAAACTCAACGAAGGAATTGTTGCAGCGGCTGACGGAGTTGTAATATTTGCAGGAAAACGTGATGGCTACGGCAACTGCATTATTATTGATCACGGCGACGGTATTACAACCCTTTATGCCCATATTAACAACGGCGGCATTAAAGTTGTAGTGGGTCAGTCAGTCAAAGCAGGCCAGTTGATAGCACATGCAGGGCAGACAGGTGTTGCTACCGGACCCCATCTGCATTTTGAGGTAAGAAAAGACGGGGTACCACAGAATCCTCTTGATTATGTAAAACCGTAATACTGTTTGCTAACCATTCATCAGAATTTGCCTGAATCCCGGGGAACCGGGTATTTTCTTTTATGCGTGAGATATTTTTATTAACTTGGAAAATATATATTTATTGAGACTTTAATTATTTACTTAATTATAAATATGATATGGGAAGTGTTGGCATGAAAAAGAAATGGTTAATTGCTCTTCTTTGCGTAATTATCGCCGTAACCTTTTTTGCTGCGGGCTTTTTCACCCATAACCTTGTTAACATGATGAACCCGAAATACGAAATTGTATTCAGCCAGGATGTCTCGCGAGAGAATATTATAAATTTCAACAGGGTTAAAGCATTACTGCTTAACAATTATTATGAAGAAATAGACGAAAATGTGCTTCTTGAAGGCGCGATAAAAGGTATGGTTGAAGCGGTGGGGGATCCTTATACTGTTTACTATACCCCAGAGATGATGAAAAGTTTTATGGAACAGCAGACAGGAAGTTATGTCGGTATAGGGGTTACCGTTTTCATGGATGAAGACGGGCTGGCGACGGTGGCAGACATTTTTGACGACTCTCCGGCAAAGGAAGCGGGTATGCGCAATGGTGACAAGATAGTCATGGTTGACGGGGAAGATGTTACCGAAATAACCGATCTGAACCTGATAGTTCAGAGAATAAAGGGAAAACCCGATACTGAAGTTGTGCTGACAATATACAGGCCCGAAATTAAGAATTACCTGGAACTTAAAATGATTCGCAGGGTTATAAACCTGGTATATATCAAGAGCCGCATGGTTAGCGATAACATAGGTTATATCCAGTTAAAGCTGTTTGATGAGGATATCGCCTATGATTTTGTAAACCATGTAAACAGGCTGATATCCCAGGGCGCGAAAGGATTAATTCTTGATCTCAGGAACAATCCCGGCGGTGACTACAGCCAGGTGGTCCGGATGGCAGACATCATAGTGCCCGAAGGACTGATAGTCTATACAGAAGACAGGAACGGCAACAAAAACGAGGAAAGATCGGGAGCAAATGAACTTAACATGCCCCTTGCGGTACTGATTAACGAATACAGTGCAAGCGCCTCCGAGATTCTGTCAGCAGCCATAAAGGAATACGGCAAGGGCACGCTGATTGGAAAAACCACATTTGGAAAAGGTCTCGTTCAGTCGATTGTGACACTCGAAGGCGATGCCGGACTGAAATTTACAACTGCAAGATATTTTACCCCTTCAGGTGTGTCAATACATGGAGTAGGTGTTACACCGGATATTGAAATAAGCAATGACGAGAAATACAGGTATTACAGCATCGAAGAAATCCCGGAAGGGGAAGACAAACAGCTGCTTAGGGCTATAGATGAAGTCAACAGGATGATTGCCGAGCGGGAATACACCAAGCAGCCCTGAATATATGCCGCTTCGCAGGGGTATAATACTCTGTGAGGTGGTTAATTATGGCATCAAAGAAGAATGAAAAGCTGAAACTGGAAATAGCAAAAGAACTGGGGCTCCTGGAAAAAGTGCAGAAGGAAGGCTGGAAGAGCCTCAGTTCAAAAGAAACCGGAAGGATAGGCGGTTTATTGTCAAAAAGAAAGAGACAAGGATAAAGGGGTCAGAATGTGTACAGTGATTTTGCGTATGTTTACGATCGCCTGACACAGGACGTGGATTATTCAAAAATGGCAGACTATATTGAACTGCTTTTTTCAGAATACGCAATCGACAAACCGAAACTGTTGCTCGACCTGGCATGCGGTACCGGAAGTCTTACGCTTGAGCTGGCCCGCCGCGGGTATGACATGATAGGAATTGATTCATCCGCGGACATGCTGAACTGTGCTCTGGAGAAGTCAGCAGATCTTGAAGTGTCTCCGCTGTGGGTCTGCCAGGACATGAGAAGTTTTGAGCTTTACGGTACCGTTGACGCAATTGTATGTACACTGGACAGTATTAATTATCTTACAGATTTTGACGACCTGCTTTCTGTTTTCAGGCTGGTAAAGAATTACCTTAATCCGCGCGGTCTTTTTATTTTTGACATAAACACTCCGTACAAGTTTGAGAATATACTCAGGGACAATTTTTTCTGCGAAGTCAGAGAGGATATTGCGTATATATGGCAGAACTCATATGATCCTGCCGCAAAAATCTGTACTTTTGACCTGACCTTTTTTGTCAGGGAAACCGACGATTTGTACAGAAGGCTGGATGAAGTGCAGCAGCAGAAGGCCTGGAGTTATGAGGAAATAAAAGCAGCACTCGCTGACGTGGGTTTAAGGCTGGTAAATATGCATGACCAGTATACACTGGAGCCGCCTGATGAAAAATCCGAGCGCTGCTTTTTCATTGCAACGGCATGATTCATCTTCCCTGCAGCAGCGGAACCATTCTTTTTCTTAAAACCACCGATACCGAAGCCACGACGGTATACAGGATCAGATCTTTCAGGAAATATAGGGCCATTCCCGAAACAAGAGCCCAGAACCCTACAGGGCTTTTGTTATATAAGTTATAAATCATATACATGTACAATATTCCGATTATGTACTGAACCAGAAGACTAATGTAAGCCGCAAAGAAAGATTTTATATAAGAGAAGTTTTCGCCTGATTCCGAGATCTTTCCGATTATGAATGCCGTGGCAACAAAGCCAAGCAAAAAACCGAACGTCGGCTGGAAAATATACTGAGGACCGGCCGGCATGGTAAAGACCGGAAGTCCTGCCAGACCCATCGCAATATAGACTGCAACCGCAGCAGAACCAAGTTTCGGACCCAGAATAAGGCCGGCGAGAGCGCAGAAAACACCCTGCAGAGTGAAATACACAGGGAAAAATGGATTAGGAATTTTAATAAATGCGCCGACTATAATAAGAGCTGTAAACAATGCAACCAGGATCATGTTTTTTACATTGATTCTTTGTATCATCATTAACCACCTCAAAACATGTCTGACAAAATACAACATCCGGATGTTGTTAATGATGATACAATAAACCGAAAAAAATGTCAACTAAATTTCAATTTAGGTTAACAAATATTGTATTTATAAAGACACAGGCTAAATACTGTCCCTCAAAAACCTTTTTATAAGTCGGATATCATCCCCGAAGAGATAAAGGATGTCATATTCACCAAGAATGCGCGATTCCACGCGTTCGGAATATATTTTGTGCAGGTCCCGGGGCTCGAGATTTGTGGACAGGATGGTCTTGCAGGGCGTTGTAACGTTTTTAGCGCTCCTGTAGTTAAGTATGGTAAGCAGTTCGGTATACTTGGCCGCACTTGGCGATTCGGTGCCCAGGTCGTCTATTATAAGCAGCTCTGTATTAAGTATGTTCTGGTATGCGTTATCCTGTACACTGCCGTCGGGCTGGTACTTGCTCCTGTATATAATGTCAAACATAGCAGGAGCCGGCAGATATAACACCGTATGGCCTTTTTTCAGCACTTCAATTGCTATGCATTTTGAAAGAAAAGTTTTGCCGACGCCGGTCGGTCCGGTGAAATAAAGATTTGGACAGCTCGTGTTTTCAAAGTTATTCACAAATTCAATGCATTTCTCTTTTACCCTTAAGGCCTGGGCACGGGGTGAAATGCCTGAATCATCATCCGTTTTGTCCGGGTAGTAGTATTCGTTAAAGAATTCGAAGCCGGTCTGACCATCGCTGTTCAGGTTTGAAACATCATAAAGCCGTTCGATAAGAAGCTGGCGGTAGCAATGGCACGGCGTTGTAGTGGGTTTTCCTTCGCTGTCAAGGACAAAGCCGGTATCATTACAGTGTTTGCAAGTATATTCAATTTCGAGGTAATCGGCAGGAAAACCGTTATCAGTGAGGAGTTTTTTCTTTTTTTCTATCAGGTGCCTGATTTTCTGCTCAAACATCCCTGCGCTTTCGGGAGGAAGCTCCTGTTTTATCGCTTCGCGGGTAAAGGCCAGGCCCAGTTCTGCTATCTGCTGATCCAGAATTTTAATTTCGGGAATTTTGCCGTAAACTTCTTCTTTTCTACGATCCCGGGCTGCAATTGCGTTTTCCCTGCGCTTGAAGAATTCTCTTTTTATATCCTGCCAGCTTGTATACATACTCTCCTCCTGTTTGCTTCAGTATCCGTTATGTAAAATGTCGGTTATTTTAGAGATGAATTCTTAATTTTTTCATAAAAATCATCACTGTATTCTCTCTGCCTGAAATTGGTTTTCTGAGGTATTTTTGCAGCGGCAGCTTCTGCTTTCGGGGTTGCCTCTTTTTTGGACAAGTGTGCAATAACCGCCTCTTTTGTTTTCAGGCCCTCATTGTACCAGTCGGTTAAAATTCGGTGTATGTACCTGAAGTTCAGGTTTGATTTTCCGGACGTTTTCTGAAGGGCAAGCTCAATGATGTCCATCCCGTATCCGTACTGGTTCGCCCATATATCAACAAATTCCTCCTCGTATACCGTAAGGCTCCTGTGCAGCCTCAAAACCTTAGCTATCTGGTAACTCAGGTCTTTGGTCTTTTGGAAAATTTCCATGTATTTTTCCAGTTCAATATGGGTTGTTATGTTTCTTTTTGCCCAGTTTGCTGCTACCTGGGCTATGTATTTCCTGTTCAGAGCATCCCTGTTGTAGCAGTACTGAAACAGCGAGATCATCACGTCTTCGTCAAAATTATACTGGTTGAACAGGTTGTCAATAAAAGTGTACCAGCTGGTGGGCATGCTGCCCTGGAAAAACATCTGGTTCATTGACTGTATACACTGCTGCCTTCGCTGGTTGTTGCGGGTATTGGACAATGCCTCTTCGGGTGCGGATTCTTCCTTCCTGCGGTAAAGCCGGGATAGCAGCTTGTCCTTTACATTGGCAAAAGTAATGCCGGTATGGGTACGTATGATCAGTTCTTCATTCTCCAGCAAAACCAGTGCGGCATTAAGTGCGTCCCTGGACAGGCCGAGATTCTTCGCAAAATCGTCCAGCGTCATGTTCTTGCGGTATTTGCACAGGTACAGACCGTACAAGTATACTTTCACACAGTCTGAAGGAAGTGACGGCATTATGTCGCATATAAACGCATCAGGAACGGGTGTATCCGAAAACAGCATGTCCGGGGAAAGCTGAAATTCCATATTTTCTCTCCATTCGACGAAATAGTTGGTAATCCGAAATTCATGATCTGGATTTATTATATCATAAAAAGCATGTAACGTAATGTTCATTCGGTGACAGAAAACAATAATGCTGCAAATTAATAAAAAACCGTCTCCGTGTGACTGACGGAGACGGTTTTTCCTACCTGTATTGCTCGATGATTTTTTTCACTACCGTTTCATTGGCAAGCATATCCCATATACCCGGATCTTCCATTCCGAGGCGCCACAGTGCAATGCCGTTGATTCCCATGTTCCATGTGGTGTTTACCTTCACACGTATACTGTCGGTGTTTTCAAACCATACCTGGTGCTGCTGTCCCTGTTCATCGGTATAGGCAAACCAGGGGGTCTGCATGCGCATGTCAAATTGGATTACCGCACCATACCGGTCTGCCAGCTGCATGGCCCGGTCGAAAGAAACATAGGAGCTTCTGCCTGTGGTCAGGTTGAAATCAAATCCAAAGACCGAAACCGCTGCTGCAATTTTATACCAGGGCATTTTGGTTTTTGTGTAGTCAAGGACCCTTCTCATCCAGGGAATCGAAACAGGAGGTCCCGGCGGACTTCCCGGCCATCCGTATTCGTTATAAAGCATGACTATAAATTCATCCACCGCCCTGCCTATAGCAGCATAATCGAATGGATCGGAAAACGGATTGAAAGGCTCGTCACTGATTCTTGACGGAACAGAAGCTGACAGGAAGTACCCGCGGGGTCTGAATGCATCGGCTATATCCGCGTAAAGCCTGGCCAGGTTTTCGCTGTCCTCGGTATAGGCGTCTTCTATATCAATGTTTACACCGTCAAAATTATACCGCTCAACAAGCTCGACCAGGTTTTGCGCAAAAGCGCGGCGGTTCTGCGGCGATGAAACCAGCTGACGTACGAGGTTCCTTGCAAGCTCCGTTCCACCGGGTCTGTACAGGAGGTTGTGCACTACAGGGAGTACCTTGATATTGTTCCTGTGGGCTATTGCTACAATTACCCGTATGTCCTGTTCAGTGAACTGAAAGAATTTGTCAATTTGCACAGGATTATTCCGGCTTATCTGGAAGAAAAACGGGTAAACACCGGACAACTGTGAAACGTTGTCGGCAAATGATGCATACGAACCCGGAAGCCCGGGACCCTCGGCAAGGGTGTAAAAGCCTATAACCGGCTGAATCGGCCTTGTACTGTCGTGAGCATTCAATATAACTATATTTTCTGATATCCAACCGACAGTACCGTTGAAAAGACCTACCTGGTACCACCCATTCCTGTAGCCGGTCACCGGAAGACGTGCTCCCTGTTGCATAACTGCAACCGATGAATAATTAATGCCAGGTCCGCTTCTTATATTAGCCATTGATGTATTTACGATTACCTCGGTGTAAAAAGGTATCAGAAGCCTTTGGCCTGCGTATATGATTGTGTTCTCTGCTCCGTTAAGTTCGATAAGAGACGGAATTGTGGTGCTGAAAAGGTTAGCAAGCTTATACAGGGAGTCGCCGGGCTGGACTATGTACTGAAATGCTCTTCCCGGAACAGGGGGAATATAAAGAACCTGTCCGACATTAATGGTGGTGCTTTCCAGCTTGTTAGCGTTTATTAGTGTTTCAACGGTTGTTCCAAACCGCCGTGCAATAATGTAAAGACTGTCTCCTGGGACTACCGTATACCACATGACAAAACACCTGTTATCCGTATTCTTTATTAAACAGTATATGATCGGATTCCTTATGGGTGATGAAAAGTTTGTATGCTTTTGCTACTATATAAGTGCAGTCATGATGTCGATATATTTACTGGAGTATATCCGTTTAATTTTTGTTTGTGAGGTGTGATTCGGTGAGATACATCAGAAAAATTACAGCCGTTTTGATAGCAGTTGTAATACTGGCGGGAACGATTGCACCGTCGTTGCAGCCATCCTTTGCCGCAAACAATGTCTTTAATCCTTCATTTAAATATAACGACGACACTGGTCAATGGGAAATTTCATGGACTCCGATTACCGGAGCGACAAAAGTGACAGTGTTATACCATGAACCTGACGGCCAGGGAGGGGTAGAAGAGAAAGGCGATGAATACAGCCTTATTCCGACAGTCGGAAAGCATATGATAAGCCTGTCCCTGGGTTCCGATCACATATATGACTTAACGTTCAGTTTCAAGAATGAAACCGGGAATACGGTAAAATTCAAGCTTATAAACTCAAACAGTACCGAGACCGAAAAAGGCACTGTTTATTTCCTTGCGGGCATAACTTTTACAGGTACTTCCTTTAATGATATTGACGAATATAACGGAATTGAGGATTTCAGGGCTTACCCTGAAAATGACGAATTGGCTGATAAACTGATAAGCGGAAGCGAACCGCAGATAACGCTGAGATGGAAAGTGCCCACAATTTACTACAATGGCAGCCTTATCTACGTTACCGACAGAACCAGGATGAATTACAAGATATTTGGAGACAATGTTGATTTCTGTTATTTCCGTATAAATATGACCGAGATTTCTGAGAAGAGCCGGGATTTATACTTTCAGACCCAGCTTGAAAGTGACGGTGTAATACTCAGGGGAACAGATATAAAAGTTGAAGGGTTTAATTCCGATGGTAATGTGACGGAGCCGGACGGGGAGGTTCGGGTGACCCTTGACAGTAATCTTGGCAATAATATTATAAAGCCCGGAACCGAGTATGCAAACGTATCGTTAAGTTTCCTGCTGGGCAATGAAAATATAGACAGGTCTGTCAGCTCCCAGGTTTTTAAGTTGGGATATGAGACTTATTCAGTGGGGTTTCCGGTTGTTAACATGGATTATGTTTTCAGCGGTATCGAGACTGATTCAATCTTTACCCCTGTACAGTTTGAAATAGTCAAGGTTGATACCGATAAAATCGAAGTGCGTGTGAAGAAAATAAACAAGGACAATAACAGGTACCCGGCACTGTATTACCAGGTTCATGAGGCCCGTGATGCAACAGACATCTTGACCAACGCAACACTCAGCGGCGGGATAAAGATGCCTGAATCCAGTATACCTGACAGTACAGACTGGGGAAGCATAATTGTCGAAATTGACCCGGAACTCGATAACAACGGAAGGCATAAACAGAGATTTTACAGGGTTGTTGTTACGGACAGCAGTTCACAGGTGCCTTTCGGTTCGTTAGCGGTTGATATAAGCAAGCTGAATCCCGACACGGGAAAGCCGCCAGTTCCCCGTGAAGTTGAGGTACAGACCATCTATGAGGGAAGAAAACAAGTTGAAGTAAACGGAACGAAAATCGAAATCCCGATTACGAAAATAAGGGTATCTTTTGAAAAACCCCTGTTCTGGGACACAATGGATCCTGACAAAGGGCTTGTTTATCATGTACTTTTAAGTACATATCTGTCAGGTGATGAAAACAAACAGGAAACTAAGGAACTAAAAGACAAGGATACCAAAGTTACTGTAAATCTTCCCGTAACCGAAAAGCGGGTTGCAGTTATCGGTAAAAATGAAATTAAGGAAGATCCTGTTAATAGAAGGCTATATTTTGAGCTCGGCGGGTCGAATAGACTTTTCTACGATTACACCGTAGATCCGCCGGAATATCTGGATTCAGAGAACGAAGACAATAAATACCCGCTTTTCCTGGTTCCGAATACAAAATATTACCTCAGAATGTTTTCTACGTGGAATGACGATAAGGACAGCATAGACTGGGGTAAAGGTAATATAGACAAAATATCATATATATCACCTGTAGTGAGTTTTACAACTTATCCTTCAATGAACACCGTACCTGTACCGAATTTTACCCTTGAAATTATGCCGGAAAACGGAATTGATGAAGATACGGGATTACCCAGGCTTGACGGAATAAGGGTGGGATTTGACCATATACTTGCCAGGTACGAAGACTGGGACAAGTATACCACGGTAAAGGAAGACCGCAAAATTGAATATGAACTGTTAATAAGCAATGAAAATAATCCTGATAAGTTTCAGCCTTATGATAAAATAACTGTTACTTATTCCGTTTACGGACGGGAAACCGACAGTCAAACTGATGAAAACGGGAAAATTATAGTTGAAATAAAGGATTTTCCGAAAGACAGCGGAAACGAAATTAAGCCCAACACAACATATTATTTTAAGATGAAAGCTGCCCTGTATGTAAAAGGGGAAACCGAACCGTTCATAACGGCCGGTACAAGTGATGATACGCCTGTAAAATCGATAACAACGCCAAAGATAGATACAGGCAGGATGGATGATTTGGATCGGGTGCCCAGGACACCGGTTGAATTCTCCGTTGCTACCGATGAAAACGGTGAGCCTGAGGTAACCGATACAAAGGTTGTGCTTACCTGGCTGCATGCTGAAAGTGATGTTACGTATGAAATGGTTTGTACTGTAAAAAAACTGGATCCTGATGCTAAGCCGGAGGATTATGAGGACGATCCGTACAACAAGGAATTCCTGGAAATATATAAGAAGCTGTTGTTTGAATCGGGCAGCCCGGAACTGGATTCAAGTGTTAACGTGTTAAATATTGACATTTCCAATAAAAAGCTGTACGAACTGGGCTTTACATATGATGCAGAAAACAGCCGCTGGATACGTTTTCCGATTACTCGTTTTCTGAAGCCCAACCGTATCTATTACTTCAGCATAAGAGCCGTACGCGACAGGGATACGAATGATCCTAAATACAGCAAATGGGTGAGCATACCGGTAACCACAAAGATGATAGCGGCTCCCAGATTTCTTGAAGCTGTTGCGGACGTGCAGCTTGGTTTTAACGTGGAACTGACCGGGGATATTCCGGCGGAAAACCTGAAAGTTATGATTAAAAAGTCAAGCCAGTCCGAAAGCGCATATACCGAGGTACCACGTACCAGGTATTCGGTAGTAAAGTACGGTAATACTTACTATTTCAGAATATATGATCTTGAACCCGATACATGGTACGATATACTGCCGTTCTATAAAAACGGTGATCAAACGCTGTGGTATAACGTTTACAACAAGAGCTGGACTGGATGGTATTATTATCCCATACAGATGAAAACAAGAAATACAATGAATGAAGTTGAAATACGTTTTGAAGGAGAAGAAATATATGGTTACGGTATAGAAGTCAGAACCGATGATGATGAAGATTACCAGGAACTGTATTATTCAATCAATGAGAGTGACAGTGATTACGGCTACACATTAAAGGACGGTACAAGAATCCAATTTTACAAGGAAAAAACGATTGCATATGTAAATGATACGGAAAGCGACAAATACATGTATTATGTTAAAATATCCCAGGCCTTACAGAGGAGGAGTGACGGAACAAAAGTCCGTAAGCCGCTTTTGTCGAATACCCGTTATTATGTAAGAATATGGGCGATAAAGGACGGCTATTCCTCAAAGCATATCGGACCTGTAACAATACGCACCGATTTCAGCCAGAAGGATTATGATGATGATCATAAGCAGGATGAAATCAGGGACATTTTTGAATCAAAGGCCGATAAACTTACGAAAAAGCTTTATTTCACCGTGGATGAACAGAATAAATCACACAACAGGGTACTGCTTAAAGGAGCAATGATTTCAAACCTCATGAGAGTATCGGGCTCTTCAGGCGTAACGGTTGATATTTCGAAGGAGAAACCCGATGTCAGCAAGGATATTGTGATAATACCGATGGAGATAATCGAAACCCTGCAGACTACTAACAGCCGTCTAACCGTAAAATTCACGGGCGGTGAACTGGTTCTTACCGCCGATACAATAAATCCCGATGTGCTTAACAGGAATGCGGGTGTCACGGGCGTTAAGGAAACAATGCTTGAAATAACGGTACAGAGGAAAGCAAAAGGCTCCGCACTTCCTGAACTTGGCTTTACCTATGCTTCACAGGTGTATGACATCGGTTTTGATTCGCTCAGCATGAGGATGACATATACCGAGATTAACAATATAATTTATGATATTCTGAAAAAACCTGAGGTTTCAGGACCGTTTAAATACGGTATCCTGGACAGGGAACTGAAAAAACTGCTTGAAAATGAAAGCATACTGTCGTACCAGAGCTACAGTGACTTGGAAAAAATAATTGAGCTTGCCGTGGAACGTGTGGAGGAAGAACTGTCGTCATATATCAAGGACATCCTGGACGGCGGAAGAGGATTCTCAGCCACTATACTTAAGAGAACCGGGCTTACCGGGCTTACTGGCGGAGTTAAGTTAAAGATAATTTTCAGCGGAAGTGATAATCTTGTAGAACCGTATGTTCTGCCACGAGGCAGTTATAACTGGACCGAACCGACGGGGATTAAAGGATGGCTGTTCCCGTACATGGTATTAACCGCAAAGATCCCGGGTGAATATGCGGTTTTCAGCAAGCCTACGATTTCCCTGCCCGAAACCGGAGGATTTACAGATCCTGCTTTGGAGCGGTTCAGCAAGAAATACGATCTGATAGGCATATTCGGCAATGTACTTTATCCCGGGGATTTGATTACGGGAGAAAACGCGGTTAAGTTGTATGAAGCGGTAACCGGTACATCTGACAAAGTAAAAGGTCTTTCTACGGCGGCTAAAGTAAATTACTACGGAATATGGGATATTATTCCCCCCGCATCGGTAAAACGGGAAATCAATAAGGGACAGGCCGACTCCCTGGCAGTTGAGATTTATGCGTTCAAGACGGGCGTGCATTCAAAGGCAATGAGCCCTTCCTCCTATGTTTATATTAAGAATGCCGATCAAATACCGGATCCGGTATACAGGAGAGTGGTAATAGCTCTGGATTTGGGTATTACCGGTCTTGAACCCGATCGGTCATATAATGCAGACAAGAAAGTTACCGTTGAGGAACTGATAAAATCCGTGATAACAGTGCTGGAAATTCTGGGCGAGTGGTAACGGAGGTGGATTTATGAGAAAGAGCAAAGCAGCGAGGATAGTTGTATGGTTTATTGTAATATCCGTGGTTGCGGCATTTGATATAGATATAGCACGTGCGCAGGAAACGGTACCGCCGCCGCAGAATGTGTCCGTTAAAGATATTGGATATACGGATCGTGAAAGACAGGAATGGTTTATTGAGTTTGAGTGGAATAAAATAAGTTTTCCTAATAGTGCCGTGTCCAAGTACCAGGACTTTTATTTCAATAAGGTTGAGCGAGGAACGGGCAGATTAAGGGAAGATGTGACACGGGTTTCTTTGAACGAAAATATCGATACATTCAATCCGGGAGATTTCGGAATAGAACTTGATTCAGGAACGATTTATGAATTTTACGGAAGAAACAGGTATACGTACGGAGAGTACGGACAGTATACCTATACTTCGGGAAGGTCGAACCGCGTAAAATTCCTGACCGGCCTTGAAGTGGAAGCTGAACTGATTCACGGAACCAATAATATAAGAATTGTATGGGATGATGTATGGGATACGGACGGAAGAATCAATTACAGAATACTTATTTCCGATACAAAGGACTTTAATCAGCCGCCTGTTATATCAGACATAATCGGTTCGGAAATAGGAACTGAAAAGAGCAGGGTTACCGTTTCGGGAAACAAACTGGAATACATTTATAATGCTCTTCCCGGAAGAGAATATTCGATAAAGGTAATACCCCTTGTCAAGCCAAATGTAGTTACAGTTCCGGAAAATGAGTTGCCTGTAATTACCGTAAGGACGGAAATAATTTTGCGGGCAAAATATCTGGGGGATACCATCGACAAAGAGAACAACATGACATGGCAGAGATGGATGCTGTACTGGGATCCTGTTATAAAAGGTCCGCTGATTGGAGAAAAAACTTTTAACAGGGTACAGTACAGGATATACCGGTTTGACAGGCTGTATTCCGAGGACGAACTGACTGAGGAATATGGCAAGAACGACCACCTGTTTGCAGTAATTGAAGACAATGATTTTACTACGATAAACAACTATATTGAAATAAAAATTAGCCCCGAAGATGCGCAAAGATACACATTCAGTATAGTTGTCGATGCATACAGGCCGGACAGCACGGTTCCTGTAACATTTTATTCGTACACACAGATCTCGCTGAAGATACAGGTGCCTGAATATCCTGTAAGCCCTGAATTTGTAGACAGATTTGATGATGCTTATCCTGAACCGCTGGTTTTTGATGAACTGCTTACCGACACAAGCGCCACGTTGCTTTGGCTTCCGCCGTATACCGCGGACGGTACGATTGACAACGAAATATATTATGATTTATACCTGTGTGAAGACCTGGAAGATGTGGGTATTAACAAAATACCTCCGTCATCAAGGAAAATTGCTTCAAATATAAGGATGGGTACGCAGAACCAGGTCAGGAAGTCCAAAGCAGACGGGGAAATAATCGGTTATCGGTATAAGATTACGAACCTGGAACCAAATAAGGTTTATTATGCCGTTCTGGTTGCGAAAAAGAATTACCTTGTTCAAAGCGGCGAGTTTATGGTAACAATGCCGTTTGTATCGCAGCCGGCCATTAAGGTTATAATTACAAAGCCCGGTATTTCCGATGAAAAGCCTTATGCACCGCCTTCGCCGCCTTTCGGCCTGAAACCGGGTGATGCTATCGGTATTGACAGGGTTTCCCTTAAAATGGAAAAAACATGGACTGAGTGGTATAACTCTGAGAAAAAGAAATGGGAATATGATGACGGCAGCGTCAACAATAATGCAGAAAAAAGGGTTGTAAGCTATAAGACAGGCTGGGAAATCAGGATCCACTGTGTTGATTATGCAACTGCACTTAATAATGTCAAAGGAATAAAAGGAAGAGACTATATTGCATACGGTGACTTAAAGGAGAATTATCTTCTCAGTTTACAGCTGCCAATGTCACCTGTTAAAATACCCGAAATTGAGCCGGGTAAAAGCAGCGTATTCTATTTTGACGCATATGGCCTCAGATCCAATACCACCTACTTGATCTGGATTACTGTTTATAACCCTGAGGGCAATGTGGAATCTGACCCGTCAGATCCGTTAATTGTCACAACATTGCCCGAATTGCCTTCGGTAATAGAATATCCTACCGTACCTACGGATCTGAAGGGTATTGCAGGAGACACATATGTGGATCTGTATTGGACGTTCCGTGAAGGTTACAGCTATAATATCAGATACGGAACGGAGGATGACATTAACAAAGCTGCCGGTACAATAACCGTAACGTATGATCAACTGCTTCAGCAGCCCTATGTAAGGGTGGAACAGCTTAAGCCGAATACCGTTTACTATTTCTGGATACAGGCTGTATCCCCTGCAGAACTGGGCGGGCTGCCGTCAGACTGGAGTACGTCTATCGTGGTTAAAACCGAACCTTACAGTCCGCCGCCAAGGCCGAGAGGGTTCGGAATAAAGAACACACCGGATGCCATTACCGAAAACAGCATATTCTATGAATGGATACCTGACGAAAGGTATACATTCATACTTGAAATATCTGAGAATCCTGATTTCTCGGAATCAACCGAATACCACGTTGACGGTTCCGAATACAGGGTTACCGGACTGAAATCGAATTTTGCGTATTACGCAAGGCTGTATTCGTACAGTGCCGAAACAGGCTTAAGGTCTGAGCCGACATCAGTTATTGCCGTAATTACCCGTAAGGGAAGATCGGAATATGATGCCAATGTTCCGAGGCTTGATGAACCTAAAGGCGACATTGTGGTTAAAGACGGCGTTGCAGTTGACGGAGTATGGACAGCAAGGGCAGTGGGAATAAATGCCCACAGGCTTTCGGAAAAAGTAAGAAGCATGAATGTCCATACATTTTCCATAGACATGTCTAACCCGCCGGCAGGGACAAGGATTATACGCGTTGAACTCGGCTGTGAAGCAATTGAAACCCTGGCGGGAATAATGCAAAACCTGATTATAAAAACGCCTGATGCTGAAATAACAATAACTCCGGGAAGTTTTCTGAAAGATACGTACTTCAGGCTGAAACAGAATTTCAGTGATATAATTGTGAGAATTGATGTTAGGACGCCTGTATCAGAACTCAGACCTGAAAACAACAGGCAGTTCGTGATACCTGTGACCGAGATTAAAGTGACAGCAGGTAAGGATGAAAGCTTTTTCCCGATAGGAGAATTTGCGCGCCCTGTTATGGTGTCTTTTTTAGTGAAACCGGAAAAAACCGAAAAAGCTGAAACCCGTTTTTATGATTACGACGATAAGGCATGGTATCCTGTAAAGAGTTTATACCTTGCTGATGAGCAGGAGCTCAGGATATATCCTGAAAAAAGCGGTGCAATCGCCGTAACCGGAATAAACTATGTGCGGAATGCAAATTCCGGGGATTCCATGCTGGATGCAATAATACGGAATATTACATCAAAATATGAAATGCCGTCACTTTCAGCGAAAAATGCCAATTACTCAAGGCAGCTTACAATTAATGAAGGTCTTAAGTTATTGTTCGACATTATTCCTTACGATTACGGGAATTCAGATGTAACCGAAAAAGCCGTTCGTGCAGGATTACTGCCAAGGCAGTATGTAAATTCGGGTTCAAGACCAATGAGGAAAGATGAGGCTATCCATGCGGCGGTTTCGGTTCTGCGCAAAAAAATTGGAATTGATATGTCGGATGCATACATTCCGCCGGAATACGACGGATATATGAACTTGGTACAGGAACCGTTCAGGGATGCGGTGGCCTTTGCCATAGCCAACGGGATACTGGACGGATATACCGGTGAAATGAATCTTGGCGAAACGATAACGTTGTACGAACTTTTGGCAATAATCGAAAGAATCCTTGTATTTGCCGGAGAAATCTGATATCTGGCAAAGCAGTTTCATAAGCCGGAAGAAAAACATGGTTAAAATTGGAAAGGTAATAAAGGAAAATTCATGATGCAAAATTTGAGATTTATAGTATAATATTTATGGTTTTTACAAAAACGGAAGTTTGGCAACTTGTCCACAAGCAAAAGTTACCAAACTTTCCTTTTTGCCTTTTTGGAAATTACGGTATAAAATTTTTATGAATTGTCAATTATTTAAAAGGATGATCCGGTAGAAAGCGGCTTAATAATGCAGTTTAAAATTGAACATAATAATTTTGAACATAATTAATCCGCCACCGCAACTGGAAAAACTCTTTACATAAGACGATAGAAGGAGAGACTGAAGGATGAGCGTGTTTGTTATTGACGGTGGTATTCCCCTCAGAGGTACAGTACGGATAAGCGGGGCGAAGAATGCCATTCTTCCGGCTTTGGCCGCATGCCTTCTGACAGAAGGGAAAACTGTACTTAAAGACGTTCCTGACCTTGAAGACGTACATACCATGTGCAGGCTTCTGGAATCTTTAGGGGCCAAAGTCAATTTTAGCACAGAAAAAAGAGAAATTGAAATTGAAACCGGTTCGGTTATTGAACATACAGCTCCTTATGAACTTGTCAATACAATGAGAGCCTCTTTTCTTGTAATGGGGCCATTGCTTGCGAAAAAAGGCCGTGCACGGGTACCTCTTCCGGGAGGATGCGCCATAGGCAGCCGGCCTGTTGATTTGCACCTCAAGGGTTTTTCTGCCATGGGAGCAACAATCAACACAGGTCATGGCTATGTGGAAGCACAGGTAAACGGGCGCCTGACAGGCGCACGTATTTATCTCGATTTTCCCAGTGTAGGAGCAACTGAAAACATATTAATGGCTGCCGTTCTTGCCAAAGGACAGACGGTTATAGAAAACGCCGCCACCGAGCCTGAAATTGTCGATCTGGCTACAATGCTGGTATCAATGGGGGCAAACGTAACCGGAGCCGGAACGGATACAATACGGATTATTGGCACTGATAAGCTGAAGCCCACTGAACACATAGTGATTCCCGACAGGATTGAAGCTGGAACTTATATGCTTGCTGCTGCAATAACCGGCGGGGAAGTCACTATTGAAAACATAATGTCCGATCATCTGAAGCCTGTTATTGCAAAGCTGCGGGAAGCAGGCATTGAAATAGCTGAAGAATTTAACAGTATTAATGTCAGGGCTGTACGCCGGCCAAAAGCAGTTGACGTGAAGACTCATCCATTTCCCGGATTTCCTACCGATATGCAGGCCCAAATGACAGCTTTTCTGAGCCAGGCCGAAGGAACAAGCATAGTGGTTGAAACCATTTTTGAAAACAGGTTTATGCATATAGGCGAGCTTAAACGGATGGGCGCGAGGATAAAAATAGACGGAAGGACAGCTATAATAGAAGGGGCAACCCAGCTGATGGGGGCCCAGGTAAGAGCCACTGATTTAAGAGCCGGTGCCGCGCTGGTACTGGCAGGGCTTATAGCCAGGGACAGAACAGAAATAATTGACATATATCATGTTGACCGTGGCTATGAAGCAATGGAAAAGAAGCTGCAGGCCCTGGGAGCCAGAATAGTAAGGGTGTAATGATTCCAGGCTTTTTGTGAATATGTTAGTTTATTTCATCAAGAGTAAGGCTGAAGCCCGGAATGAAGTGTTTGAAAAAAAACTCCACTTCGGGCATTTTCATGTCCTGGATTTTTTTTAGCGTTGCTTCTGCAGCTTTTTTGAATTCACGGTTTCCTGCCTTTTCTTCTTCTATGCATTTAATGTAGGCGCAAATCCTGTCTGCGGCTTTAACAATTCTTCCTTCGGGGGAAGATTCGTCAAAAAACAGGATTTTCCTGTAGATGGGAACCATTTCATCAGGAAGCAGGGAAAGCAGTTTTTCCTTTGAAACCTGTTCCAGATCCTTGTAAGCCTGCTGGATGGACGGGTTAAAATATTTAATCGGGGTCGGCATGTCTCCCGTAAGCGTTTCGTTAGAATCGTGATATATGGCAAGTACGGCAACCTTTTCCGCATCAATGTTGTTGCCGAAATATACATTGCTTATAACCGCAAGCCCGTGGGCAATCATTGCAACCTGGAGACTGTGTTCCTGTATGTTTTCAGTATCGGTGTTTCTCATCAGGCCCCATCTCGTTATATGCTTCATCCTTGAAAGAAAGGCAAAGAAATTATATAGTTTTTCCAAGAGTTTTTCCCCCTTTAAACAACAAAAAGAAAAAAGAACTTATGTTCTATTATAGCCTAAGCCGAAAATGTTTTCAATAAAAACGGATATAATGCGAAGAAACCTGGCCTGTTAAAAAGATATACTGTTTTCATGGTCTTAGTGATTTTCCCCGCGATAGATGTTATAATTAATAAAAATTAATTGACAGGATTTCTGGCAAACGGCACAAAGGGAGAGGTATACTGATGAATGAGTTACTGCTCGAGCTTGCCGGGCTTGGTATTTACTCCGGTATTCTTGAAGATCCGGCTGTGAAAGGACTTATCGAACTGTTGAAGCTTCTGGAAAGCGAAACAGCCTGCCCGGAAGAAATAATAAGAAATTACAGCGGGGTTTATGCCGCTCTGCTGGAAAACGGGTGTGACAATTTCTACCGGCATGTTGAAAACCTGTCTTTCCAGGATGAAAATATCTTTACGCTGGCGTGCGAGAAGAAAAAGATTGGCGTTGGTGATCCGCTGGCAAAACAGGCGGCGGTTGAGCTTGGTATACTGGAAAAACTTGCAGGAATAAACAGTACGGATATAAAAAACAGGATAAAAGAGAAATTTTCCGGGAATATGACTGTTAACCGGATTATTTACCGGCTTCCGGACTGGAATTCCGTTTCAGTTGAAAATGATTCCGGAACTGGCTGGAGTAACAGGCTGGAAGAAAGAATTGCATGGCACGGGAAAAACGGTGCAGGGATTTTTTGCCGGTATGCCTTTTTCATTTACGATGGCATTACTCAGAAGTTTGTTCCCGTAAAGAATCCCGATCCCATAACTCTTGACAAACTTTATCTCGTTGAATGGCAAAAAGAACTGGCAGTAAAGAACACGCGTATATTCCTTTCCGGCAGAACGGCAAATAATATCCTGTTTTACGGCGACAGGGGAACGGGAAAGTCTTCAATGGTCAAGGCAATAGCAAATGAATTCTGCAGGGAAGGGTTAAGGCTTATAGAAATACCTAAAAAATTCCTGGAACAGATGCCGAAGATCACTTCCATGCTGTCGGGACGCGGGTTAAAGTTCATACTGTTCATTGACGATCTTGCCTTTGACAACGCCGAAAGCGAATATACAGCGCTTAAAGCTGTACTTGAAGGAGGTATAGAACACAGACCCGACAATATTCTTCTGTATGCTACATCAAACAGGCGACATATTATAAAAGAAAGCTTTTCAGAGCGGTCAGGACTTTATTCCGACAATCCCGATGACGAGGTAAGAGCAAGGGACGCTATACAGGAAAAACTTTCTCTGGCCGACAGGTTCGGGATTACAATTGTTTTTTCATCACCTGCGAAGAAAGAGTACCTGCAGATTGTGCATAAAATGGCGGAAGAAAGGAATATCAGAATGGATCCTGCACTGCTGGAGCAGAAAGCAATGCAGTGGGAACTGGCATACAACGGTATGTCACCCCGAACTGCACGACAGTTTATAGACTGGCTGCAGGGGGAACTGGAACTGGGCTGAAAATATTACTTATACCCTGCTTCCCTGGGAAAACGCTGAAATATTTGTTATTAGCGGAGTGTCAGGTGGTAACAAATAAAATAGGCATCTCAGGGGGGAAACGTATCATGGAAGTGGCGGAGAAAACAGTCGGCAATATAACGATATATTCCTTAAAAGGCCAGATACTGCTGTGTACCGAAACCGAGTGCATTGAGTTTTTTGATAAAATTGCAGAGGAGAAAAGCAATTTGACGGTAATTCTGAATATGTCAGGCGTAGGTTATATAAACAGTACCGGCATAAGCATGATAATGAAATGCCTGAGAAAGTTCAGAGAGAATAGAGGCAGGCTTGTTTTCTGCAGTCTGGTTCCTGAAGTATTGAAGCTTTTCGACATCATCAGGCTGACAGAAATTATAGAATTGTATCCCGACGAGGAGACGGCAATAAAAAGCATTGTATCATCATGAATCTTCGGGAGGTTTTTATGGAGATCAAAACATTTAAACTGGGAGATTTGGTTGAGCTGAAGAAACCTCACCCGTGCGGGAGTAAGATTTGGAAAGTGGTACGGACCGGGGCGGATATCCGGATTGAGTGCCAGGGCTGCAGGCACCAGGTAATGATACCGCGCAGCAAGTTTGAAAAAAGCATAAAGAAGGTTATTTCCGAGAATACCGGCTAAAACTATACCTGCATTTATTCGCCGGAAAGTTCGTGAACAGGAACCGGCTGGCAAAGCAAGGCATGGCACGGTGGTATCGTATAAGGTATATTTTATTGAAAGAAAAACAAGGAATGAAGAATTTTGCCCGGAGTATTCGGGTAATCTTCGTTACAGGGCTAAAAACAGGAAAGGTACCCTCCGTTTTAATGGCGGGTTTTCCTGTATCTGAACTGGATTGCGTTATTGTCTGTGCAGAACTCTATATTCCCGATTATGTGCCATTTAAGTGACAGGTTGAATGACAGGCAGAATAATTCCGAGGGAGAGGCATCTTCATTCAGTAGCCGGCGGTTCATTTCCAAAAAAACGTTTTTCAATTTCTCCGGTATTTCCCTCGCCGACATCAAACGGTATCCTGTAATAATCAGACCCTATCTGTTCTATGGCAGTTTTTGTTGAGGGATGTTCCTCTTATTCCATGCAGTGACTAAGTATAATTAGAATTAGGAAAAAAAAGCAGGCTTTAATTTTTTACATTTTATAAAATGTTAATAAAAATTTTGCTTATTAATTTTTCGAAATTATGGTATGATGAATTCATAATGTATACCATAAACCGTAAAAAATATAAGAAGCGGGTTTTAAGCCATCTCATAATGTAAGGAGCAGAATAACATGAGAAAAAAGAATTATCCGCTGTATGAAACAACTGTCTTTGAAAACTTTAGGGTAATGACTGAGAATGTGGCAAAGAAATATCCTGACCGAGTTGCCATATCCTACAAGAGAAGCCCGCGCGACAAGGAAACGGTAAATGTAACCTATGCCGAAGCAAGGGATTATATCAGGGACATGGGAACCGAGCTAATAAACATGGGGCTCAGGGACAAACATGTTGCAATTATCGGGGAAAGTTCATACGAATGGATATGTTCCTATTTCAGCCTTATGTCCATTGGTGCGGTTACCGTACCCATTGACAAGGATCTTCCCGCGGATGAGATGGCCGGTTTACTGAATTTTGCAGACTGCGAAGCCGTATTTTACAGCCCGCTCATTGAAGACAAGATCAAATCCATCGCAAACAGGCTGCCAAGGATAAAAATATATGTCTGTATGAGGGAAGCCGGAATGGCAGGCGCCTTGAACCTTCCCGATATCGTTAAAAGAGGAAGAGAAAGGTTCAGAAACGGTGACAACTCATACTATGATTACGAAATCGACAGCGAACGTCTTGCCACGATAGTATTTACTTCTGGCACCACCGGGAAAGGGAAAGGGGTTATGCTTTCCCAGAAAAATATTGTTCTTGACATGACCCTTGGCATGTATAATTTTGCAATAACCCCGAAGACAATGAACGTACTGCCGCCGCATCATACATACGGTTCTACGGTTAATTTCGTCGGCCATTATGCCCAGGGATCAACAATTTATATATCAAGCGGATTAAGGTATATAATGGAGGAAATGCAGGAACAGAAGCCTTCACACCTGGTTCTTGTACCGTTGTTTGTTGAAACAATGCACCGGAAAATATGGCAGACTGCTGAAAAGAACGGCAAGGCGGGAATGCTGCGTTTGTTAATTAAGGTCAGCAATATTTTACGGAAGCTGGGAATTGATTTACGCAGAAAACTTTTTAAAAGTATTCATGATATTTTCGGTGGTAAACTGGAATTCATTATTTGCGGCGGAGCTGCTTTAAACCAGGATATAATTGATACCTTTGATGCGATAGGAATTACAATTCTAAACGGTTACGGAATTACCGAGTGTTCTCCGCTGGTTTCATGCAACCGGAACAAGTATCAGAAGAAAGGAAGCGTAGGCATACCTATTGTCGGTGAGGAGATAAAAATAAAGGATCCGGATGAAAACGGCGAGGGTGAAATATGCGTCAAGGGTCCGAATGTAATGCTTGGGTATTACAAGGATCCCGAAGCGACTGCTGCTGCTTTTGACGAAGAAGGATTTTTCCGTACGGGTGACTATGGAAAGCTTGATGATGAAGGATGGCTTTATATTACAGGAAGAATAAAAAACATCATTGTACTCAGCAATGGTAAGAATGTCTATCCCGAAGAGATTGAAAGCGAAATTTCAAAAATCTATGGGGTTCTGGAGGTTGTGGTTTACGCAGGAGAAAGCAGGGTACAGAAAAACAAGGAAGTAATTGTCGCTGAGATCTACCCTGACTTTGAAGCTTTAAAACTAAAGGGAATAGATGATCCGCAGGCTTATTTCAACGAGGAAATAAGGAAACTGAACAGCAGGATGGTTTCATACAAAGCCGTAAAGATGGTTAAAATAAGAAACGAAGAATTCCCGAAAAATACTTCGAGAAAAATCCTTCGTTTCGCGGTAAACAGGAATATTGACTGATTTGAAAATTAAAAATTTAAAGGTACACTTTTCAACAGGTGAAATTTATGCTAAAATTATTTTGTCTGTTAATAGAATAGTGCGGGTGTAATTTAGTGGTAGAATATCAGCTTCCCAAGCTGACTGTGTGGGTTCGATTCCCATCACCCGCTCCAAATAATCTTCAAAGTTCAGTTGCTTCTCGCCAGAAGCATTTTTTTTTGCTCACTGCACATTCAGTATTTTTACATTTTAAGTCAATCGAAGTGTAAAAAAAAATTTTCCCAGGTTATTATTGATCCCGGCGGAAAATATTGTATAATAATTATAAACGCGCGTTCACGGTGATAAAATGAAAAGCGAAGACATTGCGAAGCTTGCCGGTGTATCCAGAAGCACCGTATCAAGGGTTATAAACAATTATAAAAACGTGCCTGAAGAGACCCGGCGAAGGGTAATGCAGGTGATTGAACAGTACGGTTTTCATCCCAATATTTCAGCCCGGGTTCTAGCAGGGAAAAAGACCGATACAATCGGCCTCTTCATTGTAAGCATAGCCGAAAAGGATAATATAAACCGCATATACAGGAACAATTACTTTTCTCCGTTCGTTGATGCCGTAATAGACAATGCCAATGCCAACGGCCTGTTTGTTCTTATAAATTCCATATATTCTGAAAAGGATTATGAAATAATAAAGCGTGCTTTCCTGGAAAGAAGAATTGATGCAGGAATAATTGTGGGGACCGAGAAGGAAATTGACGTAATAGCCGACGTATCTGCCATGGGTTACCCTTTTGCAATCATTGACTGTTCCCCTGAAGACATTGTGCAGAAAATAAAAAAAGGAAGGGTGGCGGTGGTTAATGCCACCGATGAAGAAGGCACTCGAAAGATCCTGGAATACCTGATTGGGCTCGGTCACAGGGACATTGGAATACTCAGCGGAAGAATGAATACCTATTCGGGCAGCGTAAGGCATGAAACATGGCGCAAAGTTCTGGATGAACATGGTATTGAGGTTAAAAATGAGTGGGTTCTGAAAGGAGAATTCATAAAAAAGGCAGCGGCCATAGAAGTAATGAAAATGATAAGTAACGGAAAACTTCCGTCAGCATTATTCTGCTGCAACGATGACATGGCCCTGTCTGCAATTGAGGTTTTTCAGAAAGAAAATATATGCATACCTGAAGATATTTCGGTTACTGGTTTTGACGACATCATGCCTGCATCTCTGGTAAAGCCTGCTCTTACAACAGTCCGCGTACCTCTTTATTCAATGGCTAAAAAAGCTGTTGAAGAAGTGATTAAAATGATGGGGGATACGTCAGGAAATATAAGCATATTTAATCTTGATACAGAACTGGTTGTCAGGGACAGCTGCAAGGCAGTTAATTGCTGACAGATCCGGGACAATTGTTTTATTTGACTGCGTGAGCTGCCTGACGGAACATATAAACGCGCGTTCATAATCTAAAGGGGGTTTTTGGCATGAAGTTTGGTTATTTTGATGACCTGAACAGGGAATATGTAATCACCACGCCTGCCACTCCGTATCCATGGATTAACTATCTTGGCTGCCAGGATTTCTTCTCCCTTATTTCCAACACATCGGGAGGATACTGTTTCTACCGTGACGCCCGGTTAAGAAGAATAACAAGGTACCGGTACAACAATGTTCCCATTGACAGCGGCGGAAGATACTTTTACATATATGACGGCGGTGATTACTGGACACCCGGATGGATGCCGGTAAAAAGAGAGCTTGAAAGGTATGAATGCAGGCACGGGCTTGGGTATACGCGCATAACGGGGGAACGAAACGGCATTGAAGTAAGCCAGCTTGCGTTTGTGCCGCTGAATTACAACGGAGAAGTAAACCAGGTGGTAATCACGAATAAAACCGATAAGGAGAAGGAACTGGCACTGTTTTCGTTTGTCGAGTTCTGCCTGTGGAATGCGATGGACGACATGACAAATTTCCAGAGGAATTTCAGCACAGGCGAGGTTGAAGTGGAAGGTTCAGCAATTTACCATAAAACCGAATACAGGGAGAGAAGAAATCACTATGCATTTTTCTGGGTCAATTCCCCGATTGACGGTTTTGATACCGACAGGGAATCGTTCCTGGGACTTTATAACGGCTTCGATTCGCCGAAGAACGTTGCAACAGGAAGGCCTACAAACTCAATAGCCAGCGGCTGGTCCCCGATAGGTTCCCATTACATAAAAGTATCCCTGAAACCTGGAGAAAGGAAAAGCTATATCTTTGTTCTCGGATATGTGGAAAACCCCGATAATGAAAAGTGGGAAAGCAAGGGTGTAATAAACAAGAAACGGGCAAAGGAAATGCAGAAGCAGTTTGCCGATGATTCATGCGTGGAACGGGCATTCCTGGAACTTAAAAATTACTGGACCGGATTATGCTCGAAATATACGCTTGAAAGTCATGACGAGAAGCTGAACCGTATGGTGAATATATGGAATCCATACCAGTGTATGGTGACATTTAATCTGTCCAGAAGCGCTTCGTATTTTGAATCAGGAATCGGCAGAGGGATAGGATTCAGGGATTCCAACCAGGACCTGCTGGGTTTTGTCCACCAGGTGCCTGAAAGGGCAAGGCAGAGAATACTTGACCTGGCATCAACGCAGATGGAGGACGGAAGCGCATATCACCAGTATCAGCCGCTTACGAAAAAGGGAAATTCCGATATAGGGAGCGGATTTAACGACGATCCGCTGTGGCTCATACTGGCAACCGCGCAATATATAAAAGAAACCGGGGATTTTGGAATCCTGGATGAAATGGTTCCGTTTGACTGTGATGAAAACAAGAAAGGCACGCTTTTTGAGCACTTAAGGCGTTCATTCTATCATGTGGTGAATAATCTTGGCCCCCATGGACTTCCGCTTATCGGCCGGGCTGACTGGAACGACTGCCTTAACCTGAACTGTTTCTCAACCGTTCCTGACGAATCGTTCCAGACTGCCGGACAGATTGACGGAAGAGTGGCTGAATCGGTATTCATAGCAGGAATGTTCGTGTTTATAGGGCCGGAATACGTTGAGCTGTGCAAGAGACGCGGGCTTTACGAAGAAGCTGCGGAAGCTGAAAAGCATATAGAAAATATGGTCAGGGCAGTGCTGGAACACGGGTATGATGGTGAATGGTTCCTGAGGGCATATGATCATTTCGGAAACAAAATAGGAAGCAAGGAATGCAAAGAAGGCCAGATTTTTATTGAACCCCAGGGGTTCTGTGTTATGGCAGGAATTGGTGTAAAGGAAGGCCTTGCCCAAAAGGCACTGGATTCGGTCAGGGAAAGGCTGGATACGAAGTACGGAATAGTGCTGAATAACCCGGCATACACCGAATACTATCTCAATCTGGGCGAAATATCATCCTATCCGCCAGGGTACAAGGAAAATGCAGGAATTTTCTGCCATAACAATCCCTGGATCGCCATTGCAGAAACGGTTATAGGCCGTGGTGACAGAGCCTTCGAGGTATATTCTAAAATTGCCCCGGCGTATATTGAAGATATAAGTGACATACACAGGACTGAACCCTACGTTTATTCACAGATGATTGCCGGGAAAGATGCGGTGCGTTTCGGTGAAGCCAAGAATTCATGGCTTACCGGTACCGCTGCGTGGAATTATGTGGCCATAACCCAGTATATACTTGGTATCAGGCCGGTCTATGACGGGCTTATGGTTGATCCGTGCATTCCGGCGTCCTGGGATGGTTTTACAGTTACAAGGGAATTCAGGGGAACAAAATACAGAATACGTGTTGAAAACCCGAACCATATCTGCAAGGGTGTAAAGAAAATGGTGGTGGACGGAAAGGAAATCAACGGAAACGTAATTCCTGTGGTATCAGACGGCAAGGAACATGATGTACTGGTTGTTATGGGTTAACGTGTGCTATTAACAGATTCTCCTCACTATTTGCTTCGTTCCTCTAAAGCCTGTTTCCAGGCCAAAGGGGAAGATGAATTTATTTGATATGGTTTAAAAAAATGCCGGTGTTTCACCGGCATTTTTTTGCCTGAGGAATTGAAAGAGGCTGTAAAAAATTTTGTGTAAATCAAAGGATTCCTTCTATGTTAGAATAAAAATCATAGGAAGGAGTTTTTTATGCATTTTGCTGTTACTTTTTGTGTTGAAAGATATATACTCTGTAGAGACTGATGCAGGTAAACTTTATAATAATTATACCGGGCGACTCGGCCCAGATCAATGACAGCATCAACTGGTACGGCGCAGCATCTCTTTGAGGGAGATATCCTTGAAGTCTTTTTTGTACATTTCCAGCAATTCCCTGCGAGTTGGCTTTTTTATATTATTTCCCACTCCCAATATTTTGCAAGTAAAGTTAATAATGCGGTTTACATTATAGATTTAACTTATAAATGTAACATCGGAACAACTAATTTTGCGTATGTTTGCGTATGTACTGTTATGAATTTATATACGCTTAATAATCTTCCCTGCAGGTGTCAGTCATATTTCTTAAATATTGTCTTGATTGGATAGTAAACATACGTGCATACTCACCGTTTAGCTGCATTAATTGCTCGTGGCTTCCTTGTTCCTTTACTTTTCCGTCTTCTAAAAGGTAGATAACATCTACATCCCTGGTTGTAGACAGCCTGTGTGAAATTAATATTACAGTCTTATCTTTCGCTAAACTAAGTATCAAGCTGTTTATCTCATGTTCAGAAATTGGGTCAAGAGCACTGGAAGCTTCGTCAAAAACAAATATTTCAGCAGAACTGCATAAAGCACGTGCAATAGCAAGCTTTTGTTTTTCGCCTCCCGATAACACAAGTCCACTATCTGAGAACTCTTTCGAAATAAGCGTATATATACCATCTTTTGTATTTTTCACTTTATCATATAAACCCACTTTTTTTAGCGCATCGATAACTCTCTTTTCATCCTCATCAGTTTTTACAAGGTCCATAAGCACATTTTCAGCAACGCTAACATTATATATGGTAAAATCCTGAAAAACCGTAAAGAATAATGAGCGATAATCGGATACTTTGTAATCTTGATATTGTTTGCCATTATACAGGATATTTCCGGAAAGAGGTTCATATAAACGCATAAACGGCTATTTTTATTATTCTCTCTGAAGGTCTCGACTGGAATATTGATAATGACTTGTATTGGAAACTTATCACCCTTGTGCTTGGCTATATCTTTGGTGAAACGGCAACTGATATCGCAAGAGCAAAGAGTGACAGTAAAAATGCATAAATCCACCCACATAATAATTTACCCCGGCTTAGGCCGGGGTTTTTTTATACCTTTTCAGTTTTAAGTGGCCCATATACCCTATCCATTGCTTGTCGGGTCACGAGCCAGTCGCCGCGTTCACCTGTTTTTGTTTTTCGACAGTCGACACCATGAATAAAGGCTTTACCACGCTCTAGTCTCTGCCTTAATGATACTTTATTAACACCGTACAGTTCAGCAGCTTCAGCGCAAGTTAAAACATCATTAATCGTCATAATCTCACCTGTCCTTGATAAATAATCCTATTATTTCAAGCACAATAAAGATGCCAGCAAGTATTATGAGTATATAATCGAGTATTTCCAAGTTGGAGTAATCCATTTGCCTCAGTAATAAAGCGACGATGATCAGCAGTAATCCAGAGTTAGCACGTTTCATAATTTTTGACTTATTATTCATCATATGCTATACTGGAGATAGCGGGAGGGCTTACGCCCTCCGGGAGTTTTTGTACTTACGTATTAGCTCTATCGTTGCGTTTGTTATATTGAGTGTTAGGGCTAATATCGTAAGTACTTTTATTACTATCTCCATTTGATTCACCTCCTTTCTACAATTATATTATACATCTTATACGATGTATTGTCAATAGGTTTTTAAAAATTTTTTATATTATTATCAATAAAACTAAATCTTTTCTGATAAAAGAATAACCCGGCTTTGGCCGGGGTTTGTTCATATTCGAACAGGTGTTTGCTATAATAACCTATGGGTGATTCTATGAAAACTCTCATGCAACCCATAGACATGATAAGCTATACTTTCACGAACGGCGGTCCGCCACAGCCAATACGATTCAAAATAGCAGTCAAAGATGGCCAGGATGTAGTCGTGTCCATAGACAGGGTGGTTTCTGTGGAATTTGAAAAATTTGCTGGAAATCCAATGTACCGATATACCTGCAGGGGGATTATTGCCGGCAAGGAAAGGCAGTTTGAATTAAAGTTTGAGGTAAATACTTGTAAGTGGTACTTGTTCAAAATATAAAACAAAATGGTAGCCATTAAGTAGCCATTAAGAAACGGGAAAAGTCAAAAAATAACGTGAAAACTCGGGAATTATTTTTTATTTTTTATGGCATAAAAAAACCTTCAAACGCTTTAAAACTAAGCATTTGAAGGATTTTCATTCTGGAGCCCCCAACCAGAATCGAACTGGTGACCTCATCCTTACCATGGATGCGCTCTGCCTACTGAGCTATGAGGGCGAATATTTTTTTGCCGGGAATCAGGTTTCCCGCAGACGAAACTTATTTTAACATAAGAATTTTGATTTGTAAAGATATTAAGCCAGATTTGAAAAAGTATTTCCACCTAATAAAAATGGAAACATTAAATAGTTGTACAAAATTTGGCAAACTAATGTTACCAATTATGTTCTGGCCTTATTTATATTGACGGAGATTTTAAACATGACTTCAATAAATCTAGGACCTTTATATAAGTGAACTTTAAGGAGGGGCGAACCATTTTATCTCTTTATAAAGGCTTAAACTAGAATAGACAGTTAATATGCATTTCTCTGTAGTTGCAGTAGGATTACTTTATACCCATAAAAAGGTAGACGGTGCACCGGGAACGAATTAATTTTTTAGACATCGTTTTATTTTTATTAACAGTTGTTGCTAAAAATTAAAATATTATATAATGTTGTCATAAGTGTTAAATTTGACTTAGTTGATATGTGATCGGTAATAACAAATCTGCCGGAAGTGAGGTTAAAGTAAAATGAACAAAGAATGGTCGGATACGAATAAACAGGTCCAGTCTCTTCTCGGGAAAGAAAGTACATATAAGGCCGGAATTGAACTGCTGATAAAATTTCGTAATGAAATGTTTAACCAGGTTACACAGATTGTGAACGGATATCCTGCCGAGGCGTTTTACCAGATGCCTTTTCCGAAAGCGAAAGGTTATCACAATAAGACTCTCGCGTATTCCATCTGGCACATCTTCAGAATTGAGGATATTGTAGCGCATACTTTGATCTCAGAAGATGAGCAGGTATTTTTACCGGAGATTATCAGAAAAAAATCGGTTCTCCGATTATTACGACCGGCAATGAATTACAGGGGCAGGAAATTGCAGAGTTTTCAATGAAACTTGATATTAATGCTTTATATGAATATGCCAGGGAAGTTATGCTTTCGACCAATTCAATTCTTTTAAACCTGGAATATTCACAGATGAAGATGAAGTTTTCGGATGAAGACAAAAAAAGGCTTGAGGAATCCGGCTGTGTCAGCCCCGATGAAAAAGCCTGCTGGCTTATCGATTACTGGTGCGGGAAGGATATACGCGGCTTAATAAAAATGCCGTTCAGCAGGCACTGGATCATGCACATTGAAGCAATGTGCCGCATCAAAAACAAGTTATGCGAAAATGCCCGCAAGGGCGTGGATCCCGTGGGATACTGCGGTTTATCCTGCAATCATTGTTTCATGGGAGAATGGTGCGGTTCATGCAGGACTGAGTATAATGTCTGTTCATATGCAACGCTGTACGAGGACAGGAAATGTCCCAATGCTGTTTGCTGTACAGAGAAACACATTGACGGGTGCTATGAATGTCCGGATCTGGAAGACTGCACAAAAGGTTTTTATACGCCGGAAAACGACGGAGCGGCTGCAGCAAAGGCACAGGCCATGTTTAAACGAAAATACGGGAAAAAAGCTTTGATGAAGGTACATGATCGGCTTCATCAAAGGTTCGATTTCGCAAAAACCCAGGAGATTCTCGGGCGGGATGTTTATGAAGGGTTTAAAATTCTGGAGAATGAATATATTCAAATCAAATAAAACTGAAAAAAAACTGCCTGCAATTTGTTTTGAATAAAGAACGGTTTCAGGTTATAATATACTGGTATATGAGGATTACGGGCTGTTATTGATTGTTATTGATTATCCGCAGGTTTTACCGATGCTTTTTATTAGGTATTGTATTCCGGTAATCCGGTTTAACAATAAAACCAATTTAAGGGGGCAAGCATAGTGAAGAAAGCAAAGCTAATACTTGACAAGGATTATGTTATCAGCAAAATTGACAAAAGGATTTTCGGATCTTTTGTTGAGCATCTTGGACGCGCAGTTTATGGTGGTATTTATGAACCGGGTCATCCAGAGGCTGATGAACAAGGTTTTCGCAAAGATGTGCTGGAACTTGTAAAAGAACTGAATGTATCGGTTGTAAGGTATCCCGGAGGGAATTTTGTTTCAGGCTATAACTGGGAAGACGGTATTGGCCCGAAGGACAAAAGGCCCAAGAAACTTGACCTGGCCTGGAGAACTCTTGAAACAAACCAGTTTGGAACTGACGAGTTCATGGAATGGTGTAAAAAGGCCGGTATTGAACCCATGATGGTTGTTAATCTCGGAACGCGCGGTCCTGATGAAGCCAGGAACCTGGTGGAATATTGCAACCACAACGGAGGCAGCTATTACAGCGATCTCAGGATAAGCAACGGATACAGGGAACCGCATGCGGTTAAGCTTTGGTGTCTTGGAAATGAAATGGATGGACCGTGGCAGATTTGCCATAAGACCGCAGAAGAATACGGGCGTATTGCGGTGGAAACAGCTAAGGTCATGAAACTGGTGGATCCGTCAATTGAACTGGTTGCCTGCGGAAGTTCCAACAGTTCTATGCCTACATTTGCTCAGTGGGAAGCGACCGTTCTTGAACATGCGTATGATTTTGTGGATTATATATCACTTCATACCTATTACGGAAATCCGGATGATGATACCCCGAACTTCCTTGCCAGGACCATTGACATGGATCAGTTTATTAAAAAGGTAGTTGCTACATGTGATTTCGTAAAGGCAAAGAAGCGTAGAAATAAGACCATCAATCTTTCCTTTGACGAATGGAATGTATGGTATCACTCCAACGAACAGGACAAGAAGATAGACCCATGGACCGTGGCCCCGCCGCTGCTTGAGGACATATATAACTTTGAGGATGCAATCCTGGTAGGACTTATGCTTATAACCCTTATGAAGAACAGTGACAGGGTTAAGATTGCATGCCTTGCACAGCTTGTCAATGTAATAGCGCCTATAATGACGGAAACAGGCGGACCGGCTTGGAGGCAGACTATTTTTTACCCGTTTATGCATGCATCCTGCTATGGCAGGGGAACTGCACTGAATTCCGTAATTGTTTCTGACAAGTATGACAGCAAGGATTTCACCGACGTGCCGTACCTGGATGCAGTATCTGTATTAAGCGATGATGAAAGCGAGCTTACAATATTTGCCGTCAACCGCAGTATGGATGAGAGTTTGAAACTGGAATGCGATATCCGCAGCTTCCCGGGATTCAAAGTCATTGAGGCAATAACGCTTACCAATGATGACAAAAAAGCCGTAAATACCAAGTCAAATCCTGAAAACGTTGTTCCCAGGAAGTTTACTAATTATGAGTCAAGCGATAACAGGATAACGGCAGAATTGCCCAAGATGTCGTGGAATGTTATCCGGCTTAAGAAAACGGATAGGGAATAAAAATCGAACAGAAACAGTGAAAAGGCGGAATTGACTTTCCGCCTTTTTCCGTATTAGGATCAGAATTTTAAGTTTACTGTTTTGCAACAACTGATATAAACAGCGGAACATTCAAATAAACCAGCAAAAATGAATGTTTTTGGCATTCTGAAAAGTAAATTAAGCCTGGAGCGGGCATTTTGTGTTTTTTTGGTTGGAGCAGGAAGGATTGTAACTGCTGCACTTGACATAATTTTTCCGGGAATGCATAATAGAATGACTGTCACAAAATAACTCAGGAAAGAATGGTATTACTATGGCTTCGGACAAATATGATCTTACTCAGGGAAGTATTTTGGGAAGACTTCTTCAGGTTGCGGTTCCCATTATGGGAACCCAGTTTATGCAGATGACGTATAATCTTACCGACATGTTCTGGCTTGGACGCACAAAAGAGTCGGTAACTGCAGTAGCGGCCAGCGGACTGGCCGGGATGTACCTGTGGCTGGGTGCGGCGCCCATGATGTTCGGCCGCATGGGTTCGGAAATCGGCACATCGCAGAACCTGGGAAGACGGGATACAGAATCGGCACGGGGATATGCCCAGGATTCGGTGCGGATAGCGTTATTACTTGGTATTTTATACAGCATGGTGCTGATTGTTTTTGCAGAGCCATTGATATCATTGCTCCAGGTAAGTGACCGGACCGTGTTAGGCAGTACATGCACTTACCTGAGAGTTGTTGCCTTGGGTATCCCGTTTACTTATGTATCCGCTGCAATAACGGGCATGTTCAACGGTGCCGGGAACTCAAGGCTGAGCTTCAGGGCAAATGCAATAGGCCTTATCGTAAACATGATACTCGATCCCCTGATGATACTGGTATGGGGATGGGGTGTTACAGGTGCCGCCGTTGCCACGGTTATTGCCCAGATTACGGTATGCATGCTGTTTGTATTGTTTGCAAAACTGCATTCAAAAAGGCCGTTTGAACATTTTCGAATCCTGGGGAAAATTGATTTTGCCAGGATGAAGCAGATCGTAAGCTGGAGTATTCCGGTAGCTGCTGAAAGCGCTGCTTTTACATTGCTTTCAATGGTGGTTACCGGTATGGCTTCCGCCTGGTATGGGGAAACTGCTGTAGCGGTACAGCGTGTTGGAAGCCAGATAGAATCCCTGTCATGGCTGATCTGCGGCGGGTTTTCATCAGCCGTAACTGCATTTACAGGCCAGAATTATGGTGCACGCAAATGGGAACGTATCAGAAAGGGTTACCGTATTTCGCTTGCATCCTTGCTGGTTTGGAATGGATTTGTTACTGTATTGTTAATTTTCGGAGGTCGATTCCTTTTTGCGCTTTTTCTGCGTGAACCTCCTGAAATACTGGATATGGGAGCTACCTACCTAAAGATCCTGGCCTTGTGCCAGCTTCCTGCGGCATTAGAAGGCGCATGTGCCGGGGCTTTCAGGGGTATGGGAAAAACCCTGCCGCCGAGCCTTTGCAGTATTGCATCAAATGCAATACGCCCGTTTCTGTGCTGGATGTTCGCCGGTTGGATCGGAATGAACGGGATATGGACGGGTATTACGGTTTCTGCAACATTGCGGGGAATTATGATGTTTACCTGGTTTTCGCTTTATCTTCGGGAACTGCCCCGGGCGGACGAGAACGTAGCTGTGTAAAGAGCTTAATTATAACAGACAGGGAACGGATACAATGCCGGCATGAGGATAATATTGGTTCAGTATTAATTATATGGAGGAATCCATATGCCAAAGTATGATGAAATCTATTGTTCCTTGCTTGAAATAATGAAAAAGTATCCTGCCTGTTTGTTTGGAACAACCGATATACCCTGGTCAGATTTCAGCGGCAAATATAAATGCGCCGTGGTTATTGCCGTTCCTCATAGGAAAATCATGACAATGGACAATTACGTGGAAGAGGAATTTGAAAAGTTAATTTCTGAGACTCGTAAAGAATGTGATGAAATAATCGGGAGTATAGAGGATTTATGCAGGAAACGGAATATAGAGTATTGCGTTCCGCCTGCGGCACAGCAAAGTGAAGAATTATTGCTAGCGCTGTTTTCATATAAATATGCAGCAGTGAATGCCGGACTGGGCTGGATCGGAAAAAACGATCTCCTGGTTACCGAAAAATACGGTCCAAGATTAAGGCTTTCAGCAATACTTGTAAACCATGAGCTTCCTTCCGGAAAACCTGTAAAACAAAGCAAATGCGATGATAAGTGCAACTGTTGTATTAAGGCATGCCCGTGCAGTTTTATAAAAGGTGTCCAGTGGGATATCGGTAGAAACAGGGATGACTTAGTAGATTATCATTCCTGCAATGCTGTAAGAAGTCTTTATATAAAGACTCACGGGAGAAAAAATGCATGCGGGTTATGCATGGTATCCTGCCCGATTGGAACTGGAAAAAATGAAAATGCTTTAGTATAAATGATTTCATTTTTCAAAAAAACAGGGACTGGCCGATATTCCCTGTTTTTATTTTAGTGCGTTTTACATATATTCCAACCTGCCATTTATCCGGCTGCATTGTTTTTTTGCAAGGTTAAAATACTGCAATTTTATGGCAATTTTGTGTTAGAGAATATATCTTTGTTAAATTATAATTTTAAGCGGAATGGAAAATTTTACGGAGGTTATCGGTCAAAAGCCGCAAAGTGGCTGTGAAAGGAGGCAAATCATGGGCATTTTAAGCGCAAAGGGAAACCGCATAATATTCCAGAAGCGGGATGAGATAGCCGTGCTTGAGCCATGGGGGAAAGACTGTCTCCGGTTCAGAGCGACTCCGAATTCAAAGATTTCTGATGAAAACTGGAATCTGCTTGCCCAGCCTGAAACCGAATGCAGCATAAAGATTGATGAAGAAAAGGCAACCATAGTGAGTGGCAAAATATCGGCGGATATTTATAAAAGCGGAAAAGTAGTCTATTACAAGCATGGGAAAGAGATTCTTGCAGAACGCTCGGAAATGGCATTCAACAGCAGATACAGGGAGTATTTGGCTCAGGGTGCGGATAATCACCGGGCAACGGTTATATTTGAACCGCACGAAAAGGAGCATTTCTATGGCCTGGGACAGGAGCAGAACGACTGCTTTGACTTAAAGGGAACGACAAGCAGGCTTCTGCATAAAAACACAAAATCCTCGATACCCTTTGTCTATTCATCCAGGGGTTACGGATTCCTGTGGAATAATCCGTCTGTAGGGCGATGTGAACTGACTTATAATCACACGCTGTGGGAGGCTAATTCCACAAAACAGGTGGATTATGTAGTTATAGCCGGTGACAGCCCGGCAGAAATTATGTCAAAATACGCGGATCTCACGGGCCATGCGCCGAAGTTTCCGTCATGGGCTTCCGGGTTCTGGCAGAGCAAGTTAAGATACCTGACACAGGAAGAATTGCTTGGGGTGGCAAGGGAATACAAAAGACGCGGAATACCGATTTCTGCTATTGTCATCGACTTCTTTCACTGGACAGAGCAGGGGGATTTGAAGTTTGATCCCCGGTACTGGCCTGATCCGGAAAAGATGTGCAAAGAACTTAATGAAATGGGTATCCGGGCGGTTGTATCCGTATGGCCTACGATAAATCCCAGAAGTGAAAATTTTGCATATATGAATGAACGGAACATGCTTGTCAGGACGGAAAGAGGCCAGTATGGGATATTTGATTTTCACGGCCTTCAGACATACTTTGACGTGATGAATCCCGAGACAAGGGAATATGTTTGGTCCAAGGTATATGAAAACTATTGCAGGCATGGGATAAAAGCATTTTGGCTTGACGAGGCAGAACCTGAATTCCATCCAGTTCAGTACGACAATCTTCGTTTTTACAGGGGAAACGGTGAAGAGGTAGGACTTTTGTATCCGTATTATTATGTAAAGCTTTTTTACGACGGCCTTAAAAAAGCCGGCGAAAACGAGATAATACTGCTGACGCGGGCTGCATGGATCGGAAGCCAGAAATATGGCGCACTGGTATGGTCCGGCGATATCCCGTCCACTTTTGAATCCCTGAGGATGAGTGTTAAAACAGGACTCAATATGGCGATGAGCGGTATACCTTGGTGGACTACCGATATAGGCGGTTTTTGGGGAGGAAATCCGGAAAGCGAGTATTTCCGGGAACTGATTGTACGCTGGTTCCAGTTTGGTCTGTTCTGCCCGGTAATGAGGCTGCACGGTGACAGAAAGAGAGACCAAAACCAGCCTGTGCGTGAAGCCGAACGCCTGCAGCCAAGCGGAGGGAACAATGAGATATGGAGCTATGGAGAAAGGGTTTATTACATATTGAAAACGCTGATAGAACTGAGAGAACGGCTTCGCCCGTATATACATAAGCATATGGATATCACGAGCGTTACGGGAACACCGATAATGCGGCCGATGTTCTTTGATTATCCTGACGATGACGTCTGCTATACCCTGGGAGATCAATACATGTTCGGCGACGATATCCTGTTTGCACCCATTGTGAACCGGGGACAGACAGAACGAGAGGTATATCTTCCGGACGGAATCTGGGTTAATGTCAATGACGGTAAGGAATATGAAGGCGGAAGATATGTAAATGCCCATGCAGAACTGGATCAGTTTATAGCTTATGTCAAAAAAGGCGCCGATGTTCTTTCGGTATTTAAAAGATAAAGGGAAAACTATTCAATGTTACAGCCTCAGAAATCAGTAATTTATTTGTCAACACCCGTCCCGGGCGCCATGCGGGCCGGGTGTTTATTATGTCTTCTTTTGTTCTGAAGCTTTCCGAATGCAGTTTAATCGCATTTTGTGCATCTGTTTTTTTCTCCTGCAGACTTACGAAACTACAGATGCTTTATTGCAGTGTGGCCGTTTTAATTTAGCCTGTTCAGGTATAATATAATTAAGCCAATAATTTATTTGATATACATAATTAACCATGAAACGGGGCAAAAAGGATGGATGAAAAGGAACTTTTGGAGTTTTTCCATTCGCTCGATCGCTCATTTTTTATTGACGGTGTAATGAAAAAATACGCCGAACTGGACGAGCCGCTCCCGATAGGTTTCGGGCAAACAATATCGCAGCCCAGTCTTGTGCTTGAAATGACCCGGCTTCTTGCGCCCGAGAAAAGCAGCAGGGTACTGGAAATCGGAACAGGTTCGGGGTTCCAGACCGCTATTCTTGCCAAAATGTCCAAAGAAGTTTTTACCGTGGAAAGAATTGAAGCATTGATGAAAAAAGCGCAAAAGAGACTGGAGGCTTTGAATTTTTCCAATATCCGGTACAAAACAGGAGACGGAAGCATGGGATGGAAGGAATATGCCCCGTATGACAGAATTATGGTAACTGCAGCTGCGGGCGTTTTGCCAGATGAACTGGTCAACCAGCTTGCCAACGGCGGCAGAATGGTTATTCCGGTCGGTCCGCCGGATTTGCAGGAACTTAAGCTGATTTCCAAAACGGAGGACGGCAGAATTTATACAGAAACAGTGGGTCTGGTCAGGTTCGTGGAGCTAAAAGGGCAGTATGGCTGGCGATAACTGCTTACCGTGCGTATGATTCCTATCCTGTTTTAATCGGTCTGCAACTCATCGTCTGGCACTTCAACTTCTTCGTATTCAACATAAATTATTTCACCGTTGATAATGCAGTTGTAATACTTGTTTTCCTCTTCCGAGGAAACATGGTCAGGATTTGAAAGCATAGTATCCCGCAGCGTGTTTTTTAGCCGATCACAGCAAGGTTTAAATGATACAAAAGTAATCCCGGCACCAATTGCACCGCCAATCACGGGAATGGCTTTTTTGACCGCACCTGTGAAAACAGATTTAGTCAGTTTCACACAAAACCATTTGAAAATGCTTTTTATCAGCGGATATATTGCGCCTTTTGTAAGTGCTGTGTTCATAAGTTTCTTTTCAACACCGACAGCCAAGGCTTTTGCCATTGCTTTAACGGCATTGTTTGCTCCTGCAACACCGTTCATGACGCCCAGGCATAAAACAATGGTGTTAAGGGTTTCGCTGTCCAGCATCAGTTCGTCTTCATCAGACAATATTTCAGGAAAACCATATAAATAAAGAAGTTTTTGAATTGCACGAAGTGTATAGGCATAATACTGAATTATATCTGCAGGTATTGTTGCAGCCATTGCAAAACCGCCCGGTGCACCAAGTGCGGCGGATATTCCTGATACACAGTTACGTTCATACTTTATAACTTCATCTGCAATTTTATCAATTTCCTTGAGTGATATCCCTGCTTTGGCAGGTGTAGTTGCTATTGCTTTTTCTATCACTTCCTCGGGATGGTTTTTAAAAAGTTCTTTTTTGAGGAATGATTCCCTTGAGACGTGAACTCCCGGCATTTTTATAGCCAGAATAATAATGTCTTCTATGCCTATTACACCGTCATTGTTCTGATCCAGCTTTTCAACTACGACATCTTTTACATTGGACAGGGTATCCTTTGATTTATCCAGGATATTGGAAAGGGGATTTATTATTTTTTTCCATGAAACCGCCTCCCTTAATGAATAAATAATAACATAATCGGGCATATTTTTCCATATTTATAACATATTTAGTTTACTTTGAGCGGGAAAATACATATATAAAAAGTTTTAGTCTTTCTGTAACAAATTTTATAGAATAGAATAATAGTCAGGCAAAATATTTATAATATATTGGGGGTTCGGATTCCTGATGACAAGAATATTTTTCGTTCGCCATGCACAGCCCGACGAGTCATGGGAGGATGACAGGACAAGGCCGCTGACCCGTATCGGTATTGAAGACAGGAAAAAAGTCACCGACCTTCTTGTAAAGTACCCGATAGATTTTTTCTATTCAAGTCCGTACAAGAGAAGTATTGACACGATTGCGGAATGCGCTTCAGTCCTTGATAAACCCATTTATACCGATGAAAGATTCAGGGAGCGAAAGCCCGGGGAAAACGGACACGATGTGGAGCTGGTAAAAAAGAGATGGGTTGATTTTGATTTCCATGAAAAAGGGGGAGAGTCGCTGAGGAGTGTTCAGACGCGCAATATTGAAGCATTGATTGAGATATTGGAAAAACACAGGGACAAGACCATTGTTATCGGCACCCATGGCACGGCATTAAGCACGATTTTGAACTATTACGACAAAAATTTTGGCTTCGAAGATTTTTACAGGATATGGTACTGGATGCCGTATGTCATCAGGCTTGATTTTACAGGCAGCGAGCTTGTCGCGAAAGAAGAACTGTTAATGATTAAACGTGGGTATTAAGACCGGTTTATTCAGTAAACTCGTTATCAGTTTTTCATGCTTTCGATAAAGTAAATTGAAACCGATGATAAAAGAAATTTACGGGGGTAGACAAATGAAAAAGTATTTGAACCTGCTGAGAAACCATAATTTCCTGCTGTACATCATTGGCCAGATTGTAAGCAGGTTCTGTGACAGTTGTTTTAAAATAGTGCTTTTCTGGTACCTTGCAAATTTGCCTGATGCGTTTGATTCAATTGCCGTAACACTGCTGGTTGCATATTTACCCCAGATGCTTGTAGGTCTTTTGGGCGGGTATATTGTTGACAGATTTGATCGAAGAAAAGCCATGATACTGAGTGACGGGCTAAGTGCCGTTATATTGTTTGGATTTTATCTCTTTGCCAGGGTAAAACTGCTCAGCATGACGGTTATTCTTATCACAAGATTCGGTTTATCATTAATGGATACCCTGTATTCACCCGCCGCCACGGCTTATATTCCCCGGATTGTAGACAAACATGACCTGGTAAATGCCAATTCCCTTTTTGCGATAATAGCCGAGGTAACCACAATAGCAAGTACTGCTGTAGCAGGATTTATTCTGAGCATAATCGGTTTTGAAAAAATTATATTTATAAACTGCGTTGCATATGCATTCGCGGCTTTTATGATTTTTCTGATTCCGGTTGACGGAAAAGCCGAAGCTTCAGAAGAGGATGAAAAGTTTGACTTTAAAGCAGTGACCTCGGGTTTCAGGTATGCCTTTGGCGATACTTTCGTCTGGCAGTTCATAGTGCTGGTTTTCCTTACAAATATTACTTCCGACGTGTTTTACAACTTAACGTCCTTATATACAATTGATGTTCTGAATGCAAAGGCCGAAATCTATGGCGTCATCCAGACTGCAATATCGGCTGGAATGCTTGTAAGTACTACTCTCGTAGGAATGCTTAATTTAAAAAAGGCAGGGCGGCTTCTGGTTATGGGCTTTTTGATCTCAGGCACGGTTATGGTTATGCTTGGTATAACCGGAAATATCCCTGTTGCAATAATCCTTTTCTTTTTCTATTCATTCGGCGATGCGCTCGGTATTCCGTGCTTTACATACCTGCAGTTACATGTGCCTGACGGCTTAAAGGGGCGGGTATTTGCCGCGTTTGATACACTGGTGCTGTTTGCAGGCCCCGTTTCTTCACTTATCATTTCAACCGTTGCAAAATCGCTTGGGGTTGCTTCGACCTATATAATAAACGGTGCGGTAATGGTACTGGCATTCATTGCTGCAGTCTTTATGAAGGGTATAAAAACTGCTGTACTGGAGGAAGGCACAAACTAAAGAAACTGAACCGGTTTTTTTATGGTTTTTGGCTTAAAAACAATCAACCATTTTGTTGACTGGAAAAACCAATAATATATAATTTAAACTGAAAGTTATCCGTTTGTTGGTATAACTGGGCAGTCATTTATATATTCTCTGAAATACTTAGTTTAATTCTTGACTGCCCGGTAAACATGTTTTTCCAATACTTTTCAAGCAAGGTGATCTGTCATGGGGATTAGATTCTTTGCGGATCGAAGATATTTCAAGCTGGATGCAAAAGACACGTCTTATATAATAGCCATTGTGGACGATGAGGGTTTCCTCGGGCATGTATATTTCGGAAAGAGAATCCCGGATGAACCGCTGCATATTGAAAGCCTTCTGCGTATAAACGAACCGCCATTTGTCCCGTCGAAAAACAACAGGGAAAGAATGTCTTTCAATGACTGTTTTCCAACTGAATATTCCACCCATGGCCTGGGTGATTTCAGGGAATCGTGCCTTGTAATAAAGGATTGGAACGGGCACTCGGTGTGCGGAATTACTTACCGTGACCATAAAATTTACAAAGGAAAGCCTAAACTGGAAGGCCTTCCTGCCACCTATGGGGATGAGAATTCCTGCACTACGCTCGAAATAACCTGCAGTGACAATGTTCTGAATCTTGAGGTTGTGCTGGTTTATACCGTTTTTGAAAACCTTGATGCAATAACAAGAAGCGTCAGGGTGAAAAACCGTTCCGAAAATGATATTAAACTGGAAAAGGTATTGTCTGCATGCGTGGATTTCGATGGTATTGATTATGACATAATTTCCCTGCACGGTTCATGGGGAAGGGAGAGAAAAGTACATAGAACGCCTGTAAGCTATGGCAAAAGGTCAATAGAGTCTGTAAGGGGAATATCGAGCCATCAAACAAATCCTTTCATAGCGCTGACGGATAAGGATGCGAATGAGGACTACGGCAATGTGTACGGTTTTAACTTCGTGTATTCGGGTAATTTCATAGCCGTTGTTGAGGGCGGGCAGTTTGACACTACCCGCGTGGTAATGGGTATTCACCCGGCAAATTTTGAGTGGAACCTTGCACCGGGTGAAGAGTTTATTGCTCCTGAAGTAGTAATGGTATATTCCGATTCAGGTATCGGAAAGATGACAAGAACATTCCATGACCTGTACAGGAATCATCTGATCCGGGGCAGGTACAGGGACAGAAAAAGACCGGTACTGTTAAACTGCTGGGAAGCCACATATTTTGATTTTGATACCGACAAACTGTTGTCCATAGCCAGGGAAGCTTCGAAACTTGGCATTGAACTGCTGGTCATGGATGACGGATGGTTTGGAAAACGCAACAGTGACAACTGTTCTTTGGGAGACTGGTATGTCAACGAGGAAAAAATCAAAGGCGGGTTAAAATACCTTGTCGATGAAGTGAACAAGCTCGGGCTTGAGTTCGGTATCTGGTTTGAGCCGGAAATGATATCTCCTGATTCGGATCTGTACCGGGCACATCCCGACTGGTGCATTCATGTACCCGGCCGTACTCCTGTGCTGAGCAGAAACCAGTATGTATTGGATCTTACCAATGAAGAAGCCGCTGAGTATGTTTATTCACGCCTAAGGGATATCCTTTCAAGCGCAAACATAACCTATGTCAAATGGGACATGAACCGCCAGTTGACCGACGTGGGAAGCAGTTTTCTGCCTAAGGAAAAACAGGGTGAAATCATGCACAGGTATGTCCTTGCGGTTTATAGGCTTCTGGACAGGCTTACAACGGAATTCCCGCATATCCTGATTGAAGGCTGTTCGGGCGGCGGCGGAAGATTTGACCCCGGAATACTTTATTACTGCCCGCAGATCTGGTGCTCGGACAATACGGATGCCATTGAGCGTCTTGCCATCCAGTCAGGTACGGCAATGGTATATCCGCTTTCAACGATTGGTGCACACGTCAGTGACTGCCCTAACCACATCATGGGAAGAACGACTCCGTTTGAAACGAGAGGATATGTAGCACTCGCCGGGACATTCGGCTACGAACTGGATGTGACAAGGATTTCCGAGGAGGACAGGAAACTGATACCTAAGCAGGTTGAAATGTATCACAAATATAATGACCTTATAAGGGCAGGGGATTATTACAGGATAGCCTGCTATGCCGACAATCATCAGTATGACTGCTGGGCAGTGGTTTCAAAGGACAAGTCCGAAGCACTGGTAACCTATATACAGGTATTGCACAGGCCAAACTACAAGAGCAGAAGAATACGGCTGAAAGGCCTTGATGAAAACGCAGTTTACAGGGATACCGAAACGAACAGCGTTTACAGCGGAAGTGCGCTGATGAACGTGGGGCTGAACATAACAGGAATTCATGGCGATTTTAAAGGCAGGCTGATTCACCTTGTAAGGGAAGAACAGAAGAAAGGATGATATCATGGAATATATCAAAGGTTTTTCATACGGATATGACAGTAAACGGGGCGATTTTCTGAAGCCTGAAGCGAAAGAATCGCTGAGAACGCTTAAGGAAAGAACAAATATAAGCCACGTAATAATTGCTTTTCCGGCCCTGCAGGACACCGCCCAGTCGGTCACGATTGATTATAACGGCAGCCATATAGTTTCTGATGACGAACTTGAAGGTATGATTGGGTATGCCCGGGAGCTTGGCTTAAAGGTAATACTTAAGCCGATGGTGAATGTAAGGGACGGTACCTGGAGAGCATATATTAACTTCTTCGATTACGATGAGCCCTGCGAGCCTACATGGGGAGAATGGTTCAGGAGCTATACAGAGTTCATGCTGCACTATGCCGGGATCGCCGAAAAAACAGGATGTGAAATGCTGGTCGTAGGCTGCGAGATGGTCATGAGCGAAAGACGCGAGAAAGAGTGGCGCGCTCTCATTTCGGCCGTAAGAGAGGTATACAGCGGGCTTATTACATATAACACCGATAAGTACCAGGAAGACCATGTAACGTGGTGGGACGCGGTGGATGTGATATCATCCAGCGGATATTACCCGATAAACGACTGGGATGCCCAGCTTAAGAGAATAGAAAAAACTGTTAAGAAGTACAATAAACCCTTTTTCTTTGCTGAAGCGGGATGCCCGAGCCGGACAGGCTCTTCACTGAACCCGAATAACTGGAAACATGACGGGGAAGCGAACGTGGAGGAACAGGAACGCTACTACAGGGTAATGTTCAGCAAGATCATGGAGAATGAATGGATAAGAGGCCTGGGATTATGGGAATGGCATACCTTTTTGTATGATGAAACAAAGGCGCATGCCAACAGATCCTATGGTGTGTTCGGCAAACCCGCAGAAAAAGTCGTAGCTGAGTTTTATTCGAAATTATAGGTTATATATCAGCGGATTTTGCGAGTGAAATAATATTAACTTTTAACCCGTCTGTATTCAGGCGGAGATTCACTTATAATTTTATGGACAGCCCTGGAAAATAGTATATCTGTTAATATACTAAGGGCATGGGAATCACCAAAAATCTTTATCCCCCGGTTTTGTCTGAAAGCAGGCAGGGTATCCATGAAACCGTTGAATAGCCGTAACGTTTTTAATATGGCTTTTGCATGGTACGGGCAAATTTGCCCGTTTTTTAATATCATGAAAATAGAAAGATGCTGTAAATCCAAAGCGGTGATTCAGAATGCAGATACAGAAAAAAGAATTTGCCTGGGCAAGGCCGCTCACTCCGCTCGACCTGTCAAAGGTGACATCCATTTCAGTCCACCATATGGAACACGTGAGCGCCGGTATGGATGAAATCCACCAGTGGCACCTGGATAGGGGCTGGAAAGGATTTGCCTACAATTACTGGGTTGATTACGACGGTAATGTGTGGGAATGCAGGGGATTCAACAAGGGCGCGGGACTGTATGATCCCCATAACGATTCGGTAATCTCTATAGGTTTCCAGGGCGATTACAACATAACCCAAACAATGCCCAAGAAACAGTTTTATGCAGGCTGTGAACTGATTCGTTATCTCAGGATCATAATTCCTTCAATTACCGAGGTTGCGGGTCACCGTAAATGGCATGCTACTACATGCCCTGGCAATTACTTTCCGCTTGAAGAAATGATTGAAACGTCAAACAGGATGCTGAGCATCAGGGATTTTGACCAGGTGGCGGACTGGGCAAAGGAAGCGGTACTGAATGTTTACAAGGCGGGGATCATGGTCGGCGACGACACAGGACATTTCAATCCGACATTTCCAATTACCAGGCAGGAAGTTGCGGTTATTGCAGACAGACTTTTAAAAATGCTGAAAAGCAAGTAATTTTCAAGGGATACCCTGGCAGCGCCAGGGTATTTTATTTCTCCCGGGATTCTCATAAACTGTTTCCGTCAAAAGCCCTGCATTGGGTATTATCAGGCAGGCTGGCAATGTAAGGTCTTTTCATTATAAAATGATTAATGGACGGCTCAATTCCAAAATGATTTCTGTGTGCTGCCTGAATTCCGGCACAGGGGATATGGCCGGGAACTCCTGGATTTCTGCAGAAACAAGGTTAAAGAACTGGGAGGCAGCAGGATTAACATAGCAATAATAGAGGAGAATACGAAGCTGAAAAAATGGTATGCAGATTACGGTTTTATTCATACAGGAACGAAGAAATTTAAGCATTTCCCATTTACAGTAGGGTTTATGGAATTAGTGTTAGTTTAGATAATAGGAAAAATAGAAAACGATAGAATTAAATAAGTTATATGGATGTATTAACTTGTTGCTGGTCAAGCATTAATATTAATAACGACAATGGAATGATGCGGTAACTTCTATTGCAAATATTTAATTTCAGATAAATAATTTATCTTGTCTTTTATCATTACTATTAAATTATTCATCGGGATATTAAGAAAAGATTTTTTTGCAACTGATTCAAACTCAAATATATTGAAACGTAAAATTGGTGAAAGATCTGGATTAAGAGCAGATAAATGCGCATAATCCTTTAATGTGTCATAATAGGCTCGCTGTCGGGCACGGCCGCCTGGAAAATAATGGAAACCCGTTGCAATAATGCGGATAATAATTTGCCGGTTATGAGCTATGGGGATTCGGCAAAAAAAAACGGAATATGATATCCATTAAAGGAAACCGGGCATAAAGAAAAAATAAGATACCTTTGAAAACCCGTTATTTGTTGACACTAAAAACATTATCTTCTATACTTAACTAAACGATACCTGTATTCAGCGTTTCAGGCAATACCTGAGAAATGGAGATATAAGGTGAAACATGAACAGAAGAAACATTAACTTGCTTTTGTGCGGGCTGTTGCTTATTATTTTTTTGCTTCAGCCGGCGGATGTTTTTGCATCGGAAATTGCAAATCTCGGGTTCGTGGAAACGGATGTTATTCTTTTCCCGGACGGAAAAGCCATTGTCTCCTACACCGTGAGGTACAACCTGGTACCGGGAAAAACTATGCTTGCATTTACGATGGAAGGTTTCGGCAGGATTAACCCTGTTTTTGATGAGGATTATTCCTGCGTCATAACCGATGACAATACATCACATAAAATAGACATTGTTGACCTGGGCGGCGGCAGGTATGATATCGTTAACGCCGGCAACCGCCGTCTCGGCGGAGAGTATCTGACGTACAAGATCCGGTTTGCGGCGGATATGGCCAGGGCCGGGTATCTTACAAGGACCACTTCGGAAGATGGAAAAAGGCTTGTCGTTTTCAACTGGTCTCCCGTTCAGTGGGATGAACCGATGGATCATTACACGGTGACGATAAACTATCCCCTGGAATACAGCGGGAAAGGTGCTTCACGGGAAGAAATCGAGCAATTCCTGTTGGATAATGATTTTGCCACCGAGGTGTGGATGAATGAGGAATACCTGATCGACTACCGTACGGTTGAACTGGAATCGGTAAACCGGGTACAGGTTCTTGTGCACAAGGACAATCCCCGGGCGGAATATCATTTCAGGATTCAGCAGTATATATCCGAAACGGTTTTTAATGAAATGCCCGGCGGAAGTGCGTCTTTTGATAATAATTCCGGCAGGGGGAAAGAAAATGTATCCACGGGTCCTGATGTGCCTGTTGTTCCCAATGTGCCGTCTGTTCCGGGATCCCCGGGCGGCAGAGAATATAACCGGTATTATGACTATACCAACAGAACGTCCTTAATAATTGTTTTAGGGATTTTGTTCCTGATAGTTTTGCTTGTGACAGGCAAAAAACACAGATCCATGGTCAAGGCGCATGAAACCCTGGACCAGGTCCAGTGGGCGAGGACTGACTGGGAACCGCCGAAAATAGAAATAGCTTCCTTCAGGAAAGACGGGTTTGTAGCCGATGACCTGGATGAATTTGAAGCCGCGCTGTTTATGGGCGTACCGTATAAAACCATTCTGTCTGCAATCCTTTCAAAACTCGTAGCTAAGGGTTACCTGGAGGAAATATCGGCAGATCCGCTGAGGGTACGCAGAACTGAAGACAAACCGCTGACGGAGCTTAACCAGTATGAACGTATGGTGTATGATGCCGCAGCGGACGGGGAGTTCAGCGCTGAAGAAATAGAGAAAATACTTCAGACGCTTACCGATAACGTTCAGAAAAAGACCTATGACTGTGATATTGAAGCCACGAGAAAATACTACCAGGAAAAACTTTCAAAAGACATACTTGAGAACATGTCCGGTTCGGAAGAGGAAGAGCAGTTTTACGGGGATGAACGTTATTATGAAAAGGATTATTATGAAGAGGATTATTATTTAAGAAATTGGGTTTACTGGTACTATTGGCGTAATCATATGCACCACCGCAGGTACAGAAACCATTATAAACGCTATGTAGCATCCATTCCCGCAAACCCGGACAAAGTAACATTCAGGTCTTTCCTGGACTCAACCACGGGCCGGTTTGCATGCCATTCGGCATGCCATGATGCCTGTCACTCGGCCTGCCATTCTGCATGTCATTCGGCCTGCCACTCGGCCTGTCATTCCGCATGCCATTCTGCCTGCCACTCTGCATGCGTCAGCGGAGGTGCAAGATGAAAAAACGCAGACTTGCCTGGGTTGACGAATTTATAAGCAGTATAAGGCCATATGTATATGTCCGCCTTCGGGACAATGTTCTCATTCGCATGCCGAATGAGGCATTCAGGCTGAATTCTTCCGGAGCGCGGATTATCAAGCACATACTGGACGGCGGTTCGGTGCAGGATTTTATTGATGCGCGGGGTGGTTCACCAGAGACCGAGCTTCAGTTGGAAAGGTTTTTCACCGATTTTTCACGGATATGGAACAATGAAGTATGCGAGAATTATAAAACCGATGCAATTCAGAAAACCGAATTCAGGATTGGATATATTCAGCTTCCCGTACTGTCTGAAGTGGCGCTGACATACCGGTGCAACATAAGGTGCAGGTTTTGTTACGGTGACTGCACGCAGAATAATGATCACAGGCAGCTTGATACCGACAGATTTAAGAAAGTGCTGGATATTATCAGGTATGAGGCAGAAGTTCCCAGTGTTTCGTTTACAGGCGGAGAACCCGTAACATACAGGGATTTGCCTGAACTTATAAAATATGCCTCAAAACATAACAAAATGCGGGTTAACCTGATAACGAACGGAACGCTGGTAACGCCAAAAAAGGCTAAAGAGTTTGCCAGGGCGGGTCTTTCGTCGGCACAGGTAAGCATTGAATCGGCTTACCCTGATGAACATGATGCAATTACGGGTGTTCCCGGCTCACATGCGGCATCGGTGGCGGGATTCAGAGCGCTGAAAGAGGCGGAGATTCATGTGCATCCCCATGTAACAATATGCAAAATCAACAGGGACAGGATTATCGATTACCCTGCTTTCTGCAAAAGCATAGGAGCTGAAAGATTTTCGGCAAACCTTGTAATACCCGCCGGACGCGGTGAGGATGAAAACCTGACGGTAACATACAGCGAAATAGGGGATATAGTGAGAAGACTTAAAGCAGAAGCTTCGAAAACCGGCATACGGTTTATGTGGTATTCGCCTACTCCGGTATGCCTTTTCAATCCTTTGGCGGAAGGATTCGGCAACAGGGGATGCAGTGCCTGTGAAGGGCTTTTATCTGTTGACCCGGAAGGAAATGTGCTTCCGTGTTCGAGTTGGTCAGAGCCCGTTGGTAACCTGCTTAAAGATGAATTTGAAGCGGTATGGAACAGTATACGCTGTAAACGGATACGGGAAAAGGAATCGGCTCCTGAACCGTGCAAACAGTGCAGGCATTTTGCGGCCTGTCAGGGAGCCTGCCCGTTGTATTTCAATATACACGGCCATGGTGAACTTAATTCAGCATGGAAAAAAATGGGGCTTGCCAGGGAAGGGTGCATGGTATGAACAACCGGCTTAGGTTACCCGGTTTTCCTCCGCCGGAACAACAGGATATAGTAAAGTTTCATCTGATGAAAAGACTTCCTTATACCGAAAGAATGATGATTTTCATTCTTTTGCTCATAGCCGGTTTCATAATACAGGTTCTTACTTTAAAGGTATGGCCGGGCGCAGTATTACTGGTTTTGGCCGTAAGTTTAACCCTTGTCCGGGGATATGACAGCCGTGCCAGGGTTAAATCCTTTTATCCCGACAGCATGTGGACAGAGGTTGGTATGGATAAAATCCGGCAGATAGAAGAACTGGATGAAAAAGCAAGCAGATGGGACAGCGATATCCTTGACATCAGTAATCCGGCGGGATTCTGCATGTTTTTACTGGCTTTTCTCGGGCTGATATTCGTAAATATAGTTGCATTCGGCAGTTTAAGGTTACGACAGGCGGGTATTATCTTTACTGTCGATGTAATAATACTTCTTTTCCCGATGTGGTTCAGCGGAATACGAAGAATACTGAAACAGGGTAATCTGCGGATCAAGGTGGACATAATAAAGCAGATGGAAGATTTTTTCAGAACAGTCAGAAAAGAAGGCGAGAATTTTATACCTTTGCTTCTGCTTGCAAGAGACGGAACAGGGAAGAGCATTCCGGTAGACTGTAAATTCATGATTACTTTTGACGATATGCCCGATAGTTTTTATGGCATACAGGCGCAGATTAACCTGAATATAGTCCAGGGCACGAGCTACCCGTATTTTTACTGCGTAATTGCGGCAAAACCGGGTTTCGGTCTGTTGAAGCGCGCAGAGAAAATGGACGCTCCGAAAAACATTACGATCGAATGCGACGTGGATGATAATGCCGAAGTCATTGTTATACGGCAGCGAACCACGAAAACATCGGGCTACCATACAAAAATAAATGACTGCAGAAGAATTCTGAAAAAGGCGGTGGAAGAAACCAGAATTATTCTGTCCGGCCGTAGTTGGTGATTTATGAAGTATCAGGATTTGAATCACCAAAACGTGGAGAATCTTGTTTCCTATCTTTTTTTTAATATAATTAGTTGGTATATATAAATATACAAGGCTTGCACTAAAGCCGTTTTTTATCTGCAGGAAAACATAGACGAATACAATATTATAACCTGGAAAGAAAGCAGGGTACATAATGGATGACAATATTATTCTGCAGCTTGATCATATTAAGAAACGCTTTGGAAACAATGAAGTACTCAAAGGACTTGATCTATCGATTCGTCAGGGGGAATTTATAACGCTGCTTGGTTCTTCCGGATGCGGTAAGACTACAACGCTGAGGATAATCGCCGGTCTTGAAACACCGGACAGCGGGCGCGTAATCCTTGAAGGCCGGGATGTAACTTACGATGAACCGAATAAACGCTGTGTGAACACGGTATTTCAAAATTATGCGCTCTTTCCACATATGACGGTGGAAGCCAATATTGGATACAGCCTTAAACTTAAACGTGTAGACAAAGCGGTTATAAAGAAAAAGGTGGAAGAAGCCCTTGAACTTGTCCGGCTTAAAGGATACGGGAAAAGAATGCCCAACGAGCTGTCGGGAGGAGAACAGCAGCGTGTTGCAATAGCCCGTGCTGTGGTTAATCAGCCAAAGGTTCTGCTGCTGGATGAGCCTCTTGGTGCACTGGATTTGCAGCTGAGGCGTCAAATGCAGACAGAACTTAAAAGGCTGCAGACACATCTCGGGATTACATTTCTTTATATCACCCATGATCAGGAAGAAGCGCTCAATATGTCCGACAGGATTGCCGTAATGCGGGCAGGGGTATTTGAACAGATCGGGACTCCCGCTGAAATATACGATCGGCCAAAAACCAGTTATGTGGCAAAATTCGTCGGTTCTGCAAATATTATACACTGCAGGGTTGCTTCCCGGAAGGATGATTTAATTACACTTGCTGCCGAAAGCGGTACAGGCCGGGTAATATATAAGGGTGATGCAAGCCCCGGACAGCCTGTCACAATAGCTCTAAGGCGTGAACACGTAAAACTCCTGTCCGAAGAAGAAAACGGAGGAGAAGGCGAAGGACTGAACGGTACGGTCATTGAAAAGAGTTTCGCAGGGGGACTGCTTCAGATTGCGGTTTTGCTAAGCGACGGCAATGAAATAGTGGCAACACGGCATGGTATTAATTCAGAGCTTAAGCCCGGTGACCGTGTGACAGTGACATGGGATCCCGGGAATGCCGTTGTGGTCGATGCGGAGGAGTACAAATGAATAACATGGCAGGAAAAAACCCGGTTTCGCCGAGACTGAAAAAGAAAAGTACCGGTATTACCGTGCTGACGCTGATGCCGCTTTACCTGTTTACACTATTATTTATAACAGGTCCGCTGATTTACATGTTTATACTCAGCTTTATGGAGCGTGCTGAAACCTGGGGTGTGGTTAACGGGTTTACACTGCAGAATTATAAAAATATCCTGGAACCGATATATTTAAAAACATTTCTTGAGTCATTCAAACTCGCCGTGATTACAACGTTATCCGGCATCATAATCGGATACCCGTATGGATATTTCATGGCAAAGCTGAATGACAAATGGAAAAAACGGATGCTGCTTCTGATTATGATACCGTTCTGGATCAGTTCATTAATGAGGCTTTACGGATGGATTATTATATTCCGGGCAAACGGGGTACTGGACAGGATACTGATGGGTTTAGGAATTATTGATGAGCCGCTTAAATTACTGTATACCTATCCTGCCGTTGCCGTTGGTATGGTTTATGCCCTGCTGCCGTTTATGATTTTTTCGGTTTATTCCAGCGCCGAAAAGCTGGACTGGAGTATAATCGAGGCTGCAAGGGATCTGGGAGCAACACGGTGGCAGGCCTTTTTAACAATTACTCTTAAAATGACCCTGCCCGGTCTGATGTCAGGCGTTGTGCTTACATTTATACCGTCCATGGGACTGTTTTTTATCGCGGATATTTTGGGCGGTAACAAGGTAGTGCTTGTGGGAAACCTAATCCAGGAACAGCTGATGAAGGCACATAACTGGCCTTTTGCGGCGGCACTTTCGGTTGTCCTTATGATCATGACAAGCCTGATGATTTATCTTTACAGGAAGATTACACACGTCAGGGAACTGGAGGGACTGGTATGAAAAACAGGACAAAGCTCCCTAATATATTCCTTGGCATTGTGACTGTTATAATGTACCTGCCGATACTCCTGGTAGTTTTGTATTCATTCAATGAGAGCAGGATTACGTCTGTATGGGAAGGTTTTTCACTGAAATGGTATAAGGAACTGTTTCGTGACAAGGCCATTCTTGAGGCGTTGGTTAACAGTGTTGTTCTGGCGTTATTAAGCAGTCTGGCCGCTGCTGTTATAGGAACCCTCGGAGCTGTAGGAATGACAAAGGTGAAACTTCGCAGCAACGGTATAATTGAATACTTGTCGACGCTGCCGTTAATGATACCCGAGATCATACTCGGTATTGTATTTTTAATCTTTTTTTCTTTGCTTGGTCTGCCTTTTGGAATGGTAACGCTTGTAATTGCGCATACGTCGTTTTGCATACCGTATGTATTCATTCTGGTTAAGGCAAGACTGGCGGGAATGGAAAAAAGCCTGGAAGAGGCTGCCAGAGATCTTGGGGCAAGCGGTACCAGGGCTTTTTTTGATATCACCCTGCCTCTGATATTACCCGGTATTATTTCGGGGATGCTTTTATCTTTTGCAATGAGCTTTGACGACGTGGTAATAAGCATATTTGTTACCGGCGTAAATACAAATACCCTGCCGCTGAAAATCTACACACAGCTGAAAACAGGTGTAACTCCGAAAATTAATGCTTTGTGTACGCTGATGCTCGGTGTTACAATTATTATGTGTGTTCTTTCTGCATATATTGGGAAAAAATATAACCGTAAACGAATAAACAGGGAGGAAGCATTATGAGAAGAATCTTTGGCATTATTATTACCGTATTCCTGGTTGCATGTCTTGTTTCGGGATGTGCATCGCAAGAAACAGCGAAATCTTCTTCCAAGGGGGGTACGCTGACGCTGTTTACGTGGGAAGGGATGTTTCCGCAGGAGATCCTTGAAGGTTTTACGAAAGAAACCGGCTATGCCATTAATTACAATAATTTTGACTATAATGAAACAATGCTGGCAAAGCTGGAGGCCGCCAAAGGCGGGGATTATGACCTGGTTATCGCCGACGATTACATATTAGAAACCGTTATCAAGGAAGGGCTGGCACAAAAACTTGATAAATCAAGGATCAAAAATTATGGCAATATAAATCCCATTTATCAGGCACAGTTTTATGATCCTAATGACCAATATACCGTACCGTTTGGCGCCGGAATTCAGACAATAGTGTATGACCCGGAACGCGTAGATATAGAAATCAGGGGATATGCTGATTTGTTTGATCCTTCGCTCAGGGACAATGTGGGAATTATTGCAAATTACCGTGTCATTAACGGCTTAGCTCTTAAAGTGCTTGGTGAAAGCTATAATACCGAGGATATTGCAAAGATTGAGGCAGCCGGTGAGAAACTTCTTGAGCTTGCTCCTAATATACGGGTGATCAAGGACGACAATCTGCAGGATGATTTGCTCTCAGGAGAAGTCGCCGCAGCAGTAATGTATACTTCACAGGTTACGCTGGCCAAGACAGCAAACCCGAACCTTAAGGTTGTATTTCCGTCAGAAGGTATTGGATTTGGAATAATGGCAGCTTTTATTCCGTCAAACGCACCTAATGCAGATGCCGCATATGCGTTAATTGATTATATGCTCAGGCCCGAAATTGCGGCGCAATATTTTGAATGGCTTGGATATTACAGTACAAACAGTGCAGCGGATGAATATATAAGCGATGAATACAGGGAATTTTTAACTCTGCCCGATAATTTCACAGGTAATACCGAAATGATTCAGAGAATAAGCCCTGAGGCAGAAGAAGTGCATACAAAAGTTTGGACGAAGTTCAAATCCGCTGCAGGCCAGTAATTGGTTTTTATCGTTTTAAAAACATAACTTCCTGAGAGGGGAGAATTATGGAGCGGTTTGAAATAATTCAGGGTGATATTACAAAAGTTGAAACCGATGCCATAGTCAATGCAGCAAATAAGACACTGCTCGGCGGAGGCGGTGTTGACGGCGCTATTCATCGTGCGGCAGGCCCGGAATTACTGGAGGAATGCCGTAAACTGAACGGGTGTGAAACCGGACAGGCAAAGATTACGAAAGGTTACAGACTGCCCGCAAAGTATGTGATACATACAGTAGGCCCAGTCTGGCAGGGGGGCGATAACAACGAAGACAACCTGCTTGCATCCTGTTACAGGAATTCCCTTCGCCTGGCAGTGGAGAACGGCATAAAGACAATTGCCTTTCCGTCGATAAGTACCGGTGCTTATCGTTTCCCGGTGAAACGTGCCGCCAAAATTGCAGTTACCGAGATATTAAGGTTTCTCAGCGAAGACAACAGCGTTGAAAAAGTGTATATGGTTTGTTTCGACAGAGAGACAATGCGGGCTTATGAAGAAGCCCTGAATGAAGCGAGAATTGAAAACTGATACTTTTTTGCCCGAAAAGGTGATGCTTATGAAAATGACATTAAGATGGTACGGAAGTAAGCTGGACAATATTACGCTGAAACAGATACGGCAGATTCCAGGGGTTACGGGAGTAATTTCAGGATTATACGATATTCCGGCCGGTGAAGTTTGGCCTTTGGATCAAATTCGGGCACTGAAGGAAGAGATAGAGAAAGAAGGCCTGGCACTGGAAGGAATAGAGAGCGTAAACGTACATGAAGATATAAAGCTTGGAACACCTGAGGCTGAAAAGTATATAGAAAATTACAAGCAAACTCTCAGGAACCTGGCGGAAGCCGGAATAAAGCTTGTATGCTATAACTTCATGCCTGTTTTTGACTGGCTGCGCACCGACCTGGCCAAGGTTTTGCCCGACGGTTCAAATACAATGTCCTATGATGAAGATATTATCAGGAAAACAAACCCGGCTTCAATGTTTGACGAGATGACGAGCCAGTCAAACGGTTTTGTCCTGTCAGGCTGGGAACCTGAACGCATAATGGAGATACAGCGACTGCTCGAACTGTACAGTGATGTGGATGAAGAAAAGGTTTGGAAGAATCTTGAGATATTTCTGAAAGAAGTAATACCCGTGGCTGAAAAATATGACATCAAAATGGCAATTCATCCCGACGACCCGCCGTGGTCTGTATTCGGGCTTCCAAGGCTGATTACTTCAAAGGAAAACCTGGAAAGGTTTATTAACCTTGTCGACAGTCCCTACAACGGGCTGACCGTCTGCACCGGTTCTCTCGGGGCTAATCCTGAAAACAATATTCCTGAAATAATCAGGTATTTCGGTGCAAAAGGGAGAGTACATTTCGGACATGTGAGGAACATAAAAATATATGAGCCGGGTAAATTCGACGAGGTTTCACACAAGACAGAAGACGGTTCGCTGGATATGTTTGAAATTATGAAAGCTTTCTATGATATCGGGTTCGACGGGCCTATACGTCCCGATCACGGCAGGATGATATGGGGCGAAAAAGGCCGTCCGGGTTACGGGCTGTATGACCGGGCGCTTGGGGCCGTGTATCTGAACGGCTTGTGGGAAGCAATCGAAAGAATGGACAGAACCTGGCATGAAAAACACTGAACATGGTTACTGATTTAAAGGGGACAGGAAACTGTCCCCTGATTTTATAAGCTATTCTGCGATGTAACTTACCAGGTATTCAGTATTCGCAGGACACTCAATTCCCGGATTTGAATCAATCCACCTGCCTGATATTCCCAGTTCCTGTGCAGTCAATTCAAAGTGGCACATGGAAATTCCCAGATCCAGTTTCTGCATGTCATAGCTGAACATTTTTCCGTATGCCGTATTACGGCATATGAAAAAATGAAAGGCATTCTTGTCTCTTACAATCCGCCATGGCTGCTTGTTTGAAGCAGAGGGCGCCAGCCTGACCATTTCAAGGCATTCGCTGAATATGCCGGCCTCTTCCTTGTTCAAAGCCTTTGAAAAGTTTCCGTCAAAGAAAAGCTCGCTCCAGTCCTTGCGTTGCGCAGATCTTGCAATTGCTACGGTTATATTGTCCATAAGGCTTTTTTTCGCGTTTTCATATCCTATCGGGGTTACAGCGGGGACTATTTCATCTTCACCGACATCCAAGACCTTCTCGAACCCGGATCTTTTGAATGTGCCGCCGAGCCAGCAGGTTCCCAGCCCCAGTGACGTGGCATACAGTATTATTTTTTCAAACGCATATCCCAGGTTTTCTTCCATGCGTTTTTCCTTTTTTGCGGCGGCGCATATGAAAGATTTTGCTCCCTTGATAAGCCCGTAGGTCCCCAGCTTTGTTCCGGGGCTTACACTGTCCATGTCCACGATCTGAAACCGAATCCGGGTATTGAAAGGGCCGTTGGCAGTCTGTATAAAATCATTGAGTTTTTGCTTAATATCCTGAGGAACCGGGTCCCCCCGGTATGTTCTTACGGATTTTCTCTTCCTTATTGTATCCCTAATGTCCAAATTCACTAACTCCTTCCATAATCCGGCTTTTTATTTATTATATTATTTCTCAGTCGTGTTTTCAAAGCATAAGGCCTGTCCGGTTATAGGGTTATTTGAAATCTGCAAAAATACAGCCGGGAACTTGATTCAAGAAACATATTCCCGGCTGTAGACGGTAAAATTTCTGCTTTATTGGATAGTCAGGGCTTTATTAGAAGATTTCGAGCAGTTTCATCAGGCGTTTTACGACCACGATGGCTTCTGCGCGGGTTGCATTGTTCTTGGGTCTGAATGTTTTATCGGGCATACCGTTCATTAACCCGAGCGCATCTGCCAGCGTGATTGATTTCCTTGCCCAGTCAGACGCATTATCCATGTCCTTGAACCTGATTTCCTGGGTTGTTATTATTTGCTCAGCCCTTTTACCGGTGTAATAGCTGTAAGCACGGACAACTATTGCAGCCATTTCTTCTCTTGTTATCACGTTACCCGGCATGAAATAACCTTTTCCGTCACCCTTAACAATTTCTGCCGCGCTGGCGCGAAGTACAGCATCGGCAAACCAGTCGCCGGACTTCACATCGGCGAACGGGTTTTCAGAAGTCGTTTCTGCAATATTAAGTGCTCTTACAATCAATGCAGTAAATTCTGCCCTTGTTATGTTCCTGTCCGGGCTGAATTTATTGTCACCGGTGCCATAAGTTACGTGTCTTGCGGCCATGATTTCAATATCTTCCTTTGCCCAGTGATCCTGTATGTCGCTGAACGTCTTCGTGGATTCCATGGCCTGGAATTTCGAGAAGTGAGGTGTTGATAATGTTATCGTGTTGTTTTCATTCACCTTACCTCCCATGAATACCCAGCTGCCGTTTTGTTCATTTAAGTAATAAACTCCTGTCTTGTCCGGATTGCTTACATTTGTTAAATCCAGCGTTACCTTTACAGGTTCTTCAAAAGAAGTAACGGGTTTCCCGTCTACAGTAAGCTGAATGTCAAAAATAAGTGAAACACCTTTTGCGTCAGCGGGTTTCAGCCCGACAGGCAGGTCGGTTTCTGTGAGGAAGGTTACAGTCAGTGTTATGTCTTCTGCTCCTTCCGGAAGATTTACGGCTCCGGGCGGGAAAGTAAATACTATATTGTTGAATTTAATGCTTAACGGCTTATTATGGCTGATTGATTCCCCGAATGTTTTTGCGGAAATTTTAACTTCTGCGGCATTAATGTTTTCGTCCGAAACGGCATCAATTACCGGGGCAGTGTCCCAGGTAAGTTCAATCTCCGTTGCATCCACTTTAAGAACATTACTGCCGTTTTCACTCTCAATAACTTCCTTAACCGGTGTCTGCGGAGTTGTTGAAGGAGTATCTATAATGACTGCGTAAGACCCACCACCGCCGGTGCTTGCCTTTAATATCGGACCGAATGCGGGACTTGTTACCGGAACACCTTTTGAAGGCACTCCATCGGCACCGGGTGTGACTTCAAACTTGATGTATTTGTCCGCATCGCTGCCTGTGAGTTTATATGTTGTTGATACAGCTCCTTCAATAGGCGTATACTCACCGTCATAGGTTTCAGATCTCAGCCATCTGAAGGTTGTACCCTTTTCCGGATGACCGTTCGGGTTAACGTATTTATATGACCCGGTCAATACGCTTCCGACTTTGTTGCTACCCGAGATTGATACATTCTCAACAGCAGGAAGATGGAAGTCTCTGTCCTCGAGACTAAGGTAATATGGGATTACCGGCGAGTAGTCGGTAAGAGCCTTGTTTCCGCCGAGGTAAAGAACCTTGAGAGTATCAAGGTGCGACAGGGCGCTTATATCGGCAATATTATTGTTCTGGAGGAAAAGTGATTCAATATCCGATTTCAGCGTACCCAGCGGTGAAATATCGGTTATTTCGTTATTTGCAAGATTAAGATGGTACAGATTAACTAATCCGCTTAAATCATCAGGCAGCTTCGAAATTTTGTTATTGCTTGCATCCAGGTCTTCAAGGTTTTTCAGGTTAACTATCGGACTAATGTCGGTTATTTTATTTCCGGATATATCAAGTACAACAAGGTTCTCCAGCCCCTGCAGCGGACTTATGTCAGTTATATTGTTACTATCCAGTTCCAGGCTCCATAAATTTTTGAAATACTCCAGACCTTTGACAGATGAGATGTTAAGCTTACCCAAATCAAGCTGGTTAATTACCAGAACATCTTCTTCATATACCGCTTCAGAAACAGATTTCCCTAAGAGGTTCCTTATAGCTTCTTCAAGATTTTTGTCCTCAAATTCGACTATAACAGGTTCGGGTTCCTCAATTGCTTCGGGTACTATTCCGACTCCGAAAAGATAGCTTCCTGTTTCAATTCCGGTTTCATTTTCAACCTTTACGTAGTAAGTTCCCGGGAACAGTTCGGCCATAAACCCGCGCCTGTATGAAGCCAATTTATTATTGGATGAGTCGTAAACGGTGATCCAGGTATAAAAATTCCCGTCAGGGAGCGCCTGGAGGATATAGTATCCGTGGTTTTTAATTTCTAACCTGAAAAAGTCACGGTCACCCGGGTATTCCAGCAAGAACCTTTCTGAATATGCTTCTCCTGGTTTAATGCCGTCTACAGGGAATAATTTCGCCCCGTCCCTGGTATCGCTTACGTCGTCTTCCTTGTCTTCCACGATATTAATGTTCAGGTCGATTCCCGTCACGCTTCCTTCTGTCAAATCAACAGGAGTATAATCAAGAGGATTAACAGATGTAACCTCAGGAGTCTTGTAAAAACCGTAATTATAGTAAATATCATTATTATCCAGGATTGCATAGTATAGCTTGTAATTCGTGTCCCGAGGCAGGTACAGGTTGTACTCCGCAGTTGTTTCTCCCTTACGGATAGTAAACGATTCAACAGGTACCATACCGGCTTCAATATACAATGAGTATATTTCATTGACGGCATATATGTATACGGTCAAATCGCTGTCGGCAGGTTTTTGAAGCTTGATTTTCCCGGATACGCCTGCATCGTTGTTCATAATTCTGTAAACCGTATTTGGGTTATAATGTAAATATCTGTCATCTGATTCACTGTCCAGGCTAAAACCGTAAAAACCTGATTTTTCAAAGTTATAAGCCGCAATTCCTATACCGGCTTCAACGGGTACGGTAACCGTACCATCATCGTCCGACATGATGCTGAAATCGGTTTTTACTTCATTTTCCGCCATCTGGACATCCTTTATGTTAATTAAATTATAATAGCCCTCGTAAGGATTGCTCAAATACTGGAATATGTTGAACTTTAAATCTCCGCTGAAACTGTCATCCGGTATTCCTTTGGCTTTATAAACGTCGGCAATTAAATAGATAAGTGTGGGTATATCATTATTCCGGGCGCCTGAGAGATATACAACGGGAAACTCGAAAATATCAGGAACTTTGGTATCGCCGGTGCTGCCGTTGACAACTCCTGCTCCTGAATAAATATCCCATCCGTAGTATTTAATGTCGTATGCATTGTCCAGGAGGGATTTCCGGATCTCCTCGCATGATAAATCAGGGTTTTCGGCTCTCAATAGTGCGGCCATTCCGGCAACGAACGGAGAAGCCATTGATGTTCCGTCCAGGAGAGTATAACCGTCCTGCAGCCCGTCGAAAGTATCCAGTTCATAAGGAAATGTACTGAAAATATCAACACCGGGGGCCGTTATGTCGAGTTCCGAACCATAGTTTGAAAAAGATGCAGTATACATATAATTACCGGAATAATAATCAACCGCTCCGACGGCGATAACCCCGTCAAAGGCAGCCGGATACCCGACCATCTCTGAGTAATCATTACCTGAAGCGGCTACGACAACTACGTCGTTTGCCAGTGCGTAATCCACTGCTTCCTTAACCAGGAGGCCTGGTATCTGTGAACCCAGGCTCAGGTTTATTACATCTGCTCCGTTGTTAACGGCATACATTATTCCCAGGTAAATATCAAGGCTGGTTCCGACTCCTTTTGCGTTCAGAACTTTTACGGGCATAATTTTTGCTCCGCCTGCAACGCCTGCTATTCCTTTGCCGTTATTCGTAATTGCAGCCGCAATACCTGCAACATGGGTTCCATGACCGTTGTCGTCATCTGGATTGTCATCCTGGTTTACAAAATCGTATCCAGCGACTATGCTGTCCTTCAGATCTTCGTGATCTACATCCACACCGGTATCTATAACCGCAATTGTTACACTGCTTCTTTTATCAACCGGTACTCTTTCCCATATATCGGTTACATTGATAGCCTGAAGGCCCCACTGCCATTTCTTCAGATAATAAGGGTCATCAGGACCATAGACCGACTGTGTTACAGTTTCATATACAGTCCCGGTCAACAGCTGCTTTTCTCCGGTATCTGCCGAGTAGGCCCTGAGAATATACAGGGGTTCAACAAATTCAACATTCGGCTGTTTGCTTATCTGTTCAATTGCTTCTTCAATGTTTGCATTTTCTGAAAGATTGACAAGCGCTACGTCGCCTGAACCGGCATATTCCAGTGACTTGACTGTGCCGCTTGCCATGCTTTGCAACGATTTGCTCCGTACGGAAACGGTACCGTCTTTAAACTTTACCACCAGTTTGCCTGGTACGATCTGATCTGCGACGACAGCGGACTGTGACATAATACTTTTTACGGGAATTTTGTCCGCAGATGCCCGCAGCGCATTGTTCTTTGCCGAATAACCTGCCGGATTGCCGTTTTCCGCCAGGGACAGAGTACCCGACAGCAGAAATGCAATACATGTCAGCAGGATCAGCAGTCTTTTTCTGCGTTTCATATGTATCATCCTTTCTTTAAAAAATTTCCAGTTTTATGTCTTTAATTCAAAAATATAAAACCTTTTAATTTATATGTCAATGGATAACAAAAAATTTTCCCGTTAACGGTAAATCAGCCAGGAACCTGCTGTTCCGGCTATTACGTTTGAATATGCTTTTTGCATGTTACCTGCAAAACATTCAAATACTTTTCTGCCTGGTCTTAAAGCAGATTTTTCAGGCATGGGATGATGAAAATATCCACATTTTGCTGTATCATATAATTTACGGGTTACTTATAAGTGTATATATGTCTTGACATCAGAAAATGAGTACAATTGCTGTATGGTGGCTGAAAAACATGTTACCGCTGTGAAGGACTTGGTCAGGAATGGGAAATACAGCAGTGTTTATAGAATCCCGTATGCGGATATATAAAAAATATGGGTTTCTGAAAACATGCAGCCAATATTTATCCTGAAGGGGTGTGAAAAATGATAAACAGTATTAAAGACTGTGCAACATTGAATAACGGCGTTAAAATGCCATGGCTTGGACTGGGCGTCTGGCAGGTTACAAGGCCTGACGAGCTTGACTTTGCGGTGAAGACTGCCCTGGAAGCCGGTTATGCCAGTATTGATACGGCCGCTGTGTACGGAAACGAAGAAGGTGTAGGGAAAGCCGTCAGGGAGTCGGGAATTCCCCGTGAACAGCTTTTCATAACAACGAAAGTATGGAATGGAGCTCAGAGAAAAGGCTATGACGCGGTACTGCGTGCTTTTGAAGAGAGCAGGAAGGCTCTTGGGCTTGACTATATAGACCTGTATCTGATCCACTGGCCGGTAAAAGGCAAGTACGTTGAAGCATGGAAAGCACTGATAAAGCTGTATAATGACGGGCTGGTACGGGCGATAGGTGTGTCAAACTTCCTCATTCATCATCTCGAGGAAATTATAAACGAAACAGGGGTTGTCCCTGCAGTCAACCAGGTAGAACTGCATCCGTGGCTGAACCAGAGTGAACTGGTTGAGTATTGCAAAAAGCACGGAATACAGGTGGAAGCATACAGCCCGCTTATGAACGGTCATCTTCGAGAAGTGGCCGAACTCAACGATATAGCCAGAAAATACGGCAAAACCCCTGCTCAGATTGTTTTGCGCTGGGATCTCCAGAGAGGAATTATCGTTATTCCGAAGTCGGTTCACAAGGAAAGAATTATTGAAAATTCACAGATATTTGATTTTAATATTTCGGAAGAGGACATGCAGGCAATTAACTCACTTAACCGCAACAAGCGCTTCCTGCCTCATCCGGATAATGTGAATTTCTGATGAATTCTTTTGCACTTGCCGGCGTGCAGCACGGCTTCGGAGCATGCTGCCCTGCGTCGCAAAAAACACCCCCACCACCCTATTTAAGGTATGTTGACGCGGGTCCTGGCTCGGGCATTTCGTCTCCTCGGGCAACAAAGCACATACGTTGACGCACGCCTCACACATATAATGAATCCTGCGTTGAGGTCTCCATATTCTGGGCCGCTCAAAACCACGCTCACAGCTTATTACTGTGAAGTGAGGCTTCGCAGCATGTTGCCCGTCGTCGCCGAAATTGCCCGAATCACCCGCTTTTAAAAACAAGATATTTTGACGCGGGTCCTGCTTCGGGCGTTTTGTCTCCTTGAGCGGCAAAGCACTTACGTTGCTCCACGCTCCACGCATATAATGAATACGTCGTTGCAGTCTCCTTATCCCGGGTCGCTCAGTTCCACGCTCCGTACTTATTGCTGTGCAGCATGGCTTCGCAGCATGCCGCTCTGCGTCGCCAAAATCGCCCGAATCACCCGCTTTTGAACAAGGTAATTTATGCGGGTCCTGGTGCGGGTGTTTTTGCTCCTTGGGCAACAAAGCACTGACCGATATCCACGCTCTAAAGTAATAATAATTCCAACGCTGAGGTCTCCATATCCCGGGCCGTTCAGTTCCACGCTCATAACTTATTACTGTGCAGCAGGGCTTCGCAGTATGTTGCCCTGCATCGCAAAAGTCACCCGCACCACCCGCTTGTTTGAAGTAAGGTAGTTTCGTGCGGGTCCTGCTGCGGGTGTTTTCGCTCCTTGGGCAGCAAAGCACTTATGTTTTGTCACGCTCCATAATTTGTGATGATTCTAACGTTGGGGTCTCCATATCCCGGGCCGCTCAGTTGCACGCTCTGAACTTATTGCTGTGCAGTATGGCTTTGAAGCATGCTGCTCAGCGTCGCAAAAAACATCCGCAGCACCCGCTTGTCTGAAATAAGGTAATTCCGGACGGGTACAGCTTCAGGCGTTTTATTTCCTTGAGCGGTAAAGCTATTGCATTTAGCCTTCGTGGTATATTTTATGATATAATTTAATATATGAAGACAGTTAACGGACATCCCAAGTTATTCACTTTGAGTAACCGGTTTATACCGTTTATAAGAGGTGAGGGAATTGGGATAAATTTATTGTCTGTGGACTGGGATTATTTTGTTTTCACTGACCGTACCTGCCAGGGTTCATACCTGGAAAACAAAAGAAGTCTTATCGATGACTGGTATAAACGATACATAATCTTTAAACAGAATGGAACCGATATAAAAAAGTCATACAGGCTAAGTCCTGGATTCAGGTCTTTTTGGGAGAAAATAAAAGAATTTTTCAGGATTACAAACAGAGCAAAAGTTTATGTTTCCGATTCACACAGGCTGTCCTATAAAATTGCTGCAGAAAGTAAGGCTGATACGGTATATCTTTTTGATGCCCATTCGGATTTGGGCTATGGCGGCATGACGGCGCTGAACTTCGAAGTGAACTGTGCCAACTGGCTTGGCAAACTTTTCAGGGACGGGATCATCAGCCGGGCGGTTATTGTTTACAGCCCGTATACAAGTGAAAATCCCGAGTATTTTAAGGCAATGAACAGAAGGTATAATATTGAATATGCTGATTTTAACACCCTAAAACGGGGGGTGGAAATATCCGCAGTACATGTATGCCGATCGGGAGCCTGGGTACCGCCATGGTTTGATGATAATTTCATGGAATTTGTAAATTTACTGAACATACCGTATGAGAAAATTGACCTTGTGGAAAGAAAGTGGGATCCTGAAAATATGAGCCTTGCAGAAAGGATAAACTATATGCTTGCGTAATATTCCTTCAGACTTTTTTTGCTCACGTCCTGGGTTTTTTGTATTTTTGCTCCCCTCAGAAGGGATAATATTTAATGAAATTTCAGTACCTGAGGGGAATTACTGATGAATCCTTGGCTTTTTAGTTTCCTTGTAAGTTTTGTTTTAATGCTGCTCCTCATTAATTTCAGGCAATTTCAAATGAATTTATACGGCGGAATTATTTCTGCCGTTTTTATGCAGGCAGAGAGTCTTCTTGCTGAAAACCTCGGCCTGTTCGAATATAATTTCGTTACGCTGAACATGCCGGGGATTTTGTTGTTTTCCGACAGGGTAAATATATTTTTTACTGGTATTGCGTTCTGTATGGGAGTACTTGCGTCTGCGTTCCATCCTCGGAAAATGATTTACCAACTGGTTCATGCCCTGATGTGGTCACTGTTTTTGATCGGTTTTAACGTACTGGCCGCTCAATTCGATCTTGTTGATTATATCAGGTTCAAGCCTTATTTTGTTGTAAGACAGTTTCTTCTTTTCCTGTTTTTTGCATGGATAAGGAATAACTTTGCCCTGTCTGAATTAAAAAGTGTTAAGCGGGGAGAATGAAGATGACGGGAAATATATTTTCAAACAAATGGTTTTTTACATTTGTTACCGGATGGGTTGTTTTCCTGCTGCTGGTTGACAGGAAGGCATTTTCTAAAAACATCTGGGGAGGAGTTTTAAGCTGCATACTGGAATTATGGGAAGATGCGCTGGCTTATACAATGGGAATGTATTATTTTCTGGAAAAAGGAATTGATATATTGAACGTTTCGGCGTTTTTCACGTTCGGAATAACGTTTACGATGGGAGTTTTGTTTGTTCAGTTCCTTCCTGAAAAACCATGGCTTCAGATAATTCATCTGATGGCTTTTTCCGTTGGATTTGTGGCATTCGAAGCACTGGTGAAATATGCAGGAATTCTGGTTACCCCGCACTGGAATCTGACTGCCAGTTTTTTTAACAATATCCTGATTTTCGCCGGCATAATGTGGTTCAATGATTTTATAAAGAAAAGAGCCGGTCAGCACGGGTGATGGTATGTGGAAATTTTACGTTCTTATAACACTCGAAGGAATTGCCATATATGTCTGGTGCAGGTTTATTAAATGGCTGGACGAAAGAACAAAAACAAGGGAATAAGGAAATAATTCCGATTCCTGATGTTAAGGGCCGGTTATAAATTCAATAATCCTGTTGTTCTTTAGCAGTTCTGCCAGTTCAATGGCGTCCTCCGGGGCTTCGTTAAGAACAATGCCTCCGCGGGCGATATCCTGTATTTGGTGGAAATCTGAACCGGACAACATTTTAAGCCCGTTTGCCTTCGCATACTCATAAGCCTTATCGTTGTTTGAATTATGCCTTGGATTGCCGTTGTATATTTCAATACCGTCAATGTATTCAGGCAAAACAGGTGTCATATTTACCCTGAACGGGTGAGCCTGGTAGACAAGTATCGGTGTATTCCTGATTAACTGCCTGAAACTTCTTAAATCCATGTCATAGAGTGCGGGATTCTTATAAAGGAAATCCGGACTGAACCCATAAACAAGATATTCGTTGCTGTTTTCAGTAAAACGCAGTTCAATTCCCAGAAGCACGTTAACACCGATTTTTCTGCTCTCTTCCAGCGCTGTATAATAACCTGCCAGGTATTCATCCACTTTCCTGCTCCAGTTATCATAAGGCAGTTGTTTGAAAAAATCCATATAATAGTGATCGGTTATAACGATACCGTGGTAACCGGCTCTCTTGTACAGGTGAACGAGTGTTTTTGCATCGACCTTTCCGCACGGACTTGTCTCCGAGGTATGTACATGGGTGTCATATTTGTAATAATTCATAAAACCTCCGTCAGTAGCGGCTTATTGTCGGCCACAAGGTTTCAGGTCCGTCTTTTCTATGATAATAATCCAAATATAATTGGAGTGCAATTGGCAAACATACAATAAAAACGTCAGAAAAAAATAAGTTTTTGTCAGCTTTTTATTACCCGTTTTGCTGCGGCGGTATAATGTACCATGCAAATTGAGAGTACTATTATCAGTATATCAAAAGCGTAATTGAACAGGAAAAGCTGCTTGGCTGTATCAGCCTGGCCGTTGCCCAGATAAGGCATGGGGAACTGGAATGCTCCCGTGGCTGCAATAAACCAGGCAAGCTCAAGTTTCAGCCTTAAGGAAACGCTTTTTGCCTTAAGGTATATAATTGAAGTTAATAACAGGAAGATTAAATAAAAGACGATAATAAATACGAGCTTTTTCGGAAAATACATGCTTCTCAGTTCAGACCATAACGTAAACCTGCTGAATAAATACGTATACTCTGCAATGTCCGCCTTTTTGTATTTTCCCAGGTGGGTAGATGTCTGAAAGCTCCGTGAAGCGGTATATTCCATGCCCCTTATAAGCCTTTCAGGATTGCAAAGGTAAAAAGTAATTATTCTGAAATAACTGATTTTCCGGTTGAATTCTTCCAGGGTTATGTCAGACCAGGGTGCATATTTCACATACTGATCTGCAGGAAGGTAGGCATGTTTTCCTGCTTCAACCGCCATATCACGGTTAAGGCCGAGCATCTCAAGATCTTTTTCCGGAGTTTCCGAATCCTTCAGTATCCCGTAAAACACGGAATTGTATTTTGTATCAATGCCGCATGTACTGTTTATCTGGATATAAAAGCCCAGCGTGTAGAAAACTGTTACCGCTGCGACAATGCAAACGTTTCTCAACAGTATTTTCCTATGCGTTTTATATTTCAGCGAAAAAATCCTTGCAATCATTATAAGAACGAACGGAAGTGCGGTGATGCACTGGGCTTTGGAACCGAGAAAAAGAAGGGCCGACATGACGACGAAAATGAGATCGGCATTCCCGATGGAACCAGGTTTGTTTGAAATGTTTAGAACCGAGGCTGCGAAGAGCATAAGACCAATTATCATCATCGGTTCACCATAAAGGCTGTTGAACCAGACCAGGTAATTGCCGTCAAGCAAAACCGGAAGAGATATCACGGCAGCAAGCATGGTTAACGGTTCGTTCCCGGGAGCAAGCCATTTTATGCACAGGGTTAAAGCGGTTATATACATGGCTGAATATACAAATGCCAGGACTTCGGTACTGAAAAAGCGGCTGCCTGCAAACATGCAGATGATTTTTGCAGCAGTTATGGGATAAACCATGCTTGTCGTGGGAATTATTGCGAAAAACCTTAGCAGATTGACAGGAGACATTACATATTCAGTTTTTAAATATTTATAGAAAAGAGAATCCCGTTCTTCTTCCGGGATTTCTTTTTCTGTGAGCCCGGTCACATCCATAACACGCTGAAAATCCCCCTGGTCAGCAACACCCGGCCGGGGAGGAACAAAAAGGACGTATATAACTGTTATAACCGCGCAAATAAGGAAAAACAGGCAGCTAATCCTGATGCAAATTTTTTTCATAACTGATTCAGCGATATCAAATAATAATTGTAACCGAATGTATATTTTTAGTCTTTCTATTAAACATTACTGTTATACAGAAAATATTAATGAAAGGAATGGTGAAAAATGAACGCGAATGCCGAAATGCTGAACTTTATTTACCAGAATTCGCAGATGGGAGTGACGACAATAGGTCAGCTTATAGATATAGCGGAAGATGAGGAATTCAAAAAACACCTTAAAGCGCAGTATGATGAATACCAGGCTATTCATAACGAGGCTGCGGAGCTTCTGAACAAGCACGGGTATGATGAAAAGGGCCTTAATGCGCTTGAAAAACTTCGGACTTACCTGATGATTAACATGCAGACACTGACCGACAAATCCTCGTCCCATATAGCCGAGATGCTGATAATAGGAAGCAATATGGGCATAATAGATGCCATCAAAAATTTAAAAAGGTACCACAATGTGGAGAAGGATATCAAAAACCTTATGGAAAGACTTTTAAGATTCGAGGAAAACAATGTCCAGCAGCTGAAAAAGTTCCTTTAACTTGTTTACGCGGAGAATCAGATCAGGCTTCAAAAATTTCGGCCGGCCCGGTCAGAAAGGTTTCCGTTGTTCCCCTGTTCCAGTCAACGGTGAATCTGTAATCACCCATGCGGACCGTTGCCTTGTCTGACAGTATCCTGTGGAGCATCATGGCTGTTACGCCGGCAACGCAGACGGCTTCAGCGGAAAAATCTGTTTCTCCTTTGCCGATGCACCAGAGCCTTGCATTCAGTGTTTCATTGTCAAGCATCTGGATAAAAACTATGTTTGCTCCTTTCGGGAACAGGCTGTGCGTACCAAGGGCCCGGCCTATGTTCGGAATATCCGAAGTGTCGATACAGTCCATGAACACGGCACCGTGAGGGGAACCAAACGACATTGCCGTAATCTTGTAACATTCTCCGTTGATCATGAACGGTGCATTAATACAGTTCGGTGTGGCGTTGTGTTTTACCGGGACAAGGAACGGAGCCAGGACGGGTTTACCCATTGAAATGGTTCTGAGCATTTCAGACATTATTTTACCTCCTTTGAAATAAAATGTTATTTCTGTTCGGGCAAATAAAAAAGGCGTTCATTACATAATGCATTTCCGTAGCTTCGGACAGTGAGTCCGAATTTCCGCATTATCTAATGAACGCCATTGTTCATCTAATTCCATTATATGGCGTAGCCGGCTGATTTGTCAATTGGCTATTTTTTTATATTATCCCAATACGACAAGCACACAGTCCTGTACCGTTTCAAGACCAAGTTTTCCGGCCAGTTCCAGCACTTCATCATCATGAGTTCCGGGCTGAAACCAGATATACTTAACCCCAAGCCGGGCTGCCTCTTCCAGGACGGCTTTTGCCCGTTTTGGTGAAACCACCATGTTTACCACATCGGGCTGTTTCGGTAATGCTGAAAGATCCTTATAGCATGGATCGCCGTCCACCGTGTCGTACAGGGGATTTACGGCATAAACCTCGTATCCTTTGTTTTTTAGTTTCCTGTAAATCCTGTTCCCGAATTTTTCCGGGTTTTGATTGGCGCCGACAACCGCCCATACTTTCTTTTCGAGCATTAATTCCTTAAGCATATGCAAAACTCCATTCCAGGTTATTGCTGTTTATAAGTATGTTCTGCCATTATTATCTTTTCATCAGGATAACTATGCGTTTTAATATTATAGCTTTTTGCTTCTCCTTTAAGTTTATTTATATTATACAGTTTCCGTTTTTTTCTTCAACTGAAACATTTTCAACATACAAATTATTTCCTGCTGCAATTTCAGATCTTTTTTTACCGGTACGCATCCTGCATTCGTTGATAAGACGCCTGAAGCTGTTATCTGATCCGTCAAACGATGTTTCGGTAACAGGAATATTATATTCTTGCAGCCATGCAATAAATAGGATAAACTGTTAATAGACATGACAGGGGATGAAATGAATTTCCAGGCTCTGTATAATCGGGTGATTCTATGGAATGGTGGAAGGAGCGAGTAATCTACCAGGTTTACCCGCGAAGTTTCCAGGATACCAATGGTGACGGTATCGGGGATATTCCCGGCATTATAAGCCGCCTGGACGAGCTTAAGGATCTGGGTATAGGAGCCATATGGCTGTGTCCCGTCTATCCTTCACCAAATGCAGATTACGGATACGATATCAGCGATTATTACGGCATCAATCCCGAGTACGGTACCATGGCCGACATGGAAAGGCTGATTAAGGAAGCCGAAAAGCGGGACATTAAAATTATAATGGATTTGGTTATAAATCACACGTCCGACGAGCACCCGTGGTTTCAGCAAAGCCGTGACAAATCAAGCCCTTACCGGGACTATTATATCTGGAGACCCGGCAGGAACGGAAAACCCCCGAACAACTGGACGGGATTTTTCGGCGAAGGCTGCTGGGAATACGATGAAAAAAGCGGCGAATATTACCTGCATCTCTTTTCGAAAAAACAGCCGGATTTGAACTATCATAATCCGAAAGTACTGGAGGAAGTCAAAAATATTCTTAAGTTCTGGCTTGACAAGGGTGTTGCGGGTTTTCGGTGTGATGTCATCAACCTTCTGTACAAGTCATCACTGGAAGACGGAAAAAAGAGACTGGCCCTGACAGGCCGCGAATATTACATATCCCAGAAAGGTACGCTGGAAATCCTCAGGACGCTGCGGCGCGAAATTTTTAAGCCGTATAACTGCTATACCGTAGGCGAAACGGTTTTCGTAACTCCTGAAACAGCAAAAAGGCTGTGTGACGGAGCACTGGACACCGTTTTTTCCTTTGAACATATGGAAGTCGATCAGTTCTATGTGAAATGGTTCAAAAGGAAATTCAGTCCCGAAAGATTCGGCAGGGTTATTTCAAAATGGCAGAATGCCGTTGACTGGAACGCGAATTACCTTGAAAACCACGATCAGCCAAGAAGCGTATCGCGATTTGGCGACGAGGGAGAATACTGGGCCGAGTCTGCAAAAATGCTCTGCGTTTTGCTTCTTACGCTGAGGGGAACGCCTTTTATTTACCAGGGACAGGAGATAGGAATGACGAATTTTGATTTTACTTCACTGGATCAGATTAAAGACGTGGAGTCGCATAATATTTACAACTTGGCCCGCAAACTTCATATCCCCGAAAAAATACGCTGGAATATGATAAAGAAAACCACAAGGGACAATGCACGAACCCCGATGCAGTGGAATGACGGACCGAATGCCGGTTTCACCGATGGTACGCCATGGCTTCCCGTGAATCCGAATTACACAAGAATTAACGTGAAGTCGCAAATGAATGATCCAGGTTCGGTAAGGAGTTTTTACAGGAAAATGATTGATATTCGTTCCAGGAACGAAATCCTGAAATTCGGTAATTTCGAAGCAATTCAAACCGGAAAACGCGTTTTTGCATATAAACGCACTTATAACGGGCAAAGCCTTATAACGGCAGTTAATTTCTCACCTTTCATGCAAAGGTTTGAATTAAGCGGCGAAGTGCTTGTTTCAAGTTATGATACTGAGTTTTTCAACGGAACTTTAAAGCCTTACGAGGCAGTTGTGATAAAGAGCTTACAGTCAGCTGAACAGGGGGATTGAGCCTTGATAGAATTCAAGGACGGCCTTTTCAGGCTGAACACCAAAAACACCGGTTATTGGTTCAGGATAACGCCTTTTGGTCACCTGGAGCATATCTACTATGGACCAAGGCTTAAGGAGCAGCCTCCCGATGCGCTTGTACTAAAACGTTCTGCAGAAATAGGCACCAGTATCTGTTATGATCAGTCTGATCCGCTGTATTGCCTTGACAATATGTGCCTTGAATGGTCAGGTATCGGGAGAGGTGATTTTCGCCATTCACCCGCCGAGATAAAAATGCCTGACGGAACGTTTACCTGTGATTTCAGATATGTATCCCACAGGATTACTGAAGGCTTTGTACCGATGAAGACGCTTCCGTCCGCTTATGGAGCGGCAAATGAATGTGAAACGCTGGAAATAACGCTTAAGGACGAATCCAATGATGTGCTACTGATAATGTATTACACCGTCTATGAAAAGACCAACGTTATAACCCGCCGTGTGGTGCTGGAGAATCGCAATGACAAGCCTATAACGATAAGGCGCCTTATGAGCCTGATGCTGGACTTGCCTAACCGCAATTTCAGGATGATAACTTTCAACGGCGGATGGATCAAGGAGGCCCACCGCCATGAATTTCCGCTTGGTTACGGCATATTTGTAAATTCATCCACAACCGGTTCAAGCAGTAACCGCAGCAATCCCGGTTTTTTACTTGCCGAGCGGGATGCGACGGAACAAAACGGTTATGTATACGGTTTTAACCTTGTCTACAGCGGAAACCATTACGGTGCCGTGGAGCTGTCAAATCACGGAATTGTACGTGTAAACCTGGGTATTAATCCCCATTGCTTTGAGTGGACGCTGAAAAAGGATGAGTGTTTTGAAACTCCTGAAGCCGTTATGACTTTCAGTTCAGACGGATTTAACGGCGTGAGCGGGAATTTCCATGATTTTATAAACAGCCACATTGTACGCGGTGACTGGAAAGGAAAGGAACGCCCGATTGTAATAAATACATGGGAGTCGTTTTTTTTTAAATATAATGAAAGAAAACTTCTGAGACTGGCACGCCGGGCGAAGAAGCTTGGAATAGAGCTGTTTGTCCTCGATGACGGCTGGTTTGGCAAAAGAGATGATGACAATGCCGGTCTTGGCGACTATAACGTAAACTCAAGGAAATTCCCCGGAGGCCTTGCACGGTTTGCTGAAAAAATCCGGAAAACCGGACTGATGTTCGGGTTATGGGTCGAACCCGAGATGGTGAACCCTGACAGCGATTTATACCGTGTCCATCCCGAGTACGCGGTAAAAACACCGGGAAAGGAGCCGACATTCGGACGGAACCAGTTGGTACTGGACCTGTGCAATCCCGATGTACGGAATTATATAGTTGATAATGTAACGCGGATTCTTGATGAAACCGGGGCAGTCTATGTCAAATGGGACATGAACCGGCATATCAGTGATGCATTTTCGCCATGCATCGAGAACCAGGGCGAGTTTTTCCACAGGTACATACTTGGTTTATATGAAATACTTGAAAGAATTTTCAGGAACAGGCCTCATATACTGCTTGAAAGCTGTTCCAGCGGCGGAAACAGGTTTGATCTTGGAATGCTATGCTATTCTCAGCAAATCTGGGCTTCTGACAATACCGATCCCGTGGAGAGGTTAAAAATACAGAGCGGTTTATCCTACCTGTATCCGCTGTCTGCCATCGGGGCCCATGTATCGGATTCTCCGCACCAGCAGACACTCAGGAACTCACCGCTGTCAACCAGGTTCAATGTTGCCTGTTTTGGATGCATGGGCTATGAGATGGACTTAAAATACCTGTCTTTTGCAGAAAAAAAGGAGATAAAAAAGCAAGTCGCCTTTTACAAGGAACACAGAAAAACTTTTCAGTATGGCCGTTTTTACAGGCTGCCGGCTCAAAAGGACAACAAGTTTCATTTCCTGTGCGTGTCGGAAGACGGAAACAGTGCAGTAGCGGGTTTTTTCCAGACTCTTGCGTCGGCAAGCGAAAGCTTTGATTTTTTACCGCTTACCGGTATTGATCCGGATGAATGGTATGAGGTGACAACTTACCCGCAAAGCCTGTTTCTAAAGCGTTTTGGCGGGCTTGTGAAGCATATTATGCCGTTTACGCTGAATCCTGAAGGTTTTTTACTGCGCACGGCGAATAAATTCTATTGCCTGACCGATTGCGTTGAGAAATACGAGGGTTACGGGGATATGCTTATGTCGGGCATTATCCTGAATAACCAGTTTATGGGGAGTCACTACAACAAAAACACCCGGCTTTTGGGTGATTTTGGATCTAACATATATATCATCAGAAAGAAGGTTAAAAGCTTGGGTTAAGGGGGTTAAGTATGAAATCATCACTCAAGCGCAATATGTTTACTTTCGGTCTGGGAACTATAGGAAGGGATATGCTGTATGCACTCGTGAGCATGTATCTCATTTATTACCTGACCGATGTAATGCGGCATCCTGATTCCGTCCTGTGGTGGCTTACCGGCATTTTGCTGGTTGCAAGGATTTTCGATGCGGTTAACGATCCGGTAATGGGCGTGATTGTTGACAACACACGCAGCAGGTTTGGGAAATTTAAACCGTGGATTGCAATCGGAGCCTTGTTTACAGGATTGTTCACGATACTTATGTATACCGATTTCGGGCTCAGGGAAACCTCGTACCTTATATATTTTGCGGTTATATACTTCTTCTGGGATATCAGCTTTACTGCAAATGACATTGGTTACTGGTCTATGCTTCCTTCACTGAGCATGGATCAGAAAGAGCGTGAAAAGATAGGGGCTTTTGCCCGCATTTGCGCTGATGCAGGCCTTTTTGCTGTTGTAGTTGGAATTGTACCGATAACACAGGCTTTGGGAAATATCCTTGGAAGCATGACTAAGGCATACTTCGTTTTCGCCGTGGCAATATCTGTGATAATGTGGGCAGGCCAGTGCATTACCTTATTTGGAGTCAGGGAACTTAAGGGAGTATTTAAGACCGAAGAGACAACCACCCTTAAGGAAATGTTCAAAGTGATTTTTCATAACGATCAGCTGCTGTATACGACGATATCAATGGCGTTGTTCATGATAGGTTATACCACGACCACAAGCTTCGGAATATATTTCTTTAAATATGCATACGGAGACGAGGAAATGTATTCTGTATTTGCACTTATACTGGGCATAACCCAGATTATTGCGCTTGCAATATTCCCCCTGTTCAGCAGGCATTTCGACAGGAAAAAGCTTTACACGGGCGCAACTATGCTCGTTGTTCTCGGCTACCTGTTGTTTTTCGTTTCCCCGATGAACATGATATTTATAGGTGCCGCAGGCATCCTGGTATTTCTCGGCGAGGCATTTATCCAGCTGTTAATGCTGATGTTCCTTGCGGACACAATAGAATACGGGCAGTGGAAACTGGGAAAACGCAACGACAGTATAACCCTTTCGCTCCAGCCTTTTATTAACAAAATAGGCGGAGCGATAGCAAGCGGAATAGTGGGAGCGACGGTTATAATATCGGGAATAAGCAGTGCCGAATCCAAAGCGGATGTTACCGGGAAAGGGCTGATTATTCTTAAAATGTCGATGTTTGTTCTGCCGCTGATCCTGATTGTTGTCGGATACTTAATCTACAGGTATAAATACAGGATTGACGAGGAAATGTTCAGGGAAATCGTTTCAGAGCTGAAAGAAAGAGGGGATATTAACCTGGATGAATAAATAATGATAATCCTTTCAGAATTTACCTGGTATGAATTTATAAAATTTTTTGTAAACAGAGTGTAAAAAAATAAAGATTTACTGGCATTCTTTAAATTTTACGTATATAATGTACATGTTGCGCTGTTTAAATTCAATTTGATGGAGGTAGATATTTTGCCTGCAAAAGCAAAGAAAAATACAAAAAACAAACCCGGCATAAAAAAGCCGATGGGCACGGATATGAAGATTTTCGTCGCAGTATGCATTGTTGTGTCACTTATATTGTTATCTGCTGTCGTATATATAATGATACCCAAGGATATAGCAGTTGTTAACAAAAACAGGATCACCAATGCTGAATTCAAGTTCTTTTATACAAGAGCCTATGAGCAGTTGTATGCCACTTATTATTTTACAGGTATGATTAACCAGATCAGCGAGGAGACAATTGCCGCCATGGCGAAGCAGCAGGCGCTGAGCAGTGCCGTGGAAGTGGAGTATTTGCTGCAGGAAGCCGATAAGAAAGGTTTCACCGTAAGCAAAGAGGATCTGGATAAGGCGCTTAATGAGTTAGAGACAGACATAAATAAGAATGCCGAGACTTACAACGTGTCGGTAAACACATATGTTCAGCGGGCATATGGTTTAAAACTTAACCAGCTGAAGAATATTTACAAGGATCTGGTCAAAGCGCAGAAGTATTATGAAAAAGTAATCAGCGAAATGAAGACAGATGAAGAAGAAGTAAAGGCTTATTACGAAGAAAATAAGGATTCTTTCGATTACCATACCGTACGCCACATACTTATCAAGTGCGAAGAGGATGCAGAGGAGTCAGTGGTGGAAGAGAAGAAAAATCTTGCCGAAAGCATTCTTAAAAGGGTAAACAACGGAGAGGATTTTGTCGAATTGGCCAAGGAATACAGCGAAGATGACGGCACAAAGGAAAACGGCGGTTTGCTTGACGTTAAAAAAGGCGAAACGGTTAAAGAATTTGATGAATGGACATTTTCGCATAATATCGGTGATACAGGCCTTGTGAGGACAATGTACGGTTTTCATGTGGTGAAGCTGGAAGGAAAGACTAATACGTTTGATGCTCTGAAGGATACCGTAATTGAGTCTTTTAAGATTAACAAGTACCAGACAGCGCTTTCCGAAGCATTGAGTAATGGCGAATACAAGGTAGAAGTTAAGGATGCTTATTACGACTTTTCGGGAATATAACCAGGATTAGGCCAAAAAGAATAATTAACGGGCTGTGGACTAAGCAGCCCGTTTTTTTTGTGCGCAGAATTCATGCGCGGTTTGATTGTTTCTTCGCGAATTCATAGAATTTGCCGCAAATCAATCCATGAAAATTACAAATGATACTTGATTTTTACATATCAATATTAGTGCAAAATAGATAAAATAAAATAAGACTGCTCAGTTAAAAGTGTCAATTATAAACAAGAAAAATTACTGCAATTAAATGGCATTTGCAGCAAAGTGAGAGTATTCCTTTTTTACCCGTACCATGAAAAAGACAAAGGAGGATTTTTTGGTGACCACGGCACAGTCCAAATCAGTGACAGGAAAAAAGCTAAAAAACTTTATGAACTATATGAAAAGATACTGGACGCTCTATCTGTTGCTAATCCCGCCTGTGGCGTATTTTATCATATTTAAGTACATACCTATGACGTATATCCAGATAGCCTTCAAGAAATACAGTATCGTTCAAAGTCCGTGGGAAATGCCGTGGGCGGATAATCACGGGTTTGAGTTTTTTATCAAGGCTTTTTCAAACCGTGATTTCCGGCTGGCCCTGCGTAATACTATTATGCTGAATTTTCTTGATCTTGCAGTAGGTTTCCCCGCACCGATTATACTTGCGATTCTTCTCAATGAACTGCCATATCCGCGTTTTAAGCGTTTCACACAAACTGTAGCATATATGCCACATTTCCTGTCATGGATCATAATTTCAGGTATGGCACTGCAGCTTTTTGCCCCGACTACAGGGCTTGTAAACATTGTACTGACACGCATGGGTTTAGAACCAATTCCGTTTTTGAATGATCCGGCTCACTGGGTGTGGACATATGTATTCCTGGGCGTATGGCAAAGCGTTGGGTGGAATGCTATTATATATCTTGCCGCAATTACGGGAATTAATCCTGAACTGTATGAAGCTGCGTCAATAGACGGTGCCGGGCGTTTCAGGAAAATATGGCATATTACATTGCCCGGTTTAAGGCCGACAATTATTACTCTGCTGATTTTAAGCCTTGGACGGATTCTTGGAAGTGAATTTGACCGTCCGTATGCCCTGAGCAACAACATGGTAAAAGATGTATCAAATGTTATTTCAACATATGTTTACGCATATGGTATCAAGGGTTTGCAGTTCTCGCTCACAACAGCGGTCGGGATTTTCCAGTCGGTTGTATGTGTGATATTCCTTTTTGCTGCAAATGCCTTAGCCAAGAAGTTCGGCGAACGTGGAATCTGGTAAGGGGGTATGGGCTGTGGTTAAGACAAGGAAGACAAGAATCGGTGACCTGGTTGTTGCTTTTTTATGCCTGCTCCTGATACTGGTATGCTTATTGCCCATGTTAAACGTCCTGGCACGTTCGCTGAGTTCTACGGAGGCACTGATCCGCAATGAGGTTCTGCTTTGGCCTAAGGGCCTGAATTTTGATGCATATAAAATGGTTCTTGATGATTCGAAATACACCTGGTCCCTTTTATGGACTGCGATAATTACGGTTATAGGGACATGCCTTTCAATGGTAATGACAACAATATGCGCATATCCGCTTACATACGACAATCTTAAAGGAAAACGCTTCATAAATGCAATGATCCTTTTTACCATGTATTTTAATGCCGGGACAATACCGTTGTATCTGCTGCTGAAGGATCTTCAGCTTCTGAACAAACCGGCCGTCCTTGTTATCCCGTATTGCCTGAGCGTATACAACATGATTATTATGAGAAGCTTTTTCTACAATATCCCTGACAGCTTAAGGGAATCGGCGGAAATCGACGGTGCCGGACCAATCCGTATACTGGTATCCATTTATCTGCCCTTGTCTACACCGGTTATTGCAACGCTTTCACTTTTCTATGCCGTCGGACGGTGGAACGGTTTCTCTGATGCACTGATGTTTATGAATAACAAGAGGGAATACTGGCCTATACAGTTACTGCTTTACAATATCCTGAACAATATAACAAGCATTGAAGTGGCAACCCAGGAAGGTTATTCGAAACCAGGAATTGCCGACAGTCTGAAAGCAGCTACTGTCATGTTTGCAACCGTACCCATTCTTTTGGTCTATCCATGGCTGCAGAAATACTTTATTGCAGGCGTAACACTTGGCTCAATAAAAGAATAGCTGAAAAATTAACCGGATATCAGGGCACAGTGTGCTGTGTACACTGAGTCAGTGAATAAAAACATAATTAAAGGAGGATTGCTATGAAAAAAATACTTTCCTTACTGCTTGTCGTTGCCATGATTTTGTCGATTATGGCGGCATGCGCTCCTGCTTCAAAGACTTCACAGGAACCTACCGCTGCACCGGGCACCGGTTCTTCAGAAGAGGAGCCTGAAATTGTTGACGGCAGATTTACCAAGACGAGAAAGATTACGGTTGAGGTTTTCGATCGCAGCAATGACGGAGGAAGCCCGCCGGAGAACAACTTCTACACCAATTTCATCAAGGAAGGAATGCTCAGGGATCATAACGTGGAAGTTGAATTTGTACCCGTGCCTCGCTGGACTGAGACAGATGTTCTTAACAATCTGCTTGCTGCAGGCGATGCTCCTGATATCTGCGTAACGTACAGTTATCCGACAATCCAGGCTTATGCAAATATGGGCGGCGTTATTGACCTTGCTCCCCTTCTTGAAAAATATAAACCCATGCTGACCAACCTGTGGGATCTTTTGGGTGATGAGAATATTTACTATGACCTGGATCCTTCCACAGGAAAACTCTGGGCTATTGAAGCCATAAGGGCCCAGGTTCCGAGGATAAATACCTTTGTTCGTGAGGACTGGCTGAAGAAACTGAATATACCTGAACCAACGACTCTTGAAGAATTCGAAAACATGCTGTATAAATTCAAAGAAAACGCTTCCACGCTTCTTGGGGCAGATGCAGACAAGATAGTTCCGTTCTCCCTCAGTTTTGATGTGGGCTGGACTGCAAGCAACCTGCTGATTTCATTTGTTCCTGATGAAACCACCGATGAAGAGTTTTTCATTTACGGCTTTGACGACAGACAGCTGATGTGGCCGGGAATTAAGGAAGGTGTCAGGAAACTGAATGAATGGTACAATGCAGGTTTGATCTGGAAAGATTTTTATCTCTATAAAGAGGGCGACACGACCGAGGGCAACATGATGAAAGCCGGTTATGTCGGATCAATGATGCAGAACTGGGACAATCCATACCGTGACGGTGAAAACGGTATACACGGAGGACTTCAGAAAGTGGTTGGGCCGGAAGCTGCATACATTGCAATTGATCCGTTCCCGAATAATGCAGGCAAATACAAGAAACTTATTTATTCATCCACGGACCGTAAGGTATTCTTCCCGTCAACCAACAAGGAACCGCTGGCTTCATTGCTGTATCTTGACTGGATTTCGAAACTGGAAAACCGCAAGTTCCTCCAGATTGGTGAAGAGGGTGTAACCCATGAAGTAATGCCTGACGGTGCTATAAAGATTATTGCAGCAACCGGTGACAAAATTATGAATTCGGTCAACAACCTGGACTATACCATCACGATCAATGGCCTGGATTTGGGAGATCCTGATCTGACTCTCAGATCACTGGCTCTTGCTTATGCAGGCGTTGACGAAAAATATATAAAGAGAGCTTATGAATACGCCATGAGAGACGGATTTGCTCCGAAGAATTTCAATGTAGGAGAAATCAAGTCTGAAGCAGGAATGGGCCAGGTACTGAAAGAAAAACGCGATATACTGTTTGCCCAGGCCGTTACATGTAAACCCGAAGAATTCGATGCGGTTTGGGAAGCAGGCTACCAGGAATATCTGAACGCCGGCGGGCAGGCAATAATTGATGAGCGCAGGGCTGCACTTGAGAAATTTTTAGGGAAGAATTAAACAGGAGTTAAAAGATTTATAGAATGAACAAACTGGAAGGGACCTGCAGGCAAGCAGGCTCCCTTTCAATTTTTAAACGGAATATCCGAAAAAGGCATAAAGGGTGAAGTCAGGTGACACGTCTGCTTTGAACTGCAGCAGGGGGAAACTGTGGAAGTTTTTATGCAGATATTTGATTATGATGCCGGGTCAGAGCTTGATGTAAATAAAGCCATTGAGAAGGTTTATTACTGTTATCATCAGCTTCCCAGAAAAACCAGTGACATACCATCCACTGTACGGGATTTGGCAAATGCGGTAAGCAAGGATGCGTGGATTGAAGAAGAATTGAGCTATGCAGGACAGGTATTTGAAAACGGGGATACCGGAGGATACCGGCTAAATAAAATACTGTCATTAAGCTGGACAAACGGATTATCGGTAGCCGTTCCGATGCTGATGGCCGCAATCCGGATTAAAGATAATTCTATACGGAAACAGGCTTTGTCATGCATCTCAAATATTATTGCTAACTGTATCAACCCGGAATCAGGGTTGCCGTATGATGCCTGCAATGACGGAAAGTGGAGCAATGTCGGATGGTGGTTTGATGTACTTCCCGTACCAGGACACAGTTCATATATTTGTGGACAGGCGCTGTACTATATCCTTAAAGCATATGATTATGAGAAAAGGCTTATGGACTGTGTTCATGATGAATGGCTTGTTTTTGTGAAAAACATTCTTGATAAGGTTGAGATAACAAAGAATACAGATTATGAATATCCATACATATTCTCTGAAAAAACCGGTGCAGGAATTGAATACGATTCTTTTGGTAGTGTATGGTGCCTGGCTGCTGTTGCTTATTACAGTTGGCTTACAGGTGATTATTCCTATTTGGAAGGTATGAAGCGCAGTGAAAAGCATTATTACGAAGCTTATGTCCGCCATATGGAGTGCTACGGTGCACCTCTTGATACCTGCAAAGCAGTGGACTCTGAAGGGATTCTGGCATATATAAAGGCGCTTCGCTATATTCATGCAATAACTAAGGACGAACTGTATCTTAAACATATGAAGGATGCCATTAATTACGAATTTTCATTTAAATTCTGTTATAATTCTCCCATTAAACTTCCTCCGCTGTCAAAAGTGGGCTGGTCAAGCTGCGGTGGCAGTGTCACCTCGGTTTCCAACCCTCATATACATCCCATGTCCAGTAATATTATTGACGAACTGCTGTATTATATCGATCACTGCAACGACAAATATGTCATGGACAGACTGGTCGATACAATTCTTTGGAGTTGTCAGAATCATAATACGTATGACGGTGAATTCGATTTCGGGAAAAAAGGGTGGATGTCTGAACGGTTCTGCTATTCTGAAGGACTGGTTTATGAAACCTATAAAGACGGTTCACTTGCAACCACATGGTTCTGCTTGATGCCATGGGCGGTCGCAGCCATACTGGACGGCCTTACAGGAGATTTATGGGATAGAAAAGAGAATTTTTGGTAATATAAAAGAGTAAACTGAATACACATATAATCTATTATCAATGCAGGGAACTTGTTTATACAAGTTCCTTTTTTAACGTTCAAGTCAGAAATTATGTGTAAAATTCCCCGGTTTAACAGACCAAAGCTGTTCTGGCTGTTTCGCCTTGCTGCTGTACTTTAGCCTAATATAGTTTTTTCTTCAGAATTTCAGACGGCGCTATACCGCGGTATTTCTTGAATACCTTGCTGAAATAGAAAACATCGGAAAATCCGCAGTGAGCTGCTGCTTCACTTACAGTGTACATACCGCTGTTCAGCAGGTTTTCCGCCTGGTTTACCCTGATCATGTTCAGATATTCACGGAACGTTTTCCCGGTTTCCTGCTTGAACAAATTGCCGAAATACAATGGACTGAGCTTTGTCATTTTCGCCATTTCCTTTATGGAAATAGGCTCATTGTAATGGGACAAAATATACTGCAGGACCATTTCTATGCGTTTTTGACTGCTGCTGCCGTTAAGTTTGAAATCACTGTGAAATACCAGCTGATAGCATTTTGCCAGGATCAGCATAAAAATAGCCCTCGCTTTTAACCTGTAACAGGGTTCATGTAACAGCCATACAGCAGTAAGGTTCTGAAAAAGGGCGATAAGTTCCTCGTGTATGCCTATATGGGTAACCGTCCGGAAAGGTAAGGCAACATCATTGCCGGATACATCAGTGGCAAATAAGTTTACGCAATAACAATCCATCAGATCGTGGGGATTAACGCTTGCAGACTCCCTGCTGCCTTTTTGCACGCAGATCAGGTCGCCGCCTTTTACTGTATACCTGACGTCATTTACTATGAACTCTGCCTGGCCTGATACAACGTAGGTAAAGTTTATGAAAGGAGTTATGCGGGGAATTATTACCCAGTCGGGCGTGCAAATCCTGTGATTGTAATAGTGTATATCAATGTTTATATTATTCAGGATATTTTCATACATATACCCCACCGGCAAAATTATAGCAATTATTTAGTGCAATAACAATATAATCCAGCGCTGCCTTTTTTATTTTTTGGTATTTGATCTGTTAGCCCTTCTCCCTTCCTCCAGCTGTCTGTAAAAATTCTTTCTGTTTCTGTAAACGGCTCTTTTGTTTTTGATTGTCCTGATGATATCCTGGCCAAAAAACAGCAGGAAATTAAGCACCGAAACTATTGCAACTATCTTCTGGCCCAGGGAGCCGAAAATTACCCTGAAGGCTATAAACGCCCAGTTCAGCCATGCGATATATTTTATTTTTACCGGCAGTATGAAAAACAGCAGGATTTCATGGTCCGGGAACAAATATGCAAAAGCCAGAAACAAGGACAAGTTCAGGTGAGTGGAATCCGAATATCCTGTTAAATAACCCGCAATGGTCGTCCCTATCATGCCCACAAGGTAATATACATTGAGCCTGAAGCTTCCCCACAGGCTTTCAAGAGTATTTCCGATAATATAGTAAAAATACAGGGCGAAAAATATGAAAATTATACTGGATTGAGGAGGAATAAAAATATAAGTAACAAGCCTCCATAACTGGCCTTTTGATATATAATAGGGGATAAGCGCAAGCTTGTATGATATATTCAGTGACGGCATCAGATATTCCAGGATAAAAACCGCCAGGTTTCCGATTACTATATATGTCATCAGGTTTTTTACAGCATACCTGCCGAATTTTCTTTCGAGTTTGTCCAGAAATCTCATGGGACAGTGCTCCTCCCGTATTTAATTCCGCTGATAAACCTGTATTGAATAAATTGTATCCGATATTTTCCCTCAGATCAAGGAACCATATTGTTGTTTTGAAATGGATGTGTATTGAGGTATGCTGAGTATGCCGAATAAATGAAATGTATGATTTTTTGGCAGGAAATCCATGAAAGAGTTGTGCAGGGGAATAAGCAAACAGGTTTCGTCATATAAGTTTTTCTGATGTACCGGATAATTCCTGGCATGATGTAGAGTATAGATTATTTAAACCGTTTCTGGATTTCCTCAAACTTGTCATGGGTAATCAGTGCATCCAAATCGGTATTCCTAAGTTTTGCCACGTAAGTCCACCTTCCGTAGGGGTATATTTTATACACCATTGAAATATTGATTATGTAAGATTTATGAGTTCTTATGAACAGGTTTTTATCAAGGCGCTCTTCAAGTTCGCTTAATCCTTCCGACGTCACATATCGCTGACCGTCGGAAGTATATATTACCGTACTCCTGTTTTCCCGCTGGATTAAAATTATATCTTCTTCATCTATAAGTGAAAAACCTTCCCTGTTCCTGATTATAATTTTCCCAAGCCCGGATTTGTTCTGGTACAATGGGCTTATTTGAATATTTTCCTTCTGATTGTCGTACAGGGAGGTTATACGGTTTAATGTCTGGTTAATCCGCTGGATATTAAAAGGTTTTGTTATATAGTCGAAAGCATAGAGCTCAAAAGCTTCGGGCATGTATTCCTCATAGCCGGTTGCAAATATAATTATTACCCTGGGGTTTATGTCCTGTATTTTTTTCGCACATTCAATACCGTTCATTCCAGGCATTTCCACGTCCATAAATATAACATCCGGGTTCAGTTTTTCTGCCAGTGAAACAGCGGAATTCCCGTCCGCTGCCTCACCAACCACTTTATACCCGTTGTTTTTTTCAACCACTTTTCTGAGAAGAAGTCTCATACCGGCTTCGTCATCGGCAATTAATACTTTCAGCAATTATTACCACCGACCTCTTTTTCCCTTAGGTTTTCCCAAAATTTCGGCGAAAATTATGCCTCTGATCAGGTTGTCCCTGTCAAATGACAGGATATGTTCATATTCAGAAGACTGGGAATCCAAAGGAGGAATATTAAGTGAGGGATTCACAGCAGGCTTTACCGAAGAAGATTCTGTACCGGGTGTATTGTCGCTGCCCGCAAAAACCGCGGTATTTTCTGACTTCATCCCTCCTTTGGGCTTTGTCACGGTAGTTTTCCGAATAAATGACGGATTTAAAAAATATGGAGTAAGAAAACTTTCCATAATAATTCACCTGCCATTTCAAACTATAAACGGCTATTTCTTATCCTGCTGACCAATGTTATCCTGTTTGCTCATTGCCGATATTGCATTTCTCATCTGGGTATCGGAAATTATGTTCTGCAGGTTGTAATAGTCCATAACTCCAAGCTTTCCTTCCCGCAATGCAGCCGCCATAGCTTTCGGGACTTCTGCTTCCGCTTCAACTACTTTTGCCCTCATTTCCTGTACCATGGCCTTCATTTCCTGTTCCCTGGCTACAGCCATTGCCCTTCTTTCTTCCGCCTTGGCCTGTGCTATCCGTTTATCGGCTTCAGCCTGATCGGTCTGAAGCTGGGCACCGATATTTCTACCTACATCAATATCGGCTATGTCAATCGAAAGAATTTCAAAAGCCGTACCTGCATCAAGACCTTTTTCAAGAACGGTTCTTGATATCAGGTCAGGGTTTTCAAGAACTTCCTTATGGGATTCTGCCGAACCGACAGTAGTGACAATCCCCTCGCCCACACGGGCAATTATTGTCTGTTCTCCTGCACCGCCCACCAGGCGATCAATATTTGCCCTGACGGTTACCCTGGCTTTTGCTATTAATTCAATTCCATCCTTCGCAATTGAAGATATGTTCGGTGTTTCTATTACTTTAGGATTTACACTCATCTGTACGGCTTCAAGCACGTCCCTGCCCGCAAGATCAATGGCTGCCGCCCGTTCAAAACCCAGGGGTATGTTTGCTCGCTGGGCAGCTATAAGGGCATTGACAACCTTGTCTACATTTCCGCCTGCGAGATAATGGGCCTCCAGCTGATTTATTGAAACATCAAGGCCCGCTTTTCGTGCCTTTATAAGAGGATTAATTATTCTTTGCGGGACTACCCGTCTTAGTCTCATACCGACCAGTGTCAGTATTCCAACACGTACTCCTGCTGCCGCGGCTGAAATCCATAACCCAACCGGGACAAAACTTAAAAACAGTGCAAGGAACACAACAATAGCAATAATAATGCCGAAAAAAGCTAAGATTGTGCCGTTCATATTAAACCCTCCTTACTGTTTAGTCTATGAATAAATAAAATCATAATGTCATAGACTCAAATTTTTCTGACGACTATTCTGCGCCCGGTAACCTGGATGATCTTTACCTTGGAGTTCCTGGGGATGTAATCGCCTTCACTGACAACATCCAGTCTTATTCCGTCAAATTCGGCCGTTCCTGCAGGTCTTAGAACTGTCAGAGTGGTTCCTTCTTTACCAATAAAGTATTCAAGATCCTCAGTTCCTATATAACCGGCTTCTTTATTCAAAGAATCATTCAGGACCAGGGTTTTTGACAGTTTTCCTTTTGCTGCGGAATGTAAAACCACGGTAAGAGCTGCTCCAAGTATAACAAGCAGAATAACAATCATTACCAGGGCTTCAAGCGGTGTTGATGCCGTAAGAATTATTCCCGCAACGAGCAGTACCAGCCCGAGCCCGCCTGCAACACCGAAACCCGGGGTAAACATTTCAATGATCAGAAGGATTAAGCCCAGCAGAAGAATAATTATCTGGTATAACTGTATTCCGTCCAGAAAACTGAAAAGATCCATTCAGACACCCCCTTCTGCAATTGAACCTTCACAGATTTATTATACTTTTTTCTCCGGAGGTTTTAACAGAAACCTGCTGAAGTGTACAAAACCATGACTCAATTGTCAAATTTGGTTAAAAATATGCAGGCAGGAACAGCTTTACCTTACGTGATTTTTGGGGATATAAATCGTGAAAGCCGTCCAGCAGTTGTCAGTTTTGGTTTCTATGGTTCCGTTGTATTTGGACAGAATTCTTTTTACAATTGCCAGTCCCATTCCTTCGCCATCGGCTTTTGTTGTAAAACCGGGTTCGAAAATCCTGTTCTTTATTTCTTCGGCTATGCCATTTCCGTTATCTTTAACTGTTATGAAAAACATTTTCACGTCTTCCCTGAATTCTATCTGCAGGCATCTGTTGTCCGGTTTTTCGCAAAGAGAAGAAACTGCATTATCGATGAGGTTCCCCAGGACTCTGCATAATTCCCAGGACGGAACCGGCATGTTCTCAAGACGGGTTAACACGTTGATTTCTGCATTTATATTGTTTTTATCTGCAGTCATCAGTTTGGCCTGTAAAAGGGCATTTACGGCGGGAATGGAAGTTTTCAGAACACGGCTTACAGACTGGATGTCATTATAGACTTTGTTAATATAATTCCGGGCTTCATCATACTCGTCCATTTCAATTAAGCCATAAACAACCTGAAGGTGATTCAGAAAATCATGTCTCTGCGACCTAAGCAGGTTATTCAGGTTTTCAACTGAGTTTAATGCTTCTCTTATCATATTGTTCTGGAAGTTTACTCTGACTAAATGATAAATATCCCGTATGGAAATGAAACTGTTCAGCAGGGAAATAACCGCAATCAGTATTATAACCGCTTTCCCTGTATTGCTGATACTGCCGAAAACAGGATCGGAAAACACGAAAAGATACAAAAGCAATACAAGCAGTGCTCCGAACTGTACCACACTGGTTACAAGCGTCAGAACTATTGCTTTTTTTATCTTAAAGTGCATCCCGTCCACGAGCAACAACCCCTGCAGTGAAAAGTCATATCAATTATAACACAGTTTATGGCGAGATGCACTGAAACCGCCGGGTACTTGGTATGATTTATGCGCCCTTGGAATTGTCATCGGGAAGGGCGACAGGTTCAAGATTCGGAAAGTCATATTGGTTTATTTCCGTTCTTTTAAGAAAATCCACCGCAGCGTCGAAATTCCGCGACAGGGTAATGCCTTCCCGGTGCATTGCCATTATCAGCTGGTTATTTTCCCAGTCGAGAAAACGGATATAATTTTCCCTTTCCCTTATGTATGGTTTTAGCATATCCTTGTAAACAGGATTGTCAATAATTTCTGAACAAAGAAAAAAATTGCACACATATGACCGAAACCGGGGCGGAAGGGTGCAGCCCAAACCCGGGCGGACAAACGGGCATGTCCTGAAAAATACCGAAGTATCCTTTACATTACCGTCAGTAGGAACAAGACCTTCTTTTAACATTTTCTGATGAAGCAGGTAATCGTAACTTCCCTTAACCAGGATATGGTCATCATAAAGTACGGAATTGGGAAGTTCAATTATGCTTTGCAACAGTTCCATGCCCTGTTCCGAATGGCACATCCGCTGTATTTCCACAGGAAAGAATTTCGGGGAGTAATAGCAGCAGCCCCTGTTTTTTGTTCTGCAAAGACTCATCCCTATCTGGCTTGTACACCGGGAACAGCCGGTATAAGCAAGCCGGGGAACATTTTCATCGAATTCTATATATATGTAGTGCATATGTTTCCTCTATTCCATTTGAAATAAAATGTGTTTTACGGATATTTATGCAAATAAATTCCTTAAAATGGATAATAATAATTTTAAAACAATCAATTTTAAATATCAAAATCCGACAAATTTTTTCAAATAACAATTTATTTAAATTTTTTCTGTAGACTTTTTCTTTCTTTTTCTTGCTCAGCGGGATAAAAAATTGCATTACGGGCTGTAAAAAGTATTGACATTGACGTTACGTAAAGGTTTAGACTGTTTTTGAAAGGAGATCTGAAATGGAGTATACGGTGCAGAAGCCTGCGGAATTGTCAGGTGTTACGGCAAGAACGTTACGGTATTATGATGAAATTGGCATTTTTAAGCCTGCCAGGATAAATTCATCCGGATACCGGGTTTACGGAAGCAGGGAAGTGGACAGGCTGCAACAGATTCTTTTTTACAGGGAACTGGGGATGATCCTGGAAGAAGCCCGGATGCCCTGAACTGTTTTGAATAAGCTCTAACGGTAAATGCAATGCCGTAAAAAACAACAGGGAAATAATGGTGCTAAAGTAACAGAAAAGTGAAAATTTCCATAGAATGACTTGTACAATAAAATATAAAATGCTAAAATGTAGAATGTGCAAAATGAACATAACTGCCCAAAAACAGGCAGAAGAAATTTATATAAAATGCGTATATCGCCCTTTAGGGCCGTAATAGGAGGAACAATGGATAAATCAAGCCTGCTTAGACGAAGTGCAGAGATTCTGGCAGGAGTGATAATTGCAGCTACGGCTGTGGTTTATACTACTGTTGGTATCAGGACTGCCGGGAATACTGCAGTAAAGCCGTTAACCGAAGGTGAACCTGAAAGCCTAAGCATAAGTGACAAAGACGACGCTGTTACCGGGCGCACGGATGATTTTAGAATCGCTTCTTCCGATAATGCTTTATTAAGTATAAATGACAATGAGATGTCCGGTTTGCAGGAAGAAGATGCGCAGCTGGTCAGTTGTGAGACTCCTGAGAGTGATATGCAGCAGGATAAAGAGGGGATGACCGTAGCTTCTGACAACTCTTCGGATGAAGCTGCAACTGCGGAAAAGGAAACAACGTCACCGGCTCCTGTTTATAAATACGTTAATGTAAACCTCCTTAATGTCCGAAAGGGTCCCAGTTCTGAAACTGAAATACTTACAACACTGCCAAAGGCAACAAAAGTGCAGTGTTTTGAAGGTGAAGGCGAATGGGTTAGGATTACTGCTGATAACAATATAGAGGGTTTTGTGTTTGCAGAATACCTTTCTGACACGGCACCACCGGTATACAAATATGTAGTTGTAAATGCGGTTAATTTACGGAAAGGCCCAAGCTCTGATACCGAGTTACTTGGTACGGTTCCGTTCGGCAAAAAGGTTCAGGTTTTTGATAAAAGCAATGATTATCTCAGGGTTTTGACAAACGACGGAATAGAAGGCTATATATACGGTGAATACCTTGCTGATGAAACTGTTCTTGCATCCCGTTCCTCATCGGGAGGGCAGTATTACAATGTAGATCTCGCCAATAAAATAATAGAATATGCAAAGCAGTTTTTAGGAGTAAAATACGTATATGGCGGTTCATCACCAAACGGTTTTGACTGTTCGGGATTTACCCAGTATGTTTTTAAGAAATTCAACATTAAGCTGCCGAGATCTACAAGCGAATATGCAAGTGTCGGAGTTAAGGTTTCCAGGGAAGATCTTAAACCTGGTGATATATTGCTGTTTGATGTAAATAATTCTTACCGCCTTGGACATGTTGGTATATACATTGGCAATGATCAGTTTATCCATGCTTCTTCAACGAAGGGAAAGGTTGTAATAGCAGTTTTGTCAAAATACGGCGAAAACCTTCTGGGTATCAGGAGAGTGATTAAATAATAAAATAAAAGCGAAGTAAAGCTAAAGCTTTGCCACTTCTCCATCCCGTAAAATGTAAGTAGGCCTGAATTCTTTTTTCATTATTTCGAGAAGGCGGTTTTGGATGGTAACCCTTGCTTTGGGATATATGTAGTTCTTAACCACCAATGCTCCGCTTCCCGGGGTTCTCAGGTAATTTGAAATATCAAGGCACCGGGTTTCAAGTTTTTTGATTTCTTCCTGCTTTTCTAATATTTCATTCTGGGCTTTCTTTATTTCGGATTTTTTTGCATGAGGATCCTTGTTCAAAGCTTTCAGTTTGTCTCGGATTTCGAAGAGCTGTATTTTTCGTAGCTGAATCGTATTTAGCAGCTCATCCATTTCATTTTTCATTTCTTCCCTGTTAAAGCCGCGGATATTTATTATTGTCCGCTTTTCCAGGTGGTTACCTATGTCAGCCGCTTCAACACGGATATCGGCATCTATATAACCGCCTACGATTTGTCCCTTTCCCGATTCTACTATGACCTGTTTAGCCCGGACAGTGCTGTTGCGTATATAGAAGCCTGCAAAAACAGAGCCTTCACATATTACTTCCGCGTCTGATATAAATTTTGCGTAAAGGTTTCCCTTGCAAATAATTTTTGCCCTGTTTTTCCCTGCAACCCCTCCGCGAATATAGATGCTGCCTTCCTTGCTTTCAATAAGTTTAACACCGCCTATTCCGTATACACCGCCAATCTCAATGTCTTTTTCGGCTTTTACGACGAAATTGTCTTCCACAGTGCCTTTAATATTGACATAACCTTTAAAATCTATATTCCCGGTATTGAAATCCACATCGCCATTAACTTCCAGGACATCAAAAACTCCGATGCTGTCACCGACGTAATGAACAGCTCCGTCCTTGAGGGCATACAGAACGTCCTTTCCTTCTTCCCTTACCTGTGTAACCGAATCATGATCGTAATGAAGGGGATAAATAATGCCCTCATCGGGTTTTATTTCATTGCCGTGCACATCAATACCGGGAATACCGGGAATGGGATCAATTCTTTCACCCAGCCAGTCGCCGGTTTTTACATGGTGGATCAGGTTAAGCTCATAAAAATTTACTTTGCCGCTCTCAATCAGGAGCGGTTTGGGTTCAGGGATCTGAAACATTTTTATAACTGAATCGGTTCCATGTACAGGAGGTTCACCTTTCGCTATTAATACAGGAGTATTTAAAGGCAAATCCCCGTGCATTACTTCATACATTATGCCGTAATTTACGTTTGCGTTTTTAAGTGCCTGCTGAATGGCATTAAAAAGTTTATCCCGGTCGGTTTTATAATCTTCCGGAAGGAAATGAATGGTTATATAGGCCTCCAGTGCATTATTGCAAATATCGACAGAGATCATGACTGTTAATCCCCCTTATTATAATATACCTAAATACAGGTATTTTCAACCAGATTATATCAGAAACGTAAAAGCATAAAAAACGCACCTGCAGGTGCGTTTTTATTGTAATTGCAGTTTATTTCAAACTGTCTTTATTCAGTTATTTTAATTCTGTCGGTATCCCCGAACCTTATGCTGTCTTTCACAACGGTTCCCTGGATAATTGTACTGTCGGCAGTAAAGAATCCCGGGCTTACCACACGTGCATAGTATACAAGCGGTTCCTTGTTCTGTGCGTCACGCAGAACATGGAATGTTACTTTCTGACCGTCAATATTCCTGAACCACCACCGTGCACTGCCGGGTTTGATACCGGCGCTGTATGGGTTTTCAATGGGTTTTAGCCCGGAAGGAATGAAATCGATTATTTCGTAGTCGCTGTCAATAGCCGAGGGAGCGATATCCCATTCAATTACAACCTTGACTATATCGTTCTGCCTGAATTCGTTGGTTTTTGCCCCGGTCCTGTAGTCATAGTAGGTGCGCTTAACTTTCAGGTTTACATCTTGGTCGGAGCCAGATACCGGCTTCGCCGTAAATACCGACGTTACTGCTATTTCTCCGTTAACTTCGGTAATTTTTACCTCGCCGAGTTTGGCCGAAGGTACTTTGAATATAACTGCGCTGCCGTTTTGTATACTTTCCCTGTAGGTGTTTCCGTCATATTCGTAGGTGAATGAAGCTTCCGAAGGAGCGAGCTTATCCAGCTCTCCTGCTATGAAAAGCAGCTTTTCGAAATTCACCAGTATTTTGTCAGAACGGTTGCTGACGGTATATTGATACAGTCCGTCCTTATGGGATGTATCAAGCCTGGATGCCAGAACTGCCGCAAGGGCTGTTTCCTTAAGCATTGTATCGGTATCGTCCGAGGTTTTTACACGGACATATGGTTTCTTTTCCTCGAACCATGGTGCTATTTCCTTGTCATAGATTTTCCTTGCCGTTGTTTTTTCGCCTATTTCTTCATAAGCCAGGGCAAGGTAAATCTTGTCCTTAACGGTAAGATTGCTGACACCGGCAGCCTCGTTCAGATCAAGCAGTACAGGTTCACCCAGCACGGCAAGGCCGTATAGCGCAGGAGCGTTTACTCTTCCGGGTTCGGCAAAAATAAGCGAATAGAAATACTGTTTGAGTTTTACCGAGGCCGCTGCGTCTCTGATCAGTGCCGACATCAGCGCCGACAATTCTACATCACTTTCAGAGTACGGCAATATTCCGAAACCGCCGTCATCCTTCTGGTACAGGTTTAAGTCAACTTCCGTCTCGTATGGGACCTCCCTGTCAGGAACCAGTTTATCAAGAATAAGATTGGCTTTCATGGCTGCATACTTCTGATCAAGCCTGCTTCCGCCACTGTAGGCCAGTTCGTAGAGTGCAGGAATATATCTGCCCTGTCCTGCGTCGGTAAAGATTAACGTGGTTAAGCCTGTTTCACCGCCGACTATATCCATATTAACCCTTAATATATCGGTTACGGCTTTTTCGGCTTCGTGGTAGGTATCCGCAACGTAAATTGTTCTTCTTATACCGTCGGATAATCCGCTTTCGCTTACTGCCCTGATTTCTATGTCGTAAATGCCGCTGTCAAGCTGCCACAGCGGAATATTCACACGTTCAAAAGCTTTTCCTTCAGCTGTCTGAGTGAACTCCGGCAATTGTTCGCAGGTGACCTGGAACGTGATTTTCTCGCCTTCTTTAAGATCATTGCCGTAAGCCGATATTCCGACATACGGGTAATCACCCTTGAGATAGGTGTTGTTCATGCTGTCGCTGATAAAGAACGGGAGTGTCACTTTCAGCGAAGATTCGCCCGTTCCGCCGTAGAGATCGGCGGAAATTCCTGCCAGTGCTATACGCCATGATGTTACATTATCGGGCAGCCTGAACGTCAGTGTTCCCTTACCGTCCTCATTCAGCACTATGGTCCTGAACAGGGCCGTATCCCTGAAGTCGCTTCTTACCTGGACCTGGCTCATCGCAGATCCCGATTTTTCTTCATCCATTCTTGCTGACCGGTTTGCCATATCAGCAAATTGTGGGGCTTCAGTTCCGTCTGCCTGATTAAAACCGCGTCCTGCTGCAGTGTCTGTCAATACTGAACTCATCCTGTGGGAGGAATCCGAATATATAATTCCGCTGTCAATCCATTGATAAAGGCTTGCAAGGACGTCTGTACCGTAGCCGGATATCTCAAGCAGCGCCTCATCAATAATTGCTGCATTGATATACGCCGAAACGGGATTGCTGTATTCATCCGACGCGGTTATATCAATGTTAACCGTCTCACCGGGGCGATAGCTTTCCTTGTCTGTTTTCATTTCAATGTTTATTTTCTTTTCATCGGTGTCATATACGAGATTGACCGAGCCGGCATCTATATATGCACTGCCGTTGAAATACACGGCGGTAACATAGGAGTTCGGAATTTTATCCTCCGAGAATACGGTTCTGTATTCCGGCCCGTTCTGAACATGGTATCCGGTAATACCGCTTCTGGCTTCAATGAACAGGACCGAGTCCGCAGGTACTGTTTCATCGTGGTTTTTAAGGGTAATTACCGCTTCTTCGCCTTTGCGGTATTTATCCTTGTCTGTTTCCAGGTGATACCAGTCATATTCTTTTTCAGGATACATATAACTGTGGGTTGAAAGGTATACTTCCCTGCTCATGGTTCTTCCCCTGTTGTCCTGCCAGGTCAGTTCCACGGTGTAATATCCTTCATTGGGGTATTTCAGGCTGAACACCTTTGAGGCATAACCGTTTTTATTGGTCGAGAACGAAAAACTTTCAACGGCTTCTTTGCGTTCTTCATAGCGGTAGCGTTTTCTTACAACCTTGTTTATATAATCGTATTCTTCACCGTCTTCAATCTTTTCATAGGTGTGATATATAACCTTTCCTGAAATTCTCCTGTTCGGAACGGGAGCCCCGGTGTAATCATTTATGAATTCGTCTGTACTGTTGTTTATTTTGTCAAGATTGATTTCGCTGAGTCTGGCTTCAAGGAGGATTTTTCCGTCCTTCAGTGCTTTCGAGGAAAAAGAAGCGGTAATGTCATTAATAAACACACGGACGAATGAATCACCGCTAATCATTCCGCTTTCAGGAAGGGATGCGGTTGCATTCATGTAAACCCATCTTTCGCCCTGTACCGTATTATTGTCGGTTTCTGCAGTGAACGGGATGATAATTTTTCCGTCTGCTTCCGTTCTGACGGTACCGGTTTTTTCTTCAAAAGGATAGCCTCCCAAGCTGTATGATATATCAAGGAACGGCATCGGAGTCCCGTCAAAGAAAGCGGGAATTATTGTGAAATTAACCGTATCATCAAGGAATATTGCCTTTTTATCTTTTTCAACGGTCATTTTATACGCCGGTTTTACATAGTTCTGTACCTGGATATAATGACTGTTCAGTATATCGTCACCATATTTTACTGTAATCTGATAGTTTCCCGGTGAAAGTCCGGGAAGCCTGAAACTGCTTTCAAAAAAGCCGTTATCTACCGGTACTTTTACAGAAACAAGGGGTTTTTGAATAAGCGGCAGGAAATAGCTCAGCATTTTTGCTCCGGGAAGAGGCCTGAACCTGCCTTCGGAAATTTCAACGGTAACTTCTGAAGGAGAAGTATTGTCGTTGCGGTTTTTCAGGAATCCCCAGAATTGTACCAAATCATCGGGCTTATACAGGTTCCTGTCAGTCCTGAAGTACCTCCAGTAGTTTTCGGGGGCATAATAAATTGAGTCATAGGTTCTGTACCTTGTATTGATCAATACAAGCTCATCGCTGCCTTTTCTTACTGTATAGATTTTCAGCCTGTAAATACCCGAATCATCAGGCTCGTCAAAAACAGTGTCAAATGAGGCAAGACCCGATGAATCGGTAGTATATGTCCTGTTTTCGCCGCGAATTTTAATTTCAGCGGATTCAATGGGTTTACCCGTACTTAAGTCATTGACCCAGAAAACGGTCTTGGTATCGCTTTCGGTATAGTAAGCCGAAATGTCTGTTGACTGGACAAGAGCCTGTGCTATAAGACCGTTATAATTGCTTTCGACCAGGTAGAATCCTTTCGGAAGGGATTCGGGAACCGACAGGTAACGTTCCTGCCATGCAGTCAGATCGAATGTCTGATCAAAAGAAGAGACTTCAGTAAGGTTGTCAGTAAGGATTAACCGCTCTTCCTGGGAGGAATAAGCCCAGTACGGTCTTTCAAACAAAGTTTTTGCAGCGTCGATGAATTCCTCCGCATCGTTAAACCTGTAAATAACGGTTTTGACAACCGCTTTTTCAGTATTGTGGTCGGGACTGTATATAATTATAGGGATTAGTGGTGCATCCTTTGAGGAAAATTCCAGGAATGAATACCCGAAGAAAAGGCTCCCCTTGTATTCTTTTTCATCGGTCTTCTCAGGTTCGGTTTCAAAAGAGAAAACATAATCCTTGTCAAGTTTCTGCTCGGTACCTTTCAAGGGCAGACCCTTTTTAATTGTCACGGTATATATCGTGCCAGGCAGGAGTTTCTTCGGGATGAATACTGCCGCATATCCGCTGGTTTCAAAACGTCCCTCGGTTTTTGGAGATATTTCAAAATATTTTTCTATGTCTCCGAAGTTCTTGTGGCTGAAATAAATTTCTATCCCGCTGTTTACGGGCACGTAGGCTGACTGGTTGGCGGGCAGCGTGCCTAATACCGTAAAATCCCGCTGAGTCTGGAAAGTCCAGGTTATCGTTTCTTTTTCAGGTGTGGTTATCATAAAAGTGTAGAGACTGCTCTGCTGCAGTTCTTCTTCAGGACTGACTATGAATTCCCTGTCTGCTTTTTTTGATATTTTCAGCGGTATATCACCCAAAAGCCTCAGCATTTGGGTTATTTGCTCCTCGCTGTAGTTTTCGCCGGTTTTTAAAACAAAACTAGTATTTGTTGAAATACCGGTACTGTCGTATTCAACCGGCACAAGTAAAAACCCGTTTCTGTATTCTTCCGCGAAGACCGTCTTAGGAGCTCCGGTAATCCAGAATAATGCTGTTATAAGGGTGAAGGCTAGGACCAATGAGATTATTCTTTTCATAACTTACCTCCTCGCAAATTGATAATATGTACCGTAAGCAGAATAGCATATTATTTATACGATATCGGCTTAATAAACCGTTTCCGTTAAATAAGACTGGAGTTTGACATTAACGGTTCCCAAAGATACCCTGAATTACACGGTTTTTCACTAATAAATTTATTGTTAATTTGTTAACAAAAAATGTTTGTAAAGTATAGACAGCAGTAACACTGAGTGATAAAATATTATTTAAATTTATTCTCTCTTTGGCATGCAGAAAGGCTGAGTAGCATCTTCAATGTATTACTCATGACTGATTTTTACCGCAGAAAACATACATCAGGCAATGCATATACATGTTTAGCTCAGCTGATTCAGAAAAATATAGGAGGATGAATGAAAAATGGACAGGGTTTATAATTTTTCAGCAGGGCCCTCAGCATTACCTGTAGAGGTTTTGGAAAGAGCAAGAGATGAAATGCTTAACTGGCATGGTTCGGGTATGTCAGTTATGGAAATGAGCCATCGCTCCAAGTGGTTCGAAGAAATCATCAAGAAAGCCGAGGCAGATTTAAGGGAGCTTATGAATATTCCTTCAAATTATAAGGTTCTTTTCCTTCAGGGCGGAGCCTGGACTCAGTTTGCAATGGTTCCTTTGAATCTGATGAAAAAAGGAAAGGCTGATTTTGTTAATACCGGTTACTGGTCCAAAAAGGCGATCGGCGAAGCCAGGAAATACGGAAAGGTAAATATTGTGGCTTCATCTGAAGACGAGAATTTCTCCTACATCCCTGAACTGAATCCTGATACTTTCAGCAAGGATGCGGATTATTTTTATATTACCACGAACAATACGATATATGGAACAAGGTATACAAAGCTTCCTGAAACAGGTAATGTTCCTCTTGTTGCGGATATGTCCTCGAATATTCTTTCAGAAGTTTATGACGTTACGAAGTTCGGCCTGATATTTGCAGGAGCACAGAAGAATATGGGGCCCGCAGGTGTTGTCGTCGTTATAATCAGGGAAGATTTGATAAGCGATGTTCAGCCCGAAGTTCCCACTATGCTGCAATATAAGGTTCATGTTGAAAACGGTTCGATGTTTAATACACCTCCATGTTACAGCATATATATCTGTGGTTTGGTTTTTGAGTGGTTAAAGAAGCTTGGCGGAGTACCGGCAATGCAGAAGATAAATGAAGAAAAGGCAAAAATCCTGTATGATTTTATTGACAATTCAAAACTCTTCAAGGGTACTGTCAGAAAAGAGGATCGTTCCCTGATGAATGTCACGTTTGTAACGGGAGATAAGGATTTAGACACCAAGTTCATAAAAGAAGCAGAAGCAAATGGCCTTGTTAATCTTAAGGGTCACAGGAGCGTAGGCGGAATGAGAGCAAGCATCTACAACGCTATGCCTATAGAGGGAGTAAAGAAGCTTGTTGAGTTTATGAAGGATTTTGAAGCAAAAAACAAAATCTGAAACATTAATAAACGCCAAAGATATTGAAGTCGGCAGGCAGAATGTGCCTGCCGTATTTTATATCCAGCCGTTCCAGAAGGACCATGTGATGGAACGTTCTTTTGTCAGTTCTGCCCAGGATGCTGTGTCCGGACAGCCGCTTCATCAGCAGGAAACCGCTTTCTTCCGGATACAGTACGGTAAACATCAATACGTTGCTATTTTTTTGTGTTTCGGTTATGATAAAAAATAAAACTTAAAAAGTAAAAGCAGTGATGTGAAAATGAAAGTTCAGCTTGATGACAGAATTCTTCTGAGTGTGGAAAAACCCGCCCGCTATACAGGCGGTGAATGGAATATGGTGGTGAAAAACCCGGAAGAGGTTGATGTCAGGTTTGCGTTTTGTTTTCCTGACGTTTATGAAGTGGGTATGTCACATCTGGGCATGAAAATACTGTATCATGTCCTTAATAAAAGGAGTGATACCTACTGTGAAAGGGTTTTTGCACCATGGGCAGACATGGAAAAAATCATGCGTGAGAAAGGTATACCTTTATTTGCGCTTGAATCAAAGGACCCGGTTACCGAGTTTGATATCGTGGGTTTTACGCTCCAGTATGAAATGAGCTATACAAATGTACTGAATATGCTTGATCTCGCAGGCATACCGCTTTTATCGGCCGAAAGGGGCGAAAACGATCCGTTTGTAATCGCAGGCGGCCCATGTGCCTGCAACCCTGAGCCACTCGCTGATTTTATTGATTTTTTCGTGATTGGTGAAGGCGAGGAAGTTATTCTTGAAATTATTGACGCGTATAAGGAATGGAAAAAGAGCGGGGATAAAAGAAATGGATTCCTGAGAATGGCCGCAAGGATCCCTGGAGTTTATGTTCCGGCTTTTTACAGGGTTTCGTACAACGAAGACAGTACAATATCCGAAATCAGGCCGATATATCCCGATATACCCGAAAAAGTGACAAAAAGAATTATTAAAGACATGGATGCCGTGGAATTCCCTGAAGATATTGTTGTACCGTTCATTGGCACCGTTCACGACAGAATAATGCTGGAAGTGTTCAGGGGATGCATACGCGGCTGCAGGTTCTGCCAGGCAGGCTTTATTTACCGCCCGGTAAGGGAAAAGACTCCGGAGGTATTGTTAAGGCAGGCAAAAGGCGCAATCGAAAAAACAGGATATGAAGAAATATCCCTTGTTTCGCTTAGCACCAGCGATTATTCATGCCTTATGGATTTTACTGCGGAATTGCTGAAACTGACCGAGGAGAGGAAAATAAACCTTTCTCTGCCTTCGCTGCGTATCGACAATTTTTCAATTGAGCTGATGGAAAAGGCCCAAAAGGTACGCAAAAGCGGTCTTACTTTTGCGCCTGAGGCAGGAACACAAAGGCTCAGGGATGTAATAAACAAGGGAATTACCGAGGAAGACATTGTAAATTCGGTGAGAATTGCGTTTGAAGGCGGATGGAACAGCGTTAAGCTTTATTTCATGGTCGGACTTCCGACAGAAACCGACGAAGATATAGAAGGCATAGCCAACCTGGCCCGGAAAATTGTGGATGTGTATTATGAAATTCCAAAGGAGAAACGGGCTAAAGGCCTGAATGTCACGGTAAGTACTTCCTGTTTTGTGCCAAAACCCTTTACTCCGTTTCAGTGGTTCGGGCAGGATACCGTTGAACAGTTCCACAATAAGCAGATGCTGCTGAAAGAAAAACTCAGCAGGGCTTCCAGGGCGATAACATATAACTGGCACGATGCAAGGATCAGTTTTCTTGAAGCCGTTTTTGCCCGGGGCGACAGAAGGACAGGCAGGGTTCTGTTGCGTGCATGGAGGAACGGATGTCGTTTTGATGCGTGGAACGAATTTTTCAGGTATGAAACATGGATAAAAGCTTTTGAAGAAGAAGGAATTGACCCTGCATTTTATGCGAACAGGACAAGGGATTTCAGCGAGATTTTGCCGTGGAGCCATATAGATATGGGAATATCACAGAAATTCCTGCAGCGTGAATGTGAAAAGGCGTACAAGGGAATTGTTACGCCAAACTGCAGAATGCAGTGTACGGGATGCGGAATAAATGCCTTCGGTACAGGAATCTGCAGCACCGTTTCATCCAAAGGTGGGAAATCATGAAAATCAGGTTTAAGTTTGAACGCGGTGATGAACTGAAATATATTGCACACCTGGATATTATGCGCCTGTTCGAAAGGGCATTCAAGCGGGCGGAAATACCGGTGGCCCATTCCCAGGGATTTAATCCAAGGCCGCATATCGTCTTCGCCCTGCCAATGGCCCTTGGCCTTTCAAGCGAGGGCGAGTTTGCCGATGCAGAGCTTGAGGAAAGCTATGAACCCGATATTTTTATGGAAAGGCTTAATGCCGTCCTGCCTGCCGGAATTAAGGTTACAGGTGCATGGGAAGCAAAAAACGGGAAAAACATAATGGCAATTGTTGAAGCAGCCCGTTACAGGATTGATTTCAGGCCGTTTCCTGGGTTTGACATTGAGAATGCAATATCGGATGTCCTGAACAGAGAACACATAATTGTAATGAAAAAAACCAAAAGCGGAGAAAAGGAGTTTGATATAAGACCGTTTATATATGAGCTTTCCTGTGAAGTAACCGGGAATACGGGTCATTTCAATGTGCTGCTCGGGGCCGGTCAGGACAATAATGTCCGTCCGGAGTTATTCATTGCAGGCGTAGGTGTATGCATAAACAGTGAAATTGAAATAATTCGGATGCACAGGATAATGTTATATGGCCGCGCTGATAATAAATGGCTACCATTGTCCGATAAAAAATTTTTATAATTACCGTTCCGGTGAAGGAGCAATATGTTAAAAGAGATACTGATTGACACCAAAGCTGAAATTATGAGAGTTGCGGTTCTTGAAGACGGTGAGCTTGCCGAATTGCATGTAGAATATTCCAATAAAGCAAGTCTTGCAGGAAACATATACCGTGGCAAGGTTGAAAGCGTTTTTCCCGGAATGCAATGCGCTTTTGTCAATATCGGTACCGAAAAGAATGCCTATTTGAGTACTGATGATACTGTAACTGCACAAAAACAGCCTGATAAAAAATCCCGTCCGATGAAAATAGAGGGCATATTGAAACCCGGGCAGGAGATAACCGTGCAGGTCGTAAAAGAAGAAGCGGGGACAAAAGGCCCGAGAGTAACAATGAATATAGCGCTGCCCGGAAGTTTCACCGTTCTTTATCCTTTTTCGGAAGGCTATGGGGTTTCCAGAAAAATAGAAAACCGCGCAGAAAGAGAAAGGCTTAAAAACATAGCCAGGAAATTGTGCCCGGAAGGAATGGGAATAGTTTTAAGAACTGCAGCAGAGGGTGCGGATATTTCATTAATAGGAAAGGATATCAGGGAACTCATGGAAACATGGGAACGGATAAAGAAAAGGGAAGAAAAGGGTCCGGTACCAAGGTGTTTATACGAGGAACCCGGCCTGATCCGGAAGATTGCCTTGTCAGCGGTGAACCCGGATGTTAAGCGTATTGTTCTTAATGACTATAATGAGTTTGAGGGCCTGCTCGGATTCCTGGATGAACGTGCACCGGAGATTAAAGCAAAGGTACAGTTTTTTTACAAGGAATACGATCTTTTCGAGTTTTACAACGTAGAAAGTGCTATAAAGGAAGCATTGTCCCGGAAAGTGTGGCTGAAAAGCGGTGGTTACCTGGTTTTTGATCACACGGAAGCCATGACCGTTATTGATGTAAATACCGGGAAATTCACAGGCAAGGTAAACCAGGAAGAAACCGTTTTCAGGACGAACTGTGAGGCAGCGAAGGTTATTGCAAGACAGGTGCGGCTGCGTGATATCGGCGGTATTATTCTTATAGACTTTATTGATATGAAAGACGCTGACCACAAGGAAAAAGTACTGTCGGTTCTTAAAGAGGAGTGTAAAAAAGACAAAACCCGGGTGGTTGTCGCCGGAATGACAAATCTTGGCCTTGTTGAAATGACAAGAAAAAAAGTCCGCGGTTCCCTCCGTGACCTGCTTACCAGCCCATGTCCCAGGTGCGGCGGAAGCGGCAGGATAGTAAATAATACCGGGGATAATTAGGAAGACTGTACAGCAAACATAACCTAAACACAGCCTTTAAGCATTGCCTGAAGGCTGTGTTTTTTTTATAAAAATTTTTTCAAAAAGGTATTGACATTGATAATAGTTTTTATATAATAATAGTAACGATTATTACTTAATAGGGGTTATTAATATGAACAGAAGATACAGCGCTCAAAAAATGATGATTGAAAATGCTCTTATGAAACTGAATCATCCGACTGCTGCGGAAATATATGAGGATATCAGAAAAGAATATCCGAGTATCAGCCTGGGGACCGTTTACAGGAACCTCGGGTTAATGGCAGACAGCGGTGAAATATTAAGAATCCCTATGGGTAATTCTCCCGACAGGTTTGATATCAATACCCATGAACATCTCCATGTTATCTGTACCGGATGCGGAACTGTTTTCGATTCTGACGGAAGTGAAATTGAGGAAATCTTCTCGGAAATTGATCATTTCATCGAAAAATCAACAGGCGTAAAGGTAGAGAACAGGGTGATGTTTTTCAAGGGTATCTGCAGTGCCTGCAGATCTGGCTCATGATGGGCGGATTACCGGCAGAGGCCGGAAAAAATAAAAAAATACATTTCATAATATAAGGAGGGTTTAATATGTCACTTATTGGCAAGGAAGTTTCCGATTTTACAGTAAAAGCGTTTGTTAACGGAGAATTCAAGGATATCAGCAAGGCGGACATACTGGGCAAATGGTCAGTATTTGTATTCTATCCCGCTGATTTTACTTTCATATGCCCCACCGAGCTGGGTGATTTGGCAGATCATTATGAGGAATTCAAAAAATTAGGCGTGGAAGTTTATTCAGTATCGACAGACAGCCATTTTGTTCACAAGGCATGGCATGATGCTTCTGAAACTATAAAGAAGATTAAGTATCCGATGCTGGCCGATCCTACAGGAAAACTCTGCAGAGATTTTGATGTATATATTGAAGAAGAGGGAATGGCTCTGAGAGGAACCTTTATAGTAAATCCTGCCGGCAAGATTGTGGCTTATGAAGTTCATGACAACAGCATAGGCAGAGACAGTTCCGAACTGCTCAGAAAAGTTCAGGCCGCTCAGTTTGTAGCAGAGCACGGAGATCAGGTTTGTCCCGCTAAGTGGCGCCCCGGAGCCGAAACTCTGAAACCCAGCCTTGACCTGGTGGGGAAGATCTGAAGATATGAAAAACCTTTACGATCTTATTATAATAGGTTCAGGGAGTGCAGGTCTGGCAGCCGGCATTTATGCCGGTCGTGCCAGGCTTAATACATTGATTATAGAGCGAGACAAACCGGGCGGACAAATCAGGATTACTTCAGAAGTGGAGAATTATCCCGGAATTCTGAATATTTCGGGGGAAGAACTCGGCATTAACATGAGAAAACAGGCTGAAAAATTCGGAGTAACATTTAAGCATGGAATTGTGGAATCGGTTGATTTTTTCGGAGATATAAAGAAAGTCCGGACCGTAGACGGAGAGTATGAAGCTTTGGCGGTAATTGTCGCAACCGGAACCGTGCCCAGGAGAATAGGCTTTAAAGGCGAAGATGAATTCCGCGGACGGGGAATAGGATACTGTGCCACATGCGACGGTGAATTTTTCACGGGTATGGATGTTTTTGTCATCGGTGCCGGTTTTGCAGCTGCCGAAGAGTCAATTTTCCTTACCAGGTATGCGAGAAAGGTCACGATTATAGCCAGGGAACCCGAATTTACATGTTCAAAAATGATTGCGGAAAGGGTACTTGCTCATCCGAAAATAGAAGTCAAATTCAACACTGAAATACTTGAAGCCGGAGGCGACAAGGTGCTTCGCTATGCCCGGTTCATAAACAACAAAACGGGAGAAACATGGACATATGAAGCTAAGCCGGGCGAATCGTTCGGTATTTTCGTATTTGCGGGTTATATACCTCAGACTTCGGAATATGCCAAGCACTTAAGGCTTGATGCAAACGGTTATATCATGACCGATGAGAACATGAGGACAAATATAGACGGGGTATATGCAGCCGGAGATGTCAGGGCAAAAGAGCTGAGACAGCTGGTTACGGCTGTCGCTGACGGAGCCATAGCCGCTACCAATGCGGAAAAACACATTGCAATGAAAAAAGAACGTCTCGGTATTAAAACCGAAGAAACCCCAAACACCGTACAACCGGGTAAATTATTCTTTGACGAGGATTTGCGCGGGCAATTGGCCCCGATATTCGAACGTTTCGAAAACAAGGTAAAAATTCTGGCAGTGCTGGACGAGCAGCCGCTCAGCGATGAGATTAAGTCTTTCCTGGAAGAGTTCGTATCTCTTACCAATAAAGTGGAACTGGAAGTATTAAAGAAAGGGCAGGATGAAGAAAGGGAAAAGCAAATAAATGCCACTGTTTTTCCTACTTTTGCAGTACTGCGAAATGACGGCAGTTATACAGGTATACAGTTCCATGGTGTTCCAGGAGGACATGAAATAAATTCATTTATACTGGCACTGTATAATGTTGCCGGACCTGGACAGTCAATTTCGGAGAATACCCTGTCACGCATCAGCAGGATAAACAGTAAGGTAAACCTGAAAATAGGAGTATCACTGTCGTGCACTTTCTGTCCCGATGTAGTAACCGCATGCCAGCTTATGGCGTCCAGGAATCCGAATATCGAGGCTGAAATGATTGATGTGGCCCGTTTCCCGGATTTTAAAAACAAGTACTCAATAATGAGCGTACCTGCACTGATAATAAACGACAAAGACATAGTTTTCGGCAAAAAGTTGGCCGATGAAATCCTTGACATTATTGAAAAAATATGAATTATTATTCCAGGGACGGTTCTTCATATAGTTTTCCGGCTGTTGAAAGAACCGTCTCTTTTATATTTAGGCAGTCATCCGGGAATTATAAGTGTGTATCGTATGAAGGAAAACAGCTTGCCGATAGCATTTGAACATACTTTATCCGATATTGTCGGTGTGCAGCCCGGAAACAATACTGAAGGTTCTGTTTTCCATTTTTTTAGTACTGAAAACGGAAGTGCTGATATGGATATATTTGATAAGATCAAACAGGAAATAATGGCTGATCCAATGAATGAATTCTATACAAAAAAAGGGATTTCCCCCTTATTCAAAGCATCTGAAAATGCCCGTATTGTGATAGTTGGACAAGCGCCGGGACGGAAAGCCGAAAAAACACGATTATACTGGAATGACTTAAGCGGTGACCGCCTGAGGGAATGGATGGGAATATCACGCGATGAATTTTATGAAACTGACCGCATTGCCCATTTGCCTATGGATTTCTATTATCCCGGTAAAGCTGATCATGGGGATTTGCCGCCCAGAAAGGGATTCGCAGAAAAATGGCATCCGCTGTTACTGAAAAGAATGCCGAATATAGAAACCATAATTCTCGTCGGAACTCATGCCCAAAAATATTATCTTGGTGATAAAAGGGAAAAAAATTTGACCGAAACAGTAAGAAATTTCAGAAAATACCTGCCACTGTTTTTTCCGTTGGTTCACCCTTCACCGCTGAATATTGGATGGTTTAAACGGAATCCATGGTTTGAAAATGAAGTTCTGCCGGTACTAAAAGAAACAGTAAAGCGAGCAAGAACTTAAAAGCCTGATAAGTTGACACACAGCATAGTGCTGTGTTAAAATAAGACGGTTACCGCACATCGAAAGGGTTTCAAATGCGTTATACGCTCCCTTTCATGGCGAGTCGGGACGGAGGAGGTGCTTATTGTGTACGCAATAATTGAAACCGGTGGAAAGCAGTACAAGGTCCAGGAAGGAGACGTTCTCTTTTTGGAAAAGCTTTCATCCGGAGAAGGCGAAACCGTCGTGTTTGACAAGGTTCTTGCCGTGTCTGAAGGCGACAATTTAAAGGTTGGCACACCGGTAGTTGAAGGAGCTTCAGTTACCGCGAAGGTGCTTGGCCATGGTAAGGCTAAGAAGATTATCGTCTTCAAGTATAAACCCAAGAAGAATTACAGAAGAAAACAGGGACACAGGCAGCCTTACACGAAAGTACAGATTGAAAAGATAAATGCGTAATGATTAAAGCGGTTATTTATCATGATGCCAATGGTATAATTAAAGGATTCAGGGTTAAAGGACATGCCGGGTACAGTACCGCCGGGGAGGACATAGTATGTTCAGCGGTGTCGGCCATAGTTTTCACCGCGCTGGGCGGTCTTGATGAACTGGCAGGTTTCAGAAATTTCACGGAACATGACGGTTTTTTGGAATGCCATGTTCCTGATAATCTTGAAGAAACGCAGAAACATATAGCCGATATAATTCTGAAAACCATGGCAATAGGTTTGAGACAGATTGAAGCTGATTACGGAAAGTATATCCGGATTAAGTATGAGGAGGTGTAAACCAATGGTAAGAGTAAATCTGCAGTTGTTTGCACAGAAAAAGGGAGTGGGCAGCACCAAGAACGGCCGTGACAGTGAATCCAAACGACTTGGTGTGAAGAGAGCAGACGGTCAGTTTGTAAAGGCCGGAAACATCCTGGTAAGACAGAGAGGAACGAAGATTCATCCCGGAAATAATGTAGGCAGGGGCTCTGACGATACACTGTATGCTTTGATAGACGGAGTCGTTAAATTTGAGCGCTTGGGCAAGGACAGGAAAAAGGTTAGTGTTTACGCACAGTAAATAGATGAAAGATTGACGAGGGCGAGAAAAATCGTCCTCTTTTTGTCTGTGCAATTTTTTGTTGCCGGATGCGAATGATTATTTGTTTATTTGCCCGCGTTTTGGTATAAAATTTACAGTAAGCAATAAAAAATTTGTTTTATGGAGGCAGCATGTTTATTGATTTTGCTGAGATATACGTAAAAGCAGGAGACGGAGGAAACGGGGCCGTTTCATTCCGCCGGGAAAAATATGTCCCGGCAGGAGGACCTGACGGCGGTGACGGCGGAGATGGCGGCAACGTGATATTAAAAGCAGACAAACACCTTCGTTCTCTCGCCGATTTCCGTTACCGCAAGCATTACAAAGCGGAGAGAGGCCAGAACGGGGGCAGCCAGAAATGTACCGGGAGGAAAGGCGAAGACCTGGTAATTAAAGTCCCGTGCGGTACTATTGTAAAGGACAAAGAGACAGGCATTATCATTGCCGATCTTGTTGAAGACGGACAGACAGCGGTTGTTGCAAAAGGTGGTATCGGAGGCAAGGGGAATGTGCATTTTGCTACACCCACAAGGCAGGCGCCTAATTTTGCGAAGAACGGTACTCCCGGTGAAGAAAAATGGATTATCCTTGAGCTGAAGCTTTTGGCTGATGTTGGGCTGATTGGTTATCCGAACGTGGGGAAATCCACTCTTCTGTCGCAGGTATCGTCTGCAAGACCGAAAATTGCAAACTATCCGTTTACAACTCTGACTCCCAACCTGGGCGTTGTATCAATGGGGATCGGAGAAAGTTTCGTAATGGCCGATATTCCTGGTCTTATTGAAGGCGCACACGAAGGAGTCGGCCTGGGGCATGACTTCCTGAAACACGTGGAAAGAACACGGATGCTTATACATGTTGTTGACGTTGCCGCACTGGAAGGGCGTGATCCCGTTGAAGATTTTCACGTGATTAACAGGGAATTAAAGGAATATAATGAGGCACTGGCCCAAAGACCACAGGTTGTAGCCGCCAACAAGATTGATGTGGCGGATGAAAAAAAGGTTAAAGGGTTTACTGAAACGATGGAAAACCTGGGATATACAGTTTTTCCGATAAGTGCAGCTACAGGCCGGGGTGTCAGGGAACTTATCAATTATGTATATGAAATGCTGAAAACCCTTCCCGAACCGGAAGTTTTTGTGCCTGAAGTACCGGAAGTCGTATACCGTGCTGATATAGAAGAAGACTTTACGATTGAACTGGAAAACGGTATTTTTGTTGTTGACGGACCGTGGATCAGGAACCTGCTCAGAGGAATTAATTTTGACGACAGGGAATCATTGCAGTATTTCCAGCGTGCCCTGAAGAGGAAAGGTGTTATTCAGGCTCTGGAGGAAAAGGGTATCAAGGAAGGAGATACTGTACGGATTGGAGACGGTATGGAATTTGATTATGTTCCGTAACCGAGTGCAATATCGGGATAAAAAGGTTAAAATATATACCGGGAGCTGATAAAAATTGCTGACAGGAAAGCAGAGGAGTTATCTGAGAAGCCTTGCAAACGATATTCCGGCAATTTTCCAGGTAGGAAAAGGCGGGATATCGGACAATGTGATAAAACAGTTTGATGAAGCCCTTGAAGCAAGGGAACTTGTGAAGGCAACGGTGCTGAAGAACTCGGAATTAACCGCAAGGGAAGCGTGTGAAGAACTTGCTGCCGTCCTTGGAGCTGAAATTGTCCAGGTTATTGGAAACCGTTTTGTCCTTTACCGGGAATCAAGAGAAAATAAAGTAATTCAGCTGCCCTGACGGCAGCTTTTACTTTACATACTATTTGATTATTATTAATTCCTGGAAGAATATATTGTCGTTTACCGTAGTTTTTAATTGTGCATGGGGGTAAAAAGAGAGAATTTTCTTCAGATAATATAACCCAAATCCCCTGTTATCACCCTTTGTTGAATAACCGCGTTCGCATATCCGGGAAAGGTCGGGTAACCGGCAGTATGTGTTTCCAATCAGTATTGAAGTATGGGAACTGTCAGAATCCATTCCGAGATGCAGTTCATTGCCGGACGAATTTTCACAGGCTTCAATTGCGTTGTCAAACAGGATACCTATTATTTTGACCAAATCGGCCGGATCAATATTGTTAATCTCGATTCTGCTGAAAATATTGATAAACAGTTTTATGTTTTTCATCGCCGCCTGGTTCAGTTTGGAAAATATAATGCCTTTCAGTGCCGGATTCTGTACGTGTTTCAAGGATGGCAGAAAGTTACTGTTAAGGCTTTTGCAGTAATCCTTCAGTACATGGTTACTAAGATAATCACGCAGTTCGTCAAAACGTTTTTCACACAAATATCCGTTAATTGAAAGAAGAATGTTCGAGTAGTTATGTTTTAGTCCGGTTAAATCATCGCATACATTTTCAAGCCGTCTGGTATATTTGACGAGCCGGGCAAGATCCCTGCTTTTTTGCTCATAGCGGGTCTTCGCGTTCAGAGTATGAATATAAACCAGAAGCATGAAAATCAATGCTTTGTAGCAGAAATTTGCAAGGTATGTTACTAAAAGATAATCATTAATCAATACCGTCATATAAAAATTCAGCAAAATGCTCATAAATAGGAAAAGCAAAAAGTAAAAGCCGATGTTATTTTCAAACTTGCTGTAAGGCAGCCGTTTCTTAACCGTTAAAACAGCAGCAGTCACAAGAACGGCGATTAATAGAGTTGCCAGATTTTTAACCAGGCAATGCAAAAACATTTCCGGTTTTATACCTGTAACGTACGCCGTAATTTCCCCGGACAGTATTATAATATCTCCTGCAGCTGACAGGGCAAAAGCCTCGGGAATGCTTAGCCTGTTAATATAAAATGCGCATAGTGGAGGTATAAACATTATTAACGGATAATATACACAGGATTCCCGACTAATAACATGACCCGAAAGGAAAATGACGAACAGTGCAGCGAAAAACTCAAAGCGCGTTTTCCCGGAAGGTTTTATATTCCTGGTGCTAAGATACTCAACAATAATCATGTGTACAAAGGAACAGGTAAGAACCGTAAAAAGCATGTTAATTACCGACATGGGACAATAACTCCTTCCATTTTGTCCTTGACACGTCACAGATCTTACCATCCTCCATGATAACGGAATAACTTTGCCTGTTTCTGTAGAATCTCTTTATAAACCTGGTATTTATTATAAATGAGCGATGACACTGGAAAAAACGACTGTCAAGGTTTTTTATGAGTTCCTTCATTGTATGCCTGAAGGAAATACATGTATTATCGGACAATACGCAGTAAATCAGTCGGCATCCCGGCCTTGTTTCAAAATACAGAATATCGCTTAAATTGACGGTGTGAATACCGTTAATGCTTTTTATGGTTATCTGGTTTTTAAGAGTTAATCCGTTTATCCTTGAAGATTCGGTCACTATTGTATCAAGGCATTCCCGGATCCGCTTTTCAAGGTCTTCTTCCTGTTTAAAAATACAGTCCAGTGCTTTTAATTTATAATTAAAGACTTTGAGACTTAATTCAGGATGGGATGTTATAATAATAAAATAAGCCATAACGTCAATTTTCCGGATTTGCTTTGCGAGAGTGAGGCCTGTTGAATTTTTTTCGTTCAGTACTATATCGATAAAGAACACATTAACGTGACCGATGTTTGATTTGGCGAATTCCACAATTTCTTCAAAGCTGTTGTTGTATAATTTTATACTGTAATCCAGGTTTTTTTCTGAGGCGTATTCGGTTATTATATTTTTCAGAATCAGTGCGGTGCTGAAGTTGTCCTCGCATATTACAAAATTGAACATTTTTAATCATCCTTTTATGAAATTATTGTTCATAAAAGTACATGATTAAAAATATTAATGAATGGTTGATAAATTTATAAAAATTTGTAATTAATTAGATTTTAATACAAAAAAACTAAAATTTCAACTATAAATTGGACATAAATAATAAATGTGGTAATAATAAGTCTTGTTTACATCAGATTAGTTGACCGCTACAGTTATTGCATGTTTTTTGAAAGGTGGTTTTGGAAGATGAAAAGTGGCAGACAAGGGAGAAAAGGTACAAGTATTCTGGCTTTGCTTGTTCTGACGGCAATATTGGTTTGTGTCGGCTACTTACTGAGCAGTGTTGATCTTTTCAATAATTCCGAAAGCTCGGATAATACTTTGCCGGGCCCGGACGAGGAACCTACGCGGACACCGGAATTAACCCAAACTCCGACCCCCGAACCAACAGATACACCGACGCCTTCGCCTACGCCTGAACCGACCGCGACTCCTACACCTTCTCCGACTCCGGTACCGACGCCGGTTGCAACTATTCAGCCTGACGATATGCCGGAATATGTTCCGCAGACAATTGAGGAACTGAAAGAAATGCTTGAGAAATATATTTCCCGGCAGAAAGGCAGATACGGTTTATATTTTATTAATCTTGTAACGGGCGAGGAATTCGGGATTAATGACAAGGAAAGGTATATAGCGGCAAGTACTACTAAGCTTCCAATGAACCTTCTGCTGTACAGGAAAATAGAGGAGGGGGAAATTGATTTTGAGGACAAGCTGGTTTATCTTGAGAAAGACTTTGAGCCGGGATCAGGCGTTATTCAGAAATCGCCTTTCGGAACCGAGTATACAGTCCGGGAAACGGCAAGACTTTCCATCGTTTACAGTGACAATTGTGCCATAAACATGATTATACGCCTGCTGGGTATAGAGAATATAAGACAGTATATGCTGGATCTCGGCGGAACGATATATTACGGCCGGGATCACCGCTCGTGTCCTTATGATTTGGCTGTTTATGCCCGTGAGCTTTACCGGTTTTATCAGGAGAATCCTGAACTGGCGGGAATTCTTGTAGAAGACCTTCAGAATACGATGTGGAATGACAGGATTAACAAGCTGCTTCCGAAGGACGTTAAAGTAGCCCACAAGATAGGAAATTTTGAAGGCGTTTATAACGACGTCGGAATTGTTTTTGCCGAGGAACCATATGTGCTCGCCGTAATGAGCGAGAATATCGTTCAGTCTGTTGCATCCGATGTTATTGCGCAAATGTCAAAAAAAATATATGATTATATAGTTAACTCAGTTAGGCATAAAGGCAACTGATGCATAAATACCGTATGGAGGATTGCTTAAATGAAAAGCCGAAGAGGGAAGGTACTGATGCTGATAATGCCGGTAATATTGCTGGCAGTTCTTATCATTGTTTACCGGCAGCTGAATATTAATGAAGACAAGGTTCCGGGAAATGAAAATACACCTGCTGTGACACTTACCCCCAAACCAACATCTGCACTTACTCCAACTCCTACACATGAACCGACACCGACACCAACTCCCAGCCCGGTTCCAACTCCTACACCTGCGCCTGTAAGCGGCCAGGCGGGAAATACCAGCGGGGATAAAATAAAGTATCAGGTATTCTCAGGCACAACTGCCATTAGCAATTATCAGGGCAGCGAACAGATTGTATTCGGTGCACCTGAAACCTACAGTAAAATAGAAGGTATTACCACGTTCCGGGGAAATAATTACAGGAACAGCGCTGCATACGGAACCAGGAAAGTGGTTGAGAAAAAGCTTGAAATTGTATGGACATCAGGGGAAATTCCGTTGATTGATCCTCAGTGGCCGGGCGTCGGCTGGACGGGACAGCCGCTGATAGTACACTGGCCTGAAAATGTAAGGAAAATAATGAATTTATACCCGGAATACAAGGAAAAGGATTTTGTTGAGGTTATCCAGGCAACAATGGGAGGAATAATATACTTCCTTGATCTTGAAACCGGAAAGCCGACGAGACCTTCCATTGATATCGGTTTCCCGATAAAGGGAACGCCTGTTGTGGATCCGCGCGGTTACCCGATTTTGTATACGGGAATGGGCATTAATGATCCAGGTGGCAGGACAGGTCCATGGAAATACAGGATATTCAGCCTGATTGACAACAGCGAGATTTACACGATTCCCGGAAAAGACCCCGTTAATTCAAGAACTTGGGGGGCTTTCGATTCCAGCGGACTTGTCCATGCAGAGACTGACACCTTCATACAGGCCGGTGAAAACGGGCTTCTTTACAAGATCAAGCTGAATACCGATTTTGATGCAGAAAACGGGAAGCTGTCAATAAATCCTGAAGTGATTAAATACCGCTATAACAACATATACAACGGAAAACTCGGTATTGAGAATTCCCCGGCTGCCTACAGGGATCTTATATATTTCGCGGATAACGGCGGGATGCTGCAATGCCTGGATATTAATACCCTTAAGCCAAAATGGGCTTTTAACCTTGGAGATGATACCGATGCTTCGGTTGTTATAGAAGAAACTTCTGACGGGGTTTTCCTGTACACCGGGAACCAGGTGGATCTCCAGGGGACATCGGGTTATTCCACCGTGCGAAAAATAAATGCGCTGACCGGGGAGCAGGTATGGTCAAGATCATATAAATGCCTGAATGATCCGGAAAGCGCACTGAACGGCGGTGTATTTGCAACACCCGTTGTTGGTACGGGTGATATTTCCGACCTTGTAATTTTCAGCATTACGAAGACCGGATCACTGTGGGGAGGCAGGCTTGTGGCGCTCGACAAAAATACCGGGGAGGAAGTATGGGCGAAAGAAATGAGTTATGGGTGGTCAACTCCTGTGGTATTCCAGTCCGAGGAAGGAACAAGCTACATGATATACTGCGACTCCGCCGGAAAGATGTACCTGATGAATCCGAAAAACGGAGAAATTTTTGATACGGTTTCAGTGGAAAGAAATGTGGAGGGATCACCCGCCATATATAACGATATGGTAGTGGTAGGTTCCTATGCAAGAAAAATTTTCGGCGTAAGAATTAAATAACCGGAGAGAGGAAATGATTTGGTTCGGACCTTCAGGGAATTCGAGCAAATTCTATGAAGACGGCTACAAACATTCGTACCAGATGCCTGAATGGCTCAGGAACATGGGGCTTAACGCTTATGAATACCAGTGCAACAAGGGTACGAAAATAAGGAAGGAAACTGCAGAGAAAATCGGTGAAGAAGCCAGGAAAGCCGGAATACGGCTTAGCATACATGCACCTTATTATATCAACATGGCAGCGGAAGATGAAACAAAAAGAGAAAAATCCGTTCAGTATATTCTGGATACCTGCCGTGTTGCAAAATGGATGGGTGCGGATCGAATTGTTATACACCCTGGTTCGGTAGGCAAATTTTCCAGGGAAGAAGCAATGATGAAAGCTCTTCCCGTCCTTGCTGAAACCATATTAAGGGCGGATGAAGAGGGTTTTTCGGATATAACCATGTGTCCCGAAGTTCTTGGGAAAATAAACAATCTTGGTTCCCTTGACGAAGTCATAACAATGTGCAGCCTGGACGAGCGGCTTATCCCCTGCATTGATTTTGGTCATATACATGCGAGGACGCTGGGCTCGCTTAAAGATGCTGATGATTTCAGGGCGATTTTCGACAGGATTGAGAATTCCCTTGGCAGTGAACGAGCAAGAAAGCTTCATATACATTTCAGCAGGATTGAGTTTACCCAGGCTGGTGAAAAAAAGCACCATACAATGGACGATACGGAGTATGGCCCCGATTTTGAAATTCTTGCCCGGGTTCTTTTGGAAAGAAAAACCGAGCCGGTTATAATATGCGAGTCAAGGGACAGAATGGCCGAAGATGCTGTTATTCTGAAAAAAATATACGAAAAGGCAAAAAAAGAGTATTCTAAATAAAAACGGAACAGTTGTGTTGCATGATTTCGCAGTATAGATTATTATATTTATTATTATAATCCTATGGTTCAGGTTTTATTTTTTCCTGGGAGGTTCAAGGATGTATAAAATACTGGAAAAAAGAGTTCTAAACCCTGATGTGAAACTGATGGTTGTTGATGCCCCTGTAGTTGCAAGAAAGGCAGAACCCGGACAGTTTATAATCCTGAGAGTAAGGGAAGGCGGAGAAAGAATTCCGTTGACAATCGCCGATTACGACAGGGAGAAAGGAACCGTTACTGTTATTTTTCAGGAAGTGGGAAAAACCACGAAACTTTTGGGTTCACTTAATGAGGGCGATTACATACTGGATTTTGTCGGCCCGCTGGGTATGCCTTCCCATTTTGAAAACGTAAAGCGTGCAGCTATTATAGGCGGCGGGCTGGGTACGGCCATAGCATATCCCCAGGCAAAGAAACTCCACTCTGCGGGAGTTCATGTGGATGCAATAACAGGTTTCAGAAACAAGGAGCTTATTATCCTTGAGGATGAAATGAGAAAGGTAAGCAACAGGCTTTTTATTACAACCGATGACGGTTCGAACGGAAATAAGGGTTTTGTGACAGATGTTCTTAAAAAACTCCTTGATGAAGGAAATGAATATGACCTGGTAATAGCCATTGGGCCGCTGGTTATGATGAAGGCAGTATCAAATCTGACCAGGCCGTATGGCATAAAAACCATTGTCAGTATGAATCCTGTTATGGTGGACGGGACAGGCATGTGCGGAGGCTGCCGCGTTACCGTTGGAGGTCAGATTAAGTTTGCCTGCGTTGACGGGCCAGACTTTGACGGACATCTCGTGGATTTTGATGAAGCAATAAGAAGGCAGGCAATGTACAGGAAAGAGGAAAGGCAAAGCCTTGAAGCTCATTTGTGCAAACTGGAGGGAACAGGAAATGCCTAATATGTCGTTGAACAAAGTACCTATGCCCGAACAGGATCCGAATGTCAGAAACAGGAATTTTAATGAAGTTGCCCTGGGCTATACCGAAGAAATGGCCATAGAAGAAGCAAAAAGATGCCTTAACTGTAAACACAGGCCATGTGTTTCGGGATGTCCGGTAAACGTTAAAATTCCCGAATTTATAGCGCTTATAGCCGAAGGCAGGTTTGAAGAAGCCTATCTGAAAATAAAGGAAACAAATAATCTCCCGGCTATATGCGGCAGGGTGTGCCCGCAGGAATCACAGTGCGAAAAGTTCTGCGTCAGGGGTAAAAAGGGAGAACCCGTAGGCATAGGGCGGCTTGAAAGATTTGCAGCAGACTGGTATATGGCTTATAAAGATCCCGAAAGCCCTGGGATTTCCAGGAACGGTAAGAAGGTAGCCGTGATCGGTTCCGGACCGGCGGGGCTTACGTGTGCTGCAGATCTTGCTAAAATGGGTTATTCGGTAACAATATTTGAAGCGTTCCATACTCCCGGCGGCGTGCTGATGTACGGGATACCTGAATTCAGGCTTCCGAAGGAACTGGTTCAGCGTGAAATTGAAACCGTAAAAAGACTCGGCGTTGAAATAAAAACAAACATGGTTATCGGCAAGTCGGTAACTATTGAGGAATTAATGGAGGAAGGATACGAAGCCGTATTTATTGGAACAGGCGCCGGGCTTCCGAATTTCATGGGAATTCCGGGAGAAAATCTTAACGGCGTATATTCCGCGAATGAGTTCCTTACGAGAATTAACCTGATGAAGGCGTACCTGTATCCTGAAGTTGACACCCCGGTAAAAGTGGGCAGAAATGTAGCCGTAGTCGGCGGCGGTAACGTGGCTATGGACGCAGCAAGAAGCGCAAAAAGGCTTGGCGCGGAGAACGTTTACATAGTTTACAGGCGTTCAGAAGCCGAAATGCCTGCAAGGTTGGAAGAAATCCATCATGCAAAGGAAGAGGGAATTATTTTCAAACTCCTGACCAACCCTGTCCGGATTTTAGGAACTGAAGAAGGATGGGTAAAGGGAATGGAATGCGTAGAAATGGAACTCGGTGAACCTGATCAGACGGGCAGAAGACGCCCGGTACAAAAGAAGGGCTCCGAGCATGTTATAGATGTGGATACGGTAATAATAGCCATAGGCCAAAGTCCGAATCCGCTTATAAAATCAACCACGCACGGGCTTAAGACCCATGAATGGGGCGGAATTGTTGTGGATGAAGAGACAGGAGCTACAAGTATTCCGGGTGTTTATGCCGGAGGAGATGCCGTCACTGGTGCAGCTACCGTTATTCTTGCAATGGGGGCAGGAAAAAAAGCCGCTGCTGCCATTGATCAGTATCTGAAAAATAAAGAGGTATAGCTGAAAGAATACCCGGTCCTAAAGCCGGGTTTACATTTAATTTCCTGAGCGGTCACAGCCGTTTCGGAATATTGTTGCAAGTAATATTAGAATAATATAATATACAAGCGTGCAGTGCTGAAAATTAAATTTCACGCATTCGGAGTGATCAGGATGAGGATTCTGGTTATAAACGGTCCGAACATGAACCTTCTGGGCAAGCGGGAACCTGAGATATATGGTTCTGAAACTCTTCAGGATCTGGAAAACTATATCATGAAGGAAGCTGAGCAGCTGAATGTGGAAGTAGAGTTTTTCCAGTCAAACCATGAAGGCGAAATCATTGACAGGATCCATAAAGCCATGGAAGAAAAAACGGACGGGATCATTATCAATGCAGGTGCGTTTACCCACTACAGCTATGCGATACGTGATGCTATAAAGGCAACGGGCATTAAGACCATCGAGGTCCATATGTCGAACATCCATACAAGGGAAGAATTCCGTACGAAATCGGTAATTGCACCTGTATGTGCCGGACAGATCACAGGTTTTGGCTTTGACAGCTATATTGCTGCGCTTTATTTAATGAAAAGGGGTTAAAATATATGGCTCACAGAATGGAATATATAAGAAAGATTATGGAAGATGAAGGGCTTGACGGTTTCCTTATAACCAGCAGGCAGAATACGTTTTATTTTACGAACTTCACCGGAAGTACATCCAAATGCCTTGTTACGAAGGAAAAAGCATACCTGGTCGTGGATTTCCGGTACACCGCCCAGGCTAAGCAGCAGGTATTTCCCGGCATAGAGGTTATTGAACATGAAAAGAGCGCAAATGATACGCTTAATGATTTATGTATAAGCGAAAACGTTCACACGCTGGGGATTGAGGGCGAGGATGTAACGTTCTCGGGATACAGGAGCCTGCAGGAAAGCCTTACAGGGGTAAAAAACTTCCGGGATCTGCAGAATAAACTGAATGACGCACGCATAATCAAGGATGAAGTTGAAATATCAAAAATACAAAAGGCTGTCGATATTGCAGACATGGTTTTTGAACATATACTGCCTTTTCTGAAACCCGGTGCCAGGGAAGCGGATATAGCCGCGGAGATGGAATATAAAATGAAAAAACTGGGTGCCAGCAGACCGTCATTTGAAACAATAGTGGCATCAGGCCCGCGTTCTGCTCTGCCTCACGGCGTTGCAGGAATGCGCGAACTGAAACCGGGTGACGCGGTGGTCCTGGACTTTGGCGCAGTAATCGAGGGATATTGCTCGGATATTACAAGGACTGTGTTTATCGGAAAACCGGCGGATGAACTGCTGAAAATATATAATATCGTTCTTGAGGCCCAGCTTGAGGCATTAAACAGGGCGGCAGCAGGCATGACGGGACGGGAACTTGACGGTTATGCCCGGACAATTATATACAATGCGGGTTATGAAAAATGTTTCGGTCATGGCCTGGGCCACGGAGTGGGATTGGAAATCCATGAAAAACCCTACGTTTCACAAAGAGGCGATGACGTGCTAAGAAGCGGTATGGTATTCACGGTAGAACCGGGTATCTACGTTGAGGGCCTGGGAGGGGTAAGGATTGAAGATACTGTTCTGCTTGCTGATAACGGACTGAAAATACTTACAAAGTCGCCGAAAGATTTGATTGTACTGTAAAAGCTTTGGACTGCGGTTATTTAATTAATGAAAAGTTCTTGTCAACCAAGTTATTTTCATTTATTATTACAATGGAAGTTATTGTTTATGTATGATCGTATTTGTTTTTATATACTATTTTACGTTGTTTTCGATATAAGAATTGAGAGGGATGGTAAGTAAATGATAAGTGCAGGAGAATTTAGAAACGGTGTTACTTTTGAAATGGACGGACAGGTTTACCAGGTACTTGAGTTCCAGCATGTTAAACCTGGCAAGGGTGCTGCTTTTGTGCGCACAAAACTGAAGAATATAATTACCGGAGCTACAATTGAACGTTCGTTCAGCCCAACCGACAAATTCCCGCGTGCCCAGGTCACAAGAAGGGATATGCAATATCTGTACAATGACGGGGAATTGTATTATTTCATGGATGAGCAGACTTTTGAGCAAATGCCGCTGAATGCAGAAACTATCGGCGATGCTCTGAAGTTTGTAAAAGAAAATACAACCTGCAAGGTACTGTTTTTCAATGACCAGGTTATAGGTGTTGAACCTCCGATTTTTGTAGAGCTTGAAGTAACGCATACAGAACCCGGTTTCAAGGGTGATACCGCAACAGGCGCCACAAAACCTGCAATAGTGGAAACCGGAGCCCAGGTAAAAGTTCCCCTGTTTGTTAACCAGGGCGATATTATCCGTATTGATACCCGTACAGGAGAATACCTGGAAAGAGTTTAACGGGATTTAAGACCAGTAAACCACCTCAAAGCGTTTGAGGTGGTTTTTTTATTTAGTAATATTTGAAATCCCGGCTGCATAGAATTTAATCAAAACAGGACAACCTTGTGCCAGCGTAATTTACACCAGAAAAAAACGGGGAGGTACGTTATGCAGTCGGGAAATAACACAGCAGAAAGAATAATAGGTGACATTATACCTTATCTGCCGGAAAGGGTCCGGTATGCCATTTCAAACCTGGACAGGCCTGTTCTGCCGGAAATTAAGGAAATACGGCTAAGGGCAGGCAGACCGGTAATGCTGTCCTGTTACAGAAAGGACTTTTTTCTGTGCGAAACGGGGCAGTTGTCTGAATCCCGGGAAGAAAGTTTCATACTTTCAGTGGACGAGCTTTACGAAATGGTCTTCAGAATTTGTGACAATTCCTTTTATGCTTACCAGGAAGATATTAACAAGGGATTTGTGACAATAAAAGGAGGACACCGCGTTGGCCTTGTAGGAACACCCGTGTCGGAAAACGGCAGGATCATAAACATGCGCGACATATCGTCGGTAAACGTACGCATTGCCCGTGAGATTACCGGCTGCGGGGACGGAGTTGCAAAATACATTTTCAAAAACAGCAGGGATATTTACAACACCTTGATAATTTCACCTCCGGGAATGGGGAAAACCACGCTTCTGAGAGATATCATCCGCATTGTTAGCAATGGAATAAAAAATATGTTTGACGGGCTTAAAGTAGGAGTGGTGGATGAGCGCGGAGAAATTGCCGCATGTTACAGGGGAATTCCGGAAAATGACCTGGGATGCCGGACGGATATCATCAACGGAATTGGAAAAAAGGAAGGCATAGAAATACTGTTAAGAAGCATGAGTCCGAATGTCATTTCGCTGGATGAACTGGGAAATCCTGACGACGTATCCGCGGTGCTGCAGGTTATGAATGCAGGAATAAGGCTGTTGGCAACCGCTCATGGATATGACGTCGGCGGCTTAAGGGAAAGGCACGGTTTCAGGGAACTGTTCAGGGAAAGCTGTTTTGAACGGTTTGTTGTAATATCTGCAAACAATAAATATTTATATGAATACAGGATAACGGATGGTGAAGGCAATGTCCTTGGCGTTGATCGCAAAAATCACCGGCAGTGTTTTGATTCTTGCGAGTTCTGCAATGACAGGCTTTATATATTCCAGGAGACTTACCGAGAGAATAGACTATATCCGGGGAATCCAGTCATTCCTGATAGAACTGGAAAATGAAATTCATTATATGGGCCGCCCACTGGGGCAGGTTTTGATGCAGATGTCCCGGAACCGGGATACACCCCTGTCCAGGTTTGCCGGACGGGTATATGAAATAACCAGGAATGAAGAAAAGGGAATCGATGCGGCATGGCAAAAGAGCATATTGGAAGTAAAAAATCAGTGGCCGCTGGAGCAGGAAGAATGGGATCTCTTTACCCAGATAGGCGATGTTCTTGGGAAAACGGACAGGGCCGGGCAGAATTCATTTATCAGGATGATGCGCGAGAAATTCGCCATACAGGAAAAAAAGGCTGAAGAGGACAGGACAAAAAAGGAGAAACTTTACAGGAACCTGGGCATACTTGGCGGGATTGCCATTGTACTTGTATTGATATGAGGGGATGCGCATGAATATTGATTTGATTTTCAGAATAGCTGCAATAGGAATACTTGTAGCGGTGCTTAATTCCCTTCTGACCAAGTCGGGCAGGGAAGAACAGGCCATGATGACGACTCTTGCGGGATTGGTTGTGGTCCTGCTGATGGTTGTAAAAGAAATAGCTAACCTGTTTGATACCGTTAAAGCCCTTTTTGATTTTTAAACGCGGGAGAATGATTATGGAACTGATAAAAATAGGAGTTCTGGGTGTTACTGCGACGATTTTGATACTGGTAATAAAAAACCACAGGCCTGAAATCGGACTGCAGATATCCCTTGTTTTCGGCGCAATGGTAATGGTTTTCCTGGCATCAAGAATCAGAACGGTTCTTGACTTTATAGAAATTATCGTTGAAAGGGCCAATATAGGCGGTGTATATATAACAACACTGTTTAAGGTAATAGGAATGGCATATATAACGGAGTTTGCGGCAGAAAGCTGCAGAGATGCGTCGCAGAACGCCATAGCTGCAAAAATAGAGCTTGCAGGAAGAATCATGATAATAATAACGGCAATGCCGCTAATTACATCGGTTATGAACCTTATTATCGGCCTTCTCTGATTCAGTGCATAAATCCGGAGGTTACCGCTGATGAAAAGTTTTAATGTACTTATTCATTCAAGTGCCTTAAGGGTTGTTTTCCCGGTACTATTGGTATTGACCGTTTTTTTGGCTCCTTGTGTGTCATTTGCCGAGGAAAAACCCTTATCCATGGAAAATATAATAGAAAACCAGATGAAAAGCAGTGAAATAAGAAAACTGCAGGATAACCTGGAAAAAAGTATTTCCGATGAAGCGAGGAGCCTTTTTCCCGATTATTCCGCTAGGCAGCTTATGCAGGAACTTGCTTCGGGCAATATCCACAGAAATGTGGATACTCTGCCTCAGAGACTGATAAATATATTTATCAGTGAAGTAAAAAACAGTTTCAGTATTATTGTTAAACTGATTTTAATTGTGTTTTTATCGGCGTTTATAAAAAACCTGCAGAGTTCATTCAAGGAAAGCGCCGTCGGTGAACTGGCGTATTTTGCCTGTTATGCCGCAACGGTTACAATGCTTGCGATAGGGTTTCAGACCGTCCTTGGGTATGCAGGGGATGTTCTGGATACAATAGACGAAATAACCGGTTTTGCAATACCCGCCCTGCTTGCTTTACTGGTATCCAGCGGAAATATCGTTTCCGGGACTGCACTTAAGCCCGTCTTGCTGTTTGCAATACAGGCAACGGTTAAAGTGTTCAGAAATATATTTTTGCCCCTGTGCCTGATGGCAGGGATCCTGTATATAGTCAGCGGTATTTCAGAAAAAATCAAGGTTACCGGTATGGCTTCGCTGCTCAGACAGATAGTAACCTTGGGACTTTGCGCTATCCTTATGGTGTATGGTTCCCTTGCAGCCTTACAGGGTGTAACCGGGGCGGTGATCGACGGGGCGACGGTAAAAACTGCAAAAACCGCGATAAGCACTTTTATACCCGTTGCGGGGAAATATATGGCAGATGCGGCAGATACAATAATAAACTGTGCACTTGTCGTTAAAAATACCGCAGGTGTGGCCACAATGATAGTAACCCTTATTGCCTGCTGCATTCCGATAATAAAGATATTTGTTATTGTTCTTATGTACAGATTTACTGCTGCAATTATTGAACCTTTCGCAGAAGAACGCTTTTATGACTGCATTACCGATGTGTCCGACTGTATGAACGTTGTCCTCGGTGTGGTAGGGGCTTCGGTTTTTATGTTCCTTCTTTCGGTCGGCGTTATTCTCGGAACCGGCGGTATAAGCGGAATGATGCAGTAAACGGGCGGAAATGAAGAAGGGGAATATCATGGAGGAAATCAGGAACTGGATACTGAATATAGCTGTCATTGCTGTGCTCATGATAATACTTGACCTGCTGATGCCGGAAGGGAAAATGAAAAACTTCACCCAGCTCGCAGCAGGGTTTGCGGTAATGTTCGCAATGATAAACCCGGTCCTCCAGCTGATAAACAAGGGAACGCCGGTACCATACGCAGGCTGGAGTGACGAATTCTACCTGCTGAATACCAGGTTCAGGTACACAACCGAATCGCTCAGGGAAGAGCATCAAAGGCAGGTACTGGAACTATACAGGAATATGCTGATTGCAGACATAACCAACAGGCTTGAAAGTAATAAACAAGTAATTAAGGCCGAGGTGGATGCCGTGCTGAATGAAAATACTTCATCTGAAAAGTTCGGAGAAATAAGGAAACTCTATATAAAACTGTTTATTGAAAATTCTGAAGGAAACAGCATTCCTGACAAACAACGCATAACCCAGGAAATCAGAAAGGAATTGAAACAGGCACTCTCCATTGAGGAGGATAAAATAATTATTCATATTACTGAAGGGAATTGAGGGGATTATTATGACCGGATGGTTTGGGAAACTTATGGATAATTTGCGCAGCAAAAAAGACGGACGGGGAATTGAAAATTTAGTCATAATCCTGATCATAGGCGTAATAATTATCATAGTAGCAAGCTCTTTTTTGAGCAATGGAGAAAAGCCGAAAAACAGCACAAAAGAAAACGAAGCACTGGCTCTTGTATCAGGCAACGCGTCGGACGAATTAAGGGAATTTGAGAAAAAACTTGAGCAAATCCTGTCTGAGATAAAGGGAGCCGGAACCGTAAAGGTAATGGTGACCTGGAATTCGGACGGAGAGGTGGTGCATGCATACAACGAGACAGAAGAAAGTTTAGTTCGTGAAGAACAGGACAGTTCCGGGGGCTCTGGCAGAACCGATGAAAAAAGGCTTCAGAAAGAACTGGTTTTCATGGACAGCAGTACCGGGCGTGTTCCTGTTGTAGTACGTAGAATCGAGCCTGATGTAAAGGGAGTTGTGGTAGTCGCCGACGGGGCGGACAGCACAGTGGTCCGGCAGGATATAATAAATGCAGTTGAAGCCCTGTTGGGGATCCCCAGGCACAGAATTCAGGTTTTGAAAAGAAAATAATTGGCAGAGGGGTGTTATAATGAACAAAAAGCAGATATTGGCGGTCGCATTGGTTATTGTAATTATAGCGGCAGGGGTTCTTCAGTACATATACAGTGACAAGGGATTCTCATCGAAAAATGATAATGAAGAGGAGCGCCTTGGAGAAGCTGTTTACGTTGATAACATCACCGGAGATGCAGTAAACCTCACGGACGGTACTAAGGCGGATGCTTCTGAAAATGACAATGCAGTTACCGGCGCTGAACAGGATTATTTTACCCAGGCAAGGCTTGAACGGGATGCAATAAGAAGCAGGCAGAAGGAAGAATTAAAAGAACTTACCAGCAGCAGTGCAGGGGAAGAAATAGCTGCAAAAGCCCAGCAGGAATACATGGATTTAATAAGACGGGCTGAGATAGAAGCCACAATCGAATCACTGATTAAACAGCGCGGTATAGAGGATGTAGTTGTAATCTTTGGTTCCACAGGTACCGTGGACCTGGTGGTCAAGGCTGAAAGCCTGTCTCAGAGCGAAACAGCACAGATATCTGACATTGTGATGAGGCATGCGGGTGTTGAAATGAAGGACATACATATAAAAAACATGAAATAACGGCAATACCAAAAGGGCAGGAAAACCTGCCCTTAAAACATGCCTTTTCAGGTTGATTCAATTATATCCTCAGTTGTTTGCAGCGGCATTTGCAGCCTGTGCAGCATTATAAGCCTTCATAAGCTGTGATTTCTTTCTGGAGGCTTTGTTCTTGTGGATCAGGTTCTTTGAAGCCGCCATATCTATTTTTTTAATTGCCAGTCTGAGAAGTTCCTCCTTGTTCGGGCTGTTTGCGGCAAGAGCTTCCTTGAAACGGCGAATAACGGTTTTAAGCTCGGAACGCTTTGCTTTGTTACGTGCTGTTCTTACCTTGATTTGCCTCATCCTTTTAATAGCGGACTTTGTATTAGCCATCGTTTCACCTCCCAGCTACAACTCAGTATATATCCAGGCTTATTACAGGCCCATTTTCCGTAACAAAATATGTTCATAAGGTTAAAAATTATACCGTGTATACAGCATCAATTTCATTGATATAACGGTATCATCATGCGGTCACAATGTGACACTTTGTTATAATAGCATGAAGAATTGGTTCTTGTCAACATGCAACCATGTGAGGACAGCGGTTCTCTGGCGACTTTTTCATAAAGTTATTCTGTATGGCGGGTCCTGCTGCGGGTGTTTTCGCTCCTTGGGCAATAAAGCACTGACCGATATCCACGCTCCAAAGTTATAATGATTCCAACGCTGAGGTCTCCATATCCCGGGTCTCTCAGTGCCACGCTCATAACTAACTTCTGTGCAGCAGGGCTTAGTAGCATGTTGCCCTGCGTCGCAAAATCACCCGCACCACCCGCTTTTGAACAAGGTATTTTGGTGCGGGTCCTGCTTCGGGCGTTTTGTCTCCTTGAGCGGCAAAGCACTTACGTTGACCCACGCTCCGCACATATAATGAATCCGGCGTTGCGGTCTCCATATTCCGGGTCGCTCAATTCCACGCTCCGGGGTTATTGTTGGGCAGAATGGCTTCGCAGCATGCCGCTCTGCGTCGCCAAAATCGCCCGAATCACCCGCTTGTCGAGTTTCTGTTATTATTGCGGGTCCGGCTGCGGGTGTTTTTGCTCCTTGGGCAACAAAGCACTGACGGGTATCCACGCTCTAAAGTAATAATAATTTCAACGTTGAGGTCTCCATGTCCCGGGTCGTTCAGTTCCACGCTCATAACTTACTTTCGTGCAGCAGGGCTTCGTAGCATGTTGCCCTGCGTCGCCAAAATCACCCGCACCACCCGCTTTTGAACAAGGTATTTTAATCCGGGTCCTGCTTCGGGCTTTCGGTTATACCTATTGTGCTATGCCCGGAACAGTCGCTTCATATAAAAGACTGCCCGGTTCAGCCCGGGTAAGCCGAAACTCGCAAAAAAGCTTTATGAATTTATTTTACAGGTTGCATTTTTTCTCAGACAGCCGGCTTGTTTTCCTCGTTCGGACTTTGCATTTCCAAGCTTCACTCCGCAAAAAGCTTCGGTTACAGAAATGAGTTTTTCAGGTTCCACGCTTCATAGCTTACTGATATGCAGTATGACTTCAGAATATGCAGCCCTGGATTGCAAAACACCTTCAATGCTCGCTTTTTTGAGATTTTTTGTAAAATGCATTACTGTATAGTTGGTTTCAAAATGCAAAGAATATGATCATCAAAAAGGCTTGAAATTTACTGAATAAATATGGTTTACGGAGGTATGGGGAAGATATGGAAGATTTCACCAGGGAACAGTTCAGAGGTGTCCGCACTGACCTTGCACTTGAGGTGCATGAGAAAAACCAGGAGGACATAAGGCGATCCGGAACCGGAACAACTTATCCGTATGCCGAGGGTGTGGAGGTTACCGAGGACGGTAACGATGACATTCATGTCACAAGGGTCAGGATTACGTCACCCGCCGGGGAAAAAAACATTGGCAAGCCGATGGGAAATTATATTACAATGGAAGTGCCGAGGCTTAAAGAAAACGACCGCGATTTGTATGAGATGACATGCCGGGCAGTAGCGTTTGAGCTGCAGCAGTTGCTGAAGCTGAAGGACAATGACACAGTTCTTGTGGTTGGTCTGGGAAACTGGAACATCACACCCGACGCTCTTGGACCAAAGGTTGCTTCCTATTTGATGGTCACCAGGCATTTGCATGAATATCTTCCTGAACAGGTGGATGACGGTGTAAGGCCTGTGTGTGCAATTGCTCCCGGCGTTTTGGGACTGACAGGTATTGAAACCAGCGATATTGTAAAGGGGGTTGTAAACGAAGTAAAACCTGCCCTTGTTATTGCGATAGATTCGCTGGCTTCAAGAAAAATGAACCGTATCAATACAACAATTCAGATAGCAGATACCGGAATATCTCCCGGTTCGGGCGTGGGCAACAAAAGAGCCGAACTTTCAGAGAAAACGCTTGGGATACCCGTTATAGCGATAGGCGTTCCCACGGTGGTTGACGCCGCGACAATGGCGAATGATACAATTGAACTAGTGATAGACAACCTGATGGCGCATTCTGAACAGGGATCGCAGTTTTACAAAATGCTTAAGGAAATGGATCAGAATGACAAGTACGATTTAATCCGTGAAGTGCTTGAACCGTATGGCGGAAATCTGGTTGTTACGCCGAAGGACATGGATGACGTAATAGACCGTGTTTCAAAGGTAATTGCAAACGGAATAAACCTTGCCCTGCATAAGAACATTAATTTTGATGATATTGACAGGTATCTGCAGTAAATTCCTTTACCTGAAAAACAAAGATTGGGACTTTAAGTAATACAAATTTTATAGTAAGATATAGTATTATACGTTTATAAAAAGCGAAACATGAATTACGGCACATTGGATTGCCTGACCGGGAATAAAGCAGACGCGAATGAAAACAAGGAAGGAGCCGTAACAACGGTTTATGAATAAATTTCCGAAATATGCTAAATACAGAAGGTATCGATTAAAGAATCCAAAAAGATTTTTTACCATGCTCCTGCTAACCCTGCTGGCTTTTACAGTTGTTTATGTAGCGCTGGGCGGCGATTTTAAATTCGTAAAGGCTGTAGTGTCCGCAATTGCCCCTTCACCTTCGCCGACTCCAACCCCGACACCGACAGCTACACCAACGCCTTCTCCTACTCCCACACCTTCTCCGACACCTTTACCCGAGGGTAAAGTGCTTCGTGATGTCATAGTATGTATTGATCCCGGCCACGGTGGCCGTGATCCGGGTACTACATCGCCATACGATGAAACATTACTGGAAAAGGATATAGTTCTTGATATGGGACTGCGCCTAAGAGAAAAACTTGAAGAGGCAGGCGTAAAGGTTGTAATGACCCGGGAAGTGGATAAAGAACTGCATGAACTCGTGGATGAGGACGTAAGGGCAAGGCCAAGAATTGCAAATGAAGTAAAGGCAACATTTTTCGTCAGCATACATGTTAACGCCTTTGACACAAAAATAAAGAATTTTGATATTTATAACGGTACGGAAGTATATCATTATGGTAAAACTCATGGTGAATTTACAAGCAAGCAGTTTGCAGAAATTATGGGCGAAGAGATAGATGCCGTAACAGACACACAGTTTAACGGCATTGCAACAAGAGAGCTTGGTGTACTGCGCCTTTCGGAAATGCCCGCATTGCTTATTGAAACCGCATATATAACCAACAGAGAAGATGAGGCGAGGTTGAGATCCGACAAGTTTAGGGAAGACATGGTCCAGGGCATATTCAACGGAACAATGCGCATCCTGGAAACAATGGGTGCTTTTAAGGAAGACGGGGTATATAAAATACTGCTGGATAAGTGAGGGGATGAGCGTGGACGAAAAAATAAGCAGGATGAAGGAGTTGGTCAGCAGGCTGAATGCGGCGGCAAAAGCGTATTACCAGGAAAACCGCGAGATAATGTCCAACTATGAATATGACCGGCTGTATGACGAACTCCTGGAACTGGAAAAGGAGACGGGTATTGTCCTCTCAAACAGTCCGACTGTAAAAGTAGGTTATGAGCTGCTCAGCAGTCTGCCAAAGGAAACGCATGAGCAGCCCATGCTTTCATTGGACAAAACCAAGGAGATAAGTACACTGATACAATGGCTTGGTAACATGAAAGGAATACTTTCATGGAAACTGGACGGCCTTACGATTGTGCTTACATATTCCGGAGGAGAACTATTGAAGGCAGTAACCCGCGGCAACGGCGAAGTTGGAGAAGTGGTTACGAACAATGCACGGGTGTTTAAAAACCTTCCTCTTAAAATCTCATATAAAGGGAATCTTGTTCTGAGGGGCGAAGCCGTTATCCGGTATTCGGATTTTGAAAAAATAAACAGGGAAATTGACAATGTGGAAGCGAAGTACAAAAATCCGAGAAACCTGTGCAGCGGTTCCGTAAGGCAGCTGAATAACAGGATTACCGCCGAGAGAAATGTATATTTCTTTGGATTCCAGATAGTAAGGGTTGACGATCCTGAAATCATGAAATACAGGAGCATGCAGCTGAACTGGCTGAAAAGCCAGGGGTTTGATGTGGTTGAATTCAGGGAAGTAGATGCATCGAACCTGGAACAGACCGTTAACTGGTTTACAGAGCAGGTGGCTAAAAACGATTTTCCTGCAGACGGCCTGGTGCTGGCATATGATGATGTGGAATACGGACGTTCGCTGGGCACTACTGCAAAATTCCCCAGGGACTCCATTGCCTTCAAATGGCAGGATGAGGTTATGGAAACGAAGCTTGTCAAGATAGAATGGAGTGCTTCCAGAACCGGCCTGATAAATCCCATTGCCGTTTTCGAACCGGTTGAGCTTGAAGGAACCACGGTAAGACGGGCCAGTGTACATAATATAAGTGTCATGGAGTCGCTGGAACTTGGAATAGGAGATACGATAGGCGTATATAAGGCAAACATGATAATTCCGCAGATAGCGTATAACCTGACTAAAAGCAATAATATAGAAGTACCCGAAACTTGTCCTGTCTGCGGCGGAAAAACCAGCATACGCCAGGAGAACGGGGTTAAGTTCCTGTACTGTGTCAACAATGAGTGTCCAGCCAAGCAAATAAAATCCCTTGTTCATTTCGTCAGCAGGGATGCAATGGGTATCGACGGCTTTTCCGAGGCTACGATTGAAAAGTTTGTGGAGAGGGGCTTTATAAAGGATTATGCAGATATTTTCCGCCTTGAGAGGTTCAGAAATGAAATAACAGAAATGGAAGGCTTCGGGGAAAAATCGTATGGTAATTTGATTAATTCCATTAACAGGGCAAGAAAAACGAATGCCGTTCGTCTTCTTTACAGCATGGGTATTCCCGGTATAGGTCTTTCAAATGCAAAACGTATATGCGCTTATTTCAGTCACGACTGGGAAAGAATAGAAAATGCAACTTACGAACAGCTTATTAACATCCAGGGCATCGGAGACGTAATGGCGAAAGAATATGTTTCCTTTTTCCAAAATGAAAGGAACAGGAAGAAAATAAGGGATCTTCTTACAGAGATAGAACTGGAAAAAGAAAATGTATCTGACAAAAGCCAGATATTCAGAAATATTACATTTGTTATAACCGGTTCCTTAAACAGTTTCAAAAACCGTGCGGAGCTGAAGGGAATAATTGAAGAAAGGGGAGGAAGGGTGACTGATTCGGTCACGTCGAATACAAATTACCTTATAAATAACGATATAAACTCGACATCCACAAAGAACAAGAAGGCGAAGGAACTGGGCATACCCATTATAACCGAAGAACAGTTACTAAGGTGGCTTAATGAAGGGATTATTCCCGGCGGCTGATTATGTGCAATTTCGGCCATTAGCCTGCCTTTTTTCCATATTTAAATTGTGACCTGGTTTAATATGCAACCTTTTAGCCGGCCCGCTTCTTACTTGGCCGGTTTTTTTGATCTGCCCGGTATGTTTATCATGTCCGCGTTTTTCAGTATATACCTTTCGGGAAAGTATTGTATATATACTTAAAAATCCTTACAATATAATCATGGGATTTACGTTTACGAATAAGAGTTTCCGAATCTTTCGCATGTGAAAAGTTCAGGTTGTATTGTGCATATGTATGGATTAAATTTTATACGGAAAAGGAGGTGGATATAATGCGCGGGACAAGAGGAGTTCTTTTCGTGGTATTCCTCCTTTTCGGCATGATTATTACGATGCAGTTCAGAACAATTTTGCTTGCCCAGCAGCAAAACAATGCAGGACAGGCATCAGTGCAGTCCCTTGCTCTCGAGCTGGAACAGGTAAAAAGCGAAGGAATCAGGCTGCTGGAGGAGCTGCAGAGGCTGGAAAAGGAAAAGAATGAGATAATCAGGCAAATCAGCAATGACGGAAATCCGATGTTAAATGAGCTTCTGACCAGGCGGCAGGAACTGATGGTGATCAATGGTTTTACCGATGTTAAGGGAAACGGTGTGATAATTACATTAAACGACGCACCTGCAAGGGGAGAAATGGATCCTAGCCAGTTAATAATTCACGACATGGATATCGTGCAGATTTTGAATGTATTAAGAGAAGCGGGTGCCCAGGCCATATCCATCAACGATGAGCGTATTATAACCACCAGCAAGCATTTCTGTGTAGGGCCCACGATTCTTATTAATCAGAAACGCTACCCTGTTCCGTATATAATTAAGGCCATAGGCGATCCCGACCGGTTGTACAATGCCATTGAAGAAAGCGAGGCCGTTATTATCATGAGAATATACAATATTCAGGTGGATGTACGCAAGGAACAGGAAATTCTTATACCTGGATATAAAGTTTACGGAAAAATTGAAAATATGATATCCGGGCTGGAGGTAGTGGAAAAATGAAATTTTTCAGGGAAGCTGCATTAACAGTTGTCTGCCTTGTTCTGGGGATAATTATAGCCATGCAGTACAGGAGCGTAAAAATAAACAATTCGCTGGCAGTTTATGAGCAACAGCGTGTAAATGATTTGATTACCGACCTTCTGCGTGAACAGGAAAACAATAAACAGCTTCAGAAAAGAATAGATGAACTGCAAAAGGATCTTGAAAACCTGCGGACGGGAACAAACAGTGAAAATGAAACAATACAGGAGCTTAAAAAGGAAAATGAAAAGCTGGAGATTCTTGCGGGACTGAAAACGGTAAAAGGTAAGGGAATAGTTATAACTCTTGAAAGTGCGGACAACACCCCGATTGACGACTATAATATACTTACCGTTTTAAACGAACTCAGAGCCGCTGATGTACAGGCCCTTTCAGTTAATGATGAAAGAATCATTGCCACGAGCGAAGTAAGACGTGTTGGAAGCTACATGGTGGTTAACGGCAGGAAACTGCTTCCTCCTTACGTCATTAAAGCCATAGCCGATCCGCAGAAGCTGGAAAATTCACTTACCGTTATGGCAGGTGTCGTGGATATGCTTAAGTATTACAATATAAAAGTAGATATCAAAAAGGATGATAACGTAATTATACCTGCGGTGCGGGATGACGGCACGGTACTGCGCTATGATATGCTGACTCCGGTTGATTAATGAATCAGCCGGTAATTTTTTATCAAAAAAGTAATATATATTAATAGGAATTTAACGGAGCAACGGAAAGGATTGAGGTTTTGTCACAGGACAATACCGTTTGGTTCCCGGGCAGTAAAAACTGCAAGGGAGGTTGCTCTTTTTTTATTGGGATTAAGGTATGATAAGAAGACGCGTTATTTTAATTATTCCTTTGCTGCTGGTGATAATTATTCCGGTAATTGCTTATGTCTTCAGGACTGCTTCCGAAGGGAATGCGGGAAATAAAACGCTTTTTGAACTCAGTTTTGATGATCTTGACTTTAATAATGAAATCACCTCGCTTATCGAACAGGATGTGCCTGCATCCGGAATATATGCCGGTAATGACGGTACAGACCGTATAAGGGGCTGGGGTATTGTGCGGGCTAAAGACAATAAAACACCTCAGGCCGATCCGGGAGCACCGGAACTTCTGAAAAAGTATAACGGCATATATATTGGCGACACAAGCAAACCCATTATTTATCTTACGTTCGATGAAGGGTATGAAGCCGGGTATACTGCAGGAATTCTTGACTGCCTGAAAAAGCACAATGTAAATGCAATTTTCTTTATAACCGGACCGTACCTGAACAAGCATGAAGACCTGGTGCGAAGAATGGTTGAAGAAGGCCATGCCGTCGGAAATCACACAGTAAGCCATCCCAGCCTTCCAACTCTCAGCGATGAAAAGATAAAGGAGGAAGTGGCCGGCCTGGACAGGGTTTTTTACGAGAAGTTCAAAAAGCATATGGTTTTTTTAAGGCCGCCCCGTGGAGAATACAGCGAACGTTCTCTCAAAATTACTTCTGAAATGGGTTATATAAACGTATTCTGGAGCTTTGCGTACAAGGACTGGGACAGAAACAGCCAGAAAGGCTGGGAGTATGCATATAACAATGTAATGTCAAACCTTCACAACGGGGCAATATTATTGTTGCATGCGGTTTCCAGCGATAATGCCCAGGCCCTGGACCGTATAATTACCGATGCAAGAAAAAAAGGCTATGAATTCGGAAATGTGTTCGAACTGATAAAGCTGGCGCGGGGTGAAGGTGAATGAGAAGAAGGAAGACGGGCAAAACACCCAAAAGAAAAAAAGAAACCGACACTGTAAAGGAAAAAGTGGCAAGAATGCTGGAAATACCTGAGGAAGTGGTTTCAGACCGTCCCAAGATTACTACTGTGGGAAGAAAAGAAGTTTTTATCGAGAATTACCGGGGCATTATCGAATTTACGAATGAAATCGTCAGAATCAACTCGAACTACGGGATTATTACAATAACAGGCAAAAACATGAAAATACGGGAAATTACGAATGAAGACATTATTATAACAGGTGACATAGACAATATCGATTATGCTGTCTGAATGAATCCGCTTTTGCGGATTTCAAATATACGTCACATTTTGCGGAGGTCATATGTTCCTTATTCGGTTATGGCATTATTTAAAAGGGTATGTTATTATTATTGTAAGCGGACTTTCGGCAGAAAAGTTTATAAATATATGTACCCGAAGGCAGATTCTGCTTTGGGACATAGAAAGGACCGGTCCTGCGGAAGTTACCATGAAAATGAGCATCCGCGCCTTTAAAAATGCCCGTACTGCTGCCAGGAAGTCCGGGTGCAGGGTGCGGATCAAGGCAAAGAAGGGTTTACCGTATCTTATCCGCAAATACAGAAGAAGGAAGGGTTTTGTCGCCGGACTGGTTGCCTTTGCCTTGCTGATATACCTTATGACATCGATTATCTGGTCAATTGAAATAACGGGAAATTATAACCTGGATGAAGAAGTGATAATAAAGCAGCTGAACGAAATGGGTATATTCAGGGGCGCAACAAAAAGGTCGATAAACCCGAAATATGTGGCGGACAAACTGATGATAAACAACAGGGAACTGGCATGGACCGGGGTTGAAATAAAGGGAACCAAGCTTATTATATCGGTAAAAGAAGGTATAGAACCTCCGCCGGTTATACCGGCCGATCAGCCATGCAACCTGGTGGCGAAAAAGGACGGAATTATAGTTTCGGTAAGGGCGAAAAACGGTTTGGCGAAAGTCAAGGCAGGAGATACTGTTAAGAAGGGCCAGGTGCTTATTTCGGGAGTAGTGGAAAGCATACACCCGGAATTCGGCTCAAAATTTGTACATGCCATGGGAGAGGTTCTGGCACGTACCTGGTATGAAGTTAAAAAAGAGGTGCCGGCGAAAAAAATCAACAGAACAAGAACGGGTCTCGAGTGGAACAGGTATACGGTATATTTCCTCGATTTCAGGGTAAGACTTCCCTCGGGAAATAACCCGTTTGAGCTGTATGAAGCAAAAACCGTGGATAAAGCTCCTGTAATTAGGAACCGTTTTAAACTTCCGTTTGGCCTTATTATGGAAAAACACTATGAACTGAAAGAGGAAGAACAGGCTCTGGAACGGGAAGAGGCCAGGGAACTTGCTGAAAAAATGGCGATGGATGAGCTTATGGAAATTATACCTAAAGAAGCCGAAATCGTTGACCGGCAAATGCAGATTTTTACATCCGACGGAAAGGAGTATTTGCTGGTTACCGTTGAATGTACTGAAAATATAGCAATGCAGCAGGAAATTGGAGGGAATTAATGGAAGCGGTTATAGAAAAAAATATTGAGATACCTGATATTGAAACCGAAATGAACTTGTTCGGACAATATGATCAGAATATTCGGATTATCGAAGACGCATTGGATGTGAAAATTACAAACAGAGAAAACGAAGTAAAGATATCGGGTTTTGAATCAAAAGTCGATCAGGCTCTGGAAGTAATACACAAACTCCTCGAACTTATAAGGCATGGGGAAACAATAACAGCCCAGAACGTGAAATATCTTATATCGGTTAATGGGCAAAGCACCGAAGAAACAGAAGGGCTTCCGCTGGATCTTGTATGTATTACCTCAAGAGGAAAACCGATAAAATCAAAGACATACGGACAGAAAAGGTATATAGAAGCTATAAGAAGAAATACGATAGTTTTTGGTATTGGGCCTGCCGGTACGGGAAAAACATTCCTGGCAGTAGCTATGGCTGTTAAAGCCTTTCGTGAAAAAGCCGTAAGCAGGATTATTCTTACCAGGCCTGCGGTGGAGGCGGGCGAAAGGCTTGGATTCCTGCCCGGAGATTTGCAGAACAAGGTTGATCCGTACTTAAGGCCTTTATATGATGCCTTGTACCAGATAATGGGTCCTGAAGCGTATATGACAAACCTGGAGAAGGGTATAATTGAGGTAGCACCGCTGGCATACATGCGCGGCAGGACACTTGATGATTCCTTTATTATCCTTGATGAGGCACAGAATACAACACCGGAACAGATGAAAATGTTTCTGACGAGAATAGGTTTCGGCTCGAAAGCCGTTGTAACGGGAGACATTACCCAGATAGATCTTCCCAAGGACAAAAAATCCGGACTTGTGGAGGTCCAAAAAATCCTTAATGATGTAGAGGGTATTGAGTTTGTTTACTTTACCGGACGGGATGTAGTCCGGCATGAACTGGTACAGCGTATTATTGACGCATACGAACGGTATGAAAGCCGCACAGGTGCAAATCAAAGAGTTGATTAGTGAGAAGGGATGCCTGTTTTGCTGGTGAAAGGCGGTGAACGGCATGGCTGAAAAGAAAGAAAGGGACAAAGGGAAATATCAAAAAATTGGACAAGTCTTTAAGAACAGTACTTTCCAGCGCGTACTGATTGGCACTGTTTCGCTTATCCTGGTTTTTCTCATGATATCCAACGGTGCGGCTCCGAGAAAATACAAGCTTACGCTGGGTATGGCTTCGGGCTTTGATATCCGGGCTCCGAGGGATATTGAAAATACAATGAAAACAGAGGAGCTTGCGCTGGAACGGGTAAAGGAAATACCACCTGTTATTAAGGAACTGGAACTGGCTAATACCGAGATGCTGGGGAATATATATGAATTTTTTGATACCCTTGACAGTCTGCGGTCAAAAATTATACCGGTGCTGGAAACAGGTTCAGGGGTTGTGCTTTCAGAACTGCTTCAGCAGGAAAATGTAGAGGCGGTCAATCCAATACTTTCAAGAATGCCTGATGAGCTTAAGAATTATCTTTTTAAGCTGGATTCACAGGCGGATATAAAGCAGCTCAAGGATCTGCTTGTCAAACAGATTATGCCACAGGTTACAACCACTGTTATAACAGAGGATAATCTTTCCGAAGTCCTTCAGGATTTTATCGGGAAAATAGAAGAGAAGACGCTTTCACCTGAAATGCGGCAGGTTGCCGGGCATATACTTTCGGGCGTACTGATTCCCAACAGTATGATTGATGAAGAGGCAACCGAAAAGCAGAAAAATGATTTCATTGAAGCTTACAAACTGGAAAACCCGGTGATGATTTATAAGAATGAAAGGTTCATACGCAAGGAGGACATTATTACTCCCGACAAGATTGATGTCGCAAGGCGCCTCGGTCTGCTTGACGAGCAGAACGGACCCGATTACCTTTTCCTTGTCTCGGTATTTTTAATCCTTGCGATGCTGTGGATTATCCTTGCATTGTTTCTGAAGTTTTTTGCGAAAAAAACTTTTGAAAGCCGCAATGAGCTGATGTTTATTGCAAGCGTTATTGTCCTTACGGTTTTCCTTGCTTTCATGGCAAAGGAGGTTATACCTGAGAACCAGGCATATATAACTCTGGGTTTTATTGCCCCGGTACTGACGGTAATTTTTCTCAACATTCAAATAGCCATTGTTGTCAACCTCGTCACTGCTTTGTCGGTATCACTTATGTTCAGGGACAACCCGACTTTTTTGATTATGTTTGTCATAAGCGGTACTTTGGCAGCCTTTCTTTCGGCCAATGCAAACCAGAGAAGAAAAATTTCGCTGGCAGGACTCGTTACAGGAGCGGTCAATATTCTGGTTGTGGCGTGCATCGGCATAATGGAAAAGAAGGACTGGACTTCAATCCTTCATGAAGGAGGAATTTCCTTTATTAACGGCATTCTTTCAGTAATACTTGCGATTGGAATGCTGCCGTTCTTCGAAGGTATTTTCAACATGATAACACCTCTGAAACTTCTGGAACTGGCGGATCCTAATCATCCCCTGCTGAAAAGGCTGCTGATGGAAGCCCCGGGAACTTATCACCACAGCCTGATGGTCGGAAACCTGGCAGAGGCGGCAGTAAGGCAGATAGGAGGTAATCCGCTTCTCGCAAGGGTCGGAGCATATTTCCATGACGTGGGCAAGCTGAAGAGGCCGAACTTTTTCAAGGAAAACCAGATGTCCGAGAACCCTCACGACAGGATTACTCCGAATTTAAGCACACTGGTGATAACTTCCCATACAAAGGATGGGGAGCAGCTTGCAGTCAAGTATAAGCTGCCCAGGGCAATACGCGATATAATTGTTCAGCATCATGGCTCGACGCTGGTGGCATATTTTTATCACAAGGCAAAGCAGACTGAAAAGGGAGCAGAGGTAAAGGAGAGCAATTTCAGGTACGAAGGTCCGATACCCCAGTCCCGAGAGGCTGCAGTTGTTCTTCTGGCTGATTCGGTTGAAGCCGCAGTAAGGTCATTGCCTGACAAAACAAAGGGAAAGATAGAAGGCTTGATCAGGAAGGTTATTAAAGATAAACTTGATGACGGGCAGCTGGATAACTCCGATTTGACGCTGAAAGACCTGAATGAAATCGCTAATGCGTTTATGACAGTATTAAGCGGGTTTTTCCACGAAAGGACCGAGTATCCTGATCTTGAAAAAAAGACCACGCTGAACGAACTGGACAGGTACAGTGCGTTCGTTGAAGATGATGAAGAGGAGCAGGAAAATGAAAGTAGTAATTCAGAATAAACTGAAAAAAAGGTATTTACCGGTTAAGGACATAAAAGAACTTATTTCAAAAGCAGTGAAAGCGGCATTGACGGAAGAACGGATAGAGTATCCGGTGCTTGTATCGGTTCTCCTTGTTGAGAATGATGAAATAAGGAGAATTAATGCGGAGTACAGAAAAAAAGACAGTGTCACCGATGTTCTGTCCTTCCCGATGCTGGACATGGAGGACGGGAAATTTATTTCCGAACCCGGTGAAATGGATATGGACCAGGGGAGGCTCTTTCTCGGGGACATTGTAATATCGGTGCCCAGGGCTATAGAACAGGCTGAGGCTTTTGGACATTCAACCGAAAGGGAACTGGCTTTTTTGGCAGTACACGGTGTTTTGCATCTGATTGGATATGACCATAATACAACAGACAGGGAACAAAAAATGAAACAGAGGCAGGAAGGGATACTTGCGTCAATAGGCCTGCCGCGATAAATCACGAAACCGGGGATAATGCCATGAAGAACAGGATGCTGAGAGAAAGCTTCAAATACGCCGGTCAGGGTATCCGGGAAGCGTTTATAAGTGAAAGGAATTTCAGGATTCATTGCCTTGCAACGTTGGTTGTGGTTGCATTTGGTATCATATGCAAACTTCCCGTTCAGAAGTGGATTGCACTGTTTTTTGCCATAGGTTTTGTGCTGGTCTGCGAACTTATAAACACCGCAGGCGAAGTATTGGTCGATATGGTTACGAAGGAGTATTCCGCTGAGGCAAAAAGAGTAAAGGACCTTCTTGCCGGCGCTGTTCTCATATCGGCGGCTGCAGCCTTTGCAGCTGGTATCCTGGTGTTTCTTGAGCCAGTAATGGAATTTATAAAAAACATTATCAGTCTTAAATAAAGGAGTATGGGATGATTAGAGGGAGACTGGAAGATTACCTGTTAATGATACCAGTATTGCTTATTTCTTTAACCGTCCATGAATTTTCTCATGGTTACACTGCTTACCGGCTTGGCGATCCAACCGCGAAAAACGCGGGAAGGCTTAGCTTGAATCCGTTCAGACATCTTGATCCGATAGGTACGATTATGATGCTTATTGCGAGAATTGGCTGGGCAAAGCCTGTTCCGATAAATCCCGTTTATTTCAGGGACAGAAAGAAAGGAACAATGCTGGTAAGCCTTGCCGGACCGCTTTCAAACCTGGCTATGGCATTCACAGGAGCATTCCTGTACAAAATAACGTTCATAATTGGGTATGCAAATATAATGGCCGGAGATACCTTTACGATGTATTTTGTAAACTTTCTGATGCTGTTTTTCTCGGTAAATATAAACCTTGCAATATTCAATCTCCTGCCCGTTCCTCCGCTGGACGGCTCGAAGATTCTTTCAGGATTTCTTCCTTATGATAAGTATTTCCGTTATATGCAGTATGAAAGGTATATAGGCATGATATTTCTCGTGATAGTTCTGGTTGCTCCTTCGGTTTTAAGCACTGTTTTGTCTTTCTTTACACAGCCTATTGCAAGAAGCATGATATGGTGTGCAGACCTGATTATAGGACTTTTTTTGTGAGGGGTATGATATGGGAATGGAACATACGGGTTCCCAGAACGACGTATGTACAATTAAACTGAAGAATTTCGAGGGACCGCTTGATCTGCTTTTTTATCTCATTGAGAAAAACCAGATTGATATTTACGATATTCCTATTGTTGAGATTACCGATCAGTACATGGAGTATCTTTTTGCAATGCAGCAGATGGACCTGGAAATAGCCAGTGAATTTCTCGTTATGGCGGCCACTCTTCTGCATATAAAATCAAAACTGCTTCTGCCGTCAAGAAAGGAAGAAGAACAGGAAGAGGAGGACCCGCGCGAGGAATTAATTATTAAGCTTGTGGAATACAAGAAAGTAAAGGAATTTGCAGAGATTCTGAAGGAAAGGGAAAAGACCTGGAGCAGGGTTTATTACAAGCTTCCTGAGACTTTGCCTGAGGCTGCCTTTGAAGTTATCCTGGATGTTTCGCCAATACTACTGAAGGAATGTTACCAAAAATGCATGCAGAATTATTTTGACAGGCAGAATGACGTATCACAGAAAATGGAGAGGATTTTGAGACAGGAAAAAGTATCGCTAAGGCTTAAAATAAAGGAATTGCTGGCCAGGCTAAAAAGGGGCGTAAAGCTGTGCTTTTCACAGATATATAATTTGCGGCAAATGTCCAGAATCGAAGTGGCAACAGGTTTTCTCGCCACTCTTGAGGTTGCCAGGATGGGAAAGGCGACCGTTCACCAGGACGAGGAATTCGGCGAAATTTACATATATCCTAAAATCAGTAGGAAAGGATAGGTTGCATTATGGAGGACTTACGGGAGATTGAAGCCGTGCTTGAAGCGGTTTTGTTTGCCGCAGGAGATTCAGTTCCGCTGGATAAACTTTCCGAAATTATCGGTCAGGACAGGAAGACTACCGCCGGTATTCTTTCGGGTATGGAAATGAAATATAAAAATTCCAACAGGGGAATTATGCTGAGACAGCTGGGGACAAATTACCAGCTGTGCACTAAGCCCGAATACGAGGAATATATTGCATGCCTTGGAACGGGAAGAAAAAAGCAGGGGTTGTCCCAGGCTGCTTACGAAGTGCTTGCAATCATAGCATACCATCAGCCGGTAACGAAAGCGCATATTGAGCAAATACGCGGCGTGAACTGCGACAACGTAATTGCCACTCTCCTGGAGAAAAACCTGATATGCGAAACCGGCCGCCAGGACGGCCCCGGAAGACCAAAACTGTACGGTACCACCGAAGAGTTCCTCAGGGCGTTTGGTTTCAGTTCGCTGAATGATTTACCCAGACTGGAGATGAACGATATACAGGTTGTGATGAATGAGGTTCCGGTGGATTAAATGGCTAATTTCCGTCGGTACCAGGTAGCATGTATACGTATTATTTTACATGGATAAAATAACCGGGAGGTGAAAATAATGTGCCTTCCGGTTATTTTTTGCATTGCCGCAGTGATAACGCTGATGCTATTTATGAGCCTCAGGATATCAGTGGAAGTGACGGCCGGAGATTCGGGAATAAATTATACAATACGCGGAAGCATATTAAGGTATATAAAGATATTGGAGATAAAAAGCGGTACTGAGAAAAAAAGAAAGCCTAAGAAAAAGAGTGAAAAAAAACGGGATAGAATTCTTGGAATAGTGAAAGCGGCCTTTAAAAAGAAAAACGGAAAAATGATTCATGTGGAAAAATTATCTCTTACCGGAACGTTTTCAACCGAGGATGCGGCTGCAGATGCAATTCTTCATGGCTTATTTATTATTTTATGGCAGTTTATTATAATTTTCCTTTCTGCTAATTTCACGTTTGAACATCAGAACTATAATTTTCTGCCCGATTTTCAGAACAACAGGAATGAACTGGTATTTCAGCTGATACTGCGTATTGTTATTTTAAACGCTTTGATTGTACTGATAAGATATTATCTCTCGTCTGTTTTAGGAAATAATACTGAATAGTTTGAACCAATATTGTAAAGTATAAACAATGATCCAAAAATCAAGGAGGTGAAAGGATGGAAGGAACACATCCTATTGATGAACTGATGAAAACCGCCATGGAAAGCATCCGGGATATGGTGGATGTAAATACTATTGTGGGCGATGCTGTGCAAACCGCTGATGATACGGTAATTATTCCGGTTTCACGCGTCACGTTTGGTTTTGCGGCAGGAGGAGGAGATTACCAGGGACAAAAAGAGTCCAGAGGTGATTCCGACAAAAATGGTTTTCCTTTTGCAGGAGGAAGCGGGGCAGGAGTGAAAATACAGCCGGTGGCCTTTCTGGTGGTTGGAAAAAACAATACAATAAAACTTTTGCCGGTAGAACATAATACGACAATTGATCGTGTTATGGATTTTATTTCGAACATGCTGGATAAGATCGCACCATTGGTTGTTAACAGGAAAGAGACTAAAGAGACTGAAGAAAAAGGAAAAAATATCAAAGAAGAAAAGAAGCAGCAGGAACCATTTTAAGTTCCTGCTGCTTCATCAGCTATGGGCTTTTCGGTCGGTGCTGTTCCGCAGTATGCCCTGATAGCGGGAATTATCCGGTCAATGACAGGGGTGTGTATTTAATATTCAGTTTTCGCCGAGATCCGACAAAATTATTACTTGTTGTTAACGTCGTACTGAGGATACTGGTTTCCGGTATAGCTTTCGAAAACCTTTTTAACTATATTACCACCGATTGTTCCGGCCTCTCTAGATGTCAGGTCGCCGTTGTAACCCTGTTTGAGGTTGATACCTAACTGGTTGGCAATTTCATATTTCATGTTTTCAAAAGCAGTTTTGCTTCTTGTATTGCTTTTTGCCAT